>Ga0209978_10000003_pt1 | contig 596417 bp, 555 predicted proteins | sample BentaG_FD_182805 | JGI IMG/M metagenome (GOLD analysis project Ga0209978, IMG submission 182805) | Deep subsurface microbial communities from South Atlantic Ocean to uncover new lineages of life (NeLLi) - Benguela_00093 metaG (SPAdes)... | ecosystem: Environmental > Aquatic > Marine > Oceanic... | reverse complement strand
AACTTCTTCGCCAAACTCAAGCAATATCGCGCCATCGCCACCCGTTACGACAAGACTGCCACCAACTTCCTGGCCGCAATTCATCTCGCAGCTTCTGTCATCTGGCTGATTTGACGACACGCCCTAGATGGCGCCTTGAATTTTCGTAAGCGGGCGGAAAAAAGAAGGAGGCTGTCTGAGCGAAGCGAGTTTGCCTCCTTCTCCGCCCGGTTACGAAAATTCAAGGAGGGGGTCGCCATCTCGGGCGCGCCTTTCTTTGCTTACTTTCTTTGGCAAGACAAAGAAAGTGAGTCGGCCCCGACAGGGGACGAAACAGCAGCAAACCACCAACAACAAAACCCGGCAGAGAAAGCAAAAAGGGATGACCCACCACGGCCCATCCCCCACGCAAAACCAATCAGCAAGCAAGCCCCTCAAGGCCCAAACGTCCGCCCCGCAGAATCACTGCGCAGCGCTCGCACCAGCGTAGAAGCCCGCCCATCCCCCGCCACCGACCGCACATCGCAGAAATACGACCGCATCAGCGTCGAGGCGTAGTCGGTCGGTCCGCCGTTCCCCACCCGCTGCCAGTCGCCAGCCGCCTTGTAGGCGTTCAGGCTCGCGGTCTCGGCATTGGCGCTTTCATTCATATCGACCGCACGGTTGCCGATCCACTGATTGGTGTCGTTGCGCAGCGTCGCGTAGATGCGGCGCTCGCCGGTGTCACAGCGCAGGCCTTCGTAGTTGACGTTGCGCGCGCCAGTCTTGCTGGTGATCAGCACCGTATAGCGCACCACGTTGTCCTTGCCGATCGACACCGACTTCGGGTCGATGGCAAACCGCAGCGGTGAATCAGTGCGGCCGCCCACATCGAACGGTATGGCGTCGCGGTCCACCGGTGGCGCGGGGAAGGTGACCGCGTCTTCCACGAAGGGCTTGTCGTTAAATGGGTCCATCAACAGCTTGTCTTCGAGGTCGCCGGTGCGGTTGTGGCCACATGCCGTCAACGCCAGCGCAGCCGCCAGCGCGAGCGGCACGAGAGCGCGCTGCGCTCCACGTGTCGTCATCACAGTCACGAATTTTCCTTAGGAGCTGTGTCGTCAGGGTTGGAAGAGGGGGCCGGCTCGGGCGTCACCACCGTCTCGACGATGACCGTCGTGGTGGTGACCGTCAGGACCGGCTGGGGACGTGGGCCGCGCGCGTTCTGGTCGCCACGGCCACCATGGCCGTCACGCTGCTCGCGCCCATCACGCTCACGGTGCTGCCCGCCGCGCCCATACGGCGAGAGCGGCGCGCGATGCTGCCGCTGCACGAAGCGCGAGAGCTCCGACAGCGCCAGCTGGTACACCTCGCGCTTGAACTCGATCACCGCCTCCAGCGGCACCCAGTACTGGCTCCACCGCCAGGCATCGAACTCCGGATGCTCGGTGGCGCGCAGATGGATGTCGCAGTCGCGACCGACCATGCGCAGCAGGAACCAGATCTGTTTCTGGCCCCGGTAATGGCCGCGAATCTCGCGGCGGATGAACTTGTCCGGCACCTCATACCGCAGCCAGTCGCGCGTGCGACCGACGATCCGGACGTGTTCTGGCAACAGGCCGACTTCTTCGTGCAGTTCGCGGAACATCGCTTGTTCGGGCGTTTCGCCGTACTTGATGCCGCCTTGTGGAAACTGCCAGGAGTGCTCGCCAATGCGCTTGCCCCAGAACACCTCGTTTCTTGCGTTGATGAGGATGATGCCGACGTTCGGGCGAAAGCCTTCACGATCGAGCATGACTGCACCTCGAATACTTTAGAATTACGCCGATTATAGAGCGGCCTGTCGTTCGGCTGTAATGGATGCCGAAATGTTGCCGCTCACTAGCGCCTCCTTGGGGGAGGGTGTCGCCCGTGCGAATGTGCATCAGGCGCCTCTCTGCATTCCCCGATTCCGGTGGCTTTTGCCCTTGTCCTCGCGGTATTGGTTGCCGCGGCCATCCCTTATTGTCAGTCGCATGAAAGCGTCCCAGTTCTTCATTTCCACGCTCAAGGAAGCGCCCTCCGACGCGGAGATCGTGTCGCACAAGTTGATGATGCGTGCCGGCATGATCAAGAAGCTCGGCGCGGGCCTCTATACGTATATGCCCGTGGGTCTGCGCGTGATCCGCAAGGTCGAGCAGATCGTGCGCGAAGAAATGAACGCCGCCGGTGCGGTGGAAGTGCTGATGCCGGTGGTGCAGCCGGCCGAGTTGTGGCAAGAGACCGGCCGCTGGGACAAGATGGGCGACGAGCTGCTGCGCTTCAAAGACCGCCATGAGCGCGATTTCGTCATCCAGCCGACCTCCGAAGAGGTGGTGACCGACATTGCCCGCACCGAGATCCGCTCGTACAAGCAGATGCCGGTCAATTTCTACCAGATCCAGACCAAGTTCCGCGACGAGCGCCGCCCGCGCTTCGGCATCATGCGCGGCCGCGAGTTCACCATGAAGGACGCCTACTCCTTCGACCGCGACACCGAGGGCCTGAAGGTCTCGTACCAGAAGATGGTCGAGGCTTACACGCGCATCTTCACCCGCTTTGGGCTGGAATTCCGCGCGGTGGCGGCCGACAACGGCGCCATCGGCGGTTCGGGCTCGCAAGAATTCCACGTGATCGCCGACACCGGCGAGGATGCCATCGTCTACAGCCCGGCATCGGACTACGCCGCCAACATGGAGGCCGCCGAAGCCGTGGCCCCGGCCACGCCGCGCGGCGCCGCCACCGAGGCGCTCACCAAGACGCACACGCCCAAGCGCGCCAAGTGCGAGGCCGTGGCCGAACAGCTCGGTATTCCCCTGCAGCGCACGGTCAAGTCCATCGTGCTGGCCAAGGACGTGGAAGAGGGTGAGCCGCAGATCTGGCTGCTGCTGCTGCGCGGCGACCACGAGCTCAACGAGATCAAGGCCTCGAAGGTGCCGGGCCTGGCCGATTTCCGCTTCGCCACCGAGGGCGAGATCCTGCGCGCGTTCGGTACGCCCCCGGGCTACCTGGGCCCGATCGGCATGAAGCAGCCGGTCAAGGTGGTGGCCGACCGCACCGTGGCGGCCATGAGCGATTTCGTGATCGGCGCCAACGAAGAGGACTACCACTTCACCGGCGTGAACTGGGGCCGCGACTTGCCCGAGGCCGAGGTCTACGACCTGCGCAACGTGGTGGAAGGCGATCCGTCGCCGGACGGCAAGGGCACGCTGGCGATCTGCCGCGGCATCGAAGTCGGCCACGTCTTCATGCTGGGCACGCGCTATTCCGAGGCGATGAACGCCACCTTCCTCGACGAGAACGGCAAGACCCAGCCGATGGTGATGGGCTGCTACGGTATCGGCGTGACCCGCATCCTGGGCGCGGCCATCGAACAGAACTATGATGCGCGCGGCATCATCTGGCCGGCGTCGATCGCACCGTTCCAAGTGGTGATCTGCCCGGTGGGCTACGACCGCTCCGACGCCGTGCGCGCCGAGGCCGACCGCCTGCACGCCGAATTCGTCGCCGCCGGCATCGACGTGATGCTGGACGACCGTGGCGAGCGCCCGGGCGCGATGTTCGCCGACTGGGAGCTGATCGGCGTGCCGTTCCGCGTGGTGGTGGGCGACCGCGGCCTGAAGGAAGGCAAGCTGGAATTCCAGGGCCGCCGCGACGAGGCCGCCACCAACGTGGCGCCGGCCGACGTGCTGGCGACACTGAAGGCGCGCCTCGCGCAGTAATGGAGCTGACCGCCATGCGCCGTTTCTTCGTCCCCCGCTCGATTGCCACTGCGCTGGCCGCAGTGACGTTGCTCGTGGGCGCGCAGGCGGCGTGGGCGGGTGCCCAGAAGGAAGAGGTTCTGGCGGACTCCGTGCGCAGCGCGCTGTCCGCCGCCGTGGCCGACAGCCGGCCGCTGCGCCCGGTGTTCGCCAACAACGACGAGCAGCTCGGCTACCTGCGCTGGTTGGCCGAGATGTCGGTGCGCATGTCGGCCAAGATCCCGCAGGCGTCGGTACGCGTGGAGCTGATCGAGACGGCGTACTACGAGGCCAAGCGTGCGGGTCTGGATCCGGCGCTGGTGCTCGGCCTGATGCAGGTGGAAAGCGGTTTCCGCAAGTACGCCATGAGCAGCGCTGGCGCCATGGGCCTGATGCAGGTGATGCCGTTCTGGACGCGCTCCATCGGCGATAACGACAAGCGCAAGCTGTTCCACCTGCAGAGCAACCTGCGCTACGGCTGCACGATCCTGCGTCATTACCTCGACATGGAAGGCGGCAACCTTTATCTGGCGCTCGGCCGCTACAACGGCAGCCGGGGCCAGCCGCAGTATCCGAACGCCGTGCTGGCGGCGTGGAAGCGCTGGCAGTACCAGGAATCGGCGGTGACGGTGTCGGCGCCGCCGGCAGAACATGCGCCGCGCGCCAAGACGCTGCCGGACGTGCCGGCGCGCAACCCGTTCTCGCCGCAGCGGATTGCGGGTGCCTACTGAGGCCGGCAACTCGTGACGGCCGCCCGCAAGGGGATCGGCCTACAATAAGGCCATCTCCGTCGTCCGCAACGTTTCTCCCGCATGTCCACGATCCAACCGTACGCGACCATGTCCGACGCGCTGCACGACTGGCTGCAGCGTCACGTGACCGAAGGCTTCGAGGCGGATCCGCTGGTCGCCTCGATGGTGCAATCCGGCTATGACCGCGCCTTTGCGCGGCGCGTGGTGGACGAGGCGATCGCACAGCGCCCGCCGCTGGCGCCGGTTGCGCCTGTGCCTGTGCCTGCGCCGGCAGAGCAGGAAGTCGAGAACAGCAACTGCGTGCACACCACCGATGGCGACATTCCCATCTTGTTCGCCATCGAGACGCCGCGCATCGTGCTGTTCCAGCACTTCCTGTCGGACGAAGAATGCGACCAGCTGATCGCGCTCGGACACAATCGCCTGAAGCGCTCGCCGGTGGTGAATCCGGAGACGGGTGAGGAAAACCTGATCTCCGCCCGCACCAGCGAAGGCGCGATGTTCCAGGTCGGCGAGCATCCGTTGATCGCCAAGATCGAGGCGCGCATCGCCCAGGCCACCGGCGTGCCCGTCGAGCACGGCGAGGGCTTCCAGGTGCTGCACTACCAGCCTGGCGGCGAGTATCAGCCGCATTTCGATTTCTTCAATCCGGGCCGCACCGGTGAGGCACGCCAGCTTGAAGTCGGCGGCCAGCGCGTGGCCACGCTCGTGATCTACCTGAACAGCGTGCAGGCGGGCGGTGCGACGGGCTTCCCGAAGCTCGGTCTGGAAGTGGCGCCGATCAAGGGCAACGCGGTGTTCTTCGTCTACAAGCGGCCCGACGGCACGCTGGATGAGGACACGCTGCATGCCGGCCTGCCCGTGGAGCGCGGCGAGAAGTGGATCGCCACCAAGTGGCTGCGCGAGCGGCCCTACCGACGCGGTGCCTGAGCGACGGTCCGCCGCATGGAATACACCTTCGCGTCTGCCACCATCCTGCTGGTGCTGATCACCGATCCGCTCGGCAACATTCCGATCTTCATCTCGGCGCTGCGGCCGGTGGCGCCCGAGCGCCGCAGCCGCGTGGTGCTGCGCGAGGTCGGCATCGCGTTTGTGCTGCTGCTGGTCTTCATGCTCTTCGGCGATGCCTTCCTGCGCATGATGAGCCTGACCGACCTGTCGCTGCAGATCGCGGGCGGCATCGTGCTGTTCCTGATCGCGCTGCGCATGATCTTCCCGCGCGACGGTGCCACCGATGCGCAGCCCACCGGCGAGCCCTTCATCGTGCCGCTGGCGATTCCCGCCATCGCCGGCCCGTCGGCCATGGCCACGGTGATGCTGCTGGTATCGCAGGCGCCGGGCCGCATGTGGACGTGGGTCGGCTCGCTGTGCGCGACGATGGTGGTGTCGGCCGCGGTGTTGCTGAGCGCCACGCACATCCAGCGCCTGGTGGGCGAACGCACGGTGATGGCGTTCGAGCGGCTGATGGGGTTGATCCTGGTGGCGATCTCAGTGGAGATGCTGCTCAAGGGCATCCGCATCTTCGCGCATCAGCTCTGAGCAGTTCGCGCTGGCAACAAAAAAGGGCGACCGGTGTGTCGCCCTTTTGTTGGTCTGTGCGCCGCGTCAGGTGTTCTTCAGCGCGCGGATGGTCGGCAGGTTGCGCCAGTAGCCCTTGGCGTCCATGCCGCAGCCGAACACGTAGCGGTCCGGCACGTTGAAGCCGCAGAAGTCCGGGTACAGCGGCTTGTCCTTGGCCAGCGTCTTCTCGCACAGCACGGCGGAGTAGAACTCGCTCGCGCCCATGTCGATGATGCGTGAGCGGATGGCGGCCATGGTCTCGCCTTCGTCGAGGATGTCGTCGAGCACCAGCACCGTGCGGCCCTTGACCGACTCGCGCGGTGCCACGCGCCATTGCATCTCGCCGCCCACCGTCTTGTTGTTGTAGCGCGAGAGGTGGATGTAGTCGAACTCCAGCGGGAAGGCCAGCTTGGGCAGCAGCATGCCGGTGAACACGCACGCGCCGCCCATCACGGACAGCACCATCGGGAAGGTGTCGCCGATCTTCTCGGTGATCTCGTCGGCCATGCGGTCCAGCGAGCCGCGCACGGCGTCTTCGCTGACGATTTCTTCGGAGTTGGCCCAGAGTTCGCGGGCCTGTTCTGCGCTCAGCATCGTGTCAGTCTGTGAAACGGTTTAAGTCGATTGGATCGGGCAGGCTTTAGCTCAGCGGCCGCCGGGCAGCAGCCCCTTCATGCCACCTTTCATGCCGCCCATGGCACGCATCATCTTCATCATGCCACCGCCCTTGAGCTTCTTCATCATGGATTGCATCTGCTCGAACTGGTTGAGCAGGCGGTTGACTTCCTGCACCTGCACGCCGGCACCGGCGGCAATGCGGCGCTTGCGGCTGGCCTTGATCAGCTCGGGCTTGGCGCGCTCGGCGGCGGTCATGGAGTTGATGATGCCTTCCATGCGGCGGACCTGTTTCTCGGCCTGGTCCATGTTGGCGCCCTGGGCCTGCTGTGCGATCTGTGCGGGCAGCTTGTCCATCAGGCTGCCCAGGCCACCCATCTTCTTCATCTGGCCGATCTGCGCCTTGAAGTCTTCCAGGTCGAAGCCGCCGGTCTTCTTGATCTTGGCGGCGAGCTTCTGCGCCTCCTCCATGTCGACACCGCGCTGGGCTTCTTCCACCAGCGCCAGGATGTCGCCCATGCCCAGGATGCGCTGGGCCATGCGGTCGGGATAGAACGGCTCCAGCCCGTCGAGTTTTTCGGCCACGCCGACGAACTTGATCGGCTTGCCGGTGATGTGGCGCACCGACAGCGCCGCGCCACCGCGGGCGTCACCGTCGAGCTTGGTCAGCACCACGCCGGTCAGCGGCAGGGCATCGTTGAAGGCCTTGGCGGTGTTCACCGCATCTTGGCCGAGCATCGCGTCGACCACGAACAGCGTTTCGGCCGGCTTGAGCGTGGCGTGCAGCGCGGCGATCTCCTGCATCATCGCCTCGTCAATACCGAGGCGGCCGGCCGTATCGACGATCAGAACATCGTGGTAGTGCTTCTTGGCCCAGTCCAGCGCCGCGGCGGCGATGTCGACCGGTTTCTGGTCCGGCAGCGAAGGGAAGAAGTCCGCGCCAACCTGCTCCGACACGGTCTTCAACTGCGCGATGGCGGCGGGGCGATACACGTCGCACGACACCGTCAGCACTTTCTTCTTCTTGTTCTCCTTGAGCCACTTGGCCAGCTTGCCGACGGTGGTGGTCTTGCCCGCGCCCTGCAGGCCGGCCATCAGGATGATCGCGGGCGGGGTGACGTTCAGGTTCAGCTCCGCCGCGCGGCCGCCGAGGATGTTGCTGCCGACGCCTTCGAGCGCTTCTTCGCCGCCGATGATGGCGGTCAGCTCGCGCTGGACGATGCCGACCAGCGCCTGGCCCGGCGACAGGCTCGTGATGACGTCTTCGCCGAGCGCCTTTTCCTTGACGCGGGCAATGAACTCGCGCACGACCGGCAGCGCCACGTCGGCCTCGAGCAGCGCCAGGCGGACCTCGCGCAGCATCTCGGCGGTGTTGGCTTCGGTCAGGCGCGCTTCGCCGCGCATGGTCTTGACCACGCGCGCAAGCCGTTGGGTCAGGTTATCCAGCATGACAGGGATCCGGAATGAGGGACGGGTGGGCCAATGCGCGTGTCATGTGCATCGGCCGAAATGTGCGTTCCGCGCTGCCGCCCAGGCCCTGAGGCGGGAGGGGGCAAGCCTAGGCCAAAACCAAGGTGGCTGCGGTAAACTGTGCAAATGGTCATTGTACTGTATGCGCTCACGGCGCTTCTCTATGGCACCCTCGCTTGGTATGCGTGGGCGCATCGCGGCGGGCTCGAGGCCCAGGCCGCTGCTGGCGCCATCATGACGGGCAGCCTGCCGCCTGCCGCGGCCGTGCTGGTGCCGCCGCCCCCAACGGCCGCCGAAGCCGGTCCGGCCTGGTGGCGCTGGGCGCTGCTGGGGGCCTTGGCCGTGCACGGGCTACTGCTGCACGAGACCATCTTTCCTGCCAGCTCCATGGTGTTTGGCTTTGCCTTCGCGCTCTCCGCCATGCTGTGGCTGGGCGTGGGCATCTTCTGGATCGAGAGCCTGTTCTTCTCGCTGGCCGGCCTGGGCCTGCTGGTGATGCCCGTGGCGCTGCTCGGCAGCCTGCTGCCGCTCGTGTTTCCCGGCACGCAGATCCTCGGCTATGCAGCCAGCCCGCTATTCAAGCTGCACTTTGCCATCGCCAACGTCGCTTACGGGCTGTTCACGCTGGCGGCCTTCCACGCCATCCTGATGCTGGCCGCCGAGCGCCGCCTGCACACCATCAACCGCCCGGCCGACGCCGGCTGGCTCGGCCGCTGGCTCGACCTGCTGCCGCCGCTGCTCACGCTCGAGAAGCTGCTGTTCCGCCTGATCGGCGCGGGCTTCGTGCTGCTCACGCTGACCATCGCCTCGGGCGTACTGTTCTCCGAGCAGCTGTTCGGCCGCGTCTTCCATTTCGAGCACAAGACCGTCTTCGCCATCCTGTCGTGGGTGATGTTCGGTGGCATCCTGATCGGCCGCCGCTTCTACGGCTGGCGCGGGCGCGTGGCGCTGCGCTGGGTGATGGCGTCGTTCGCGATCCTGATGCTGGCCTATGTTGGCAGCCGCTTCGTGCTCGAAGTCATCCTGCACCGCGTGTAGCGCGTTCTTGCGCAACGCTTTCTCGCCTTACCCGCCGCCATGACCCGTCCTGTCCTGCTGATCCTGATGCTGCTCGCCGGTTGGTGGTGGCTGAGCCGCCAGGGCGTGCGCAATGCGCGGCCGACGTCGTCGGGGCCTTCGGCGCCGTCCGCGGGCCGTGCGGGGGCCGACCAGGCCAGCACGCCCCAACCCATCGAGCAATGCGACGTCTGCGGCGTGCACGCGCCGCGTGCCGGCATGGTGGCCTTGTCCAACGGCCGCTACCGCTGCGCCGAGCATGCCGCCCAGGCTCCCCACGGCGGCCGGGGCGACGCGTGATGCGCGAGGCACACCGGCTGGCGCAGCCCAAGGTGTCCGGTATCGATGAGGCCGATGCTGCCGGGCAGTCCGCATCCGCCGGGCCGCGCCACCTGTGGTCCCACTTGAACGCCTGGCGCGCGCTGCGCGCGGTGTGGCTGGAGCCCGACCCGCCTGAATTCCAGTGGCGCCTGTTGCGCTACTTCGCCTTCAGCCGCGCCGCCGTGGCGCTGGTGCTGCTGCTGTTTGCCACGATCCCGCGCGACCGCGCCAGCAACCCGCCCGCGCCCATCAGCGACGCGATGCTCAGCCTGACGCTGCCGTATCTGGCGCTGGCGCTGCTGGTCCTGGCGGCGGCGGGGTGGTGGCGCTCGCACTTCCAGTTCCGTGTACGGCTGGATGTGCTGCTGGACCTGGTGTTCCTGGGGGCGGCCTACGCCGTGCTCTCGCAAGTGTCGGCCAGCGTGGCGATGGTGTTTCTGATGCCGGTGCTGGCCGCGGGGGCCCTGACCAGCCTGCTGTTTGCGCTGTTCACGGCGGCGATGGCGGCGATGGTGGTGCTGGCCGAGCCGTTCCTGCGCATGCTGGTCGAGGGCACGGTCGAGTCGGGGCTGGCATCGGCCGGGCTGTACGGCCTGGTCTACATGATGGCCGCGCTGATGATGTACGGCCTGTCGCACCGCCAGATCGCGCAGGAGCGCCTGACGCTGGCGCGCGAGCGTGAACTGCGCCTGCAGCAGCTGGTGAACCGGCTGATGGTGTACGACATGCAGGACGGCGTGATGCTGGTGCGCGCCGATGGCCGCGTGGTGGCCGCCAACCCCGCCGCGGCGATGCTGCTGGGCGTGCCGCAAAGCGCCTTCGTGGGCAGCGGCGCCATGCTGTTCGACCTCAAGGACATCCCCCACCTGCGCCCGCTGCTGGAGACGCTGCGCCAGTGGCTGCGCCGCAAGAGCCGCCACTCCGGTGCCGCATCCGATGCGGCTGGCGACGACGATGCCCCGCGCATTCTCGATTTGCTGCCGATCCCCTCCGGCGGGCGCGCCGCACTGAGCGCACGCCTGCGCCTGCGCTTCATCCTGCCGAGCCTGGCGAACCTGCGCAGTGTCTACCTGGACAGCCTGGTCAGCACGCTTGGGCTGCCGATTGCCGGCGAGCCGGCGGGGGACGGCCTGCGCCAGCGTGTGGCCTCGGCGGAGGCCATGCAGACGTGGTCCGCTGATGACGAAGCCTTCCTGCGCCACGAGCTGCACGACACCGTGCTGATCCACGTAGAGAGCTGGGAGCGTGTGGCCGAGCAGGCGCAGCAGGAGAAGCTCGCCTCCATGGGCCGGCTGGTGGCGAGCGTCGCGCACCAGATCCGCAATCCGCTGGCCGCCATCAGCCAGGCTGCCGAGCTGCTGGACGATCCGGGCGAGGGCGTCGAGCATGCCCGCCCGGAAGGCTCGGGCGTCGAGACCCGCCTGCTGCGCATCATCCGCGACAACGTGCGGCGACTGGACCAGGTGGTCGCCGACGTGCTGATGCTCTCGCGCCGGCCGCGCGGCGAGCGCGTGCGCGTGCAACTCGCGCAGGTGCTGCCCGAGGTGGTCGAGCGCTGGCGCGCCGAGGCGCTGCGCCGGTCCGGTGAGCCGACCGCGATCAACGCCAACCTGGTGCGCGTGGCCGTAGACCTGGGCCGCCCGGTGCTGTTCGACCCGGCGCAGTTGCAGCAGGTGGTCGGCAACATGCTCGACAACGCGCTGCGCTACTGCCGCCGCGTGCCGGGCTCGATCCTGCTGGCGGCGACCATGCTGGACGATACCCATGCCGAGCTGGTGATCTGGAACGACGGCCCCGAGGTGCCCGCCGAGCAGCAGCGCAGCCTGTTCGAGCCGTTCTTCACCAATGACGCGCAGGGCACCGGCCTGGGGCTCTACATGGCGCGCGAGTTGTGCAGCGCCAACGACGCGCAGATCCGCTACGGCGCCATCGCGCTGGATGCCTTGCTCGATCGCACCGGAGCGTTGACCATGGAGGCGCGTGACACGCTGCCGCACCGCGCCTTCGTCATCACGCTGATGTTTGACCAACCCGCCGTGCCGGTGGCGGAATAACCCGCCGGCCGACTTCCCGCTGCCCATGTCTAAAGCCGCCATCGTTCGCGAACCCATTCTCGTCGTCGACGACGAAGCCGATCTGCGCGAGCTGCTGGAGATCTCCCTGCGGCGCATGGGGCACGACGTGGTGCTCGCCAGCGGCCTGGGCGAGGCGCGCGAGGCCCTGGCGCGCCAACGCTTCGCCCTGGTGCTGACCGACATGCGCCTGGGCGACGGCCTGGGCATCGACCTGGTGCGCCAGCTCTCGGCCACGGCCGACCGCACGCCGGTGGCCGTCATCACCGCCTACGGCAGCGCCGAGAACGCGGTGGAGGCGCTCAAGGCCGGCGCCTTCGACTACATCGCCAAGCCGCTCTCGCTCGATCAACTGCGCAGCCTCGTGCTCAACGCCCTGGGCCGCCAGCAGCGCGATCCGGATCCCGGCAGCGCCGACCTGGCCGAGCGCACCAACGATCTGCTGCCCGGTCACTCGGCCGCCATGCAGGAGGTGCGCCGCTCGTTGATGCGCCTGGCGCGCAGCATGGCGCCGGTGGTGATCAGCGGGGAGTCGGGCAGCGGCAAGGAGCGCGCGGCGCGCGCCGTCCATGCGTTGTCCGCACGCGCATCGCGGCCGTTCGTGGCCGTCAACTGCGGCGCGATCCCCGAGAACCTGATGGAAGCCGAGTTCTTCGGCTACGTGAAGGGCGCCTTCACCGGTGCCGACACCGACCGCCAGGGCTTCTTCCAGGCGGCCAACGGCGGCACGCTCATGCTCGATGAAGTGGCCGACCTGCCGCTGACCATGCAGGTCAAGCTGCTGCGTGCGCTGCAGGAGCGCCGCGTGCGCAAGATCGGCGAGAGCCGCGAAGACCCGGTCGACGTGCGCGTGGTGTGCGCGAGCCACCAGAACCTCGCGCGCCTGGTCGCCGCCGGGCGCTTCCGCGAGGATTTGTTCTACCGCCTGAATGTGCTCGAGCTGCGCATGCCCACGCTGCGCGAGCGCGCCGAAGACGTGCCGGTGCTGGCCGGTGTGCTGCTGGAGCAGCTTGCCGGCCGCTACGGCGATCCGCGCCCGAAGCGCCTGACGCGCCCGGCGCTGCAGCAGCTGTGCGCGTACCCGTTCCCGGGCAACGTGCGCGAGCTGGAGAACCTGCTGGAGCGCGCCTACGCCTTTGCCGAAGGCGAGTCGATCGATGTGGATGATCTCGGCGCGCTGGGTGCCGAGATTGAACGCTCGCCGCTGTTCCACCGCACGCGCGAGGCGCACGGCGGGGTACCTCCGCATCCGTCGCACTTGTCGTCGATGCCTGCGCCCGGGCACCCGTCCCATCCTGGCCATCCTGGGAATGCGCGACCTCGCCATCCCGGGCATCCGCTCGATGCGCCTGCGGTTGGCTGGCCTGACGCGGCCTATCTTCCTGCGTCAGCGCCGAGCCCGATGGGCATGATGCCGCATGCGGCGGCTGCGCCGATCGAGCCGACGCCGCCAGCAGAGCCTGCCGCGCCGGCCATGCCCGCGGTGTCCTTGCCGGTCGATCTGCCGGCCTATCTCGAATCGGTCGAGCGCAGCGTGATCCTGACGGCGCTGGCCCAGACCGGCTTCAACCGTACGGCTGCCGCCAAGCTGCTCGGTCTGTCGTTCCGTCAGCTGCGCTATCGCATGCAGCAGCTCGACATCCGCGACCCGCGCGACGTCGAATCCGCCGGCAACGGCCTGGGCGCCGATGCCTGAGTTGCCCGCCATGCACGTCGCCGCGGATGGCTGGGTGGACGGCATGCGCCGCCATCCGTCGCCCAACGTCGACGCGCGGCCCGAGGGCATGCCGATCGACCTGATCGTGCTGCACAACATCAGCCTGCCGCCCGCGCAGTCCGGTACCGACTTTGGCACCGACGACGTGCTGGATTTCTTCAGCAACTCGCTCGACTGCGACGCGCACCCGTATTTCGATCAACTGCGCGGTGTGCGCGTGTCGGCGCATTTCTTCATCCGCCGCAGCGGCGAGTGCGTGCAGTTCGCGCCGTGCGAGGCGCGCGCGTGGCATGCGGGCGCCTCGGACTTCTTTGGCCGCACGCGTTGCAACGATTTCTCGATCGGCATCGAGATCGAGGGCACGGACGACCAACCGTTCACCCCGGAGCAGTACGTCGCCACGGCATCGCTCGTGCGGGCGATCTGCGCGTCGTATCCGATCGGGGCGATTGCGGGGCACTCGGACATCGCGCCCGGGCGCAAGACCGATCCCGGGCCGTGCTTCGACTGGGCGCACCTGCGTGGGCTCGGCGGCTTGGGGGCGGCGCTATTTCCCTATCAACCGGGCGCTGCTCCGGCCTAGTCCGGAACCAGCGGGCGCCCGTCTACCGCAAACGTGTGACCCCTATCGATCTTGCTTGATCGATAGAAAGATTTATTCTCAACAGGTGATCGTCGCATCGCCGCACGCCCATCCCGTCGACCCGTTGTGCCGCTTGGGATGGCGGGCATGCGGCACTGCATCCGGGGTGGGAAAATAGCCCATCGCCGCCATCTGTCAAGACTGGTCAAGTTCGATCGTTCCACTATACTTAGTGCCAATTCCGGGGCGGCATACTAGATATAGTGGTGGCAATCCGGAATTCTTATTTCGGCGCCACGCGGGGGCGGGCGGTCGGCGGGTCAAGCCGGCGCTTGGGAGCCGAGGAAAGGCAAGGGTCTTTTCCATCTCTATTTCCCTGCGTGACGCAACGGCCCGCCCCGTCAGGCGAGCCGCCAATCGAACGGTTCAACAGGAGTCACCATGCAGACGGCCCAACCCGAAATCCACTCCGGCACCGCCAATCCGTCCCAATTTGCGCAAAGCGCTGGCGGCACGGCCGTGGCCCCCAGCACCAGCTACGCCGACTACAAGATCATCCGCCGTAACGGCGCGGTGGTCGGTTTCGAGCCGTCCAAGATCGCCGTGGCCGTGACCAAGGCCTTCCTCGCCGTCAACGGCGGGCAGGGCGCCGCTTCCGCGCGTGTGCGCGAGCTGGTCGAAGGCCTCACCCAGAACGTGGTGCGCGCGCTGCTGCGCAGCCGCCCGAACGGCGGCACCTTCCATATCGAAGATGTGCAGGACCAGGTCGAGCTGGCCCTGATGCGCTCGGGCGAGCACGACGTGGCCCGCGCCTACGTGCTGTACCGCGAGCGCCGCGCCCAAGAGCGCGCCCAAGCCGGCGAGACCCAGCAGCAACCGGCCTTCATCGGCCTGAACGTGACCGACGGCGGCATCACCCGCCCGCTGGACATGGCTGCGCTGCGCAACGTGATCGTCTCGGCCTGCGAAGGTCTGGGCGAGGCGGTGGACGCGGAGCCGATCCTCAAGGAAACGGTCAAGAACCTGTATGAAGGCGTGCCGATGAGCCAGGTGTACGACTCGGCCATCCTGGCCGCGCGTACCCTGATCGAAAAGGACCCGGCCTACAGCCAGGTCACCGCGCGCATCCTGCTGCACACGATCCGCCGCGAGATCCTCGGCGAGGAAGTCACGCAGGCCGAAATGGGCGCCCGCTACGTCGACTACTTCCCGCAATTCATCAAGCGCGGTATCAACGCCGAGCTGCTCGACGACAAGCTGGCCCAGTTCGACCTGGCCCGCCTGGGCGCCGCGATGGACGCCTCGCGCGACTTCCAGTTCAACTACCTCGGCCTGCAGACGCTGTACGACCGCTACTTCCTGCACATCAACGAGACGCGCATCGAGATGCCGCAGGCGTTCTTCATGCGCGTCGCGATGGGCCTGGCCCTGAACGAGATCGACCGCGAAGCCCGCGCCATCGAGTTCTACCAGTTGCTGTCGTCGTTCGACTTCATGTCGAGCACGCCGACGCTGTTCAACTCGGGCACGCGCCGTTCGCAGCTGTCGTCGTGCTACCTGACCACCGTGTCGGATGACCTGGACGGCATCTACGAAGCGCTGAAGGAAAACGCGCTGCTCTCCAAGTTCGCAGGCGGTCTGGGCAACGACTGGACCAACGTGCGCGCGCTGGGCTCGCACATCAAGGGCACCAACGGCAAGAGCCAAGGCGTGGTGCCGTTCCTGAAGGTCGTCAACGACACGGCTGTCGCAGTCAACCAAGGCGGCAAACGCAAGGGCGCGGTGTGCGCGTATCTGGAAACGTGGCACCTGGACATCGAAGAATTCCTGGAGCTGCGCAAGAACACCGGCGACGACCGCCGCCGCACGCATGACATGAACACGGCCAACTGGATTCCGGACCTGTTCATGAAGCGTGTGATGGAAAACGGCGAGTGGACGCTGTTCTCGCCGTCCACCTGCCCGGACCTGCACGACAAGGTCGGCCGCGCCTTCGAAGCCGCCTACGTGGCCTACGAAGACAAGGTCGCCCGTGGCGAACTGAAGCTCTTCAAGAAGATCCCGGCGCAGCAACTGTGGCGCAAGATGCTGGGCATGCTGTTCGAAACCGGCCACCCGTGGATCACGTTCAAGGACCCGTGCAACATCCGCAGCCCGCAGCAGCACGTGGGCGTGGTGCACAGCTCCAACCTGTGCACGGAAATCACGCTGAACACCAACGACAGCGAAATCGCCGTGTGCAACCTGGGTTCGGTCAACCTGGTGGCCCACCTGGCCAAGCAGGCTGACGGCACGCTGGCGCTCGATCACGACAAGCTCAAGAAGACCATCCGCACCGCGATGCGCATGCTCGACAACGTGATCGACATCAACTACTACGCGGTCAAGAAGGCGCGGGACTCGAACCTGCGCCACCGTCCGGTGGGCCTGGGCATCATGGGCTTCCAGGACGCACTGCACGTGCTGCGCATTCCGTACGCCACCGATGGCGCGGTGCAGTTTGCCGATACCTCGATGGAAGCCGTGTGCTACTACGCCTACTGGGCTTCGACCGAGCTGGCCGAAGAGCGCGGCCGCTACAGCAGCTACAAGGGCTCGCTGTGGGACCGTGGCATCCTGCCGCAAGACTCGCTCAAGCTGCTGGCCGAAGAGCGCGGTGGCTACCTGGAAGCCGACTTCTCGTCGAGCATGGACTGGGACAGCCTGCGCGGCCGCATCCACCAGTACGGCATGCGCAACTCGAACTGCGTGGCGATTGCCCCGACGGCGACGATCTCCAACATCATCGGCGTGTCGGCCTGTATCGAGCCGACGTACCAGAACCTGTACGTCAAGTCGAACCTGTCGGGCGAGTTCACGGTGGTCAACGACTTCCTGGTGCGCGACCTGAAGGCACGCGGCCTGTGGGACGAAGTGATGGTCGCCGACCTGAAGTACTTCGACGGCTCGCTGGCCCGCATCGACCGCATCCCGCAAGACCTGCGCGACCTGTACGCGACGGCCTTCGAGGTGGAGCCGACGTGGCTGGTGGAGGCTGCCTCGCGCCGCCAGAAGTGGATCGACCAGGCGCAGTCGCTGAACATCTACATGGCTGGCGCGTCGGGCAAGAAGCTGGACGACACCTACAAGCTGGCGTGGCTGCGTGGCCTGAAGACCACGTACTACCTGCGCACGATCGGCGCCACGCACGTCGAGAAGTCGACCGTGTCGCGCGGCACGCTGAACGCCGTGTCGTCGGGTAGCGACGTGGGTGGTGTGTCGGCTGCGGGTGCTGCTGGTGCCTCCTCGGTGGCTCCGGCCAGCGCGCTGGACGCGATTGCCGCCGCCGCCCCGGCCATGCCGGAAGCCGAAGGCGCCGTGTGCACGATGCGCCCCGGCGACCCCGGCTTCGAGGAATGCGAAGCCTGCCAGTAAGGCATCGGGCGGGCTCACCCCAAGCGCCCCAGGGGCCGCACGGCATCGAGTGATGCGGCGGCCTGTTCACTGACATCGGCGACCGGGCCGGTGCCGCGTATGGATCGAAACATGCGCGCCGCCGGCCGGTCCAATTGAAATACTCTGGAGAAACTCCATGCTGAGCTGGGACGACGACGTCAAACCTGCCGCACAACCGCAAGCAGCACCGCAGCCTGTGTATCAACCGCAACAGCCGTCGCTGCAACCGGCCACCGCCGACCAGGGCGGCGTGCTGCCCCCGTCGGCCACGCAGGCTGTCGGTACGGGCATCCTCGGCAACAACCCGAACGCCGCCGCCGCGCAGAGCAACCGCCGCGTGAATGCCGCCGACAAGCGCGTCATCAACGGCGCCACCGACGTCAACCAGCTGGTGCCGTTCAAGTACAAGTGGGCCTGGGAAAAGTACCTGGCCGGCTGCGCGAACCACTGGATGCCGCAGGAAATCAACATGTCGCGCGACATCGCCCTGTGGAAGGACCCGAACGGTCTGACCGAGGACGAGCGCCGCATCATCAAGCGCAACCTGGGCTTTTTCGTGACGGCCGACTCGCTGGCCGCCAACAACATCGTGCTGGGCACGTACCGCCAGATCACCGCGCCGGAATGCCGCCAGTACCTGCTGCGCCAGGCGTTTGAAGAGGCGATCCACACGCACGCCTACCAGTACATCGTTGAGTCGCTGGGCCTGAACGAGGCCGAGATCTTCAACGCGTACCACGAGGTGCAGTCGATCCGCGACAAGGACGAGTTCCTGATCCCGTTCATCGACACGCTGACCGATCCGTCGTTCAAGACCGGCACGCCCGAGAACGACCAGAAGCTGCTGAAGTCGCTCATCGTGTTCGCCTGCATCATGGAAGGCCTGTTCTTCTACGTCGGCTTCACGCAAATTCTGGCGATGGGCCGTCAGAACAAGATGACCGGTGCCGCCGAGCAGTACCAGTACATCCTGCGCGACGAGTCGCTGCACTGCAATTTCGGTATCGACCTGATCAACCAGATCAAGCTCGAGAACCCGCACCTGTGGACGGCCGAGTTCAAGGCCGAGATCACGGAGCTGTTCAAGAAGGCCGTCGACCTGGAATACCGCTACGCAGAAGACACCATGCCGCGCGGCGTGCTGGGCCTGAACGCGCCGATGTTCAAGGGCTACCTGCGCTTCATCTGCAACCGCCGCTGCCAGCAGATCGGCCTGGAAGCGCTGTTCCAGAACGAGGAAAACCCGTTCCCGTGGATGAGCGAGATGATCGACCTGAAGAAGGAACGCAACTTCTTCGAGACGCGCGTGCTCGAGTATCAGACCGGCGGTGCGCTGTCGTGGGATTGATCTGAGCGTTCCGCTCGAATCGGCATGACGTAGACAGGCGACGCACGATGCGTCGCCTGTTTGCATTTGGGCCTGCAAATTCTTGTCGGTGCGATTGTGCGGGGTGAGACCGGCGTGGCACTCTGCGACAACCATGTCATCCGGAGCCGCCATGACCGTCGAAGCCCTTTTCTCGCAGACCTACGATGAGGCGCGCGGCAAGTTCCTGGCGGCCGCCGAGGCGCGCGCGCTGAGCGGCGAGCGCCTGATCCATCCGCAAGCGGTCGGGCCGGCCGGTGAACCGCTGTCCATCGACACCGCACTGTTCACGCCAGCACAGGCCGAGACACTGCTGATCGTCACCTCCGGCGTCCATGGCGTCGAGGGCTTCTGCGGCTCGGGCTGCCAGATCGGCCTGCTGCACGACGACGACCTGTTCGCGCGGCTGGCAGCGGCCAAGGTGGCGCTGCTGCTGGTGCACGCGGTCAACCCATACGGGTTTGCGCATCTGCGCCGCGTCAATGAAGACAACGTCGACCTGAACCGCAACAGCGTCGACTTTGCCGAGGCGTCGGCGGCCAATCCCGCCTATCTCGATGTCGATCCGCTGCTGCTGCCGCAAACCTGGCCGCCCAGTGCAGCCGACCAGGCTGCGTTGCAGCACTACATGACCACGCACGGCGAAAAAGCTCTGCAAGACGCCGCGACAATGGGCCAATACCGCGTGCCGGACGGCATGTTCTACGGCGGCGCCGGCCCATGCTGGAGCACCCTGCAGATGCGCGAGATCGTGTCGCGGCATGCGGCGGGGATGTCGCGCCTGGTCTGGATTGATCTGCACACCGGTCTCGGTCCGTACGGCCACGGCGAAAAGATCTTCACCAGCGCCGACCCGGCCGAACTGGAGCGCGCCATCCGCACCTGGGGCGCGGATGTCCGGCCAATCGCCGCGGCGGGTTCAGTGTCGTCAGTGGTCAAGGGTGAGCTGCCGGGGATGGCGTATCAGTTGCTCCCCGCCGTCGAAAAGACCAGTGTCACGCTGGAGTTCGGCACGCTCCCCCTGATGGCGGTGCTGCAGGCGCTGCGGGCCGATCATTGGCTGCATCGCAATCCGGAGCGCGGCGCCGCTCAGGCCGCCGGCATCCACCAGACCCTGCGCGACGCGTTCTACTGCGATGCGCCGGACTGGAAAGGCATGGTCTATGTGCAGACACGCATGGCGGTGTTGCAAGCCATTGCGCGGTTTGCCGGCTAGGCTGCCAGCAGCGCGGGCATGCCTCAGTGCGCGTCCGCAGCCTTCGGGCTGCGCGCCGTCAGCGCGCACCCGGCCGATGCCGCGATGATCGCCACGATCGCCACCCACTGCCGGCCGGAGAGCTGCTCATGCAGCACCGCCGCTCCGGCCAGCGCGCCGATGGCTGGCTCCAGGCTCAGCAGCACGCTGAAGGTGCGGCCCGACAGATGCTTGAGCGCCACCATCTCCAGCGAATAGGGCACGGCGCTCGACAGCAAGCCGATGCCGAGCCCCGCCAGCATCAGCGACGGCGACAGCAGCGCCGACCCCGCCTGCGCCACCCCGAACGGCAGCGCAAACAGTGCGCCCACGACCATGCCGAGCGACGTGGCCTGGCCCGCCGGCAGTCCGCCCACGTTCTTCCCGGTCAGGATATACAGCGCCCAGCACACGCCCGCGGCCAGCGCGTAGGCGGCACCCACGGAGTCGATCCGCCCGACCGCCTGGCCGCCCACCGTCAGAATCAAGAGCCCCACCACCGCCAGCCCGATCCACACGAAATCGAGCACGCGCCGCGACAGCGCCACCGCCAGCACCAGCGGCCCGGTGAACTCGATGGCGATGGCAATGCCGATCGGCAGCCGCCCGAGCGAGAGGTAGAAGAGCAGGTTCATGCTCGCCAGCGTGACGCCGTACAGCGCGATCTTGCCGGCGTCCTGCCGCGACAGATGCAGGCGCCACGGCCGCCAGAACGCCAGCAGGATCGCCGCCCCGATGGTGACCCGGTACGTGACCGTGCCCGCCGCGCCCAGCGCCGGAAACAGCGTTTTGGCAAACGAGTTGCCGACGCAGACCGAGGCCATCGAGCCGATCAGCGCAAGAACGGGAACCCAGGGGGAAGACGAAGCGGGAGAACGGCTGGCAGACATGGAAGACGGGAAGCGGCAAGGCAACGCGACAGCATAGCCGCCCGCCGCCGATCATGCATGGCATGGTCGGCGGCGGGCGGGGTTTGTCTTGCGGAGTGGCTTACAGCGCGGCGGCGCTCGGGCGGATCACGTCGATCAGCAGCACGCGCTGGCCTTCGCGTTCACCGTCGGTGCGCGTGTTGATGCTGCGCGGCGGCTGGCGCGGTGCGGCTTGCGGCGAGGGGTCTTCCGCGCTCATGCCAAACACCGCCAGCTTGGAGGCCGCAATGCGCTGCAGCGTGCCGCGCACGCCCGGGACGTCCAGGTCTTCGGGGTCGAAGCCGGTGGTGGCCGTCCAGTCGTCGCGGGCGATGTCCTGCAGGCCGTTGGCCATCTCGAACTGTAGCGACGTGCTGAAGCCTTTCTGCAGCGAATGCATGCCGAGCAGGTATTCCGCCGTCAGGAAGCCGCGCAGCCGGGTCCAGAACGCCAGCGGGGCAATGTTGCCGCTCTTGAGCGCATGCGCGGGCGCCATTTCCCAGCTGTGGTCGAGCAGCTTGTTGATGAGGCGGCCCCAGGTCGGCACCTCGGTGCCGGCGGAGCAGTCTTCGCCCGGGCCTTCGGGGCGGGCGAGCTGGCGCAGCAGTCCGGTGAACGACCCGGTGGCCGGACGCGTACCGCCGGCCTGCGGGCCCGACGGCCAGCGCCACATCAGCGGGGAGGACGGACGGATGCCCGGCCACTGCGCGTAGGCGGTGAGGCCCGTGCACGGCGTCAGGTAGCGCCATTGCCGCTGGTCGCGGCCGATGCGGCGCAGCGGCTCCAGTTCGGCCGAGAGATCGAACTTGCCGAGGAATGTGGCGTTGCGCGTCTTGAGCGGCGAGCGTGCGTACACGTTGAAGTCTGGCCAGCCTTCGTACAGGCCGATCTGTGGCAGGGCGTGGTGCTTGTCCAGCGCGTCGTCGGGCTGGTCGATACGACGGGCGGTGAGGAACAGCGCGCGGCAATCGAGCGTAGGCACGGCGCCGCGCAGGCGAAACAGCACCAGCAGGTCACCGAATTCAGCCGGGCGCGCTTCGGCGCGGGCCTGGTAGGCGTGCGGTTGTTCGTCGGGCCAGAAGGTGGTCAGGCGCAACGCGGCGCCAGGAAAGGCGCTGCGCAATCCTTGCCGCAGCAAGCGCAGGCCGTCGGGCCGGCGCAGGATGCGCAGGATCGATTGGTCGTCACGCAGGGCGGCGTCGGGGTGTGGCGCGCGGCCGCCGGTTTCCGCCGCCAGCGCGTAGCGCCACAGCGCGGTATCGCTGGCGAGATCCTGTGCGGCGGCATCACGCACGGCATCGGGGCGGGCGCCGGACATCGGCTCGCGCTCGCTGCCGGGAGTGTCTCCTGCTCCGGCGTGGGCGCTGGTGGTCGACCCCGCAGACGCGCCTAAAGGGCCCCGGAAAGGCGGCCGGTTGCGCTCGGGCATGGCAATTTCAACGTTTGTGTGTATGGGTTCCTCTGGCGCGCAGCATAGCACCATGCGGCGTACTGGAAAACGCCGCCCGTCTGGGGGGGGGATGCCCGCGTTTGGCCGGAGCTGGCCTGCGCTGGGGAACGTGCCGGGCCTGGCTGCCTGATGGGGCGCGTACCGGGCGATCAAGGAGGGGGTCGGTCAGGTGCGACCGAGAAAAAAGAAGGCGCCGGTTTTGCACCGGCGCCCGAAGTGACGGCGCTCGCTTGCGAGCGCCGCCGCGCGTTGCGCAGCTGAAGACCGAGGGGGCGTTATTCGCGCACCCAGGTCTGCGTGCGGCCCAGCAGGCTGATGCCCAGGAACCCGCGCACGTTCAGCTTCTTGCCGTCTTCGGCGAGCGACATCTTGGCGCTGTAGACCTTGCCGTTTTCCGGGTCGAGGATGTTGCCGCCCGTCCATTCGTTGTCGCCGGTCTTCTTCAGGTCCTTGAGGATGGTCAGGCCGACGATCGGCTGGTCCTTGCGGTCGTCCGAGCACTTGGTGCAGGTCTTGGCGCGGTCTTCTTCCTTCAGGATGTTGGTGACCTTGCCAGAGAACACGCCGTCCTGTTCGACGATCTTCACTTCGCCCTTGGGCTTGCCGGTGGCGTCGTCGATGGTCTTCCAGATGCCGGCGGGCGAGACATCCTGCGCGAAGGCGCCGCCGGCGGCCAGTGCGAGTGCCAGTCCGCCGAGCAGGCGCGTGAGGGTGTGGGGGGTACGTTGCATGGTGTGGTCTCCTGGTCAGTCAAAAAAATAATGGGGTGGGGTGAACCGTGGCTGGGTCGCGGGGATCAATGGGTGCCCAGCACGCCGGTCAGGGTCGACAGCGGATTGCTGCCTGAGCCGCCGGCGGCGTTCGTGACGCCGCCCAGCGCATTCGTGATCGGGGCGAGCGGGTTGCCGCCGCCGGCCGCGCCCGACAGCGCGTTCGTGATGGGTGCGAGCGGGTTGCTGCCACCCAGGGCGCCGCCGCCGAGCGCGCTGGTCACCGGTGCAAGCGGGTTGGCCGAGCCGCCGCCGCTGCCACCGTTGACGAGGCCGCCGGCGCTGGCCACCGTCGCACCCACCGCGCCGAGCACGCCGCCCGCATCGGCCGCGACCGGGTTGCCGCCAGCCGCGCCAACCTGCCCGCCGGCGCTCGCCAGACCGCTGCCGGCCGTGTTCAGCCCGCCGGCCAGCGGGCTGCCCAGCATGGACGCCGCGCCCACCTGCTGGCCGCCCTGCGCGACCTGCGCCGCCAGCGGCACGATCGCATTGCTCAACTGCTGCGTGACCTGCTGCACCGGCCCGCTCGACGTGCCGATCGTGACCAGGCCGCCTGCGCCCTGCAGCACCTGGCCGACCGCCGAGACCGTGCTGCCTGCCGGCGCCGTCACCGGATTCAGCGGCGCCAACGGGCTGCCCGCCGCGCCCAGGTCGGTCACGGTCTGGCCGGCGTTGCCGGCGGTGATGCCCAGGTTGGTCACGATGTTGCCCGAGCTTTGCACGGTGGTGCCGACTGGGTCCGGCGTCGAGCCGATCTTGCCCAACCCGTTGCTGATGCCACCGCCCAGCGCCTGGACAGTGTTGCCGGTCGAGGTGACCGTTGCGCCCAGATCCTTCTGCGCGGCCGTGCCGCCGATGATCGGCACCTGCGCCGTGCCGATCATCGTGCCGAGGTCGCTGACGGTCTTGCCGCTCTGCGTGACGACGTTGCCGCCGTTGCTGGCGACGTTGCCGACCGGCACCGCGCCCGGGTTGCTGTTGGCGTTCGACGCGGATGAGTCGCCGTTCGGGTTGCCGCCCGAGGCGCAGCCGGCCAGTGCGAGTGCGGCAAGCACAGCGGCGGCTACCAGAGTGCGAGAGGAAGAAGCTTGGAGCGAGGTCCGGATGGTCATGGTAAGTCTCCTTGTTAGCGCGGCCCGTACCGCTTGATCTGCTGGCCGTCAGAGGAACGCGCGTCTGGCGTCCAGCAGTGAGCATTCGCCGGTGATGGCACCCGAATGCAAAGAAAGGTTTCCGAGTAGGGAAGTCACTAGTGGTGCGCGCCGGGTGCAGCACCCAACAGCACGCCACCTACCAGGCCGCCGACCGTCGAGCCGATGCTACCCAGCCCGCTGATCGGATTGCCCGTGGTGGCACCGCCGCCGAGACTGCCAACGCCCGGGATGCCCGCCGTCAACGTGCCGACCGCCGTCGTGACCGGTGCCAGCGCACTGCCGAGTGCGCCGGTCAGCGCGGCGCCAGGTGCACTGCCGCCGGACGACGGTGTCACCACCGTGCCAAGCGACGCCGTGAGCGTGCCCAGCGCGCTCACCGTGCCACCCACCGTCGACACCACCGCGTTGCCGTTGCCGGCGCTCGTGATGGCGCTACCGCCGCCGCCGAGCGCACTGCCCAGCGTCGCCAGCATGCCGCTCACCGGCGTACCGAGCCCGGTCGCCGCGCCGATCGTCTGCGTGGTCGACGTGAGCGCGCTGGTGAGCGGCACGATGGCGGTCACGACGGTGGTGCTCACCTGCTCGACCGGACCGGTGAGCGTGGCGACCGGCGTGGTGCTGCCGCTCGCATCGCTGCCGGTGGACGTGCTCTTGCCGCTGTCGCTCGACCACGTCGGCGAGCTCGATGCGGCGAGCGACGACGTCGATTGCGATCCGCCGCCACCGCCGCCGAGCGACACACCCGTGTCGCCGCTGCCCGATGTGGCACACCCCGCAAGCATCACGACCGACGTCGCTGCCAGGATGCATGGCACCCGGCGCGACGCACGTTTCGTCTGCGGGAAAACCCCACGACTCGGTGGGCTCGATTTCAACAAGAACGCTGGCTTGCGCATCTTGTCCCTCCACAACTCAGAACGCTTGTTGGACCCCTGTCTTGCGCTCTCTGCTCTTCGGGTGTGTCGTCGCATCGTGGCGATGTGCCGCTGCTGCGACGACCCCTCCCTGTTGTCACGGACAACGCGCCTGTCCGCACCACGCCGCTCGATCGATTGCCGTGCTGACGTGGTGAGCGGATCGTGAAATGAAACCGCAAGGTGCGGCAATCAGCGATAACCTGACACGCCGATATGCGGTTGCAGCATTTTCGGCCATTGGTGGTGCGTAAAACGGCGTGAAATAAAGCGATAGGCGCGTTGATACCGCAGCAAAACGCGCCTGGAAACAGGCGTAGAGCAATTCTTCTATCGTCGCAAACCCGCCTCGTTTCAAACGCTTCGGTCGCGGTTTTTCGTGATGCCGGGCGCCGCGAATGCCGCAGGCAACCCGCCGTCGCCAATCGGCTTTCACGGACTTCGCCGCGGCCATGCAGATGCGGACGTCATGCTCGCACCGATCGGCAGAGGGTTTCGCATGTGCCATGTCGATGCGCGTGTCGATCGTCGACATCGCGATCGCGTCGCAATGCATGACGCGAGATTCGACACGTCGATGCGAGGGGCGAAGTGCGTGGGCTTGCGTGAGCGTCTTCGATGCGCACGAGCGCGAGCGCAATGCGCCGCGTATCGATCGTCATGCGCGAGCGATGCGTCGACACGCGCGACGAACGCGCGTCGATCGCGCGCGTCTCGCTCGCTTCGCAGTGTTCCTCGCGCGAAATTTGGCATGCGTTGTCGCATCCGCGCATCGTTTTTTCGCGACGCGCGATCGCTCGCACGCGCATCGATGCGCGCATCGGCATCGACATCGATCATCACGCGTCTCGCATGCAGGCCACGCTCGCGCGTGTGATGATGTGTTGCCGTGAACAGGCATGAACACTGGGTTTGCGGGAAGTGGGTGTCGGCGCGAAGCAACGCATTGACACGATGTCACGACGCAAGAAAATGCGCATTCGCGAGGTCGCTCGCTACGCATGCGCGATCCAGATCGCGACGACGCACGGACGCGGCGCAATCCTTCACCAAAACTCGCCGCGCATTTTGCATAAATCTCTTAACATCACCGCGCAAACGAATTATGATTCGCCTTGACAAGACGTTGACTTCGATGCAAGGAAGCTTCGCGCGATCAACGACGATGAACTTCCAGATGCGGTAGTGAAAAGTAGTCGAGGAGCGTAACCACTTTGATGCACGCCACGCCGACAGGGCTGTTCGAACTCGGTGCCGTCTCTGCGATCCCCACGTCGGGATGGGCGTACTACCCTCAAAAGAAAACACGCGCTCTCCAAGATTCCGCTGTCCGCAAAGCCACGCTGCACGCGGCTTTTCGCTCTACACGGCGGCTCGCGCAAGATCAGGTTTCGACCGGTGTGGCAACGATGCCCCGGTCCTCTCAGTTGACGAAGATGCGCTGGATGCAATCTGTCCGGCTGACTGCGGCTGCGCGCAAGTGCCCGGCCGGGTTATGCAACTTGCTGCGTGGGTCCACCGCGCAAGCTGCGGGTCTTCACCCCGAATTCATTAGCGTGCCACCGCAGTTGGGTGGCGCGCCGATGAATCGCTCGCTCGGTTGGTCTGGCGATGCAGTTGCATCGTGGGATCGGGCCGGTCGGGTTGCTCAATCTCGATAGTTCGATACCCAATCTTGAAGGAGTTTCCCATGGCAACTGCTGCTAAGAAGAAACCGGCCGCCAAGGCCCCGGCCAAGAAGGCCGCTGTAAAGAAGGCTCCGGCCGCAAAGAAGGCCGTCGCAAAGAAGGCCGCTCCGGCCGCTAAGAAGGTCGCTGCCAAGAAGGCACCGGCAGCCAAGAAGGCCGCAGTGAAGAAGGTTGCAGCCAAGAAGGCACCGGCAGCCAAGAAGGCCGCAGTGAAGAAGGTTGCAGCCAAGAAGGCACCGGCAGCCAAGAAGGCCGCAGTGAAGAAGGTTGCGGCCAAGAAGGCACCGGCAGCCAAGAAGGCCGCAGTGAAGAAGGTTGCGGCCAAGAAGGCTCCGGCTGCGAAGAAGGCTGCTGCCAAGCCCGCTGCGAAGAAGGCTCCGGCTGCCAAGAAGGCACCGGCTGTTAAGAAGGCCCCGGCTGCGAAGAAGGCTGCTGCCAAGCCCGCTGCCAAGAAGGCCCCGGCCAAGAAGGCTGTCGCCAAGCCCGCTGCTGCTCCGGCCGTTGCACCGGCTGCTGCTGCTGCTCCCGCTGCCAAGACCGCGCTGAACCCGGCCGCGGCATGGCCGTTCCCGACCGGCAACCGTCCGTAAGCCATTCTTGTGACGGTGATCCTCCGGGACCACAGCGGCGCGCTGGTTTCGTACCCCGCGCCCACCTGATCGGATACTGCGTATCCGGTCCGCAAGACCTGGTGTCTTGCACCGCCCGCCGATCGGCTCACGCCCCGGCGGGCTTTTTCTTGTCTGTCGATTTCGCGCAGACACGAAAAAGCCGCAACGGCTTGATGCCGATGCGGCTTTCTTGATGCGTCAACGCTCCCCGTCAGGGGCGCGTCAGGCCGGTGTGTCGATCAGTGTGTGACACGGGTCACGCCACCCGACGACAACAGTCGCACACGCTCGCCCGGGCGGAAGGCCTCGTCGGCGTCCTGCGTGATGGCGCGGTACTCGCCGTTATCCAGCTTGACGGTGATCTCCAGGCCGGGGCGCTTGTTCGCCTGGCCTTCGATCGCGCTACCTGCGACGCCGCCCAGGATGGCGCCCAGCACGCCCGCCGCCACCGAGCCATTGCCGCGCCCGATGGCCGCTGCCGAACCGATGCCGCCGATGGCACCACCCGCCAGCGCACCGACGCCGGTCTGTTCACGATCGATCACGACGTTGCGGACCGAGTCCACCGTGCCAAAGCGCACGGTCTGCTCGCGCTGCGCCTGGCCCGAGGTGTAGGCGCTGTTGGAGTTGGTGCCCATGGCGCAACCTTGCAGGCCGAGTGCTGCAGCCAACAACGCGGCGGCGCCGATGCGAAGGGTGGTGTTCATGTTGATTCCTTATTGATACCGGTACCCGAATGCGGATTCGAAGCGCCGGGCAATCTCGTCAACGGGCAGGCCGTGGTTCTGCGGGCCTTGGACCGCGATCTTGAGCGAGCCCATCAGGCTGGCGAGGCGGCCGGTGGTTTCCCAGTCCAGGCCGTTCTCGATGCCATAGAGCAGGCCACCGCGGAAGGCGTCGCCGCAACCGGTCGGGTCGACCACACGCTCGGCCGGTACGACCGGAATAGTGTACTGCTTGCCGCCGGCGTGAATCTCCGCCCCTTCTTCCCCGCGCGTGACGATGAAGGCCTCGACGCGCTGCGCAAGCTCCGTCGCACTGTAGCCCGTGCGTGACAGCATGACCTGCGCTTCGTAGTCATTGACCACCACGTAGCTGGCGAGTTCAACGAAGCGGCGTAGGTCGGCGCCGTCGAACAGCGGCATCGCCTGGCCCAGGTCGAAGATGAACGGCACGCCGGCTTCGGCAAATTGTGTGGCGTGGTGCAGCATGCCGTCGCGGCTGTCCGGGCCCACCAGGCCGAGCCGTGCCGGCAGCGCATCCTTGACCGAATTGACGCTCGACTGGCTCATCGCGCCCGGGTGGAACGCGGTGATCTGGTTGTTGTCGCGATCGGTCGTGATCATGGCCTGGGCCGTGAACGTGTCGGGGATCTCCGTGATGTGCTGCGTGGAGATGCCGAGCGTCTTCAGGTACGCCAGATACGGCCCGGCATCCTGGCCGACGGTCCCCATGATGATGGGCTCGCCGCCCAGCAGCTTGAGCGTGTAGGCGATGTTGCCCGCGCAGCCGCCGAACTCCCGGCGCATGGTCGGCACCAGGAAGGACACGTTCAGGATGTGGATCTTGTCGGGCAGGATGTGTTCGCGGAAGTGTCCGTCGAACGTCATGATGGTGTCGTAGGCAATCGAGCCGCAGATCACGCTGGCCATATTGGGAGAGCTCCAAATGTGAACGCGGCCGCCCAAGCGGGCGGCCGTGTGATGAATGAGAGACGGGAGGCCAGTCTCTCAGCAATATCCGTGCAGCTTACTTCAGCGCAGCCAGGGCCGCGTCGTAGTTCGGCTCTTCCTTGATTTCCGGCACGAGCTGGGAGTACAGAACGTTGTCGTTGCCGTCGAGCACCACCACGGCGCGGGCGGTCACGCCGGCCAGCGGGCCGGTCTTGATGTCGACGCCGTAGGCCTGCTTGAAGCCGTTGTCACGGAAGGTCGACAGCGGCACGACGCTCTCGATGCCCTCGGTGGCGCAGAAGCGGCCGGCGGCGAACGGCAGGTCGGCGGAGATCGAGAACACCACCGTGTTGTCCAGCTTCGAGGCGGCTTCGTTGAACTTGCGTGTGGAGGTGGCGCACACCGGGGTGTCCAGGCTCGGCACGATGTTCAGCACCTTGCGCTTGCCGGCAAACTCAGCCAGCGACACGTCCTTCAGGTCTTTGCCAACCAGCGTGAATGCCGGGGCCTTCGCGCCAGCCGACGGGAATTGGCCGCCGACTTCAATCGGGTTGCCGCCAAGGGTCACGTTTGCCATGGTGTGCTGCTCCTTCGTTTGATGCGTGTTGGGGTGAATCAGGGGTAGAAAATCAGGACCCGATAGTTGGCCGTCGGGTGCTGGGACTGGAATCGTACCCGAATCGGCAGTTCGGCGCGGGCGGGCAGGCCTGATACACCGAATGCACGGTCGGCGGGGGTCAGGTAGTCGGCGGGCAACAGGGCGCGGCGCGCGAGCAACTGGTCCTGCAGGTCGGTCGTCACCAGTTCGATGGCCGGCAGTGCGACCGGGGCGCCGGTGCGATTGTGCAGCGTGGCGGTCAGTACATATTGATCGGACGCGTCACCTTCCTGGCGCTGCAGCTGCGACGACTCGATCTGCAGCGCGTCGAGATCGCGCGATGGGGCAACGGTGCAATGCAGCGGCTGGCACAGGGCCTCCCACAGCGGACGCGTGGACGGTGCGCGACGGGCGATTTCCGAGCGGCCCAGGAAGAGCACCTGCGCCACCGCGACCACCGCCAGGACGCCGATCACGATGCGCGCCAGGGCGCGGCGGCCGGTGGACTTGCGTACCTGCTCGCGCGCCTGCGCAGCGCGCAGGAAATCGAGCGTGGCGGCAGAGACGCCGTGGTTCGGCCCACGTGCCTTGCGCGGACGTGGTGCGCCCGTCAGCGTACGTTACGGCGTCGGGCCGGCGGGCTCGTCGTGGGTGCGGCGCGGGTGGTGGCCATGGCGACGCGGCACCGGCGCGAACAGCGTGTGCGCGTCGGTCTCATGGCGCATCCAGACCGAATCGTGCTTCTCCGCAACGGGCTTGGGTGTCGCGACGGGTGCGGGAACGGACGGCGTCGGTGCGGGCACGGCGACAGGCGCAACGGCCGGCTCGACCGGCAGATCGGCCGACGGTTGCTTCGGTACGGCGGCGGCGAAGCTGTCCTCGTCGTCCTCGAACTCACGGATCGGCGGCAGGCCGTGGAACGGATCGGCGGACGCGGGCGGCTCGGCTGCAGGCGGCTCGTTGGCGACGGGCGCAGCGGTAGGTACGTCTGAGATGGGTTCTGCGGCCGGGGTCTCTTCGCGCGCGGGCGGCTCTTGCGTGACGGATTTCGCCGGTGCTTCGTCTGGCAGCGGGCGCGTATCGGGTGCTGTCGGCTGGGCCTCGGGCGTGGGCGTCGCGCCTTCGACTTCGCCCAGGTGCACCTCGGCGACACCGTCTTCGGCGACGTCCTCTTCCCAGATCAGCGTCATGCCGAAGCCGTGGTCGTCTTCGGACGGCGGCGTTGCGGCGGGCGCTTCGGTCTGGGGCGCAGCCGACGTCGACGCCGGTGCTGCGCCGGCGCTCGGGGCATGTGGATCCGGCTGACGTGGCACTGCTGCAGCGGGTACGGCGGGCGTGGCCGCTTCGGGCGCAGGCGTTGCGGCGAGTTCGATCAGGTGCGCACGCCCATCGAAGACGTGGTTACAGCGCCCACAGCGCACGAGGCCGCCGCGCAGGCGCAGTTGGTCCGCGACGACGCGGAACGCGGTATGACAGTTGGGACAGCGGGCGGCGAGACGTGGCGCGGATGCCATGCAGAACGAGGAGAAAAAAGCCGACCGCGCGAGTATTGCAGACAGTTGCGCCAGCGTCGACCTTTGCGGTGACGCTGGCGGTGACTTAGGCGGGCTTCACACCGTGCAGGCAGACCCAGCCGTCACGTGCGCGCCACACCGTGAGCGGAATGGCAGACGCGTAAGCCGCGGCAACTTCCTCGGCCTGGCGCTCGAGCACGCCCGAGAGGATCAGCCGGCCGCCCGGGCGCACGCGTGCGCACAGCATGGCCGCCATCAGCTTGAGCGGGTTCGACAGGATGTTGGCGACGACCAGATCGAAGGTGCCTTCGGGCGCATCGTCGGGCAGGCTGAACGTGGCTTGCGTCTGGTTGCGCTCGGCGTTGTAGCGCGAGGCTTCGACGGCGTTCGGGTCGATGTCGACACCGACCGTCTCGCCCGCGCCGAGCTTCTTGGCCACGATGGCCAGGATGCCCGAGCCGCAGCCGTAGTCGAGCGTGCGCTCGCCCGGTTGCACGTGCTGCTCCAGCCATTCCATGCACAGGCGCGTGGTCGGGTGGCTGCCGGTGCCGAAGGCCAGGCCCGGGTCCAGCTCCAGCACCACGGCGTCAGGCTCCGGCGCGTCGTGCCACGAGGGCACGACCCAGATGTGCTCGCCGATGTGGATCGGCTCGAACTGCGCCTGCGTCACGCGCACCCAGTCCTGCTCCTCGACCTCGCGTACGGTGTACGCAGGGGCCGGCGACAGGCCGATCGCATTGGCCGCGGCCGCGACCAGCAGCGCCGGATCGGCATCGTCGGCCAGCAGCGCGACCACGCGCGAGCGGTTCCACGCCAGGCGCGTCGGCTCGTGGCCGGGCTCGCCGAAGAGGGGCTCCTCGTCGGGCGTGTCGGCATCGGCGTCTTCCACCGACACCGACAGGGCGCCCAGGTCGAACAGCGCCTCAGACAACGCCTCAGCGTCGTCCCGCGCGACTTCGAGCACGCATTCGCGGTAGGTCACTTGCTGCCGCCCTTGGCCACGCCTTGCTGCTCCAGGCGGTGTTCCAGGTAATGGATGCTGGTGCCGCCTTCGACGAAGTTGGCATCGAGCATCAGGTCACGGTGCAGCGGCACGTTGGTCAGGATGCCCTCGACCACCATTTCCGACAGGGCGATGCGCATGCGGGCGATGGCCTGCTCGCGCGTGGCGCCGTACGAGATGACCTTGCCGATCATCGAGTCGTAGTTGGGCGGCACGAAGTAGCCGTTGTAGGCGTGCGAATCGACGCGGATGCCGGGGCCGCCCGGCACGTGCCACGACGTGATGCGGCCCGGCGACGGCGTGAACTTGAACGGGTCTTCAGCGTTGATGCGGCACTCGATGGCGTGGCCCTTCAGGACGACGTCCTTCTGACGGAAGCGCAGCTTCTCGCCGGCCGCCACGCGGATCTGTTCCTGCACGATGTCGATGCCGGTGATCATTTCCGTGACAGGGTGCTCGACCTGCACGCGCGTGTTCATCTCGATGAAGTAGAACTCGCCGTTCTCGTACAGGAACTCGAACGTGCCGGCGCCACGGTAGCCGATCTTCTTGCAGGCGTCGGCGCAGCGGTCGCCGATGCGCTCGATCAGGCGGCGCGGGATGTGCGGTGCCGGCGCTTCCTCGATCACCTTCTGGTGGCGGCGCTGCATCGAGCAATCGCGCTCGCCCAGCCAGATGGCGTTGCGGTGCTGGTCGGCCAGGATCTGGATTTCCACGTGGCGCGGATTCTCCAGAAACTTCTCCATATAGACTTCCGGGTTGCCGAAGGCGCGGCCGGCTTCTTCGCGCGTCATGTTGACGGCGTTGATGAGCGCGGCTTCCGTGTGAACCACGCGCATGCCGCGGCCACCACCGCCACCGGCAGCCTTGATGATGACCGGATAGCCGACCTTGCGGGCAGTGGCCAGGATTTCCTTCGGGTCTTCGGGCAGCGCGCCTTCCGAGCCCGGCACGCACGGCACGCCGGACTTGATCATGGCCTGCTTGGCCGAGACCTTGTCGCCCATCAGGCGGATGCAGTCCGGCGTCGGGCCGATGAAGGTGAAGCCGGATTGCTCCACGCGCTCGGCGAAGTCGGCATTTTCCGACAGGAAGCCGTAGCCCGGGTGGATGGCCTGGGCGTCGGTGACTTCCGCCGCCGAGATCAGGGCCGGCATGTTCAGGTACGACAGCGGCGACGGTGCCGGGCCGATACACACGGCTTCGTCGGCCAGCTTGACGTATTTGGCTTCCTTGTCCGCCTCGGAATAGACCACCACGGTCTTGATGCCGAGTTCGCGGCAGGCGCGCTGGATGCGAAGCGCGATCTCGCCGCGATTCGCAATCAGGATCTTGTCGAACATCGTGTTCTCGCTACAAAAAGGGGAGGCGAGGGCGCTATGGCTGGGCCGTACTCAGTGGGCCCGCGCGCCGGCTCGCGCTCGGATGCAGCGCCGAGAGCGCCGCACGAAGAGGGTCAGATGCCGGAAGATCAGCCGATCACGAACAGCGGCTGACCGTATTCCACGGCCTGGCCGTTCTCGATCAGGATGTCCTTGATGACGCCGGCCTTGTCCGCTTCGATCTCGTTGAGCAGCTTCATGGCTTCGATGATGCAGATGGTCTGGCCTTCCTTGACGGTGTCGCCCACCTTGACGAACTCGGCGGCACCCGGCGACGGCGCGCGGTAGAACGTGCCGACCATCGGCGAGGTCACGATGTGGCCGGCCGGCAGGGCAGGCGCGGCAGCTTCAGCGCTGACGGCGGCCGGGGCGGCCGCAGCGGCGGCCATCGGAGCAGCCTGCATTGGCATCGGCGCATATTGCATCGGGGCCAGCACTTGCGGCGCCGACTTGACGATGCGGACCTTGCCTTCGCCTTCGGTCACTTCGAGTTCCGAGATGCCCGATTCGGCCACGAGGTCGATCAGCGTTTTCAGCTTGCGCAAATCCATGAACGTTCTCCTGCAGCGTCGGCGTCTGGGGCAAAAGGGCGGTCGCGCGCGAATGGCTCTTCGCTGCGTCGGCCAAAAAAGGCGCTCCAGGCGCTGGCGTCGTTGCGTTGGTTTAAATGGGTTGAGAGGGAAAAAAATACGGCGACTGGTCAGCCGCCGTGTTGATCCATGACGAAATCCAGCGCGGCCAGGTAGCCGCGCCAGCCGAGACCGCAAATCACGCCCACCGCTTGGTCCGCCAAGTACGAATGGTGGCGGAACGGCTCACGGCGGTGCACGTTGGACAGATGAACCTCGATATACGGGATCACCACGCCGGCCAGCGCGTCGCGCAGGGCTACGCTCGTGTGCGTATAGGCGGCCGGGTTGATGATGATGAATTCGACGCCTTCGCTCTTGGCGGCGTGGATGCGGTCGACCAGTGCACCCTCGTGGTTGGACTGGAAGTGCGCCAGCGTGACACCGCGCGCCTGAGCCCGTTCGGCCAGCGCGGCGTTGATGTCAGCCAGCGTGGTTGCGCCATAGACTTCCGGTTCGCGCGTTCCCAGCAGATTGAGGTTCGGGCCGTGCAGGACCAGCACGTTGCGAAGCGCTTTGGCGATCGGTTTGTCAGCCACGATTTGACTGGTTGAGCGAAGTTGGGCGCAATTTACAGCAACTTAGAATGCTTTGTCTAGTTTTTGGTGAAAAACACTCAAGAAATCGGTGTTTTCACCGATTTTTGCGCCTACTTCGCGAGTTCGTGACGCGAAGATGGGATTTTGCGCGCACATGACCGACATATGACGTTTTTATACATTCATGTGCGCTGCAACGCTTGCCGCAGTTCGTCGGCATGCACACGGCCCATCTTGCGGAAGGTGATATCGCCTTGTGCGTTTAGGATCACAGTGAATGGCAGGCCGCCAGCCTCATTGCCAAATTGACGCCCCAACTCGGTGCCGCCGAAGCCGGCCACCGCAATCGGGTAGGTGACGCGGACTTTGCTCAGGAACATCTGGATATTGGCTGCCGTATCAATGCCGATGCCGACAAACTTGACCTTGGCCTGCTGTTCTTGCGCCAATGCCGACAGTTCCGGCATCTCTTCTACACAAGGACCGCACCACGGCGCCCAGAAATTGATCACCACCGGCTGGCCGCGCAAGGCTGCCAGGTCGATCGGTGCGCCATTCACATCCGGCAGCTTGCTGCCGAAGAATGTCGCCACGGCATCGTTTGCCGCCACCTTGGGCTCGGTTGCCCGGTGCCCGGTGTAGACGCCCAGTGTCGCAGCGGCGATCCCGGCGAACAGCAGGGCAATCAGGGTGTGGCGGCGGGTCATGACGTGGGCTGTCTATATGTATACAGAGAACGGCGTGCCGGATTGTACTCCTGTTGCCGGATCACCCCTCCGATAGGAGGGCCCGCACCGCTGCGGCATCGCCGCGCAGGGTCTTGCCGGTGGCATCGGCACGTCGGGCGCCGCGCACATCGTTCAGGTCGTATAAGGCGATGTGGACGCCGACCGGCGTGCCCGTCTCCGCGCGCAGTTCCTGGGCCAGCTCGCGGCTCGCTCGACCCGCCGGCCACTGGCCGCGCCACAGGAAGCTCAGCGTTTCCACCTCGTCGCGGCCAGCGAAGTGGGCACTCTCTGTCGTGTCGAAGTCCACGCCGGCGTTGAGCAGGAAGATCGCCACATCCTTCGGGCTGTCGCAGAAGACCTGCAGGTGGATGTCGGAGTGCTCGCTGGCGGTGCCGTTGAAGACCGCGCCGGCCAGGTAGGGGTTGAAGATCTCCAGTCCTTCCATCAGCACCAGCGCAATGCGGCGCAGCAGCGCCAGCACGCGGGGCTGGGAATCCGCCTGGAACAGCGCCTGGTATTCGCGGACCTCAGTTTCGATGAGCTCGTTGTCAGGCAGCCAAACGCCCGCGGCGCGCGACTCCGTGCCGAGCACCTGACGCGCGGCCTTGCGCTTGGCGGTGGCGTAGTCGGCGCCGTCCTCCGCGATCATGCGGGCGGCGACGGCGGCGATTTCCTCCCGCACGCGGGCGGGATCGAGGGGGGAGCGTCTGGACATGGCTCTATTTTACTGAAGCGCGCGAGCCCGCCCGAGGCCAGCGGGTACAATGCCGCGCAACGTAGTTGAGATGGCTCCCATGCATATCCACATCCTTGGAATCTGCGGCACCTTCATGGGCGGCATTGCCCTGATCGCCCGGCAGGCTGGTCACCGCGTCACCGGCTGCGACGCCAACGTCTACCCGCCGATGAGCACCCAGCTCGAAGCCCAGGGCATCGAGCTGATCGAGGGCTTCGACCCCGAACAGCTGTCGATCGGCGCCGATCTGTACGTGATCGGCAATGTGATCTCGCGCGGCAACCCGCTGATGGAAGCCATCCTGGACCGCAACCTGCCGTACGTGTCCGGCCCGCAATGGCTGGGTGACAACGTGCTGCGCCAGAAATGGGTGCTTGCCGTGGCGGGCACGCACGGCAAGACCACGACCACTTCGATGCTCGCCTGGATCCTGCAGGACGCCGGCTACGATCCGGGCTTCCTGGTGGGCGGCGTGCCGCGCAACTTCGGGCTGTCGGCGCGGCTGACGGAATCGGACTTCTTCGTCATCGAGGCCGACGAGTACGACACGGCCTTCTTCGACAAGCGTAGCAAGTTTGTCCATTACCGCCCCCGCACGGCCATTCTGAACAACCTGGAATTCGATCATGCAGATATCTTCCCGGATCTTGCTGCCATCGAGACGCAATTCCATCACCTTGTGCGCACCGTGCCCGGCCAGGGCCGCCTGCTCGTCAACGGGCGCGAGGACAGCATGAAACGCGTACTTGCGCGCGGATGCTGGTCCGAAGTCGAGTTTTTCGGCGCGGAAGACGGTTCGGGCTGGGAAATCGCCAACCTGGGCGATGACGACAGCTTCGACGTGGTCTTCAACGGCCAGACACAGGGCCGGGTACGCTGGGCGCTCCAGGGCGACCACAACCGCATGAACGCGCTGGCCGCCATAGCAGCCGGGCGCCATGTGGGTGTGCCGGCACCCCAAGCCATTGAAAGCCTGGCCCGTTTCGAAAATGTGAAACGCCGCATGGAGGTGCGCGGCACCGTCGACGGCGTCACTGTCTACGACGACTTCGCCCACCACCCGACCGCCATCCGCACAACAATCGATGGCCTGCGCCGCCGCGTTGGCAAGGCGCGCATCTTGGCCGTGTTGGAGCCGCGCTCGAACACCATGAAGCTCGGTGTGATGAAGCAGCAACTTCCCGGCAGCCTCGAGGGCGCCGACCAAGTATTCGCCTACGGTGCCGCCGCCGGCCGCGACGCGCTCGGCTGGGATCTGGCCGGCGCCCTTGCCCCGCTCGGCGAGCGTGCTACCGCATTCTCCGACCTGCCTGCGCTGGTCGAGGCCGTCACTGCCGCTGCGCGCCCGGGCGACCACGTGCTGGTCATGAGCAACGGCGGTTTCGGCGGCGTGCACCAAAAGCTGCTGGATGCGCTGGCAGAGCGTGTCGGCGCCGCCAACTGACGCGAATATGCCGGCATCCATCGTCTATCTGCACGGATTCCGCTCGTCGCCGCGCTCGTTCAAGGCGCAACTGCTGGGCAAGCGGATGGCCTCCGTGGGGCTGGCCAACGCCTATGTGTGCCCGATGCTGCCGGTCTCGCCGCGCGAGGCGATGGCTGAAGTTGACGCCTTGATCGCAGACCTGGGTTCGCGCGACGGCGTGAAACCCGTGCTGATCGGCTCGTCGCTGGGCGGCTATTACGCCACTTGGTTGGCTGAGCGCCATGGCTTGCGCGCCGCGATGCTGAACCCGGCCACGCGCCCGGAGCGCGATCTCGCCAAGTATGTCGGTGAGCAGCCGTTGTGGCACGGCGGCGGCACCATCCGCGTCGAACCACATCATCTGGACGAACTGCGTGCACTGGCGGTGCCCGCCATCACCCAGCCCGAACGCTATTACCTGCTCGCCGCCACCGGCGACGAGGTGCTCGATTACCGTGAAATGCTCGCGCATTTCCCCGGTGCCGCCACCCGCGTGATCGACGGCGGCGACCACGGCATCAGCGATTTCGCCCGCTATATGGACGAAGTGCTCGTCTTCTGCGGCGTTCCTGCCGACTTGCTGGCCGCGCATCCGTTTGAGGGCGAGGCCGCGGGCGCATGACCGAATCCCCGTCGTACCCGCGCAGCCTTTGGCGCAGCGCGTTGCCGCCGGCCGTGGTTTATGACCGGCACTGGGCACGCTGGGCCGTCGGCGCGGATTCGCTCACGGCGCGACTGCGAGCCGCCTCGTCCACTTTCCGCGTCCAGCTGCTCAGCCAGGATCGGGCCATGCCGCTGCGCGATGAGTGGCGCTGCCTTGGCATGGCCGGCCCCGCCGAGACCTTGGCGCGTGAGGTCCTGCTGATCTGCGACGACATCCCGGTCGTCTACGCCCACACCATCGTGCATCCGCGCAGCGTGGCGCTGGACTGGCCGTTCCTGAAGGCGCTGGGGGCGCAGCCGCTGGGGCATTCGCTGTTTGCCGATCCGCGCGTCGCGCGGGGGGATTTTGAGTTCGCGTTGCTCGACGCGCGCCATCCGCTGGTGCGCCGGGCGCACGCGGCGTTGGGCGATGCGCCGGTCTCCGGTACTGAGCGGCTGCCGGCGCGGCGCTCGGTGTTTCGGCGCGGGGTGAGTGCGATGCAGGTGACGGAAGTCTTCCTGCCGGCGTTAGCCGGATTTAGGCCGCCACAGTAAGCGTATTTCGCGGGCAAGGCGGGTGGCCGGTGCGGTATCATCGCCCCCAACTTTTTGTCGCTGCGGCATCGGGTTGTCGACTCCCAGGTGCGCGGCGATTCCACCTCATTCAAGGCGGCGCTAGCTCGTGCGAGTGCCGCAATCCACACACATCCATGCAGTTGCTGTTCGAAGAAGGCGGCGAGATCCGCGCGGGCACCGTCTTGTCCCAACAGGGCGAGGCCTACCAGGTCGAATTGCCGAGCGCCAAGCGCACCAAGGTCAAGTCGCGCGACGTATTGCTGCAGTTCGCCCAGCCCTCGGCCGGTGAACTGTCGCAGGCCGCGCAGGCACTGTCGGTGGACATCGACCTGGAGTTCCTGTGGGAATGCGCGCCGGCCGATGAGTTTGGCTTTGCCGATCTGGCCGGTGAATACTTCGGCGTCGGTGCCAATGCCACGCAGCAGGCTGCGCTGGCCATCGCGTTGCATGGCTCGCCCGTCTATTTCCGCCGCAAGGGCCGGGGCCGCTACCAGCGCGCGCCCGAAGACCAGCTCAAGGCTGCTCTGGCCGGTCTGGAGCGCAAGAAGCAGCAGGCCGCCTTGCAGGCTGAGTACGAGGCCGAGCTGAAGGCGATGCGCTTGCCCGAGGCTTTCCGCGGCAAGACGCTGCAGCTTCTGTTCAAGCCCGATAAGAACAGCCTCGAGTACAAGGCGCTCGACGCCGCCTGCACGGCGCTGGCCATGTCGCCGATGCGGCTGATGGTGGCTGTGGGCGGCATCGCCAACGCACGCGCGCTGCACGAGGCGCGTTTCCTGTCGGAGTGCTTCCCGAAGGGCATCGGCTTCCCGGACGTGACCGTGCCGGAGCCGGCGTTCGAGCTGCCGGCGGCCGACGTGCGCGCGTTCTCGATCGACGACGTGACCACCACGGAAATCGACGACGCCATCTCCGTCACGCCCATCGACGATGCCACGGTGCGCATCGGCATCCACATCGCGGCGCCGGGCTTCGGCATCCAGCGCGGCGATGCGTTGGATGCGGTCGCGCGCCAGCGGCTGTCGACCGTGTACTTCCCGGGCGACAAGATCACCATGCTGCCGGCGTCGATCGTCGATCGCTACACGCTGCAGGAAGGGCGCGCGTGCCCGGCGCTGTCGCTGTACGCGACGGTCGACCGCGCGACGTGGACTGTGACCGCCACCGAGACGCGCTGCGAATCCGTGACGGTCGCGGCCAACCTGCGCCACAACCTGCTCGACGATGTGATCACCGCCGAGGCGCTGGCCGATGGCAGCGGCGATTACCCATTCAAGGCCGAGCTGGCCGTGCTGTGGCCGTTCGCGGGCGCGCTGTATGACGCCCGCCAGCAGGCGCGCATCGCCAGCGGCCTGAAGCCGGAAGGCGCACAGAAGGGCGATTACTCCTTCTATCTGGACCCGATTCCCGAGGCCGAAGGCGGCAAGGATGACGATGGGTGGCGTGTCCGCATCGAGCAGCGCAAGCGCGGCTCGCCACTGGACAAGATCGTCGCCGAGCTGATGATCCTGGCCAACAGCACCTGGGGCCGCATGCTGGCCGACGCCGGCGTGCCCGGCATCTATCGCACGCAAAAGGCGTGGGGCATGCACCGCACGCGCATGCAGACGTATCCGGCACCGCACGAGGGGCTGGGCGTGGCGCAGTACGCGTGGAGCACCTCGCCGCTGCGCCGCTATGTCGACCTGGTCAACCAGTGGCAGATTGCGGCGGTGGCGCAGCACGGCGTGACGGCCAAGCTGATCGCGCCGTTCAAGCCGAAGGACGCCGACCTGCTGGCCGCGGTGGCGGACTTTGAAGGCACCTACGCCGCCTACGCTGACCATCAGTCGACCATGGAGCGCTACTGGTGCCTGCGCTGGCTCAAGCAGGAGCAGCGCACGCGCATGCAGGCCGTGGTGCTCAAGGAAGGCGCGGTGCGCTTTGCCGAGATTCCGCTGGTGACCAAGGTGCCGGAACTGGCGCAGACCGCGCGCGGCACGCACGTGGTGCTCGACATCCTGGACACCGACGAGATCAGCCTGGAAGTGTCGTGCCGCGTGATCGAGATCCTGGCGCCCGCCGCCGATGCCGCAGCGGAAGCCGAGGCGATCGAGGAAGAGCTGGCCGAAGCCGAGGCCGAGGCCGATGCGCCGGCCGAACCACAGCCGGCCGCCGACGGGGAGGAAGCCCGCGCGGAAGCCGCCACCGTTGCCGATCCTGCTGTGGCGCCGCCGCCGCAGGAGGGCGCGGACGGTGGAACGCCCGCCGCCGCCTAACTACAATCGCAGTCTGATCTTTTCTTCGCGTAACGCCCCAGGAACCGACCCCCATGGCCGCCCTCGCAACCCGACCGGACTGGTCCAGCAGCAGCACGCTCACCAAGGCACTGGTGGTGTCGCTTGCCGCGCACGTCTTGCTGCTGTTCGTGCGCGTGGTGGCGCCGGAGGCCTTCGACATCAAGCGCGATGATCCGGGGCTGGACGTGGTGCTGGTCAACGCCAAGTCGTCCACCGCGCCGACCAAGGCAACCGCCGTGGCCCAGGTCAACCTGAACGGCGGCGGCGAATACGACCAGCAGCGCGCCACCACGCCCCTGCCCGCCGAGACCAATGAGCAGACCGGCGACGCCATCAAGCTGACGCAGCGCCGGCTTGAATTCCTCGAGCAAGAGCAGCGCCGCCTGCTCACGCAATCGCACGACCGCGCGCCGCTGGTCCACGACCGCCAGGTCAAGCCCGGCGAGCGCCCGCAGCCGTCGCCCACCAACGGCACCGATGACCGCACCACGCAGGACGAGATCGCCCGCCTGCAGGCCGAAATCGACCGCAACTTCGAGAACTACGCCAAGCGCCCGCGCCGCAACGTGCTGACCGCCGCCAGCGCGCGCCAGGTCGACTACGCCCGCTACTACGACGCCGTGCGCCGCAAGATCGAGGTACGCGGCACCGCCAACTTCCCCAGCCAGAACGGCCGGCCGCTGTACGGCGAACTGATCCTCGTGATCAGCATCAACTATGCGGGGCAGCTCGGTTACAACCAGGACGGGTTCAAGGAGGAGGGCATCTCCGTGGCCAAGAGTTCGGGCAACCCGGCGCTGGACCGCCAGGCCGTGGCCATCGTGCGCTCGTCTGCCCCGTTCGGGGGGTTCCCTGCAGAGATGCGAAAACGTGTCGATATCCAGGATGTGGTCGCCACGTTCAAGTTCACCCGTGCCGGCCTGGAAACCCGCCTGCAAACCCGATGACGTCGTCTGAAGAAGCCATTGTCGCCGCCGCGACGGCCCCGGCTGCCGATCGCTATGGAGTGATCGGCAACCCCATTTCGCACAGTAAATCCCCCGCCATCCACGCCGCGTTTGCGCAGCAGACCGGCGAGTCGATCCGCTACGACCGCATCTTTGCCGAGCTGATCGCCTTCGATGAGACGGTGTTCGAGTTCATCCGCGAGAACGGTCGTGGGCTCAACGTGACGGTGCCGTTCAAGCTCGACGCGTTCCGCCTGGCCACGACGCTCACGCTGCGTGCCGAATCGGCCGGGGCGGTCAACACGCTCAAGTTCGACGGCGACGAGATCCTCGGCGACAACACCGACGGCGTTGGCCTGGTGCGCGACCTGACCCACAACATCGGCAACGATCTGGAAGGCGAGCGCATCCTGGTGCTGGGCGCGGGCGGCGCGGCGCGCGGCGTGATGCTGCCGATCCTGGAGGGCAAGCCGGCGCGCGTGTTCATCGCCAACCGCACGGCGGATACGGCAGTCAACCTGGCACTTCGCTTTGAGGTGGCGGCCAAGCTGCACGGCACCGAGCTGGTCGGCGGCGGATTCAATGACCTGGACGCCACCGACGTGTTCGACGTCGTCATCAACGCCACCGCCAGCAGCCTGCAGGCCCAGGTGCCGCCGATCCCGCCCACGGTGTTCGGCCCCAACGCGCTGGCCTACGACATGATGTATGGCGCACAGCCCACCGTGTTCATGCAGTTTGCCAAGCGCCACAACGCGCGCGCGTGGGACGGCCTGGGCATGCTGGTCGAGCAGGCTGCCGAATCGTTCTTCCTCTGGCGCGGCGTGCGCCCGGACACCGCGCCGGTGCTGCATGCCATGCGCGAAGGGCTGCAAGCCGAAGCCGCTGTCGCCGCGGGCGTCCACCGCTAAGAGCTCGATTGCCCATGATGCGTTGGCTCGGCTATGTGATCGGCTGCTTCATTGCGGGCGTGATCGCGCTCAACCTGTATTTCTTTGCGGCGATCGCCAGCTGGCAGTGGCTCGATCCATCGTCCTCCGCGTTCATGCGTGCCGAGCGCATGCGCCTGTGCGGCGCCAACGTGTTCACCTGCCGCATCGACCACCGCTGGGTCAACTACGATCAGATTTCGCGCAACCTTAAGCGCGCCGTCATCGCCAGCGAAGATGCAGACTTCGTCTCGCACAGCGGCTGGGAAGTCGACGCCATGCTCGACGCGTGGGAGAAGAACAAGCGGCGCGGCCACGTGGTTGCGGGCGGTTCGACCATCACGCAGCAACTGGCCAAGAACCTGTTCCTCTCGGGCGAACGCCACTACCTGCGCAAGGGCGAAGAACTCCTCATCACCTGGATGCTGGAGTTCTGGCTCGACAAGGAGCGCATCCTCGAGATCTACCTGAACTCGGTGGAGTGGGGCGAGGGCGTGTTCGGCGCCGAAGCCGCCGCGCAGCATTACTTCAAGCGCCCGGCCGCGCAGCTCTCGGTGGGCCAGGCCGCACGCCTGGCGGCAGCACTGCCCGCGCCCAAATGCTTCGATAAGAAGAGCTACTGCGCCAATGTGCACGTGAACTTCACGCGCAAGGCCACCGTCATCGCCAACCGCATGGGCTCGGCCACGCTGCCCGATTGAGGCGGCGGGGTGTGGCTGACCAGACTTACCTGAGCCAACCCTTCCGGCGGAAATACACCAGCGGAATCGCCGCCGACACGATCATCAGCACGATCGCATACGGATAGCCCTGGGCCCAATCCAGCTCCGGCATCACCTTGAAGTTCATGCCGTAGATCGAGGCGATCAGCGTGGGCGGCATCAGTGCCACCGACACCACCGAGAACAGCTTGATGATCTTGTTCTGGTTGATGTTGATGAAGCCGACCGTGGCATCCATCAGGAAGTTGACCTTGTCCGACAGGAACGCCGTGTGGTTCTCGATCGAATCGATGTCGCGCAGCACTTGGCGCGCTTCGTCCTGCTGATCGGGCGACAGCAGCTGGCTGCGCAGCAGGAAGGACACCGCACGGCGCGTATCCATCACGTTGCGGCGGATGCGGCCGTTGAGGTCTTCCACGCGGGCGATGATCTCCAGCACGTCGGCCGCGGCCTTGTCGGTGACTTCGTCGGCCAGCACACGTTTGCTGGCGTCTTCCAGGCGCTCATAGACTTCTTCGATCGAATCCGCCGAGTATTCCGCGTCGGTGGCGTACAGGTCCATCAGCACGTCCTTGGCGTTGCGCACCGAGCCGGGGCGTAACCGCGCGCGCATGCGCACCAGGCGGAAGGCGGGGAGGTCTTCATCGTGGATGGAGAACAGCACTTCCTTGGTCAGCACGAAGGCCACGCGCACGTTGCGCGAGGCGGTTTCCTCGTCGAGCAGGAAATCGGTGCGGATGTGGATATGGCCGTCCTCGCCCTCGAAGTAACGGGCGGAGGCCTCCAGGTCGCCCAGCTGTTCCAGCTCGGGCAGGACCACGCCGTAGGTGTCCTTGATCCACGCCAGCTCTTCGTCGTCTGGGTCGATCACATCGATCCAGATCGGCTTGTGCTGGAGCAATTCACTGCGATGTTCGACCTGTTCTTGCGCGAGACGGCCTTTTTGCAAGACGAACAGGTTGATCATGCGTGAATCCTCAAGCGGGCGACGGGTGGAAAACCGCGCGAGTGTAGCGTAAAGATCTTGCACCGACCGCTACGAAGCGTGCCTGCGGCGATACACGCAACCGTCACGTTGATACCGCCGCCCGGATGCCCGGCGGGTAAAATGCCAGCAAGTCATGCGGCAACCCGGCCGCACCACAGGATTCCCGACACCATGCGATTTACCGAACAACTGGCTAGTGCCTGGCAGCGCAACAACTCCTTGCTGTGCGTCGGGCTCGACCCTGATCCGGCGCGCCTGCCGGCGTCGCTCACCACCACGGGCGGCGCGATCTTCTCGTTCTGCCGTGCCATCGTCGATGCCACCGCCGACCTGGTTTGCGCGTTCAAGCCGCAGATCGCCTACTTTGCCTCGCAGCGTGCCGAAGACCAGCTCGAGCAGCTCATCAGCTACATCCATGAGGCGTATCCGGACATCCCGGTCATCCTCGATGCCAAGCGCGGCGACATCGGCTCCACCGCCGAGCACTACGCCAAGGAAGCCTTCGAGCGCTACCAGGCCGATGCCATCACCGTCAGCCCGTACATGGGCTTCGACTCGATGCAGCCGTACCTGGCGCACGCCGACAAGGGCGTGATCGTGCTGTGCCGCACCTCCAACGCCGGCGGCAGCGACGTGCAGTTCCTGGAAACCGGCCGCCGCCCGGTCTATCAGGTGGTGGCTGAGCGCGCCCGCGACATGTGGAACACCAGCGGTCAGATGGGCCTGGTGGTGGGCGCGACCTTCCCGCAGGAAATTGCCAAGGTGCGCGAGATCGTCGGCGACATGCCGCTGCTGATCCCAGGCATCGGCGCCCAGGGCGGCGATGTGGAAGCCACCGTGCGCGCCGGTCGCAGCGCCGATGGCACCGGCATGATGATCAACTCGTCGCGCGCCATCCTGTACGCCAGCAGCGACAGCGATTTTGCCGACGCCGCCCGTCGCGTGGCCGTTGCCACGCGCGACCAGATCAACCAATTCCGCAGCTGACCGGATGCCCCGGGTCGGTTGCCGCGAGGACGCCATGCGCACTGCTGCCCGATCGACCCAGCACGAGCACGATCCCAACAAGGAGCGTGACAAGGAACGCGACGACACCCGCGAGCACGAGACCACGCGCCACGATCACGACCGCGACCGGCGCCGTGAGCACGACCACGAGCGCCAGCCGGAACACGATCACCAGGAGCGGGTCCGGCCGGAACATCCGGACGAAGTGACGAGCTAGGATTCGGCGCTGTCGAGAAATTCAAGCAGGCCGCGCAGCGCATGCTCGGCGGCCTGCAGGCGGACCTGCTTGCGGTCGCCCTTGAAGTGGCGCGTTTCCACGCGCGTCTGCAGGCGATTGCTCCAGCCGAAGCACACCATGCCGACGGGCTTGTCGGGCGTGCCGCCGGTCGGGCCCGCCACCCCGGTGATCGCCACCGCCACCTGCGCGCGGCTGTTGAGCACCGCGCCTTCGGCCATCGCGTGCGCCACCGGTTCGCTTACCGCGCCATGCTCGCGGATCAGCGTCGCCGGCACCCCCAGCATCTGCGATTTGGCCTCGTTCGAATACGTCACGAAGCCGCGCTCGAACCACGCGGACGAGCCGGAAATGTCGGTGATGGCCGCGCTCACGAGCCCACCGGTGCAGGACTCCGCCGTCGCCATCATCAGGCTGCGCTTGTGCAGTGTGTCGGCCACCAGTTCCGCCAGTTGCGCCAGCGTGCGGGATTCAGCCATGGCGATGCCCTCTCGACGAAATCAGAACGAGCGCCACAGCGCAAACACCAGCAGCGTATAGAACGCCGCCAGGATGTCGTCGACCATCACGCCGTAACCGCCACGCAGGCCAAAGCCCTTGAGCGACCGGTCGTAGTAGCGGATGGGCGCGGGCTTAACCATGTCGAAGAAGCGGAACCACAGGAAGGCCGCGAACTGGCCGCCCAGCGTGGTCGGCGTGACGAAGGCCAGCACCAGCCAGAAGGCGACCATTTCGTCCCAGACCATGGCGCCGTGGTCGGGCACACCCAGGTCGCGCGAGGTGCGGGCGCATGCCCAGATGCCGATCACGAACCCAACGGCGGCGATCAGCAGCCAAGTCGGTCCCGCCACCCAGCGCGAGAACACCACGTAGATCAGCCACGCGTACAGCGTGCCCGCCGTACCCGGCATGATGGGCGACAGGCCCGAGCCGAAGCCCAGCGCCAGGATGCGCGCCGGATGGCCGAACATGAAGCGTGCCGTCGGGCGGCGTACCTGCGCGGTCTGGCCAGCTTCGAGCACGACGGTCTCGGGTTGCTTGGCGGCATCAGCGCCGGGGGCGCTGGGAGGGAGGGGAGCGGAAGACATCATGATGGTGAAGCGAAGTGATCGAATCCAGCCTGCGTGAACGTGACCGGCGCGCCGTGCGCGTCGATCAGCCGCAGGCCCGCCTCGGCGTCGATGCGGCCGATGCGGGTGACGGGCACGCCGGCGCGCAGGCCGGCGGCCAGCACCGCGTCGCGCGCTTCGGCGGGGGCGGTGAAGCAGAGTTCGTAGTCGTCGCCGCCGGCCAGCGTGCACTGCAGCTGGCGCTCGGGCGGTTGGGCGGCGAGGGTGGCGGAGCGCGGCACGCGGTCGACCTCGACCGTTGCGCCCACCTGCGATTGCACGAGGATGTGGCCCAGGTCGCCCAGCAGACCGTCGGACACATCCAGCGCCGCCCGGGCGATGCCGCGCAGCGCCAGGCCCAGCGCGACACGCGGCGCCGGGGTGTCCATGCGCGGTTGCACCAGCGCCAGCGCCTCGGGCGCCAGCGGCCATTCGTCGCGCAGCGCGCCCAGCGCCAGGCGTGCGTCGCCGACGGCTCCGGAGACCCACAGGTCGTCGCCGGGCTGGGCAGCGTCGCGGCGCAAGGCCACACCGGCGGGCACGTCGCCAAATATGGTCAGGCTGAGCGTGAGCGGCCCGCGCGTGGTGTCGCCGCCTATCAGCTCGCAGTGGAAGGCATCGGCCAACGCAAGCATGCCCTCAGCAAATGGGCCCAGCCAGGCCGGGTCGGCCGCCGGCAGCGCAATGGCCAGCGTGAAGGCGCGCGGCTCGGCGCCCATGGCGGCCAGATCGGACAGGTTGACCGCCAGCGCCTTGTGCCCCAGCGCGCGCGGCTCGGCATCGGCAAAGAAATGGCGGCCGGCGACCAGCATGTCGGTGGAAATCGCCAGTTCGTGCCCCGGGCGCGGGCCCAGCAGGGCGCAATCGTCACCCACGCCGAGCGTGGCCTGGCGCGCCGGGCGGGTGAAATACCGGCGGATCAGCCCGAATTCGGACAGATATTCAGCGGAATCGGCGGGAGCGGGGGGCTTGGGCACGGCGTCGGTAAAGGCAAATAGAGGGCAAGCCCGATAGTGCCGTGAAAGGTCGTTGGAATATTGTATCGAATGCGCACGGCACCCCAACCCAAATTCCCGTTGTGAGATCGGTTTTCACTATATAAAATGACGGGCCCAAGGAGGCGGACCGTAGTCCCGAGACGCTCATGTGGTTTCCCGGTGGCCCGCTAGATGCGATGGTCGGCGCGCGCGCCGATACCCTGACGAGAGACACCCCATGACCACGGTGGATACCCAGCCTCAACAGCCCGCCCGCACGGACGAAGAACTCAAGGCGCAGCAACGCGCCGCCCTGCGTAAAGCCGCGCTGGAGTATCACGAGTTTCCGACCCCGGGCAAGATTTCCGTCACGCCGACCAAGCCGCTGTCGAACCAGCGCGACCTGGCCCTGGCGTACTCCCCCGGCGTGGCCGCAGCGTGTGAAGAGATCGTCGCTGACGTCGGCAACTCCTTCCGCTATACCGCGCGCGGCAACCTGGTCGGCGTGGTGACCAACGGCACTGCCGTGCTTGGCCTGGGCGACATCGGCCCGGAAGCCTCCAAGCCGGTCATGGAAGGCAAGGCCGGCCTGTTCAAAAAATTCGCCGGGATCGATGTGTTTGACATCGAGATCAACGAAAAAGACCCGCAGAAGCTGGTCGATATCATCGCCTCGCTGGAGCCGACCTTCGGCGGCATCAACCTGGAAGACATCAAGGCACCGGAGTGCTTCTTCGTCGAGCGCGAGCTGCGCAAGCGCATGAAGATCCCCGTCTTCCACGACGACCAGCACGGCACCGCCATCGTGGTGGGCGCGGGCATCACCAACGCGCTCAAGGTGGTCGGCAAGGACGTCAAGAAGGTCAAGCTGGTGGCCTCGGGCGCCGGCGCTGCGGCGCTGGCCTGCCTGGACCTGCTGGTGGACCTGGGCCTGCCGCGCGAGAACATCTGGGTGACGGACCTGGCCGGTGTCGTGTACGAGGGCCGTACCGAGCTGATGGACCCGGACAAGGCCGTGTTCGCGCAGAAGACCGACAAGCGCACGCTGGCAGAAGTGATCGACGGTGCTGACATTTTCCTGGGCCTGTCCGCCGCGGGCGTGCTCAAGCAGGACATGGTCAAGCGCATGGCCGACAAGCCGATCATCTTCGCGCTGGCCAACCCGAACCCGGAAATCCTGCCGGAGCTGGCCAAGGAAGTGCGCCCGGACGTCATCATGGGCACCGGCCGCACCGACTATCCGAACCAGGTCAACAACGTCCTGTGCTTCCCGTTCATCTTCCGCGGTGCGCTGGACGTGGGCGCGACCACCATCACGCGTGAGATGGAAGTCGCCGCCGTGCACGCCGTGGCCGAGCTGGCCCGCCAGGAGCAGAGCGATATCGTCGCCACCGCCTACGGCATCCAGGACCTGGCGTTCGGCCCCGAATACCTGATCCCGAAGCCCTTCGATCCGCGTCTGATCGTGCAGATCGCGCCGGCCGTGGCCAAGGCCGCCATGGATTCCGGCGTGGCCAAGCGCCCGATCGAAGACATGGACGCCTACCGCCAGCACCTGCAGCAGTTCGTCTACCACTCGGGCACGCTGATGAAGCCGATCTTCTCGGCCGCCCGCAAGGTGCCGATGGAAAACAAGCGCATCGTCTTCGCCGAGGGTGAAGAAGAACGCGTGCTGCGCGCTGTGCAGCTCGTCGTCGACGAGAAGCTCGCCAGCCCGATCCTGATCGGCCGCCCGGGCGTGATCGCCCACCGCATCGAGCGCTTCGGCCTGCGCCTGCGCGAAGGCGTGGACTTCGCCATCGTCAACCCCGAGCACGACGAGCGCTTCCGCGACTACTGGGAAACCTATTACAAGCTGATGGCCCGCAAGGGCGTCACGCCGCAGTACGCCAAGCTGGAAATGCGCCGCCGCTCCACGCTGATCGGCGCCGTCATGATCCACAAGGGCGAAGCCGACGGCATGATCTGCGGCACGGTCAGCAACACCGCCGCCCACCTGCGCTACATCGACCAGGTCATCGGCGGCACCAACTGCCTGTATGCGGCAATGAACGGCCTGGTCCTGCCGGGCCGCCAGATTTTCCTGACGGATACGCACGTCAACGTCGACCCGACCGCCGAGCAACTCGCCGAGATCACCATCATGGCCGCCGAGGAGCTGTGCCGCTTCGGCATCCAGCCGAAGGTCGCGCTGATGTCGCACTCGAACTTCGGCTCGTCCGAGGCGCCTTCCGCCGTCAAGATGCGTGAAACGCTGGCCATCCTGCGCGAACGTGCCCCGAACCTGGAGGTGGATGGCGAAATGCACGGCGATGCCGCGCTCGACCAGAAGCTGCGCGATTCGCTGGTGCCGGATTCGACGCTCAAGGGCGAGGCCAACCTGTTGGTGATGCCCAACATCGACGCCGCCAACATCGCTTACAACCTGCTGAAGACGGCTGCCGGTAACAACATCGCCATCGGCCCGATCCTGCTGGGGGCGAAGAAGCCGGTGCACATCCTGACGCCGTCGGCCACGGTGCGACGCATCCTCAACATGACGGCCCTGACCGTCGTGGATGCCGCGGCGCAAGCGCAACGCTGATCCGCACTGCATCAAAACGGGGAGCGCACGATACTGCGCTCCCTTTTTTTGTCTGCTAAGTTTGCGTGTGCTTACATTTGCGCAACATTAATGTTTGCTTCAAAAAACCCTTCAGACATTGACCGCCGGTTGATTGTTGCCATCGATGAGCGTACCCTTACGGGCTGAAGGGGTGCTTCTGAGCACATGAGGTCGGTACTGGGCCAGACGGGTTCAAAAAAGCGGTTTTTCGTGCACACGTCTGATCTGGTCGCCTCGTTCTGGTGCGCGCAATTTGCAGGTGTGTGCAGGCGGAAGGATTCCCCAAGTCTCCGGCAGTCGCCCGACTTGTCATTCTCCCCCGCCAAGCCTCGCACGCATTGAGCCGCTTCGCTTTCAGCTGCAATCAGGCCGTCTGGACTGCTGTCCGGCGGCTGCATGCGCTTGTGACCTGCGTCGGGTTATCCGCTCGGCGCGATTCTCCCGTTTGGGCTTGCTGATGACAAAGCGACTTGGAGCGTGGTTGGGCCGCTCCGTATCTCAGGCGATGGCGCGTGGTGCGCTGGCGGCAGCGCTCGCGTTGTCCGTGGCCGGGTTGCCTGCCAACGCAATCGCCCGGGACACGACGGGTATGGCGCCGGCGGCGGTGGGAACCATTCCCGCAACGGACCTGCCCAATGAGGCGCAACGGACGCTCTCCCTGATCGAGCAAGGTGGACCATTCCCGTATACGAAAGATGGCACCACGTTCGGCAATTATGAGCGCCGTTTGCCGGCACAACGCCGTGGCTATTACCACGAGTACACCGTGAAGACGCGCGGCGCGCGCAACCGGGGTGCCCGACGCATCATCTGCGGCGGTGACCAGCGCGCTGCGAACGAGTGCTACTACACGGAAGACCACTACAACAGCTTTCAACGGATACAGCGATGACGACCAACATGTTTGGGCTGGACGACTCGCTCACCACTCGCGATGAGCGCGTTGCCCGCGATGCGTGGCAGAAGGCGCAGAATCTGTACGATGGCGTGCGAGGGATGCAAGCCCTTGGCCCGCGTGTCGGGGGGACGGCCAAGCTGGTGCCGCAAGACACCGACATTGACACCAACGAGACCGAGACGGACGACGACGGAGGCCTTGAAGACGCCATGAACCTGTTCAAGACCGTGCGTCCGAATATCGTGCAGTCGATCCGCGCCTTCCGCGTGGCCGATCTGGCGGAATCGGCGACCAGCCTCGGGCAGCATTTCCTCTACGCCAACTGTGCGGCGGCGACGACCAAGGCCGAAGTGCTCGACGTGATTGCGCGCGAGTTTCTGTTCCCCAAGCATTTCGGCAAGAATTTCGACGCCCTGGCCGACTGCCTGACCGACATGATCTACAAGGCCGGCCCGCAGCCGGGTTTTGTGATCGTGCTCGAGGGCCTGCCGTGCCAGCCGAAGTTCGACAAGGAAGCGCGTGAAGTGCTGCTCGACGTGTTCCGCGATGCGGCGGAATTCTGGGGCGAGCGCAAGGTGCAGTTCCGCGTGTTCTACTCATTCGCGTGAAGTTTGCCGCCGGTTGATTGGCGTTGAAGCAGAAAAGCCCGCATTTGCGGGCTTTTTCCTTATGTGGGGTCGAACCCGTTTCCCGGGCGGAGTGGTGGCGCGCGTTTCAGGCGACGCGCTTGTTACGCCGGATGCGGTCGAACCACACCGCCAGCAGCAGGATCCCGCCGCGGATCAGGTACTGATAGAACGTCGGCACGTTCATCAGGCTCATCGCGTTCTGCACGGAGCCCATGATCAGCACGCCCACCAGCACCCCGGACACCGTCGCAACCCCGCCCGTCAGCGATACCCCGCCCAGCACGCAGGCCGAAATCACGCCGAGTTCGAGACCGACCGACGTTTTCGGGTCGCCCAGGCTCATGCGCGAGGCCAGCATCACGCCGGCAAAGCCGGTCACCAGGCCCTGCAGCACGAACACGGTGATCTTGATGCGGGTCACGGGCAGCCCGGCAAGCTGGGCCGCTTCCTCGTTGCCGCCGACCGCCAGCACGTTTTTACCGAACACGGTTTTCTTGAGCAGGAAGCCGAACAGTGCGAAGCCGACGATGTTGCTCCAGATCGGGTACGAGATGCCGAGGAACGCGCCGCCGCCCAGGTCGAAGAAGCTTTCCTCGGAGATCATCACCGCGTCGCCGTTGGAGGTGATGAAGGCGAGGCCGCGCACGACTTCCATCATTGCCAGCGTGACGATCAGCGAGTTGATCTGGTAGCGCGCGACCAGCACGCCATTGACCAGCCCGACCATGCCGCCCGCCAGCACCCCGGCCGTCACGCCCAGTGTCACGCTGTGCGTGGCGGTGATCAGCGTGGAGGCGACGACGCCCGCGAACGCGACGATGGAAGCGACCGAAAGATCCACCTCGCCGAGCGCGAGCACGAACATCATCGTCACCGAGATCGAGCCGATCAACGTGACGGAGAGCAGCAGCCCCTGCATGTTGCGACTGCTGAGGAAGCCCGGCACCGTGAACGCCAGTGCGGCGAACAGCAGGATGAACACCAGGACGATGCCCGATCGGTTGAGCAGCTCCCACGTGAGTGCGGCGCGATGGCTCAAGCCGGTGGCGGCCAGCGGCGGCCCGCCCGGCACGGATTCGGTCGATTGCGTTTGCATGTGGTTGGTTTCCATGGGGATTGCGTCAGCGCGGCAGCGCAAGCTTGATGAGCGCGTCGGGCGTGGCCTGCTGCCTGGATAGATCGCCGACGATGCGGCCTTCCTTCATCACCAGCACGCGATCTGCCACGCCGATCACCTCGGCCAGATCGCTGGAGACGACGATGACAGTGCGCCCCGCTTCGGCCAGGCCGTAGAGCAGGCCGTAGATCTCGCTGCGCGCGCCGACGTCGATGCCGCGCGTCGGCTCGTCCATCAGGAACACGTCGATGTCTTCCGCCAGCCAGCGCGAGAGGATCACCTTCTGCTGGTTGCCGCCCGAGAGCTTGCCGATGGGCGTCTGGCCGTTGCGGGTCTTGATCGCGAGCTTGTCGATGAACGAGGCGGTGGTCTGCGCTTCCTGGCGGTTGTTCAGCACGTTGAAGCGGCTGAAGTGGCGCCGGCAGCTGATGTTCAGGTTGTCCGACACCGAGGCGATGGCGACGATGCCTTCCTGCTTGCGGTCTTCCGGGCACAGCGCGACGCCGGCGAGCACCGCATCGCGGGGTGTGGCGAACTGCACGCGGCGGCCCTTGAGCTGGACTTCGCCCGCCGTCGGCTTGGCCGCGCCATAGACGAGCTTCATCAGCTCCGAGCGCCCCGCGCCGACCAGCCCGAAGAAGCCGACGATCTCCCCCGCACGCGCGCTGAACGATGCGGGCTCGCGCAAGCCGGGCCCCATCAGTCCGCGCACGTCGAGCTGCACCTCGCCGAGCGCGCGCGGTCGATAGCCATACACGTCCTGGATCGAGCGGCCGACCATGCAGCCGATCAGTCGGTCCCGGTCGAGGCCAGCGCCGGCATCGAAGGTATCGATGCGCCGGCCATCGCGGAACACGGTGACGCGGTCGCACAGTTCGTCCACTTCTTCCATACGATGCGTGACGTAGATCACCGCGCGCCCCTCGGCCTTGAGCGCGCGAATGATGCGGAACAACTGCGCGGTCTCGCGCGACGAGAGCGAACTGGTCGGCTCGTCGAAGGCGATCACGCGCGCGTCGCGCATCAGCGCCTTGCCGATCTCGATCATCTGGCGCTGGCCGATCGACAGGTGCTTGACGGGCTGGGCCGGGTCGATCTTCTCGCCCAGCCGCTCCAGTTCGCGCAGGGCTCGGGCGACCAGCGTCTTCTCATCGAGCACGCCAAAGCGGTTCGGCAGGGCGCCGAGCATCAGGTTTTCCGCGACCGTGAGTTCCGGTACGAGATGCAGCTCCTGGTAGATGATCGCGATGCCCGCCGCGATGGCCGCGCGCGTGTTGGCAAACTGCTGCGGCATGCCATCGAGCGACAACGTACCCGCCTCCGGGTGGTTGACGCCCGACAGCACCTTGAGCAGCGTCGACTTGCCTGCGCCGTTCTCGCCCATCAGGCCGTGCACTTCGCCGCGGCGGATGTCGAGCGAGACGCGGTCGAGCGCCAGCACGCCGGGGAAGCGCACGGTGATGCCTTCAAGCTGCAGATAGGCGTCACGCACGGCAGCGTCGGGCGTGCCGGCTTCATCAAGTGAGAGGACTGTCATCGGATGCTCTTTGCGGATGAACACCGGGCGCGGACGGGAACTGCTGCATTCCCGTCCACGCCGCGCGTTGCATCAGATACCCAACTCCTTGCGCACGTCCTGCCAGTTGCCGCGCACCATCAGCTTGCCGGTGGTCTGCGTATCGGCCGGTGGCTGCTTGCCGGTCTTGATCCAGTCGACGAGGTTGGCGGTGCTGTCCTTGCCATGGTTGGTCGAGCTGACCGCGATCGTGCCGAAGAAGCCCGTCGGCTCCTTCTTCTGGAACTCGGCAAAGGCCTCGCCGGCACCATTGATGCCGACGCCGATCACGTCGGCGGAGGGAATGTGCAACTGCTCGGTCGCGCGCACGCCGCCCAGTACGGTCTCTTCGTTGAGCGCGAAGATCACCCACTTCTTGATGTCCGGATGCCGCGCCAGCACCGGCGACACCGCGTTGAAGCCGCCTTCATCGTCGGTGGTCTTCTGCGGGGCGTCGAAGATGTTCTCCTTCTTGAAGCCGCCGGCGAGCAGCGATTGCGTGGCGCCATCGGTGCGCAGCTTGGCGGTCGGCAGTTCGTAGTTCGTGATGCGCAGCGCGCCGACTTCCTCCGGCTTCCAGCCGCGACGCTTCATCTCGTCGCTGATCGCCTGGCCGACCTGGTTGCCGATCTTGAACGCCGACATGCCGAGGTGGGGCACGTTGCCCAGCGGCTTACCGGACGAATCGACGAGCTGATCGTCGACGGTGACGAACTTCATGTTGTAGCGCTTGGCGCGCGCGGCGATGGCCGGGCCCAGGCGCACGTCCGGCGCGCAGATGACGAAGCCCTTGGCGCCTTGCGCGCCCAGGTTGTCGATGGCCGACAGCACCTTCTCGCCATCGGGCGTGCCGATGTTCACTACCGAGAAGCCGTCTTTCTGGCCGAGCGCGGTGGCGGCCTTCTGCTCGTTGATGAACCAGGCCTGCTCGGGCATCTTGACCAGGAAGCCGATCTTGAGCGGCTCGTCGGCACGGGCCGGCACGCTGGCGGCCAGCGGCGCCAGGCAGAGGGTGGCCGCAAGGGCGGACAGGGTCAGCCGGCGAAGTTTGCGTTGCATGGTTGTCTCCTCGTTGGAACGGCTCTTATGGCACTGCGTGAAAAGGGAACGGCGGAAGGGGTGCAGGTTGACGGTCAGGGCGCGAACGGCTCGACCCAGTAGCGCCGGCCGAGCAGCATGGCGTCGGCCACGTGCTGCAGCGGCCGGACATCCACGTCGCTCGCGCCGCTGGCGATCAGTTCGAGAAAGCGTGCGTACAGGCTTGGGTATTCGCGTTCCGGGCCGACATCGATCTCGTCGCGGTCGATGATCAACTGCTTGCCGCCTTGCGCCAGCCGCAGCGTACCGTTGCGGGTGGTGACATCGATCTGCCACAGCTCGCCGGCGGTATGACGCCAGTCGAACTCAGCTTGAATCGGGGTGCCGCGCTCATCGGTGAAGGCCAGGTCGGCGGTAATCGGGGTGTGCCGGTTGGCGGGCACCCGCAGCTCGGCCGAAGTCAGGAAGAACGCGCGTGGCAGCATGTGGGTCAGGATCGACAACGCGTTGATGCCGGGGTCGAACACGCCCAGGCCGCCTGGCTGCCAGATCCATTCCTGGTTCGGGTGCCAGCGGCGCACGTCTTCCTTCCATTGCACGTCGACCGACACGATGGTCTGGCTGGCAAGCCACGCGCGCGCCGCCTCGACGCCGGGCGCGTGGCGCGAGTGCCAGGACGCGAAGAGCGTGCAGCCGTGTTCTCGCGCCAGTTCGGTGAGGATCGCGACCTCGGCCACGCTGGTGCCGGGCGGCTTTTCCAGCATGACGTGCTTGCCTGCGGCGAGTGCGGCGCGCGCCTGCGCAAACCGCACCTGCGGCGGCGTGCACAGGGAGAGCGCCTGCAGCTCTGGCTCGGCCGTCAGCATGGCGTCGAGCGTCGTGTAGTGCGGCAGGCCGTCGACGCGTGAGTGCGGGCTCGCGCAGGCAGCGAGCTTGAACCCCGGCTGCGCAGTCAGCGCCGGCAGGTGCTGATCGCGGGCGATCTTGCCCACGCCGACGATGCCGATGGCGATCTGCGTGGTCACGGGGCGTTCGATCTCCAAGGTGGTGGTTTGCATCGGTTCATGCCGCATGACTTATCGCCCCCAGCGCAGCACCAGCGGATCGAGCCGCCGGGCGATGTCGATCAGGCCCCGGCGCGCGTCCGGATGCAGGGCCGGGAGCGGGTGGCGCGGCGCCTCGCAGCCGATCACGCCGCCTTCCTTCATCAGCGCTTTGGCGGCCAGCAGGCCGGTCTGGCGGTTCTCGTGGTTGATCAGCGGCAGCCAGCGCGCGTACTGCGCGTAGGCCACGTCATGCCGCCCCTGGCGATGCGCTTCGAGGATCGGCCGGATGCCGTCGGGATACGCGCCGCCGGTCATGGCGCCGGTGGCACCGGCGTCGAGGTCGGCCAGCAGCGTGATGGCCTCCTCGCCGTCCCACGGGCCTTCCACCGCGTCGCCGCCCAGGCGGATCAGCTCGCGCAGCTTGGCGGCCGCACCGGGCGTCTCGATCTTGAAGTAGGCCACGTGCTCGATCTCGCGCGCCATGCGGGCCAGGAAGGCGGCGGACAGCACGGTGCCGCTGGCCGGCGCGTCCTGGATCATGATCGGAATGTCCACCGCGTCGGATACCTGCGCAAAGAACTCGTGGATCTGCGCTTCAGGTACGCGGAAGGTCGCGCCGTGGTAGGGCGGCATCACCATCAGCATGGCGGCGCCCATGTCCTGCGCCCGGCGGCTGCGTTGCGCGCAGACTTGGCTGCTGTAGTGCGAGGTGGTGACGATCACGGGCACGCGGCCTGCCACGTGTTCCAGCGCGGTGCGGGTGAGCAGTTCGCGCTCGTCGTCGGACAGCGCGAACTGCTCGGAGAAATTCGCCAGGATGCACAGGCCGTCCGAGCCGGCATCGATCATGAAGTCGATCGCGCGCTTCTGGCTCGGCAGGTCGAGTTCGCCTGATTCGGTGAAGGTGGTGGGCACCACTGGGAAGATGCCCCGGTAGCGTGGTGCCGGGCGGGCGGGGTGGGCGGTCAGCAAGCCGGTCTCCTCGGAATGTGTCGGCCTTAGTGCGAGTGACGCGGCACCGCAGCACCGCGACAGCCGACCAGGAAATCCAGGTCGCAGCCTTCGTCGGCCTGCAGCACGTGGTCGACGTACAGGCGCTGGTAGCCGCCGCCGTCGCCGTGGGAGCGCGGCGCCTGGTAGGCGGCCATGCGGCGTGCCAGTTCCGCCTCGTCGATGTCGAGGTGCAGCGTGCCGGCCTCGCAGTCGAGTTCGATCCAGTCGCCGTCCTGCACCGCAGCCAGCGGGCCACCGGACGCAGCCTCGGGCGCCACGTGCAGCACCACCGTCCCGTAGGCGGTGCCGCTCATGCGTGCGTCGGAGATGCGCACCATGTCCTTCACGCCCTCGCGCAGCAGCTTGGGCGGCAGCCCCATGTTGCCGACCTCGGCCATGCCGGGGTAGCCCTTGGGTCCGCAGTTCTTCATCACCAGCACGGACGTCGCATCTACTTCCAGGGTCTCGTCGATGATGCGTTCCTTGTAGTGCTCAAGGTTCTCGAACACGACTGCCCGGCCGCGATGCCGCAGCAGTTCCGGGCTGGCCGCTGACGGCTTGAGCACCGCGCCACGCGGGGCGAGGTTGCCGCGCAGCACGCGGATGCCGCCGTCATCGATCAGCGGGTTGTCGAGCCGGCGGATGACCTCGTCGTTGGTGATGGGCGCGTCCTTTACGTTGTCCCACAGCGTCCTGCCGTTGACGGTCAGCGCATCGGGATGCGGCAGCAGGTCCGCCTCGCCCAGGCGTCGCAGCACGGCGGGCAGGCCGCCGGCGTAATAGAACTCCTCCATCAGGAAGCGGCCCGACGGCATCAGGTCGACCAGGGTCGGAGTGTCGCGGCCGATGCGCGCCCAGTCCTCCAGCTCCAGCGGCACGCCGATGCGCCCGGCGATCGCCTTGAGGTGGATCACCGCGTTGGTCGAGCCGCCGATGGCCGCGTTGGCGCGGATGGCGTTCTCGAACGCGGCGCGCGTGAGTATCTTGGACAGCGTCAGCCCCTGCAGCGCCATCTCGACGATGCGGGTGCCGGACAGATGGGCCAGCACGTAGCGCCGCGCGTCCACCGCCGGAATGGCAGCGTTATGCGGCAGCGACGTGCCCAGCGCCTCGGCCATGCACGCCATGGTGGAGGCCGTGCCCATCGTGTTGCAGGTGCCGGCCGAGCGCGACATCCCGGCTTCGGCCGAGAGGAAGCGGTGCAGGTCGATCTCGCCGGCCTTGAGCGATTCGTGCAGTTGCCACACGGCGGTGCCCGAGCCGATGTTCTGTCCATCCAGCTTGCCGTTGAGCATCGGGCCGCCAGTCACCACGATGGCTGGCACATCGCAACTGGCCGCGCCCATCAGCAGGGCGGGCGTGGTTTTGTCGCAGCCGGTCAGCAGCACCACCGCATCGATCGGGTTGCCGCGGATGGCTTCTTCGACATCCATGGCGGCGAGGTTGCGCGTGAGCATGGCGGTCGGGCGCAGGTTCGACTCGCCGTTGGAGAACACCGGAAATTCCACCGGAAAGCCGCCGGCCTCATAGATGCCGCGCTTGACGTGCTCGGCCAGCTTGCGGAAGTGCGCGTTGCACGGCGTCAGTTCCGACCACGTGTTGCAGATGCCGATGATCGGGCGGCCGTCGAATTCGTGGTCGGGGATGCCCTGGTTCTTCATCCAGCTCCGGTACATGAAGCCGTTCTTATCGGCGGTGCCGAACCATTGGGCCGAGCGCAGCTTGGGTTTCGATTCCGACATGGGTTCCTGAGCGTTGAGACGGGACGCGGATACGGCGGCAGCGTGGCCGCTGTGTCCGGAATATCAAATGGGATCGCGGCGTGGCCTGGCGGGCCCGGGTGTGTGGGGCCGCCAGACACGGCGCGTGGCACGTGACTTGTCTCCGTGTGTTTTGTGTTTTTTGATCGCTCCGAGTGTACGGAGGGGCCTGATATCCTTCCAATGAAATATTGGTCGTGATCGATATTCAATTTGATATCTACGGGGAATCCCGATGTCGAACTCCAGCCCCTGGTATGTCCGTGCGCGCCTGAAGACGCGGCAACTGTTGCTGCTGATTGCCTTGGCCGAAGAGGGCAACATCCACCGGGCGGCGGCCGCGCTCAACATGACGCAGCCGGCTGCCTCCAAGCTGCTGCGCGAGCTGGAAGCGATGCTCGACGTGCAGTTGTTCGAGCGCATGCCGCGTGGCATGCGGCCTACGCGCTACGGCGACGCGTTGATTCGGCATGCGCGGGCAGTGGTTGGCAGCCTGGACCAGGCGCAGGAGGAGGTGCTGGGGCTCAAGGCCGGACACCTTGGCCACGTGGCGGTGGGCACCATCACCTCGCCGGGTGTGAGGCTGCTGCCGCCGGTGGTGGCGCAAGTCACCCGTGAGCACCCGGGCTTGCGGGTGTCGCTGGAGATCGAGAGCAGCAATGTGCTGCTGGAGCGGCTGGCGCAGGACAAGCTCGACCTGGTGGTCGGCCGGCTCTTTGCCGAGCACGACAAGCTGCACCTGCGCTACGAGCCGCTGGCCGACGAGCCGGTCTATGCGGTAGCCCGCCCGGGGCATCCGTTGCTGGAGGCACCGGCATTGACGCTGCAGGATGTGCAGCAGGCGACCTGGGTGGTGCCGCCCATCGGCAGCGTGCTGCGCCACCGGTTCGACCTGATGTTCCAGCGCGCGAGCCTGACGGCGCCGTCGAGCGTGGTGGAGACCTCCGCGCTGCTGTTCCTGACTCGCATCCTGGAGCAAAGCGACATGCTCGCGGTGATCGGCGCCGACGTCGCGCAGTACTACGCGTCATATCGCATGGTGGCGATCCTGCCGCTGCCGATGCCGTGCCAGATGGACGACTTCGGCATCATCACGCGCACGGATCGGTTGCTCTCCCCGGCGGCGTTGCAGGTGGCCGAGGCGTTGCGTGTGGCGGGCCGGACGGCGTATGGCGCCGGCAGCGCCGAGAGGTAGGCAGGTTGATCCGCGTTGAAACAAAAAAGCCCGCAGTCGCGGGCTTTTTGCTGTTCCGGGCGATCGGCTCAGGCCGAGGGCAGCGTACCGTTCGGCGTCAGATGGTTGACGGCTTCAGGCAGACCTTCGGCAAGCTGGTTGGCGATTTCGCCCTCATTGACGCCGAAGGTCGAGGCCAGCTGCGACAGCGCGCCACTGCCGCCCAGCGCCTGGGTGATTTGTTCGCCAGAGACGGGCAGGTTCTGACCATTGCCGATCCACGAGCGGACTTGGTCACCCAGGCCGGCTTGTTCCAGGATCTGCTGCAGCGGGCCGAGGCCGCCCGGCGCGGCTGCATCCACGGCGGCGTGATCGGCGTTGCCACCGCCCGTCAGTTGGCCGAGCAGGCCACCGAGACCGCCCAGCGCGCCAGCACCACCGAGCATGCCGGCCAGCGAACCGAGCGAGCCCAGCAGGCCACCGCCTTGATCGCCTTGTGCGGCGGCATCACCGGCCGGGGCGTTGCCGTGCTTCATCGCCAGATAGGCCAGCAGGCCGGCTGCCAGCAGGACCTTCTTGTTGCCCAGCAGGGAGGACTGCCCGTCGCCAGCGCTGTTGCCAGCCAGGCCGCCGAGAACCGAATCGAGTAGACCCATGATGAGGCTCCTATCGTGTGTGGCGGGAAGGGGTGCCCGCCAGGTGGGGATCAAGCGATCAAAATTCGCCGAGCACGGCGTGCAGCGCGGAGATGGCCACCAGCGCCGCAGACTCCGTTCTGAGGATACGTCGGCCAAGTGTCAGCGGTAAGTAACCGGCGGCCTCGGCGAGCGACTCCTCGTCGGGGGCCAGCCCGCCCTCGGGACCGATCAGCAGTTCGATGCCGGCGGCGCCGATGCGCTCGCGCGATTGCACCGCCCATTGCGTGAGCGATTGCGTGCCGCGCGGAGACAGCAGCACGCGCGGTCGATCCGCAGTGCGCGCTGTACCGAGCCAGTCGCGCACGGTGGTGACGGGGGCGACGGTCGGTACGCGCGCGCGGCCGCACTGCTCGCACGCGGCCTGCACCAGCGCTTGCCAGTGCTGCACGCGCTTGACCGCGCGCTCGCCCGAGAGGCGCACCACGCCGCGCTCGGTCTGCAGCGGGGCGATGGCGTGCACGCCCAGCTCGACGGCTTTCTCGATCAGCCAGTCCATCTTGTCGCCGCCGGCAACGCCTTGCGCGAGCGTGATGGCGTAGCGCGCCTCGGTGTCGGGCTGCGTGGCCTCGCCGAGGCTGGCGGAGGCGCTGCGGCGGTCGATGGCATCGAGCCGCGCGCGGTATTCATGGCCGGAGCCGTCAAACAGGCAGACCTCGTCGCCCACGGCGAGGCGCAGAACATGGACATGCCGCGTGACAGCCTCGGAAAGTGCAACGCTGGTGTGCGCGGCGAGTGGCGAATCGACGTAGAAGCGGGGCAGCCCCATCGGGGAAATCCTTGTGATGCGTGCAGTGTGGAAAGTGGATCAAGCGGCGGGGCGGCAGGCCAGGCCCCATCGGTAGCCGTCGGGGTCGCGCACGGTGGCGTAGCGCTCGCCCCAGAAGACGTTGTCGGGCGGCATGATGGAGGTGGCGCCATGGTCGAGCGCGCGCTGGTAGACGGCGTCGACGTCTTCGCAGTACAGGTGGAAGCTCTGCGGGCATTCGAAGCCGGCGGCGGCCGGCGCCTTGGCCGTGGAGCCGAAGGCGCCTTCCGGCGCGAACATCAGCATGAGCTCGCCCTGGTAGGTCATCTCGACGTGGATCGGGCGACCGTGGTCATGCACTTCGTCCTGCACGCCGAAATCGAAAGCATTGCGATAGAAATCGATGGCGGCCGCGGCGTCGCGCACGGTCAGGTACGGGACGAGCCACGGCGTATTGGCGGGGCGGGGGAAGCTCATGATGTGCTCCTGCGGCGAAAGCGAAACCACTTCGGATGGCTAGTGTAGAGCGCCCGCAACGCCACAATCAAAAAGAAATCAAAACGTCTCGACGCTCGCCTGTGGGGTGCGCGCGCGTGCGCCGCCGCTGCGCGCGACTTCGTCCAGCAACCATTGGCGGAACAGCGCGAAACCGGGGTTCTCGGCGGCCTGGTGCGGGTGGATCAGGTAGTACGACAGCCGCAGCGAGGCCTCCGTCGCCAGCGGCCGCACGAGGCGCCCGGCGGCGATGTCGTATTCGACCAGGATGCCCTGGCCAAGCGCCACGCCTTGCCCGTCGATGGCCGCCTGCAGGGCCATCAGCGCCTCTGAGAACGCCGGCCCGCGCGAGGCATCGACGCCGCGCACGCCCACCTCGTCGAGCCATTGCTGCCAGGTCGGATGGTGCGCCAGATGGCGCCCGCCGCGTTCGTGCAGCAGCGTGCGCGCGGCCAGGTCTTGCGGCATGCGGATGGCCGCTTGCAGCGCGGCGTTGCAGACCGGGAAAAAGTCGGTGGCGGTGAACCACTCCACGCGCAGGTTGGGCGCGTTGACCTGACGGTCGTCGATGCACAGGTCGAACTGGCCGTGGTCCTGCACGTCGGCGGTGGAGACCTCGACGCGCACGTGCGGGTGCTGGTTGAAGAAGCGGTACAGGCGCGGCACCAGCCATTTGGCGCCGAAGGTGGGCGGCACCGCCACGCGCAGCGGGCTGTCGCCGGTGTCCATCAGCAGGTCGGTGGCCTGCTCCAGCGCGCGCAGGGCGTCGCGCACGCGGGGCAGGTAGTTCTCGCCCGGGTCGGTGAGCGCGAGCTGGTTGTTGCGGCGGACAAACAGCTTCAGGCCGAGGTGGTCTTCGAGCAGTTTGATCTGGTGGCTGACCGCGGCATTGGTCACGCACAGCTCGTCGGCGGCCCGGCTGAAGCTCAGGTGACGCCCCGCGACTTCAAAGACGCGTAGTGAATTAAGGGGAGGTAGGCGTCGCGCCATGGATTGTCGTTAAAAAAAATTTAACGTCTCGCGAAGAATTTGTAGTTTGCCACGTTCTGGGCACTCCGACTACAAATGCGCCTGGGGACGGCGCAAGAGCCGCTCCCAAAACTCCCCTGGCGTCGTTGCTGCCGTCTTGCCGTACTTCAGTACTGTCTGCGACGGCGCGCCTAGCCAGGGGAGCTTTGGAAGCGGCTCTTTTCGCACCTGCGATCTCAATCCAGCGCGGCGCCGGACCCCACTTACAAAAATCACATCAGGAGACGTCATGAACCGAAGCACCGCAGTTCGCGGGATGCTGGCGTGCGGGGTTGCGCTGGCTGGCTGGGCCGCACCCTCCCTCGCCGATACCAATGTCACGCTGTACGGCCGCGTCGCCGCCGGCATCGACTACGTCAGCAACGTCGCGCCCACGGCAACATCGGGCGGCGGCAGCCTCTGGCGCGGCGCCGACAACCAGTGGGGCACCAGCATGTTCGGCTTCATGGGCAAGGAAGACCTGGGCGGCGGCCTGCAGACGGTGTTCCGGCTGGAGTCGGGCTTCCACTCCACCGACGGCACCACCAACGGCACCGCGCTCTTCAACCGCCGTGCCTATGTCGGCCTGTCGAGCCCGACCTGGGGCACGCTGACGATGGGCAAGAACCTCTTCATCAGCAACGACGTCTGGTACCTGGACCCGACCGGCCAGCAGTTCATCGGCTCGGCCACGCTGGTGCGCGGGCGTAACTGGCAGGGCGCCAACAACATCGTCGAATACCAGAGCCCGACCTGGGGCGGCTTCCAGATCGGTCTGCAGACCGGGCTGGGTAACCAGGCGGGGTCGTTCACGTCGTCGCGCCGCGATGGCGTCTCGGCGGTGTACTCGAACTCGCTGGTGGAAGTGCGCGGCATCTATGACGTGATCCGCGACAGCAACGGCAAGTACTCCGACCTGTACAACTTCTCGAAGGAGTGGACGTTGGGCGGTATCGTCAAGCTCGATGCCCTGAAGCTCTACGGCACCTTCCAGCGCATCAACGCACCGGACGCGGCAGCGGGTGCCCCGTCGGCAGCCAACCATTACTGGATTGGTGCCACCTATGATGTGACGCATGCGCTGACCCTGATCGGCACGGTCTTCCGCACCGACGTGAACAACGATGCGGGCCACGCCACGCTGTTCATGGTCGGCGCCAACTACAACCTCTCCAAGCGCACGATGCTGTACGCCACCTATGGCCGCGTGCAGAACAGCAAGAACGCGGCGTTCTCGGTGGAAGCCACCAACAACAATCCGCTGCCGGGTCAGGGGCAGAACGGCGCCTACACGGGTATCGTTCATTCCTTCTGACGCACCGGCTTCTCTCTCCAACGCAATGCCACGCATGAACATCCTCACCATCGATACCGGCACCACCAACACGCGCGTCACGGTCTGGCGTGATGACGTCGCGCTCTGCCAGGCCGCGCGGCAGGTGGGGGTGCGCGACACCGCCATCACCGGCAACCGGACGACGCTGCAGCGCGGTGTGCAGGACACCATCGAAGCGGCGCTGCAGAAGGCCGGCTTCGGCCTGAACCAGGTCGACCTGGTGCTGGCGTCCGGCATGATCACCTCCAACGTCGGCCTGCACGAAGTGCCGCACCTGGTGGCGCCGGCCGGCCTGCGCGACCTGGCGGCGGGCATGGTGCAGGCGAGCATCCCCGAGGTGTGCGCCCAGCCGATCTGGTTTGTGCCGGGCGTGCGCAATCCGGTGGACAACCTCGGCCTGCACAACATCGAGTCGATGGACATGATGCGCGGGGAGGAAGTCGAGACCATGGGCCTGGTCTCGCGCCTCGGGATCACCGAACCGGCGGTGATCGTGCTGCCGGGCTCGCACTCGAAGTTCGTGCACCTGGACGCGGACCAGCGCATCACCGGTTGCGTGACCACGCTGGCCGGCGAGCTGCTGCACGTGATCACGCACAACACCATCCTGGCCGACTCGCTGGAATCCGATTTCGCCACCGAGATCGATCCGGAGATGTTGTTGGCCGGCGCGCGCAGTGCCAGCAGCATCGGCTTGGGGCGTGCCTGCTTCATGGTGCGCACGCTGGGGCAGTTCACGATCTACGAGCGCAATGCGCGGGCCAATTTCCTGCTGGGCGCGGTGCTGGGCGCAGATTTGCTCACGCTCAAGAACAGCAGCGCGATCCGCATGAACCCGGGCACGCAGTTCGTCATCACCGGCAAGCCGCTGCTGCGCGAGTCGTTGGCCGTGCTGGTGTCGGACGACGATTTCTTCTCGGGCAAGGTGACGGTAACAAGCAGTGAACAGCAGGAACACCTGGCCGGCAGCGGCGCGATCGCCATCGCACGCGAGCGCGGCCTGGTGAAGACCTTGAAGGTGGCGCAGGCCTAGCGCCCGCACCACCGTTTTCATCCACAGCAGAACAGGCGCCGCAACGACGGCGCTCGCCAAGGAGACAACATGAATCACCAACGACGCGGTACGTTCAAGGCCATCGCGGCCGCCACCCTGCTCACCATCGCTGGCGGGTTTGCCCATGCGGCCGAAGAGGTGAAGATCGGCTTCCTGGTCAAGCAGCCCGAAGAGCCCTGGTTCCAGGACGAATGGAAGTTCGCTGACCAAGCCGCCAAGGAGAAGGGCTTCAAGCTGGTCAAGATCGGCGTGCCCAGCGGCGGCGAGGTGCTGACCGCCATCGACAACCTCGGCGCGCAGCACGCACAGGGCTTCGTGATCTGCGTGCCCGACGTCAAGCTCGGGCCGGCAGTGGTGGCCAAGGCCAAGCAGAACAACCTCAAGCTGATGACGGTGGACGACCGCCTGGTTGACGGCGGCGGCAAGCCGATCGACGCTGTGCCGCACATGGGTATCTCGGCCACCAAGATCGGTGAGCAGGTGGGCGATGCCATCGCGCAGGAAATGAAGAAGCGCGGCTGGAACCTGGCCGACGTCGGCGCTATCCGCATCGCGTATGACCAGCTCCCGACCGCCAAGGAACGCACCGACGGCGCCGTGGCCGCGCTCACCAAGGCGGGCTTCCCGGGCGCCAACGTGCTGACCAGCCCGCAGGCCAAAACGGACACGGAAGCCGCCTTCAACGCCGCCAACATCACGCTCACCAAGAACCCGAAGTTCAAGCACTGGATCGCCTTCGGCCTGAATGACGAGGCGGTGCTCGGTGCCGTGCGCGCGGCCGAAGGCCATGGCGTGAAGCCGGCCGACATCATCGGCGTGGGCATCGGCGGCAGCCAGTCGGCGATGAACGAGTTCGCCAAGCCGGGCGAGACCGGCTTCTTCGGCACCGTGCTGATCAGCCCGAAGCGCCACGGCTATGAGACCTCGCTGAACATGTACAGCTGGATCACGACCAACAAGGCGCCGGACCCGCTCATCCTGACCAGCGGCCGCCTCATGACGCGCGACAACGAGAAGGCCGTCCGCCAGGAGATGGGCCTTTAAGCCCGCGGCTGCAACACGTAGAGAAGGAGACTTGCCATGTCGGCGTTTCTTGAGTTTCGTGGCATCAGCAAGGTGTTTCCGGGCGTACGGGCGCTGTCCGATGTGTCGTTCGGCATCGAATGCGGCCGCGTGCACGGCTTGCTGGGCGAGAACGGCGCGGGCAAGTCGACCCTGCTGAAGATCCTCGGCGGCGACTACCAGCCCGATGGCGGGCAGATCGTCGTCGAGGGCCGCCCGGTGACGTTCCCGACCACGCGGGCGGCGCTGGATGCCGGCATCGCCGTCATCCACCAGGAGCTGCAGACGGTGCCCGAGCTGACGGTGATGGACAACCTGCTGCTCGGCCACCTGCCGGCCAGCGGCGGCTTCATCCGCCAGCGCGAGGCGATGGCGTGGACGCGCGAGCAGCTCGGCCGCATCGGCGTCGACCTGGACCCGCGCGCCAAGCTGAAGCACCTCTCCATCGGCCAGCGCCAGATGGTGGAGATCTGCAAGGCGATCCTGCGCGATGCGCGCGTGATTGCGCTGGATGAGCCGACGAGTTCCTTGTCGATCCGCGAGACCGACATCCTGTTCCGGCTGGTGAAAGACCTGCGCGCGCAGGGCCGGGCGCTGATCTACATCTCGCACCGGCTGGATGAGATTTTCGAGCTGTGCGACGGCTGCACGATCTTCCGCGACGGCCGCAAGGTGGCGGATTTCCCGAGCATGGCCAAGGTCACGCGCGACGAGCTGGTCGCGCAGATGGTCGGTCGCCAGATCGACGACATCTTCGACTATCGGCCGCGCACGCTGGGCGAGGTGCGCCTGCAGGTGGACGGCCTGATGGGCGCGAAGCTGGCGGAGCCGGCGAGCCTGTCCGTGCGGCGCGGCGAGATCGTCGGGTTGTTCGGCCTGGTGGGCGCGGGGCGTTCGGAACTGGCGCGCCTGATCTACGGTGCCGATCGCAAGACCGCCGGCGCTCTCGCGCTGGATGGTGCGCCGATCCGCATCCGCGACGTGGCCGACGCCATCCGCCAAGGCATCGTGCTGTGCCCGGAAGACCGCAAGGAGGAGGGCATCATCGGCTGCCGGTCGGTGTCGGAGAACATCAACATCAGCTGCCGGCGCAACCAGCGGCGCTTCGGCCTGTTCGTCAATGACAAGCAGGAAGCGAAGACCGCCGACCACTACATCACCCGCTTGCGCATCAAGACGCCGAACCGCGAGCAGCAAATCCGCCTGCTGTCCGGCGGCAACCAGCAGAAGGCCATCCTGGCCCGCTGGCTGGCCGAGGACGACATGCGCGTGCTGATCATCGATGAGCCCACGCGCGGCATCGATGTTGGCGCCAAGAACGAGATCTACCAGGTGCTGTACGAGCTGGCCGAGCGCGGCGTGGCCGTGCTGATGATCTCCAGCGAGCTGCCGGAGATCCTCGGCGTGGCCGACCGCGTGCTGGTGATGAGCGAAGGCCGCATCGCCGGTGAACTGCCGCGTGACCAAGCCAACGAGCACGCCGTGCTCAAGCTCGCCCTGCGCCCTGAATCTGCGCCCGTGGCCTCCGCGCCGCTGGCCGCCTGAGAACCCGGAGTTACCGATGTCCCAGTCTCAACCCATGCAACATGCCGACGGCTTGGCCGCGTCGGCCCCCGTTTCCGCTGCAACCATGAACAAGACGCGCCTGCTCCGCCTGCTGGACGATTTCAGCCTGCCGCTGATCTTCGCCATCCTGTTTGCCGTGCTGTCGTTCTCGGTGGAGTATTTCTTCTCGTGGCAGAACATGGTCGGCCTCGCGCTGTCGGTCTCGCAGATCGGCATGGTGGCTTGCACCATGATGTTCTGCCTGGCCTCGCGCGACTTCGACCTGTCGATCGGTTCCACCGTGGCGTTTGCCGGCGTGCTGTGCGCCATGATCATCAACGCGACCGGCAGCATCGCGCTCGGTATCGGCGTGAGCCTGGTGGCGGGGGCGGTGATCGGCGGCATCAACGGTTTCGTGATCGCCAAGCTGAAGATCAACGCGCTGATTACCACGCTGGCCACCATGGAAGTCGTGCGCGGCCTGGCCTTCATCGCCTCGCACGGGCAGGCGGTGGGCGTGTCGGAGATGGCCTTCTTTGACCTGGGCAACACCATCGTCCTGGGCGTGCCGACGCCGGTGTGGGTGGCGGCGCTGTGCTTCATCGTCTTTGGCGTGCTGCTCAACAAGACGGTGTACGGGCGCAATACGCTGGCCATCGGCGGCAACCCGGAAGCGGCGCGGCTGGCGGGCGTAAACGTCAACATGACGCGCATCGTCATCTTCCTGATTCAGGGCGTGATTGCCGCGCTGGCGGGCGTGATCCTGGCCGCGCGCATCACCAGCGGGCAGCCGAACGCGGCGCAGGGCTTCGAGCTGAACGTGATCTCGGCGTGCGTGCTGGGCGGCGTGTCGCTGCTGGGCGGCCGCGCCAGCATCAGCGGCGTGCTGGTCGGCGTGCTGATCATGGGCACCGTGCAGAACGCGATGAACCTGCTGAACATCGACGCGTTCTACCAGTACCTCGTACGCGGCGGCATCCTGCTGGCGGCGGTGCTGGTGGATCAGTTGAAGAATCGCGGTGGCCGCGATTGAACCGGGGGGTGGCATGAGCAATAAGCAGGGGCCCCGCGTAGCGGGGATGCGCACGTCCGCGAATGCAAGCAGACACCGACACTATCCACGCGAAATGACCGACACGATCAAGGAGGTGGCTGCATGACGACCGCAACCCTCCTCTCCGACCTGCGCTGCACGCTGGGCGAAGGCATCCTCTGGGACGACGCGCTGGGCGTGCTGTGGTGGACCGACATCCAGGAGTCGCTGCTGTGGCGCCATGACCCGGCGACCGGCCAGGAACGTCAATGGCCGCTGCCACAGCGCCTCGGCTCCTTCGTGCTGACCGACGAACCCGGCGTACTGATGCTGGGCCTTGCCAAGCACGTGGCGCGTTTCGACACACGCACGCACACCATCACGCTGCTCGCCGACGTAGAGCCAACCAACCCCACCACGCGCGTCAACGACGGCCGCGCCGATCGCGCCGGTAACTACGTCTTCGGCACGATGCACGAGGGCGGCCCGGAGCCGACCGGCAGCTTCTACCGTTTCACGCCGTTGGGCGTGCTGCAGCGGTTGGCACTGCCCAACATCGCGATCGCCAACAGCATCGCCTTCAGCCCGGACGGCGCGACGATGTACTGGTGCGATACGCATAGCCGCCGCATCCACGCGTGCGACTACGACGGCCAGACCGGCGAGGTTGCCAACATCCGCGTGTTTGCTGACTTACGCGATGCGGATAGCGGCACTGCTCACAAGGGCTCGCCCGATGGCTCTACCGTCGACGCCGACGGCTGCCTGTGGAACGCAGAGTGGGGCGGTAACCGCCTGACGCGCTATGCGCCGGATGGGCGCGTACTGGCGCATGTTCCGGTGCCAGCATCGCAACCGACCTGCCCGGCATTCGGCGGGGCAAGATTCGACACGCTGCACCTGGCGACCGCACGCGAGGGGCTGTCTGCGCAGCGCCTGGCCGAAGACGTGAACGCCGGTGCAGTCTTCCAACTGACCGTGCCCAATGTGCGCGGATTGCCGGAGGCCCGTTTCGGCCATGCCCACGTACCCGCTTGAGAATGGCCTGCTGCGCGCCGAGGTGCTGCCCGCCTCCGGTGGCGGCCTGCTGCGTTTCGACTTGCTGCGCGACGGTGAGTCGGTGCCCATCTTCCGTCCAGGCAATCTCGACGAGGCGCTGAGCGAACCCAAGGCGCTCGCGTGCTATCCGTTGGTGCCGTGGTCCAACCGTATCGGGGGCGGCCGTTTCGCCTTCGACGGCAAGACCATCGAGGTGCCGCTCACGCGCGACGACGAACTGTATCCGCTGCACGGCCACGGCTGGCTGATGCCGTGGCACCAGGTCGCGCAAGGCGAGACCTTCATCGAACTGGCTGCCGTGGTCGACCACGGTCAACCGTTCCGCTATCGGGCATTGCAGCGCTACACGCTGGCCGGCAACACGCTGCAGATCACGCTGACGGTGCGCAACGAAGGCGCGCCGCTGCCGTTCGGGCTGGGCGTGCATCCATTCTTTCCGCGCACGCCGGATGTGCGATTGCACGCGAGCGCCACCGGCATGTGGCAGGCCGCGCCTGACCATCTGCCGATCACGCTGCAGGCGCCGCCACCGCACGCCGATTTCCGCAAGCGCCGGTTGCTGGAGCCCGGCACCACCATCGACCACAGCTTCGAGGGCTGGGGCGGCCAGGCCGAGGTCGTCTGGCCCGACCGGCGTCTCGCCGTGGCAATCGCCGCAGACACCTCGCGCTACGTGCTGTACACCCCGGCCGAGCACGACTTCTTCTGCTTCGAGCCGGTCGATCACACCATCAACGCGCACAACCTGCCGGGCCAACTGCAGGACCATGGCCTGACCCTTCTCGGCACCGGCCAGAGCCTGCAGCGCGACTACCAATTCACCGTGACATCGTTCTGACGCATGACGGCTTCTCCCATGTCTTTCCCGCCGCGCCTCGCTGGCAAGGTCGCCCTGGTGACGGGCGCCACGCAGGGCATCGGCGGGGCTATCGCCAAGCTGTTCGCGCAGCACGGCGCGCGCGTGATCGTCAACGCGCTGGTGCGTGACGCACGCGCCGAAGCGTTCGCGGCATCCATCGGCACCGACGACAACATCCTCCTCGTGCAGGCCGACGTGCGCCAGCGCGACCAGATCGACGCGATGGTCGCGGCCGGCGTCGAGCGCTTCGGCGGCATCGACGTGCTGGTCAACAACGCGGGCATCAACGTGTTCTCCGATCCGCTCAAGCTCACCGAAGAGGACTGGGCGCGCTGCCTGTCGGTCGACCTGGAAGGCGCGTGGCATTGCGCGCGCGCCGTGCTGCCGCACATGCTGGCGCGCGGCGCCGGCAGCATCGTCAACATCGCGTCGGTGCACGGGCACAAGATCATCCCGGGGGCGTTTCCGTATCCGGTGGCCAAGCATGGGCTGATCGGGCTGACGCGCGCGCTGGGCATCGAGTATGCGGCGCGCGGCATCCGCGTGAATTCGATCTCGCCGGGGCTGATCCTCACGCCCATCGCCGAGGCCGGCTTTGCCGCCGCACCCGACCCCGCTGCCGAACGCCGCCGCCAGGCCGAACTGCTGCCATGCAAGCGCATCGGCGAGCCGGAGGAGGTGGCCTACACCGCGCTGTTCCTCGCTTCCGACGAGGCGCGCTTCATCAACGCGGCCGACATCCTGATCGATGGCGGCCGCTCGCAGCTGTATCACGAATGACGATGACCTGGACTGCACACCTACCGCTGATCGCCATCTTGCGCGGCATCCGCCCCGACGAGGTGCTGGCGCACACGCAGGCGCTGGTCGACGCCGGCTTCGACGCGATCGAGATTCCCATGAACTCGCCCGACTGGGCGCAGAGCGTGCAACTGGCCGCGCGCGCGTTTAGTGATCGCGCCCTGATCGGCGCCGGCACCGTGCTGCGGCCGGCAGATGTCGAGCTGATGGTCGCAGCCGGCGGCAAGCTGGTCGTCACGCCCAACACGAATGCCGACGTGATCCGCGCCGCCGCCGCGCGCCGCCTCGTCACCTGCATCGGCTGCATGACCATCACCGAAGCCTTCGCCGCGCTCGATGCGGGCGCCGAGGCGCTGAAGATCTTCCCGGCCGGCGCGCTCGGCCCCGGCTACGTGCGCGCGCTCAAGGCCGTGCTGCCGCCCGAGGTGCCGGTGTTCGCGGTGGGCGGCATCACGCCCGAGAACCTCGCGGACTATCTTGCCGCCGGCTGCGTCGGCGCGGGTCTCGGGAGCGACCTGTACCGGCCCGGCCAGCCCGTCGAGCGCACCGCCGAACGCGCGCACGCCTTCGTCTCCGCCTACCGCACCGTCCAATCCGACCGCACGATCCACCCATGAAAATCACCCGCCTGACCACCTACCGCCTGCCGCCGCGCTGGATGTTCCTCAAGATCGAGACCGACGAGGGCGTCACCGGCTGGGGCGAGCCCGTCATCGAGGGCCGTGCGCGCACGGTGGAGGCGGCGGTGCACGAACTGTCCGACTACCTCGTCGGCCAGGATCCGCGTCGCATCAACGATCTCTGGCAGACCATGTACCGCGCCGGCTTCTACCGCGGCGGGCCGATCCTGATGAGCGCCATCGCCGGCATCGACCAGGCGCTGTGGGACATCAAGGGCAAGGTGCTGGGCGTGCCGGTGTACGAGCTGCTCGGCGGCCTCGTGCGCGACAGGATGCGCACCTATAGCTGGGTCGGCGGCGACCGCCCGGCCGACGTGATCGCCGGCATGAAGGCGCTGCAGGCCGGCGGCTTCGACCACTTCAAGCTCAACGGCTGCGAGGAGATGGGCATCATCGACACCGCGCGCGCGGTGGATGCGGCGGTGGCGAAGGTGGCGGAGATCCGCTCGGCCTTTGGCAATACGGTCGAGTTCGGGCTGGACTTCCACGGCCGTGTTTCTGCGCCGATGGCCAAGGTGCTGATCAAGGAGCTGGAGCCGTACCGCCCGCTCTTCATCGAGGAGCCCGTGCTGGCCGAGCAGGCCGAGAGCTACGCCCGCCTGGCCGCGCACACGCACCTGCCGATCGCCGCCGGCGAGCGCATGTTCTCGCGCTTCGACTTCAAGCGCGTGCTGGAGGCGGGCGGGGTGGCGATCCTGCAGCCGGACCTGTCGCACGCGGGTGGCATCACCGAATGCCTGAAGATCGCCGGGATGGCCGAAGCGTACGACGTGGCGCTGGCGCCGCATTGCCCGCTCGGGCCGATCGCGCTGGCCGCCTGCCTGCATATCGACTTCGTGAGCTGGAACGCGACGTTGCAGGAGCAGAGCATGGGCATCCACTACAACAAGGGCGCCGAACTACTCGATTACGTGCGCAACAAGGCCGATTTCGCGCTGGACGGTGGCTATATCCGCCCGCCGCGCCTGCCCGGGCTGGGCGTGGACATCGACGAGGCGCTGGTCATTGAACGCAGCAAGGAGGCGCCCGACTGGCGCAACCCGGTGTGGCGTCACGCCGACGGGTCCGTCGCGGAGTGGTAAGCCGGGCAGGGGAGCGGTAAAGGCCCATCACAATTGCGGAAACCACCCCAGCGGGGTCATCCCCGTCTGGTAAAATCGCGGTTTTCCCGCCTTCCGCCCGCAGGTTCGCATGACCGCTCCCGCACTCCATTCGATTACCACCCAGCCCACCCAGTTGATGGCCAATGCCATCCGCGTGCTTGCCATGGACGCCGTCCAGCAAGCCAATTCGGGCCATCCCGGCGCGCCAATGGGCATGGCGGACATCGCCGTGGCGCTGTGGAGCCGCCACCTGCGCCACAACCCGGTCAACCCGCGCTGGCCGGACCGCGACCGCTTCGTGCTGTCCAACGGCCACGGCTCGATGCTGGTGTACGCGCTGCTGCACCTGACCGGCTACGACCTGCCGATGTCGGAGCTGAAGAACTTCCGCCAACTGCACAGCAAGACCGCCGGCCACCCGGAATACGGCATCACCCCGGGCATCGAAACGACGACGGGCCCGCTCGGCCAGGGCATCACCAACGCGGTCGGCATGGCGCTGGCTGAACGCCTGCTGGGCGAGGAATTCAACCGCCCCGGCTTTGACATCGTCAATCACCACACCTACGTCTTCCTGGGCGACGGCTGCCTGATGGAAGGCATCAGCCACGAGGCCTGCTCGCTGGCCGGTACGCTCAAGCTGAACAAGCTCGTCGCGCTGTGGGACGACAACGGCATCTCGATCGATGGCGAGGTCGTCCACTGGTTCAACGACGACACCCCGAAGCGCTTCGAAGCCTATGGCTGGAACGTGATCCGCGCCGTGGACGGCCATAACGTCGCCGCCGTGGAAGCCGCCATTGCCGAAGCCAAGAAGGCCGACAAGCCGACCCTGATCTGCTGCCGCACCGTGATCGGCAAGGGCGCCCCCAACAAGGAAGGCGGCCACGATGTGCACGGCGCCCCGCTGGGCGGCGTCGAGATTGCCGCCGCGCGCGAAGCGCTGGCCTGGCCGCACGCCCCGTTCGAAGTGCCGCAGGCCGTGTACGACGCGTGGGATGCAAAGGGCCAGGGCCAGGCGCTGGAGAAGGCCTGGAACGCGCTGTTCGACGCGTACTCCGAGCGCTATCCGGCCGAAGCCGAGCAATTCGAGCGCCGCATGCGCGGCGAGCTGCCGGCCAACTTCGAGAAGGCCGTCGCCGAATTCGTCGAGAAGTGCGAGCTGAAGGCCGAGACCATCGCCACCCGCAAGGCCAGCCAGAACACGCTGGAAGCCTACGGCCCGGTGCTGGGCGAGCTGCTGGGCGGCTCGGCCGACCTGACCGGCTCGAACCTGACCAACTGGAGCGGCAGCAAGGCCGTGCGCGTGGATGCCTGGGGCAACCACATCAACTACGGCGTGCGCGAGTTCGGCATGAGCGCCATCATGAACGGCATCGCGCTGCACGGCGGCTACATCCCGTACGGCGGCACGTTCCTGACGTTCTCCGACTACAGCCGCAACGCGCTGCGCATGGCCGCGCTGATGAAGCTCCGCTCGATCTTCGTCTTCACGCACGATTCCATCGGCCTGGGCGAAGACGGCCCGACGCACCAATCGATCGAGCACGTCGCCAGCCTGCGCCTGATCCCGAACATGGACGTCTGGCGTACCGCCGACACCACTGAAACCGCTGTGGCCTGGGCGGCCGCCATCGAGCGCCAGCACGGCCCGAGCTGCCTGATCTTCAGCCGCCAGAACCTCCCGTTCCAGGCGCGCAACCCGGCCACCCGCGAGGCCATCGCCCGCGGCGGCTACGTGCTGCGCGACGCCGCTGACGGCAAGCGCCCGGACGTGGTCATCATCGCGACCGGCTCGGAAGTCGGCCTGGCGGTTGGCGCCGCTGATCACCTGGCCGCCGAAGGCATCCAGGTGCGCGTGGTGTCGATTCCCGCCACCACCGTGTTCGACAAGCAGGATGCCGCCTACAAGGCCAGCGTGCTGCCGGCCGGCGTGCCGCGCATCGCGGTGGAAGCGGGCGTGACCGATTTTTGGTGGAAATACCAGGTGCAGGCCGTGGTCGGTATCGACACGTTCGGTGAGTCGGCCCCGGCGGGTGTGCTGTTCAAGCACTTCGGCTTCACGGTTGAGAACGTGGCCAACACGGCCAAGAGCGTCATTGCCTAACTGAATCTGCGCACGCGGCACCCACGAGGTGCCGCGTTGCCATCGTCGCTTTCATTTTTGCTATCAGGAGACTGACCATGACCATCAAGATCGGCATCAACGGCTTCGGCCGCATCGGACGCATGGTGTTCCGCGCCGCCATCGCCAACTTCAAGGACATCGAAGTCGTTGCCATCAACGACCTGCTCGAGCCCGACTACCTGGCCTACATGCTGAAGTACGACTCGGTGCACGGCCGCTTCGACGGCGAAGTCTCGGTCGACGGCGACACGCTGGTCGTCAACGGCAAGAAGATCCGCCTGACCGCCGTGAAGGACCCGTCGGAACTGGCCTGGGGCGAAGTCGGCGCCGACGTGGTGGTCGAGTCGACCGGCATCTTCCTGACCAAGGAAGGCGCGCAGAAGCACATCGACGCGGGCGCCAAGAAGGTGATCATGTCGGCCCCGTCCAAGGACGACACCCCGATGTTCGTCTTCGGCGTCAACGACAAGACCTACAAGGGCGAGGCGATCATCTCGAACGCTTCGTGCACGACCAACTGCCTGGCGCCGGTCGCCAAGGTGCTGAACGATAAGTGGGGCATCAAGCGCGGCCTGATGACCACCGTGCACGCCGCCACCGCCACGCAGAAGACCGTCGACGGCCCGTCCAACAAGGACTGGCGCGGTGGCCGCGGCATCCTGGAAAACATCATCCCGTCGTCGACTGGCGCTGCCAAGGCCGTGGGCGTGGTGATCCCGGAGCTGAACAAGAAGCTGACCGGCATGTCGTTCCGCGTGCCGACCTCCGACGTGTCGGTGGTCGACCTGACCGTCGAGCTGGACAAGGCCGCCACCTACGCCGAGATCTGCGCCGAAATGAAGGCCCAGAGCCAAGGCGCGCTGAAGGGCGTGCTGGGCTACACCGAAGACAAGGTCGTGGCCACGGACTTCCGCGGCGATGCTCGCACCTCGATCTTCGACGCTGAAGCCGGTATCGCGCTGGACGGCACCTTCATCAAGGTGGTGAGCTGGTACGACAACGAGTGGGGCTACTCGAACAAGGTGCTGGAGATGGTCCGCGTGGTGGCCAAGTAATCCTGCGCTTGTGCGGATCAGGAAGAACGCGCCTTCGGGCGCGTTTTTTCTTCTGATGCCTGGGTGGAGGCACGAGGCTCCTCGAGCCCCATGCCGGACACCACCATCGCCTCATGCAAGCCAAGTGATGTGGCTGGCGCTTAAAACGAGGCAGCACGACGGGACTGGGGTACCTGTTTTGCCGCCTTTGTTATGCAACGCAACGAAAACGTTTGCGAAGAGGCAAAATTCGGACGTGGTGAACGGGAATTCGCTTTGAAAATTGCTTCACAGTCCGTACACTGAACAAATACTACATTTGTGATGCAGTCGTGGTATCACGCTGCATTGGGCTGTTGCATCGGCAACGTTTGCCCGTTCAGCTTTTCAACGTGTCTGAGCCAAGGCGTCCCATGGTCAACGTCGATACCAAGTTGCTGGTGATTTTTGTCGAGCTGCTCAGCAAGCGGAACGCCACCTACGTGGCGGAAAAAATGCACATGACGGCGCCAGCGGTATCGCACTCGCTGGGCCGGTTGCGCGAGATCTTCGACGATCCGCTCTTCATCCGTGTGCCGCACGGTCTCACGCCTACGCCCAAGGCGCTCGAGCTGGGTCCTAAGGTGCGCGAGATGCTCGACCTGTGGGCCGCCATCAACGAGGGCGACATCGCCACGTTTGACCCGGCCGAAGCCACCGGCACCTTCAACATCAGCTTTGCCGGCACCCTGGGCGATGCCCTGTTCGACCGCTTCCTGCTGCGCGTCAAGCGCTTGGCGCCGGGGCTGCAGGTGCGGCTGACGGAATCGTCGTCGTGGGAAGCCGATGTGGCCGCCATGCGTGCCAATGAGCTGGATCTGGCGTTCTCGCCGTTCCCCACGCGGCATCCGGAGATCATGGAGGAGGTGGTGACCTCCTTCAACATGTGGGTCTGTGCGCGCCGCGATCATCCGATCCTGAATGAGCGCTGCACGCTCGAGCAGTACCTCGAGTGCGAGCACATCTTCATCGCGCAGGGCAACCCGGGCAACCGCGTGGCACCGTCGCTGATCCCGCTGGACTACGCGCTGCAGCAGCGCGGTCTCAAGCGCCGCTCCACCATGACCGTGCATGCGTGGCGCACGCAGGCCGAAGTCGCGGCGCAGACCGACATGATCTTCACGGCCAACTCGCTGATGAAGGACCTGGTCTGCGAGGCCTACAATCTCAACGCGTTCCCGCTGCCGGCCGAGCTGGAAACCGTGCTGGGCCTGAACATGCTGTGGCACCGCAGCCGCAACACGCACCCGATGCTGGTGTGGGCGCGCAACCTGTTCAAGCAGGTCGTGGCCGAGTACACCGGCCAGGCGTCCGCGGCACCGGCACACCCGCCGCTGCTGACCGACGAATCGGGCAAGAACGGCAAGGCCAGCAAGAACGGGAAGGGTGACGCAGAAAAGGAGGGTGAGGCGCGGCTGTCTGCCTGACACCCGCGCCCGACTCTCCGCCCCGCCCCAATGAAAAACGGCCGCACTGGATGCGGCCGTTCTCTTTTGTCACGCTGCGTCAGCGCTTCGGGCGATACGGGCAGGGGTCTTTCGTGCAGTTGCCATACAAGGACAGCGCGTGCTCCTGCAACGCAAAGCCGCGCGCACGGGCAATGCTCTGCTGGCGCTGCTCGATCTCGGCATCGAAGAATTCCTCCACGCGGCCGCAGTCGAGGCACACCAGGTGGTCGTGGTGCTTGCCCTCGTTGAGCTCGTAGATGGCCTTGCCCGATTCGAAGTTGTTGCGCGACAGCAGCCCTGCCTGCTCGAACTGCGTGAGCACGCGATAGACCGTGGCCAAGCCAATGTCCATATGCTCGGCGAGCAGGATGCGATACACGTCTTCAGCGCTCAGATGGCGCTCTTCGCTGGTCTGGAAGATCTCGAGGATCTTCAACCGCGGCACCGTGGCTTTCAGACCGATGTTCTTGAGGTCTGCAGGACTCGGCATGCGCCTGGCTCCCTAGAGTACAATGTTCGGATATTTCAATCATAAGGGTTTTGGCGGCAAAAGTCCTATTGACGGGCGTATCCGATACGTCCCGCGCCAGGCGCCACCGCACCCATACCGGGCTTGCCCGGGACCGTTTGAAGGCCGATCGCCCATGACCTTTTTCTTTGCGCGCAGTCCTGTCCGTTTTGCCGCCGCCAGCGTAGCAGCCCGTCGCGGCAGCCTCGTACTGGGCGCGGTGCTCGCCGCTTCGGCCCTGCTGGCCGGGTGTTCGACCTATGACAACACCACGCGCAAGATCGCCAATGCCATCACGCCGTATCGCATCGATATCGTGCAGGGCAACTTCGTCTCGCGCGAACAGGCGGCGCAGCTCAAGGAAGGCATGACGCGCGACCAGGTTCGCTTCGTGCTTGGTACGCCGCTGCTGACCGACATGTTCCACGCCAACCGCTGGGACTACGTCTTCTCGTTCAAGCGCGGCAACGCGAACGTGGTGCAGGAGCGCAAGCTGACCGTGTGGTTCGATGGCGATCGCCTGACCAAATGGGCTGGTGCGGATGAGCTGCCTTCCGAGACCGAGCTGATCGCCGAGATCGACGGCATCAAACGTCCGAAGAAGGAAGCCGCGGAAGCGGCGGCTGCTGCGGGGCAGGCCCCGGCGTCCCGTGCACCGTCGATCCCGTCGGCCGAGGTGAGCGACCGTGTCGAGTCGACCACCGGCGCCAAGAACACCGTGGACGTGACGCTACCCGAGCGCCGTACCGGCGGTGGCGGCACCGACGCCAGCGTTCCGCCGCCGGCCACCACGTCGCCCTGAAGGGTGCGCAGCCAGCAGCAGGCATGACATCTTCAAGCGAGCGGCGGACTGGTTCCGCCGCTTGTGCGTTCTACCGACCGAATTCTCTTTTTCCATTCCAACCGTCATGAAGATTGCGATTGCAGGGGCCTCGGGCCGCATGGGCCAGATGTTGATCGACACCGTGCTCCGCACGCCGGGCGTGACGCTGGGCGCTGCGCTGGACCGCCCCGGCAGCGATGCCGTGGGCCAGGACGCCGGCACGCGCCTGGGCAAGACCACCGGCGTGATCGTCACTGACGACGTGCGCGCCGGCCTGTCGCAGGCTGACGTGCTGATCGACTTCACGCGGCCGGAGGCGACGCTGCATCACCTGGACGTGGCGCGCGAGCTGGGCACCGGCGTGGTGATCGGCACCACCGGTTTCACCGCCGAGCAGAAGGCCAGCTTCAAGACCTACGGCGAGTCGATCGGCGTGGTCTGGGCGCCCAACATGAGCGTGGGCGTGAACGCGACCTTCAAGCTGATCGAAGTGGCTGCCAAGATCCTGGCGCAGGGCTACGACGTCGAGATCATCGAGGCGCACCACAAGCACAAGATCGACGCGCCGTCGGGCACCGCGCTCAAGATGGGCGAGATCGTGGCCGAGGCGCAGGGCACGACGCTGGCCGAGCGCGCGGTGTATGCGCGCGAGGGCGAGACCGGTCCGCGTGAGAACGGCACGATCGGCTTTGCCACCGTGCGCGGCGGCGACATCGTGGGCGACCACACCGTGCTGTTTGCTGGCGACGGTGAGCGCATCGAGATCACGCATCGCTCCAATACGCGCCAGTCGTATGCCGAGGGCGCGGTGCGCGCGGCGGTGTTCGTGGCCGGCAAGAAGGGCCTGTACGACATGAACGACGTGCTCGGCCTGTAAGCCGCCAGAGCAAGAAGGGGTGCCGGCGGGCCTGTCCGGCGCCTGTTTTGCGCTGTCACCGCTGCCCGGATGGGGCGGGTGGCGACGGTATAATCGGGCCTTTTCCGTCATCCAATCCCGGCTGCGCGCAGATGGCGCCGCGGCCGCAATCGCACCGGGTCGTCCGGCGCGTCACGTCACCATGCAAGACAAATACTCCCCGTCCGACGTCGAACAGCAGGCGCAGCAACACTGGCAGGCGACCGACGCCTACCGTGTGACCGAACACGCGCGCGCTGCCGATGGCGCGGACAAGCCCAAGTTCTACGCGTGCTCGATGCTGCCGTATCCGTCGGGCAAGCTGCACATGGGCCACGTGCGCAACTACACCATCAATGACGTGATGACGCGTCAGCTGCGCATGAAGGGGTACAACGTGCTGATGCCGATGGGCTGGGACGCCTTCGGCATGCCGGCAGAAAACGCCGCGCTCAACAACGGCGTCGCCCCGGCCGCCTGGACCTACGACAACATCGCTTACATGAAGCGCCAGATGCAGTCGATGGGCCTGGCGATCGACTGGTCACGCGAGGTGGCGACCTGCGATCCGGACTACTACCGCTGGAACCAGTGGCTGTTCCTGAAGATGCTCGAGAAGGGCATCGCCTACCGCAAGACCGGCACCGTCAACTGGGATCCGGTCGACCAGACCGTGCTCGCCAACGAGCAGGTGATCGACGGGCGCGGCTGGCGCTCGGGCGCGGTGGTGGAAAAGCGCGAGATCCCGATGTACTACCTGCGCATCACCGAGTACGCGCAGGAACTGCTGTCGGACCTGGACCCGCTGGGCTGGCCCGAGCGCGTCAAGCTGATGCAGCAGAACTGGATTGGCAAGAGCGAAGGCGTGCGCTTTGCGTTCCCGCACAGCATCCCTGGCGACGACGGCAAGATCATCAACGACGGCAAGCTGTACGTCTTCACCACGCGCGCCGACACCATCATGGGCGTGACCTTCTGCGCCGTGGCCGCCGAGCACCCGATCGCCACGCATGCCGCGCAGGGCAACCCGGCGCTGGCTGCGTTCATCGACGAATGCAAGCACGGCAGCGTGATGGAAGCCGACATGGCGACCATGGAAAAGAAGGGCATGCCGACCGGCCTGACCGTCACGCACCCGCTCACGGGCGAGGCCGTGCCCGTGTGGGTCGGCAACTACGTGCTGATGAGCTACGGCGACGGCGCCGTGATGGGCGTGCCGTCGCACGACGAGCGCGACTTCGCCTTCGCCAACAAGTACGGTCTGCCGATCAAGCAAGTCATCGACGTGAAGGGGCAACCGTACGACACGACCACCTGGGCCGAGTGGTATGGCGACAAGGAACATGGCGTGCTCTTCCACAGCGGCAAGTACGACGGCCTGAACTACGAGCAGGCGGTCGACGCGGTGGCGGCGGACCTCGCCGCGCAAGGCCTGGGCGAGAAGAAGACCACCTGGCGCCTGCGCGACTGGGGCATTTCGCGCCAGCGCTACTGGGGCACGCCGATCCCGCTGATCCATTGCGAGAGCTGCGGCGTGGTGCCGGTGCCCGAGCAGGACCTGCCGGTGCGCCTGCCCGAAGACCTCGTGCCGGATGGCACGGGCAACCCGCTCGCCAAGGACCCGCGCTTCCTGGAGTGCACGTGCCCGTCGTGCGGCAAGCCCGCGCGCCGCGAGACCGACACGATGGATACCTTCATCGATTCGTGCTGGTACTACATGCGCTATACGTGCCCGGACGGCGCCACCATGGTCGACGCCCGCAACGACTACTGGATGCCGATGGACCAGTACATCGGCGGCATCGAGCACGCGATCCTGCACCTGCTGTACGCGCGCTTCTGGACCAAGGTCATGCGTGACCTGGGTCTGGTCAAGTTTGACGAGCCGTTCACCAACCTGCTCACGCAGGGGATGGTGCTCAACGAGACGTACTACCGTGAAGACGCGTCGGGCAAGAAGCAGTGGATCAACCCGGCCGACGTGGATGTGCAGACCGACGAGCGCGGCCGCCCGGTGGGCGCCACGCTCAAGGCCGACGGCCAGCCGGTGGTGATCGGCGGCGTGGAGAAGATGTCGAAGTCGAAGAACAACGGCATCGACCCGCAGGCCCTGATCGACCAGTACGGTGCCGATACCGCGCGCCTGTTCACGATGTTTGCCGCGCCGCCCGAGCAGCAGCTCGAGTGGAACGACGCCGGTGTGGAGGGTGCCTCGCGCTTCCTGCGCCGCCTGTGGAACTTCGGCGTGGCGCATGGCGATGCCATCCGCGCCGGTCACGGCAACGGCGTGGTCGATGGCGCCACCGATGCTGACCGTGCGCTGCGCCGCGAGCTGCATACCGTGCTCAAGCAAGCCAACTACGACTATGAGCGCCTGCAGTACAACACCGTCGTCTCGGCGACGATGAAGATGCTCAACGCGCTGGAAGGCGCCAAGGACGCCGGCCCGGACGCGCGTCGCGAAGGCTTCGGCATCCTGCTGCGCGTGCTGTACCCGGTGGTGCCGCACGTCACGCACGTGCTGTGGCAGGCGCTGGGCTACGCCGGTGCCCACGGCGATCTGCTTGACGCCGCATGGCCGCAGGTCGACGAGGGCGCGCTGGTGCAAAGCGAGATCGAACTGGTGCTGCAGGTCAACGGCAAGGTGCGCGGCAGCATTGTGGTGCCGGCCGACGCCGACCGCGCCGCCATCGAGGCGATTGCTGCCAAGGACGAAGCCGTGCAGCGCTTTGCCGAAGGCAAGCCGCCCAAGAAGATCATCGTGGTGCCCGGCCGTCTGGTGAACGTGGTGGCCTGACGGCTGCCTCACTCAAGGAACGCATGGTTATGTCGCTGTCCCGTCGTCTGTCCCGCCGCAGTTTCGGCCGCTCCGTCCTTGCCCTGGCGGCTGCGCTGCCGGTGCTGTCCGCCTGCGGCTTCCACATGCGCGGCAATACCGACTTTGCGTTCAAACGTCTGTACATCAGCCTGCCGCAGAACTCGCTGATGCGCGCGCAGCTGCGCCGGCTGATCGACAACGGCTCGGATACGGTGATCGTGTCCGACAAGAAAGACGCCGATGCTTTGCTCGACGTGCTGGCCGAAGACCGCGTCAAGACCATCTCGTCGCTCACGCCGCAGGGCGTGGTGCGCGAGTACCGTATCACCTACCGCTTCCGCTTCCAGCTGCGCGACGCGCACGACAACCTGCTGATCGCGCCGTCGGAGATCACGCAGTTCCGCGATCTCTCGTATAACGAGACGCAGGTGCTGGCCAAGGACTATGAAGAGGCGGCGCTCTACCGCGACATGCAGGGCGATACCATCAACCAGCTGGTGCGGCGGCTGGGCTCCGTCAAGCTGCCGTCGTAAGCGGCCGCCGGATTCACTATGCAGCTGCGGCTCGACGCGCTCGAAGGGCATCTGAAGCAAGCCGCCGCCAAGGGGCTGGCGCCGCTGTACGTGGTGCACGGCGACGAGCACCTGCTGGTGCTGGAAGCCGTCGATGCGCTGCGCCAAGCCGCACGCGCGCAAGGTTTTTCTGAACGCGAAGTCATGAGCGTCGAGCGCGGCTTCTCGTGGTCGCGCGTGACCGAGGCGCAGCAGTCGATGTCGCTGTTTGGCGATCGCAAGATCGTCGAGTTGCGCATCCCGTCCGGCAAGCCCGGCAAGGACGGTGGCGAGGCGCTGCGCGCGCTGGCGGCGGGCACGCCCTCCGGCCCGGCGTCGGACACCATGACGCTGATCACGCTGCCGCGCCTGGACTTCGCCACCGCCAAGTCCGCGTGGTTCGCAGCGCTGGAAAGTGCGGGCGTGTCGATCAAGGTCGATTCGGTCGACCGCACCAAGCTGCCCGGCTGGATCGGCGAGCGCCTGGCGCGCCAGCAGCAGCGCGTGGAACCGGGCGAGCCCGGGCGCCGCGCCCTGCAGTTCATCGCCGATCGTGTGGAAGGCAACCTGCTGGCCGCGCACCAGGAGATCCAGAAGCTCGGCTTGCTGCATCCGCCCGGCGTGCTGTCGTTCGACGATGTGCACGATGCGGTGCTCAACGTGGCGCGCTACGACGTTTTCAAGCTGTCCGAGGCGATGCTGGCTGGCGACGTGCCGCGCCTGGTGCGCATGCTCGAAGGCCTGCGTGGCGAGGGCGAGGCCACGGTGCTGGTGCTGTGGACGTTGACCGAGGAAATTCGCGTATTATCAAAAATCGCCTCGGGCGCAGCCCAAGGCAAGCCGGTGGCGTCGATGCTGCGCGACCTGCGGGTCTGGGGAGCACGCGAACGGCTGGTGCCGCAGGCGGCGCAACGGTTGTCGCAGCGTGAGCTGGAAGGCGCGCTGGCCATGGCGGCCAAGCTGGACCGCCAGGTCAAGGGCCTGCGCGAACCTTCGCTGCCCACCGAACCGTGGGATGGGCTGCTGCAACTGGCGATGCGTGTGGCGCGGCCGGGCAGCTTGCCGGTCCCGGCGTAATTCGCCGCATCCATACCATCGGCCGCAAGGCTCTGAATTGTCCTCACATTGAAATCGCCGGCACATCCGCCGGCCGCGATCATCATGAAGCAGCTCGACGTGAACGAATACATGGCCCTGGTCGGCCGTCAGGCACGCGCCTCCTCGCGCGGCATGGCCCGCGCCGGCACCGCGCAGAAGAACCGCGCGCTGCTGCACATCGCCGCCGCCGTCCGCCGCGATGCGCCCAAGCTCAAGGAGATCAACGCCCGCGACGTCGAGCGCGCCCGCGCCAACGGCCAGGACGCGGCCTTCATCGACCGCCTCACGCTCACCGACCGCGCCATCGAGACCATGGCCGCGGGCCTGGAGCAGATCGCCGCGCTGCCGGACCTGATCGGCGAGATCAGCAACGTCAAGTTCCGCCCGACCGGCATCCAGGTCGGCCAGATGCGCGTGCCGCTGGGCGTGATCGGCATCATCTATGAGTCGCGTCCGAACGTGACGGTCGATGCGGCGGCGCTGTGCATCAAGTCGGGCAACGCGACCATCCTGCGCGGCGGCTCCGAGGCGATCGAATCGAACGGCGCGCTGGCCGCACTCATCGAGGAAGGCCTGGCCGATGCCGGCTTGCCGGCCAACGCGGTGCAGGTGGTCGCCACTACGGATCGCGCGGCGGTCGGCAAGCTCATCACCATGACGGAATACGTCGACGTGATCGTGCCGCGCGGCGGCAAGAGCCTGATCGCCCGCCTGATGGAAGAAGCGCGCGTGCCGATGATCAAGCACCTGGACGGCATCTGCCACGTCTACATCGACGCCGATGCCGACCTCGACAAGGCCGTGCGCGTGTGCGACAACGCCAAGACGCAGCGTTATGCGCCGTGCAACACGATGGAGACGCTGCTGGTGTCGCGCGACATCGCGGCACGCGCGCTGCCGCCGCTGGTCAAGATCTACCAGGACAAGGGCGTCGAGCTGCGCGTCTGCCCGGCGACGCGCGCCACGCTGGAGGCCGCCGGCTTCGGCAACCTCAAGGACGCCGTCGAGGCCGACTGGCACACCGAATACCTCGCGCCGATCCTGTCGATCCGGACCGTCGACGGCCTCGATGCCGCCATCGAGCACATCAACACCTACGGCTCGGCGCACACCGATTCGATCATCACCGAGAACTACTCGACCGGCATGCGCTTCCTGCGCGAGGTTGATTCGGCCAGCGTGATGATCAACGCGTCCACGCGCTTTGCCGATGGCTTCGAGTACGGCCTGGGCGCCGAGATCGGCATCTCCAACGACAAGCTGCATGCACGCGGCCCGGTCGGGCTGGAGGGGCTGACCTCGCTCAAGTACGTCGTGTTCGGGCACGGCGAGATCCGTACCTGATTCCATCCTTCTTCCATTCCTCTATCCCTCTATCGGCGATTGCGCATGCTCTGGGTCAAGGCCTTTCACATCGTCTTTATCGCGTCGTGGTTCGCGGGGCTGTTCTACCTGCCGCGCATCTTCGTCAACCTGGCGATGGAGACCGAGCCCGCGGCCACTCAGCGCCTGCTGCTGATGGCGCGCAAGCTGTTCCGCTTCACCACCATGCTGGCGGTGGCCGCCGTCGCGCTGGGGCTGTGGCTGTATCTCGGCTACGGCATCGGCAAGGGGCCGGGCAACGGCTGGATGCATGCCAAGCTGGCGCTGGTGCTGGTCGTGATCGGTTATCACCATGGCTGCGGCGTGCTGCTGCGCAAGTTCGAGGCGGGCGCAAACGCGCGCTCGCATACCTTCTACCGCTGGTTCAACGAACTGCCGGTGGTGCTGTTGCTGGCGATCACGATCCTGGTCGTGGTCAAGCCTTTCTGATTCTTCTGTTTTCCGATGTCGATTGCTTACTTCGCACCGTGCCCCCGCGGCCTGGAACAGGCGCTGGCCGATGAACTGGCCGAAATCGCCATCCGCCCCGAGGTGGATGAGCTGGCCGCGTTCGAGGTCGGCCGCACCGTGCCCGGCGGCGTGCACTTCTTCGGCACGCAGGGCGCGGCCTACGCCGTCAACCTGCATAGCCGCATCGCCAGCCGGGTGCTGATGCGCCTGGGTGCGCGCGGCTATCGCTCGGAAGACGACATCTACACCCTCGCCGCCGCGCAGCGCTGGGAAGACTACTTCACGCCGGATGAGATGATCCGCGTGGATGTGACCGCGCACAAATCGCCGCTGCAGAGCCTCAAGTTCGTCGGCCTGCGGGTCAAGGACGGCGTCTGCGACCGCTTCCGCCAGCGCATGGGCGCGCGGCCCAGCGTCGACACCGTCTCGCCCGACGTGCGCATCTACGCGTACCTGACCGAGACCGACTGCACGATCTACCTCGACACCACCGGCGAGCCGCTGTTCAAACGCGGCTGGCGCGAGGAGAAGGGCGAGGCCCCGCTGAAGGAAAACCTCGCAGCGGGCATCCTGCGCCTGACCGGCTGGACCGGCGCGCAGGGCATGCCGTTCTACGACCCGATGTGCGGCAGCGGCACCTTCCTGGTGGAAGCCGCGCAGCGCGCGCTCGGCATTGCGCCGGGCGGCCAGCGCGCCTTCGCCTGCGAATGGTTGCGCGACCACGACGCCAAGCGCTTCAAGCGCCTGCGCGAGGCCGCCGCCGATGCGGCCAGCGCAGCCATGCGCCATCGCCCGCCCGTCGTGGCGGGCGCCGACATCTCCACCGACATGCTGGCCTACGCCGCCGCCAACTGGCGCCGTGCGGGCCTGCCCGGCGAGCCGATGCTCAAGCAGGTCGACGCCCGCTTCGGCAAGCCGCCATTCGACGTGCCCGGCGTGCTGCTGATGAACCCGCCCTATGGCGAGCGCATCACCGTGCGCGGCGCGCAGGGCTCGCGCCGCCGGCGGCCGGAAGACGAGGGCGAGGATCACCAAGACGATCGCGATGGCACCGTCTTCGAACGTGCAAGTCGAGCGATGGGTGCCATGGGCGCCCCGCGCGACGACTTCCGCCGCCCCGTGCGCGAGCAGCGCCAGCCTGAACCGCCGCCGCCCGTCGACCCGCAGGAAGAGGCCGCTGCCAACGAATTCGCCCAGGCCTTCGCGGGCACGCTCAAGCGTGAGTTCTCCGGCTGGCAGGCCTTCGTCTTTACCGGGGATCTCTCGATGCCGCGTCGCATGCGGCTGAAGGAGTCGCAGCGCACGCCGCTCTACAACGGCAATATCGAATGCCGTCTGTTCCGCTTCGAGATGGTGAAGGGCGGCATGCGTGATCGTCCGGCGCGCGATGCGGATGCAGCGCCCAAAGACGACAACGCCGACGCGTAAAGCGTCGGCGTGATGGTGACGGCCGCTTCTGCGCTCAGGCCGCTTGCTGGTTCTCCTGGAAGTGCTCCATCCATGCTGCGAGCTGATCGGGCGTGAGTTGCGTCTGGTTATCGATCAGGCGCAGCTTGACGGTGGCGCCGTCGCGCTCGGCCGTGACCGACCAGCCCTTGCCGTCCAGCCACAGCAGGAAAGCCAGCCAACGCGCGTGCGCTTCCGACACCTTGTGCGTCGACGACGCCTCCAGGAATTCCGTCAGCGTGGTGAGGTCGACCACCGCCGCCGCATCGCCATTGGCGGGCGAAACCTTGCCGTGCAGCACCTCGGCCAGCACCTCCAGCGCTTGTGCGGGCGACTTGCTGTCAAAGCGCGCCGAGAGGTTTTGGTACGCCAGTTGCACCGCATGGCTGAACTCGCCGGTGCGCAGGCTTTCCTCGCCGACCAGCTCGGTGTAGTCCTTGATCGCCCAGTCCGGCTGCTCCAGCGTATGCAGCCCGACCGCCGCCGCCGCGCGCAGGTAGTCATTGACCGCGCTGAACGATGACAGCCCCGACACCGCCAGGTACAGCGTCTGCAGCGCACCGATGCGATGCGTCAGCGTCTGGCTCTGGCGCACCGTCATCTTCTCGCGCAACAGGGCATCGCGCTCGCGCCGCAGATCGGAGAACTCGAGCGCCTGCTTCAGCTCCACGCGCAGCGCGGTGATGTCCCACGGCTTCTTGATGTAGCGGTGGATCTGGCCCTGGTTGACGGCTTCCACCGTGTCCTCGATTTCCGAGTAGGCCGTGGTCAGGATGCGCACCAGGTGCGGATAGCGCTCGCGCGCATAGCGCAGCAGCTCGTTGCCGAGCTCACCGGGCATGCGCTGGTCTGAGACGAGCACGCCCAGCGTGGCGGCGTGCTGGTCGAGCATGCGCTTGCCTTCTTCGACCGAGGTGGCGGTGACGACCGGCGCCAGTGAACCGATGGCACGGCCGAAGTAAGTCAGCGCCAATGTCTCGTCGTCCACGTACAGGATCTTGGGCTCATTGCCCCCGGGATTGGTCATCCATCACTCCTCATAGCAAATGCGCGGATCAGGTGCGGCGTGGTTCGTGTTGTTGATGGTGTCATGGGAACGTCAGCGTCACGCGCGTGCCTGCGCTTGGTGCAGAGTCAATCGCAATCGCTCCCCCGAACGATTGCATGATCCGCGTACAGAAAATCATGCCCATGCCGTTGCCACCTTCTTCGGCGCGCGTCGTCACGGGGTCGATGGTCAGCCGCGCGAGGATGTCCGGCTCGATGCCGGGCCCGTTGTCCTCGATGCGGATCATGTGGCGCATGCCGTTGGCCTCCGCAAGGTCGCCGGCGACGATCTCCAGCCGTGGCGCATCGGTGCTGCGCAGGGCGTGCAGGGCGTTGCTCGTCAACGACGACAGCACCAGCATCACGCAGTTGGGCAGCGTGGCGATCGGGAAATCCTGATCGACGCGGTACGACACCCACTCGCGCTGCGTGTTGGTGAACGGGTAGGTGTCGAACAGCGAGCGGATCAGCCCCGACGCGCTGCTGGGCGTGGAGGCGGTCTCCGGCTTGCCATACGCGTGCCGCACCGAATTCAGGAAGGTGGCGATGACCGATAGGCAGTAGCGCGCGTTGTCCTGCACGCGGTCGGCCGCACGGCCGATGTCGGGCAGCGTCTGCGGTGCCGGCTCGGCCTGGTCCACCCGCATGCGGATGCCGCGCGCGAAGTTGGCGATGGCGGCCAGCGGCGTGTTCAGTTCGTGCGCCAGGAAGGCCAGCGTCTCATCGATGGCCATGAAGCGCTGCGTGCGCAGCAGGCGGTCCTGACGCAGTGCCAGTGCCTCCTGCAGCGAGCGCCGCACGTCTTCGGGTTGGTAGGGTTTCTCCAGGATCTTGAACACGCGGCCCGTGTTGACGGCCTGGATCAGCAGGTCCTTGTCGGCATACGCGGTGACGAGGATGGCGGCGATGTCGCTGTATTCCGTATCGATGAAGCGCAGCAGCTCGGTGCCGTCGCCGCCGGGCATGCGGAAATCGGTCAGCACCACGCCGATGCGGTCGTGCGCATCGCGCAGCATCGCCTTGGCTTCTTCCACGCTGTTCGCCGTCAGCACCGAATAGCTGCCCGAGAACGTGCGCGCAAACCATTTGCAGGCCTGCTGCTCGTCGTCGACGTAGAGGATGGCGGGGACGGTGTCGGGCGTGGCGTCCATGGGGGCTCCTACTCCGAGCGAGGCAGGTCGAACGCGAAGCGCGCCCACTCGCCTTCCTGGCTATCGACCGAGAGCGTGCCGCCGTGGCGCTGGATCACGCTGTAGCTGATCGACAGCCCCAGCCCCAGGCCCTTGCCGACTTCGCGCGTGGTGAAGAACGGCTCGAACACGCGCGACAGGTTCTTCTCGGAGATGCCGGGACCGTTGTCCGTGACAACCACGAGCAACCGGCCCTCGTACCAGTTTGCCGAGATCACGATGCGCGGGTGTTCACGCTGCGCCTTGTGCATTGCCAGCGCTGCATTCGACAACAGGTTGATCAGCACGCCGATGATGGCGGCCTCATCGCCGCGCACCAGCGTGTCGGGCGGCAACTGGCGATCGACCTCGACGCCACGCAGTTCGTGGCTGGTCAGGCGGATCGCCGAGTCGATGGCCTTTTCCAGCAGGAACGGCGTATCGGCTTCGCCCTTTTCGGGGCTGCGATAGGCGAAGGTCTTCAGGTCCGACACGATATGCTGCACGCGCTGCATGCCTTCCTTGGCGTCGACCAGGCACTCGAGCAGCATCGGGCTGGACTTGGCCACCGTGTCTTCCTGTGCCACCGCGATCGCCATCAGGCAGAAATTGACTGGGTTGTTGATCTCATGCAGCAGGCCGGCCGACAGTGTGCCGATGGCCGCCATCTTTTCCTGTTGCAGCAGCTGGCCCTTGATTTCCACTAGGTTAGTGTTGGTGTCCCCGAGCTGCACGTTCTTATCGGCGATTTCTTCCTTGAGCTTGAAGAGCTGGAACCGGCTGCGCTCGTTGAAGTAGGTGCAGAAGACTCCCAGCGTGGACGTGAAGATGAGGAACTGGGAGTTCACGAAGAACGTGCTGCCGGTCACGCTGGCCGGATCGTGATGCAGGCAGCCCAGGAAATACAGCGTATAGGTGAGCACCCCGAAGCCGATGGTCTGCTTGGTGTTGAATGGCAGCACGCTGCCGGCCGCAAAGACGGCCAGGTGCAGGCCCGTCGCGTAGATCGAATGTGCCCCCTGCGTGGCGGAAATCATCCACGCGATCATCACTTGCGGAAAGCACAGCCACAGCAGGGTCAGGTACGACAGGTTCTGCCGGCCCCAGCGGGTCGGCAGGATCAGGTAGACGACGAAGATCAGCGACGAGACAAAGGCGCGCGCGAAGAAGAACGGCCGCAGTTCGCCCGGATAGGTGTTGTAGTCCAGGCCGCTGCCCATCAGCACGAGAACGATACCGACCAGCGCGCACGTCCGGCTGAACGACAGGCGAAAGCCTTCCTGCTCAGCGCGATTGAATGCGGTCTTCAGGGGATCATTTGCGCTCTCGGCCATCTAGATCACCGTCGCCTCGCCAAATACGTTGACGCCGGTCGCGTCGACGTAGGCGTTGATGTCCCGGCATTCCTCCGGGAACGTGGACGCGAGCTGCTGCTCGTCGCGATAGATGAGATACCACTCGAGCAGGTGCTCCATCGTGAAGAGCCGCTCCGGATTTCTCGAGTGCACGTTGGTGGCAAGAATCCGCCCGCCAGGCCGCGTCCGCGTCGTGAAGTAGGTCAGCAGCCGGTTGCAGACCTTGTCGGAAATATAGTCGAACAGGCCGGCGCAATAGACGGCATCGCAATCGCGCACCTCCGCGGCCTTGCGCGCCGGCCGCTTGATCAGCTCGTGCACGGACTGGTGGACGAACTGGGCGCGCAGGGAGGTACCGCCTTGCTTGGCGGCTTCCGCCAGTTGGGCCTGGGCGTAGTCCAGCGTCTCCTGGCTGAAGTCGATCAACTCGAATTCGAGCAGCTCGGGCTCTTCGAACTCACGCAGGAAGCGCTGGATCTCGACCGCCGGTCCGCAACCGAGATTCATCACGCGATAGGGACGCCCCTCGGCCTTCGCCTGAATCGCAAGTTGCTTGAGGAAGTCGACCAGGATATTGATGCGGTTACGGTGCGCTTGCGCAACCTGCGCCTTCAGGAACGTGACATTGACGATCTGGAAGTAGGTGCTCGGGCCTTGCTGGGGGTCGGCCAGGATCTGGTTGACCATTTCATAGTCACCCGCATAGCCCAGTGGCTTGGTGAAGGTGCGATGCACGAAGGGCGAGCGCAGCAACAGCGGATGCAGCGCGGTCTGCGCGAAGGCGCGGTGGGACGGAGCCAGGCTGGCTTCGATGTCCACGGCCTCTGCTTCCAGGATGTCCAGGTAATGCTTGACCCGGAGCATGACCGGTTCGGCCAGTTCCATGAACACATCGGGACGCAGCTTGCTGTCTTCACGTGGCAGGGATTTAGACAAGTCGACCTGCTCGACCCAGCGCGAGACTTCCGCCAGGAAAGCGCGCATCTCGTTGACGACGATCTGGTATTCGCGGCGGATGCGGAAGCGTTCCTGCCAATCCTGCACGAACGTTCGCGCTTCCTCGCCCACCGAGGCGGGCGTGTCGGCCACCTCGGACAGCTCGCGCCATTCGTCGATCAGCGTGAGCGACACCACGGCAGTCAGGCCCGTGTTGACCAGGCTGATCACCACCGCCTTGCCAAGATAGACCTGGCGCGTCCCGATCTTGATGGCGAGCTCGGACAGCACCTCGCTCACCTGCACGATGGAGTACGGGTTGTAGATTTCCATCACCAAGGCACGCCGTTGTAGCGTGATGATGGTGCCGCGGACTTGCTGACCCTGGGAGTTCCTAAAGCTGACTGCCGGGTCGATCTGGTTGGGTGAGTACACAGTGCAAATTGGCCGGAGACTTCAGAGATCACGTCCACCAAGCGGGGCACTCACTCAACAACCGGGGTGCCATCGCCGCACTGCGACGCCGGCCTTCGACACACATCGAAACCCACCCGGGTCGATGCGTCGTCCCTCGGTTTTGCCAGCGTGCCCAAGCAGGCCGCAGGTCAGGCGCATGGCGCACCTGGCCTGGGCGCATTCGCCCAAACCCGCTTCGAGAAGATCAGGAATCTGTCCGGCCAGGCAGTGGGTACCCCCATCTGCCGGCAGCCGGATCAGCAACGTGGTGACGGGAATCGTGCGACCGCAACCGAACTGGAACGATGCACTCCCCAACCCCCCGTGTTGCGTGCCCGCTCAGCGCGCAACCCGCTGCTGCACCCAAATCCTCTCTCAAGGAGAGTCCCGCACAGGAATAACACCGGGGCGCCGTATCGTTGCAGATGCCCTCGTTCACCATGATGCAGTAGGCATCCCCTACGTTCATCAAGGCCATTCATTCGGCCCATGCTCTGACGTCATGGTCTTCGGATGATCCAATCGATTGTACTTGCCGGATTGGGGCCACACAACGTGGTTTGCTGTGTTGCGGCCCAAATCAGAGAGCGCCCACTAGCGCGGTTTGCGGCCGGTGAGCGCGTCCGGATCCTGCTTGTAGTTGGCAAGGAACTGGGTGTAGCCGTAGACCTGTGCCGGCAGCAGGTGCGTGGGCATGTCAAACAGTGCGTAGTAGTAGGGCTCGCGCCCTTCGCACACTTCGGCGGGCAGGCAGTATTGTTCCCATTCGACACAGGCGGGGGTGTACATGCCGTCGCCTGGCCAGAAGAACGGCACGATCTGCCTGTCGCGCAGGCCCTTGAGCAGTGCTTCCGGCGCGTCATACGCCTCGGCGTTTTCCAGGTGCGTGAGCATGCTCGCGCCGGTCTCGATGACCATGAGTGTGGCGCGGCCGTCCGCGGTGAGCAGCAGTACACCAGCCGGGTGCGGGTAGAGGTAATACTCGATAAAGCGATAGCGCCCGGCCAGCTCGCGCACCAGTTGGGTCACCACCGGGTCGGACAGGAAGCTGAACGAGTGGCGCGACAGCAACTCGCGCAGCGTGTTCGACAGCTTGCTGAAGTAACGCACCTGCAGCGCCTCGATCTCGGCGCTCAGGCGCTCGGCCATGGCGGGGTGGTCTTTCTTGATGTAGCGGTCGATCAGCCCATCGTTGAAACCGTCGACGGCGATGTTCTCATCGGCCATGCCGGTCAGCAGGATCGTCATGCAAGGCAGATCCTTGAGCTTGGCGCAGAACTCCAGACCGTTCATGCGCGGCATGGAGTAGTCCACCACGATCACCGACGGCTGCAGGAAGCGGTTGACCTCGTGGATCTGGCGGTAGATGCGGTCGACGTCGAGCTGGATGGTGCGGCGCTCGGTGGAGAAGGTCAGGTCGTCGTGCGTGACGCGCACCGGCAGGAAGCCCGGCATGCGCAGCGAGTGCCACTGACGCAGCCACGCCAGCGCCTCTTCGGCGTCATTGAACGCCAGCAGCGCGCGGGACGGGTCCATCTGGAAGCCGAGGCTCTCGACAAAGGACTGGCTGTCGTCGACCACCACGGTGAGGGTCGGGTGGAAGTAGACCGGCAGGGCGTTGTCCTGTTGCATGCGTCGAGGGAGTCGGGAAGAGAGCGGGTGCAGCGCCTGTGGCCGACGCTGCCCGTTAGCACTACGTTACTGCCTGCCGCCACCGGGGGCAAGCAGATTGCGCCACATCCCGCTCAGGATTGACGCCGGGCAGGGGGGGGGAGGTCAGTCCACCGCCTTGACCATGTCTTCCACCACCTTCTTGGCGTCGCCGAACACCATCATGGTCTTGTCCATATAGAACAGCTCGTTGTCCAGCCCGGCGTAGCCGGCGTTCATCGAGCGCTTGTTGACGATGATGGTCTTGGCTTTGTAGGCCTCCAGGATCGGCATGCCGGCAATCGGGGATTTCGGATCGTTCTTGGCCGCCGGGTTGACCACGTCGTTGGCGCCCAGCACCAGCACCACGTCGGCCTGGCCGAACTCGCTGTTGATGTCCTCCATCTCGAAGACCTGGTCGTACGGCACCTCGGCCTCGGCCAGCAGCACGTTCATGTGGCCCGGCATGCGGCCGGCGACCGGGTGGATGGCGTACTTGATCGTCACGCCCTTCTCGGAGAGCAGCTCGGTCAGCTCTTTGAGCGCATGCTGCGCGCGGGCCACCGCCAGGCCGTAGCCAGGGACGATGATGACCGTCTCAGCGTTGCCCAGCAGGAAGGCGGCGTCATCCGGCGAGCCCGACTTGACGGGGCGCTGCTGGCCGTCGCCGGCCGCGGCCGTGGCGGACACCTCCGAGCCGAAGCCACCCAGCAGCACGTTGAAGAACGACCGGTTCATCGCACGGCACATGATGTACGACAGGATCGCACCCGAGGAGCCCACCAGCGAACCCGCGATGATCAGCATCGGGTTGTTCAGCGAGAAGCCGATGCCCGCCGCCGCCCAGCCCGAGTATGAGTTCAGCATCGACACCACCACCGGCATGTCGGCGCCGCCGATCGGGATGATGATCAGCACGCCCAGCACGAAGGCGATGGTCGTCATGATGACGAACGGCAGCCAGCTCTGGGAGAGGAAGAACAGGATGCCGAAGCCCAGCATCGCCACCGCCAGCAGCAGGTTCAGCATGTGCTGGCCGGCAAACTGCACCGGCGCGCCCTGGAACAGGCGGAACTTGTACTTGCCCGACAGCTTGCCGAAGGCGATCACCGAACCGGAGAAGGTGATGGCACCGACGAACGTGCCGATGAACAGCTCGACGCGGTTGCCCAGCGGCAGCACGTTGTCGCCGGCCAGCGTGATGCCGAAGGCCGACGGCTCGGCCACCGCGGCCACGGCGATACACACCGCCGCCAGACCGATCAGCGAGTGCATGGCCGCCACCAGCTCGGGCATCTTGGTCATCTCGACCGTGCGCGCCACGTAGGCGCCGATGCCGCCGCCGACCACCAGGCCCGCGAAGATCAGGATGAAGCCCGTGGATGTGCCGCTCTCGGTGCCGGCAAACATCTCGGCCTTGAGCTTGACGATGAGGGCGATGGTCGTGACGGCGGCGATGGCCATGCCGCTCATGCCGAACACGTTGCCGCGTCGCGCCGAGGTCGGGTGCGAGAGCCCCTTGAGCGCCTGGATGAAGCAGACCGACGCCAGCAGGTAGAGCAGGGTGACGAGGTTCATGCTCATTGCTTGGCCTCCCCATTCGTACCAGCCTTGGCCTTCGGCTCTTTCTTCTTGAACATCTCCAGCATGCGCTGCGTGACCAGGAAGCCGCCGAACACGTTGACGGCTGCCAGCGCCACCGCCACCACGCCCATGGTGCGGCCCAGGCCCGTCTGCGTGAGGCCCGCCGCCAGCATGGCGCCGACGATGATGATGGCCGAGATGGCGTTCGTCACGGCCATCAGCGGCGTATGCAGCGCCGGCGTGACCGTCCACACCACGTGGTAGCCGACGTAGATCGCCAGCACGAAGATGATCAGGTTGATCACCGTGTGATTGACCAGCTCCATTTGCTCCTCCTCGCTTCTTGGTCGATGTGCCAAGCGGCCCCGTCGTCTTTGCGCGGGGCCGCTTCGGCGCGTCAGGTTTCCTTGATGGCCTTGATCTTGTTGCCCTCGCCCAGCAGCACCACCTTGGGCTTGTAGCTGGCGACTTGTTCTTCGTTCATCGGCGCGTAGGTGCAGATGATGAGCAGGTCACCCACGTGCGCACGGCGCGCGGCGGCGCCGTTGAGCGAGATCTCGCCCGAGCCGCGCTTGCCCTTGATGATGTAGGTCGAGAAGCGCTCGCCGTTGTTGACGTTGTACAGCTCGATCTTTTCGTACTCGCGCATGTCGGCAGCGTCGAGGAGGTCCTCGTCGATGCCGCACGAGCCTTCGTAGTCCAGATCGGCCTGGGTGACCGTCGCGCGGTGCAGCTTGGCGCGAAGCATGTTGCGTAGCATGAAGCTTTCCCTGAAACAAAAATAAGACAGAAATGAAATCGCCAGTCGCGGCAAGGCGAACCTTGCCGCGGTCTCCATAGTTATTTGGCGGTGCTCATGGCGGCAAGAGCACGCACCGTCTGGCCGCCCTGGCTCAAGAGGCAGGCGGCCACGATGTCGTCTTCGCGGTTGATGACCAAGCCGCCATCCTTGTCGAAGATCAGCTTGAGGAAATCGAGCACGTTGCGCGCGTAGAGGGCGGAGGCGTCGGCCGCCACCATCGACGCGAGGTTGGTGTAGCCCACCAGCGTGACGCCGTGCTTGACGACCACGCGATCGGCTTCGGTCAGCGGGCAGTTGCCGCCCTGCGCGGCGGCGAGGTCGACCACCACCGAACCCGGCTTCATCGCGCGCACGGTCTCTTCCGAGAGCAGCGTCGGTGCGCGGCGCCCCGGGATCAGGGCCGTGGTGATGACGATGTCGGCCTGGCTTGCGCGGGTGTGCACGAGTTCGGCCTGGCGGCGCATCCAGTCGGGCGGCATCGGGCGAGCGTAGCCGCCGACACCCTGGGCGATTTCGCGTTCCTCATCGGTGATGAAGGGCACGTCGAGGAATTTGGCGCCCAGCGATTCGATCTGCTCCTTCACGGCAGGCCGCACGTCGGACGCTTCGATGACGGCGCCCAGGCGTTTGGCCGTGGCGATCGCCTGCAGGCCCGCCACGCCGGCGCCGAGGATCAGCACGCGCGCGGCTTTCACGGTGCCGGCAGCGGTCATCAGCATCGGCATGAAGCGCTGGTAGTGGTTGGCCGCGACCATCACCGCCTTGTACCCGGCGATGTTGGCCTGCGAGGACAGCACGTCCATGCTCTGCGCACGCGTGGTGCGCGGTGCGGCTTCCAGCGCAAAGGCGGTGACGTTGGCCGCGGCCAGGCGCGCGGTGTTCTCATCGTCGAACGGGTTGAGCATGCCGACCAGCACGGCACCCGGCTGCATCTGCGCGAGTTCGCCTTCCTCGGGCGAGCGCACCTTGAGCACGATCTGCGCGCCCAGCGCCTCGGCGGCGGTGCCGATCCTGGCGCCGGCCGCCACATAGGCGTCGTCGGGCTGGGCGGCGGCCACGCCGGCGCCGGATTGCACCGTCACCTGATGGCCTTGCGCCACGTACTTCTTCACCGTCTCCGGGGTCGCGGCAACGCGCGTCTCGTCCGCCCGCGTCTCCTGCGGGATGCCGATGTGCATCGTGTTCTCCTCGTTGTGGTGCGCGCGGGTGAGGTGGGGCGCGCTGGGTCGCTTTTGTTGAACGTTGTGCAGCTTACCCGAAGTTTTTGGCCGACGGACCGGACTTAGAACGCAGCTTAAAAATGAGAATTCGCTGAGTAACGCGCGGAGCAATGCCGCAAAGCACGAAAGTTTAATTGCAACACAGTTGCAATTTCGATACGGTGGACGTCTTTCATCACCTGATTGTTGCCATGCAGCGTAGACGCTATGCGATCCGTCCGCATCTAAAGTGGGGTTTGGTTGGAATGGCTTTGTGCGGTGCGTCAGAGCTGGCCGGTGCAGAGGAGATCCCAACGTTTGCGCTGGAAGAGGCCGTCGTGCGTGGCCAGCTGGGTGAACGTTTGCGTGCACGCCGCTCGACCTCCGCCACGCTCACTGACACGCTGCTCAAGGACGTGCCGCAATCCGTGGGCGTGGTCACGCGCGCGGCGCTGGACGACTTCGGCGCGACACGGTTGGACACCGCGCTCGACTGGGTCAGCGGCATCAGCCGGCAGAACAACCTGGGCGGCATCGCCGACAACTTCGCCATCCGCGGCTTTGCCGGTGACCTGAATACCGGCTCGGACTACCTCGTCAACGGTTTCTCGGCCAATCGCGCCAACAACGTGCCGGTGGACGCCATCAACATCGCGCGCATCGACGTGCTCAAGGGGCCGTCGGCGGCGCTGTACGGGCGCAGCGACCCGGGCGGCATCGTCAACATCGTCACGCGCACACCGCAGTTCAAGCCGTCGCGCGAGATCACGCTGGCGGCGGGCAGCCATGACCAGTACCGGTTGGCGACCGAGCTGACCGGGCCGCTGTCCGAGCGTTTCGCCTACCGGCTGGGCTTGGCGGCGGAGAGTAACCACGGTTTCCGGGATTTTTCGTCGAGCCGGCGCTACGTCATCGCGCCGTCGTTCACGTGGCTGGCGACGGACGATACCGTCGTGACCTATGCGTTTGAAGCGGCGCAATTGAAGGCGCCGTTCGACCGGGGCATCGTCGCCATCAATCAGCGACTGGGAGCGCTGCCCAATTCGCGCTTCCTGGGCGAGCCGGGCGACGGCGATACGACGGTGCGCACGCAGAGCCATCAACTGACCGTCGAGCACCAACTGCGCGATGGCTGGAAGCTGAACGCGGGGCTGTCGTACCGGACGTCGCGGCTGTTCGGCAAGTCGTCGGACGCGGCAAGGCTGCTCGGCGACGGCCGCACGCTGTGGCGCCAGGCGCGCGAGCGTGACTACCACGCCAACGACCTGGCTGGCCGCGTCGACCTGCAGGGCGATGTGCATACCGGTGCGATCAAGCACACGCTGGTGGCCGGCGCCGATTTCTACAACTTCCGCTATGACCCGGTGCTGTATCGCGCCAATCCGAGCGCGGCGGCGCCGTACGCCATCGATCTCTTCGACCCCGTCTACGGCCAGCCGCGCCCGAGCGTGCGGCCGAGCATCAGCACGCGCGAGTTCCAGCGCGGCTTCGGCGCGTTCGTGCAGGACCAGATCGCGCTCACGCCGCAATGGAAGCTGCTGGCCGGCATGCGCATGGACCGCTTCCTGCAGCGCGCCGACAACCGCCTGACCGGCGCGCGCGTTGCCCAGCAGCAGACGGCGTATAGCCCGCGTTTAGGCGTTGTGTACCAGCCGATCGAGACGCTGTCGCTGTACGCCAATACCTCGCGCTCGTTCCGGCCGAACACGGGCGTGGGCGCGCAGGGCAACGCGTTCGCCCCGGAGCGCGGGCGCGGCTACGAGGTGGGCGCCAAGCTGGAGACGGCCGACGGCAAGTTCGGTGGCACGCTGGCGCTGTATTCGATCGACAAGACCAACGTGCTGACGGGCGATCCGCGTGACCCGACCTTCCAGCGTACCGCCGGGGCGGTGCGCAGCCGGGGCGTGGAGCTGGATGTGTCGGGGCAGGTGACGGCCAACGTGAAGGTGCTCGGCACGTACGCATATACCGATGCCTACGTGACGGCCGACACCGTGCTGCCTCCGGGCGCGCCGCTGTCCAACATCCCGCGCCATAGCGCGAGCGTGCTCGGCCTGTACGAGTTCGGCGCCGGATCGTTCGGTCGGGCGGGCATGGGCGGCGGTGTGGTCTACGTGGGGGAGCGCGCCGGCAACAGCGTCGACAACGGCTTCAAGCTGCCCGCCTACGCCACCGTGCGCCTGCTCGGTTACGTGCAGCCGACGCGCGCGCTGCGCCTGACGCTCACGGTCGACAACCTGTTCGACAAGCGCTACTACGCCAGTTCGTACAACGAGTTGTGGGTCGCACCCGGCGCCGAGCGGCAGGTGACGCTGGCGGCCACGTACAAGTTCTGACGATGACGACGCAGTCCTCACGCGCGCCTTCACGTGTTGTCGCCGTGGACCTGCTGCGCGGCTTGGTGATGATGCTGATGGTGGTCGATCACCTGCGCGAATTCTTCTTCCTGCATGCGCAGGTGACGGACCCGGTCGATCTGGCCGTCACGTCACCGGCCCTGGCGCTCACGCGCTTTGCCAGCCATCCGTGCGCGCCGGTCTTTGTCTTCCTGGCGGGCGTGTCGGCCTGGCTGTCGGGGCAGAAGCAGGGCGGGGATCGGCGGGCGATTGCCACGCATCTGCTCAAGCGCGGGCTGTTCCTGGTCGCGCTGGAGGTGACGGTCGTCAACTTTGCGTGGACGTTCACGTTTCCGCCCACGACGCTGTACCTGCAGGTGATCTGGGCGATCGGGCTGGCGATGATCGCGTTGGCCGGGTTGATCTGGTTGCCGCCGGGCGGGCTGCTGGCGGTGTCGCTGGCGATCGTTGCGGGGCATAACCTGCTAACTGGCGTGCACGTCGGGCCTGACTCGCCGTGGCACGCACTGTGGGCGATCCTGCATCAGCGTGATTGGATCGTGCTGGCGGACGGCCTGCGGCTGCGCACGTCGTATCCGGTGCTGGCGTGGATCGGTGTGATCGGGCTCGGGTATGTGTTTGCGCCGGTCTATGCGCGACGCTCGCCCGAGGCGCGGCGGGCGCTGTGCTTGCGGCTCGGCGTGGCCTGCCTGATCGGGTTTGCCGTTCTGCGCACGCTCAACGGCTATGGTGAGCCGACGCCATGGACGGCGTATCCGGACGCACTGACGACTGCGGTGTCGTTCCTCAATCTGACCAAATATCCGCCGTCGCTGGATTTTCTGTTGCTGACGCTCGGTCTGGGCCTGTGCGCGCTGGCGTGGCTGGAGCGCCTACCCTCGCGCGCCGCGACCGTGCTGCAGACGCTGGGCAGCGCACCGATGTTCTTCTACCTGCTGCATCTCTATGCGCTGCACGTCGTCTACCTGCTTGCTTTGCAGGGACTTGGCGCCAACCAGGGCGCGCGCTTTGGCTTCGACGCCGTGTGGCAACTCTGGGCGGCCTGGCTGCCGACCCTCGCGTTGCTCTACTGGCCGACGCGCTGGTTTGCCGCCTTACGGCGCACCCGCCGCTACCCCTGGATGCGCTATTTGTGACGCCCCCGCCATCCCAAGCGGGCGCGGCCCCACGCGGCTACAATAACGCCTTGTTTTTGTTGCCTTTTTGCCATGAGCCAAGCCGTCCGTTGGAAACCCAGCGTTACCGTCGCCGCCGTCATTGAACAGGACGGCCGCTTCCTGCTGGTCGAGGAGCACACCGATGCCGGTCTGCGCCTGAACCAGCCCGCCGGCCACCTCGACCCGGACGAAAGCCTGGTCGACGCCGTCGCGCGCGAGGCGCTGGAAGAGACCGCGCACGGCTTCGTGCCCACGGCATTCCTCGGCTGCTACATGGCGCAGTTCCAGCCGCCGCAGGGCGATCCGGTGACCTACGTGCGCATGGCCTTCACCGGCGAACTGGGCCCGCAGGACCCGCGCCGCACGCTGGACGAGGGCATCGTCCGCACCGTCTGGATGACGGCCGACGAGATCCGTGCCAGCCGTGAGCGCCATCGCAGCCCGCTGCTGCTGGCCTGCGTGGAGGACTACCTCGCTGGCAAGCGCTATCCGCTGGAGGTCATTCACACGCATCCGAGCGTGTACGGCTTGGAGGCAGCGCAATGAGCGGCAAGCGCATCGTCGTCGGCATGTCCGGCGGCGTGGATTCCTCAGTCACGGCGTGGCTGCTTAAGCAGCAGGGCTACGACGTCATCGGCCTGTTCATGAAGAACTGGGAAGACGATGACGACAGCGAATACTGCTCGACCCGGCAGGACTGGATCGACGTGGTGTCGGTGGCCGATCTGATCGGCGTGGACGTGGAGGCGGTCAACTTTGCCGCCGAATACAAGGACCGCGTGTTCGCCGATTTTTTGCGCGAATACTCCGCCGGACGTACGCCCAACCCCGACGTGCTGTGCAACGCCGAGATCAAGTTCAAGGCTTTCCTCGACCACGCGATGGCGCTGGGCGCGGACACCATTGCCACCGGCCACTACGCCCGGGTGCGCGAGGCGGTGGACGGGAGCGGCCGCTTCGAGCTGCTCAAGGCGCACGACCACACCAAGGACCAGAGCTACTTCCTGCACCGGCTGAACCAGGCGCAACTGTCGCGCACGCTGTTCCCGCTGGGCGAGATCCCGAAGACGCGCGTGCGCGAGATCGCCGCCGAGATCGGTTTGCCGAACGCCAAGAAGAAGGATTCCACCGGAATCTGCTTCATCGGCGAGCGGCCGTTTCGCGATTTCCTGAACCGCTACCTGCCGACCAAGCCCGGCCCGATCAAGACGCCGGACGGCAAGACTATCGGCGAGCACATCGGCCTGGCGTTCTACACGCTGGGGCAGCGCAAGGGCATCGGCATCGGCGGCAGCCGCGATGGCAATGGCGATGCATGGTACGTGGCGCGCAAGGACATGGCGGCCAATACGCTGTACGTGGTGCAGGGGCACGATCATCCGTGGCTGCTCGCGCACACCGTGCATGCCGATGACCTGAGCTGGGTCGCAGGCCATGCGCCCGCCGAAGGCACGCACCTGGGGGCCAAGACGCGTTACCGCCAGGCCGATGCGCCGTGCACGGTCGCCCGTGCCGCCGACGGTGCGCTCTCGCTGGCCTTTGCCGAGGCGCAATGGGCCGTGACGCCAGGCCAATCCGCCGTGCTGTACGACGGCGAGGTCTGCCTGGGTGGCGGCATCATTGCTTCTGCCGAAGCGGCCGTGCCCGAGAAAGCCCTCGCCTGAGCGGTTTCCGCAACAGTCCGTTGTGACGGCTGCAGTCGTCACTGGGCTCGCGCATGTGTCGGTTATGCTGGCGCCCTGATTCGTCTCCACACAGGGTTTGTCATGCTGCCACGTCGCTACTGGGCCTTCGCGGGTGTTGCGCTGTTGTTCGTCATCACCGCCGGGTTTGTGGCGGCGGGGCGCCTGCACTGGCTGTGCGCCGTCATCCCGGGCCTGCTGGTGCTGCTGGGCGTCTACGACGTCACGCAAAGCCGCCACTCGGTGCTGCGCAACTACCCGCTGTGGGGTCACTTCCGCTTCCTGTTCGAATTCATCCGCCCGGAAATCCGCCAGTACTTTGTGGAGGACGACACCGACGAGCGGCCGTTCTCGCGCGCCCAGCGCAGCATCGTCTACCAGCGCGCCAAGGGCGAAGTCGATAGCCGCCCGTTCGGCACCGAGCTGGACGTGAAGATCGCCGGGCACGAGTGGATCGGCCATTCGCTGGCGCCCACGCGCATCGCCTCGTCGGATTTCCGCGTGATGGTGGGCGAGGGGCGCGCCAAGCCGTATTCGATGTCGGTGTTCAACATCTCGGCGATGAGCTTCGGGGCGCTGTCGGGCAACGCCATCCGCGCGCTGAACCGCGGTGCGAGGCTGGGCAACTTCATCCACGACACGGGCGAGGGCTCGATCTCGCCGTACCACCGGGAGGAGGGCGGCGACCTGATCTGGGAAGTCGCCTCGGGCTATTTCGGTTGCCGCGACGCGAATGGCCGCTTCGATCCGGACCGCTTTACCGAGCAGGCGCGCAGCCCGCAGGTGAAGATGATCGAGGTGAAGCTGTCGCAAGGTGCCAAGCCGGGCCACGGCGGTGTGTTGCCGGCTGCCAAGGTCACGCCGGAGATTGCCGCCACGCGCGGTGTGCCGATCGGGCAGGCCTGCATCTCGCCGGCGGCGCATTCGGAGTTCTCGACGCCGCTGGGGCTGCTGCAGTTTGTTGACCGCCTGCGCACGCTGTCGGGTGGCAAGCCGACGGGCTTCAAGCTGTGCATCGGCCACCCGTGGGAGTTCTTCGGCATCGTCAAGGCGATGCTGGAGTCGGGCATCCTGCCGGACTTCATCGTCGTCGACGGGGCCGAGGGTGGCACGGGTGCGGCGCCGCTGGAATTTACCGACCATGTGGGGACGCCACTGCAGGAAGGGCTGCTGCTGGTGCACAACACGCTGGTGGGCGCCAACCTGCGCGACAAGATCAAGATCGGCGCGTCGGGCAAGATCGTGACCGCCTTCGACGTGGCGCGTACGCTGGCGATGGGTGCCGACTGGTGCAACGCGGCGCGCGGCTTCATGTTCGCGCTGGGTTGCATCCAGGCGCAGAAGTGCCACACCGACCGTTGCCCGACCGGCGTGGCCACGCAGGACAAATCGCGCCAGAAGGCGCTGGTGGTGCCGGACAAGGCCGAGCGCGTGCACCAGTACCACGCGCACACGCTGCATGCGCTGCTGGAGCTGACGCAGGCGGCCGGCCTGCAGCATCCGGTGGAATTCTGCGCGCACCACATCGTGCGGCGTGTGTCGGGCAACGAGGTGCAGTTGCTTTCCACACTGCTGAAGTATCTGGAGCCCGGCGACCTGCTGGCCGGGCGCTACCGCTATCAGCTCTACGAGCGCTACTGGCCGATGGCACGGGCCGACCGGTTCGCCCCGGCCGCCGCCTAAGGCGGGCGCCGCCTACTGCGGCTGGGTTTCCGTGAAGCTCGGTCGCTTCTCCATGCGCGCATAGAACGCGGCCAGGTTGTGGTGCCGCGCGCGCCAGTCGAGTTGCGGCTGGCGGAAGTCCAGATAGGCGAGCGCGCAGCCGACGGCGATGTCGGCCAGGGTCATGTGGTTGCCGTTGCACCAGGTTTTCTCGCCCAGGCCTTGCGCCATGGCCTTGAGTGCTTCATCGATCTTGCGCTGCTGGCGCGCGATCCAAGCGTCGCTGCGTTGCTCGGGCGTGCGCTGGGTATCTTCCACGCGCAGGGCGACGGCGGCATCGAGCAGGCCGTCGGCCAGGGCTTCCCAGCAGCGCACCTCCACGCGCTCGCGGCCGGCGGGCGGAATCAGGCGCGCCACCGGCGACAGCGTGTCGGCGTATTCGGCAATCACGCGCGAATCGAACAGGGCGCCGCCGTCATCCATCACCAGGCACGGCACCTTGCCGAGCGGGTTGAATTCGTGGATCTGCGTGTCGGCGCCCCACACGTTCTCCAGCACGAACTGGTAGTCGATTTTCTTTTCCGCCAACACCACGCGGACCTTGCGGGTGTAGGGGCTGGCGTGGGATCCGATCAGTTTCATAGGCATGTCATGTTGGAGGCGGAAGTATAGCTGCGCACTTCTCCGTGTGCGTTATCGGATCCTTCATCCAAACGGAGGCTTGCCAGTGCCCGCAAGAGGCATGGAAAGGGTGTGCCGGATGGTAAAATCGCGGGTTCGCTACGGGTGCGCTTGGGCGCCTCCGATTCAACGCGCGATGCCGCGTCCGGGTTGTCCGGATTGAGATTCCCTTCACATTTTTTCCCACCTGCCATGTCGTCGCCCGCTGCTTTGTCTGCTCTGACTGCCCTGTCTCCCATCGATGGCCGCTATGCCGCCAAGGCCGATCCGCTGCGCGAGTGGCTGTCGGAAGCCGCCTTCATGCGCCACCGCGTGAAGGTGGAGGTGCACTGGCTGATCGCCCTGTCGCAGGCCGGCCTGGCCGAGATCCCGCGCTTTTCCGATGACGCCGAGCGTGCGCTGCTGGCGCTGGTCGAGAACTTTGTCGAGGCCGACGCCGCCCGCATCAAGGAGATCGAGGCCGTCACCAACCACGACGTGAAGGCCGTCGAGTACTGGATGAAGGAGCGCGTAAAGGGGAATGCCGAACTGGAAGCCGCCAGCGAGTTCATCCACTTCGCCTGCACTTCGGAAGACATCAACAATACCTCGCACGGCATGATGCTCAAGGGCGCGCGCGACACGGTGGTCGTGCCGACGCTGCGCCGCGTGCAGGCCCGCCTGGTCGAGTTGGCCCACCTCAACGCCGACGTGCCGATGCTCTCCCGCACGCACGGCCAGCCGGCCAGCCCGACCACGCTGGGCAAGGAAATGGCCAACGTGGCGGCGCGCCTGGACCGCGCCATCCGCCGCATCGAGGCGGTCGAGCTGCTGGGCAAGATGAACGGCGCGGTGGGCAACTACAACGCGCATCTGTCGGCCTACCCGTCGCTGGACTGGGAAGCCTTCTCGAAGAACGTGATCGAAAGCCGACTCGGCCTCACGTTCAACCCGTACACCATCCAGATCGAGCCGCACGACTACATGGCCGAGCTGTTCGACGCCGTGGCGCGCGCCAACACCATCATCCTGGACCTGGACCGCGACGTCTGGGGCTACATCTCGCAGGGCTACTTCAAGCAGAAGACCAAGGCCGGCGAGATCGGCTCGTCGACCATGCCGCACAAGGTCAACCCGATCGACTTCGAGAACTCCGAAGGCAACGTCGGCCTGGCCAACGCGGTGCTGCGCCACCTGTCGGAGAAGCTGCCGGTCTCGCGCTGGCAGCGCGACCTGACGGATTCGACCGTGCTGCGCAACGTCGGCGTGGCCTTCGGCTACAGCCTGCTCGCCTACGACGCCTGCCTGCGCGGCCTGGGCAAGCTGGAAACCAACCCCGCCCGCCTGGCCGAAGACCTGGACGCCTGCTGGGAAGTGCTGGCCGAGCCGGTGCAGACCGTGATGCGCCGCTATGGCATCGCCAACCCGTATGAGCAGCTCAAGGAGCTGACGCGCGGCAAGGGCATCTCGCGCGAGGCGCTGCGTGACTTCATCGCCACGCTGGCGATTCCGGAAGACGCGCGCAAGCTGCTGCTGGACATGACGCCGGGCAGCTATATCGGCAAGGCGGCAGACCTGGCGCGCCGTATCGGCTGATATTGCGAAAATTTGCTGGTGTGGTCAGAAAAACGGCCCGCTCCTGGATCACGGAGCGGGCCGTTTTGTTTGGTGCGCACTGCAGAACGCTCTGTTCCGCCATGGACATCAAGCTGCCTTGTCAATCAAAAAATTTGAATCGCTTCGTGAACTTCGGGCCGACTTGCCCGGTCGGAACGCGCAAATAATGCACATTCATTCAGCGGAGCGGTCTTACCGACAGGCGCCGCCGATGAGCGTCTCCAACCCCGAGGGAATCGATGTCGCAAGCCGCCCAACCGAATCTCGCCGTCCGTGCCCCTGCCGCCGATGACGGCGCTTATGGCAAGCCCGCCATCGCGCTGCACTGGATCATCGCGCTGCTGATCTTCGCCGCGTTCGGACTCGGTCTGTACATGACCGACATCCCCGGCTTCACGCCGACCAAGCTCAAGCTGTACTCGTATCACAAGTGGATCGGCATCACGGTGCTGATCTTCGCGGTGCTGCGCGTGCTGTGGCGCCTGACGCATCGTGCCCCGGCCCCGGTGGCAGGCATGCCGGCGTGGCAACACAAGGCCGCCGAAGCCGCGCACGTCGTGCTGTACCTGCTGATCCTGGCGGTGCCGCTCACCGGCTACCTGCTGAGCGTGGCCGCCGGCATCAAGGTGGTCTACCTGGGCCTGTGGGCGCTGCCGATGCCGTTCGACAAGAGCGACATGCTCAAGGACCTCTTCCACGAGGCGCACGAGTGGCTGAACTGGACCATGGCCACCATCGTCGTGCTGCACGTGCTGGCCGCGCTCAAGCACCACGTCATCGACCGTGACGGCACGCTGCGCCGCATGCTGCCGTTCCTGCGCTGATCCTGTTTGTTCAATGCGCTGGCCCGTTGCCGGCGCCCAAGCTTCTCCATCCCGACCAAGACCGCCGGCACGATCCGGCCTGACTGAAGGAGTCTGATGATGAAACGTTTTGCGCGCCCCCGCGCCCTCGCCCTGATCGCCGCCGGCGCGCTGTCGATCGCCGCGCTGTCGTTTGGCGCGATTCCGGCCATCGCCCAGGTGGACGCCGCCAAGAGCAGCGTCACCGCCACCGGCAAGCAGCTCGGCGTGCCGATGGACATCAAGTTCGGCAAGTTCGATGCCGCCGTGACCTACAACCCGGCCAATGTCGCGGCGTCGACCGCCAAGGTTGATATCGACGTCACCAGCGTCGACGTGGGCAGCAAGGAATACAACGACGAACTGAAGAAGAAGGACTGGTTCGACGCCGCCAAGTATCCCAAGGCAACCTTCGTGTCGTCGGCCTTCAAGGCCGGTGCCGGCGGCAAGGTGGATGTAGTCGGCAAGCTGACCATCAAGGGTGTCACGCAGGACGTGACCGCGCCCGTCACCTTCAAGCAGGACGGCGCCAATCAAGTGTTCGAAGGCGCGCTGCCGATCAAGCGCAACGCGTTCCACGTCGGTGATGGCGAATGGAAGGACACGTCCGTCGTCGCTGACGACGTGACCATCAAGTTCCGTGTCGTCATCGCCAAGAAGTAATCCGCAGGTCTTTTTTCCCGCCCCTTATTTGCAGGAGTTCTCATGAAATTGCGTACCCTCGTTGCTGCCCTGTCCGCCGTTGCCGCTACCGCCGCGTTTGCCGCACCGTCCACGTACCAACTGGACCCGACCCACACCTACCCGAGCTTCGAAGCCGACCACATGGGCGGCCTGTCGAAGTGGCGCGGCAAGTTCGAGAAGTCCAGCGGCACCGTCACGCTGGATCGCGCCGCCAAGACCGGTACCATCGACGTGGCCGTGCAGACCGACAGCATCGACTTCGGCCTGACCAAGATGAACGAGCACGCCAAGAGCGCTGACCTGTTCGACGTGGCCAAGTACCCGACCGCCACCTTCAAGGGCACCTTCACCAAGTTCAAGGGCGACGTGCCGACCGAAGCCGAAGGCCAGCTCACGCTGCACGGCGTGACCAAGCCGGTCAAGATGGAGATCGACGCGTTCAAGTGCATGCCGCATCCGATGCTCAAGCGTGAAGTGTGCGGCGCCGATGCCGAGATGAAGTTCAACCGTGACGAGTTCGGCCTGGACTACGGCAAGGCCTACGGTTTCAACATGGAAACCAAGCTGCGCATCCAGGTCGAAGGCCTGAAGCAGGACACCAACGTCGCGCAGCAATAAGCGCAACGCCCAAAGAAAAAGCCCCGCAGTTGCGGGGCTTTTTTGTTGCCCAAAGGATGAAGCCTCAGGGCAGGGAAGGGCGGTCGTCAGACCTGCGCGCCGAAGTTCGGATCGTCGTTCGGGCCGGTGGCCTTCTTCTCGCCCTTGATCAGGTCTTCGCGCTTGACGCCCAGCCACATGCACAGCGCAGCCGCCACGAACACCGACGAGTAGATGCCGAACAAGATGCCGATGGTCAGCGCCAGCGCAAAGTAGTGCAGCGTCGGGCCGCCGAACACCAGCATCGACAGCACCATCATTTCGGTCGAGCCGTGGGTGATGATGGTCCGCGAGATGGTGCTGGTGATGGCGTGGTCGATCACCTCGTGCGTGTTCATCTTGCGGTACTTGCGGAATGCCTCGCGAATCCGGTCGAAGATCACCACCGATTCGTTCACCGAGTAGCCCAGCACCGCCAGCACGCCGGCCAGCACGGAGAGCGAGAACTCCCACTGGAAGAACGCGAAGAAGCCCAGGATGATGACGATGTCGTGCAGGTTGGCGATGATGCCGGCCACCGCAAACTTCCACTCGAAGCGGATCGACAAGTAGATGACGATGCCGACGATCACGAACAGCAGCGCCAGCAGGCCGTCGGTGGCGAGTTCCTTGCCGACCTGCGGGCCGACGAATTCCACGCGCTGCAGCTTGACGTCGGGGCTGGCGGCGGTCAGCGCCGTCATGACCTGCTGGCTCTGTACGGCCGAGGCGATGGGCTTGCCGTCCGGGCCGTTCTTGAGCGGTAGGCGGATCATCACGTCGCGCGAGGTGCCGAAGTTCTGCACCTGGGCGTCGGCGTAGCCGAGCTGCTCGACGCTGGCGCGGACCTTCGGCAGGTCGGCGGCCTGGGTGTAGGCGACTTCCATCACCGTGCCGCCGGTGAATTCCACCGACAGGTGCAGCCCCTTGTGGAACAGGAAGAAGACAGCAGCGATAAACGTCAGGAACGACACGGCGTTGAAGATCAACGCGTGCTTCATGAACGGAATGTCGCGGCGTATGCGGAAAAACTCCATGGTCTGCCCTTTGTGGCAACCGGCCCGAAGGTGCGGGGCCGGTGCCGGTTATGCGAGGTTCAGTAGTTCGGTCGGTCTTACTGCTGCTGGGCCGGCGGCGTCTGCGTATTGCCCGGCTTCCACACTTGGCCGATGGCCAGGCCCTGCAGCTTCTTGCGGCGCCCGTACCAGAGGTTCACGAGGCTGCGGTTGAAGAACACCGCCGAGAACATCGACGTCAGAATGCCCAGGCAGTGCACCACGGCAAAGCCGCGCACCGGGCCCGAACCGAAGGCCAGCAGCGCCAGGCCGGCAATCAGCGTCGTCACGTTCGAGTCCAGGATGGTCGCCCAGGCACGTTCGAAGCCGGCGGCGATCGCCATCTGCGCCGAGGCGCCGTTGCGCAGTTCTTCGCGCACGCGCTCGTTGATCAGCACGTTGGCGTCGATGGCCATACCGAGCGCCAGCGCGATGGCGGCGATACCCGGCAGCGTGAGGGTGGCCTGCAGCATCGACAGCAGCGCGATCAGCAGGAACACGTTCACGCCCAGCGAGATGACCGAGAACGCGCCGAACAGCATGTAGTACAGCACCATGAACACCGAGATGGCGAGGAAGCCATACAGCGCCGAATCGAAGCCCTTCTTGATGTTGTCGGCACCCAGCGACGGGCCGATGGTGCGCTCTTCGATGATCTCCATCGGCGCGGCCAGCGAACCGGCGCGCAGCAGCAGCGCCAGGTCGGCGGAGGCTTCGGTCGAGCCGCTGCCCGTGATCTGGAAGCGCGAGCCCAGCTCGGACTGGATGGTGGCCACCGTCAGCACCTCGCCCTTGCCCTTCTCGAACAGCACGATGCCCATGCGCTTGCCGATGTTGTCGCGCGAGACGTCGCGCAGCATGCGGCCGCCCTGGCCGTCGAGCGTGATGTCGACCGACGGGTTGTGGTTCTGGTCGAAGCCGGCCGAGGCGCTGGTGATGCGGTCACCCGTGAAGATCACCTGCTTCTGCAGCAGCACCGGGGCGCCGTGGCCTTGCGTGAACAGCTCGTCGCCCAGCGGCACCGGGTCGCCCGGGCGCGGGATGCCGGTCACGTTGGGGTCGGCCATGCGCGCTTCCAGCGTGGCGGTGCGGCCGATGATGTCCTTGGCCTTGGCGGTGTCCTGCACGCCCGGCAGCTGCACCACGATGCGGTCCTGACCCTGCTGCTGGATCACCGGCTCGGACACGCCGAGTTCGTTCACGCGGTTGTGCAGCGTGACGACGTTCTGCTTGACGGCGTTGTCCTGCACTTCCTTCATCGCAGCGGCGGTGAAGGTGGCCGTGAGCGTGGCGCCGTCGGCGGTCTTGTCGACGTTGTAGGCCAGCTCGCGCGTGCTGTCGGACAGCAGGGTGCGGGCGCGGTCGGCGTCGTCGGGGTTGTTGAACTTGATGCTGAGGGTGGTGCCGCTGCGGTCGATGCCGCTGTGGCGGATACCCTTGTCGCGCAGTTGCGTGCGGATGTCGCCGGCCAGCGAGTCGAGCTTCTTGGTCAGCGCGCCGTTCATGTCGACCTGCAGCAGGAAGTGCACGCCGCCGCGCAGGTCCAGGCCCAGGAACATCGGCAGGGCATGCATCGAGGTCAGCCAGCGCGGCGAGCCCGACAGCAGGTTCAGCGCGACGATGTAGGTCGGATCGGTCGGGTCGGTGTTCAGGCCGCGGGCCAGCACGTCCTTGGCCTTGAGCTGGGTGTCGGTGTCGGCAAAGCGCACGCGCACGCTGCCGGAGGTGCCGTTCTGGTCGAAGAACACGCCGTCCGGCTGCAGGTTGGCCGCGGCGAGGAGGCCCTCGACCTGCTGTTGCACGGCCAGGTCGACCTTGACGGTGGCCTTGCCCGACGACACCTGCACGGCGGGCGCTTCACCGAAGAAGTTCGGCAGCGTATAGAGGAACCCAATGGCAAGCGCCACCAGGATCACAAGGTATTTCCAGAGCGGATAGCGATTCATCTTGGAAGGCGGTGAGGCGGCGCCGGAGGCGTTGGCGCGGAGGAATACTCAGGATAGGCGCTGCCTGGGGTTCCGGCGCCTGCGCAGGACGCGCGGCGCCGGACAAGCCGGATTACAGCGACTTGAGCGTGCCCTTGGGCAGCACGGTCGACACGGCGCTCTTCTGCACGGTGATCTCGGTGTTGGGGGCGATTTCCACGGTGACGTACTGCTCAGCCACCTTGGTCACCTTGCCCAGAATGCCGCCAGCGGTGACGACTTCGTCGCCCTTGGCCAGCGCTTCGAGCATGGACTTGGTCTCTTTCTGGCGCTTCATCTGCGGGCGGATCATGATGAACCACAGCACCACGAACATCAGGATGATGGGCAGGAAGCTCATCAGGCCGCCAGCTGCACCACCTGCCGGCGCGGTTTGCGCGTAAGCGTCGGAAATCAAGAACACGGTCAAACTCCGTAATGGTTCGTCAATCGGTCAAAAATCGGACCGGATATTCTACCATTCCGGCCCTGTCGCAAATGGGCTTGCCTAAGGGTTTGTCAAGCCCTGTCAAAGTGCGCCACGGGCACGATCTGCGGCGAAGCGCGCCTGGAATGCAGTGAAGCTGTGCGACTCAATGGCGGCGCGCATTTCGGCCATCAGCTCCAGGTAGTAATAGAGGTTGTGGATGGTGTTCAGGCGCGCGCCCAGGATCTCGCCCACGCGCTGCAGGTGGTGCAGGTAGGCGCGCGAGAAGTTGCGGCAGGTGTAGCAGCCGCAGCTCTCGTCCAGCGGGCGCGGATCGTTGCGGTGCACGGCGTTCTTGATCTTGATGTCGCCGAAGCGCGTGAACAGCCAGCCGTTGCGCGCGTTGCGGGTCGGCATCACGCAATCGAACATGTCGATGCCGGTGGCGACGCCCGCCACCAGGTCTTCCGGCGTGCCCACGCCCATCAGGTAGTGCGGCTTGTTAGCAGGCAGTCGCGGGGCCACGTGCTGCAGCACGCGCATCATGTCTTCCTTGGGCTCACCGACTGACAGGCCGCCGATGGCATAGCCGCCAAAGCCCTGGCCGCCTGCGTTGTCGTCGATGGCCTGTAGACCGGCCAGCGATTCATCACGCAGGTTTTCGAACATGCCGCCCTGCACGATGCCGAACAGCGCGTTCGGGTTGCTCTCGCGCTCGAACTCGTTGCGCGAGCGCTGCGCCCAGCGCAGGCTCATGCGCATCGACGCGGCGGCTTCGGCCTCGGTGGCCGGGCGGCCGTCGATCTGGTACGGCGTGCATTCGTCGAACTGCATGACGATGTCGGAGTTCAGCCGGCGCTGGATCTGCATCGAGATCTCGGGCGACAGGAACAGCCGGTCGCCGTTGATGGGCGAGGCAAAATGCACGCCTTCCTCGGTGATCTTGCGCAGATCGCCCAGCGAAAACACCTGGAAACCGCCCGAATCGGTCAGGATGGGCTTGTCCCAGCCATTGAAACCGTGCAGGCCCTTGTGCGCATCCATCACTTCCAGCCCCGGACGCAGCCAGAGGTGGAAGGTGTTGCCGAGGATGATCTGCGAGCCGATCTCCTTCAACTCCACCGGCGACATCGCCTTGACCGCGCCGTAGGTGCCCACCGGCATGAAGATGGGCGTTTCCACCACGCCGTGGTTCAGGGTCATGCGGCCGCGCCGGGCGAGGCCATCGGTGGTGAGCAGTTCGTACTTGAGCATGGTCAGGCGGATTGGGTGGGTTCGGCGCGCGTGAGGAACATGGCGTCGCCGTAACTGAAGAAGCGGTAGCGCTGGGCGATGGCGTGCTGGTAGGCCGCGCGGATGGCGTCCAGGCCCGCAAACGCCGACACCAGCATCAGCAGCGTCGACTTGGGCAGGTGGAAGTTGGTCACCAGCGCGTCGACCAGGCGGAAGCGGTAGCCCGGGGTGATGAAGATATCGGTCTCGCCACTGCCGGCAGGGAGCGTGCCGTCTGGCTGCGCGGCCGATTCCAGCGCGCGCATGGATGTCGTGCCCACGGCGATCACGCGCCCGCCCGCCGCGCGCGTGGCGCGGATGGCCTCGGCCAGCTCGGGCGTGATGGCGTACCACTCGCTGTGCATGCGGTGTTCGGCGATGTTTTCAACGCGCACCGGCTGGAAGGTGCCGGCACCCACGTGCAGCGTCAGGAAGCCGCGCTTGACGCCCATGGCATCGAGCTTGGCGAACAGCGCATCGTCGAAATGCAGGCCGGCCGTGGGTGCAGCGACCGCCCCCGGATTGCGCGCGTAGACGGTCTGGTAGCGCGTCTCGTCGAAGCTGTCAGGGTCGTGCTCGATATACGGCGGCAGCGGCAGGCGGCCGTACTGCTCGATCAGGTCCAGCGCCGGTTGCGGGAAGCGCAGCGTGAAGAACGGCTCGGCGCGCGGCCCCACCGTCACGTCGAAGGCGTCGGCCAGGCGCAGCGTAGTGCCCTCCACGGGCGACTTGCTGGAGCGGATCTGCGCCAGCACCGTGTGTTCGTCCAGCAGGCGCTCGACCAGCACCTCGACCTTGCCGCCGCTGGCCTTGTGGCCGAAGAAGCGGGCCTTGATGACGCGTGTGTCGTTGAAGACCAGCAGGTCGCCGGGGCGCAGGTAGTCGACCAGGTCGGCGAACTGGCGGTCGTCAAAGTGAATGCCATCGTCCGCACGGCGGACTGCCAGCAGGCGGCTCGCGGTGCGGTCGGGCAGGGCGGTTTGCGCGATCAGCTCGGGCGGCAGATCGAAATCGAAATCGGACAGCGTCAGCATGAATGGGGCGCGGATGACGAATCGCGCCAAGTGATGGAGGCGGCGCCGGTACAATCGACGGCGAATCCGCAAAGTTCGCCATTGTAAACGTCCTGTGCCGCCTCGCGCCCGCTCCGCTACCGCTGCCGTTTCTGTACCCGACGCTGCGCCCGACGCCGATGAGGTGCCGGCCGCCAAGCCGAAGCGCGCGGCGGCAGCCGATAAGCCGGCCAAGACCGCCCGCCCCGCCGACAAACTCGCCAAGCTCGGCCTGCACCGCGACGTCGATCTCGTGCTGCACCTGCCGATGCGCTACGAGGACGAAACCACGCTCTTGACCATCGCCGAGGCCATCGCCCGCGCCAACACCGGCTGGGCCGCGCAGGTGGAAGGCACGGTCACGCGCAACGAAGTGGCGTTCCGGCCGCGCCGGCAACTGGTCGTGCACATTGCCGACGATTCCGGCGAACTCGTGCTGCGCTTCCTCAATTTCTACGGCAGCCAGGTCAAGCAGATGGCCGAAGGCGTGCGGCTGCGCGTGCGCGGCGAGGTGCGTGGCGGCTTCTTCGGCGCGGAGATGGTGCACCCGACCGTGCGCGCCGTGGCACCCGACGAGCCGCTGCCGGATCGCCTGACGCCGGTGTATCCGAGCACGGCGGGGGTGGCGCAGGCGTACTTGCGCAAGGCGATCCTCAACGCGCTGACGCGTACGCCGCTGCCGGAAACGCTGCCGAACAGCCTGATCACCGGACCGCTTGCGCCGCTCAAGCTGATGGCGCCTGCCGAGGCCGTGCGACTGCTGCATCAGCCCACGCCCGACGTGGACGAGTACAGCCTGGTCGAGCGCACGCACCCGGCGTGGCTGCGCATCAAGTTCGACGAGCTGTTGTCGCAGCAACTCTCGCTCAAGCGCGCCCAGGCCGCGCGCCGCACGCGCAATGCGCCTATCTTGCGCACCAGCGGCAAGGACGGTCTGCTCGCGCGCTTCATGGCTGCGTTGCCGTTCAAGCTGACCGGCGCCCAGGCCCGCGTGTGGGAGGAGATCCGCGCCGACCTCGCGCACCCGTACCCGATGCAGCGGCTGCTGCAGGGCGACGTGGGCAGCGGCAAGACCGTGATCGCCGCGCTGGCCGCGTGCCAGGCCATCGACGCCGGCTGGCAGGCCGCGCTGATGGCGCCGACCGAACTGCTGGCCGAGCAGCACTACCGCAAGCTATCGGCGTGGCTAGTGCCGCTGGGCGTGGACATCGTCTGGCTGGCCGGCAGCCTTAAGCGTAAGCAGAAGGACGAGGCCGCCGCGCGCGTTGCGGCCGGGACTGCGCAGCTGGTGATCGGCACGCATGCGCTGATCCAGGATGCGGTGACGTTCGCGCGCCTGGGGCTGGCCGTGGTGGACGAGCAGCACCGCTTTGGCGTGGCGCAGCGCTTGGCTTTACGTGGCAAGGCGAACGGTGGCGAGGCCCCGGTCGCCGCCAACGCCCAGGTGCCGCACCAGCTGATGATGTCCGCCACGCCGATCCCCCGCACGCTGGCGATGACGTATTACGCCGACCTCGACGTCTCCGCCATCGACGAGCTGCCGCCCGGCCGCACGCCGGTGGTCACGCGGCTGGTGAACGATGCACGCCGCGAGGAGGTGATCGAGCGCATCCACGCCGCCGCGCGTGAGGGGCGGCAGGTCTACTGGGTCTGCCCCCTCATCGAAGAGAGCGAGGCGCTGCAATTGCAGACCGCGGTGGAGACCTTCGAGACGCTCTCGCAAAGCCTGGCCGGCCTGAAGGTCGGCCTTGTGCATGGCCGGCTGCCGTCCGCCGACAAGGCTGCCGTCATGTCCGCCTTCGCCACCGGCGAGCTGCACGTGCTGGTCGCCACCACCGTCATCGAGGTGGGTGTGGATGTGCCGAACGCTTCGCTGATGGTGATCGAGCACGCCGAGCGCTTCGGCCTCGCGCAGCTGCACCAGTTGCGCGGGCGGGTGGGGCGCGGCACGGCGGAATCGGTGTGCATCCTGTTGTACCAGGCGCCGCTGTCGCCCACGGCCAAGCAGCGCCTGCAGACCATGCGCGAGACCACCGACGGCTTCGAGATCGCCCGGCGCGATCTGGACATCCGCGGCCCGGGCGAATTCCTCGGCGCGCGGCAATCGGGCGAGGCGATGCTACGTTTCGCTGATCTGAACCACGATGCGTGGCTGGTGGAGTTTGCGCAGGGCGCGGCGGACCAGATGCTGGCCCGCTTTCCCGAGGCGGTGGACGCCCACCTCAAGCGCTGGCTCGGCGAGCGCGAGCACTACCTGCGGGTCTAGCCGCCTAGCCGCAACAGCCGCGCTGCTGCTGCACCGGCGGGCACTTGACCGAGCCGTACGAGCAGAACACGCAGCAGTCGCCCGGCCTGGGGCGCAGCAGCGCGTGGCAAGCCGGGCATTCATGGAAGAAGACACAGGCGTCGGTCGGCATGGTTTCCTGCCGGGCGAAGCCGCAATGCGGACAGGTCAGGACCGATTCGAGGATCACGTCGCCCATCGGGCCTCCTTGCAATCAGCAGATGGGCGGCCAGTATTCAGGTATCGGCCCGTTGCCGTCAATGATGCATGCCGCCGCCATGCATGCCGCCGTGGCCGCCGTCATGGCCCCCATCATGCCCGCCATGGAATCCGCCGCGGAAACCGCTTCCCCGGACAAAGCCCCGGCCGTCGTGGTGGAAGAACGCGTTGTGCATGTGGTGGTGATGGTGGAAGCGGTCGATGAAGACAAAACCACCAACGAACACCGGCGGCGCCCAGTACCACGTGTCATCCACATAGTACGGCGGGCCGACGTAGGTGACGGGCGTGCCGTCGGTGTCCACCATCTGCCATGTGCCGTCCGGCTGCAGGCATGCCGTGCCCGAAACCTGCTGCACCACACCGTCGATCTCGGCCTGCCCCACCATCGGCTCGCAGGTGCCCACCGGTACGTTTTGCGCCGTCGCGCACGCACAGACGCCAAAACCCATCAGTGCCATCGTCAAGGCTGTCAGACGCTTGCTCATGATCGTCACCTGCCGCTAGGGCGAGTGCTGCCCGACGTCTCAATACGGCACTTCAGTGACCTGTCCGGTCGTATCGCTCGGCACATCGGTTTGCCTGCGAGGAGCACACCGGCATGAGCGTCGGCGTGCTTTCGCATACTGGATAGACACGTCAGACGCGCGGTTTATTCCAGGGCGGGCGCGGGCATGTGTAACCATTCATTTCAGTAGCCGCCACCTCCGCCGCGCGTGAAGCTGTTGCTCGTGCCCTGACTATTGCTGCTGGAGGAGGGCATGCTGCCGGTGGTGCATGCTGCTGCAAACAGCACGGCGAGCACCACAGCGCAAACCAGACGAAGCGCTTTCATTGGGGGTCTCCTGGGGCATGCGACCGTGCATGGACGACGTGCGTCGCGCCCGTCTCTCGGCCGCCGGTTGGCTCCTCCCGCTACCGTAGTAAACGCGCGGTGGCGGCCGTTTATTCCGCAGGGGCTGGCGCCGACGCGTCGCCGCACGCGCGCAAGAAGCCGCGCACCAGCGCGAACAGGCTGTCTTCGAAGTCCGCGCTGGCGAGCCAGCGTTCGTCGTACGACAACGCGCTGCCGATCGCGCCCATGATGGCGCGCGTGAGCACAAAGGCCTGGATGGCCGTGAGCGTCACGCGCCGCCCGTCGGTGTCGCGCAGCCCGGTCGAACTCAGGAAGGTCGACACATGCCCGGGCGTGATCAACGGATTGCGCCCGCGTGCGATGGCCTGCTCCAGCACGATGCGACGCACCTTGTGCCGGCCGCCGAATGCGCCGAGCAGGGTACGGATGACCTGCCGCAGCCGCGCATCCGGCGCCTGCAGCTCGGGTGCGGTCAAGACCGCCAGCAGCTCGGCCGTCAGGTGCTCGCTTTCGCGCTGGGCCAGGTCGTCGAGCACCTGCCGCTTGTCGCCGAAATACTGGTAGAGCGTGCCGATACTGATGCCGGCCACCTCGGCGATGCGGTTGGTGGTGAGCGCGTCCAGCCCCTCCTGGTCGAGGATCTGCTGCGTCGCTTCCAAGATGAGTTCGACCTTTTCGCGCGAGCGCGCCTGGCGCGGCTGGCGTCGTACAAGTGCTTGATCCGTATCGAGTTTTTCCTTTGCTTGCGGGGCCATGGAATGCGAGTGGCAGGATATGAGCTGGGCTCATATTATGGGCGCCACACCCAAAATAAACATCAGGAGACGACCGATGTTGCCCAGCCAACGACGCCCCGCCGTAGCCAAACGCCTGCTTGCCTTCACCGCCGCAGCGCTCTGCACCAGCCTGGCCACCGCTGCCGCGCAGGACTGGAACCCGACCGGTGCTGCGCCATCGCAGGAAGTCACGCTGCACCAGGCCTTCGACTACGCCTTCCCGCTGGTAGCGATGGGGCGCCTGCGTGCCAGCATGCTCGGCGCCGACGCCAAGCCGGGCCGCTCGCAGCTGAACACGTGGCTGCATCAGCACAACCTGTCCGGCCCGGACGACCGCTGGGTGACCACACCGAACAGCGACACGGCCTATTCCACGCTATGGCTCGACCTGCGCCAAGGGCCCATCGCGCTGACGATCCCGGACATGGCGGGCCGCTACTACTCACTGGCCTTCCTCGACATGGCGACGAACAACTTCGAGATCCTCGGCCGGCGCGCCAGCGGCACGCGCGGCGGGACCTTTATTGTGGTCGGCCCGGATGCGACGCAGCCGCTGCCGCCCAATGCGCAGGTGATTCGCGCGCCGGCCAACGATGTGCTCGTGCTCGCGCGCACCCTCGTGGGCGGCGATGCGGACATGCCCGCCGTGGTGGCCCTGCAAGATCAGTTCAAGGTCGAGCCGCTCGGCGCCGGCAAGATGCCGCCGCCGTGGCAGGCCGCGCCGCCGCTCGAGCAGCGCCCGCAGGCCTTCGTCGACATGGCCAACCTGATGCTGGCCCGCAACCCCGCGCCGCGCTATGAAGACGTGCTGATCCAGCGGCTGGCGTCGGTCGGCATCTGCGGTGCCGCGTGCGGGTGGGATGCGCTGTCGCCGGAGGTCAAGGCGCTGTGGGCTCAGCAGCTGCCGGGCATGCTGGCCTCGCTCAAGGGTGGGCTGTCCGGAACCGGGCCGAAGACCGACGGCTGGTCGTATTCCAAGGACAACCTCGGCGATTTCGGCACCGACTATGCGTACCGCGCGCAAGTCGCCCTGGGTGGCCTGCTCGCGCTCAAGACGGTGGAGGCGATGTACCCGATCACCTTTGCCGACCAGCAGAAGCAGCGGCTGTCCGGCGCGCACCGGTATCGCCTGCACCTGCCGGCGGGCGCGCTGCCGGTCAACGCGTTCTGGTCGCTGTCGATGTACGAGGTGGAGCCGGATGGCAAGCTGTTCTTCACGCCCAACCCGATCGCGCGCTACGCCATCGGCGACCGCACCACCGGGCTCAAGACCGGCGCGGATGGTGCGATCGATATCGTGATCCAGCGGGATGCGCCGGCGGACCCGGCCCAGCGCGCCAACTGGCTGCCGACGCCGGCCGGCGACTTCGCCCTGGTGCTGCGCGCCTACGAGCCCAAGGCTGAATTGCGCGATGGGCGCGTGCGCGTGCCCGCTGTCGAGCGGCTCGACTGAGGGGCTGAGCGCCCTCAGTGCGCGTGGCGGTGGCGGTGGTGGATGTCGGGGTAGTGCGGGTGCTTGTGGGTCAGGGCCGCATGCTCATGCGCGTGCACATGCGGCTCCTTGCCGTCCCACGGGAAGTCGTGTCGGTGCTGGTGGTGTTCGTCGTGGCGGTGGGCGTGGGTATGTGCCAACGGCTCGTGGGCATGTTCATGCTCATGCCGCTCGCGCAGGTGCAGCCACACGCCCAGCGCCATCAGCGCGGCAGCGAGCCAGAACAGCACGCCCGGCAGCTCGGGCCAGATCAGCAGCGCGATCACCACGCCAAATAGCGGCGCCACCGAGAAGTACGCCCCCGTGCGCGCCGTCCCCAGGTGCCGCAGCGCGATCACGAACAGCGCCAGGCTGACGCCGTAGCCGGCAAAGCCGATCAGCATGGCCGCCAGCACCGGCAGCGCGCCCGGCATCGCGCTGCCCGCCGCCAGCGCGAACGCGGTATTGCACGTGCCCGCCACCAGGCCTTTCAGGCAGGCGATCAGCACCGCATCGTTGGACGAGACATTGCGGGTCAAGTTGTTGTCGATGGCCCAGCACGCGCAGGCCGCAACGATCAGCAGCGCACTGGGCGACAGCCGCGCCGCATCCGGCTGCCATGACAGCAACACGCCCCCGGCCACGATGACAACCATGCCCAGCACGATCTGCCGGTCGGTGTTCTCCTTGAAGACGATCCAGGCGATCAGCGCGGTGAACACGCCTTCGACGTTGAGCAGCAGCGAAGCGGGCGCCGCGCCCGTCGTCGCCAGGCCCGTCATCAGGAGTGCCGGCCCCGCCACGCCGCCGGCCAGGATCGCGCCCAGCAGCCACGGGATCTCGCGACGCGGGATGGAGGTCAGGCCGGTGTCGGCACCACCGGCGGCGCCGGTCAGCTTCCTGAACAGCAGGACCGCGCTCAGGCCGAGTCCGCTGCCGAGATACAGCAGCCCGGCCAGCAGCACGGGGGAGATGGCCCCGGTCAGCGTCTTGGCCAGGGGCGTGCTTGCGCCGAACAGCAGGGCGGCGATCAGGGCGGGGGCGGCGGAACGAACGGACATGTCGGCAAGGCGAGAAGGTCAGCCATCCATTGTCGCGCGTTCACTGCGCGACGCCCAGTACCACGCCTGCCACGGGGCCGCATACGCACATTGACGCCCCCGCTGTGCGCGACCTACACTTTTTCTATCTCCACAGAAGGGGCTGACGCCTTGGACAGCTGCAGTAGTCGACCTTCCAGTCGTTTTCCTGCCTGACCGGCAGGACGTCCGCGCCCCAAAACAGCCGCCGTCCTGCCACAGGCAGGCGGTGCGCGCCGTAGCAACACCCTCCGTGCACCACATTTGAAGCGCCATTCGGACGCCGCGTTGGCGTGCGTGTGGCATGTCGCCGTGAACACGACTTCACGGTGCGTTGGTTCGCGCCCGTCACAACGGGGGCGAGGCGCGCACGCGTGCCATCGATGAGGAGTTGTTGATGACCTTCGGCCTGCTTCTGCAGCACCTGCCGCACATCCAGGAATCGCGTGCCAACTACGACGCGATGCTGTCGTTGCGGCCGGCCCATCTGTACCACGCGCACCATCTGGCCGATTGGTGGCGGGGTCTGAGGAAGTTCGTGTCGTAGCCGGGTGCGCAGCCGTGCCGGTCGGCGTGATTTGGGGAATGACCATGCCAACACCATCGAATGTTTCGGCAGCCAGCGTGGCCATGGAGCCGATCGAGCGCAGTGCCGCGCTCGACAGCGCGCACCAAGGCGATATCACCGGTGCGCTGGGCACCATTGCGCACCACGATGTCGCGCCGCGTACGGGCTGGGGGGCACGCTTGCGCACGCTGCTGGCCATCCTCGGCCCGGGGCTGATCGTGATGGTGGGTGACAACGATGCAGGCGCCTTCGGCACCTACACCCAGGCCGGGCAGAACTATGGCACCACGCTGCTGTGGACGCTGTTGCTGCTGGTGCCGGTGCTGTTCGTCAACCAGGAGATGGTGCTGCGCCTGGGCGCCGTCACGCGCGTCGGCCACGCGCGGCTGATCTTCGCGCGCTTCGGTAAGTTCTGGGGCGCGTTCAGCATCATCGACCTGTTCCTGCTGAATGCGCTGACGATTGCGACCGAGTTCATCGGCATCATGTTCGCGCTCGATTTCTTCGGGGTCTCACGGGTGACGGGGGTTTGCCTGGCGGCGGCGCTCATCATGGCGGCGGCCAGCACAGGCAACTTCCGGCGCTTCGAGCGGTTTGCGGTCGGTCTGTGCGTGCTCAGCCTGGCGCTGGTGCCGGTGCTGGTGTCGATCCATCCGCCGGCCGGCCAGATCGCGCGGGACTTCTTCGTGCCGAACTGGCCCACGCATGCCCGGCTGAGCGACGTGATGCTGCTGGTGATCGGCATCGTCGGCACCACGGTCGCGCCATGGCAGCTGTTCTTCCAGCAGAGCTACGTGATCGACAAGCGCATTACGCCGCGCTTCATTCCGTATGAGAAGGCCGACCTGTGGATCGGCATCGTGCTGGTGATGATCGGCGCGGTGGCGATGATGTCGTTCTGCGCGGCGCTGTTCGGTGGCAAGCCGGAGTTCGGCGCCTTTACCGATGCCGGCGGGGTCATGGCCGGCCTGGAACGCTATGCAGGGCGCGCCTCGGCGGTGTTCTTTGCCATCGCGCTGCTGGATGCCTCGATCATCGGCGCGGCGGCGGTGTCGCTGGCCACGGCCTACGCCATCGGCGATGTGTTCCAGATCCGCCACTCGCTGCATCGCAAGGTGTCGGACGCCGGCGGCTTCTATCTCGTCTATTTCGGCATCGTCGCCGGGGCGGCAGCGCTGGTGCTGATTCCGGGCAGCCCGCTCGGCCTGCTGACCGAGGCGGTGCAGACCCTGGCGGGGGTGCTGCTGCCGAGCGCCACGGTCTTCCTGCTGCTGTTGTGCAATGACCGCGCGGTGCTGGGGCCGTGGGTCAACTCACAGCGGCTGAACCTCTTCACGGGCGCGGTGATCTGGGTGCTGGTGATGCTCTCGGTCGTGCTCACGACGTCGGTCATGTATCCGAACCTCTCGGGCAAGACCATGATCGAGCTGCTGGCCGGCGGCACGCTGCTGGCACTGGCCGGTTATCTCGCCAGCGTGGGCTTGCGCCAAATCCGCCGCGGCTCGGTCGAGGATGAGCTCGCCGGCATGCCCGCCTACGCGGACAACGCGCGCGACACCTGGCGCATGCCGCCGCTGGACCAACTCCCGCCGCCGAATCTCACGCTCGCCAAGCGGGTCTGGATGGGCGTACTGCGCGCCTATCTGGTGTTCGCGGTGATCCTGGTGGTGGTGAAGGTGTTGCAGCTGACCGTCTTCAAATAGCGATGACGGCCCCCGTGGCTCAACCGCCGAACGTCCACACCGCAACCGAAGCGACCAGGCAGTAGCAGCCGAACAGATACCAGCGCCCTTGCTCCAGCCAGCGCGACAACCAGCGCAACGCCACCAGCCCGGCGACGAAGCTCGCCGCCATGCCCAGCAGGCTTGGCGCCAGCATGGGCAGCAGGCTATCGGTGGCGCCCGCGTAGGCCTGGTAGAAGCGGTAGCCTTCCTTGGCGATCACCGCCGGCGTCAGCACCACGGCGAGCGCGAAGCTGAACTCCTCGGCGCGGCGGCGCTGCACGCCCAGTAGCATCCCACTCGAGATGGTGGCGCCCGAGCGCGACAGGCCGCGGAACGGCAGGCACAGCCCCTGCACGGCGCCGATCCACAGCGCGCGCTTGCCGGTCAGGTCTTCGGCGGCAGTCACCGCGCGCCTGGACGACACGATGATCAACACGCCGGCCACGGCCAGGCTCACCGCCATCAGCTTGGTGTTGCCGAACAGGTGCTCCACCTCGAAGCTTGCTGCACCGCGCATCACCGTGTGCTTGATCACATAGAGCAGGGTCAGCCCGACGATGCCGGTGGCAACCGTGGCCACCGCCACGTACACGCCGTTGTCCCACAGCGCCTTGGCCGAGGAGAAATACGTCTGCCGCCACGAGCGCCAGAAATAGACGATGACCGCGAACATGGTGCCGGTGTGCAGCATGACCAGCAGCAGCGTCATGTCCGGCGAGGTCGGGTCGAGCCCCAGCCATTTTTCGGCCAGGATGACGTGGGCCGAACTGGACACCGGCAGCAGCTCGGCGATGCCCTGGACGCAGGCGAGGATGAGGATGTGGAGCGTATTCATACGATGTGAGCAGGTGATCGAAACGTCGTCCGGATGCCCCCGGGGATGCAGGGGGGCACGGTCCGCTAGCGGCTGAGCAAGGGTTTGCCAAACAGAGACGGTACCAGATCGTCGAGAAAGAGCAGCAACTGGAGGTTCGCGCCCACGCCGCGCGTCGATCCGTGGGTCAACGGCAGCACGAGTTCTGCCGCGACCTGCCACGTGTCCTTGACGTAGGCGATGCCGGGGTTGATCGTGCCGCGCGTACGCTGCCCCCGTGGCGAATCGAACGCGAACTCCACCAGCGGAATGAATTGGTGCAGCGGCTCCTCCTTGGGCAGCTCGCCCGGCACGAACCGGTCGGTCAGGTAGAGCGTGCTGTACTCCAGCGCGAAGCCCCAGTGGACGGTTGTGACATTGGGGGTGCGCGCGGGGGTGAGCTGCCGTGTCACCGGGTCGTAAGCGAGGTTGTCGGACGCCTTGCTGGTGGGCACGGCCACGCTGACGCCCGCCGTGACACCTAACGGCCGCAGCCAGGACAAGGCATCGGGCAGCGCACCGAATCCTTGCCCCAGGTAGAGGCTGGGGGCGATCGTGGCGGAGGTACTGGCGCCGAGCCGTTTGGCCCCGCTCTGCGGCAGCCCGTAGATCAGCGAGGCGGCAACCAGGGTTTCATTCAGGTCGTCTTCGTAGAGCCTGGATTTGAGCACCAGATCGGAGCCGGTCGCGCCGGGCTGACGTGTGCTGTCCCAATCGCGGCGGATGAACCCGCTGTCAAAGCCGATCGACATATTGGGCGTCAGCAGCCGCGCGAACGAGACTGTCGCGCCGCGATCCGTAACGTTGCCGCTGTCGTCCGGGTGTTGCACGGCGCCAGCGGTGATCGAAAGCTCGTCGGCAACAGCGGGGTCGTCGAAATTGAGCGTGCCGGGAAAGAAGCGGTTGCCGGCAATGCCGTGCGCCCACGAGGGCGTGGAAATGGACGCTGCGAGCGCGAGCGCGGCCGCGCACATGCGAACAAATGCGGATGGGTGGAACATGGTCGGGAGAGGCCCCGCGGTCAGACCGCGAAGGGTTTTCTTCTTGTTGTAGTCGACTGGCGGCGGACGCCCTTGGGGCGCCGCGCGTTGTACTTGAGGTCAGGACAAGCGATATGGAATGGCCGTTGCGTTATCTCGCCGGCAACGGATGCACTTCCACCGTGATGTGCGACAGCGCGTTGAACCGCCGCAGCAGCGCGTGATAGAACTGCGGCCCGCGCTGGCCCTGACGTGTGCCCACCGACACCACCGCCCCAAGATGCCCGGGGCCGATGCGCCAGACGTGCAGGTCGAGCAGGGTGTCGCCGTCGGCCTCCAGTGCACTCTTGATGCGCCCGCCGATGTGCTGGTCCGGCGTCATGTCGACCAGGATGCCGCCGGTGTCGCGCATCAGCCCGTATGACCAGTTGGCGATGACCAGCGCGCCCACCACGCCCGCCAGCGGGTCCATCCACAGCCAGCCGAACGCCTTGGCCAGCAGCAGGCCGATGATGGCGAGCACCGAGACGAAGGCGTCCGCCAGCACGTGCACATAGGCGGCACGCATGTTGTGGTCACGGTGGTGGGCGTCGTGGCCGTCGTGTCCATCGGCGTGGTCGTGCTCGGCGAAGACTACGGTGTGCTCCTGCGTGCCAATGTTGATCACGGCAGTGAAGGCGTGCGGCTCGGGAATCTCCGTGGTGGATTCCAGATAGCCGGCCTTGCGCGTCAGCACGAATTCCTGGCGGGCGCCATCGGGGCGGAGGGTGGTGACCGTCGCCACGTCGTTCGGCAGCACGGCGGTTTCGCCGGCCAGGCGGAAGACCGGCGGCACGCCATCTTCGAAGATCGACAGCGCCAGCACGCCTGCCGGCGTGGCGATGTGCTGGACTTCGTCGTCATGGTCGTGCGCCTCGTCGTGACCGTGACCATGACCGTGGGAATGTCCGTGCCCATGGCTGTGGCCGTGGTGGTCGCCGCCGCTGAGCAGCCACGCGCTGGCGATGTTCACCAGCAGACCCACGACTGCAATCGGGATCGCCTCGCCAAAGCGGATCGGCACCGGCGCGAAGAAGCGCGCCACCGCTTCGTAGCCGATCAGCAGCGCGATCATCGCCAGGATGATGGCGCTGGTGAAGCCGGCCAGATCGCCCAGCTTGCCGGTGCCGAACACGAAGCGCGGGTCTTTCGCGTGGCGCCGCGCATAGGTGTAGGCCAGCGCCGCGATCAGCATGGCGCCGGCGTGCGTCGACATGTGCAGCCCGTCGGCCACCAGCGCCAGCGAGCCGAACACGCTGCCGCCGATGATCTCGGCCGCCATCATGAGCGTGCACAGCACGATCACGGCCCAGGTCTTGCGCTCGTTCTTCTCGTGCCCGGTGCCCAGGAACACGTGGTCATGGTCGACGCCGAACGGCGTGTCGTAGAAATCGCTCATGGCAGGCTCACTTGAAATAGCTGTGCACGACTTCGATCAGCTGCTCTTTGGCGCTGCCGTCGGCGTGGTCATGTTCGTCATCCACCTCGGTCAGGTGGGTGCGGATGTGGTCTTCCAGCACCACCGCCAGCAGGCCATTCATGGCGCCGCGGCAGCTCGTGATCTGCTGCAGGACGGAGACGCAGCCTTGCTCCTCTTCCAGTGCGCGCTCGATGGCATCGAGTTGGCCGCGAATGCGGCGCACACGGTTGAGCAGCTTCTGCTTTTCGCGAACGGTGTGGCTCATGGGTTGAGGTATTTAAATAGGGTAGGGGGGTATATTACCTTGCGCAGATCAAGATGCAACCCTGTGCTGTGTAGGGGTGACGGCGCGGCGCATCGGATGTGCCACGGCGCCCGTCTTCGCCAGCGGCGGCTTGGCTTGCAGGCAATCCAGGCACGCGCAAAGGTGATGTTTTGATCTCGCCTCTTCCTTAAAAAACAAACCAGCTGGACGGTTTACATCGTGCCGGGCCGGTGCTAGGCTGCGACCTCGCATGGATGGCCATGCGTGGACCTGGTCCCCAACGCGGCAGGTCCGAACCGGAACCGGAGATCGAGATGACCAAGTCAACCCACGCGTGGCGCCTGCTGATTGCGGTGGTCTGTGCAGCCTTGGCGGGCTGCGCGAGCGTGAAGCCTGTTGCGTATTCGGGGGTGGCCTCGACCCCCTACCTGAAGCCCAATCCGCAGGACGATTCGGGCCGCGTGCCGTACAGCTATGCAACGCAGACGGACTGGCGCAAGTACCGGCGCGTGATGATCGATCCGGTGGCGATCTACCGCGGTGCCGACAACCAGTTCGGCGATATGAGCGAACCGGACCGCGCCGCGCTCGCCAGCTACATGCAGACCACGTTTGCGCAAAGGCTGCAGCCGCGCTTCGAGCTCGCCGGCGATCCGAATCCGAGCACGCTGCGCCTGAAGCTCACGCTGACCGGCGCCGATACCACCACGCCCGTCCTGGGTCCGCTGTCGCGGTTCGATATCGCAGGCGGCATCTATAACGGCGTGCAGACGTTCCGGGGCAAGGAGGGCACCTTCACCGGCTTCGTCATCTACTCGGTCGAGGTCTACGACGCGTCGACCAATCGTCTGCTCAGCGCGTATGTGACCAAGCAATACCCCAGCCCGTGGAACATCGGGGCGAGCTTCGGCGCGCTCAGCGCGGCAAAGACCGGCATCGAGAAGGGCGCCGATGCCTTGGTCGCGCAACTGAAGTAACGGCGCGCGCGAGCGACGGAGGCAGGTGCTGCCATGGCGCGTTCGAAAAGCCGGTGGGTGTCGGTGTGTCTGTGGCTGATCCCGATCCTGATGGCGCTGATCAGCATCGGTTTGGTTGCCGGGCAGGTGGCGGAGCAGGGGCCGCAGATCACGGTCAGCTTTCTCGATGCGGACGGCATCGAGCCCGGCAGGACGCCTGTGAAATACAACGATGTTGAGGTCGGTGTGGTGACGGCGATCGGGCTTTCCGCGGATCGCAACCGGGTGCTGGCAACGGTGCGGCTGACCAAGGCGGCCGGCGACCTAGCGGTGCAGGACTCACGCTTCTGGATCGTGCGCCCGCGCGCGGATGCGCGCGGTGTCTCGGGATTCGGCGCACTCCTGTCGGGTGCGTATATCGGCGCGGATGCGGGGCATGTTCGCGAAACCCGGAACACGTTCATCGGCCTGGAAGTCCCGCCCGTTGTTACCGCTGCGCGGCAAGGCGCCAGCTACGTGTTGCGCAGCGGTTCGCTCGGCTCCATCCATGACGGGGCGCCCGTCTACTATCGCCATGTGGAGGTTGGACGGGTGACCGGTACAGCCCTCAACGCAGACGGCAAGGGCGTCACGATCGATGTCTTCGTCGACGCGCCCTATCACCGGTACATCGGTTTGAACACGCGCTGGTGGGACGCGAGTGGCGCCAATCTGTCGCTCGATTCGCGCGGGGGCAATTTCAGCATGCAGTCGCTGGAGGCGTTGCTGCTCGGCGGTGTCGCCTTCCGACCGTCGCCCGGACAGCCCGCCGGCGCGCCGGCGCCTGCCGGCACGGTGTTCGATCTGGCCAGCGACGGTATCGACGCGCCAGATCAACCCGATGGCACGCCGGCCGTTGTCGAGATGCGGTTCGCACAATCGCTGCGTGGACTGTCGGTTGGCGCGGCGGTGGATTTCCGGGGTGTCCCGCTAGGCGAGGTCACGCAGGTCAACCTCGAACGCAACCCCAGGGCGGGCGCCGTCGACATGCGTGTCACCTTGAATCTCTATCCGGATCGGCTCGGGCCGCAGTTTCGTGCGTCCGCCGAGCATGCTGACGGCACGGCCGGCAAGGCGCTGCTGCGCAAGCTGGTGGCGGATGGGCTGCGCGGGCAGCTGCGCACCGGCAACCTGCTGACCAACCAGCGCTATGTCGCGCTCGACCTGTTTCCGAATGCGCCGCAGGCGCGGGTCGATCTGAGCCGCACGCCGGTCGAGTTGCCCACCGTGCCGAATGCGCTCGACGATCTGCAGGCAGAGGTCGCGGATTTCGCGAAGAAGCTCGATGGCGTGCCGTACGCCAAGATCGACGCGGACCTGCAACGCACGTTCGCGCGGGTGCATCGCCTTTTTCAGCAAGCCGAGACCCAGTTGGCACCGCAGGCGCAGGAGTCGCTTGCCACGGCGCGGCAGGCTGTTGACGCCGCTGGCGAGGCGATGCAGACGCCATTGCTGCTGCAACGGGACGCGCGCCAAGCCCGCGAGCAGTTGGCGAGGGCGCTGACGGCCCTCGATGCGCTTGCCAACCTGGTCGAGCAGCGCCCTGCATCCCTTGTCTGGGGCAGCGCGGCGGCGTTTTAGGCGGAGGGATGCGCGGGCGTCCGGGAGCGCGCTTGTACAATGACCGCCGAACGATTTCCCGGCTGGCGGAAGCGCTCGCACTTGTCATCCTTGCCCCCGCGTTTGCCCCTGCAGACGCCCGCAATTGAACCCATGGATAACGCAACCCGTTCGGAACGCTCGCGCAAAGCGGGCATCGAGGCCGCACTCACCATCATCGCCCGCGACGGTCCGGGGCAGCTGACGTTCGACGCCATGGCGCGCGAGAGCGGCATCAGCAAAGGCGGGCTGATGCACCAGTTCCCGAACAAGGGCGCGGTGCTGAAGGCGCTGCTCGATCACCAGATCGACTATTTCGAGCGCTTTTCCAAGAACTATCTCGCCTCGGCCGGAGACGGGCTGCCCGAACCGACGCTCGCGGCGCAGATCGCCACGATACGCGAGGCCGTCGCCACGCCCGCTTCCGTCACCTCCGCGATTCTCGCGGCCCTGGTGGAAGACCCGGGTCTGCTCTCCGGCTCGCGGGAGCTTGCCGCACAGAACGCCCGATCCATCGAGGAAGAGGCAGCGGACCCGGACATGGCGCTGTTGCGCTGGACGGCAGCCAAAGGGCTGTTGTTCGGGGCCATGCTGGGGCTGTGCCCGTTCTCCGACGCGGAGCGCGAGCGCCTGTTTGCGCGCCTGCGGGACGACAGCCAGTGGCCAGCGGTTGGGAGCACGAAGACGTCGGCAACCGAACGCGCAACGCGCAAGCCCAAGGGACGCGCAAAGGGCGGTTGAGGGCGTTGGGCGCATGTTTGCGGTGAGCTGTCGATGCATGACGACTCCCACCGTTGCGCTGCGGCCAGTCAAACGAAGTCGGTCGAGCTGGTGACGGATTCCCAGGTGCTGATCTCGCGGTTCAACGTTTTCAGGCGCGCTTCCACCAGGCGCCGCGCGTCGTTGCCCAGCAGCAAGTGCGTTGGCGGATCGTGCGCATCGACGATGCGCAGGAGCGCGAGGGCCGCCTTGGCCGGATCACCGGCCTGATGGCCGCTGTAATCCTGCCGGCGCTTGCGCACCGGATCGAACACCGCGTCGTAGTCCGCAATGGAGCGCCCGGAGCGGACCATCGAGCGCCCGGCCCATTCCGTGCGGAAGGAGCCCGGCGCGACGGCCGTGACCTGGATGCCGAGGCCGCTCACCTCTTTGGACAGCGCCTCGCTGATGCCTTCGAGCGCGAACTTGCTGCCGCTGTAGTAGGCCACGCCGGGCAAGCCCACGTAGCCGGCCATCGACGTGATATTGATGATGTGCCCACGGCGGCGCTGGCGCATGGCGGGCAGCACGGCCTTGATCATGGCCACCGCCCCGAATACGTTGACCTCGAACTGACGGATCAGCTCGGCCAGCGGCGACTCCTCAAGAATGCCCTCATGGCCGTAGCCCGCGTTGTTGATCAGTACATCGATCGGGCCCCAGTCCGCCTCAATGCTGCGCACGGCGGGCTCGACGGTATCGAAGCCGCTGACGTCCAGGATGACCGCCTTGGCGCGTGTCGGGTGCAGCGATTCGAAGGCGGTGCGATCGTCCTCGCGCCGCACCGTGCCGACCACGCGGTGCCCGGCCTGCAGGGCCGCTTCGGCAAACGCGTGGCCCAGGCCGCCACTGGCACCGGTGATGAGGAATGTCTTCTGCGAGGTCTTCATGACGAACTCCGTGTAGAGACGGCACCAGCCGGGGTGGCTGGCGCGAGGCGTCGATGGGGAGGGCAGTGGGTGCGCGGCCGCGGCAGGAAGACCATTCCGGCCGTGGCCGACGCGCTCAACGGCCGGCGCTAAAGCCGCCGTCCACCGGCAGGACCGTGCCGGACACGAAGTCGGCCTTGGCCAGGTAGAGCACGGCGTCGCTGATCTCGGCGATGTTGGCGATGCGGCCCAGCGGGTGCAGGCTGCCGAGCGCCGCATGGGTTTCGGCGGCGTGCATCGGGGTGTCGACGACACCCGGGGCGACTGCATTGACCGTTACGCCATGGGGTGCCAGTTCCAGCGCCAGCGCGCGCGTGGCCTGGTTGATGCCGCCCTTGAGCGCCACCGCCAGCAGCGCCGGCACGCCGCCGTGCGGCTGCAGCGCCAGCGATGCGGTGATGTTGATGATCTTGCCGCGCTTGCGCTCGCTCATGTGCTTGGCCGCTTCCTGCGACGGGTACAGCACGCCCTTCAGGTTGGTGGAGATCTGCTCTTCCACTTCGTCGGGCGTGAACTGCACGAACGGCTTGGCGGTGAAGATGCCGGCGTTGTTGACCAGCACGTCAACCTTGCCGAACTTGGCAATGGCTTGCGCGAAGACTTGGCGGGCCGATTCCGGTTTGCCGACATCGCCCGCGACGCCCAGGAAGCGCTCGCCAGCGTTCAGGCGTGCGGCGGCGGCCTGCAGTCGCTCGGTGGAGCGGCCGGTGCCGACCACGTTGTAGCCCGCCTTGAGGAAGGCTTCGGCCAGGCCCAGGCCAATGCCGCTGCTGGCGCCGGTGATGATGACGGTGTTGGTTGCGTTGCTCATGATGGTGCTCCGTTGGATTCAGGTTCAAGTTCAGGGTCCGGTGTCGGACTTCAGGGCCGGCACCGGAGTGGAATCACTGTATTGCGGCAACGGAGCGCAAAAAACGGGGTTTGCTACACTTGTCCTATTACATGGCGTAAAGAATATGCACCGACAATTCGACGACATCCTGCTCGGCAGCATCGAGCTGTTCTGCCTGGCGGCCGAGGCCGGCAGCTTCACGGCCGCCGCCAATACCGCGGGCGTGACGCCTGCCGCCGTCAGCCGTTCGATCTCGCGCCTGGAAAAGCGGCTGGGCGTGCGCCTGTTCGTGCGCTCCACGCGCAGCATCCGGCTGACCGAGGGCGGCAAGGAGTATTTCGAGCAATGCCGCGCCGCGCTCACCCAGCTGATCGAAGCCGAGCGCAAAGTCACCGGCGAGCAGGTGCAGCCCTCGGGCACGATCCGCATCAGCGCGCCGACCACCTATGGGCACCACCGCCTGCTGCCGCTGCTGCCGGCGTTTCGCGCCAAGTACCCGCTGATCAAGGTGGAAGCGCATATCAGCAACCGCAACGTCGATTTCCACGAAGAGAACTTCGACGTAGCGATCCGCTTCCGCGCGCAGCCCGACTCGATGATGGTGTCGCGCCATCTTGAAGACGCGGCGCTCGTGGTGGTTGCGAGTCCCGCCTATCTGAAGCGGGCGGGCATGCCCAAGCGCTTGGCGGACCTGGAGCAGCACGAGTGCATCCAGTTCGACCTGCCGAGCAGCGGGCGGCAGATCGCGTGGCTATTCAAGGAGGATGGTCACGAGAAGGAGATCCTCTCCACCGGCAACTACATGTGCTCGGACGACGTGCTGGCCGGCGTGACCCTGGCCAAGGCGGGCGCGGGCCTGTTCCAGACCTACCGATTCATCGTCGAGAAGGACCTGGCCGAAGGTGGGCTGGTCGAGGTGCTGCAGGCGTTTGCGGGACGCTCGCGCCCGGCGAGCCTGATGTATCCGCACGGCCGTCTGCTGCCATCGCGCGTGCGCGCGTTCGTCGATTTCATGACGGAACACGCGCAATCGCTCACGACTGCACCAGACGGCACGCGTGCGGTCAGGCGCAAGCCTACGAAGTAGCGCGGCCGGTTTGCGGCTTCGGACATTGAGCCGGGCGACCTGATCGCGGTCGATTCTTCGCTACGCCCACAACGGATGTCGACGTAGCGAAGGAACTTACAAAAGGAGCCATCTTTCTTGAGAAAAATAGCGAAGTAGATTACAAAAAATAGCGAAGTTCGATGGAGTGGACGGCGTGGTTCGTGCTGAGTCTTCCGGCATGCTTCGCGCCTATCAGCACTGGCTTACTGCAGGCATGTTGGAGGGGCAAGCCATAGCCGAGCGTTGGTTTTCCTTGGCTGCGGAGGAGTTGGCTAGACGGGGCTGACCGTGCCTGGCAGGAGGCGTCAACCGAAAAAAAACGCCTGCCCCAAGGTCGAGAGAGAACGGAGGTAACACGGGCAGGCGGGAGCTAAAATTTGCCACTGCTTGCGCGGCAGACAACATCGGCGGCAACGAATTCAGGTCAAACTCGTACTTGGCAAATCGCGGCCGGTCGATCGCATGTCGGAGCCGGTACCGAACGTGTCGAGCACCTTGATCTTTGCGGTGTCCACATGTGGATCGGGTGTGCCAGTTCGCGTGCCGTCGCTGAATGGATCGAAGGTTCCCCACTTTGCCGCAGTACCTTTGGCGTCCAACTTGGTATGCCGCACAACGTCCACCCGCGGGCGCCGCTCTACGCCCTTGCTTCCAGCGGGCGTAATCGTTGTGAAGCTCGAGGCCGCAAACGCCGCGACGGCAAGGCCAAGCCCCCAATCTCTCGTCTCGTCAAGAAGACGCTTTAATGCAAGTGGATTGAAATCAAGGGCACCGTGGCGGGCACATGCCTTGCAAGTCGGCATTACTCGGGCACCAGTTGTCCGGCGGTCGGCGCTTGCTCACGCCGATCCCGCTGGGCGTCGGCCGCATTGCCGGGCCGGATCCTGAACCAAATGGAGTACATGGCCGGCAGGAACACCAGGGTCAAGATCGTCCCGGCAAACGTCCCGCCGATGAGCGTGTAAGCGAGCGCGCCCCAGAACACTGAATGGGTCAGCGGAATGAAGGCCAGGATGGCCGCCAGGGCGGTAAGAATCACCGGGCGTGCACGCTGGACAGTAGCCTCCACAACGGCTCTGAACGGATCCAACCCCTCGTCCTTGTTGTGCTGGATCTGCCCAATCAGGATCAGCGTGTTGCGCATCAAAATGCCCGACAGCGCAATCAGGCCAACCAGCGCGTTGATGCCAAATGGCTGCCCGAACAGAATCAGAGTGGGCACCACGCCAATCAGGCCCAGCGGGCTGGTCAGGAACACCATGACCATCGCCGGGATGGACCGCACCTGGAAGATGAGGATCAACAGGGTCACCGCCAGCATGATCGGGAACAGCGGCAGCATGGCCTTCGTCGCCTTGCCCGACTCTTCGATGGAGCCCGCCTGTTCAATGCGGTATCCGGCGGGCAGTTTCTCGATGATGGGCTGAAGCTGTTTGCTGATGGCGGTCGACACATCGGGCGGCTGCAGACCGTCGGCAATATCGCCGCGCACCGTGATGGTGGGCATGCGGTCGCGCCGGCGGATGATGGGCTCTTCCATGCGGACATCGATCTTGCCGACCTGCGAGAGCGGAATGCGCTGCCCGTTGGCACCGGCCAGCGTGAAGTCGCCGATCTTGGCGGGGTCGAGTCGAACGTTGCCGGCCGAGCGCGCAGTCACCTGCACGGTGCGGATATCCTCGCGCACAGCCGTCACGGGAATGCCGTTGAGCAGGAATTGCAGTTGCTGCGCGACGGCGCTGGAGGTCAGCCCCACGGCTTGCAAGCGGTCCTGCTGCACGGTGAAGTGCAGCGTAGGTACGCGCGTGCCCCAGTCGGTGTTGACGGTACGCATCATGGGGCTGGCGTCCATGACCTGCCGGACATCGGCCGCGATGCGGCGCAATGTCTCCGCATCCGGGCCGGTCACGCGGAAGGCCACCGGGAACGGCGAATACGGACCGAACACGAGCTGCGTGACCCGTACGCGTGCCTCGGGGGCAAGGCCGTCGGCAATGGCCTGGCGCAGGCGGAGCTTCAATGCCTCACGTTCTTCCTGGCTATCGGTGCGGATCACGATCTTGGCGAACGACGGATCCGGCAGTTCCGGCGCCATCGCCAGATAGAAGCGCGGCGCGCCCTGGCCAACGTAGGCCGTCACGATCTTGGCTTCCTTCTGTTTGGCGAGCCAGGCTTCCAGCTTTGCGGTCGCCGCGTCGGTCTGGTTGATCGACGTACCATAGGGCATCTGCACCTCGACCAGCACTTCGGGGCGGTCCGAAATCGGGAAGAACTGCTTCTTGACCACCGCCATGCCCGCGATGGCCAAGACGAAAAGGCCCACCACCGCGCCAGCGACCAGCCACTTCCGCGCAATCACACTCCCAAGCAGTGCACGGAAGCGGTTGTAGCGCGGTGTGTCGTAGATCGCATCGTGACCACCTTCGACCTTCTTGAAGTCGGGCAGCATCTTCACACCCAGGTAGGGCGTGAACACCACCGCCACCACCCACGACGCAATCAGCGCAATGCCGACAATCCAGAACATGTTGCTGGTGTATTCACCCGCGGTGGATCGCGCAAAGCCGTTGGGCATGAAGCCGACCGCAGTCACCAGGGTGCCCGACAGCATGGGGGCTGCAGTGTGGCTCCACGCATAGGCCGACGCGGCAACGCGGCTGTAGCCCGCTTCCATCTTCACCACCATCATTTCGATGGCGATGATGGCGTCGTCCACGAGCAGGCCCAGCGCCAGAATCAAAGACCCCAGCGTGATGCGGTCAAAGTTCTTGCCGGTTGCGGCCATCACAACGAACACAACGGCGAGCGTCAGCGGCACGGCTGCTGCCACCACCAGACCCGCGCGCCAACCCATGCTGACGAAACTCACCACCATGACCACCAGCAGCGCGACGAAGAACTTGAGCATGAACTCATCGACGGCAGCGGCGATATTGACGGCCTGGTCCGTCACCTTGGTCAGGCTCATGCCAAGCGGCATGTCCGCGTTGATGGCGCCGACCTCCTTGTCGAGCGCCTTGCCCAGGTCCAACCCGTTCCAGCCTTCGCGCATGACGATGCCCAGCAGCAAGGCGGGCTGCCCACCATTGCGCACCATGAACGTGGCCGGATCTTCATAACCGCGCTTGACCGTGGCAATGTCCGACAACTTCAACGTGCGGCCCTGTGACACGACCGGCGTATCTCGGATCTTCTGCAGCTCGTCGAACGCGCCATCCAGGCGGATGAACACCTGCGGGCCTTTCGTCTCAACCGAGCCGGCAGCCGTCAGCGCATTCTGGCTGTTGAGCGCAGCGAACACCTCCTGCGGACTCACACCCAGCGTCGCCAGCCGGTCATGTGAAAACTCGACGTAGATGCGCTCGGACTGCTCGCCGATGATGTTGACCTTCTTCACGCCGGGCACGTGCAGCAAGCGCTGACGCAGCGTCTCCGCATCGCGCACCAGCGCGCGTTGCGGCTCGCCCTGCGCCTTGAGCGCAAACAGGGCAAAGGTCACGTCCGAATATTCGTCATTGACGATCGGCCCGATCACGCCGGACGGCAGGTTGCCCACCTCGTCGCTGACCTTCTTGCGCGCCTGATAAAACTCTTCTTGGACTTCCGACGGCGGCGTGCTGTCGAGCAACGTCAACGTGGTGAACGCCAGGCCCGGCCGCGTGTACGTTTCCGTGCGGTCATACCAGCGCAACTCCTGCATGCGCTTTTCGAGCTTCTCGGCCACCTGGTCCTGCATTTCCTGCGCGGTGGCGCCGGGCCACACGGTGACGATGTTCATCACCTTGACCGTGAACGCCGGGTCTTCCGCACGCCCCAGCTTGAAGAAGGAAATGAGACCCGCCAGCGAGATCAGGAAGATGAGGAAGAGCGTGACGGCGCGCTCGCGCACGGCGAGCGCCGATAGGTTGAAACGACCTTGGCTCACAGACGCACCCCCGCGATGGCAGTACTGGCACCCTGACCCGCCACACGGACTTGCTGTCCTTCACGCAGCAGTTGTGCGCCAAGCGCGACGATCCGGTCGCCTTGTTTGACCTGGCCGGCAACCCGGGCACCTTCGTCACCGAGGCGCACGATGCTGATGGATCGCCACGACACCTTGGCCGGCTCCCCCTGAATGACCCACACGCCGGGGCCCTTGCCCGCATCGAACACGGCGCCCAGCGGCACCTGCAGATCGCTTTGCGCTGTCGCCAGCCGATCGGGAACCTGGATCGTGACGGTGGCGCCCAGCGGCGCATTGGCCAGTTCACCATCCAGCACATAACGCGCTTCGTACGTGCGGGTGAGCCGATCCGCGGCATCCGACAGTTGCCGCAGCTTGGCAAGCGTGCCATCGCTTTCCTTGCCGAACAACGTGGCCTGTGCGACCGAGCCGATCGCAGGCCGCAACGTTTCAGGCAACTGGACCACCGCTTCACGACGGCCGGCATGAGCCAAGCGCACAACCGCCTGCCCCGCATTGACGACCTGGCCAGGCTCGGCCAGTGTTTCCATGACCACGCCGTCGCCATCGGCAACGAGTTCTGCATAGCGACTGGCGTTGCGCGCAACGTCAGCCTGCGCTTCAGCGCCACTCAGTTGCGCTTTCGCTGCGTCCGCCGCGGCCTTGGCCTGGTCATAAGCGGAGGCGGAAATTGCGCCCGTCCCGCGCAGATCGCGGTAGCGCGCTTCATCTTCCGCCGTCTGCTGCGCGCGTGCCCGCGCGGCGGTCGCGGCTTCTTGCTGCGCATGCGCGGCGAGCTTCAGATCGACCGGGTCGATGCGCATGAGCGGCTGCCCGCGCTTGACGGTTTGCCCGGCGTCCACCAGCCGCTCCAGCACCTTGCCGGGCACACGGAACCCGAGGTCGCTCTGCACCCGGGCAGCCACGACCCCCGTGAACGAACGCGATGCGGAAGCCACTGGCTGAACGAACGCTGCGCGCACCAAGGGCGCCTCGGTGCGCGGATCGGCAGGGGCTTTTTCGCCGCAAGCGCTCAGCGCGAGCGGCAACGCAAGAACAACGGAAGAGGTAACAAAGCGACGCGAAAGCATGAAAGCCCCATCGACAGGATGATCTGGGCTTTCATTCTGGTTCTTGTGACCAATTTAGTCAATGGTCACAAAGAAAAAATCCGCGTGCTAGGGGGAAAGGCTTCGGAGCACGAGACTGGAAAGCAGTCCGGGTGCCATCTCCGTGTAGTCAAAGCTGTACTGCAAAAGCAACGGATTCATGTACGGGCGCATGACCAGGTAAATGGCCGTCGTGGCCTCGTCCAACGGCGTCTTGCGCTCGAAGTCTCCGGTCTCCCGCCCCTCCTGCAGCACATCGCGCAACACCTTCTGGATGCGCTCTTCGTAGGCGAGCACCGCCTGCCAGCGCTCAGTCGCTGCCGAGGCCGCGATTTCGTACAGCTTGCGGTCGTGGGAAAACAACCGAAGGCTGGCCTCAGTCAAGGCTTTGAACATGCGTCGGAGCTTCTCCGGCGGGGAGTTGGCCTCGGCCAGAGCGGCACTCACATCGGCCTCGATCTCGCGCAGGCAGTTGGCACAGATCATCTCGCCAATGGCCTGCTTGGACTCGAAGAACTTGTAGATGTAGGCCTTGGAAAAACCGATGGCCTTGGCCAGGTCGGACACGGCGGTCTTCTCGTAGCCGTAGCGGCTGAAGTGCTCGGTGGCGGCGGCAACGATCTGGTCTCGCACGTCGTGGTCCACCGGGCCGCGGGCGGAAACGGGGTAAGGAGTGGTCTTCATGGGCTCCAGCTTACGCGAGTCGAGATAGTTGAACAACTTGTGACCAATTTGTACTATAGTCACTAAAAATTTCGATGGAAGTCACCCATGTTGCCAAAACACTCCCTTGCGGCCCTCCTCGTTGCCAGCCTGGCAGCCGGGTGTGCCGTCGGCCCGGATTATGTGAAGCCCGATGCGTCGGTTCCCGAACGATTCCAGGGCCAGACGGCGGTCGAGCAGCGCACCGCCCATGCCGCAGCTGACCTGTCCGCGTGGTGGGCCGGTTTTGGTGATCCGCAACTCACGCAGTTCGTCCAGCTCGCGTTGGAACAGAATCTGGACCTCGCCCAGGCTTTCGCCCGCGTCACGCAAGCCCGCGCAGGCTTGGGCGCTGCCAATGCAGCGTTGCTGCCATCGGGCAATGTCACGGGCCAGGCCGCGCGTGCGTACCAGTCCGTCGAAACCCCATTGGGCCGCGTGTTGAACTCAAGGCCCGGCTTCGACCGCTACGGCAACGCGTTTGAAGCCGATGCAAACGCGAGCTGGGAGTTGGACGTATTCGGCGGTCTGCGCCGTGGCCGAGAGGCGGCACTGGCGGACTACCAGGCCTCCCAGGCGGGCGCAGTCGCCACACGGCTGGCCGTGGCCGCACAGACTGCCGATATCTACATCACCATCCGCGGCCTGCAGACGCGCCTGAAGGTGGCCCGTCACCAGGTACAGACGCAGGAGGAATTGCTCTCCACCATCAATCTGCTTTACGGCAAGGGGCTGGCGGCTGAACTTCAAGTCAGGCAGACCGAAGGCGCACTCGCTCAGGTTCGCGCTTCCATCCCACAGCTTGAGGCGGGCCTCGATGCCGCGATGAATGCGTTGGACGTGATGCTCGGCTCGCTGCCGGGCACGCACCGGACCGAACTGGCAGAAGACAAAGACATCCCGGCTGCTCCGCAGATTGCGATCAGCGGATCGCCGGGCGAGTTGCTGAGGCGCCGACCTGACCTCATCGTCGCCGAGCGTCGCCTGGCGGCCTCCAACGCACGCATCGGTGTCGCTATTGCGGAGTACTACCCGAAGTTCTCCCTTAGCGGCCTGCTGGGCAGCGCCACATCGGTAGGTGCCGGAAGCCTGTTCGGCAGCGGTGCCAGTCAATTTGCGGGCGTGCTCGGTCTGCGCTGGCGCCTGTTCGACTTCGGCCGTATCAACGCGCAGATCGATCAGGCCAAGGGGCAAGAGGCGGAGATGCTCGCGGCGTACCTGCTCGCCGTGCTGCGCGCCACGGAAGACGTGGAAGACGCGTTCTCCGCCCTGGTCAAGCGCGAGGAGCAGGCCGTCGTGCTCACACAAGGCGTGGATTCGCTCGGCCGCGCCCGAAACGCTTCGTTTGCCGCCTACCAGAAAGGCGTCGTCAGCCTGATCGAAGTCCTGCAAGCCGATGAAAGCCTGCTGCGCGCATCGGACGCGCGCGCCCAGGCGCAAACGGAATCGGCACGTGCTGCCGTCGCGGCATTCAAGGCGCTGGGCGGTGGCTGGCAACCCGACGAATCAGCCGCCATTGCAAGCAAATAGTCGCGCCGCGCTTCCAGCGCAGCGCGTCGCAGCAACCGATTTACCGCAGCTCCAACTCACCCATACAGAAAGAAACTGCCATGTCCAATTCCAAAGTTGTCGTCATCACCGGCGTGTCTTCGGGCATTGGCCGTGCGACCGCCGCAAAGTTTGCCCTGCGGGGCTGCCGGGTATTCGGCACCGTGCGCAACCTCGCAAAAGCGCGGCCGCTGCCAGGCGTTGAGCTGGTCGAGATGGATATCCGCGATGAAGTGTCGGTTCAGCAGGGAATCCAGACCATCATTGGGCAGGCCAAGCGCATCGATGTGCTCGTCAACAGTGCCGGCGTGACGCTGCTGGGCGCGACCGAAGAAACGTCGATCGCCGAAGCGCAGGCGCTATTCGACACCAACGTGTTTGGCATCTTGCGGACCACCCGAGCCGTATTGCCGCAGATGCGTGCGCAACGTTCGGGAAGAATCATCAACATCAGCTCGGTGCTCGGCTTTCTGCCGGCGCCGTACATGGGCCTCTATTCCGCATCCAAACACGCGGTGGAGGGGATGTCCGAGACGTTGGACCACGAGGTGCGCAAGTTCGGCATCCGTGTGGTGCTTGTTGAGCCCTCATTTACCAAGACCAGTCTGGATACCAACGCTCCCCATGCGGCTTCCAAGGTATCCGCCTACGACGACGAGCGCAGCGTTGTTTCGCAGTCAATTCAAAAAAGTGTCGAAAAAGCGCCGGAACCCGATGGTGTCGCGCGCACGATCGTCGATGCCGCCCTGGGTGCATGGAAGATGCGCCGCACCCCCAAAGGCGAGGCCTCCCTTCTGAGCAAGTTGCGCCGTTTCATGCCGGCAGGCCCGGTCGATACGAGTCTGCGCAAGACGTTTGGACTCTCCTGAAGCGTGTTACCAGAAACAGATCCGGCGCACACAGCATCGGAAGAGCCCCATGACGCATCCCGACAACTCCGCCACCACGGCGTCCGCCACGATGGTTCAGGCTTCACCCAACGTGCAACCTAACGCCACGTCACCTTGGCCGGTGTTCTGGGTTGTCAGCGTTGCGGTGTTTCTTGTCTCGATGGACGGCACGATGCTGTTCGCGGCATTCAGTGCCTTACGTGCGGGATTTCCTCGCGCTACCGCGGCGGACCTGTCCTGGGTGCTCAATGCCTACACCGTCGCCTATGCAGCAATGCTCATTCCCTCGGGCGGGCTGGCGGACAAACACGGGCGCAAAAAGGTGTTTCTGGCCGGCGTAGGGCTGTTTCTGGCGGCGTCGGTTGCGTGTGGTTTGGCGGTCAACGTTGGGTGGCTCGTTGCTGCACGCGTGCTTCAGGCCATTGGCGCTGCGTTGCTGACGCCCGCATCGCTCTCACTCGTGCTGGCGGCGTTCCCAATCAGCAAGCGTGCGGTGGCGATCAGTCTATGGGGAGCAGTCGGTGCTCTGGCTGCCGCGGTGGGGCCAAGCCTTGGGGCATTCGTGATCGCATCGATCGGCTGGCAGTGGGCCTTCTACCTGAATGTGCCTTTGGGCCTGGCTGCCATATGGCGCGGCGCGACACTGCTCACCGAGACAAAACAGCACGCCACCAACCGCCCGCTTGATCTGTTCGGGATGGGCCTGCTGATCATCGGGACGGGCGCTTTAGCACTGTCCATTGTGCAATCGGAATCGCATGGTTGGTCGCGCCATGAACTGCTCGGTATTGCCGGCATCGGGCTCTTGAGCATCCTCGGATTTGTGGCATGGGCGCGCGTTGCTCCCGCACCGCTGTTCGATTTGGGGTTGTTTCGCAACCCGACTTACCGGTACGTCAATCTCGCAACGTTGAGTTTCGGCACCGCGTTTTCGATGATGTTCTTCGGCTTCTTTTTCTATATGAAGTCGATCTGGCATTACTCGCTGCCATTGGCGGGGCTTGCCATCACGCCCGGGCCGCTGCTGGTGATTCCGGTGGCCACCCTCTCAGGCCGAATCGCGAGTCGACATGGCCACCGGCCACTGTTGGTGGTAGGTAGCCTGTTCTACGCGAGCAGTGCTGTGTGGTTCTTGCTGGTGCCCGGCATTACACCTGCTTATCTGACGCACTGGCTGCCGGGCATGCTGCTCAGCGGTGTGGGTGTAGGCATGGTGTTGCCGTCGCTGTCGGGGGCCGCAGTCAGCCGCTTGCCTGCAGACCACTACGCGGTTGGCGGTGCAATCAATCAGGCAATACGGCAAATCGGTTCTGTCATGGGAGTCGCTCTGACGGTGCTGCTGCTCGGAAGCGCTGGTTTGCAACGTACCGATTTCAATGCGCTCTACCTGTGCCATATGGGCTTGGCGCTGCTGACCGCAGTCCTATGTCTGCCCGTCAACACGGTGCCTCACGCCATCGCCAAAACTCGGTGACTCCCGCTGCAGCCTACAGGTCAAAGAGGAAATTCGTGCACACCCCGCTAGAGATGTCGATGGAAATTTCGCCATTCCATGCCCGCTGGCCCTGTCGATGCCAGCCTGAGGAAGGCACTCGGACTCCACTGAAATCGTTGCCCCGATTCCACATCACCACCAGAACTCGATGAGCCTTTGTTCTGGCGCCTCCGGTTGTCGGGTGAGTCCCATGACCGCTACAGCGATCAGTGACTCACCGACAAAGCTGCCGTATCCGCAGCGGTGCGGGAAGCGCACGAGCACTTCGGGCGGCTGGATGTCGTCGTCAACAACGCCGGCTTCGGTGTTTTCGGTTTTGTTGAGGAGCTTACTGAACACGACGTGCGCGCTCAGTTCGATACGAACGTGTTCGGTTCTCTGTGGGTGACGCAAGCGGTATTGCCCTACCTGCGCGCCCAAGGCAGTGGTCACATCATCATGCTGTCCAGCTTGCTCGGGCTTGCCGCCTTTCCTTCAACCGGTGTGTATAGCGCCTCGAAGGCGGCAATCGAGGGACTGGCTGATTCCCTGGCTCAGGAAGTTGCTGCCTTCGGCATCAAGGTCTCCATCATCGAACCCGGCCCCTTTGGCACGGATTTCGCCGGCTCCTCTACGTATTCTGAACCGCTGGCGCCCTACAACGGCGTGCGGGACGCGGTCAACGCCAGCTTTGCCTCTATGCCGATGGCAGAACCTGCCAGCGTGGGCCCGGCGCTACTGAAGATTGTCGATGCGGAAAAGCCGCCACTGAGAGTCTTCTTTGGTCCCCTCGCGAGCCAGGTCGTTCCGTACGTCTATGCGGAGCGGCTCAAGGCATGGCACGAATGGGCTCATGTCGGCACTGAAGGCGAGGCCGTACACAGCTAAGGCACAACCATCGGCCCGGTGCTCGCAGAACTCCCGCGCCTGGCTGATGAAATCATCAACTCGCACTCACGATAGGTGGAACATGAATATCGGCATCATTGGAACCGGCAGTATCGGCGGCACAATTGCGCGTCAGTTAGCGGCCGCCGGGCACAAGATTCGAGTCGCGAACTCAAGAGGGCCGGATAGCGTTCGAAGCTTTGCGGATGAAATCGGCGCGACAGCCGTTGACGTGAATGACGCAGTCAAAGGCGCGGATGTGATCATCTTGGCGGTGCCGTTGCCTGCCATGGCCCAGCTTCCCTCAGGTCTGTTTGATGCGCTTCCTGCAGATGTGTCGATCGTGGATACAAGCAACTACTATCCCGACTTGCGCGACCCACGAATCCCAGAAATCGACAGCGGCATGCCTGAAAGTGTGTGGGTGTCGAGGAAACTCGGCCGTCCCGTGATCAAAGCCTTTAACAACATTCTGGCGCACTCGCTCGCACAGCTTGGACGTCCAGAGGGGGCACCAGCTCGTTTAGCCGTCGCCGTAGCGGGTGACAATCTCCGGTCGAAGCAGATCGTCATGGCACTCGTGAACGAGACTGGATTCGATCCTGTCGATGCGGGCGCGCTGGAAGAGTCCTGGCGGCAGCAGCCGTCGACACCCGCCTATTGCTGTGACTATGGCGTGGAGTTGATGAGTAAGGGGCTCGCCGCAGCGCAGAAAGGCGCTGCATCAGAGAAACGTGATCGATTGGCTGACCTGTTTACCAAGCTGGGGCCCAATCCAAGCCATGCCGATATCATTGCCATGAACCGTTCGCTCAATCCGCTCACTTGAACTCAGCCGCAAGAACTGTGTTCTAACGCCCGTCTCCCGCGGGAAGTGGGCGACCGGTGCTCAACACTAAAGGATGGCGATCGGCCGGTAGGACGTAGGCCACCAGGCATGCACATCCGCCCATCCCAAGGTAAAATCTATCGGTACCCCAAAGCCGATTGATTGCCATGACGCTCACCGAACTCAAATACATCGTCGCCGTCGCGCGTGAACGCCACTTCGGCCGCGCTGCCGAGGCCTGCTTCGTCTCGCAGCCGACCCTGTCGGTCGCCATCAAGAAGCTGGAAGACGAACTGGCCGTGCAGATCTTCGAGCGCGGCGCCTCCGAGGTGAGCGTCACGCCGGTGGGCGAGCAGATCGTCACGCAGGCCCAGCGCGTGCTGGAGCAGACCATGGCGATCCGGGAGATCGCCAAGCAGGGCATGGACCCGCTGGCCGGGCCGCTGCGCCTGGGTGTGATCTACACGATCGGGCCGTACCTGCTGCCGGCGCTGGTCAAGCAGATGATCGACTCCGTCCCGCAGATGCCGCTGATGCTGCAGGAGAACTTCACCGTGCGGCTGGTGGAGCTGCTCAAGCAGGGCGAGATCGACTGCGCCATCATGGCCGAGCCGTTTCCCGAGGCCGGGCTGATGACGGTGCCGCTGTACGACGAGCCCTTCGTGGTGGCAGTGCCGCGCGGCCACGCGTTGGCCAAGGAGCTGGCGGTGGACCCGGAGGCGCTCAAGCAACAGACCATGCTGCTGCTGGGCAACGGCCATTGCTTCCGCGACCACGTGCTGGGCGTGTGCCCCGAGCTGTCGCGCTTCTCGCAGAACGCCGACGGCATCCAGAAGACCTTCGAAGGCTCGTCGCTGGAGACCATCCGCCATATGGTGGCCAGCGGGGTCGGCATTACCGTGCTGCCGCGCACTTCGGTGCCCAACATGCAGCCGGCCGCTTCCGATCTGCTGGCCTACGTGCCGTTCCAGGAGCCGGTGCCGGACCGCCGCGTTGTGCTGGCCTGGCGCAAGAGCTTCACCCGCATCGCCGCCATCGAATCGGTGGCCAGGGCGGTCGCGCAATGCGACCTGCCGGGCATCAAGCCGCTGCCGTTCACGCCCCTCGTGCACTGATCGACTGACGCCGCCGTCACACAAATGACGGCGATAGCGCACGTCTAATCGATAGATTTAGATTATCAAATTCACGAATAAATAGCGTATCGATAGACTGTTCTCCATGGTGAGCCCGCTGCTCATCCCACCTCACCCTGGAGCCCGTCATGTCCCTGCGCCTTGCCCCGACCGCCGTCGCGACCGTGCTGGAGTGGCTCGCTTCCTATGGTGAATCGCACTGAACCCACCCCGCATTCACGAGGACGACTCCATGAGCAAAGACATCCTGACCACCGCCGCCGGCGCACCCGTTGTCGACAACCAGAATTCGCTGACCGCCGGCCCGCGTGGCCCGATGCTGCTGGAAGACGTGTGGTTCCTGGAGAAGCTCGCCCACTTCGACCGCGAGGTGATCCCCGAGCGCCGCGTGCACGCCAAGGGCTCGGGCGCCTTCGGCACCTTCACCGTCACGCACGACATCACGCAGTACACCAAGGCCTCGATCTTTGCCGAAGTCGGCAAGCAGACGCCGCTGTTCCTGCGCTTCTCGACCGTGGCCGGCGAGCGCGGCGCGGCCGATGCCGAGCGCGATCCGCGTGGCTTCGCCATCAAGTTCTACACCGACGAAGGTAACTGGGATCTGGTCGGCAACAACACGCCGGTGTTTTTCTTGCGCGATCCGCTCAAGTTTCCGGACTTCATCCACACGCAAAAACGTGACCCGCGCACCAACCTGCGCAGCGCCGTCGCGGCGTGGGATTTCTTCTCGAAGAACCCCGAGACGCTGCACCAGGTGACGATCGTGATGAGCGATCGCGGCATCCCCAAGACGCTGCGCCACATGGATGGCTTCGGCTCGCACACCTTCTCGCTCATCAACGAAGCGGGCGAGCGCTTCTGGGTCAAGTTCCACTTCAAGACCCAGCAGGGCATCCAGAACTACACCAACGAAGAGGCCGCGCAAGTGGTGGCGCAGGACCGCGAAAGCTCGCAGCGCGATCTGGTTGACAGCATCGAACGTGGCGACTTCCCGCGCTGGGACTTGCGCATGCAGATCATGCCGGAGGCCGATGCGGCCCAGTACCACATCAACCCGTTCGACCTGACCAAGGTGTGGCCGCACCAGGATTACCCGCTCATCGACGTGGGCGTACTGGAGCTGAACCGCAACCCCGATAACTACTTTGCCGAGGTCGAGCAGTCCGCCTTCACGCCGGCCAACGTGGTGCCGGGCATCGGCTTCTCGCCCGACAAGATGCTGCAGGGCCGCCTGTTCTCGTACGGCGACACGCAGCGCTACCGCCTGGGCGTGAACCACCACCAGATTCCGGTGAATGCGCCCAAGTGCCCGTTCCACAACAGCTTCCACCGTGACGGCGCGATGCGTACCGACGGCAACCTCGGCAGCAAGCTCAACTACGAGCCCAACCGCGAGGGCGCCTTCGCCCAGGACCGCCGTGGCGAAGAGCCACCGCTCAAGCTCGAAGGCGCCGCCGCCCGCTACGACCACCGCGTTGATGCGGACTACTACAGCCAGGCTGGCGCGCTGTTCCGGCTGTTTGACGAAGGCCAGCGCCAGCGCTTGTTCGCGACCATCGCCGGGGCGATGGCCGGGGTGCCGGAAGACATCCAGCGTGCGCAGATCGAGCACTTCACCAAGGCCGACCCGGCCTATGGTGCGGGCGTCAAGTCGGCGCTCGGTTTGAAGTAATGAAGTGGGGCGCGCGGCGAAGGCTCGGAAACGGCTAGCCAAGCCGCGCGCCGGTTTGAAGGAGAAAGATCATGGCAATGGTGCGAATGTTCGTTTCGGAATGGCAGGCGTTTGCTGGCGCGGTGCAGGCCTCGCGCCACGATGTGCCCACGCTGGCCGGCATGCCCGGCAGCGTGGCCGGTGGTCGCGGGGTCCGCACCGCCGATCATGCCCGTCTGGCGCGCAAATGGATGCGCAAACAGATCGGCCTGACCATCGTAGGGGCCGGCGCCATGATCCTGTTCCTGCATGGCATGGTGCAGCTGACGGCGTAGTCGCCTTCGTCACATGCCGATGCCATAATCGCAGCCTGTTGCCGCATCGGCGACCGAACGAAAGGCTTGAAGCACGCGCGGTCCGACCCTACCTGGGTTGGACCACCACGTTTTTGCACACCACTTTTCAGGGGAACCCAGATGGCCAAGAAAAGCAGCAGCGTTGCTGCCACCCAGATCAACATCGGTATCGCCGACAAGGACCGCAAGAAGATCGCCGAAGGCCTGTCGCGCCTGCTCGCCGATACCTATTCGCTCTACCTGAAGACGCATTACTTCCACTGGAACGTGACCGGCCCGATGTTCAACTCGCTGCATCTGATGTTCGAGACGCAGTACAACGAACTGTGGAACGCCGTCGACCCGGTGGCCGAGCGCATCCGCGCGCTGGGCTATCCGGCGCCGGGTTCGTACTCGGAATTCGCCAAGCTGTCGTCGATCCCGGAATCGAAGGGCGTGCCTGAGGCGATGGACATGGTGCGCGAGCTGGTGGCCGGCCACGAGGCCGTCACGCGCACGGCCCGCGCCCTGTTCCCGGATGTCGACAAGGCCGCGGACGAGCCGACCGCCGACCTGCTCACGCAACGCATGGACATCCACGAAAAGACCGCGTGGATGCTGCGCTCGCTGCTGGCGTAATCGCGTCAGCCGGAAGGACTAAAATGGCGCCTTGCCTCGTGCAGGCGCCATTTTTCTTTGGTGATTCCCCATGCAGTCTTCCACCGCCCACCCCAGCCGCCTCGTGCTCTATGCGCGCCTGATGCGCATGGACAAGCCGATCGGCACGCTGCTGCTGCTGTGGCCGACGCTGTGGTCGCTGTGGATGGCCGCCGACGGGCACCCGCCGCTCTCGCTGGTGGTGATCTTCACGGTCGGTACCTTCCTCATGCGCTCGGCCGGCTGCGCCGTCAACGACTGGGCCGACCGCGACTTCGACAAGCACGTCAAGCGCACCAAGGAGCGGCCCATCACCGCCGGCCTGATCGCCCCGTGGGAGGCGCTGGCGGTGGCCGCCGTGCTGTCGCTGATCGCCTTCACGCTGATCCTGCCGCTCAATGCGCTGACCAAGTGGATGTCGGTGGCGGCGGTGGTGATTGCCGGCACGTATCCTTTCTTCAAGCGCTTCTTTGCGATTCCGCAGGCGTACCTGGGCATCGCGTTTGGCTTTGGCATTCCGATGGCCTACGCGGCCGTGCAGGACCAGGTGCCCGTGCTGGCCTGGCTGATGCTGATCGGCAATGTGTTCTGGGCCGTCGCTTATGACACCGCCTATGCCATGGTCGATCGCGATGACGACCTGCTCATCGGTATCAAGACCTCGGCCATTACCTTCGGCCGCTTTGATGTGGCGGCGATCATGCTGTGCTACGTGGGGTTCTTTGGGATCATGGCCTGGGCTGGTCATGTGATGGCGCTCGGCGTGGCGTTCTGGATCGGGATGGCGGCGGCCGTGGCGCTGGCGCTTTGGTACTACCCGATGCTGCGGACGCGTGATCGGATGAAGTGTTTCTTCGTGTTCCGCCATAACAACTGGCTGGGCGCTTGCGTGTTTGCCGGCGTGGCGGTCGCCTACGCACTGCGCTAACGATTTGGATTGGCTTCCCCGCGGGAGGCTGCTTTTTGGTGGTGCATCCCTTGTTTCATCCCCTGCCGGGGCTGACTCACTTTCTTTGTCTTGCCAAAGAAAGTAAGCAAAGAAAGGCGCGCCCGATGCGGCGACCCCCTCCTTGAATTTCAGTCGCAGGGAGGGAGGGGAGGCAAACTCGCTGCGCTCAGACAGCCTCCCCTCTTTTTCCTCCCTGCAACAGAAATTCAAGGCGCCGCATAGGGCAAGAACGTCAACGGCCAAACCGTCGCGGGGCTGGCGTTGCCGCGCGGGCAAATGCCTCTACGAACCAGGCTGATCAAGGTTGTGCACGGCGGTTACCAATCCGACGACTGCGCCTTTTCCTACGCCAACGGCCGGTCGACGGTCACACGCTGGCGTTTAAGACGGGACGGCGCAGAAAAAACCGGCGCGCACAAAGAGAAAAATCTGGCGCATGCGCCTTCGACCTCGGCGCTCGGATGTTTGCGGACGGAGTGCGGGCCCCAAACCGAGGCGTTCCAATGTTTGAGGGCGAATATCTCGACCTCAGACCGACGACTTCGACAGTTTGATGGCCGATCGCCAGCGTCAGACCGACGACGGCGAGTGTCCGAGGGCGGAACGTGGGTCTCAGACTGCGGAGTTGTCGACTGTTTGAGAGCCGAATGCGGGCCTCTGATCATGGGAGTCGACTGTCCGAGGGTGGGACGCGACACTCAAACCGTGGCATTCGAATGTCAGAGAGTCGAGCGCGACTCTCTGACACTCGAATTCGAGTGTTTGAGAGTGAAACTCGAACCCCGGACGGTGGAATTCGAGTCTCTGAAGGGCAAGCGCGACCTTCCGACCGTCGAATTCGACTACTTGGGGGTGGAGCGCAACCCTCTGACCGTGGAGCACGACTGTTGGAGGCTGACGAGGCCCCGCGCGAGGACGACGCGAAACGAGGAAGAGAAACCGCAAACAGCGCCACGCGCCGCCCACAGACGGTGGGTCTCTTCCCTGCCCTAGATGGCGCCTTGAATTTTCGTAAGCGGGCGGAAAAAAGAAGGAGGCTGTCTGAGCGCAGCGAGTTTGCCTCCTTCTCCGCCCGGTTACGAAAATTCAAGGAGGGGGTCGCCATCTCGGGCGCGCCTTTCTTTGCTTACTTTCTTTGGCAAGACAAAGAAAGTGAGTCGGCCCCGGCAGGGGACGAAAGGGGGGCCTGTCAGTAATTTCGTGTTCAAGGCATAACTGCTCTCAAGGAGACGTTATGCCACGCAAACCGAAAGCCAAGCCGGCGGACCTGCCGGCGATCCCCGCCGAACTGCTTGAGCAATTCGGCAGCGGCCCGATGACGGCCGAAGCCATCAACGCCGCCACGCTGGCCCTCAAGAAGGCCTTGATCGAGCGGGCGCTGGGTGGCGAGATGAATCACCATCTCGGTTACCCGCCAGGCGCGGTCAAACCGGCCAGCGTCACCAATCAGCGCAACGGCTCGGGCGCCAAGACAGTTCTGACCGAGGATGGCCCGATCCGCATCGAGGTGCCGCGCGACCGTGACGGCAGCTTCGAACCGCTGCTCATTCCCAAACACGAGCGACGCTTCAAGGGCTTTCACGACAAGATCGTCGCCATGTACGCCCGGGGTATGACCGTGCGCGAGATCCAGGGCTTCCTGCTGGAGCAATATGCAACGGACGTCTCGCCCGAGTTCATCAGTTCGGTCACCGATGAGGTGATGGCTGAAGTCACCGCATGGCAGGCCCGGCCACTCGATCCCATGTATCCGGTCGTGTTCTTCGACGCGCTGCGGGTCAAGATCCGGGAGGACGCCGTGGTGCGCAACAAGGCCGTCTATCTTGCGTTGGGCGTACTGCCCGACGGCACGCGTGACATTCTGGGCCTGTGGATCGAAAACACCGAGGGTGCCAAGTTCTGGATGAAGGTGTTCAACGATCTCAAGACGCGCGGCGTGGGCGACATCCTGATCGCCGTGACTGACGGCCTCAAGGGCATGCCCGAAGCGCTGGCAGCGGTGTTTCCGGCCACCACGCTGCAGACCTGCATCGTTCACCTGATCCGCAATAGCCTCGATTACGCGAGCTGGAAGGACCGTCGGGCGCTGGCTGCCGCGATTCGACCGATCTACACAGCGCCGAGCGCGGAGGCCGCGCAGGCCGAGCTCGATGCGTTTGCCGACGGCCCTTGGGGGCAAAGATACCCAACGGTCAGCGCCGCTTGGCGCAACGCCTGGGATCGCGTGATTCCGTTCTTTGCGTTCCCACCGGCGGTACGCAAGGTGATTTACACGACGAACGCCATCGAGAACGTCAACGCGCAACTACGCAAGATCATCAAGACCCGAGGCCACTTCCCGACCGACGATGCTGCGACCAAGCTCATCTGGCTGGCATTGCGCAACATCACGGCGGGTTGGAGCCGCGCCGCTCACGATTGGAAGCAGGCCATGAACCAATTCGCTATCCTCTACGCAGATCGATTCGTTCGACCGTCCGTGTGAATTTCAATCCCGCCTTGAACACGGAAATACTGACACTCCCCGAAAGGGAGGCGGACCACAAGCCCAAAACCCGGACCACAAGCCCAACCTAACAACTCAATCCCGCCCAAACTCCTCGCCCATTTCCTTGCCCCGCGCAGCCGCCGCATGCATCGCGCGCACAAAGGCCCCCTTGATACCAGCCCCCTCCATCGCCGTCAGCGCCGCATAGGTCGTCCCGCCTTTGGACGTCACCCGCTCGCGCAACACCTCGACCGGCTCGCTCGACTGCCCGGCCAACGTGGCCGCCCCAATAAACGTCTCCACCGCCAGCGTGCGCCCAGCCTCAGCCGACAGCCCCAGCTCCTGCGCCGCCTGCTGCATCGCCTCGATGAAATAGAACACGTACGCCGGGCCGCTGCCCGAGATGGCGGTGACCGCGTCGATCTGCGCCTCGGCGGGCACCCACAGGCTCTTGCCGACGGCGTTGGCGATGGCGCTTGCGGTAGCGCGGTCGGCCTCGGACAGCCCGGCGTTGGCCGCCAGCCCGGTCATGCCCAGGCCCGACAGCGCCGGCGTATTCGGCATGGCGCGCACGATGCGCGCGTGCCCGTTCAGCCAGCGCGACAAGTCCTGGATGCGGATGCCCGCTGCCACCGACAGCACCAGGCTGTCGCCCAGGTGCGGTGCCAGCTGAGCGCAGACATCGCGCATCTGCTGCGGTTTGACGGCCAGCACGATCACGTCGCGGTCGGCCAGCTCGGTGCCAGGCGCGGCAGCGGCGTGGGCGCCCCAGCTCTGCTCGGCGCGGGCGCGGGCCGGCTCGGTCGGGTCCACCACCACGATGTTGGCGCCGTGCGCGCCCTTGGCGATCAGGCCGCCGATGAGGGCTGCCGCCATGTTGCCGCCGCCGATGAAGCCGAGTTTCAGAGTGTCGAGCATGAGAGAGGTCGGTAGAAAAAAGGAACAGGAATTCAGGCGTGCGCGTGCGCATACTGCCGCGCCCCGAAGATGGCGCTGCCGACGCGCACGATGGTCGCGCCTTCGGCAACCGCGTCTTCCAGGTCGGCCGACATGCCCATCGACAGGGTATCGATGTCAACGCCAGCTGCGCGCAGCTGATCGGCCAGGGCACGCAGGGCCGCGAAGGGTTGACGCTGGGCGACCGGGTCGTCGGTGGGCTCGGGAACCGCCATCAGGCCGCGCAGGCGCAGGCGGGGCAGGGCCGCCACGGCGCGTGCCACGGCAAGGACTTCGTCGAAATCGGGCAGCAGGCCATGTTTGCTGGCCTGCCGGCTGATGTTGATCTCCAGGCAGACCTGCAGTGGCGGCAGGGTGTCCGGGCGCTGGGCCGAGAGGCGTTCGGCGATCTTCAGGCGGTCGACGCTGTGCACCCAGTCGAAGCGCTCGGCCACGGCGCGCGTCTTGTTGCTCTGCAGTGGGCCGATGAAGTGCCAGCTGATCGGGTCGGGGCCATTCGTGCCGGTCTGCAGGTCGGCCAGCGCATCCACCTTGGCGGCGCCTTCCTGCACGTAGTTCTCGCCAAAGAGGCGCTGCCCGGCGGCATGCGCGGCGCGCACGGCATCGGCGTCGAAGGTCTTGGAAACGGCCAGCAATGTGACACCGGCGGGATCGCGCGAAGCCAATGCGCAGGCCGTTGTGATCCGCTGACGCACGGCTTGCAAGTTGGCGGCGATTACAGACATAATCCGGCGACGTTTGTTACAAATAAACAAGGCTTCGGCATGCCTTTTCAAGGGCCCGGAGCGCGTCAGGCGGCGCCATTGCGACGCCAAGGCGACATAAAAAAGTCGGGGGTCATTATAAGATGGACATCGCGCAGCTTCTGGCCTTCTCGGCCAAGAACAAGGCGTCCGATTTGCACTTGTCGGCTGGCCTGCCGCCGATGATCCGGATCCACGGCGACATGCGCCGCATCAACGTGCCGCCGCTCAAGCACGAAGACGTCCACTCCATGGTGTACGACATCATGAGCGACGCGCAGCGCAAGGTCTACGAAGAAAACCTGGAAGTCGACTTCTCGTTCGAGATTCCCGGGCTGTCGCGCTTCCGGGTCAACGCCTTCAACCAGAACCGCGGTGCTTCGGCCGTGTTCCGGACCATTCCGTCGAAGGTGCTGACGCTGGACGACCTGAAGGCGCCCGCCGTCTTTGCCGACCTCGCCATGAAGCCGCGCGGCCTGGTGCTGGTGACGGGCCCGACCGGCTCGGGCAAGTCGACCACGCTGGCGGCGATGGTCAACCACCGCAACGAAAACGACATGGGCCACATCCTCACGGTGGAGGACCCGATCGAATTCGTGCACGAATCCAAGAAGAGCCTGATCAACCAGCGCGAGCTGGGGCCGCATACGCACTCGTTCGCCAATGCGCTGAAGTCCGCCCTGCGTGAAGACCCGGACGTGGTCCTGGTCGGCGAATTGCGTGACCTCGAAACCATTCGCCTGGCGCTGACCGCCGCGGAAACCGGCCACTTGGTGTTTGGCACGCTGCACACCAGCTCGGCTGCCAAGACCATCGACCGTGTGGTCGACGTGTTCCCGTCGGAAGAGAAGGACATGGTGCGCACCATGCTCTCCGAATCGCTGGAAGCGGTGATCTCGCAGACGCTGCTCAAGACGCGCGACGGCTCGGGCCGGATCGCGGCGCACGAGATCATGATCGCCACGCCGGCCATCCGCCACCTGGTGCGCGAGAACAAGATCTCGCAGATGTACTCGATGATGCAGACCAGCAGCGGCATGGGCATGCAGACGCTGGACCAGTGCCTCTCGGAGCTCATCAAGCGCTCGGCGATCAACTACGCCGACGCCCGCGCCATCGCCAAGAACCCGGACGCGTTCGCGAACTGATCGCTTCGCTCACGCTCATCCCTCGTCGACACTTTTAGCAGGAGGGGCACGCCATGCTGGACCGCGAAGCCGCCACCAAATACATCCACGAACTCTTGCAGTTGATGGTGAACAGCCGTGGCTCGGACTTGTTCATCACCTCGGAATTCCCGCCCGCCATCAAGGTGGACGGCAAGGTCACGCCGATCTCGCAGCAGCCGCTGACCGCCGCGCAGGCCATCGGCCTGGTCAAGGCGATCATGAACGAAAAGCAGCTGCGCGAGTTTGAAGACAGCTCCGAATGCAACTTCGCCATCACCGCGCCCACGGCGGGGCGCTTCCGCGTGTCGGCGTTCATGCAGCAGGGCCGCGCCGGCATGGTGCTGCGGACCATCACCACCAAGATCCCGACGCTGGGCGGGCTGGACCTGCCGCCGATCCTCAATGAGGTCGTGATGAGCAAGCGCGGCCTGGTGATCGTGGTGGGCGCCACGGGCTCGGGCAAGTCGACCTCGCTGGCGGCGATGGTGGGCTACCGCAATGCGAATTCGTACGGCCACATCATTACGATTGAAGACCCGGTGGAATACGTGCACACGCACCAGAACTGCGTGGTGACGCAGCGTGAGGTGGGTGTCGATACCGAGTCGTGGCACGTGGCGCTGAAGAACACGCTGCGCCAGGCGCCGGACGTGATCATGATTGGCGAAATCCGCGACCGCGATACGATGGAATACGCCATCCAGTACGCGGAAACCGGTCACCTGTGCCTGGCCACGCTGCACGCCAACAGCTCGAACCAGGCCATCGACCGGATCATCAACTTCTTCCCGGAAGAAAAGCGCCAGCAGCTGCTGATCGACCTGTCGCTGAACCTGCGCGCGATGATTGCGCAGCGCCTGCTGCCGCGCAAAGGCAGGAAGGGGCGCGCGCCGGCGGTGGAGATCATGCTGGCCACGCCGCTGGTGCAGGACCTGATCTTCAAGGGCGAGATCCACGAGCTCAAGGAAGTGATGAAGAAGTCCCGTGAGTAGGGGATGATCTCGTTCGACCAGGCGCTTTTCGAGCTGTATGAGGAAGACAAGATCACGTACGAGGATGCGCTGCGCAATGCCGACTCGTTGAACGACCTGCGCCTGCAGATCAAGCTGCACAGCAAGCGCGGGGGGCAGACCGACCTGACGGCCGGCACCGAGCACCTGAACGTGGTCTGACGTATCCGGACCACCGCAACCGTTGAAGTTGCGGTCTTTGGGGGCGCATAGCGTTGCGCCCCGCTGCGCGTCACCCTCCCTGGGGCGCGCCGGGCTCATCCGAAATTGGCGCCCCAAGCTCTCCTTTGGGACGACGCCACCCCCGCAAGCGCTCCTTCCTTGGAAGGATTCCAATCGTCACCCGCCATCGCAATACTGCATCCAAAAGGAAGCCGCGCCTTGGCGCGCATGGCGCGGCGCAGTCGTTCTCCCGGATGGAAAGGATTGGGGAATCGCCGTGGGTGACACACTGAAACTGGGCCTGGTCACGGTGGCGTTGTTGGGGGGCGTGGCCTATGCCAGTACCGAGTTCACCGGCATCACGCAGCTGGTGGCGCAACTGCTGCAACAGGCAACCAACCTGCTGCACCGGTTTTTCTAAGCGGTTGCCCGGTGTGAATCGCCCCGGCCTCAGTGGACACCCGCAAGGCTCAAACGCCGAGGTCAGGGGCTCGCTTTTGGTGCATGCCCTGGGGATGTATCCAGGTAACTACACCATTTGAGGTATTTTGGGGTGCCTAACGTTTGCGCCCCGCTGAGCGTCACCCAGAGTTCATTCACTTTCCTTAATATTTGCTGAGGAATGCCGTATAAACGGCGAGCACCCCTTCTGAGTCGGTGGGTAGGGGCGACTACAACGATAAGACGTCCAGCAAATTCGGGTGGGTGAAAACGTGGCAAGCAAGCCGATACGCCAGCGCGCGCAAGCGGCGCGGGGTTTTACGCTGATCGAGGTCATGATTGTGGTGGCGATCGTCGCCATCCTGGCCGCGATTGCCTATCCGTCGTACATCAACTACATCGTGCGCTCCAACCGGGCCGCAGCGGAATCCTTCATGCAGGAGGTGGCTGCCGCCCAGGAGCGCTACCTGCTCGACAACCGGGCTTATGCGGCCAGCCTCCCGGCGGTCGCCAGCAGCGTGCCCGCCAACATTGCGCTCAACTACACCATCTCGCTGAGCGCCAGCAGCGTGCCACCGAGCTATGCGCTCGTCGCCAGCCCGCAGGGTTCGCAACTGACGAACGACACCGGCTGTGGCGTGCTCAAGCTGGACAACACCGGCCTCAAGACCGCTGCCGGCACCGCGTCGAACTGCTGGAAGTAAGCCATGGACACGACTGCCAAGCCGCGCCGCGCCGGCAAGCCGCTCCGCCAGGGCTTCACGCTGGTCGAGCTGATGGTCACGCTGGCCATTCTTGCCATTCTTGCCGTGATCGCCGTGCCGTCCTTCTCCGGCCTGATCGCGACGCAGGCCACCCGCAATGCCTCGTTCGATCTGTCTGCCGCGATGACCTTGGCGCGCAGCGAAGCCGTCAAGCAGAACGCCATCGCCACCGTGTCGACCACCAGCAACTGGGCGACCAACTGGGTGCTGAAAGTGACGGTGGGCACGACTACGACGGTCATCCGCACGTTTGGTCCGTACGGCGGCGTCGCGATTGCGCCCAGCACCGCCGCCGGCACCGCGCTTGCATTCGGCAACGACGGCCGACCGATGGCGACAGGCACGATCACCTTCCAGGTGACACCCACCGCGCAGGGGCAGTCGGTCTCGCCATCTTGCGTGCAGGTCAGTGGTACCGGCCGGGTGGCCGTGGCCAAAGGAGCGTGCTAATGAGCGTATCCGCACGGTTGCATCGCAGGTTGCCTCGTAAGGCGGCACAGCGCGGCACGAGCCTGATCGAGATCCTGATTTCGGTGGTGATCCTGCTGCTGGCCCTGCTGGGCGCGGCGGGCATGATGGCGCGTTCCAACCAGTCCGAAATGGAGTCCTATCAACGCGTGCAGGCATTGACCATGTTGCAGGACATGGCCGCCCGGCTCAACGCCAACCGGCAGGTCGCGACCTGCTATGCCGTGGCCGGCGCGACCACCACGGCGGGCACCGGTGGGATTTCCGCACCGACCTGCTCGACCGGCACGGCAGCCCAGCAGGCCACCGTCACGGCCGATCTGGCCGCCTGGAACACGGCGCTGCTCGGCAATGCGGAGACCACCGCCAGCGGCACGGTGGCGCTTGGCGCCATGATCGGGGCGCGTGGCTGCATCGAGGCCGTCGACACGGTCAACCAGATTTATCGCGTCACTGTGGCATGGCAGGGCTTGGTCCAGACCGTACCCTCGTCGCTGCCATGCGGCAGCGGCAGCGGCAACTACGGCAACGACGCCTACCGTCGCGCCATCAGCACGCAGGTGCGCATCGGAGCGCTGTCATGAAGCCGCTGCACAAGCCGTTGCGCCAACTGCAGCGCGGGATCTCGCTGGTCGAACTGCTGGTCGGGATGACGCTCGGCCTGCTGCTGCTGGGCGCGCTGGCCAGCCTGTACGCGTCGACCTCGCAATCGCGCGTGCAGCTGAACAACAGCGCCACCCAGATCGAAAACGGCCGCTACGCGCTCGACGTCATCGGCCAGGAGGTCGGGCTGGCGGGCTTCATGGGGGATTTGAACCTGCTGGGCGCGTCCGCGATCGCCACTCCCGACGTGTGCGCCGTGGCCACCAACGCGCTCGGCTTTACCAACAGTCCCGCGACCGTGCCAGTCGCCATCTACGGGTACGCACCCGGGACGAACCCGGCGACGTGCCTGCCCAACCTGTGGCCCCAATCGGAGATCCTGGTCGTGCGGCGCGTCTCGACCACGGCGCTGCCCAGTGTCGCCAACATGGTCGCGGGTCAGACCTACCTGCAGGACTCCTTCTGCACCACCGATACCGTGCCGTTCGTCTTCAGCAGCACTGCGACGGACTTCACCCTGCATGACAAGACCTGCACAGGGCCGGCCGAGTTGCGCCAGGTCAGCGTGCGCGCTTTCTACATCGCCACGTGCGACATGTGCAACGGCAATGACAATGGCGTCTACACGCTCAAGGTGGCGGAGCTGTCCGGCGGCGTGATGCAACCCAACTCGATCGCCCAGGGCGTCGAGGATGTGCATTTCGCCTACGGCGTGGACGTGGACGGCAATGGCTCGCCCGATTGCTACGTGGCCAACCCCGGCATCGACAACAGTGCCGTGTGCAACAACGTGGGCGGCTACAACTGGAACACCTCCGCCGTGGCCAATTGGAGCAACGTGACCGCCGTGCGCATCAACCTGCTCGCACGCACGCTCAACCCGGCGCCCGGCTGGACGGACAACCGGACCTATGACCTGGGCCGCGGCGCCAACGCGATGGTCCAGCCCACCAACAAAAGCTACAAACGGCACGTCTACGCGGAAGTCGCGCGCGCTGCCAACGTAGCCGGCCCACGGGAGTAAGCCATGCGGCGTTTGTCGGCACGCCAGTCGGGCGTGACCCTGGTTGTCACGCTGATCTTCCTGGCGATGTTCATGGGCATCGTCGTGATGATCATGAATTCGAGCGTCATCAACACCAAGATCGCCGCCAACCAGCAATACGGCGTGGAAGCGCGCGGCGCCGCACAGCAGGGGATCGAGCAGGTCATCAGCCAGGATTTCACCGCCAACCCCGTGGCCACCAGCGTGCCGGTGGACGTGAACGGCGACGGCACCCCGGACTACACCGCCCAGGTGGCGGCGCCGGTGTGCAAGGCCACCAAGCAGATCGCCGACACGCAGCTGACGACCGACCCGACCAATGCCAACTACGCTGCCGACTCCTCCTGTTTTAGCGGGGTCAACAACAATTCGGACACCGGCGTCCTGACCGCCGCCGGCACGCCGGGCGGCATGTCCAACTGCAGCGCGACGCAGTGGGATGTGGCCGCCAACGTCACTGACACCAACGCGACCAGCGTGAATACCACATTGCATCAGGGTGTTGCAGTCCGCGTGCTGACGGGCGCAGCGTGCCCGTGAGCCTCCGCGACAAGCCAGGAAGAACCAATATGCGCTCAATTGCCCAACAATTCGCTCTGACTGCCACGGCAACCCTAGCGCTTGCGCTGGCCGGTTCTCAGCCAGCCGGCGCCGAAGACATCGATCTCTACACCGGCCTGACGCAGCAGTCTGGCAAGCCGAACGTGGTGATCATCTTCGACAACGGTGCGAATTCCGACGCGAGTGCCACCTTCACATGCTCGGCCTCGGGCTTGACGGTTTCCAGCCCCGGCAAGAGCTCCGGCGCTGAACAATGCGCGCTGTACGGCGCCGCACAGTCGATCGCGAGCAACTCTGCGCTCCTTGGCAACCTCAATCTGGGGTTCATGGTTTTCGACCACAACAGCGCGGGTGGGATGTTTGCGTTTCCGCCCGCATCCACGCCGCCCCAGCAGAAGCTCATGCTGATGGACACCAACGGCGTCAACAGCTTCCTGTCCTATCTACAGAACACGTTTCCGACACAGGCCCCAGGGAACGGCGGCGTGAAGGTCGGCGGCGCGATGCAGGAGGCATGGGCCTTTTACAGCGGGCACCAAGGGCTTTCTTTCGCCAGTGCGACTTCGGGCATCAATTACACCTCGCCCATCGCCAACCCTTGCCAGCGTAACTACGTCATCTATATCGGCAACGCGACCACGAGTGGTCACCCTGGCGATCAAGGCAACGCCGCGCAGGATGCCTTGACCAACTCGAAAGATCCCGCCGCACCAACGCCGACCTGGGCAACGCCTGCACCCCTGACGACCGCGGAGATCCCGATTTCGGGGGCAACGCAGTCCACCATCAACAACTCCGGGGATGAGTGGACGCGCTACATGTACCAGACCGACCTGTCGGCCGGGGCCAACGCCAACAACGGCAACAACAACGGCAATCCGCAGAACATCATCACCTACACGATCTCGGTTGCTGAGCTCGACAAGAAGAGCACGGCCACCAACGTCATCTACGCCAACACCGATTACATCGCGTTCGACAACAGCATGGCCACCAATGGCGGTGGCAAGAACTACACCGTCCCGCTCGGCGATGTGCAGGGCTTGTCGGATGCGCTGCTGTCGATCCTGAACGAAATCCAGGCGGTCAACAGCGTGTTCGCCTCGGTCAGCTTGCCGGCAGCGGTCAACGCGCAGGGGCAGTTCCTGAACCAGGTGTACATCGGCATGTTCCGGCCGGATGCCAGCGCATCGCCGCGTTGGATGGGCAACCTCAAGCAGTACCAAGTCGGCTATGACGCCAACGGCAACCTCCAACTGCTGGATTCGGTCGGCAAGGCCGCACTCAGCAGCGCGGGCACCGGCTTCATGTCCCCCAACGCCACCAGCTTCTGGACCGCGGAGCCGCCCTTGGTCTACGGCACAGGCGGCTATGGCACCAGTGGCGTGACGAGCTGGCCCGCCAATGGCTTCTGGCAGAACAGTCCGTCCAGCAAGGGCGGGAAGTTGGATTCTCCTGACGGAGAGGTCGTGGAAAAGGGCGGGGCCGGCGAAATGCTGCGTGCCCTGTTCCTGACGGACCAGAGCAAGCGCACCCTGCTGACCTGCAACGGCACCGGCACCTGCCCGACCAACAAGGCCATGCCGACGTTCGATACGTCCAATAACTGGCTGACGGGCACCCAGGGTCTGAACGCGATCAATTCGTATAACACCACCAATGGCGCGCCCACCATCGTCGCGAGCGATCAGACCAACTTCATCAACTGGGTGCGCGGCCGCGATGTCAATGCACTCGACGGGGACACCGCGGCGGGGCAGGAAGCAGAAACAGGCCCGGGCTCACCAGTGACGATCCGTCCTTCGATCCATGGTGACGTGCTCCATTCACGGCCTGTCGTCGTCAACTATGGGACGTCCACCACGCCCAATGTCGTCGTGTACTACGGTACCAACGATGGGGTCTTCCATGCCGTCAACGGTAACCAGACGACCGGCATCAACGGCGTGCGCCCGGGCGGCGAGCTGTGGGGCTTCATCCCGCCGGAATTCATCGGCAAGCTCAGCCGCCTGTATGCCAACTCGCCGGAAGTGAGGTTGTCGACCACGCCCAGCGGCATCACGCCCACGCCGACGCCGCGTGACGACTTCTTCGACGGCAGCACGACCGTCATGCAGGACCAGCGCAACCCGACCAGCCCGCACACCATCATCTACCTGACCGCGCGGCGTGGCGGCAGCCTGATCTATGCGCTGGACGTGACCGACCCGGCCAACCCGCGCTACGTCTGGTCGCGCAGCAATACCGACATTCCGGAACTCGGCCAGACGTGGTCCAAGCCGCGCCTGATGCGCGTGACCGGCTATTCCAACCCGGTGCTGATCATGGGTGCCGGCTACGATGCGGCCTCCGAAGACGCCGACCCGGCACCCGGCACCGACACGATGGGCCGCGGTATCGTGGTGCTCGACGCCTACACCGGCGTGCCGGTGTGGAGCGCGCTCGCCAACTGCTCCGGCGTGGCCGGCACGTGCGTGCAGAGCAACAGCCTGACGCGCTCGATCGCCTCGGACGTGACCGTGGTGGACCGTGCCGGCAGCGGCTATATCCAGATGGCCTATGTGGGCGATGTGGGCGGCAACATCTGGCGCGTGGACTTCCAGCCCACCGCCGGCAATGCCCCCGCCAACTGGACGCTGACCCTGTTCGCCACCCTGGGCGGCGCTGCCAACTCCAACAGCGCGCGCAAGTTCTTCTACGCGCCTGATGTGGTGCCCACGGCGGGTTTCAACGCCATCATGGCCGGCACTGGCGACCGCGAGCACCCGCTGTACTCGGCTTCGACCACGGCCGGCACGGCATATAACGTGATCAACCGCTTCTACGTGCTGAAGGACCCGAACCTCGGTGCCATCCCTGCGGGCTGGACGCCGCTGACCGAGGCCAACCTCGTCGACGCTACCTCGACGGCGTACAACGGCTCGGGCTCGGGCTTCTACATCACGCTGCCCAACCCGGGTGAGAAGGTCGTGAACGCGCCCCTGACGGTGGCCGGCTACACCACCTTCGGCACCAACACGCCGGCCATCCCTACGGCCGGCATGTGCTACCCGAACCTGGGCAAGGCGCGCACTTACTCGGTCAGCTTCCTGACCGGTGCCGGCCAAAACACGAACCGGTCTGTCGTGCTCGACGGTGGCGGCTTCCCGCCCTCGTCGGTGTACGGTGTGGTGCTGGTCAGCAACGGCAGCGGGACGACGCCGGTGCCGGTGTGCTTTGGCTGCGGCAACCAGACGGGCACCGGTGCGGGCGGTTCGGCGCTGGCCCCGGTCAAGGTCACGCCCACCGGGCTGGGCAAACGCAAGCGCACCTACTGGTATTCCGAATCCGACAAGTAATAAACCTCAGCGGCCCGCCAAGTGCGGGCCGCTACAATTCTGGTTAGGCGCGGAGCATTTCCGCAGCCATCCGGAGGGTGAAATGAGCGACGTCTACGCATTCGAAGCCGATTCGCTGGCAGGCCAGCGCGTGCCGCTGGCGCAATATCGCGGCAAGGTGCTGCTGATCGTGAACACGGCAAGCCAGTGCGGGTTCACGCCGCAATACGCGGGGCTGGAGGCGGTCTATAAGCGCTTGGGCGAGAAGGGGCTGGAAGTGCTCGGCTTCCCCTGCAACCAATTCGGCAAGCAAGAGCCGGGCGGGGCGGACGAGATCGGCGCGTTCTGCGAGAAGAACTACGGCGTGTCGTTCCCGATGTTCGGCAAGATCGACGTGAATGGCGCGAACGCGCATCCGCTGTACAAGTGGCTCACCGCAGAGAAGCCGGGCGTGCTGGGCATTGGCGCCATCAAGTGGAACTTCACCAAGTTCCTGCTGCGCCGTGACGGCACGGTCTACAAGCGCTACGCGCCGCTGACCAAGCCCGAGGAGATCGCCAGCGACATCGAGATGCTGCTGGCGGAGCCCGATCCGCTGCCGGCAGGCTGATCCATGGGGTGAGCGCGACGCCTCGCGCTCACCAACTGTCCGACGAACCGCCGCCGCCGCTATCGCCACCGCCGCCGGAGAAACTGCCGCTGTCGCTGGAGTCGCTGCCGCTATCGCTGCTGGACGATCGGCTGCTGTCCCACGGAAAGGTGGTGCCGCTTGAATCGCGGGAGCGGCCCGATTTGCGCGGACGGCTTGTCTTGCGTCGCTTGGCCGGTTGTCGGGGGCGGCTTGTGACTCCACTGGCTGGCTGTGCCGGCGTTCGGAAAAAAACGTCCCAGATCGCAGCGCCGATCGCGGCGGTACTGAGCATCGTGATCGGCAACCCCAGCAACGCACCCTTCCAGTCCTGCGTGCTGAACCCGCCGGCCAACAGCAAGGTCATCAGCGCAGCCGCTGGCAGCATCCAGCGCCAGCGCGACCAGCGTGTCGCGAGCACGGGGCCGCCGATCAGGCCCAGAACGACAGACGCCAGCAAGGCAAATGCCTCGAAGGAGAGGTGTTCCGATGGTGGCGCGCTGGCGTTGTGCACCTGCGGTGCGGGTGTGTCCGTGACGACGATGGGCGCGCCCGAACCCGGCACCAACGCGATCAGCGCGTCGACCGCCCGGTCGATGCCGCCGCCAAAATCGCCCTGCCGGAAGGCCGGCGCCATGATGTCGCGATTGATGCGGCTCGACTTCACGTCCGTGATCGCGCCCTCCAGGCCATAGCCGACCTCGATGCGCATCTTGTGGTCCTGCCTGGCCACCAGCAGCAGGACGCCGTCGTCCACGCCACGTCGGCCCAGCCGCCATGCCTCGAAGACGCGGGTGGCGAATTGCTCGACGGCCTCGGGGTGCGTACTGTCCAGTATCAGCACGGCGATCTGCGCGCCGGTGCGCTGCTCCAGCGTGGCGAGCTTGCTTTCCAGCCGCACCGTGAACGCGCCGTCGAGCGTGCCGGTGAGGTCGGTCACCCGGCGGGCGAGCGCGGGCACCGGCTGCAGCGTCTGCGCCTGGGCAGGTCCGGTTGGCAGGAGGGTAGCCAGTGCGCCCAGGAGGAGCATCAGGAGCGCGCGCCAGAAGGGGGCGGCGCCGGCATCGTTCAAACGTGCGTTGCGCAATACGTGCATCCGGTGTTTTGTGTGCGGTGTTGTGAGCTTGTTTGGCGGCGTCAGTCGGAACCACCCGCTTCCGAGATGACGCTGACGACCACGTCGACGATGGTGTCTGCGGTGCCGTCCAGCACTTCGCCGACGACCTCGCCGGGCGCTTCCGGATCGGTTGCGCGCCGGGGCCACACCCACCACAGGATCAGTGCGCTGGCGAACATCCCTGCCAGCGTCGCAAAGAACGACCCCGTGCCCAGGCGGGTGCCGAGCAGGCCCAGCAGCATCGGCGCGATGGGCACGGCCAGCAGGGCCAGCGCCCCCCAGCGCGCATGCAGGCCGGGCCAGAGCACCGCGCCGAGAATCCCACCCATCAACGCCGCGGCGATCACGAACGGCGCCTGCCCATGCCAGGCCGGATGCACGAACAGCCCCACCGCGCACAGCGGCAGCACCCAGTAGCCCCACGACGGGCGCACGGATAACAGCGCGCCAACTCCGGCCCCCACGGTAAAGGCGGCCACCATCGCGATGATTTCAATCGGCAGCGGCGATGGGCTGGGCGCGGTCGTCGCGGCCGCTGCTGCGGGGGCGGCCAGGCCCAGGCACAGTACGCCCAGCGCAAACTGCCACGGGGCGGCGGCGGGGTCGATGTACTGCGCACGCGCTGCAGGCCGCATGGTGTCCGTCGTCAGTCCGTTGAGCCACGCACCTTGCGCATGAAGTCTGCCAGCGAGCGCTCGGCGGATTCGGCGAAGTGCCGCTCCAGGATGTCGACCTTGACGCAGCGGTCAAGCCGGAAGGTGCGGTAGTCCTGGCGGTGCTCGCACCACGCGGCCACCAGCCAGACCTGGCCCCAGAAGAACAGGCCGAGCGGCTGGATGCAGCGCTCGGTCAACTGGCCCTGCGCGTCGCGGTACGACAGGCGCGCGACGGCGTGGCGGCCGAGCGCGGCATGCAGCGTGTCGAATACGTCCTTGACCTCGCGCCCCATGCCGTAGCCGGGCGCGAAGATGCGCGTGGTCTCGGCTTCGGCGCGGCGCTCGGCGGGCAGGGCGCCCATCAGCTTCTCCAGCGCCGCCTCGACCGAGCCGGCCATGGTGCCGCCGCTCCACGCCTTGATCATGCGGGCGCCGGCGACCAGCGCTTCGACTTCATCGGCGGTGAACATCAGCGGCGCGAGGTCGAAGCCCGCGCGCATGCGGTAGCCGATGCCGGCCTCGCCCTCGATCGGCACGCCGGAGATGGACAGGTCGCGGATGTCGCGGTAGACCGTGCGCTCGGACACGCCCAGGCGGTCGGCCAGCATCGCCGCCGTGGTCAGGCGGCGGCCTCGGAGGATCTGCGCAATCTGGAAGAGTCGGTCGGCGCGGCGGGTCATGGGCCGAATTTTAGTGCGCTTTGCGCCGCCCGCAATCGGCACGATGCACCCCTACGCACCGAAGGGGGTCAGCTCGCGCTCGGGGTGGATGTCGACCACGTCGACCTGCTCGCCCCGGCGCAGCATGCGCTTGCCCAGCCGGGGGAAGTCAGTGATCTCGATGTTCAGGTGTTCGCCGCCGGACAGGTAGGTGAGGTCTTCCTTGCCGCAGTTGCGCAGGTGGTGCGCGATGCCAACGGGGAAGGCCATGAAATCCCCCGCGCGCACGAAGTACATGCCGTCGTCGATCTCGGCCTGGCCCTCGCCCGAGAGGATGTAGATCCATTCCTCTTCGCGCTGGTGCGCGTGGTAGACGAACGACTCCTTGCCCGGCGGCACGCGCGCGAAATTGATGCCGGTGCGCTTGAGGCCCAGCAGGCGGCCCATCATGGTGCCGTGGATTTCCGACAGGCTGTTCCAGGGGTGTGAGAACGACTGCGTGCGCGCGGCGATGTCGGCCGCGCGCATGAGGTAGGGCGATTGACTCGGCATGATGCTCTTTTCTGTCTCGGTTGGTGTGGCCGGCGCCCGCGCGCCGGCCGGAACAGCCGGTCTGCGCAGCCTTATTGCTGCAGCAGGTAGGACTGCGTCTTCGCGTCCGGCTCGTGCAGGCCGACGCGGTTGCCTTCGGTGTCGACGAAGTGGGCGATGCGGCCCATGTGGTCGGGCAGTGTCAGCGGGCCGAACACGCATTGGCCGCCGGCGCCATTCACGCGCTCCAGTACGGCATCCAGGTTTGGTGCGTTCAGGTACAGCACGCTGCCCATGGTCGACGGCGTAAAGCCCTCGCCCTGCACCAGCGCACCGTGGACGGTGGTCTCGCCGGCCGGGAACACGCCCATGCGCATGTCGCCCATGTCTTCCTGCTTGAGCTGCGTATCGAAGACGTTCTCGTAGAACTTCACCGCGCGCGGGAAATCGGCGGTCGGGATTTCAAACCAGTTGATGACGCTTGCCATGGTGCTCGCTCCGGTTGGTGGCGCAGGGGGTTGGGGGAACCTGCGTCGTTAAGGTGGAGCGATTGTGGCGGGGGGCTCCTGACAGCGTTCTGTCAGGAGCATTCAGGAGGGTTCAGGAGAATTCGAGGGGTGTTGCAGATTGCCCAGGCAGTGAAACCCGGGGCGGAGAGGCAATGCGCTCAGTGCGGAATCCACCCCGCCAGCAGCGGCACCAGCACCGCTGTCAGGATGCCGTTCAGGCCCATGCCCAGCGCCGCGAACGCGCCGGCCTCCTGGTTGACCTGGAACGCGCGCGCCGTGCCAATGCCGTGCGCGGCGATGCCGGTGGCGAAGCCGCGCACGCTGTACTCGCGGATGCGCAGCAGGTTCAGCAGCCGCGTGGTGGTGGTCGCGCCCAGGATGCCGGTGATCATCACCAGCACGGCGGTCAGCGACGGCGCGCCGCCGATCTTCTCCGAGATGCCCATGGCGATCGGGATGGTGACCGACTTGGGCGCCATCGAGCGCAGCGTCTCGCCGGAGGCGCCCAGCAGCCATGCCACCGCAATCGCCGACACCACTGCCACGACGGAACCGGCCAGCAGCCCCACCAGCAGCGGCACCGCATGGCGGCGCAGCTTCGGCCATTGCTGGTACAGCGGCATCGCCAGCGCCACGGTGGCCGGACCGAGCAGGAAGTGCACGAACTGCGCGCCGTCGAAGTAGGTCTTGTACGGCGTGCCGGTCAGTGTCAGGAGCGTGGCCAGGATCGCCACCGCAATCAGCAGCGGATTGACCAGCGGGTTGAAGCGCCTGCGCTCGTGGATGCGGAAGGCGATCAGGTAGGCGACGAGGGTGGCGGTCAGGCCCAGCAGCGGGCTGGCGGCCAGGTAGACCCAGAGCTTGTGCAGGTCTGGCGTGACGGCGGTCATGGCGCCAGCTCCTCGTTGGTCTCGCCGTGGTCGCCCATGCGGCGCATCAGCGCGCGCGTGACCAGTGCCGCGGTGCCGATCGCCAGCCAGGTCGATACGACAGTGGCGACGACGATGGGCAACCACTCCTGCCCGATGCGGTGCAGCTGCACCATCACGCCCACGCCGGCCGGCACGAACAGGATGGTCAAGTGGCGCAGCAGCTCAGTGATGGTGCCCTGCATGACTTCGAGGATGCGGCCGCGGTCCGCCAGCAGGTACACAAACAGCAGCACCATGCCGATCACCGGGCCGGGCACGGGCAGGTGCAGGGAATACGTCAGCAGCTCGCCGATCGACTGGAACGTCAACAGGATCGCGAAGGTTTGCAGCATGGGGACTCCAGGTGAAACGAAGCGGCCAGTATAGAACCGGGCCGCTTCCGCTTCAGGCGAGGATGCGGTCCACCAGCTCGATCCAGTGCTCGACCGGCGTGTCGGTGCCACTCTGCAGATGCGTCACACAGCCGATGTTGGCGGTGACGATGCGCTCGGGCTGAACAGCCTGCAGGTTGCGCAGCTTGTCGTCGCGCAGGCGGTAGGCCAGCTCGGGTTGCAGCACCGAATACGTGCCCGCCGAACCGCAGCACAGGTGGCTGTCGGCGCAGAGTTTCACATCCACGCCCAGGGAGGTCAGCAGCGTCTCCACTGCGCCGCGGATCTGCTGGCCGTGTTGCAGCGTGCAAGGCGGATGCCAGGCTACACGCGGGCGTTGCGCTGCGGGTTTGGCTTTCTGCAGGAGCGTATCGGAGAAGGCCGGCAGCACCTCGCACAGGTCGCGCGTCAGGGCGGATACACGCTTGGCGCGCTCGGCATAGGCCGGATCGTCGCGCAGCAGCAGGCCGTATTCCTTGACCATCGCGCCGCAGCCGGATGCCGTCATGACGATGGCCTCGGCGCCGGCTTCGATATGCGGCCACCATGCGTCGATGTTGGCGCGCATGTTGTCGAGGCCGCCCACGTGGTCGTTCATGTGATAGCGGATGGCACCGCAGCAGCCCGCACGATCTGCGCTGATGAGCTGCACGCCCAGCTTGTCGAACACGCGTGCCGTGGCCGCATTGATGTTGGGCGACATGGCGGGCTGCACGCAGCCTTCGAGCAGCAGCATCTTGCGCGCATGTGTGGCGATTGGCCGCACGCCGGCGCGGGGCTGCTTCGCCGGCACCTTGTTGCGCAGCACGGGTGGCAAGAGCGGACGCACGGCCTGCCCGAGCTTGAGCGCCGGGCCGAACAGCGCGGGCCGCGTCAGCCCCTCGCGCAGCACCCAGCGCACCGCACGCTCGGCCAGCGGGCGCGCTTCGCCCTTGGCGTCGAGCTGGTCGTCGACGATCTTGCGGCCGATCTCCGCGAGGCGGCCGTAGGTCACGCCGGAGGGGCAGGTCGATTCGCAGTTGCGGCAGGTCAGGCAGCGGTCCAGGTGCAGGCGCGTGGCGGCACCGGCAGGCTGGCCTTCCAGCACCTGCTTCATCAGGTAGATGCGCCCGCGCGGGCCGTCCAGCTCGTCGCCGAGCAGCTGGTAGGTCGGGCAGGTGGCCGTGCAGAAGCCGCAGTGCACGCACTTCTGCACGATGCTTTGGGCCTCTTCGCCGTCGGGGGTGTTGCGCAGGAACGCCGCGAGCGTGATTTGCATGGTGGGGCGGGCTCTCAGAAGTCTGCGTACAGGCGGCCGGGGTTGAAGATGCCGTGCGGGTCGAAGCTGTCCTTCAGGCGCTGGTGCACGGCCATCAGCGGCGCGGCGACGGGTGTGAAGACATCGCTGGCGCGGTCGCCGTTGCGGAACAGCGTGGCGTGGCCGCCGGCCTGGCGCGCGGCGTCGCGGATGGTGGCGGCGGGTGTGCTGGCCGTGTCGATCCACCAGCGCTGGCCGCCGCCCCATTCGACGAGTTGTTCGTCGGCGGAGGCTGCCCCAAGCGCCAGCGGCGGCGTGGCTGGGGGCAGGGCGATGCGCCACAGCGGCAGACTGCCTCGCGCGGCACGCGCAAAGAACGTGTGCGACTGCTCGCGCAGGTCGCGCCAGAACGTGGCGGCTTCCGCATCGTCGACGCGTTCTCCACCGAGCCTGGCAATGGCCGCGCGCACGGCCGCATCAGCGCCGCACAGGCGCACCCACAGCGCGCCGCCGACCCACGCCGACGCCGCGATCGGCAGCGGCTGGCCGCCCCAACGGTTCAGCGTGTCGATGGCCTCGCCTTGCGGCATGGCAAAGCGCAGCGTGGCATCGCAGAACGGCATCGGCAGCACCTTCAGCGACACCTGCACGACGAGGCCCAGCGTGCCGAGCGCACCGGCCATCAGGCGCGAGACGTCGTAGCCGGCTACGTTCTTCATCACCTGGCCGCCGAAGTTGAGCATGTCGCCGCGGCCATCCATGACCACGGCGCCGAGCACGAAGTCGCGCAGCGCACCGACCGATTGCCGGCGCGGGCCCGACAGGCCAGACGCGAATGCGCCACCTACGGTTGCTTGCTTGCCATCGGCGGCAAAGTGCGGCGGCTCGAATGCCAGCATCTGGCGGTGTTCGGCCAGAGCGGCTTCGATCTCGGTGAGCGGCGTGCCGCTGCGCGCGGTGATGACGAGTTCGGCGGGGTCGTAATCGACGATGCCGGACCACGCGCGTGTATCGAGCACGGTGGCGTTGGCAGCCGGCGCGCGGCCGTAGAAATCCTTGGTGCCGCCGCCGCGCAGGGTGAGCGGCGTGCGGCTGTCGGCAGCCTGCGCGATGGCGTCGCGAAAGCGCGCGAGGGTGGGGTCAAGTGCAGTCATCGCGGGATCAGAAACGCGGCAGGTCGGGATGCGGAAGCAGGCCGTTGCGCACGTGCAGCTTGCCGTATTCGGCGCAGCGCGCGAGCGTGGGGATCGCCTTGTCGGGGTTCAGCAGGCGCGCCGGGTCGAAGGCGGCCTTCAGGCGCAGGAACGCGTCGCGCTCCTCGGTCGAGAACTGCACGCACATCGAGCTGAGCTTCTCCACGCCCACGCCGTGCTCGCCCGTCACCGTGCCGCCCAGCTCCACGCAGGTCTCGAGGATGTCGGCGCCGAACAATTCCGCGCGGTGCCATTCGTCCTGGTCTTCGCCGTTGAAGAGGATCAGCGGGTGCATGTTGCCGTCACCCGCATGGAACACGTTGATGCACCGCAAGGCGTACTTCTGCTCCATCGCCTGGATGCGTTTGAGCAGCGTGCCGATGTGCTTGCGCGGGATGGTGCCGTCCATGCAGTAGTAGTCCGGCGAGATGCGCCCGGCCGCCGGGAAGGCGTTCTTGCGGCCGCTCCAGAACTTCAGCCGCTCGGCTTCGCTCTGCGAGACCTGGATGCGCGTGGCGCCCGAGGCGCGCAGCACCTCGCTCATGCGGGCGATCTCTTCGGCCACCTCCTCGGGCGTGCCGTCGGATTCGCACAGCAGGATGGCGGCGGCGTCGAGGTCGTAGCCGGCGCAGACGAACTCCTCGACCGCCGCGGTGGCGGGCTTGTCCATCATCTCCAGCCCCGCCGGGATGATGCCGGCGGCAATCACGTCGGCCACGGCGTTGCCGCCGGTTTCCACGTTGTCGAAGCTCGCCATGATCACCTGCGCGAGCTGCGGCTTGGGGATCAGCCGCACGGTCACTTCCGTCACCACGGCCAGCATGCCTTCGGAGCCGATCACGGTGGCGAGCAGGTCCAGGCCGGGCGCGTCGGGCGCCTCGCTGCCGAATTCGACCACCTCGCCGTCCATCATCACCGCACGCACGCGCAGCACGTTGTGCACGGTCAGGCCGTACTTCAGGCAGTGCACGCCGCCGGAGTTCTCGTTGACGTTGCCGCCGATGGTGCAGGCGATCTGCGACGACGGATCGGGCGCGTAGTACAGCCCGTGCGGGTTGGCCGCCTCCGAGATGGCAAGGTTGCGCACGCCCGGCTGCACGACGGCCGTGCGCGTATAGGGATCGAGTTTGAGGATGCGCTTGAACTTGGCCAGCGACAGCACCAGCCCGCCCGGCGTGGGCATCGCACCACCGGAGAGGCTCGTGCCGGCGCCGCGCGGCACCACGGGTACGCCCAGGCGGTGGCAGATGCGCAGGATCTCGACGACCTGCGCCTCGGTGTCCGGCAGCACCACGGCCAGCGGCACCTGCCGGTAGGCGGCGAGGCCGTCGCATTCATACGGGGTGGTGTCTTCGCGTTCCCAGAGCAGGGCCTCGTCAGGCACGAGGGGCGCGAGCGCGGCGATCAGCTCCGCCTGGACGGCAGACAGATCGCGGGCGTTGGCGGGCAGCGGCGCGTTCATGGGGTGTCTCGCTTGTGTCTCGCTTGTGTTTTGCCCGGCGGCGGTGGCCGGGATGCGAGGCACTATAGCCCGGCGGCCGCGCCGCGCGATGTGTTAAGGACTTTTACTGCGATGAATTTGGCTCGCGATTCCAGCCAATCGGATTCATCGCATTGCAGCAGGGCCGCTGGTCTGGCAACCCCGGCCTACCACTCCAGCCCAAGCAGCCAATCCACAAAATGCTGCGCCTCGGGCTTCATCGGCGCCTGCTCGCGCTGGACGATGTAATAAGCATGCGGCGACGCCGATTCGATGTCCAGCAGCCGCACGATCTGTCCCGAGGCCAGCCAGTTGCGCGCCATGGCCTGCCGCACCAGCGCCACGCCCTGGTTGGACGCCACCGCCTCCAGCATCAGGCCGATGTCGTTGAACAGCGATCCGGTCGACGGCTCCGGCGCATCCAGCCCGGCTGCCTCGAACCATGGGCGCCACGGCTCCAGCGGGCTGCGCAGCAGCGTCAGGTTCAGCAACTGCGACGGCTCGGTGATGGTGTTGCCGCTGATCTGCTCGAAGTAGCCGCGCCCGCACGCCGGGAAGACCGGCTCGTTGAGCAGCAGCGTGGTCTTCAGATCCGGATAGCGGCCGCTGCCGTAGCGGATCTCGACATCGGTGTCCTCGGCCTTCACGTCGAGGAAGGGGATGGACAGATGCAGCTCCAGGTCGATGTGCGGATACAGCGCGTTGAACTCCGGCAGGCGCGGCACCAGGTGCTGGCGGCCGAAGGTGGGCGGAATCGCCACGCGCAGCCGCGCGCGCTGCTTGCTGAACTCGGGCCGCGCCAGTTCGTGCAGGCTCTTGAGTGCGTCCTGCACGCTGCGCAGGTAGCGCGTGCCGGCAGCCGTCAGGCGCAGCGCTGTGCCAGTCCGCACGAACAGGTCCTCGCCCCACAGCTCTTCAAGGTTCTTGATACGGTGGGACACCGCGCTGGGCGTAACGGACAACTCTTCCGCTGCTCGCGCGAAGCTCGCATGACGCGCCCCCGCTTCGAAGGCAATCAACAGGTGTAGCGGCGGAACGCGCTTGAAGACGGAGGCCATGCGAGCGTGCGGTTGGGTTACAGGTGGAAGATCTTGCCGGGGTTCAGGATGTGCTTCGGGTCCAGCGCCTGCTTGACGCTGCGCATCAGGTCGATCGCATCGTTGCCATGTTCTGCCACGAGGAAGTCCATCTTGTGCAACCCGACGCCGTGCTCGCCCGTGCAGGTGCCGTCCATGGCAATCGCACGCGCAACGATACGCTGGTTGATGCGCTCGGCTTCGGCCAGCTCTTCCGGCTTGTTCGGGTCGATCAGCAGGGCGACGTGGAAGTTGCCGTCGCCCACGTGGCCGACGATGGGCGCGGGCAGGTGCAGCGCGCTGGCAATCAGGTCTTGCTCGGTCTCCACCACGCACTCGGCCAGGCGCGAGATCGGCACGCACACGTCGGTGGTGACGGCGCGGCAGCCGGGCTTGAGCTGCAGGAAGGCGAAGAACGCATTGTGGCGGGCGTTCCAGAGGCGGCTGCGGTCCTCGGGCCGTGTGGCCCATTCGAAGCCCTGGCCCTGGTGATCGGCGGCAATTTGCTGGACGGTCTCGGCCTGCTCCTGCACACCGTGCTCGGAGCCGTGGAATTCGAAGAACAGCGTCGGCATCTCGGGCAGCGTCAGCTTGTCGTACTGATTGATCGCGCGGATGGCCAGCGCATCGACAAACTCCACGCGCGCGATCGGCACGCCCATCTGGATCGTGTCGATCACGGCGGACACCGCGTCGCCCATGCTCGGGAACGCGCACACCGCGGCGGACACGGCCTCCGGCTGCGGATACAGCTTCAGCGTGATCTCGGTGATGATGCCCAGCGTCCCCTCGCTGCCGATAAAGAGGCGCGTCAGGTCATAGCCCGCCGACGATTTGCGCGCACGGTTGGCGGTCTTGATGACGCGGCCGTCGGCGGTCACCACGGTCAGGTTCAGTACGTTCTCGCGCATCGTGCCGTAGCGCACGGCGTTGGTACCGGACGCGCGCGTCGCGCACATGCCGCCGATGGAGGCATCCGCGCCCGGGTCGATCGGGAAGAACAGGCCGGTCTCGCGGATCTCGGTGTTGAGCTGCTTGCGCGTGACGCCGGGCTCGACCGTCACCGTCAGGTCTTCCGGATGGACCGACAGCACGCGGTTCATCTGCGAGAGGTCGAGGCTCACGCCGCCGGCCACGGCCAGCAGGTGGCCTTCGAGCGACGAGCCAGCGCCGTACGGGATCAGCGGGATCTCGTGTTCGTAGCACAGCTTGGCAACGGCGGCGACGTCCTCGGTGGTCTGCGCGAAGACCACGGCGTCGGGCAGCATCGGGTCGTAGGCGGATTCATCGCGGCCGTGGTGGGCGCGTACGGCATCGCTGGTGGACAGGCGCTCGCCGAAGCGGGTGCGCAGCGCGTCGAGCATCGCCGGCGGGATCGGCTTGCGGAGCAACGGGTGCGGGGGAACGGGATGGTTCATGACTGTCTCGCGCGTGTGTTGGTGTGGTGCACGTTCCGCGTCACCCCGGAAGCGCTTGGACCGCTCTGGCGGCGGGCCTGATTCTGCGATTCTAACGCCGCACGTCGCCAGCGCCGCCCGGTCTTGCGATAATGCAGTGCACGCATAACGGAGACACATCGTGGGCAACCGCTTATCCAAGATCGCCACGCGCACCGGCGACGACGGCACCACCGGCCTCGGCGATGGCAGCCGCACAGCAAAGGATAGCCTGCGCATCGCCGCCATCGGCGACGTCGACGAGCTGAACTCGCACATCGGTGTGCTGCTCACAGAGACCTTGCCGGACGGGGTGCGTGTGGCGCTGACCGCCATCCAGCACGACCTGTTCGACCTCGGCGGCGAGTTGTGCATCCCCGGCTACACGATGGTTACGACGGCGCACGTGCTGCGCCTGGACCAATGGCTGGCCGATTACAACGCTGACCTGCCGCGCCTGGCCGAATTCATCCTGCCCGGCGGTAGCCGCGCGGCGGCGCAGGCGCACGTGTGCCGCACGGTCGCGCGCCGGGCCGAGCGCACCATCGTCGCGCTGGGCCGCGCGGAGACGATTGGCGAGGCGCCGCGCCAGTACGTCAATCGCTTGTCCGACTTGCTGTTCGTGCTGGCCCGCGTGCTGAACCGCGCAGACGGCGGCACCGATGTCCTGTGGGAGCGCGACGTCCACAAGCCCGCGTAAGCGAAGTCGACCCACCCAAACAAAACGGCCCGATGTTTCCACCGGGCCGTTTTGCTGTGCAGCGCGCGCGTTCAGTTCACGTGCGTCTGCTGGCCTTGCCCCACGGACGCCAGCCCCTGCAGTTGCGCGGGCATCGTTACCGTCAGTGCTTGTGACGGCGTCGGTGCCGGGAAGCCGGCCTCGGCCAGCGCTTCCCTGATTGTTCGGTTGGTGTCGAAGTAGACCTGCCAGTAGTTGTCGTTGTGAGCGTACGGGCGCACCGCCAGCACCGGCCCCACCAAGTTGAACTCCAGGATCTCCACGTCGACCGCCGGCTCGGCCAGCACGTTCGGGATGGTCGCGACCTTCTCCTTGAGCAGGGCGATGGCGGCGCGGTGGTCGGCGCTGCCGGCCAGTTGCGCCTTCAGCTCGACGCGGCGGAACGGGTTGGCGGTGTAGTTCTGGATCGTGTCGGAGAAGATCTTGTTGTTGCCGATCAGCGTCACGACGTTGTCCGGCGTGTTGAGCGCGGTGGCAAACAGGCCGATCTCCTTGACCGTGCCGGTCACGCCACCGGCCGTCACGAAGTCGCCCACCTTGAACGGCCGCAGCACGATCAGGAAGGCGCCCGCCGCAAAGTTCGCCAGGAGGCCCGACCATGCCATGCCGATCGCCACGCCGGCGGCGGCAATCAGCGCCGCGAACGTCGTCGTCTGCACGCCGAAATAACCGAGGATGCCGATCACCAGCAGCACGTTCAACGTGACGGTGATCACCGAGCCGACATAGCGCAGCACGGTCGGGTCGACCTTCTGCCGCTCCAGCGACCCCTGCACCATGCGCACGGCCACGTGGATCAGCCAGCGGCCGATCACCCAGAAGGCGATGGCGGCCAGGATCTTCATGCCGACGTCGGTGGCGTACTGCGTCAGGATCGCCTGGTATTTGCTTGCGGTATTGACGGTGGTGTCCACCAAGTTGTCAGCCATGGTTGCCTCCGGAGGGGGTAGGGATTTCGGGAATCCCTCCACGATATGCCAAAGGGGCTGCACTTGTGTGACTTTGATACGTTTTGGTCACATTTGTTTTACATTGACCGGCCCGTCGGCCAATGAAAAAAGGACGCCCGCAGGCGTCCTTCATAGAGCGCAGGCGCAGATCAGTTACCGCTGCCGGGCACCATACGGCGCTTGCGCACGGCCTCAGCCAGCGTCTCGAGCACCTTGACCGAATCGTCCCAGCCGATGCAGGCGTCGGTCACGCTCTGGCCGTAGGCGAGGTCTTCCACCGGCGTGCCCTGCACGTGGTCCTGGCGGCCGCCGTTGATGTGCGACTCGACCATCACGCCGACGATGCGATTGTCGCCGCCGGCCATCTGGCGGCCGATGTCCTCGCACACCGGGATCTGGTTCTCATGCTTCTTGCTGCTGTTGGCGTGCGAGGCGTCGATCATCAGGCGCGCGGCCAGGCCCGACTTGGCGATGGCGTCGCAGGCTTCCTGCACGCTGGCCGCGTCGTAGTTGGGCGTCTTGCCGCCGCGCAGGATGATGTGGCAATCCTCGTTGCCCGCCGTCGATACGATGGCCGAGTGGCCGCCCTTGGTGACCGACAGGAAGTGGTGCGGCTGCGACGCGGCCTTGATGGCGTCCACGGCGATCTTCACGTTGCCGTCGGTGCCGTTCTTGAAGCCGACCGGGCACGACAGTCCGGAAGCCAGCTCGCGGTGCACCTGCGATTCCGTCGTACGCGCACCGATCGCGCCCCAGCTCACCAGATCGGCGATGTACTGCGGGCTGATCATGTCGAGGTATTCGGTGCCGGCCGGCAGACCCAGCTCGTTGATGTTCATCAGCACCTCGCGCGCGGTGCGCAGGCCGTCGTTGATCTTGAAGCTGCCGTCCATGTACGGATCGTTGATCAGGCCCTTCCAGCCGACCGTGGTGCGCGGCTTCTCGAAGTACACGCGCATGACGATTTCCAGCTCGTTCTTGAAGCGCTCGCGCTGCGCGACCAGGCGGCGGGCGTAGTCCAGCGCGGCCTTGGTGTCGTGGATGGAGCAGGGGCCGATGATGACGATCAGGCGGTCGTCCATGCCGTGCAGGATGCGGTGCATGGCGTTCCGGCTTTGGTAGATCAGCTCGGACACGGCGTCGCTGCACGGGAATTCGCGAATCAGGTGTGACGGCGGCGTCAGTTCTTTCAGTTCGCGAATGCGCAAATCATCGGTGTTCTTCGGCATGGAAAGCTCCAGGGGGGTGTCTTGGTTCGTGTATTGGAAACGTCTACTGTGTTCGGATCATGTTTCGCGTCGGTGCCGGGGTAGGGCGGAGACTGGGCGAAAAAAAACCGCCAGGGTCGCTGGCGGTTTTCGGTATCTGTCGGGTGCTTTATTTTTGCTGCAAGCGCCCCTCTCCTTCCGCCAGCGGTGCGAGATGCCAAAAATAAAAGTAAAAAAACTTGGCGAAGGACATGGAGGGAAAAGCTAGGCGATGCAAGAAAAAAGTCGGGAAGCGCTACTGCGCCGCACCAATCGAACCGTCTTTATAACCCCTTTTTTTGGGGGCCGCAAGTCAGAATACTCCGAGAGTGCGGCCCACCGTAGCGGCCTTGCGGCAAATCAGGCCGTGCCGCCCACCGTCATGTTCTCGATGCGCAGGGTCGGCTGGCCCACGCCCACCGGCACGCTCTGGCCTTCCTTGCCGCACACGCCGATGCCCGAATCCAGGCGCATGTCGTTGCCGATCATGGTCACGTGCTTGAGCGATTCCGGGCCGTTGCCGACCAGCGTTGCGCCCTTGACCGGTGCGGTGATCTTGCCGTCTTCGATCAGGTAGGCCTCGCTGGCCGAGAACACGAACTTGCCGTTGGTGATGTCGACCTGGCCGCCGCCGAAGTTGACCGCATACAGGCCCTTCTTGACGCTGGCGATGATCTCCTGCGGGTCCTTGTCGCCGCCGAGCATGTAGGTGTTGGTCATGCGCGGCATCGGCAGGGCGGCGTAGCTCTCGCGGCGGGCGTTGCCGGTCACGGGCATCTTCATCAGGCGTGCGTTGAGCGTGTCCTGCATGTAGCCGGTCAGGATGCCGTCTTCGATGAGCGTGTTGCACTGCGTGGGGTTGCCCTCGTCGTCGAGGTTGAGCGAGCCGCGGCGGTTGGCCAGCGTGCCGTCGTCCACCACGGTGACACCCTTGGCCGCCACGCGCTCGCCCATGCGGCCCGAGAACGCCGACGAGCCCTTGCGGTTGAAGTCGCCCTCCAGCCCGTGGCCGATGGCCTCGTGCAGCAGCACGCCGGGCCAGCCCGAGCCGAGCACGACGGTCATGGTGCCGGCCGGCGCCGGCTTGGCTTCCAGGTTGACCAGCGCGGAGGAGACCGCCTCGTCCACGTACTGGCGCAGCAGGTCGTCGGTGAAGTAGCCGTAGGCATAGCGGCCGCCACCGCCGGAGCTGCCCATCTCGCGGCGCCCATTGTGCTCGGCGATGACGGTGACGGAGACGCGCACCAGCGGGCGCACGTCCGCGGCGATCACGCCGTCGCTGCGCGCGACCAGCATCACGTCGTATTCACCGGCCAGGCCGGCCATCACCTGCACCACGCGCGGGTCCTTGGCGCGGGCGAGCTTTTCGATGCGTTCGAGCAGGGCGACTTTCTCCGATGCGGTCATCGAATCGAGCGGGTCGTTCGGCGCGTACAGCGCACGGCCGCCCTGGCTGTTCTGCAGGCTGCTCGCTACCTTGACGCGCCCGGCGCCAGCCTTGCCGATCGTGCGCGTGGCGCCGGCAGCCTGCAGCAGCGCAGGCAGGCTGATGTCGTCGGAATACGCGAACGCGGTGCGGTCGCCCGACACGGCGCGCACGCCCACGCCCTGGTCGATGCTGAAGCTGCCCGACTTGACGATGCCTTCTTCCAGGCTCCACGCCTCGTTGCGGGTGTACTGGAAATACAGGTCGGCATAGTCGACGCGGTGCGTGAAGATGTCGGCCAGCGCGCGCTGCAGGTGCGCTTCGTCGAGGCTGTACGGATCGAGCAGCACGCGGCGCGCGATGGACAGGTTCTGGATGGCGATGTCGCCTGCGTTCATGGTGGGTTCTCGCTGAGGAATTCGTGAATTCGGGAATTCGGTTGGGCTACATCACACGGTGTTTCAGCGCCGGCAGGTCACGGCGCACCTGCGCCAGGCGCGCCGGGTCCATGTCGCCGATGGCGATGCCTTCGCCTTCGGGCACGGCGCTGATGATCTCGCCCCAGGGGTCGACCAGCATGGAATGGCCCCAGGTGCGGCGGCCGTTCTCATGGCGCCCGCCCTGTGCGGCGGCGAGCACGTAACACTGGTTCTCGACCGCGCGGGCGCGCAACAGCAGCTCCCAGTGCGCGGCACCCGTCACGTAGGTGAAGGCCGCCGGCATCAGAATCAAGTTCAGGTTGCCCTGCGCCGAGAGCGCCCGGTACAGCTCCGGAAAGCGCAGGTCGTAGCACACCGACATACCCACGCGCCCGCACGGCGCATCGAATGCCACCGGCGTGGCGCCCGGCTCGATGGTGCGGGCCTCGTCGTAGCGCTCTTCGCCGCGCACGAAGTTGAACAGGTGGATCTTGTCGTAGCGGGCCACGCGCTGGCCGGCCGGGTTGTACGCGAGCGACGTGTTGCGCACGCGCTGTTCGTCCTCGCACCACAGCGGCAGCGTGCCGCCGACGAGCCACAGCTTGTGGCGCTGGGCGGCATCGGCCAGGAATGCCTGGATCGGGCCATCGTGGTCGTCCTCGCGGATGGCGACCTTGTCGCTGTCCTTGCGGCCCATCATGCAGAAGTATTCCGGCAGCAGCGCCAGTTGCGCGCCCTGGCCGGCCGCCTCGGCGAGCAGCGCATCGGCGCGCGCCAGGTTGGCATCAACGTCGATGCCGGTGACGGTCTGGACGGCCGCCACGCGGAAGGGTGCGCTAAAGGGCGCATCCAGGCCGGATGCGGCGGGGGCGGGGGCGACGGTCGTGGAAGTCATGGCGCCTATTTTGCCGAGGTTTCCGGTTTGGTGCCCGGATGGTTCTCCGGAGGCTTGCCCAAGTTCGCGGCGACCTTGTCGATCTTCGGGTCGGCCCACTTGCCGGTGATGTGGTACTGCGTGGCGAACGCCTTGGACATCTGGTCGCCCAGGAGCAGCTGGGCCGCCAGCGTGCCGAGCCCGATGGCCGGGTTGATGAAGGCGGCTGCCAGCGAGGCCGAGGTGGCGTTCACCTTGGGCGTCACGTTCACGTGCAGGTCCTGCGTCTCGTCGAGGATGTTGGCCGAGCCCTGCATCGCCACCTGGAACTGCGGGCCCTTGACGGAGAAATCCTCCGTGCGCGCGACGCCGTTGGCGATGGTGCCGGTGGCCTCCACGCTGTCGAACGGCGTGCCGCGTCCGGTGGCGCCGCGCAGGTCGGTGGCAAAGCGCAGCAGCCCCTGCAGGCTCAGCACGCCGGCCAGCTTGGCCAGGCCCGGATCGACCGGCAGGAACTGGCCGCGTTCCAGGTTCAGCGCCATGCGGCCGTTGAGCGTGGGCAGATCGAGCGACATGGGCGAGCCGCGCCACACCACGCGGCCTTCGAACTTGCCCTTGGCACCGTCGAGTACCTTGGCGAAGCCCATCTTCTGCAGCAGCTCGCCCGAGTCGCGCAGGTCGAGGTGGAAGTCGAGCAGGGTGCGGCGCTCGGGGTCATCGCTGCCGTGCAGGCGGCGCGGGATGCGCCACGTGCCCTGGGCGGTGAGCGTGGCGGCCGGCTGCTCGATCTTGAGCGTCTCCAGCGTCCACACCGGCGCGCCGTCGGTGATCTGGCTGCGGGCCTTGATCTCCAGCTTGCCCAGCGCCTTGCCGCGCAGGTCGAACTTGTCGGCCACCAGATCGAGCGAGGGGATCTCGTGCGTGCTGCGCGCCAGCGATTCGGTCAGCGCGGTCTCTTCCTGCGCGTCGGGAATGCTCATGCGGGACAGCCGCATGGTCAGCTCGCCGAAGGGCACGGCGGCGCTTTCCGCGCGCCAGCGCGAGGTGCCGGCGATCTCGCGCGAGTCGATGGTGGACTGCCAGTTGCGGCCGTCGCGCGAGGCGTCCACGCTGACCGCGTTGAAGTCGCGGCCGAGGATGCGCAGTGTCTGCGCGCGCGCAGCGACGTGGCTGGGCAGATAGGCGGCGCCATGATCCGCCGCATGTTCGGCGGCTGGCGCGGTGTCCTTCTCCGTGACCGGCGCGGTAAAGACCTGACGCCAGGCGTCGATGTCCAGATGCTCCAGCGCAAGGCTGGCGAGCACGCCTTCGGCCGGCTGCGGCACGGGCTGGTGCACGCCGATGCCGCCGCGCAGCACCTCGGTGCCGTTGGCGGTGGTGCGCTGCTCGTAGCGGGCGCTCGCCACGTTGCCGATCTGTAGCAGGACTTCATCAAGATCGCCGGCGTCGTTGGCTGCGGTGCCGGACGCGAGCGGACGCATCTCGAAGCGCACCGGTAGCGGTTGACCCGCCGCCTTGGCGAGCGGCGCCGGCAGTTGCACCGTCATCGGCGTCAGGTCGGTCTGCACCAGCACGGACGTGTGGTGCTGCTTGGTGCTGATGGTGGCGCTGTAGGGCGCGCTGCCTTCCAGCGCGCGCGCCACCGCGGCGATGGCGCTGCCGGCAGGGGCGGTCTCGCGCAGGCCCTGTGCCGATGCCGTGCCCGCCACCTGGATCCGGATCGTGCCATCGGGCAGCGTGCCGCCGCTCGGGCGGATCTCGCCGCCGGCAAAGCGTGCGCGCAGGTTGTCGAAACCGATGCCTTTTTGCGTGAAGGTGAGCGCGCCGGTCACGTCCGTGAGCGACGGCGCCTGCGGCGCCAGCACGACATCGTTGTGCAGGAAGGTGACGCTGCCCTGCGCACGCGCGGTGTGCATCTCGTTGAGCGGCAGGTCCAGCTTGAGTGCCAGCGTGGCATTGCCCTGCGCGCGCGCGTCCTTGGTGAAGTGGCCGATCCAGCCGCTCACCGGGCTGCCCTCGACGTATTGCAGGAAGCTTTGCGTGGCGCCGTCGGCATGGCCGTCGATGGTCAGCAGCGGATGGTGGTCGCCCATGTCGGGCAGGCTGCCGTTCACGTCGGTCAGTGTCACGCCGCCTGCCCTGGCGCGCGCCACCTTGAATGACATCGACGGCTTGTCGAACACCACGGTGCCCTCGACGTCGGTGAAGGCCGGCCAGCCGGTCGGGTGCGAGGCGTCGGCGGGGGCCGGCTGGTAGGTCACGTCCTTGACCGGCACTTCGACGCGGAAGGCGCCCTTGTGCGGGGCACGGAACGGGAATTCGTTCAGGTCACCGGTGAGGACGAGGGTGACGTTGCTGGCCGTGCCGCCTTGCAGGGCGCCCGCCAGGTAGTCGCGCGTATGCGGCCCGACCGAGAGCGGCAGGTAGCGCGGCACGCGCGTGACGGTGGCGCGTTCCAGCGTGCCCTTCAGGTCCAGCGCGCCGATGTGGCTGGTGTTGGGCGCATGACGGTAGCTGCCGGATACGCTGGCCGAGAGGTCGTCGTTGGAGAAGGTCAGGTTGTCGCTGCTGACCACCAGCTCCTGCTTGCGGTAGGTCCAGGCGAAGGTGCCTTGCAGGCGCTCCAGCGGCACGCGTGCTTCGTCGAATACGCCGGGCAGCAGCAGGGCGAGGTCGGCGGAATCGATGCGCACGGTGCCCTTGTCGTCGGCAAAGCTGAAGTTGCCGGAGAGGTTCTCCACGCCCGGCACGGCCGGATCGGGGTGATGGCCGGGCGGCACGGCCGGCAGCGGGCCGGGGCCGAACGACACCTGGCGCAGCGTGCCGCGTCCGTTGAAATGCTCGGGCGCCGGGCTGTTCGGGCGCCAGCGCGAGACGTCGCGCTGCCAGCTGAAATCGATGTCGTCCAGGCGGCCGGTCGGCTGCTTGCTGCGCAGCGGTGCCAGCACGGCTGCCGGCAGGGGCAGGGTGGTGGCGACGGCGCGCGCGTCGGCCAAGTCGAGTGTGCTCGCCTTGACCTGCAGGCTGCGCAGGGCGTCGCGTGTATCGAGCGCCCAGCCGACGGTGATGTTGCGGAAGCCGCGCGGCGTGCCGGCGGGGTTGGGCGGCGCCTCGGGGGTGGGGCCGACCAGCGTGGCCTGCGGGGGCGGCGGCACCGCCACGGCCTGCGGCGACGAGGCGTCCAGCGGCAGCCACAGCAGGGTATCGATGCGCAGCGTGTGCTCGCCAGTGGCGGTGCGCTGGTGCGAGGCCAGGGCCTGCAGGCTGCGCAGGCGGATCGGGTCGAGGTCTTTGCGTACCTGCAGGTCGAGTGCCTGGCCGGTCAGCCGGGCCTGGCTGCGGGTGAAGACGCCGCCCGCGAATTCTACCGAGCCGTCGGAGGTGAGCGTGCCGCTGTTGGCGGCGGCCAGCACCGGCACGTAGCGTTGCAGGGTCGCCAGTTGCAGCGTGTCGACCTGCCAGGTGGCCTGGCCGTGCCAGTGGTGCCAATCGCCGGGGCGCTGCAGCAGTTCGTGGCGGAAATCGGCGTGCAGCTTGATCGGGCCGTTGAACAGGGTGGGCGCGTTGGCGCTGGCTTCCAGGCGGTGGTGGGTCGGGCCGCTGCGCAGTTGCAGGCGCACATTGCCCAGCGCCGCTTCCGGCAGGCCGTGCTGCTCGTCGAGCCAGCGCACCGCGCCTTCGCGAAAGTCGATGTCGCCTTGCGCGAGGAGCTGGTCCAGGAAGGTGCCGTCGGCGCCGGCGGTCGGCTCCATCTTGATGCCGCCCACCGACAGGGCGCCGGCCGGGTCGCGGCGGACCAGCACGTCGGCGTGGCTGGCGTGCAGTACGGAGAACGTCACCTGCCAGCGCAGCAATGACCGCCACGACAGCCGCGCCTGCACGTCCTGCACCGCCAGGGTCTGGCGGCCGGCGGCGTCGCGCGCCTCGATGCGTTGGGCGCGGAAGGCCGGGTGCCAGCCGTCCCAATAGGTATCCAGCGCGCCAATGCTGACCTGCGCCTGCAGGGGAACGGCCGCCTCGCGTTCCATCCACTCGCGCGCCAGGCTCACGCGCGGCCACAGGACGAAGCGCACCAGCAGCACGCCGATGACGGCCAGCACCATCAGCGCGGCGGCGGTCTTCCACAGGATGCGCCAGAGCTTGCGCCAGATCGGCGCGCGCGCCACGGCGCCAAGGCCGGCCCACAGCCGGTGCGCTATCCGCCCGATCGAGGCCCAGGCAGCGGGCATGGCCGCGCGCAGGCCTGCCCGGGCAGCGGGGGCGGTATTGGCATGGCTGCCGTCGGACTTCGGGGCTTCGGGGGGATGGGGCGGGACCGGCATGATCCGGATTATCCGATATTCGGCGGTGGCCGCCACGTTTGCGGGGCGCACGGGCGTGAGGCGGCAGCGGGCGGGGGCCTCGATGCGTGCTTGACCGTTCTTTCTTGTGATGCGCCTGATCCGCCCGTCCGCCCTGCGGCCGTTTCAGCGAAAATAAAAGCTTCCCGCCGTTTCCCATGCCGTTTCCCACGCCGTTTCCACTCCTCGCCCGCATGACCACATCCACCCCCGCCTCGCCGTTCCTGCAAACGCCGGCCTGCCCGCCGGACGCGCCCCCCGCCGCGCTGCCGTTTGCGCGCAGCTATTCCCGCTACGTCCAGCGCATGGCCGCGGCGCGCGAGGGCTGGGCGGAGCAGGTGCAAACCGCTGTTGCCGGCCTGATCGACGTGGCCTGGCTGTCGGCGCGCTTTGGCGAGCTGTTCGAGGCGGCTGCGGTTGAGCCGGAGCAGGCGCTCAAGCGCGCGCTGCGCATGCTGCGCAAGGAGGTCTTCGCCGCCCTGATCGAGCGCGACTTGTCCGGCGCGGCCACGCTGGACGAAGTGACCGGCACCATGACCGACCTGGCCGAGTTTGCCGTGCGCGTGGCGATTGCCGTGATCGGGCAGGAGCTGGGCGCGCTGCATGGCCAGCCGATTGGACAATCCTCGGGCGAGGTGCAGGAGCTGGTGGTGGTCGGCATGGGCAAGCTGGGCGGGCGCGAGCTGAACGTCTCGTCCGACATCGACCTGATCTTCCTCTACGACGAGGAGGGCGACACGCACGGCGGCCCTCGCCAGCTGTCCAACCACGAATACTTCGTCAAGCTCGGCCGGCGCCTGATCAACGCGCTGGCCGAGGTGACCGAAGACGGCTACGTCTTCCGCGTCGACATGCGCCTGCGCCCCAACGGCGACGCCGGCCCGCTGGCCTGCAGCCTGGGCATGCTGGAGGAATACTTTGTCGTGCAGGGCCGCGAGTGGGAGCGCTATGCCTGGATCAAGGGCCGCGTCATCACCGACCCGACCAGCCCGCATGCGGCACGCGTGATCCAGCAGCTCGATCGCGTGACCGGGCCGTTCGTGTTCCGCCGCTACCTCGACTACGGCGTGATCGCCGCCATCCGCGCGCTGCATGCGCAGATCCGCGCGGAGGCCGCCAAGCGCAGCAGCAGCGGCCACCTGCAGCACGACGGCCACGTGCACGCGCGCGCGCCCAACATCAAGCTCGGGCGCGGCGGCATCCGCGAGATCGAATTTGTGGCGCAGGTGTTCCAGTTGATTCGCGGCGGACAGGATTTCGCCCTGCGCGTGCGGCCGACGCTGGAGGTGCTGCGCACCGCCGCAGAGCGCGGCCTGATCGACGCCGATGTGGTGGCACGCCTGACCGAGGCGTACCGCTTCCTGCGCCAGCTCGAGCACCGCTTGCAGTACATCGAAGACGCCCAGACGCACAACCTGCCCGGCGCACCGGCCGACCAGTTGAGCGTCGCGCGCATGATGGGCTTTGCCGACTATGCCGCGCTGGTCGCGCAGTTGGAGGCGTATCAGGAGGAAGTCGCGCAGCAGTTCGAGCAGACCTTCTCCGACAAGCAGGACAGCCAGCCGCCGTGTGCCGCCATCTGGCACGCTGATCTGCTCGACGACGAGCGCACCGAGAGCGCCCGCGCGCAGCTCGCCGAACTCGGCTATGCCGATGCCGACAGCGTGCTGGAGCGGCTGCGCGCGTCGCGCCATTCGCCGCGCTACCGGGCGCTGTCGGAGGTCAGCCGCCAGCGTTTTGACCAGCTCATCAACCGCGCTCTGGACCACGCCGCGCGGCAGACCGATGCGGACGTCACCATCGCGCGCTTCCTCGATTTTTTCGACGCGATCAGCCGGCGTTCGTCGTACCTGTCGCTGCTCTCCGAGTACCCGCAGGCGATGGCGCGCGTGGCCCACACGCTGCACGCCTCGCGCTGGGCGGCGGATTACCTGACGCGCCATCCGCAGCTGCTCGACGAGCTGCTCGATACCGAGGCGCTGTCCGCCGCGCCCGACTGGCCGGCCTTCCGCGAGCGCGTGCGCGACCGCCTGCGCGCCGCCGATGACCATGTCGAGATGCAGATGGACATCCTGCGCCAGGAGCACCATGCCGAGACCTTCCGCATCCTGCTGCAGGACCTGCAGGGGATGCTGACCGTCGAGCAGATCAGCGACCGCCTCTCCGACCTGGCCGATGCCGTGCTGGACCTGACGCTGGAAACCGTCTGGCAGCAGGTGGCCACGCGCCACCGCGAGGTGCCGCGCTTTGCCGTGGTGGCCTACGGGCGCCTGGGCGGCAAGGAGCTCGGCTATGCGTCCGACCTCGACATCATCTTCCTCTACGACGATGACGACGAGCGCGCGCCCGATGTGTACGCATCCTTCGCGCGCAAGCTCATCACCTGGCTGACCAGCCACACCGCCGCCGGCATGCTGTTCGACGTGGACACGCGCCTGCGCCCGAACGGCGCCGCCGGCCTGATGGTCACGCACTTCGAGGCTTTCCGCCGCTATCAGATGCGCGAGGGCGACAACGCCGCCTGGGTGTGGGAGCACCAGGCGCTCACGCGCGCGCGCTTCTGCGCGGGCGATGCCGAGATCGGCGCGCGCTTCGAGGCGCTGCGCACGGCAGTGCTGCGCCAGCCGCGCGAGGCCGGCCCGCTGCGCGACGAGATCGTGGCGATGCGGGAAAAGGTGCTCGAAGGCCACGCCAACCCGACCGCGCTGTTTGATTTGAAGCACGACCGCGGCGGCATGGTCGATATCGAATTCACCGTGCAATTCCTGGTGCTGTTGCACAGCGCCGCGCATGCGGAGCTCACGCGCAACGCCGGCAACATCGCGCTGCTGCGCATGGCGGGTGAGCTGGGCCTGATCGACGCGACCCGCGCGGCCCAGGTGGCTGACGCCTATCGGGACTTCCGCGCGCGCCAACACCAGCTGCGGCTGGACGGGCAGTCCGCCGCGCGTGTGCCGGCCGGCACCTGTGCGCATGAGGCCGCCCACGTGCGCGCCTTGTGGGGGCAGGTGTTCGGCGCCGTTGGCGCAGCATCGCCCGCGCCATGAGCCCGCGCGTGCATGCGGTCCGCACGTGGGGCGTTTGCGCGGGCGTGTTCGCGCTGTCTGCCGCGTTCTCGTTCGTGCCGTGGCTGCATGCCATCGGCCTGTACCAGCGCGATGGGGTGCGCGGCGGCCAGTGGTGGCGCATCGTCACGGCCATGTGGGTCCACCTTGACGCGTGGCATTGGCTGGCCGATTGCATGGCGGCGACGGGCCTGATCCTGTTGTTGTCGCGGGTGCTGCGGCCGGACGCCATCGTTGGCGCATTGGTGGCCTGCGGGGTGCTGGTGCAGCTGGCGCTTCTCAATCAGCCGACGGTGCAGTGGTATGGCGGCCTGTCGGGCGCATTGCACGGGCTGGCGGCATGGGGTGGGCTGCGGTTGCTGCGACCCTCTGCGCAAGGCGCGGCTGACGACCGGCGCTCACGCTGGATCGGCACCCTGCTGTGCGCGGGTGTGCTGGTGAAGGTGTGGCTGGAGCAGTCGTGGTTATCGCCGATCGTCTACGACCCGCACTGGGGCTGGGGTGTGGTGCGCATCGCCCACGCCTTTGGCGCGGCGAGCGGTCTGCTGATCTGGGTGCTGGGGGAATGGCGCGCCCAAGGCAAGCGGGTGCGCGGCTGATCTACAGGGGGGCGACGCAAGCGCAATGGACACGCCGGCGGCTGCCGGGCGTGTCCTTGTTGCGTTTACAGGGTCTTGCGGCGCGAGAAGGCGATCGCGCCGGCGGCCAGCAGCAGGCCCGCCAGCCACAGGGGGAAGTGACCGCCACCGCCACCGCCGCCACCGCCCGACGCCCCGCCGCTGCCCGAGCCCGTTGAGCTGGAAGAGCCCGGGGTGACCGTTATGGTGGCGGTATCGGAGGCGGAGCTGCCCGCGTTGTTGGTCAGCGTCACGCTGAAGATGTAGACGCCGATCGCGGACGGCGTGAACGTCGCCGTGCTGTTGCCGTTGGCGTCTGGGCCGGTGGTCGTGAGCGTGACGGGGGTGCCGGCCGTTTGCGCCCAGACCGGGTTACCGGCGGTGCGGCCGTAGCCGGCACCGCTGACAGCCCTGAGCGTGACGGCCGTGCCGGTGGTGGCGGTCGACACCGATGGTCCGACATGGACGGTGGGCATGCCTTGCGTCTGGGTGATGGCCGCGCCGGCGTCCAGCAGGCCCGCGCCGCAAACACCCGCATGCGTGGCGCAATACGTGCCCGACGGGAACGGGCGCGACGACTGCTTGAGCAGCGTCGCGATGGTGTCCGGCGTCAGCGCGGGCTGGACGGAGAGCATCAGCGCCGCCACCGCCGTCACGTGCGGCGTGGCCATCGAGGTGCCGATGTCGTTGGCATAGGCGTCTCCGGTGGGCGAAGCCATCGGGTTGGTGGCGCCGTTGTTGGACAGCGAGATGATGCCGCTGGCCGTTCCGTTGACGACCGTACCCCTGCCGCCACCCGGCGCGCTGATCGTGGTCTGCGCGCCGACGTTGGCATAGACGGCGTTGTCGCCCTCCAGCGTGTTGGCCGTCACGGCAATGGCGCCGGCGCAGTTGGCGGGCGAATCCACCGGGCCGGATTCGTTGCCGGTGGCGACCACGATGGTGGCGCCCTGGGCGCGCGCCGCGTTGACGGCGTCCTGCTCCGGTTGCGAACACGGGCCGACGCCGCCCAGGCTCATGTTGATGACCTTGGCCGGGGTCGGGTTGGTGCCGGCACCGGAGACCGGGACGCCCGCCAGCCACTGCAGCGCTTCAATGATGTCGGAGGTGGCGCCGCCGCACTTGCCCAGCGCCCGCGCCATCTGCACGCGCACGCCCGGCGCGATGCCCGCAATGCCGATGCCGTTGTTGCGCTGCGCTGCGATCATGCCCGCCACGAAGGTGCCATGCCAGCTGCTGCTGCTGGGGTTGCCGCACAGGGTGGGAAATTTGCTCGTATCTGTTGAGTCCACCCAGTCACCCGGGTCGGCGGGGTCGTTGTTGCCGGCCGCGTTGTTGGCACCGTTGTTGACGAACCCGCTGGGGATGGTCTGGCCGGTCTTGCTGTCCGTCGTGCCGGCCATGGCGCTGCTGCTGACGAAGTTGTAGCCAGTGTTGAAGCGCGCCGCGCCGCCAAAGTCGGCGTGGTCGGCACGGATGCCGGTGTCGACGATGCCCACGTAGACGGTGTTCACACCGGTGGTCGTGTCCCAGGCGGCAGTCACGTTCGCGCCGCCGGGCACCGGGGTGCCCGGCAGCAGGTTCCATTGCTGGGCGAAGAACGGATCGGTGGCGAGCGCCATCGGCCGCATGACGCGGTCTGGCGATACGTATTCGAACTGGCCGCTGGCCTCCATGCGCTGCGCCACGGTCTGGGCGTCTGCCAGCGACATGACGCTGGGCAGCGTCACCACGTGTGCACCGCCAGCCATGGCGCGCTTGTACGTCACCTGCAGCTGGGCCGCGGCCGACCACCGTTGCACCGTTGCAACGTCCGCGCGTGTCGCCGTGCCGTCAGCGGCCACCGATTGCGCCTTGAGCACTCCGCTGGCGCTGCTCTTTTCCTTGATGATCAGCTGCGTGACCTGCTGCAGCTGCAGGTTGTATGCGGTCGATTTTTCGGCCGCCATGGCTGGCACAGCCTGCATCGAACCCAATCCAAGCGCGATCAGCGCACGAAAGGCACCCCCGGGAACCATCGTTTTCATCAGAGCAGTCCTGTTTTCTTGTGAAAAACTGAGACTTAATTGTCAGAAACGATTGAGATCGTGTGTTCCAGATGTGACTGGGTGGAAACCCTAGTATCGAAGGCCTAGGCAGGGATGGTCGCGCACAAACAAGGGGAAATCGGGAGGCGGGATAAGACAGATGCCCGCGCCGGGGCCGGCGCGGGCGGAGGGAGGGTGAGGCGGCTGGCTTACTTGCGGCGTCGGCGACGGCCGGCCAATCCGGCCGCCAGCAGTAGCGCGGCACCCGTCAGGCCGACGGCACCGCCACCGCCGCCACCGCTGCCGGAGCTACTGCTCGAACTCGACGTGCCATTGCCGATTCCGGCCGGCGTTGTTTTCTGCGCGTAGGCCACGGCACCGGCCGTATCCAGCAGGCCCGCACCGCATTTGCCGGCGTTTACCGTGCAGTAGGTGTTGGCCGGGTGGGCACGCGCGGACTGCTGCAGGCCGGCCAGGATCTGCGCGTTCGACAATTGCGGCTGGACGCTCAGCATCAGCGCGATCGTGCCCGCCACCTCGGGCGTGGAAAAGCTGGTGCCCGCCACCTGTTTGACGGTGGCGCTGCCCGGGCTGTACTGACCGGTGTTGGAATCCGCCTGGATGACCGATTGCGTTTCGGAGCAGGTTGCCGGGGTGGTGGTCGTGATGACCTTGGAATTCCCGCAGCCGCCGCCCGGCGCGCTGATCGCCACCTCCGCGCCGACGTTGGCGTAGCTTGCGTTCTCGCCGCTGTCGACGTGTGCCGTCACGGCGATGGCGCCCGAACAGTTGGCAGGCGCATCCACCGCGCCGCCTTCATTGCCGGAGGCGGCTACCACCACCGTGCCCAGCGCGGCCAGGCGGTTGATCGCATCCTGCTCCGCCGCCGAGCACGCCCCGACGCTGCCCAGGCTCACGTTGACCACGCGCGCCGGGCTGGGGTTGTTCGGCACGCCCGACACGGCAATGCCGCCCGCCCACAGCATGCCGTCCACGGTGTCGGACAGCAGCGCGCCGCATTTGCCCGAGACGCGCACCGGCACGATCAGCGTGTTCCAGCCCACCCCTGCAATGTCGAGCCCGTTGTTGGTGCCGGCGGCCAGCACGCTCGACGTCTCGGTACCGTGCCAGCTGCTCGGGCCGATGTCGCTCGCGGTGCAACCGGAGATATTCGCGACGTCCGTGGCGGTGACGCCATCGCCCAGGTCGTGCGCGTCGGTGCCGCGCCCCGTGCTGTTTCCGGCGCGCGCGGCGCTGGAGATGAAGTTGTAGCCGGGCAGGATCTTGTTGGTCAGGTCCGGGTGGTCGGTGTAGCCGGTGTCGACCACGGCCACCACGATGCTGGTCGATCCCTGTGTGACGTCCCATGCCGGCTGCACGTTGATCCCGCCGGGCACAACCGACGGGATCTGCAGGTTGTTCTGCGTGGCAAATTGCGGATCGTTGGGGGTAGCCGACGGATGCAGAATGCGGTCCGGCACGGCATAGGCCACGCGTGCATCCTGCGCGACCTTGGCCGCCGCGGCCTCGATGCTGGCGGCGTCGGTCAGGCCCGTGCGCGTGAGCTGCGCATTGGTGGCCAGGGTGCGCTTGACTTGCAGCGCGCTGCCGGCGGCCTGCGCAACCGACAGCAGGCGGTTGCTCGCCTCGGTCGCGGACAGCGGCTTTTGCGTGCCGCTGGTGTCATCCCGCCATTTGATGATCAGGTCGCCGGTGTACTGGGGCTGGGCGTTGCCAGCGGCCGACGCCGTGTGGCATGCGAGCAGCATGGCCGCGGCGCCCATCAGGGCGGCACCTGCGCGTCGCGCGCGCGTGGGTTGCATGAGAGCGAACGTCATGTGGGCGGACTCCATCGTGACAGTCTTTGCGGCGGGTGATGCGGCAATGTCGCGCAACCGGCGACAGTAAGAAATTAGCATGCAATCCTGCGTCTTGCGGCGCACATGCGGGCAAAGCACACAGTGTGTAGCTGCGCCTGCAACGCGCCTGGGGCAATCAACGTTGAATCTTGAGTACGCGATCCGCATCCGCCGAGGCGATGCCGGGTGCGGCGCGCAGCGTGGCGATGGCGTTGTCCAGCGTGGCGGACGCATCGCCTGAGGCGGCGCGCACTACCCAGTAGCCGCCCGACATCGGGCGCACCACCGTGAAGGCCACGCGCGGCGTGGCGCGCGCACCAATGGCATCAAGCTGGCCCTGCAGCGTGGCGGCGGAATCGGTGGGCGCGCGCAGGCCGACGATCACGTCGCCCAGGTTTTGCGCGGCCGACACCGAGGCCGGCGGCGTGGTGTTGACGGAAGACGGGTCCATGGCAGGCGGCTTGCCCGGATCGATGGCCGGGACGGATTTGCAGGCGGCCAGCAAACACAGACCGAGCACCGCCGCCAGCGCGGGCTTGTAGGAAGACAGCAGGGTGCGGGATCGGCTGACCGGGTAGGGCATGCGGTTCTCCTGGGGAGCGGGGAATGGGGAAAGGCGTTCCACTGAACATGAAACGCGGCAATGTCTTTTTAGGTATACGCGATCACTGGGCCGCACGCCGCGTTTTACGCTGCGCGGCCGGCGAGGGCTGGGCGCGCCCAGCGGCGAGCATCTCGTCGGCATGGCGGCGCGTGGTGTCGGTGAGGGATGCGCCGCCGAGCATGCGCGCGATTTCGTCCACGCGGCCGGTGGCGTCCAGCACCACCAGGTCGGAGCGCGTGCTGCCGGCGACCGTCTGCTTGGCCACCTGCACGTGGTGGTTGGCGAGCGCCGCCACCTGCGGCAGGTGGGTGACGCACAGCACCTGGCGGCGCGTGCCCAGTTCGCGCAGGCGCCGGCCCACGACTTCGGCCACGGCGCCACCGATGCCGGAGTCGACCTCGTCGAAGATCAGCGTGGGGGTCGGGCTCGCCTCGCTGGCGATCACCGAGATGGCCAGGCTGATGCGCGCCAGCTCGCCGCCCGAGGCCACCTTTGCCAGCGGCCGCGGCGACACGCCGGCATGGCCGGCGACGAGGAATTCGACCTGTTCCAGCCCCGCCGCACCGCCGTGCTCCAGTGCGTGCAGCGCGATGTCGAAGCGCCCGCCGGCCATCGACAGGCCCTGCATGGCGCCGGTCACGGCCTCGGCCAGCTCGCGCGCGGCCTTGGCGCGGGCGCGTGACAGCGCCTGGGCGACCTGCGCATAGGCGGCGTGGGTTTGCGTTTCCTGTGCCTGCAGCGCGTCGAGGTCGGACGCCGCCTGCAGCGCGGCCAGTTGCGCCTGGCGCTCGGCCAGCTCGGCCGGCAGTGTCTCGGGCGCGACGCGGTATTTGCGCGCCATGGTGTGCAGCGCCTGCATGCGCGCATCGACTTCGGCCAGGCGGTCCGGGTCCAGCTCCGCACGATCGGCATAGCGTGCAAGCGAGTGCACGGCTTCCTGGATCTGCACCTCGGCCGGCTCCAGCGCGGCCAGCACGTCGGCCAGGGCCGGGTCGATCTCGGCCAGCTCCCGCAGCGTATGGAGGGTGGTGCCCAGCTGCGTGAGCACGGCACCTTCCGCCTCCGACAGGCCATCGAGCGCCGCGCGCGTGCCTTCGATCAGGCTGGCGGCGTGCGACAGGCGATGGTGCTCGGCCTGTACGTCTTCCCACTCGCCGGGCTGCGGGGCGAGCTTCTGCAATTCATTGACCTGCCATTCGATGCGCTCGCGCTCGAGCTGGGCCTCGCGCGATTGCTGCTCGGCCGCCTCGCGCAGGCGCACCACGGCTTGCCACGCGCGATAGCGTTCGGCCACGGTGCGCACGTCGTCCTCGAGGCCGGCGTGGGCGTCGAGCAGGCTGCGCTGGGCATCCGTCTTGAGCAGCAGTTGATGCGCGTGCTGGCCGTGGATGTCGACCAGTTGCTCGCCCACTTCGCGCAGTTGTGCGAGCGTGACGGCGGCACCGTTGATGAAGGCCTTGCTGCGGCCGGCGGCATCGACGGTGCGGCGCAGCAGGATGACGCCTTCGTCGTCATGTAGCTCGTGTGCTTCCAGCCACGCAGCGACCTGCGGGTGCGCGTCAAATGCGGCGGTGATGTCCGCGCGCGGCGCGCCCTCGCGCACCACGGCGGCATCGGCGCGCTCGCCCAGTGTGAGCGCCAGCGCGTCGATCAGGATGGATTTGCCGGCGCCGGTCTCGCCGGTGAACACGGTAAAGCCGTCGGCCAGGTCGAGGTCCAGCGCGTGGACGATGACGAAATCGCGGATGGTGAGGCTGCGCAGCATGGAGCGTCGGGCGGAGTCTGGGTTACAGCCGGTTGTCTTCGGTGGGGTACTCGTGCCAGTGCAGCTTCTTGCGCAGCGTGGCGTAGTAGTTGTAGCCGACCGGGTGCAGCAGTTGCACGGTGCGCTCGGAGCGGCGCACCACGATGCGGTCGCCGGGCAGCAGCGAGGTCAGCGACTGCATGTCGAAGTTGACGCTGGCGTCGCGCCCGCTGGTGACCTGGATGACCAACTCGGCGTCGTGCGGGATCACGATCGGCCGGTTGGACAGCGCGTGCGGCGCGATCGGCACCAGCACCAGGCCCGAGAGCGCCGGGTGCAGGATCGGCCCGCCTGCCGATAGCGCATAGGCCGTCGACCCGGTGGGGGTGGACACGATCAGGCCGTCCGAGCGTTGGTTGTACATGAAGAAGCCGTCCACCGACACGGCCAGCTCGACCATGCCGGAGATGCCGGAACGGTTGACCACCACATCGTTGAAGGCCAGGGCGGAGAAGATGACCTCGTCGTCGCGGACCACCTGGGCCTGCAGCAGCGTGCGGATCTCGGCCTCGTAGCGGCCGGCCAGCATGTCGGGCAGCACGTTGTGAACGTCTTCGAACGGGATGTCGGTCATGAAGCCGAGCCGCCCGTGGTTGACGCCGATCACAGGCACGCTGGCGCCGGCCAGGTGGCGGCCGATGCCGAGCAACGTGCCGTCGCCGCCGAGCACGACCGCCACGTCGGCCTGGCGGGCCATTTCTTCGGGCGGCAGGGCAGGGTAATCCTGGACGCCGATGTTCAGCGCCGTTTCGCGCTCGAACACGATGTCGTGCCCGCGCGCGGCGATGCTCGACGCCAGTTCCATGAGCGGTGCGGCAATGTTGGCGGCCGAGTAGCGGCCGACCAGCGCGACGGTCTTGAAAGGCGAGGGCTGAGACACGCGGGAAGCTGAGGCGGACGCGGATTTCGACATGGGCGCATTACACCATATCGATATGACGGTCGCCACGTTGTGCAGCCGCGGGCGTATGTTTGACCATGAAACGTCGCCGTCACCTTGGGGCGGCCGGTTTTGTGCGGCCGATTTTGCGTAAAATCGAAGCCACCATGGACAAACGCGCCACCATCCTCCTCAAGACCCTGATCGAGCGGTACATCGCCGAGGGGCAGCCCGTGGGCTCGCGCACCCTGTCGAAGTATTCCGGGCTCGACCTGTCGCCGGCCACCATCCGCAATGTGATGGCCGACCTGGAGGAGATGGGCTTCATCGCCAGCCCGCACACCTCGGCCGGGCGCATCCCGACGCCGCGCGGCTACCGGCTCTTCGTCGACACCATGCTGACGGCCAACCCGCTGGAGCTGGTCGGCGCGCGCGACCCGATCGCGCACCAGGTGGCCGGCGCGATTGCCGAGCAGGTGCGCGCGCAGTTGGCCTCGCATGGGTCGGAATCGTCGCAGCGGGTAATCGCGGCGGCGGCGCAAACGCTGTCCAACCTGTCGCAGTTTGCCGGCGTGGTGATGACGCCGCGCCGCACGCATGCCTTCCGGCAGATCGAATTCCTGCGCCTGTCCGAGACGCGCATCCTGCTGATCGTCGTCACGCCCGAGGGCGACGTGCAGAACCGCATCATCCATACCGATACGCCGTACACGCCGTCGCAGCTGGTGGAAGCCGCCAACTACATCAACGCGCACTACGGCGGCATGACCTTCGACACTGTGCGCGAGCGCCTGCGCGGCGAGCTTTCCGCCCTGCAGGCCGACATGACGTCGCTGATGCAGGCGGCGGTGGAGGCGGGCAGCAGCGCGGTGTCGGACGAAGAACCGGTGGTCATCTCCGGCGAGCGCAAGCTGCTGGAGGTGGAAGACCTGTCCTCCTCCATGGACAAGCTGCGCCGGCTGTTTGCCGTGTTCGAGCAGAAGACTGGTTTGCTGCAATTGCTTGATGTCTCCAGCCGCGCCGAGGGCGTGCAGATCTTCATCGGCGGCGAGAGCAGCCTGGTGCCGCACGAAGACATGGCGGTCATCACCGCGCCGTACGAGGTGGACGGCAAGATCGTCGGCACGCTCGGCGTGATCGGGCCGATGCGCATGGCCTACGAGCGCGTGATCCCGATCGTGGACATCACCGCCAAGCTTCTGTCGAGCACGCTCAGCCAATATTGATCCTCAGGCTGGCGGCATAAGCTCAGCCGAATTTCTTCGACGACAGCCCCGCCTGCCGTCTCCCAGAATCGACTCCGGCGCATGTGCGCGTTCTTTCTGCCGGAGTCTTCCATGGCTGGTTCTTCTCTCCCCCGTTTGCTGGCCGCCGCACTGTCGGTGGCAGTCTCGTTCTCCTTGCTCGGCAGCGCGCCCGCGCGCGCGGCTGACCGCGAGGTCGTCATCGCCTATCAGGACATGATGCTGCCCTGGCGCTACGCCCAGGCCACCGGCGAGGTCGAGCGCGCCACCGGCTACAAGGTGACCTACCGCCAGCTCGCCAGCGGCGCAGACGTAGTGCGCGCCATCGCCTCGGGCTCGGTGCAGATCGGCGAAGCCGGGTCGAGCCCGATCGCGGCCGGCGTGTCGCAGGGCGTGGACCTGTCGCTGTTCTGGATTCTCGACAACATCAACGATGCGGAGGCGCTGGTCGCCCGCAACGGCAGCGGTGTCGCGCGGGTGGCGGACCTGAAAGGCAAGACGCTGGGCGTGCCGTATGTGTCGACCTCGCACTTCCATGCGCTGGTGGCGCTGCAGCAGGCGGGGCTGGACCCGCGCGACGTGAAGGTCGTCAACCTGCGCCCGCAGGAACTGTCTGCCGCATGGGACCGCGGCGATGTCGACGCCGCCTTCATCTGGGACCCGGTGCTCGCCAAGGTCAAGAAGAACGGCACGGTGCTGATCACCTCCGGCAAGATCGCCGCGGCCACGGGCAAGTCGACGTTTGACGGCTTTGTGGCCGACCGGAAGTTCGCGCGCGACCATGCGGAGTTCCTTGCCAAGTTCACGGAGGTGCTGGCCAAGGCCGATGCCGCCTATCGCGACAACAAGGCCGCGTGGACGGTCAGCTCGCCGCAGGTGGCGGCGGTGGCCAAGACCTCGGGCGCGACGGCGGCTGAGGTGCCGGCGAGCCTCGCGCTGTACGCTTTCCCAGATGCGGCCGAGCAGGCGTCCAAGCGCTGGCTGGGCGGCGGTGCGCAATCGGGCGCGGCGCAATCGCTGCTGGCCACGGCGCAGTTCCTGAAGACGCAGGGCACGATCCAGGCGGTGCTGCCGGACTACGGCGCCACCATTGATTCCCGCTTCGTCCAGCGCGTGGCGGGTGGGTCGGGCAAGGCCGTTGCTACCGCATCCCGATGAGCCGCATCGAAGTCCGCGGCCTGCGCGTCGACTACACCGACGCGCACGGCCGCACGATACGGGCGCTCGACGGCGTCGACCTGTCGATCGAGGCAGGCGAATTCGTCGTCGCGCTGGGCGCCTCGGGCTGCGGCAAGACCACGCTGCTGAATTGCCTGGCCGGCTTCGTGGCGCCGACGGCCGGCCACATCCTGCTCGACGGACGGGAGGTGGAGGGCCCCGGCGCAGAGCGCGGTGTGGTGTTCCAACGCTACGGCCTGATGCCGTGGCTGAATGTGCGCGACAACGTGGCACTCGGCTTGAAGCTGCGCGGCATCGACCGTTCCACACGCCACGCGCGGGCGCTCGAACTGCTGCGGCTGGTTGGGCTGGAGGCGCATGCCGTGTCGCCCGTGTATGCCCTGTCGGGCGGCATGCAGCAGCGCGTTGGCATCGCGCGGGCGCTGGCCACCGAGCCGCGCGTGCTCCTGATGGACGAGCCGATGGGCGCGCTCGACGCCTTCACGCGCGAGACCATGCAGACGCTGGTGCTGGACGTGTGGCAGCGCACTTGCACCACGGTGTTCTTCATCACGCATGACGTGGAAGAGGCGTTGTTCCTGGCGACACGGTTGGTGGTGATGTCGCCCTCGCCGGGGCGCGTCGCGCAGACGTTCGACCTGCCGTTCTCGCGGCGGGCGCTGGCCGGCGGCGACGCGCGCGCGGTCAAATCATCAGCGGAATTCATTGCGTGGCGGGAGCGCGTGCTGGCGCTGATCCATCGCGCGCCGGAAACGGAGGCGGTATGAGTAGTAAGCAGGGGCCCCGCGCAGCGGGGATGCGCACGGCCACGAATTCCGCCGGCCACCGACGCCACCAAGGCAGGAAGACTGACACCGGTAGGGAGGCGGCGGCATGAGCGCAATCGAGACGGCCCTGCTGGATTGCCTGGGCTGCGAGGACGCCACGCCATCGCGAGATACCCCTCGTCGCCTGCGCGGCTACCGCCTGCCGGGCGAGGGCGGCACGCTCGGGCTGAGCGTGCTGTCGGTCGGCGCTTTGCTGCTGCTATGGTGGGCGGCGACCACGTTCCACTGGGTGCCGCCGCTGTTCCTGCCGTCGCCGCAGGCGGTGGGGCAGGCGTTTGTCGACGCCTGGCGCGGCGACATCCAGGGCGGTCAGCCGCTGGCCGCGCATCTGGGCTGGAGCGCGCTGCGTGTGTTCGGCGCGTTTGTGCTGGCGACCGTCACCGCTGTGCCGATCGGCCTGGCGATGGGCGTGTCGCGCACCGCACGCGGCCTGCTGGACCCGCCCATCGAGTTCTACCGGCCGCTGCCGCCGCTGGCGTACCTGCCGCTGGTGGTCATCTGGCTTGGCATCGACGAGCGCGCCAAGATCGTCGTCATCTATCTCGCCTGCTTTGCGCCGATTGCCATGGCCGCGCGCGCCGGCGTGCGCAGCGCCACGCGCGAGCAGATCAACGCCGCCTATGCGCTGGGTGCGAGCTTCACGCAGGTGGTGCGGCACGTGATCCTGCCGGCCGCGCTGCCGGAGATCCTCACCGGCTTGCGTATCGCCATCGGCTTCGGCTGGACCACGCTGGTGGCGGCGGAGATGGTGGCGGCCACCGTGGGCCTCGGCCAGATGGTGCTCAATGCATCGAGCTTCCTGCGCACCGATCTGGTGGTGATGGGCATCGTGCTGATCGGCGCGATTGCGTGGGCGTTCGATCTGGCGATGCGTGCCGTCGAGGCGCGTGCGGTGCCCTGGAAAGGCCGCAGCTAGCCCTCAGAAACTCCCCGTGAACTGATACCGCCCGCCCGGGTGCCACATGGTCGCCACCGAGGCGACCTCGCCCTGGGACAGCGTCTTTCGCCGCAGCATCAGGCACGGCTCGCGCACCTCCATGTGCAGCATCTCGGCGATGTCACGCGGGGGCAGGCACGCCTCGATGCCATACTCCACGCCCTGCAACGGGGCGGCACGCATCAGGTAGGCATTCGGCGTGGTCTGCGTGAAATCCTGCTCCATATAGTCCGGCGCCAGCGCGGCGTTGACCCAGCGGTCTTCGAGCTGGATCGGCAGGTCGTTCTCGAAATGCACGATCAGCGAATGGAACAGCGTGCGCCCGGCCGGCAACCCGAACGGCGCGGCCATCGCCTCGTTGGCGCGCACGCGCTCGAGCTTGTGCAGCTCGGCGCGGTGCCGGTGCCCGCGCGCGGCGATCTCCTCGGCGATGTTGCGGATCGCCACCAGCGTCGCCTGGTATTTCTGCTGTGCAACGAACGTCCCCGAGCCCTGCACGCGCGTGAGGATCTGCTCGGCGGTCAGCTCGCGCAGCGCGCGGTTGACCGTCATGCGCGACACACCAAAGGCCTGCGCCAGCGCCACCTCGGCGGGAATCACCTCGCCTTCCTTCCATTCCCCGCTGCGGATGCGGGACAGGATGTCTTCCTTGATGCGCCGGAAGGCGGGTGTGGCGGCGGACGGCTCGGGTGACATGTGGACGACCTGGGGGACAGATGTGAGGGGCCGATGTGATGACCCGTTGGCAGTCATGATCGGGGTTTGCCCTCAAGTTGTAAAGTTTTCTTGATTTATTTGTATATACAACATACGATCCGCTGCATCCACAGGAGTTCTGCAGGAGACCTCACATGAATGCCCCGATCGACGCCGCCCACCTGTCCAACGACCCGCGCTACGACGCTTCGCGCGAGATCCGCGCCCCGCGCGGCACGGAGCTGCACTGCAAGAGCTGGCTGACCGAAGCCGCCTACCGCATGCTGCAGAACAACCTCGACCCGGACGTGGCCGAGAACCCCAAGCACCTCGTCGTCTATGGCGGCATCGGCCGCGCGGCGCGTGACTGGGCCTGCTTCGACAAGATCCTGGAAACGCTGCGCGAGCTGAACGACGACGAGTCGCTGCTGGTGCAGTCGGGCAAGCCGGTGGGCGTGTTCAAGACGCATCCGGATGCGCCGCGCGTCTTGATCGCCAACTCCAATCTCGTACCGAAGTGGGCCAACTGGGAGCACTTCAACGAGCTGGACCGCAAGGGCCTGTTCATGTACGGCCAGATGACTGCTGGCAGCTGGATCTACATCGGCAGCCAGGGCATCGTCCAAGGCACCTACGAGACCTTTGCCGAAGCCGGCCGCCAACATTACGACGGCAAGCTGGCCGGCCGCTGGATCCTGACCGCCGGCCTGGGCGGCATGGGTGGCGCGCAGCCGCTGGCCGCCACGCTGGCCGGTGCCGTGTCGCTGAACATCGAGTGCCAGCAATCGAGCATCGACTTCCGCCTGCGTACGCGCTACCTCGACAAGCAGGCCAAGGACATCGACGACGCATTCAATCTGATTCGCCACCATTGCGAGCGTGGTGAGGCCGTGTCCATCGGTCTGCTCGGCAATGCCGCGGAAATCCTGCCGGAGCTGGTCAAGCGTGCCCGCGCCGGCGGCCTCAAGCCGGATCTGGTGACCGACCAGACCTCGGCGCATGATCTGGTCAACGGCTACCTGCCGACTGGCTGGACGGTCGAGCAATGGCGTGCTGCGCAACGCGATCCGTCGCAGCACGCCCGCCTGACTGAAGAGGCCGCAAAGTCGTGCGCCGTGCACGTGCAAGCCATGCTCGACTTCCAGGCCATGGGCATCCCGACCGTCGACTACGGCAACAACATCCGGCAGGTCGCGTTCGATCAGGGTGTGAAGAATGCCTTCGACTTCCCAGGCTTCGTGCCGGCCTACATCCGCCCGCTGTTCTGCGAGGGCAAGGGCCCGTTCCGCTGGGTGGCGCTCTCGGGTGACCCGGAAGACATCTACAAGACCGACGCCAAGATCAAGGAGCTCTTCCCGCACAACACGCATGTGCATCGCTGGCTCGACATGGCGCGTGAGCGCATCGCCTTCCAGGGCCTGCCCGCCCGCATCTGCTGGCTGGGCCTGGGCGAGCGCCACCTGGCCGGCCTGGCCTTCAATGAGATGGTCAAGAACGGCGAGCTGAAGGCCCCCATCGTGATCGGCCGCGATCACCTCGACACCGGCTCGGTTGCCAGCCCCAACCGCGAAACCGAAGCCATGCGCGACGGCACCGACGCCGTGTCGGACTGGCCGCTGCTCAACGCGCTGCTGAACACCGCCGGCGGTGCGACCTGGGTGTCGCTGCACCATGGCGGCGGCGTCGGCATGGGCTATTCGCAGCACTCGGGCGTGGTGATCGTCGCCGACGGCACCGAGGCCGCTGCCAAGCGCCTGGGCCGCGTGCTGGTCAACGATTCCGGCTCGGGCGTGATGCGCCATGCCGATGCCGGCTACGAGACCGCCGTCGCCTGCGCCAAGCGCAATGGTTTGAACCTGCCGATGATCGGCTAAGTTAGAGAGATCCCCTGCATTCCATGAACACCATGACCACGCCCCCCATCCTCACGCTGCAACCCGGTGAGATGACCTTCGCCGACCTGCGCCGCGTGTGGCTCGCGCCCACGCCCATCGCGCTGTCGGGCGACTGCGCCGCCGCCATCGAGGCGTCGGCCGCCACGGTGCAGGCCATCGTCGCCAAGGGCGACCCGGCCTACGGCATCAACACCGGTTTCGGCAAGCTGGCCAAGACGCAGATCGCCGAACACGACCTCGAACGCCTGCAGCGCAACCTGATCCTGTCGCACGCCGTCGGCACCGGTGAAGACGTGAGCGACAGCGTCGCACGCCTTGTCCTGCTGATGAAGGCAGCCAGCCTCGCACGCGGTTACTCGGGCGTGCGCCGCGTTGTGATCGACACGTTGCTGGCGCTGCTGAACGCGGGCATCGTGCCGTGCATTCCGTCCAAGGGTTCGGTGGGCGCCTCGGGCGACCTCGCACCGCTCGCACACATGACGTTGGCGCTGCTGGGCGAAGGCGATGTGCGTGTCAACGGCGTACGCAAGCCCGCGCGCGAAGCGCTGGCCGCCGCCGATATCGAGCCGATCGCGCTGGCCGCCAAGGAAGGCTTGGCGCTCATCAACGGCACGCAAGTGTCGACTGCGCTGGCGCTCAACGGCCTGTTTCTGGCCGAACGCCTGCTGCACGCCGCCACCGTCGCCGGTGCGCTGTCCGTCGATGCCGCGAAGGGCTGCGACGCGCCGTTCGATCCGCGCGTGCACGCCGTGCGTGGTCAGGCCGGGCAGATCGCCACGGCCGCCGTTTACCGCAACCTGCTGGCCGGCAGCGCCATCCGCAAATCGCACCTCGTTGGCGATACGCGCGTGCAAGACCCGTACAGCCTGCGCTGCCAACCGCAGGTGATGGGCGCATGCCTGGACCTGATCCGCCAGGCCGGCAGCACGCTGCTCACCGAAGCCAACGCCGTCACCGACAACCCGCTGGTCTACGCAGAGGCAGGCGAGGTGATCTCCGGCGGCAACTTCCACGCCGAGCCGGTCGCGTTTGCGGCCGACATGCTGGCGCTGGCGATTGCCGAGATCGGTGCGCTGTCCGAGCGCCGCATCGCGCTGCTGATTGATTCGTCGCTGTCGGGTCTGCCGCCGTTCCTGGTCGAACAGCCGGGCCTGAACTCGGGCTTCATGATTGCGCACGTGACGGCCGCCGCGCTGGCCTCCGAAAACAAGTCGTTCGCGCACCCGGCCAGCGTGGATAGCCTGCCGACTTCCGCCAACCAGGAAGACCACGTCAGCATGGCGACCTTCGCCGGCCGCCGCCTGGCCGAGATGGCTGACAACACGGCCACCATCGTCGGCATCGAGGCGCTGGCCGCCGCGCAGGGCATCGATTTCCACAAGCCGCTGGCGACGTCCGGCACGCTGGAAAACGCACACGGCTGCATCCGCGCGCGCGTGGCGTACTACGGTGAGGACCGCCTGTTCGCCCCCGACATCGAAGCGGCCCGCCGCCTCGTGCTCGACGGCGACCTGGGCGACTCGTGCCGTGCCCAGCTGGCCGATCTCGCGCTCGCCTGACCATGCTGGCCCACGCCGATCCCACCGTCTGGCAAGGCCGCGTCGATGCGGAGGAGGGCCCGCTGGGCCTGCGCTGGCACCAGACCGTGCGCAGCGTCGATGCCTCGGACGTGACCACGCCGCTGGAAAACACCGTGGCGCTGGCGGGCTTCGCCTGCGACGCGGGTGTCGCGCGCAACCATGGCCGTACGGGCGCGCAGGCGGGCCCCGCGGCCATTCGCAAGATGCTGGCGAACCTGCCGGCGCGCGCGGGCCGTGTGGTCGTCGATGCAGGTGACGTGACCTGCCAGGGCGATGCGCTGGAAACCGCGCAGGACGCGCTGTCCGGCGTGCTGCACGATCTGCTCGACCGCGGCGCGTTCCCGATCGCGCTGGGCGGTGGGCACGAGATTGCGTGGGCGTCGTTCGGTGGGCTGGCACGGCATCTTGCGGCCAAGTCGTCGCAAGCACCTCGCATCGGCATCCTCAACCTCGACGCGCATTTCGACCTGCGCGCGGGCGGGCGCGGCAGCTCCGGCACGCCGTTCCGCCAGATCGCCGAAGACTGCGCGCGGCGCGGCTGGCCGTTCCACTACGCGTGCCTGGGCGTGAGCACCTACGCCAACACCGAAGCGTTGTTCGCCCGTGCGCGCCAGCTCGGCGTGCGCTGGATGCATGATGATGAGATGGACATCATGCAACTCGCACACGTGCTGCAGGTGGTTGAGGTGTTCTTGAGCCAAGTCGACCACGTGTATTTGACGATGTGCCTGGACGTCCTGCCCGCCGGCACCGCCCCTGGCGTGAGCGCACCGTCTGCGCGCGGCGTGGCGATGGACGTGATCGAGCCCATCGTGGATCGCGTGGTCAGCTCGGGCAAGCTACGGCTGGCGGATGTGGCGGAGCTGAACCCGTCGCTCGACATTGATAACCACACGGCACGTGTTGCGGCCCGCCTGGTTGCGCGGGTGGCCGACGGCATTGGCCTGCAAGGAACCGCACATGGCTGATCAGGCCGACCCGCACTGGGATGCGCTCTGGACCAACGTCCACCTCGCCACACTAGCGGCGGATGCCGATGGCTACGGCGAGATCCGTGACGGTGCCATTGCCGTCAAGGACGGCCGTATCGCGTGGCTCGGGTACCGCGCTGATCTGCCCGCCAACGCTCGCGCCACGCACGAGCATGACGGTGGCGGCGCGTGGCTCACGCCCGGCCTGATCGACTGCCACACGCACCTCGTCTACGCCGGCAACCGCAGCAACGAATTCGAGGCGCGCCTGAATGGCGTGCCGTACGAACACATCGCCCGCGCAGGCGGCGGCATTCTTTCCACCGTGCGCGCCACGCGGGCGGCCAGCGAAGATGCCCTCGCCGAGGCCAGCCTGCCGCGCCTGAACGCCCTGCGTGCCGAGGGCGTGACCACCGTCGAGATCAAGTCCGGCTACGGCCTGGACCTGGAGACTGAGCGCCGCATGCTGCGCGTCGCGCGCCGCTTCGGCCAGACGCTGCCGGTGCGCGTGCGCACGACCTTCCTCGGCGCCCACGCCGTGCCGCCCGAGTTCGCCGGCCGTGCGGACGACTACATCGACCACCTCTGCGCCGACGTGCTGCCAGCGCTGGCCGCAGAAGGCCTCGTCGATGCCGTCGACGCCTTCTGCGAGACCATCGGCTTCTCGCCCGCGCAGACCGCACGCATGTTCGACGCCGCGCAGCGCCTCGGCCTGCCGGTCAAGTTGCACGCCGAGCAGCTCTCCGACCAGGGCGGCGCCGCACTCGTGGCACGCTACGGCGGCCTCTCTGCTGACCACCTCGAATGCCTGACCGACGCGGGCGTCGCCGCCATGGCCGAGGCGGGCACCGTGGCCGTGCTGCTGCCCGGCGCGTTCTACTGCCTGCGCGAAACCCGCCTGCCACCGATGGCCGCGCTGCGCGAAGCCGGCGTGCCGATGGCCGTGTCGACCGACTGCAACCCGGGCACGTCGCCGCTCACCTCGCTGCTGCTGGCGATGAACATGGCCTGCACGCTGTTCCGCCTGACCCCGCTGGAAGCCCTGACCGGGGCCACGCGGCATGCGGCTGCCGCGCTCGGCCTGGCCGGCACCTGCGGCGTGCTCGCCCCGGGCTGCGCGGCGGACTTCGCGCTGTGGCGCATCGACCGTCCGGCGGACCTGGCCTACGCGATGGGCCTCAACCCCTGCATCGGTGTGGTCAAGGACGGTGCCGTGGTGGCGTAAGGAAGCCGCGATGGCCCGGCTCGTATAATCGACCGGGTTATTCGCGCCCTCGTGTTTCCTGCGCCCCATGCCCTTCTTGCCCGAACCCAAGTTCCAGCACGGCCAGCCCGATCGCACGGCGATCCTGCTGGTCAACCTCGGCACGCCAGACGGCACCTCGCCGCGCGAGGTCGGCCGCTACCTGCGCCAGTTCCTCTCCGACCCGCGCGTGGTGGAGATTCCGCGCGCCGCATGGTGGTTCATCCTCAACGTGTTGATCCTGCCGCTGCGCTCGCGGGCGTCGGCGCACAAGTACGAGACCATTTGGTTGCGCGAGGCCAACATGACGGGCTCGCCGCTGCTGGTCTATAGCGAGCGCCAGGCGCACGCGCTGCAGCAGCTGCTGAACGCGCAGGGCCACGACGTGGTGGTCGCCTGCGCGATGCGCTACGGCAATCCGTCGATCCCGTCTGTCATGCAGGCGCTGCGCCGCCAGGGCGTCGAGCGCATCCTCGTGCTGCCGATGTATCCGCAGTATTCCGGCACCACCACGGCCACCGCCTTCGACGAGGTGTTCCGCGTGCTGGGCGAGATGCGCAACCAGCCCGAGCTGCGCATCGTCAAGCATTTCCATGACGACCCGGCCTACATCAACGCGCTGCACCAGCAGGTGGGCGCGTACTGGGCGCAGCACGGCGCGCCGGACTTCGCGCGTGGCGACAAGCTGCTGCTGTCGTTCCACGGCGTGCCGCGCCGCACGCTGGAGCTGGGCGACCCGTACCACTGCGAATGCCTGAAGACGGGGCGCCTGCTCGGCGAGGCGCTCGGCCTGCAGCCGGGCCAGTACCTAGTGACGTTCCAATCGCGCTTCGGCCGCGCCGAATGGCTGCAGCCGTACACCGCGCCCACGCTGGAAGAACTCGGCCGCGTCGGCACTGGCCGCGTCGACGTGTTCTGCCCGGGCTTCCCGGCCGATTGCCTGGAGACGCTGGAGGAGATCGCCATGGAAGGGCAGTCCACCTTCCGCGTCGCCGGCGGCAAGGACTTCCATTACATCCCCTGCCTGAACGACAGCGAGGCGTGGATCGCCGGCATCGCCGACATCGCGCTGGCGCATCTGCAGGGCTGGCCGCTCAGGGTCACGCATCCGCACGTGCTGGAAGCGAGCCGCACGCGCGCCCAGAGCAAGGGGGCTGCCGCATGAAGGTCAGTACCGACGCCGCAGACCGCGTGCGCATCGACAAATGGTTATGGGCGGCGCGCTTCTTCAAGACGCGCTCGCAGGCGACCGACGCCGTGGAGCGTGGCCGCGTGCAGATCAACGACCAGCCGGTCCGCCCGGCCAAGGATGTGAAGATTGGTGATCGCGTGCGTGTGCACGCGCACGAACAACAGTGGGAATTGGAAGTGCTGGCGCTGGCCGAGCTGCGCGGCCCGGCGTCGGTAGCGCAGACGCTCTACGCCGAGACGGATACCAGTCGCTTAAAACGCACCGAGGATGCCGACAGGCGGCGCTTGTACCGGGAGCCCGCCACGCAGATCGCCGGTCGTCCAACCAAGCGCGACCGGCGCCGCATCGACAAGCTGGGTGACTGACCGCAAGCGTGTGCTAACTTATGACGCACTCAGCGCGCGCGGCACCTGCAGCGTGTGCGGCTGCATAATGTAGTGTTTGAAAATGGCCTTGCCGCTGCCGTACTCCGTGTCGCGCGGCGTCACGGCTCCGGACAGGCAAATGAACGTCGTGACTGCGGTCAGGGTCAACAGCAGGAGCACGGTCAGAATCGGTAGCTTGTGCATGATACGAACCCTCAAAGAAGCTCGCGTCCCCGAATGTTTTTCTTGCATCATAGGTGGCCGGTTTTGGGGTCGCAATCGCCGTGCCGTTGCCGTCCGATGAAAGTTGTAACGCCGTATTTCGTGATGCACGACGCACAGTCGTGGCGCATGCGGTGTCCGTCCGGCGCCCTTGAAATGCGCGCCAGATGCCCCATCTCGGGGAGAATAATTTTGTGAAATCCAGCGGGTCGGTCGCTGGCGCCATGTGTACCAACCAGGCGCTGGACTGTGTATTGACCCCATTTATCCAGCGCTATGAAACACACCACCGAATCCACTTCGCAATCGGACGCCACGCAAGCCGCCCAACCGTCGCCGTCGTCGGCAGCGGGGCAAGCCGCCAACGCGTATTCGAGCCAGGCCCAGCGCGCCAGCGCCGAGGCCCAGGCCATTGCCGGTGACGAGGCCGCCGTGGCCGAGGCGGTGGCCGACATGGACACGAGCGAACTGCGCCGCCAGCTCGAAGCCGCGGAAGACAAGGCCCGCCAGAACTACGAGAACTGGGCACGCGCCACGGCAGAGGGCGAGAACATCCGCCGCCGCGCCCAGGAAGACGTGGCCAAGGCCCACAAGTTCGCGATCGAAAGCTTCGCCGAATACCTGTTGCCCGTGATGGACAGCCTGCAGGCCGCGCTGGCCGATACCTCCGGCGACACCGCCAAGCAGCGCGAGGGCGTCGAGCTCACGCTCAAGCAACTGAACGCTGCCTTCGAGAAGGGCCGTGTGACCGAGCTGAACCCGGTCGGCGAGAAATTCGACCCGCATCGCCACCAGGCCATCTCGATGGTACCGGCCGATCAGGAAGCCAACACCGTGGTGGCCGTGCTCCAGCGCGGCTACACGCTGGCCGACCGCGTGCTGCGCCCGGCCCTGGTGACGGTGGCTGCGCCCAAGTAAGCCAACACGTTTCCATGATGCAGGACGCCACTTCCTCGCACGGCACGCCCGCCGCGATCCCGGTCGATCTGACCGCGTTCGCGGCGTTCGGCATGCGCGAGGTGAATGGCGAGACCATCGACGCGGCCATTGCGGCAGCGGGCGATGCGCTCGTCTGCGTGTTCTTCTGGGGCGAGGATTGCTTCAATTGCGAGATGGCCAAGCAGGCCATGCTCGCGCAGCCTGAGCCCGTGCGTGCGCTCGGGCTGCATTGGCTGCACGCCAATGTGTGTGTGCACCCGGAACTGGGCCAGCGCTTCGGCCTGCATGGGGTTCCGGTGTTTGTGTTCTTTCACCGCGGCACGAAGCTCGGCCGGGCGACCGGCTGGCACGGCCACGCGCAGTTTGCCGCCGCGGTTGCCAATGCGCGCAACAAGCTGGCCGGCAAGCCGCTGGTCTGAGGTGTCGCCCATGCGTGCGATGCCGGCGGCCGCCTTCCTCTTTGCTTTCCGACGCCGTGATGCACGCGACGAGCGTGCCTCGCGCGTCGTGCCGCACGCCGCCCAGGCGACCGACGCGGCCCTTGCCGCCGCCCGGCGGTGGTCCTAGTGCCCTAGCGGCACGTTGCCGCCGGGCTCATCTCACACACGATTTCGTATCACTGCCGGCCGGCGTTCGCGCCCGCGGGCTGCCGTGTCATCGCCCGCGGCTGGAAAGCCATCGGCGGCCCCTTCACCTAATGTTCAAAACAGATTTGTAGGAGATCCCATGTCCAAAGCCACCATCTACCTGACCGAACTCGACCTCACCCGCCTGGAAAACGCCGCCGCGCGCGCCGGCAGCAGCTCGCCGCTGGCCGATCTGGTCGACGACCTGATCGCGCGCGCCAACGTCGTGCCCGGCAACAAGATCCCAGCCGACGTGGCCACGATGAACTCGGTGGTGCGGGTGATCGATGAATCAGGCGCGGCGCAGGACTGGACGCTGGTCTATCCGGAAGAAGCCAACGTAGCCGCCGCCAAGCTGTCGGTGCTGTCGCCGATGGGCGCGGCGTTGCTCGGCCGCCGTGCCGGCAATAAGGTCACCTACACTGCGCCCAACGGCGCCGAGCACACGCTGCGGCTGGAAGCCATCGCGTTTCAGCCGGAGGCCAGCGGCCAGCATACGCTGTGATCGATCCAGCGCTCGCAGGCACGCCCGACGAAGGGTAGGGGCCGCCCCAGTGGCCGCGCTCTCGAGTGTCTGGGGTGGCCCTGGGGCGGGTTTGGCGCGTCGCAAAGGGGGGGGGCGCGGCCAAACGGGCCGTCGCCGCCCGCCTGCCACCCACCCGGACCGGGCGCAATGCCCGGTATTTTTATGCTCGATCACCTCGCAAACGCTTGTTTTTGCCAGCCGGGCCGTGTTTTTGGGTGCTTTCCCAGGAAAAACCGGCCAAAATGCTCAACTTTTCAAAAATCGGCCTTGAAAAGCCGGACGGCACTCCCACATCCGAGCCAAGTTTGTATTTCAGTGCAGTCCTGACACCAGATTCGAGGAGCAAGAAAGCATGGGCAAGATTATCGGTATCGACCTGGGTACCACCAATAGCTGCGTTTCCATCATGGAGGGCAATACCCCCAAAGTGATCGAAAACGCCGAAGGTGCGCGCACCACCCCGTCGATCATCGCCTACATGGAAGACGGCGAGACGCTGGTCGGCGCGCCCGCCAAGCGCCAGGCCGTCACCAACCCGCGCAACACGCTGTACGCCGTCAAGCGCCTGATCGGCCGCAAGTTTGAAGAGAAGGAAGTCCAGAAGGACATCGGCCTGATGCCGTACGCCATCGTCAAGGCCGACAACGGCGACGCCTGGGTGGAAGCGCGCGGCCAGAAGCTGGCTCCGCCGCAAGTCTCGGCCGAGATCCTGCGCAAGATGAAGAAGACCGCCGAGGACTACCTGGGCGAGGAAGTGACCGAGGCCGTGATCACGGTGCCGGCGTACTTCAACGATTCGCAGCGCCAAGCCACCAAGGACGCCGGCCGCATCGCGGGTCTGGACGTCAAGCGCATCATCAACGAGCCGACCGCGGCCGCGCTGGCCTTCGGCCTGGACAAGAACGAGAAGGGCGACCGCAAGATCGCCGTGTATGACCTGGGCGGCGGCACGTTCGACATCTCGATCATCGAGATCGCCGATGTGGATGGCGAGAAGCAGTTCGAAGTGCTGTCGACCAACGGCGATACGTTCCTGGGCGGCGAAGACTTCGACCAACGCATCATCGATTACATCATCGGCGAGTTCAAGAAGGAGTCGGGCGTCGACCTGTCGAAGGACGTGCTCGCGCTGCAGCGCCTGAAGGACGCGGCTGAAAAGGCCAAGATCGAGCTGTCGTCGACGCAGCAGACCGAGATCAACCTGCCGTACATCACGGCCGATGCCTCCGGTCCGAAGCACTTGAACCTGAAGATCACGCGCGCCAAGCTGGAAGCGCTGGTCGAAGAGCTGATCACCCGCACCATCGAGCCGTGCCGTACCGCCATCAAGGACGCCGGCGTGAAGGTGTCGGACATCCATGACGTGATCCTGGTCGGCGGCATGACGCGCATGCCGAAGGTGCAGGAGAAGGTGAAGGAATTCTTCGGCAAGGAAGCCCGCAAGGACGTGAACCCGGACGAGGCCGTTGCCGTGGGCGCCGCCATCCAGGGCCAGGTGCTGGGCGGCGACCGTACCGACGTGCTGCTGCTGGACGTGACCCCGCTGTCGCTGGGCATCGAGACGCTGGGCGGCGTGATGACCAAGATGATCGGCAAGAACACGACCATCCCGACCAAGTTCGCGCAGACCTTCTCGACCGCCGACGACAATCAGCCGGCCGTGACGATCAAGGTCTACCAGGGCGAGCGCGAGATGGCCTCCGGCAACAAGATGCTGGGCGAGTTCAACCTCGAAGGCATCCCGCCGGCGCCGCGCGGCACGCCGCAGATCGAAGTCGGCTTCGACATCGACGCCAACGGCATCCTGCACGTGTCTGCCAAGGACAAGGCGACCGGCAAGGAAAACAAGATCACCATCAAGGCGAACTCGGGCCTGTCGGAAGACGAGATCCAACGCATGGTGAAGGACGCCGAAGCCAACGCCGCAGAAGACCACAAGCTGCGCGAACTGGCTGACTCGCGCAACCAGGGCGATGCGCTGGTGCACTCGACCAAGAAGGCGCTGGGCGAGTACGGCGACAAGCTGGACGCCGGCGAGAAGGACAAGATCGAAGCCGCGATCAAGGAACTTGAAGAAGCCCTGAAGGGCAGCGACAAGGCTGTGATCGACGCCAAGGTTGAAGCGCTGGCCACGGCCTCGCAGAAGCTGGGCGAGAAGGTCTACGCCGACATGCAGGCCAAGGGCGAGGCAGGTGGTGCGGAACAAGCCGCTGGCGCCCAGGCAGGTGCACAGGCCGGGCACGGCGCGCCGCAGGACGATAACGTCGTCGACGCCGAGTTCAAGGAAGTGAACGACAAGAAGTAAGCCGGATCGTCCGCCAGGCGGACGTGAGGGTACGCCGGGCGGTGGTCATCAGGATGCGTTGGACGCACCTGATGCCACGCTCGGCTTTTTTGCTATTCGACCAAGCAACAATCAGGCGATCTTTTTAGGCCACCATGGCAAAACGTGATTACTACGAAGTGCTCGGGGTGGGCAAGGACGCGAGCGACGACGAGATCAAGAAGGCGTATCGCAAGCTCGCGATGAAGTTCCACCCGGACCGCAATCCGGACAGCAAGGAAGCGGAAGAGAAATTCAAGGAGGCCAAGGAGGCCTACGAGATGCTCTCCGATTCCGACAAGAAGGCTGCCTACGATCAGTACGGCCATGCCGGCGTCGACCCCAACATGGCCGGCGGCTTCGGTGCGGGCGCGCAGGGCTTCGGCGGCTTTGCGGAAGCCTTTGGCGACATCTTCGGCGACATCTTCGGCCAGGCACAGGGCCAGGGCGGCCGCCGCGGCGCGGGCCCGCAGATGTATCGCGGCGCCGACCTGCGCTACAGCATGGAAGTCACGCTGGAGCAGGCCGCGCACGGCTACGACACGCAGATCCGCGTGCCGCACTGGGACGAATGCGACCACTGCCACGGCAAGGGCGCCGAGCCCGGCTCCAGCGTGGAGACCTGCCCGACCTGCCACGGCGCCGGCCAGGTGCGCGTGTCGCAGGGCTTCTTCACGATGCAGCAGACCTGCCCGAAGTGCCACGGCAGCGGCAAGTACATCCCCAAGCCGTGCACCAAGTGCCACGGCCAGGGCAAGCTGAAGAGCCAGAAGACGCTGGAAGTGAAGATCCCGGCCGGCATCGACGAAGGCATGCGCATCCGCTCGTCGGGCAATGGCGAGCCGGGCATCAACGGCGGCCCGCCGGGCGACCTGTATGTGGAAATCCACATCAAGCCGCACCCGGTGTTCGAGCGCGACGGCGACGATCTGCACTGCCAGATGCCGATCTCGTTCGCCACGGCGGCCATCGGCGGCGACATCGAAGTGCCGACGCTGGGTGGCCGCGCCTCGTTCACGGTGCCCGAGGGCACGCAGGCTGGCAAGACGTTCCGCCTGCGCGGCAAGGGTATCAAGGGCGTGCGCTCGGGCTATGCCGGCGATCTGTACGTGCACATCGTGATCGAGACGCCGGTCAAGCTGACCGAGCATCAGAAGGATCTGCTCAAGCAGTTCGACAAGTCCGTGCACGAAGGCGGCTCGCGGCACAGCCCGCAGGAGCAGTCGTGGATGGATAAGGTGAAGAACTTCTTCTCGTCGTAATCGAAGCGTTACCGCAGTCACCGAGGACATCGTCATGCAGTTGCCAGAAGCCGGCGCGCCGTTCGCGCTGCTGGACGATGCCACCTCGGGCGGCGGGCCATGCTCGCGCTGGTACACCGGCTATGCCGGCGAGTTCTTCCGGCCCGCCGGCATGCTCGATGGGCTGGACGACGACCTGCGCGCCGCGTGGCGTGCGGGCCTGCATGCGCTGATCGTAGCGCCGTACGAGTTCGGCGAGCCGCTGGTCGGGTTGCCGGCCACCCCTGAAATGTCTTCCGCCTTGCCCGGTCACGATGGCCGCCTGCGCGTGCTGCTGTTCCGCACGATGCAGGTGCTGACCCCGGCCGAGGTCGACGCGCTGTTCGACGCGTGGCCCGAGGCGGCCGGCACGGCCGGTTTGTTCGACAGCACGGCCAGCGTCGACCACGACACCTACACCCACGCCATCGCGCGCATCCACGACTGGATTGCGGCGGGCGACACCTACGAAGTCAATTACACCTACCGCCTGCGCATGACCGCGTTCGGCGCGCCGGCCGCACTGTACCGGCGCCTGCGCGCGCGCCAGCCGGTGCCGTACGGCGCCTTCATCGGGCTGCCGGAGGGCGGGGCGATCCTGTCGTGCTCGCCGGAGCTGTTCTTCTCGCATCATGCCGGGCGGCTGCTCGCGCGGCCGATGAAGGGCACGGCGCCTGCCACCGGCGACGCGGAGGTCGACGAAACCCGCGCCATCGCCCTGGCCGCCGACGAGAAGAACCGCGCCGAGAACCTGATGATCGTCGACCTGCTGCGCAATGACCTGGGCCGCCTCGCACGGCCGGGCTCGGTGCGTGTGCCGGCGCTGTTCGAGGTGACACCCTATGGCAGCGTGCTGCAGATGACGTCGACCGTGGAGGCGGAGATTCCGCCCGCCACTGGCCTGGAAGCGTGCCTGCAAGCGCTGTTCCCGTGCGGCTCGATCACCGGCGCGCCCAAGCGGCGGACCATGGAGATCATCGATGCGCTGGAGCCGGCGCCGCGCGGCCTGTACACCGGTGCCATCGGCTGGATCGATGTGCCGGCCGATGGGCGTGCGATGGGCGACGCGTGCTTTTCCGTGGCGATCCGCACGCTGGTACTGAGCGCGCCGGGTACCGACGGCTTGCGCGCGGGCGAACTCGGCATCGGCTCCGGCATCGTGCACGACAGCGTGGCCGATGAGGAATACGCGGAGTGTCAGCTGAAGGCGCGCTTCGTGACGGCGCTTGATCCGGGGTTGTCGCTGTTCGAGACGATGCGCGCGACGCGCGAGGGGGTGCCCCTGCTGGAGCGACATCTCGCGAGGCTGGAGCACTCCGCGCGGGCCTTTGGTTTTCCGTTCGATCGCGCCGCGCTGGCAGGGGAGGTCGCGCGCGTTTGCGCCGCCCTGCCACCCCAGGGCGATCACCGCATGCGCCTAGCGCTCACGCGCAGCGGCGAAGCCAGCATCACGGCCGCGCCCCTGTTGCCGCTGCCGGCCACATGGGATGCGCCTGCACGCCTGATTGTCGCCTCGCAAACACGCGAAGCCGCGCACAACTTGCCGAGCCACAAGACCAGCCTGCGCGCCGCCTACGACGCGGCCTGGCAGGCCGCCGAGCGCGAAGGCGCCTTCGATGCGGTGTTCTTCAACGGGGACGGCACGCTGGCCGAGGGCGGGCGGACCACGGTGCTGGTCAAGCTCGACGGCGCGTGGTGGACGCCGCCGCTGTCGGCCGGCGTGCTGCCGGGCGTGATGCGTGCGGTGTTGCTGGATGACGCGACACCATGGCTGGGCGCGCCGTTGCACGAACGCGTGCTGACCCGCGCCGACGTCGCTCGTGCCGAGGCCGTTGCCGTGTGCAACGCCCTACGCGGTGTGGTGCCCGCGCATTTCGAGCCGCCCCTCGCTGGGAGCGTGTAATGGGCTTTGACGGGGGCGCGTTGCTTCCAAAACGCGGGCTGGGTAGGCGCGGACGGCTGCCAATGGTTGTTCCATTGGCAGTTGGCTGCGACACCCCCAGCGCGTGTTTTGGAAGCAACCCGGAGGGAGGTTGTTCCACAGGGGGCAGAGCGTTGTTGTAACCTCCTCGTGTGGCATGCCACACAGCGTCGGCCACGCCTAGCTCTGCCCCCTGTGGAACAGCCTCGCGCCCCCGTCAAAGCCCATTACACGCTCCATCTTCCAACGCGCTACGCCGGGCAGGTTGATCAGCTCGCGGTCGTGGCAAACCATCAGCAGTGCACGGCCTTCTGCCGCCAGTTCGCCCACCAGCGCGAGCACCTGCTCGCGCGCTGCGCCATCCAGGTTGGACGTCGGCTCATCCAGCAACAGCACGTCGGTGCGCAATGCACGGGCGCGTGCCAGCGCCAGGCGCTGCGTTTCGCCACCGGACAGGCGCTCGGGCGGCACGTCCAGCACCTGCTGCAGGCCGGCCCAGCGGATGGCGTCGTCGACGCGGTCCTGCAACTCCGCACGCGAAACGCGGTGCGGACCCGTCGTCAGGCCGTAGGCCAGATTGGCGCGCACCGACGTGCGGAACAGATACGGATGCTGGTGCACGTAGGTCAGCCGCGCGCGCAACGCGCCGGGGTAGGGCGACAGCGGCTGCGGGCCGTTATCCAGCGTCACCACGGCAGCACCGGCCGGCGTGAGGCCGGCCAGCATGCGCAGCAGCGTGGTCTTGCCGACCCCGTTGGCGCCGGTGATGACCACCGCATTGCCCGCCGACAGCGCCAGGCGCGGGATCTCGAACAGCAGGCGCTCGCCGTGGCGGCAGCGCAGGTGTTCGAACACCATCAGCGGGCGGGATGGCGTCATCGGCGTGTTCACGCGGCGCGATGGCGGAAGGTGCCCGCGCCCTGCAGCCACGCCAGCACCACGTTGACGAGCAGTGCCAGCGCGATCATCACGATGCCCAGCGCGATGCCCTGCGCGAACTCGCCCTTGCTGGTCTCCAGTGCGATCGCCGTGGTCATGGTGCGTGTGACGCCTTCGATATTGCCGCCGACCATCAGCGCGGAGCCGACCTCGGCGATGACGCGGCCAAAGCCCGCCACCACCGCCGCACCCAGGCCGAAGCGCAATTCACGGAACACGGTCAGCACCAGCCGCAGCGGTCCGGCGCCGAGCACGCGCGCGGTCTCGGTCAGTCGTGGGTCGGCGCGCTCAAGCGTTGCCAGCGCAAACGCGACGATCACCGGCAGCCCGAGTACCGCCTGCCCCAGGATCATCCCGCCTTGGGTGAACAGCAGCCCAAAGCCGCCCAGCGGCCCCTGGCGCGACAGCAGCAGGTAGAGCACCAGCCCGATCAGCACGGTCGGAAACGACAGCGACGCCTGCGCCAGCACCACCAGCACACGGCGCCCCGGGAAGCGGTGCATGGCGATGGCGTAGGCGATCAGCAGGCCGAGCGGCGCCGCCAGCAGCAGCCCAGCCACCGCCACCTTCAGCGAAACCCACACGATCCGCCACAGCGCCGCATCGCCGCTGGCAAGCAGGGCGAAGGCGTCGACGGTGGCCGACCAGATTTCCATGCGGGCGCGCGGTGCGGATTACGCCGCGAAGGTGTGTTCCGGCCCGGGGAAGGTGCCGTCCTTGACCGCTGCCACGTAGGCCGAGACGGCGCCGTCGATGGTGGTCTGGCCGTCCATGAAGTTGCGCACGAACTTGGGCCGGTGGCCGGGGAACACGCCCAGCATGTCGTGCATGACGAGCACCTGGCCCGAGCACTCCAGCCCCGCGCCGATGCCGATGGTGGGTACCTTCAGCAGGCGTGTCACCTCGCCGGCCAGCGCGGCCGGCACGGCTTCCATCAGGACCATCTGCGCGCCGGCATCCTGTGCGGCCAGCGCATCGGCCTTGAGCTGCGCTGCGGCCTCATCGCCGCGGCCTTGCACCTTGAAGCCGCCGAAGGCGTGCACCGACTGCGGCGTCAGGCCGATGTGCGCACACACCGGAATGCTGCGCTCGATCAGGAAGCGGATGGTGGGCGCGAGCCACACACCGCCCTCGAGCTTGACCATTTGCGCGCCGGCCTGCATCACGCGCACGGCGCTGTGGAAGGCCTGCTCTGGTGTGCCATAGGTGCCGAACGGCAGGTCCGACATCAGCAAGGCCTTGTCGATGCCGCGCGACACGCATTCGGTGTGGTAGACGATGTGGTCCAGCGTGACGGGCAGCGTGGTCTTCTGGCCCTGCATCACGTTGCCGAGCGAATCGCCGACCAGCAGCACATCGGCGCCGTTGCGGTCCATCAGGGCGGCGAAGCTGGCGTCGTAGGCCGTCAGCATGGCGATGCGCTCGCCGCCTGCGCGCATGGCCTGCAGCGAAGTGACGGTGACGGCCTTGCGGTTCGATTCCTGGAGGTAGCTCATGGACTGGGACTCAATGGGGCATCGCGACGGCCCACGCAGACCATGGAGTGCGTCGGCTAGCGCGTTGCCAGCTTGATGAATTCCTTGGGGCCGCGCATCGCGTCGATGCGGGCGAGCAAGGTGCGGAAATCGTCGTCGTTGCCTGAGGGGTCGAAGGCAGCGGTGTCGACGATCAGCGTCGGTGCGGCATCGTAATACAGAAACAGCTCGCCGTACGCGGCGCAGATGCGCCCGAGGTACTCGGCGTCGATGCCCGATTCGTAAGGCACGGCACGCTTGGCAATGCGCGGCAGCAGGTCTTCGGCGCGTGCCTGCAGGCAGATCACGAGGTCGATGCGCTGCTGCGGCAGGGCCAGCGCTTTGGCCATCGCGTCGTACAGCGCGAGTTCGTCGGCGGGCAGCGTCAACTGGGCAAACAGGCGGTCGCGTGGCAGGAAGCTGTCGGCGACGATGCGCTCGCCGGCGAGCGTCGCCTTGTGCCAGGCGGCCAGTCGCTCGGCGCGCTGCAGCAGGAAGCGCAGCTGCACCGGCAGCGCAAAGCGCTCGGGGTCTTCGTAGAAGCGGGCGAGGAAGGGGTTCTCGGCCGGCGTCTCGAACAGCGTGGCGGCACGCAGGTGGTCGGCCAGGCGTTGCGCGAGCGCCGTCTTGCCGACGCCGATCGGCCCTTCGACGACGATGCGGCGCAGATGATCGAGTGCCATCGTGCGGGTCCGGTAGGTGAGTGTGAGAGCGTCAGGCGGCCGGCGTGGCGCGCATGCACTGGCACATCGAGGTTTTCTCGATGCGCTGGTCGGCCACGTTCGGCAGCAGCTCGGCCACCGCGCCGATGCCCGGGATGACGAGATCCGGCGCCAGCTCATGCAGCGGCAGCAGCGTGAAGGCGCGTTGGCCGACGCGCGGATGCGGCACCGTCAGCTCGGGCGAGGTGAGGACGTGGTCGCCGTAGAGCAGCAGGTCCAGGTCCAGCGTGCGCGGCGCGTTGCGAAAGGGGCGCTCGCGGCCGAACTGGTCTTCGATGTGATGACAGATGCGGAGCAGTTGCCCCGCAGTGAAGGGCGTCTCGATGCGCACCACGGCGTTGATGTAGTCGTCGCCGGTGGCCTCCACGGGCGCGCTGCGGTACAGGCTGGACTTGCCCGTGATGGTGATGCCGACCTGCTGCGCGAGGCAGACCACGGCATCCTTCACGGCCTGGCGTGCGTCACCCAGGTTGGCGCCGATGCCGATGTACGCCACTGTCTTCACGTTCCCTCCGAACCTTCCGGATTAACGTGTCCGACTGTATCCGATTTTGCCGGACCGCGTCGGCGGCGGCGGCGCTTGGCCGGCCCCGTGGAGCCCCCGGTTGCGTCACCGCCCGCCATGCCCGGCATGCGCGACCCGCTCGGGGCGTGCTTGGCCTGGGCGATCAGCGCTTCGCGTGCCTCGCCGTCGCCGTTCTGGAAGTCGGTCCACCAGGTGGCCAGCTCCTCCGGCAATTCACCCGAGGCGCAACGCAGCACCAGGAAGTCGTAGCCGGCGCGGAAGCGCGGCGACTCCAGCAGGCGGTGCGGCATGCGGCCGGCGCGCTTCTCGAAGCGCGGCTGCATGCTCCAGATTTCCTTCATGTCGGCCGTGAAGCGGCGCTGGATGGCGAGCTGCTCGGTCTGGCGGTCGAGCACTTCGTCCATGGCGGTGTGCAGCGCGGGGATCAGCGGCTCGCCAGCGGCGCGGCGGCGGTTCCAGTGCTCCAGCACGTGGTGCCACAGCAGCGAGGCGAACAGGAAGCCCGGCGAGACCGGCTTGCCTGCCTTGACGCGGTCGTCCGTGTTGTCGAGCGCGAGCTGCACGAAGCGCTGGCCCATCGGCTGCTCCAGCGCCACGTCCAGCAGCGGCAGCAGACCGCTATGCAGGCCGGCCTTGCGCAGCTCCTGCAGCGACGCCCAGGCGTGGCCCGACATCAGCAGCTTGAGCATCTCGTCGAACAGGCGGGCGGCCGGCACGTTGTGGATCAGCGGGCCCAGCTCGGCGATCGGCGCGCGCGTGGCGGGGTCGATGTCGAAGCCGGTCTTGGCCGCGAAGCGCACCGCGCGCAGCATGCGCACCGGGTCTTCGCGGTAGCGCGTGACCGGATCGCCGATCATGCGCAGCGTGCGCGCGCGCATGTCTTCCATGCCGTGATGGTAGTCATGCACGGTCTCATCGGCGGGGTTGTAGTACATCGCGTTGACGGTGAAGTCGCGGCGGGTGGCGTCTTCAGCCTGGGTGCCCCAGACGTTGTCGCGCAGCACGCGGCCGCTGGCGTCCACGGCGTGCGTGTGGTGGTCCAGCTCGGTGCGCTTGACGCGCTTGCCGGCCGGCACCTGCTCGCTCTCCACCGCGTCGACCAGCGCGCGGAAGGTCGAGACCTCGATGATTTCCTGGTCGCGCCCGCCGTAGAACGTCACGTGCACGATCTGGAAGCGCCGGCCGATGATGCGCGAGCGGCGGAACAGCGCCTGCACCTGCTCGGGCGTGGCATTGGTGGCGACGTCGAAATCCTTCGGCTTGATGCCCAGCAGCAGGTCGCGCACCGCGCCGCCGACGATGTACGCGTCGTAGCCGGCTTCCTGCAGCGTGGAGGTGACCTTGACCGCGTTGCGCGAGAGCAGCTTCGAGTCGATGCCGTGCTCGTCCACGCTCCACACGCGCGCCTGGCGCGGCACGCCGCCGGCGGCCGCCTTGGTGCGCGGCTTGGGCGTCTTGGGCGTGCGGGTTTTCTTGGCGGGAGACGTCCCCAATTCAGCGGGGGCGGGGGAAGCGGGCTCTGCGGCGGTCTTGCCCAGCAGGCGGTTGATGAGTTTCTTGATCACGCCGCGCTCGATCGGAAGAGGTCCATGATGCGCCAGTTGCGCTGGGTGGCCAGGTGCCGCAGGGTGTCGTCCGGATTGGTGGCGACGGGGTCGCTCACTTCTTCCAGCAACGGCACGTCGTTGGCGGAATCGCTGTAGAAGGTGCTGTGGCCGAAGTCGCTCCAGCCGCGGCCCATGTGGGCGAGCCACTCGTGCACGCGCGCGACCTTGCCTTCGCGGAAGCTCGGCGTGCCGGCCACGTCGCCGGTGAAGGCGCCCTCGGGCGTGCCGTCGGCGGTGGCCGGTTCGGTGGCGATCAGGTGGTCGATACCAAACGCCTGCGCGATCGGGCGGGTGACGAAGCTGTTGGTGGCCGTGACCACGCAGCACAGGTCGCCGGCATCCAGGTGCTGGTCGACCAGCGCCTTGGCCTGCGGCGTGATCTTGGGGAGGATCACGTCGTGCATGAATTCCGCATGCCACTGGGCCAGCGTATCGCGTGGATGTGCCGCGAGCGGCGCCAGGGCAAAGCGCAGGAAGGCGTGGATATCCAGCGTGCCGGCCTTGTAGTCGGCATAGAACTGATCGTTCTTGCGCTGGTATTCGGCTTCATCCACCACGCCGCGCCGGATGAGGAAACGTCCCCACTCGTGGTCGCTGTCGGTGGGGATGAGGGTGTGATCGAGGTCAAAGAGGGCCAGATTCATGGGCGGCGATTTTACCCGAAGGTGTGACATTCAATCGCGGCAGTCCCCGACGGCCGGCCCGGCGCTCACTTCATCAGCGCGAGCATGTCGCGCAAGAGCGGCAGGGTGACGGCGCGCTTGCGGGCGAGCGAATAGGTGTCGAGGGCGTCCAGCAGGGCCATCAGGCTCGGCATGTCGCGGTAGGAGTGCGTGACAAGCCACTGCGGAACATCGGCCGAGAGCTGCATGCCGCGCTCGCGGGCGGCCTGGCGCAGGGCCTCGACCTTGTCGGCGTCGGACAGCGGGCGCAGCCAGTAGACCAGGCCCCAGCCCAGGCGGGTGCGCAGGTCTTCGCGCAGCGGCATCGACATCGGCGCGGCGGCCCCGGCGGCGATGAGTGCCGCATGCGGATGCGCACGCACTTCATTGACGAGGTTGAACACGGCGATCTGCGCCCATTCGTCCAGGCGCTCGGCATCGTCGATGGTCCAGACGGTCACGGCCGGGTCGAATTCGAAGGCTTCGGGCGGCGCGTCGGGCTCCAGCGTGCGGGCCTCAAAGCCGCCGGCCTCGGTCTGGGCGCTGATGGCCTGCAGCAGGTGGCTGCGGCCGCTGCCGGATTCGCCCCAGAGGTAGACCAGGCGGTCGACGGCGGTGCCATCCACCACTTGCGGGATCAGGCCGCGCAGGCGCAGCACCGCCTCTTCGTTGCCGGTGGCGACGAAGTTGTCGAAGGTCGGGGCGGGCGTCGCGCCGAGTTCGAGCGGTAGCTGTTCGGGTGTGGCCATGAAACGTGAAGCGTCAGCGGGCGGGTGGATCAATCTCAGTCGCGGTACAGCTTGCTGCCTAGATAAAGCTGGCGGATCTGCCGCAGGCCGACCAGCAGCACGGCACTGATCGGCAGGGCCAGCAGGATACCGAAAAATCCGAACAATTGGCCAAAAGCCAGCAAGGCGAGGATCACGGCCAGCGGGTGCAGGCCGATGCGCTCGCCCACCAGCCGCGGCGTCAGGTAGAAGCCCTCCAGCACCTGGCCGATGCCGTACACCACCGCCACCGCCAGCAGCCCATACAGGTTGCCGAACTGCAACAGCGCCGACAGCACCGCCAGCGTCAGGCCAATGCCGAAGCCGATATACGGGATGAACACCGCCAGCCCGGTGAAGATGCCGATCGGCAGCGCCACGTCAAAGCCCGCCAGCGCCAGGCCGGAAGAGTAGTACACCGCCAGGATCAGCATGACGATGATCTGCCCGCGCAGGTATTGCGAGAGCAGGCCGTCGGTCTCGCTGGCCAGCTCGCGCGTCTTGGGCAGCCAGCGGCGCGGCACGGCGCCTTCGATCCGGCGCATCAGCATGTTCCAGTCCATCAGCAGGTAGAACATCACGATCGGCACCAGGAAGGCGATGCCCAGCACCTGCACCGCCGCCGAGCCCGACACGCGCGCGTAGGCCAGCGCCGTGGACATCACATCTTCCGGGCTGGCGGCGAGCTGCTCGGTCAGCAGCTTGCGCAGGCCAGGGAAATCGAAGCGCACATGCACGCCCATGTCGGCCAGTTTGGGCGAGACCACCGCGTTGAGCTTGCTCAGCATGCCCGGCAGCTGGTCGCGGATGGCCGGAATCTCCTTCTGCAGCACCGCCAGGATCAGCAGCAGCAGCGCCACGCCCACCACCGTCAGCAGCAGGATCATCAGGAACACGCCCAGCGCGCGCGGCACGCGGTGGCGTTGCAGCCATTCCACACCCGGATGCAGGATGTACGACAGGATGAATGCGAACACGAACGGCGTGAGCGTCGGCGCCAGCAGCTTGAGCAGCGCCAGGAAGACGATCGCCACGGCGATCCAGGCGAGCGTGCGCTTGGTCTCCTGCGACAGCAAGGGGGCGTTCATGGGCGGTGGGTGTCCTGGTGTGGGGATCGATCCAGAAACCGGCCAACGGGAGGGCCGCATCCGGTAAAATCGTGATTTTACTGGACCGGCGGGTCCGGTTTTTGTGACTTCCGCCGCCCTCTCGCCTTCCTTACCGGTTTTTTTCAATTCAGACGACTGTATGAGCGCCCCCGAAACCCCATCCGCATCCACGTCAAGTGGCCTGTCCTACCGTGACGCGGGCGTCGACATCGAGGCGGGCGACGCCCTGGTCGACCGCATCAAGCCGTTTGCCAAGCGCACCATGCGCGAAGGCGTGCTGGGCGGCATCGGCGGCTTCGGCGCGCTGTTCGAGCTGTCCAAGAAGTACCAGGAGCCGGTGCTGGTGTCCGGCACCGACGGCGTGGGCACCAAGTTGAAGCTGGCCTTTGCCCTGAACCGCCACGACACCGTGGGCCAGGATCTGGTCGCCATGAGCGTGAACGACATCCTGGTGCAGGGCGCCGAGCCGCTGTTCTTCCTGGATTACTTCGCCTGCGGCAAGCTCGACGTCGACACCGCCGCCACCGTGGTCAAGGGCATCGCCCAGGGCTGCGAGTTGGCCGGCTGCGCGCTGATCGGCGGCGAGACCGCCGAGATGCCGAGCATGTACCCGGACGGCGAGTACGACCTGGCCGGCTTTGCCGTCGGCGCGGTCGAGAAGCGCAAGATCATCGACGGCACCACCGTCGCCGAGGGCGACGTGGTGCTGGGCCTGGCCTCGTCGGGTGCGCATTCGAACGGCTACTCGCTGGTGCGCAAGATCATCGAGGTGTCGCGCCCGGACCTGAATGCGGATTTCCACGGCCAGCGCTTGCAGGACGCCATCATGGCGCCGACGCGCATCTACGTGAAGCCGCTGCTGGCGCTGATCGAGAAGCTGCCGGTCAAGGGCATGGCGCACATCACCGGCGGTGGTTTGACCGAGAACGTGCCGCGCGTGCTGCAAGACAACCTGACCGCTGTGCTACACAAGGATGCGTGGACGCTGCCGCCGCTGTTCCAATGGCTGCAGAAGGCCGGCAACGTGGCCGATGCCGAGATGCACCGCGTGTTCAACTGCGGCATCGGCATGGTCGTGATCGTGTCGGCGGCCGACGCACCGGCGGCCATCGCCCACCTGAAGGACGCGGGCGAGACGGTCTACCAGATCGGCGAGATCCGCGCCCGCCAGGCTGGCGAGGCGCAGACGATCGTGGTCTGACGCAGGGTTCGCGCCCAACAAAAAACCGCCGACAAGCTCGGCGGTTTTTTTTATGCGCTTTCGTTGTGCGCAATTTGACAACCAGTTGCCTAAATGGCAACCTGTTGTCAAATTACGGAGGGCATCCAACATGTCGCGCAGCAAGTCAGACCAACTGACCGATCTCGTCTTGACCGTATTTAGGCTCCACGGCGTATTGACCGATTGGGGTGACGCATTCGCCTCGGTCGAGGGACTGAGCACGGCGCGATGGCAGATGCTTGGCGCCGTCGCCCTGGTTAATCAGCCGCTGACGGCGCCCCAGATTGCCGCCCGCATGGGGATGACCCGCCAGGGCGCCCAGAAGCAGCTCAATGCGCTTGTCCAGGAAGGGCTGATGGAAGCGCATCCCAACCCCATGCACAAGCGTTCGTCGCTGTACGACTTGACGCCGCATGGTCGCGCCGCTTTTGACGCGATCGATGCGCGGTGGAACAGTCACGCCGCGCAAGCGGCTGCCGCGTTCAAGAGCACCGATCTGGAAACGGCGGAGAGGGTCCTGGCGGCCGTGACCGATCTGTACGCGGTGACGCGGAAGGAGGACGGACATGAAGCGTAAGGTCCACGCAACCGCAGCGGTCCTGTCCCTGCTGTTCCTATCGGCGTTCTGGACATCCACCGCGGTCGCCGAGCTGTTTCTATCGGCTGGGGCCGTCGCGCACGTCAAGCAGGGCATTGCCTATGCGCTGCTGGCCTTCGTGCCGACCATGATGACCACCGCCGGGACCGGCTTCGCCATGGGGGCAAAAGGCCAGCATCCCTTGCTAGTCGGCAAGCGCAGGCGAATGCCGTTCATTGCAGCGAACGGCCTGCTGATTCTGGTGCCGGCGGCGATCTTCCTGTCCGTGCGGGCGCAAGCCGGCTTGTTCGACGGTGCGTTCTATGCCGTGCAGGCTATTGAGCTGGTGGCCGGCGCCTTCAACGTGACCCTGATCGGGCTCAGCATCCGCGATGGACTTCGACTGAGTCGTCGCCGACAGGCCAGCAAAGACCAGCGTGGCGGGGAACGTTCGGCCTATTTCAACGGCACGTAGTCGCCGTTGACCGGGTCGTCCTTTTGCAGCTCGCCCGTGTTCTTGTCGATCAACAGCGTGACCACGTGCGGCGCGGTGTTCGGATCGCCGCCGCAGGCGGGCGTGTGGTTTTCCAGCACCTCGACGCTGTTGTGCGTGGCGTCTTGCTGGTCCACCAGGAACGACAGGCACTCGGGTGACAGGCTGGTCAGCTTGTACTTCTGGATGGCGGCGCGGGCGAGGTCGATGGCCTTGGCCTGGTCGGCCTCGCTGACGGCGGGGGCGCTGGCGGCAGGCGCAGCGGGTGTGCTAGCCGGTGCGGTTGCCGGCGTCGGAGCGGCGGGTTTGGGGGCGTTGTCGGAGCGGCCGCAACCCGCCAGCGCGAGGGCGGCGAGTACGGCAGCAAACAGGGGCTTGGTCATGGAGCGCAGGAGCGTGTCTTCGATAACGAGACCGCGACTTTACCCGGAAGCCGCCGATCTTTTCCACGCCGCATACGCCTGCGGCAGGCAGACCGCGCAGGGCCGGTAGCCGGCGGCGCGGGCGTCGGCCTCGTTCAGGAAGAACACGCGGTGCCGCGTGTAGCCGCCGCGCGCGATGGCCTGGCGCGCCGAGCGGCAATCGAGCCGCCCGTAGATGCGGGCGCGCCGATGGCCGCCCAGCGTGCCGGGCACGGCGCTCGCATAAGGCTGGCCGTCGGCGCCGACCAGCGTCCAGGTCTTCACGCCACGGGTTAGCGTCAACAGGCCCTAGGCTTCGGGATGCGCCTCGCGCTCCAGCAGCGCGCGCTTGCGCTCCACGCCCCAGCGATAGCCGGAGGTGTTGCCGTCGCTGCGGATCACGCGATGGCACGGGATGGCCACGGCGATGTGGTTGGCCGCGCAGGCCTGCGCCACCGCCCGAACCGCCTTGGGCGCACCGATGCGTTCGGCGATCTCGGCATAGCTGGTGGTGCTGCCCGGCGGGACTTCGCGCAGCGCCTGCCACACGCGTTCCTGGAACGCCGTGCCGCGCACGTCCAGCGGCAGGTCCAGCCCGATGAACGGCACCTCGATCAGCCCCACCACCTTGGCCACCAAGTCTTCGAAGCCGGCATCCCCGCCGATCAGCTCGGCCTTCGGGAAGGTGTCCTGCAGGTCGCGCGCGAGCGCGTCCGGATCGTCGCCCATCAGGATCGCGCAGATGCCGCGGTCGCTCCGCGCCACCAGGATCGAGCCGAGCGAGCATTCGCCCACGGCAAAGCGGATCGTGGTTTGCGCGCCGCCGGCACGGTAGCGGCTGGCGGTCATGCCGAGCACGTGATCCGACGCCTCGTAGAAGCGGCTGCTGGCGTTGAAGCCGGCGTCGTAGATGGCTTCGGTGACGGAACTCCCGCGCCCGAGTTGCTCGCGCAGCTTGCGCGCGCGGTGGGCGGCGGCGTAGGCCTTGGGCGTGAGGCCGGTGATGGACTTGAACAGGCGGTGGAAGTGGTATGCGCTCAGGCCCGCTTCCTGCGCCAGCGCATCGAGCGTGGGCGGTGTATCCGCAGCCTCGATGCGGCGGCACGCGGCGGCCACCAGCGCGGCCTGCTGGGCACGCGCGGTGGTCTGGTCGGGGCTGGCGCGGCGGCTCGGGCGATAGCCTGCCGCTTCAGCGTCGGCGGGCGTGTCGAAGAACTCGACGTTCTCCGGGCGCGGCAGGCGCGACGGGCTGCTCGGCTGGCAGTACACGCCGGTGGTCTTCACCGCGTAGACAAACTGGCCGTCGGCGGTGGCATCGCGCGCGAGCACGCGGGCCCAGCGCGGGTCGTGTTCGACGGTGGCGATCATGATGGTGGCCGATGTGGCTTGGGCAGACGTTTGCATGGCGTCATCCAGTGGAAATCGATGCCTGTACTGTAGGCGCGAGCCCCGGCGGGAACACTCCGCCGCTTGCGGTCAAATTCAGCAGCGGCCGCGTCACTTGGCCGGCATGCGCCACAAGTACCACGCGGCGACGGTGCGATACGGGCTCCAGGCGCGGCCGATCTCGTTCATCTGCTTGCGCGTCGGCGCGGTTTCAAGGTGCTTCAGCCGCCGGTAGCCGTCGCGCACGCCAAAATCGTCGGCGGGCAGGATGTCGGAGCGCTCCAGCGTGTAGATCAGCAGCATCTCGACCGTCCAGCGGCCGACGCCGCGCAGCGTGATGAGCTGGTCGATCAGCTCCGCATCCGACATGGCGAGCGCCGCCTCGCGTGCGGGCACCACGCCGTCGAGCTTGGCCTGCGCGATGCCGCGGATGGTCGCCAGTTTGGTCGCCGAGAAGCCGCAGTTGCGCAGCGCAGTCTCGTCAGTAGCGAGCACCTGCTCGGGGGCAGGGAACGCGTCGCCGGGATACAGCGCCAGGAAGCGGCCGAGGATGGCGTCGCCGGCTTTCGCGTGCAGTTGTTGGTAAGCGATGGCGCGCACCAGCGCCTCGTATGGCTCGCGTGCGGGTTTGGCGGCGTGGCGGCACGGGCCGGTGGCAGCAATGTGGCGCGCCCAGTCGTCGTCGAGCGCGGACAGGAAGTCGGCGGCACGTGTGTACGCGTCGTCGGACAGATCGGCAGCGAGGATCGCCATGTCAGCCGGCCTTGCGGAAGGTGAGGTTGATGCGCCGCGCACCCAGCAGCGGATGCGTGTTCTCCTTGAGCGGCGCGACGCCGTGGTAGCGCAGGCGGTCGGGGCCGCCCCAGACCACCACGTCGCCGTGGAAGAGGGGGATGCGCTGCGTCTTGTCGGCGCGCTTGTGGCCGCCGAACAGGAAGACGGCCGGCACACCGAGCGACACCGAGACGATGGGCGCGCCGTAGTCCTGCTCGTCGCGGTCCTGGTGCAGCGACAGGCGCGTGCCGGGGACGTAACGGTTGATGAGGCAGGCGTCGGGCACGAAGCTTGGGAAGCCCGCTTCGGCGGCGGCGTTCAGCGCCAGGCGCAGGAATACATCGGGCAGCGGCGGCCAAGGCTGATCGGTGAGCGGGTCGTGCGTGGCGTAGCGGTAGCCGTGGCGATCGGAGGTCCAACCCAGCGTGCCGCAGTTGGTGAGCGCGACCGACATCTCGAAGCCACCCGGCGTGATCATGTGGCGGAACGGCGCCTGCTGCGCAATGGCCTCCACGGCGGCGAGCAGCGCAGGGGCATCGGCCAGCGCGAAGCCGCGCAGCACGAACGACGCCGGCCCCAGCACGACGCGGGTCGCGTCGATGTGTTCGTGGTCCGCAAAGAGATCGCCCGTTGTCATGGCGCGTCCGTCACAGGGCATCGTGGAAGATGATGCCGACAGTATGCCGCTGTCCGGCGCGCAGGCGGCTCACGCCATGGCGCAGGTTGACGCGGTACGTGCCGCGCGTGCCCTGCACGGGCCGATGGTGCACGGCAAAGACCACCGCATCGCCTTTGCGCAGCGGCACAACCTCGGGGCGGGACTGCATGCGTGGGCGCTGCTCGGTCATGACGAACTCGCCGCCGGTGAAATCGACGCCGGGTTCGGACAGCAGGATCGCTACCTGCAGCGGGAAGACGTGCTCACCGTAGAGGTCCTGGTGCAGGCAGTTGTAGTCGCCAGGGCCGTATTGCAGGATCAGCGGGGTCGGGCGCAACTGACCGGCCTCGTGGCAGCGGCGCAGGAAATCGGCGTGCTTGGGCGGATAGCGGTCGTCGATGCCCATCGCCTGGTTCCAGCGGTTGGCGATGGGCGCGAGCTGCGGGTACAGCGCGGTGCGCAATTGCGCGATGACGTCGGGTAGCGGATAGGCGAAGTACTTGTACTCGCCGCGCCCGAAGCCGTGGCGCTCCATCACCACGCGCGAGCGGTATAGGGTGTCGTGCGGATAGAGCGCGGCCAGCGCGTCGCAGGCATCGTGCGTGAGCAAGCCCGGCAGCAGGGCGCTGCCGATGTCGTTGAGGGCGTCTTCGACGGCGTGCCAGTCGATGCCATCGAGCGTAGGAAGGGGGGCCGCGACTGCGCGCGGCACCGGGGAAGGCGGCATGTTCGCTCCGTCCGAGAGAGGATCGATACCGCCAAGCCTACGCTCCTCGGTGCGCGCTGCACTCCGGAGCTTGCTGTCGAATTCGGGTGGGCTCAGTCCTGCGCGGCCAGCCCGGTCGGCATGGGCATGGCGGCCATCTTTTCCAGCGCATTGCCTGTCGCACGGCAGATGCGCCATTCGGGCAGCACGTCTGCGCCCATGGCTTCGTAGAAGGCGATCGACGGGGCGTTCCAGTCGAGCACGCTCCATTCGAAGCGGCCGCAGTCGCGTTCTTGTGCGAGGCGGGCGAGGTGCACCAGCAGCGCCTTGCCGATGCCGAGGCCACGGTAGGTCGGGTCGACGAAGAGGTCTTCCAGGTACAGGCCGGGCTTGCACAGGAAGGTCGAGAAGTTGTGGAAGAACAGCGCGAAGCCGACGGCCTGGCCCTCCACTTCCGCCAGCACCGCCTCGCAATACGGGCGCGGGCCGAACAGCATCGCGCGCAGCGCCTCGGGCGTGGTCTGCACGAGGTGCGTGAGCTTCTCGTACTCGGCCAGCGCGGTGATCAGGCGGACCAGCGCAGCACAGTCGTCGGGCGTGGCGGGGCGCAGCACGAAGGTGGTCGTGTCAGCTGTGGTCATTGTGGTTCCAGTGCGGTTTGGACCAGGCGCGCGACCTGGTCGACGTAATCGGGGGCGAGGCAGTCGACCACGTGCCGCTCCGGCGTGCTGCGCAGCCAGGTGATCTGGCGCTTGCAGAGCTGGCGCGTGGCGGCGATGCCTTGTTCGCGCAGAGCTGTCCCGTCGATTTCGCCGTCGAGGTAGGCCCAGGCCTGGCGATAGCCGACGCAGCGGATGGACGGCAGCGCAGGCGTCAGGTCGCCACGGCGGCGCAGCGCTTCCACCTCGTCGAGCAGGCCGCCGGCCAGCATCGCGTCGAAGCGCTGGGCGATGCGAGCATGCAGCACGAGGCGGTCGGACGGCTCCAGCGCGATCGTCAGGTAGGGTGCGGCGGCTTCGTGCCGGTGGAAGGCATTCGCGCCCGCCTCGCGCGCCAGCAGGGCAGACATTGGTTGGCCGGTGAGCCGATACAGCTCCAGCGCGCGCTGGATGCGCTGCGCGTCGGTCGTATGCAGCCGCGCGGCAGTCACGGGGTCGACCAGCGCCAGCTTGGCATGCAGTGCCGGCCAGCCGTCGCGCGCGGCTTCGGCGTCGATCTCGGCGCGGATGGCCGGATCAGCGCCGGGCAGGTCGGACAGCCCCTGCGTGAGCGCCTTGTAGTACAGCATCGTGCCGCCGACGATCAGCGGTAGCTTGCCGCGTGCGCGGATGGCGTCGATCAACGCATTCGCATCGTTGGCGAACTGCGCGGCCGAATACGCATCGAGCGGGTCGATGATGTCGATCAGGTGATGCGGCGCGATGGCCTGCTCTTCGGGGCTGGGCTTGGCGGTGCCGATATCCATGCCGCGATACACCAGCGCGGAATCCATGCTGATGATCTCGACCGGCCAGCGCTCGGCGAGCTTGAGCGCGGCGGCGGTCTTGCCGGACGCGGTGGGGCCGAGCAGGCAGACGGCGCGAGGCGCGGTTACAGAAGACGCGGTCATCGGAAACTCACTGGCCGCGCAGGAACAGGCGGTCCAGGTCGGCCACCGTCAGCTGGATCCACGTCGGGCGGCCGTGGTTGCATTGGTCGGCCCGTTCGGTGGCTTCCATCTGGCGCAGCAGCGCGTTCATCTCGTCCAGGTTCAGCCGGCGGTTGGCGCGCACGGCGGAGTGGCACGCCAGCGTGGCAAGCAGCTCGTTCTGGCGCTCGGCCAGCACGCGCGAGCCGCCGTAGGCCTGCAGGTCGCGCAGCACGTCGCGCGCGAGCGCCTGGGCATCGGCCTTTTGCAGCAGCGTGGGCACGGCGCGCACGGCTAGCGTGGTTGGCGAGACGGCGGAGATGTCGAAGCCGAGCAACGTGAGCGTGTCGCGGAATTCCTCGGCCGTGCCGATCTCCACCGCGCTGGCGGCAAACGTGACCGGGATCAGCAGCGGCTGCACCTCGATGCGCTTGGCTTCCAGGGCAGTCTTTAGCTGTTCGTAGAGGATGCGCTCGTGCGCGGCGTGCATGTCGACCAGCACCATGCCGCGCGCGTTCTGCGCCAGCACGTAGATGCCGTGCAGCTGGGCAACGGCGAAGCCAAGCGGGTGGGCATCGTCGTCAGCTTCCGGTGATGCGGTCGGCGCAATGGGTGTGGCTGCCTGCGCCTCGGCCGTGGCCGTCGCCGTGCCGCCATCGAACAGCGTGGTGGCGCTCGGCACGTCGGCCATCCAGGCGGGGCGGCTCGACGCCAGCGGCACGCCGTCGCCGCGCATCATCGATAGATATTCCGCACGCGGCTGCGCGATGCCGAGCGAGGTCTGCCGCGCGGCCATCTGGTTGATCCAGCGTGTGGTGTTGTCGGCAGGCGAGGGCGTGGCCGCTGCGCCGGGCGCATCGGCAATGTCCGTGCGCAGGCTGTCGCCCTGTTCACCGGCGTGGCGGGACAGCGCGCGCTGCACCGCGTGGTAGACGAACTGGTGCACCGCGCGGCTGTCGCGGAAGCGCACCTCGATCTTGGACGGATGCACGTTCACGTCCACCGCTTCGGGCGGCAGCTCCAGGCACAGCACGTAGGCGGGGAAGCGGTCGCCGTGCAGCACGTCTTCATAAGCACTGCGCACGGCGTGGGTGAGCAGGCGGTCGCGCACGAAGCGGCCGTTGACGTAGAAGAACTGGTGGTCGGCGCGGCCGCGCGAGGCGGTCGGCAGGCCGGCAAAGCCGAACAGGCGCAACTCGCCGGCTTCCTCCTCGAACGGCAGGCGCGCGCGGGCGAACTCGGTGCCAAGCACGGCGGCTGTGCGCGAATCGGCGGCGACGGCGTTCCAGTGCTCCAGCGGCTTGCCGTTGTGATGCACGGAGATGGCCACGTCCGGGCGGGCGAGCGCGGTGCGGCGGATGACCTCCATGCAGTGGCCCAGCTCGGTCTGCTCGGTCTTGAGGAATTTGCGGCGCGCCGGCGTGTTGAAGTACAGGTGCTGCACGTCGACGGTGGTGCCGACGCCGCCCGAGGCCGGCTGCGAACGCCCCGTTTGCGCGACGATTTGCGTGGCGTGCGCGTCATGGGCGGTGCGCGAGGTGAGCGTCAATTCCGCCACCGAGGCAATCGACGCCAGCGCTTCGCCGCGAAAGCCCAGCGTCGCCACCGATTCCAGCTCTTCCAGCGAGCCGATCTTGCTGGTCGCATGCCGCATCAGCGCGACCGGCAGTTCGTCGGCCGGAATGCCGCCGCCGTTGTCGGTGATGGCGATGCGCCGCACGCCGCCTTCTTCGAGCTTGATCTGCAGCTGCGTGGCGCCGGCGTCCAGCGCGTTTTCCAGCAATTCCTTGACCACGGAGGCCGGCCGCTCGACCACCTCGCCGGCCGCGATCTGGCTGATCAGCTGGTCGGGAAGCGGGCGGATGGGGCGACGGGAGGTGGTGGCGGAAGCGGGGGTGGCGGTCATGGCGGCATTATAAATGTCATGCCCTGTGCGTCGTACCAACGCAAGCCCCAGCCTGGGCTAGGGGAAATCTAAGTTGCTTCCGGTATCATTCCCCGCTGCTCTAACGGGGGATGGTTTGGATATCTTGATGCAACTGGTCGACATCGTGCTGCATGTCGACAAATCGCTGGGTCTGCTCATTCAACAGTACGGCGCGTGGGTGTACGTGCTGCTGTTCGCCATCGTGTTTGCCGAAACCGGCCTGGTGGTACTGCCCTTCCTGCCCGGCGACACGCTGCTCTTCATTGCCGGCGCCATGTGCGCGACCGGCCAGATGGATGCCTGGCTGCTGATCGTGCTGCTGGTGATTGCCGCCACCACGGGCAATACCGTCAACTACTTCGTCGGTTCGTGGATCGGCCCCAAGGTGTTCGACGGTCACATCCGCTTTCTCGACCATGAAGCGCTGCTCAAGACGCACGGGTTCTATGAGCGCCATGGCGGCAAGACGCTGGTGATGGCACGCTTCATCCCGGTGGTGCGCACGTTCGCGCCGTTCGTGGCCGGCGTGTCGAAGATGACGTTCGCCAAGTTCCAGATCTTCAACTTCATCGGCGCGGTGCTGTGGGTGGCGATCCTGGTGCTGTCGGGCGAGGCGTTCGGCAATGTGCCCTTCATCCGCAACCACCTGACGTTCATCGTGCTGATCGGCCTGGGCGCGGCGATTGTCCCGCTGATGCTCGGTGGGCTGTGGAAGCTGCTCAAGCGCCGCCGCACCGTGGTCGCGCAGAAGTAAGGCAGGTCAGTTCAGATTCTTGCTCATGGCGCGCAGCGTTGGCATGCGCTCCTTGAGCTTGGGCGTGTCGGCCGCGTCGGGCCGGGCGTCCACGTAGGCTTCCAGGTCTTCCAGCGCGGGCCGGAAGCATTCCAGATTGGCGTAGGCCAGCCCCCGGTCGCGCACTTCCTCGATCGAATCCGGCAGCAAAATCACCAGCCGCTGCTGCACCGCCAGCAGGCGCTGCCAGCGCGATTCCTGCAAGTAGATCGCCTTCAGGTTGCGCAGGATGCGCGCGATGATCTCGCGGTGAGTGGCCACCTGCAGGAACAGCCCGAGCGGCACCGTGTTCGGGTCTTCGATGCCTTCCTTTTCCAGGTACGGGTCGAGCATGTCCTGCAACTCTTCCTTCGACAACGTCTGCCCAGTCAGCGGATCGAGCACGACCTCGCCGGCGGGGATGCTCATGCGCACCAGGAAGTGATTGGGGAAGGACACGCCCTTGAGCGGCAGGCCGATCTGCTGGCCGATCTCCATCAGCAGCACCGCCAAGGAGATCGGGATGCCGCGCCGGCTCTGCAGCACCGCGTTCAGGTAGGAGTTCTCGGGGTCGTAGTAATCGTTGGCGTTGGGCCCGAAGCCCAGCTCGCGATAGAAGAACTGGTTGAGCACGCGCAGGCGCTGGATGGCCGGCGTGCCTTCGGCAATGCGGTTCTTCAGGCGCGCGACCAGCACGTCGATGGCGGCCAGCTCCGCCTGCAGGTCCAGGTCCGGATACGCGTCCTGCGCGATGGACAGGGCGGTTTCGGTGAGGGGGATGCTGTCGTCGTCCGCGACCAGGGCCGAAAAATAATCGAGGACTTTGGTGGTCATCAGATCGCCTTTTTGCGGAACGTGGAGAACTTCAACCCGGTCAGCCACAGTGTACCGAAATAGACCACCGCGCACAGGACCAGGCAAGCCCCCAGCAGGGCGACGCGCACGAGCGGCTTGGCGCCCAAGCCGACCCAATCGAAGGTGTGCGCAAACCACAGCAGTATGCCGGCCAGGAGCAGCACCGCGGCCGTCACCTGCGCCAGGAACAGGCCCCAGCCCGGCAGCGGGTGGTAGTAGCCGCGGCGGCGCAGGCCGAAAAACAGCAGCGCCGCATTGATGGTCGCGCCAAAGCTGATGGAGAGCGCCAGCCCCGCGTGCCCGAAGTGCGGCACGAAGAAGGTGTTCGAGAGCTGCGTGACCGTCAGCACCACCAGCGCGATCTTCACCGGTGTGCGGATGTCCTGCCGAGCATAGAAACCGGGCGCCAGGATCTTGATGACGATCAGCCCGATCAGCCCGACGCCGTACGACACCAGCGCCTGCCGCGTCATCTCCACGTCGATGCCGGTGAACTTGCCGTAGTGGAACAGCGTGGCCGTGAGCGGCGCACCGAAGACGAACAGCCCGACGGCCGACGGCACCGCCAGCAGCACGGTCAGCCGCAGGCCCCAGTCGAGCAGCGAGGAATACTCTTCGCGATTGTTATCCGCACTCGCTTTCGACAGGCTCGGCAGGAGGATGGTCCCGAGCGCCACGCCCAGCAGCGCAGTCGGGAACTCCATCAAGCGGTCGGCATAGTTCAGCCACGACACGCTGCCGGTCGGCAGGCGTGAAGCGATGTTGGTGTTGATGATCAGGCTGATCTGCGCCACCGACACCGACAGCGTGGCCGGCAGCATCTGCTTGAGCACGCGCCGCACGCCCGGGTGGTGCCACGCCGCCCGCACGTTGAACGACACGCGCGGCAGCATGCCCACGCGGCGCAACGACGGGATCTGAATGGCGAGTTGCAGGATGCCGCCCACCATCACCGCGTAGGCTTGCGCGTAGATCGGCGTTTCCAGGAACGGCGCGACGAAGACCGCCGCCACGATGAACGACAGGTTCAGCAGCACCGGCGTGAAGGCCGGGATGCCGAACTGCCGCCACGTGTTCAAGATGCCCGAGGCCAGCGCCACCAGCGACACCAACCCGATGTACGGAAACATCACCCGCGTCATGAAGATCGCCGAGATGTAGGCCTGGCTCTCGTGTTCCTTGAAGCCGGTCGCCACGGCCGTGACGATCAGCGGGGCAGCGATCACGCCCAGCGCCGAGATGACCACCAGCAACCAAGTCATCACCGTCGCCACCGCGTCGACGAGGGCGCGCGTCTCGGTCTCGCCCTGGCGATTCTTGAACTCGCCGAGGATGGGCACGAAGGCCTGCGAGAACGCGCCCTCGGCCGAGAGCCGGCGCAGCAGGTTGGGGATGCGGAAGGCGACGTTGAAGGCGTCGGTGTAGACCGAGGCGCCGAAGGCGCGGGCGATCAGCGTTTCGCGGATGAGGCCGGTGATGCGCGAGAGCATCGTCAGGCCGCTGATCGTGGCGAGGGTTTTGAGCAGATTCAAGATGAATGCTTGGTTGGGCGCCGCCCCTTGGCAAGCGATGGGGCGATCGGTCAGACCGGCGACGCCATGCGGGGTTCGCGGCTGGCGTAACGGTGTGGCGCAATTGCGGCCGTATTATAGGGACCGCCCCGCCACATGCCTAAAAGTGCAGCACAGGTCGCAATGCAACGCCGTCCGGGCGATTTCACAACACGGTTTGCATCCGGGCTGGAAATCTGCGTATAATTGCCGTTTCTCACGCATTCGCGCGCTTCGGCCTTCCGTGTCTCCCGGGGCGCTTGCAACAGTTTTCTTCAGGAAATTTTCCATGGCAAACACCGCACAAGCACGCAAGCGCGCACGCCAAGCCGTCGTTCTGAACGCGCACAACTCGGCACTGCGCTCGCGTCTGCGCACCGCCATCAAGGCCGTTCGCAAGGCCATCGACGGTGGCGACAAGGCAGCCGCTGCCGAAGTGTTCAAGAAGGCCCAGAGCACGATCGACAGCATTGCTGACAAGAAGATGGTCCACAAGAACAAGGCTGCACGCGCCAAGTCGCGTCTGTCCGCTGCCATCAAGGCAATGGCTGCCTAAGTTCGGGTGATGCCGGCCTGGCCGGCATGGCGTGACAATCGATCGTCGCGCACCGACATGATAAAAGCCTGTCTTCGGACAGGCTTTTTGCTTTTGGCGCGCCGGATTGCACACGGCGCGTGGTCAATGCGGACTCAATTTTTTGCCGGCGCGCCAGCTTCCGGCAGGATGCAGGCTTCCACCAGCTGCAGGTTGTTGTCGTGCGCGAAGTTCAGCACGAAGTCCAGCGCCTTGGGTTCGATCTCGCGCAGGCGCTCGTCGACGAAGACGCTCCTGATGCCACCCGACATGACGGGGCGCACGTAAGGGGAGTAGGTGAAGCGGGGGTCTCCGGTGTCACCCTCGGGGCGGAACTGCGCCATGACACCGCACAGCCGGTCGGCCCAGTCGCTCGGGCGGAAGGTTTTTCCGTCACGGGTGACGCCCTGGATAAAGAATTGGCGAGGGTTGGCTGCCATGGACTGCGTGGGGCTGTGGAGATTTGCAAACGGCTTCGACCGCGCGGGTGCCGCAACGTTCGAGTGGGGTGCACTTGTGGTGCGATGATGCGCTGGCCTGGTTGCGGGCTCGTGAATCGGCTGAACTGATGTTCGGCGCCGGTTTGCGGGCAGTTGGGGCCTCCAGGACAGCCAGTATTATATCTTATATAAGACTTTCATCCGCCTTTCAGCGGCGCCTTTGTGCTAGCCAAGGATGCTCCGGGGCGAAACTCGCCAAACTGGCGGCGATCCCGTATGATGGATTGAATCGACATCAGGCAAGGCGGCTAGGGCGGCGCGGAATGGTCACTACCATGGAGCGCCATCTGCGGGCCGCCTTCGTTGTTTTATGAACCCACCAAGCTCGATCAAGCACTACCTGCAGTTCAAGGACTTTTCGCTGGAAGAGTACGAGTACCTGCTGGACCGTTCCAAGATCCTCAAGGCCAAGTTCAAGAACTACGAGACATGGCACCCGCTGCACGACCGCACGCTGGCCATGATCTTCGAGAAGAATTCCACGCGGACGCGCCTCTCGTTCGAAGCCGGCATCCATCAGCTCGGCGGCCATGCGGTCTTCCTCAACACGCGTGACTCCCAGCTCGGGCGCGGCGAGCCGATCGAAGACGCGGCGCAGGTCATCTCCCGCATGACCGACATCATCATGATCCGCACCTTCGGGCAGGAGATCATCGAGCGCTTTGCCGCGCATTCGCGCGTGCCGGTCATCAACGGGCTGACCAACGAATACCACCCGTGCCAGGTGCTGGCCGACATCTTCACCTTCATCGAGCTGCGTGGCCCGATCCAGGGCAAGACCGTCACCTGGGTTGGGGACGCCAACAACATGGCGTACACCTGGATCCAGGCGGCCGAGATCCTCGGCTTCAATTTCCATTTCTCCGCGCCCAAGGGCTACCAGCTCGATCCGGCCATGGTGGCCGATTCCAGCCGCCCGTTCGTCCACGTCTTCGAGAACCCGCTGGAAGCCTGCGCAGGCGCCCACCTCGTGACCACCGACGTGTGGACCAGCATGGGTTACGAGGCCGAGAACGAAGCGCGCAAGAAGGCCTTCGGCGACTGGATGGTGACCGAGGCGATGATGCAGCGCGCGCAGCCCGATGCGCTGTTCATGCACTGCCTGCCTGCTCACCGCGGCGAGGAGGTCGAGGCGGCCGTCATCGACGGCAAGCAGAGCGTGGTGTGGGAAGAGGCCGAGAATCGCCTGCACGTGCAGAAGGCGCTGATGGAATACCTGCTCTGCGGCCGGTATTGAGATCCGCTTGATCAGACTCGAAGCGGGTCTGAGGCCATGAAAAAAGGCCGCTCCGATTGACGTCGGAGCGGCCTTTTTTTGCCTTGAAGCGGCGTGGCAGCCGTTATTTCTTGTCGCCGCCGAGCTGGGGCAGCGCGGTGCTGGTGCCCAGGGACAGCAGGCCGGCCTTGGAGTAGATGGCCAGCTTGTCGCGGGTGTCCATCAGGTCCAGGTTGCGCATGGTCAGTTGGCCGATGCGGTCGGCCGGGCTGAACGGTGCGTCCTCGACCTTTTCCATCGACAGGCGCTCGGGCGCGTAGGTCAGGTTGTCCGACTCGGTGTTCAGGATCGAGTAGTCGTTGCCGCGGCGCAGCTCCAGCGTCACGGTGCCGGTCACGGCGCGGGCCACCCAGCGCTGTGCGGTTTCGCGCAGCATGATGGCCTGCGGGTCGAACCAGCGGCCCTGGTACAGCAGGCGGCCCAGGCGCAGGCCGTTGATGCGGTACTGCTCGATGGTGTCTTCGTTGTGGATGCCGGTGACCAGGCGCTCATAGGCGATGTGCAGCAGCGCCATGCCGGGGGCTTCGTAGATGCCGCGGCTCTTGGCTTCGATGATGCGGTTTTCGATCTGGTCGCTCATGCCCAGGCCGTGGCGGCCGCCGATGCGGTTCAGCTCGAGGAACATTTCCACCGGGTCGGCGATTTCGCGGCCGTTGACGGCTACAGGGCGGCCTTCGTCGAAGGTGATCGACACTTCCTCGGCCTTGACCTCGACTTCCGGCTTCCAGAACGCCACGCCCATGATCGGGTTGACGATGCGGATGCCGCTGTTCAGGTGCTCCAGATCCTTGGCCTCGTGGGTGGCGCCCAGCATGTTGGAATCGGTGGAGTAGGCCTTTTCGGCGCTCATCTTGTAGCCGAAGCCTTCCTTCGTCATGAACGCCGACATCTCGGCGCGACCGCCCAGCTCGTCGATGAAGGTCTGGTCCAGCCAGGGCTTGTAGATCTTCAAGGCCGGGTTGGTCAGCAGGCCGTAGCGGTAGAAGCGCTCGATGTCGTTGCCCTTGAAGGTCGAGCCGTCGCCCCAGATGTTGACGTCGTCTTCCTTCATGGCGGCCACCAGCATGGTGCCGGTCACGGCGCGGCCCAGCGGCGTGGTGTTGAAGTAGGTGATGCCGCCGGTCGAGATGTGGAAGGCGCCGGCCTGGATGGCGGCGATGCCTTCATTCGCCAGCTGGGCGCGGCAGTCGATCAGGCGAGCCTTCTCTGCACCGTACTCCATCGCCTTGCGCGGGATGGCATCGTAGTCTTCCTCGTCGGGCTGGCCGAGATTGGCGGTGTAGGCATAGGGCAGGGCGCCCTTGTTCTTCATCCAGCGCAGGGCCGCGCTGGTGTCCAGGCCACCGGAGAAGGCAATGCCGACCTTCTGGCCGACGGGAACGTGTTGCAGGATGGTTTCCATAATCTTTCTCTTCAGTCTTTCAGTTCTTGGAACCTGTTCAGGATCCGTAGCGAGCGGCCCGAGGTTGAGTCGAGAAACGCAGCCGTACATGGGTACGGCGAGTATCGCAGGCTCAAGATCGGGTCGCGCAGTAGGATCATGGACAGGTTCAGGCGTAGTGGCAGATGTAGTGGTAGGCCTCGGTCACGCGAATATCGAACTTGGAGTTGGCGGGAACCTGGAAGCTTTCACCCGGGCCGGAGGTCTTCCATTCGCCGCTGCCGTCGAGCTTGTATTCGCACGCACCGCCCACGCATTCCATGATCTCGGCGGCGGCCGTGCCGAAGGTCAGCGTGGCCGGCAGCACCACGCCCACGGACTTCTTGGTGCCGTCAGGCAGGGTAAAGCCATGGCTGACGCACTTGCCGTCAAAGTACACATTGGCTTTGGTGGTCAGGCGGACGCCGTCGATGGTTTCGGTGGTCATGAAAGGGAACGCAAAAGGTGTGGTCTAGGGTCGAACCTGCCATTTTAGGCCAAAGAACCCGCCCAAAGGACGATCGGTCAGATCACCACCGGTTCCGGCTCGATGCGCACCCCAAAGCGCGCATGGACGGTGTCCTGGATCTCGCGCGCCAGCGTCATCAGTTGGACAGCGCTGCCGCCGCCCCGGTGCACCAGCACCAGCGCCTGTTTCTCATACACGCCCACCGCGCCGCCTTCCCCGGATGTGCGGCCCTTGAAGCCGCACTGGTCGATCAGCCAGCCGGCGGCGAGCTTGTAGCTGCCGTCCGGTTGCACGTAGCCGACCAGATTGGGGAAACGCTCGGCCAACGCATCGCGCGTGGCGGCATCGACGATGGGGTTCTTGAAGAAGCTGCCCGCGTTGCCGATCTCGGCGGGGTCCGGCAGCTTGCGGCGGCGGATGGTGACCACCGCGTCGAAGATGTCCTGCGCGGTCGGCGTGGCGATGTTCTGTGCGGCCAGCTCGCGTGCCAGCTCAGCGTAGTGCGTGTCGGGCTGCCAGTCGGCGGGCAGCGCAAAGGTCACCTCGGTGATGATGAAGCGATTTGCGCCGGCACGCTTGAAGAGGCTGTCGCGATAGCCGAAGGCGCAATCGGCGGCATTGAGCGTGACGAACTCGCCGGCGTGGCGGTCGTACGCGCGCAGCGAGTGGAAACGATCCTTGATCTCGATGCCGTACGCGCCGATGTTCTGGATGGGCGCCGCGCCCACCGTGCCCGGGATCAGCGCGAGGTTTTCCAGCCCAGGCAAGCCGTTGGCGACGGTGTGCGCGACCAGGCCGTGCCACGATTCGCCGCCACCGGCGGTGACGGTGTGCACGTCGCGACCATCGAGCGTGGCCTGGCCGGTGGTGATGCCCGGGATCTCCATCAGCAGCACCAGGCCATCGAAATCGCGCGTGAGCACGACGTTGCTGCCGCCGCCCAGCACCAGCACGGGCAGGCCCTGCACGCGCGGGTCGGCCAGCGCGGCGGGGATGTCTTCCGGCGTGCGCACGTGCGCGGCGTAGCGGGCGGCGGCCTCAAAACGGAACGTGTTGTGCCGGCCTAGGGGATAATGCGTATCGAGCAACGCCATGGCGCAGGTGTGGCTGGGAAAGCTGGAATTATAAGAGCCATGGCGTGTGGTGCCCCCGGATGGGGATGCCGCAGGAACCCGGATTCAAGTCTGCAAGGAGAACACGATGCCGTCGTTTGACGTGGTATGCGAAGCCAACATGGTGGAAGTGAAGAACGCCGTGGAACAGGCCAACAAAGAGATTTCGACGCGATTCGACTTCAAGGGCTCCGACGCCCGCGTCGAGCACAAGGAGCAGGAGCTGACGCTGTTTGCCGATGACGACTTCAAGATCAGCCAGGTCACTGACGTGCTGCTGGCCAAGCTCGCCAAGCGTAACGTCGACGTGCGCTTCCTGGACTACCAGGACAAGCAGAAGATCAGCGGCGACAAGATGAAGCAGGTCGTCAAGATCAAGAAGGGCGTCACGGGTGATCTGGCCAAGAAGATCGTCAAGCAGATCAAGGACAGCAAGATCAAGGTGCAGGCCAGCATCCAGGGCGACGCGGTGCGCGTGACCGGCGCCAAGCGCGATGACCTGCAAAACGTGATCGCCATGCTGCGCAAGGACGTGTCGGATGCGCCGCTGGATTTCAACAACTTCCGCGACTGATCGCCTAGTCGGTCATCCAAGCAAAACGCCCCGCACGAGCGGGGCGTTTGCATTGGCGGCAACCGATTTATTGCGACAGCTTGGTCACCTTCAGCGCCGGATCGGCGGTGATGGCCGCTTCCGAGAATGGCAGGCGGTTCCAGCGCTTGCCTGAGAATTCGCGCATCTGGTCGAACGCGTGCGGCGAGGCCGCGTCAGTCGATTCGCCGTAGGTGAGCAAGGCGTCGGCCACCGGGCCCTGACTGTCGAACGTGACGGTCTGGATGTAGCTGGTGCCGAAGTACACCGGCAAGCCCTTCGGCCCAATCGGCAGGCTCTGCAGCTTGTTGAGCACGCCTTCGTACTCCTCGCCGCCGTGCAGGGCGATGAGGCCATCCGGCGCGCGCGCCGCCTGCACCGTGCCCAACCGCGCATCCAGCGCGAAACCTGCCGTGCGCACCGCGCCCACCGCATCCTTCAGCGCCTTGAACACCGCCGTGCGGACGGCCGCGTCGTTCATGCGCAGGCCGCGCGGCGTGTCGATTGGGTCGGCTGGGTTGAAGTCGACGGCGTACACGTGCGGGATGTCCTTGGCCCGCATCCAGAACTCGCGGAACAGGTGGGCGGCGCGGGCGTCGGCGTTGCTGGTGCGGTTCCATACCGTGAGCGCCGCGCAGCCGTCGCGCACGTCGGCGTCGAGGTTCGCGGGGTTGCCGCCAGCCTTGCATGCGAACAGCAGGTCGTCTGCAACCAGATGTCCGGCCAGGTTGGCATCGCGGAAGATCATCGCCTGCAGGTTCGGCAGGTTCACGCGGTTGCCGGGCAGCCCGTCGGTGCCGGCCAGGCGGCGACCGATCTCGATCAGGCCGATGCGCGTGCGCAGGCGCTGCGGCACATCAGTCGAGCCCATCACCGGCGAGAAACCGGTCAGCTTCTGCGCGGGGTTGGTCAGCCACGAGCTGTCGTTGCTGTTGGCGACGAAGTCATCGCGCTCCAGCACCGGCATGCGCGCGGGCGCCACCAGCCCCGGCACCGGCGAGTCCGGGTCGACTTGCCAGTTGCACGCGCTGCGCGAGCCGTCGAGCAGCACCAGCCCCACGCCCTTGAACAGCTTGTCGGCCAGCGGCGACGGCGCGCAGCGCTTGAGCGTCTCGGCGGACACGTCCGGCGTGGTCGACACGTCGGCGAACAGCGCGCGGCCGTTGCGGTCGGTGGCGATGGTGTTGACCCAGGGGATGCCCAGGTTGCCGATCGCCTGGCGGATGCCCGCCACGTCCTTGGCCTGCGCGATGTGCAGCCACGTGTCGATCGAGCGCGTGTTGTTGCGGTTGGCGTCGCGCAGCGCGTAGGCCTTCTGCGAGGTCCATGGCATGCCGCCCGCGGGCATCGACAGCACGGGGCCGTACTCGGTGCTGTAGAAGGTGTGCGTGCGGTGCTCGATGCGGCCGTCCGGCAGCTTCACGTCGAAGGCGACCGTGCGCGTGGTCATCTTGTGCGGCGTGCCGTCGACCAGGTAGGTGGTCGGGTCGCCCTCGGCCAGCTTCAGCTCGAACAGCGTGAAGCGGCGGCCGGTGGAGACGGTGTGTGTCCACGCCACGTCCCGGTTGAAGCCGATGCTGACGACCGGGAAGGCGGCGATCGACGCGCCCATCACGTCCAGCTTGCCGGGCACCGTCAGGTGGACCTGGTAGAAGCGGTTGGTGGTCGTCCACGGGAAGTGCGGGTTGCCCAGCAGCGCGCCGTGGCCGTTGTCGGTGGCGGCGGCACCGAAGGCCCAGCCATTGGAGCCGATCGGCATGTCGCGCAGTTGCAGTTCGCGATCCAGCGCGGCGGTGTCGACCGCATGCGGCGGGATCACGCGGTTCGAGACGGGTGCACCGCCCGGCGGCTGCGCGGCGACGATGCTGTTGAGCATGGCCCCGGCGCTGGCCTGGATGGCCTTCTCCTCGCCCATGCGCAGCATGTCGGCCAGCGTGAGCGGGCGCACCCAGGCGGCGCTGCGGCACGCGGTGGGGAAGTTGGCGGCCGGCGTGTCCTTCAGATACCGGTTGTAGCCGGCGATGTAGCCGCGCAGCAGCTCGCGTGCCTCGGGCGACATCAGCGCATAGCCGGCGCGCAGGCCGGCCTCGTCGAAGGCGCCCTTGAAGAAGGCGTCCGCCTGCGCGTTCGGGACGGGCTTGAACGAGACGCTCACGGTGCCATCCGGCCCGAACGTCTTCGAGCGTTCGCCGTTGACGGTGACGACCTGGTCGGCCAGCAGGCAGACGTTGTCCTGCGCGTAGGCGTAGGCCATGCCGTAGCCGAGGCTGGCGTAGTCGTTGGCGCGGATGTGTGGAATGCCGAAGCTGGTGCGGCGGATCTCGGCCGAGAGGCCGGTGTCGCTGAGCGTACCCCAGCCGCTGTCGGTCGTGCTCGCGCAGCCCGCCAGCGCCGCAAGCGCGGCCATGGTGAGCGTGCTGCGCAGTGCGAATCCCTGCGTCATGCGTTGTCTCCTGATCTTGGTGTCGTTATGGGTGAGTGCGTCTGCGCGCAGCCACCGACGCATCGTCAATCGGACGGGTCTGATTCGAAAGAGGTATTCCCGCCAGAGTTGGGGTCAATATCGCCACGTAGATCACCGCTTGTGCCTATACTGCGGCATGCCGACCATCGACCTTCTGACCTTTCCCGACGCTGGTTTTTCCATGCTGGCGACCGCCGCCGATACGCTGGGCGTGGCCAATGCGCTGGCCTCCATGCAGGCCGGCAAGCGGGCCCGGCAGGGGGACAATCGCGCCAACGCGCCGGCGTTCGGCTGGCGGCTTATCGCACGCGATCCGGCACGCTGGCGGGCGGCGGCCGGCACGCTGGCTTGTCGCTGCGAGGCGTTGCCCGCAGACGACTCCGCACTTGGCGACGCGCTGATCGTCCCGCCGCTGCATTTCGACCACATCGGCACGCTGGAGCAGCGCCTGGCCTTGCTGGAGCTGGAGCGCGCCACCATCCGCCGCTATCTGGAGGCGGGGCGGCTGGTGGCGTCGCCCTTCACCGGCGTGGCGATGCTGGCCGATGTGCTGCCGCCCGGCCAGCGCTTGACAGTGACGTGGCTGATCGCGGGCTGGCTGCAGGGCAACTTCCCGCATCTGAAACCGGCACCGGCGCAGGCCATCGTCAGCAGCGGCAACGTCATCACCGCGCGGGCGATGGAGCACGGTGTCGCGCTCGTGCATCGCGTGGTGGGCCGGCTGGCCGAGGCACGGCTGGCACGCACGCTGGCCAATGCCGTGCTCGACCATCCGTCGCGCGGCGAGGCCATCGGCATCTGGCTGCGCAGCAAGCCTGCCATCCGCGACAGCGTGGTGCTGCGCGCGCGGCGCTACCTGCAGCAGCATCTGCACGAGCCGTTCGACCTGGGCAAGCTGGCCGCCGCCGCCTCGACCAGCGAGCGCACGCTATTGCGGCATTTCACGAAAACGGTGGGGACGTCGCCGCTGCAATTGCTGCACCGGCTGCGCGTGGAGCGCGCCTGTCACCTGCTGGAAGTCAGCACGCTGAGCCTGACGGCGATTGCCGAGCAGTGCGGCTATCAGGACATGTCCGCCTTCCGGCGGCTGATCCGGCGGCACACGGGGCGGCCGCCGGGAGAACATCGGCGCGCGCATTCCGTACGCGCCGAGTTACGGAGTTAGGTGGCGCAGTTAAATCGCTTTCTTCTTCTCGCCGATGCGGCTTTCCTTGCCGGCCAGCAGCTTGGTGATATTGGCGCGGTGGCGCGCGATCAGCAGCACCGACATCACTGCGATGGCGCCGGCGATCCAGTCGAAACCGAACAGCAGCACGTAGTAGAACGGTGCGAACAGCGCCGACACCAGCGCCGCCAGCGACGAGTAGCGGAAGAACCCGGCGATGATGATCCACGTTGCCAGCGTCGCCAGCCCGAGCCACGGGTTCAGCGCCAGCAGCACACCGGCCGCCGTGGCCACGCCCTTGCCGCCGACAAAGCGGTGGAACACCGGATACAGGTGACCGAGGAACACCGCCACCGTCACCAGGGCGATGCCGGTATCGCCCACGCCGAACTGCGGCGCCAGGCGCTGTGCCAGCCAGACCGCAAACCAGCCCTTGGCCGCGTCGCCCAGCAGCGTGAATATTGCTGCCTTCTTGTTGCCCGAGCGCAGCACGTTGGTGGCGCCCGGGTTGCCGGAGCCATAGGTGCGCGGATCGGCCAGGCCCATCACGCGGCTCACCACCACGGCAAAGGAGACGGAGCCGATCAGGTAGGCGGCGACGGCAAAGAGAACGGTGGCGACAACTGGGGACATAGGTATTTGGTGAATTCGGGCTGCGCGATTGTAGCGTGCGCGTAGGGTGCCTCAGCCGCCGTGTCCGTTTCAATCGGGGTTTGCACAGTGCACCGGCTGCGCGTTCAGCACCGTGGTCAGCACGTCCGGCGCCAGGCTCACCAGGAAGCCGCGCCGCCCGCCGTTGATGTAGATGCGCTCCAGCGCCAGCACCGACGCTTCCACGTACACCGGCATCGCCTTGCGCACGCCAAACGGCGAGGTGCCGCCGACCAGGTAGCCGCTGTGCCGCTGCGCCACCTCCGGCTTGCAGGGCTGGATGTTCTTGCGGCCAGCCTGGCGCGCGAGATTCTTGGTGGAGACCGAGCAGTCGCCGTGCATCAGCACGATCAGCGGCTTGGCGTGCTCGTCCTCCATCACCAGTGTCTTGACCACGTGGTGCTCGTCCACGCCGAGCTGGCGGGAAGACTCCGTCGTGCCGCCGTGCTCGACATAGTCGTACGTGTGTTCGGTAAAGGCGACGCCGTGGGCCTTGAGGAACTGCGTGGCGGGCGTCTCGGAAACGTGCTTGGACTTGCTCATGCGGGGCAGGGAAGAACTATCCGCGCGGATGGTGCTGCGCATGCAGCGTGCGCAGCCGCTCGCGCGCGACGTGGGTGTAGATCTGCGTGGTGGAGATGTCCGCGTGGCCGAGCAGCATCTGCACCACGCGCAGGTCGGCGCCGTGATTCAGCAGGTGCGTGGCGAACGCGTGCCGCAGCGTGTGCGGCGACAGCGGTGCGCGGATGTCGGCACGCAGCGCATAGCGCTTGATGAGGTGCCAGAACGCCTGGCGCGTCATGCCGTCGCCGCGCGCGGTGACGAACAGCGCGTCGGCGGTGCGCTCGCCCAGCAGCGCCGTGCGGCCGTCGCGTAGATAGCGCCGCAGCCAGTCGCCGGCCTCGGCGCCGAACGGCACCAGCCGGTCCTTGCCGCCCTTGCCGCCGATCACGCGCACCACGCCCTCGTTCAGGCCGACTTCCACCGTCTTCAGCGCGACGATCTCCGACACGCGCAGGCCGCTCGCATACATCAGCTCGATCATGGCGCGGTCGCGCAGGCCGAGCGGGGTGTCCACATCCGGTGCGTTGATCAGCGCCTCGACCTGGGCTTCGGACAGCGTCTTGGGAAAGCGCGGCGGCTGCTTGGCAGTGGGCAGCAGGCGCGACGGGTCGGTGGCGACCACGTGCTCGCGCAAGGCCCACTGGAAGAAGCGCTTGAATACCGTGCGGCGCCGGTTGGCGGACGACGCACGGCTCTCGGCGTGGCGCGCGGCGAAGTAGTCGGCCAGGTCACCGTCTTCGGTGTCGGCGATGGATTTGCTGCGCTCGGCCAGCCAGTGCGCGTACAGCGTCAGGTCGCGCCGGTACGCATCGAGCGTGTTGCGCGCGAGGCCGTCCTCCAGCCAGAGCGCGTCGCAGAAACGCTGGATGGCCTCCGCGCTGGGTGGGGGCAGGGCGGCTGCTTCCGCTGCCTTCGGTGCAACTTTGCTCATATCAGCATCACGCCTTCGTGGCGTAGCAGCCAGTGCTTGATGTTCAGGAGGTAGCCGTCGACGTGGTGCGAGAACCCGCCAATGCCCGAGGCGCTGACCACGCGGTGACACGGGATGATGATGGGAAACCAGTTGTCGCCGCACGCCTGGCCCACCGCGCGTGGCACGCTGCCAATCTGTTTGGCGACGGCGCCATAGGTGGTGACGCCGCCGCGCGGCACGGCGCGGATGGCGTCCCACACGCGGTGCTGGAAGTCGGTGCCGGCCGGCGTGAGCGGCACGTCGAAGGTGGCGTCGGGGTTGGCGTAGTAGGCGTCGAGCTGGCGCGCGAGTTTGCGGATCAGCGGGTCTTCGGGGCCGACCGTTGGCACGCTGTCCGGCAGGTAGACGAGTTCGCGCACGCCGCCGTTGGCCACGCGCACGCCCAGCTTGCCGAACGGCGCTTCCAGGACGGCATCGAAGGGGGAGGGCATGGCGGTGCGGGGCGTGGAAAAACGATCCTGTGAATCTAGCACAGGGGGCCATCCCACATCGAGTTCAGGAGCCGAGCAGCCCGTTCTTGAGATCGCGGTCGACCGGGTTGTTGCCGATGAAGATGCTCAGCACGGCCTGGTAGAAATCCTCGCCGGGGATCGGCTTGCCGCGCGGTGCGCCGTTGACGCAGATGATGGTGCCGGCTTCGGGCGTGTAGTCGAAGTCGATGGTGTCGCCGCGGTGGGTGGCGCCGATCTGCCGCATGGCCTGCTCGAGCTGGGTCAGGCGGTCCGACAGCCGTTCGATCTGCGGTTCGGTCTGGTTGCGGCGGATGCCGTTGTTCAGGGCGTGGATGAATGTGTCGGCACCGACCTCGCGCAGCGGATGGATCTGCAGGCGCTTGGGCCCCTTCATGCCCAGGATGACGGCAGCGTTCTTGGCGCGCTCCGGCAGGTACAGCCCCGCCACATAGCCCTTGATGACGAACACCGAGCGCAGCCCAGCGCCATTGAGCGGCAGCTCGCGGCCGGCCAGGCGCACGGCATCGTCGAAGTGCACGCCCTCGATATCGACTGCCGCCCACGCCGGCAGCGCGCACGCGCCCAGCAGCATGGCGCCTGCCACGCAGCGGCGCCACATGCGGGCCGCAGCAGTGGAGCGGGCGCGCACTGGGAAACGCAGTGCGCGGCAGGCGGAAACGAGGGCGGGAAACATTGAATACGGGTGATTTTCGGAAGGGCTCCATTTTGGCGCTTGTGACATTTTCAACAATTGGTATCTGCCCTGATGCGCAACCGTTTGCGTACCGCGCGGTATAAGGCCTTACGTTAACCAGTCTTAACCCGCGCTTTTACCACCCGAGCTTTGCGCGTGACGTGTGCGACTTAAAACTGCACAGACCGTTATTCCAAAGTGGAATTAACGCGTCCGGTTTTTCGATTAGTCCTGTGCGGGCGATTTCACTACAGTCGGCCGATCGCACGTCGATGCGAGCCCAACAGGAGACCCGATCGTGTTACTGCAGGACAAATCCGTCATCGTTACCGGCGCGTCGCGCGGCATTGGCCGGGCCACCGCGCTGGCCTGCGCGCGCGAGGGCGCCGATGTGCTGATCAACTATCGCGCCCCCGCAGACGCCAGCGCGCAGCATGCCCAGGCTGCGGACGACGTGGTGCAGGCCGTCCGCGCGCTGGGCCGCCGCGCCATCGCCGTGGAGGGTGACGTCGGCGACCCGGCCACCGGAGAACGACTGGTGGCCGCGGCGGTGGACGCGTTCGGCAAGGTCGACGTGCTGGTCAGCAACGCCGGTATCTGCCCGTTCCACACGCTGCTCGACATGCCCGATGCGGTGTTTGAGACCACCATGCACGTCAACCTGCACGGTGCGTTCTATGTGACGCGGGCCGTTGCCCGCCAGATGGTCAAGCAGGGCCACGGCGGCGCCATCGTATCGACCAGTTCGATCAGCGCGCTGGTCGGCGGCGAGATGCAGACGCACTACACGCCCACCAAGGCAGGCGTGCATTCGCTCATGCAGTCGTGCGCCGTGGCGCTGGGGCGGCACGGCATCCGCTGCAATTCCGTCCTGCCCGGCACCATCGAGACCGACATCAACCAGCAGGACCTGGCCGCGCCAGGCAAGCGTGAATACTTCGAGCGGCGCATCCCGCTCGGCCGCCTCGGTCAGCCGGAAGACGTGGCCGACTGCGTGGTGTTCCTGGCCTCCGATCGTGCGCGCTATGTGACCGGCGCGGCGCTGCTGATCGACGGCGGCCTGTTCGTCAATCTGCAGTAGGAGGCGGCCCGTCATGCCAACCGAACCGCTGCAGACCCGCGCCTTCACCATGCGCCTGTTCCCAGGCATGGCCGATGTCTACGCGGTGCGTCACGACGCCATCTGGCCCGAGCTGGAGGCCGCCTTGCACGATGCCGGGGTGGTCGACTACCGCATCTTCCTCGACGAGGCCAGCGGCACGCTGTTCGCCGTGCTGCATCACGTGGCAGACCACCGCCTCGACAGCTTGCCTGACCTGCCGGTCATGCGCCGCTGGTGGGATGCCATGGCCGACCTGATGGAGACCGGTCCCGACAACGTGCCGCGCCAATGGCCATTGCGGCCGGTCTTCACGTTGCGCAGCCGGGAGCCGGCATGATGCGCTACGGCCCGTCCCCGACCGGCCTGCATGTGGTCGATGCGCACATGCATCTGTGGGACCCGGCGGTGCTCACGTATCAGTGGCTGGCGCAGCCCAAGATATCGTTTGCCGGCGACGCGGCGAAGCTGCCGCAACCCTACGGGCTCGCCGAGTACCGCCGCGATGCCGCATTCGCGGCCGTGCCCGTGCACGTGCACAAGATCGTCCACATCGAGGCCAACGCCGACGACCCGATGGCCGAGACCGCCTGGCTGCAGCGCCTGGCCAAGACCGACCCGGCGGGCATGCCCAACGCCATTGTCGCCGCGGCGGACCTGACCGGGCCGCACGTGGGCGACGCGTTGGCCCGGCAGGCCACGTACGCCAATGTGCGCGGCATTCGCCAGATCCTGAACCGCCATGTCGACGCGCATTTCCGCTACGTCGAGCGCGACTACCTCAACGATCCGGCCTGGCAACGCGGCTTCGGATGGCTGGCGCGGCATCACCTGTCGTTCGACCTGCAGCTCTATCCCACGCAGATGGCCGACGCGGTGCGGTTGGCACGGCGCCATCCCGATACGCTGCTGATCCTCAACCACGCCGGCATGTTCGTCGACCGCGGCAGCGTGGCCGGCTACCGCCTCTGGCGTGACGGGCTGCGCGCGCTGGCTGCCTGCGACAACGTCTGCATCAAGCTCTCCGGTCTGGTCATGGTCGATCACGCCTGGACCGTCGAGAGCCTGCGCCCCTACGTGCTGAAAGCCATCGACCTGTTCGGCCCGGCGCGCTGCCTGTTCGCCTCCAACTTTCCCGTCGACGGTCTGCACGCGACCTATGGCGCGGTCTGGCGCACGTGGGCAGAGATCGTGGTCGGCGCCTCGGCCGACGAGCAGCACGCGCTGTTCGGCGGCAATGCGGAGCGCGTGTACCGGCTCTAGCGCCCGCCTGCAATCAAAAGAACAACACACAACCATCAGGAGACACCATGGAGATCGCCAGCGGCGTGCTCTATCACTTCATCGGCGGGTTCTCGTCGGGCAGCTTCTACCTGCCGTTCAAGCGCGTGCGCGTGTGGGCGTGGGAGAGCTACTGGATCGTCGGCGGGCTGTTTTCATGGCTGATCGTGCCGTGGTTGGCGGCGGCGCTTACTGTGCCGGATTTTCTCGACATCATCCGCGCCACCGCGGGGTCGACGCTGGGCTGGACGTATCTGTTCGGTCTGCTGTGGGGCATCGGCGGCATGACTTTCGGCCTATCGTTGCGCTACCTGGGGATGTCGCTGGGGATGTCGGTGGTGCTGGGCACATGCTCGATCTTCGGCGCGCTGGTGCCGCTGGTCTATCGCGATGTCGTGGGCGCGCCGGATGGCGAGGGCTTGCGCGCCATGCTGGCGTCGTCGGCGGGTGAATGGCTGATGGCCGGCATCGCCGCCTGCGTCGTTGGCATCGCCATCTGTGGCAAGGCGGGCATGATGAAGGAACGGGCACTGGCGGCCAAGGGCACGGCGCCGGAGGGCAACGAATTCGACCTCGCGCGCGGGCTGGCGGTGGCGCTGGTGTCGGGGGCGCTGAGCGCGTGTTTCAGCTTCGGCATCCAGGCCGGCCAGCCGATGGCGCAGGCCGCTGTCGCGCACGGGCACGATCCGCTGTTCCAGAACAACGTGGTGTTCGTGGTGGTGCTGTGGGGCGGTCTGACCACCAACCTGCTGTGGTGCCTGTACCTGAACTGGCGCAACCGCACCTTCGGCGACTATCGCGACCGTTCGGCGCCGCTGCTGCCGAACTACCTGCTGTCGGCGGCGGCAGGGTCGATCTGGTTCCTGCAGTTCTTCTTCTATGGCATGGGCGCGAGCAAGCTGGGCAACGGCGCCAGCTCGTGGATCCTGCACATGTCATTCATCATCCTCGTGTCGAACGCGTGGGGCCTCTTGCTGCGCGAATGGCAGGGCACCGGCAGCCGTACGCGCGCGGTCGTGCTGTTGGGGATCGCGGCGATCCTGCTGTCGGTGGCGCTCACCGGCTACGGTGACGCGCAGTTGCATGCGGAGTGAGGCCTGCCCGATGCCCACATATGCACGACGCCGGCGCCGCCTTGCGCGCACACTGACGCTGAGCGCCGGCCTGACAGTCTCAGGCGCGGTCGACGCCTTCGAATTCAAGGGCTATATCCGCTCGGAGCAGGCTTGGAGCAATGGCCACTCGCCGGCCTGCTTCCACCTGCCCGGCGCGCCCGCCAAGTACCGCTACGGCAACGAATGCCAGACCTACAGCGAACTGCTCGGCTCGCAAGAACTGGCGGATTTCGGTGGGGGCACCACGCTGACCGGTACGGCGATGGTCGGCTTGAACGACGGGCCGAGCCGCGTGCCGACCTTCACGCCGCACCATGGCGACATGCGCCTGCCGCAGGCCTATCTGCGGTTGAACAATGTCGCGGCGCTCGGCAATGGGCGCCTGTGGGCGGGCCGCCAGTACTACCGGCGCAACGACATCCATATCAACGATTTCTTCTACTGGAACCCGAGCGGCCTGGGCGCCGGGCTGGAAAATGCCGACCTGGGCCTGGGCGGCCCACAACTCAGTTATGCGTGGTTCCGTTCAGACGGCCACCACCAGCGGGACTACGCCAACCGGCACGACATGCAGCTCTCTGGCATGGCGACCAACCCGGGCGGCGAACTCCAGGCAGGCGTGTCGTTCATCCAGCGCGCCGGGCAGGTGGCGGGCAGTCATGCTGGCTGGTCAGTCACGCTGCACCACCTGCAGACCGGCGTGGTGGGCGGCAAGAACCGGGCGGCGCTGCAATACGGTCAGGGGCCCGGCATCGGCCTGGGGCACACGGGCACGCTCACGGCTGGGCACGACACGCGGCGCTGGCGCGTGCTGGATGCGTGGGATTGGCAGTCCGGCAACTTCGGCGGGCAGATCGGTGTGGTGCACCAGCGCGATATCGCGCCGGCCGCGGAGGGTGGCGGGCAGCGCTGGTGGTCATTCGGTATCCGCCCCGTCTATGCGGTGGCTGAGCACCTGAAGTTCGTGCTCGAGCTCGGCCACGATCGCGTCACACCCGACGGTGGTCCGACGCGGCACCTGACCAAGGTGACGGTCGCCCCGGTGTTGTCGATGGGGCGCACCTTCTGGAGTCGGCCTGAACTGCGCTTCTTCCATACCTACGCGCGCTGGAACCAGGCCGCGCAAGCGGCCGCTGCGCCCGGCAACCCGCTATCGACCACCGGCGTATTTGGCTCGGCGTTGGCAGGTCACACGATCGGCTTGCACTTTGAGACGTGGTGGTGAGCCGCTCAGGCGGCCAGCGCCCAGGCCACGTGCTCACGCACCAGTTCGGAGGCGTCTTCCGCGCGCGCGCGCAGCGCGTCCTGTAGCCGCGCGCGCGCGGTCTCGGGCAGCGGCCCCCGCAGCGCATTGCCCAGGGCCACCGCAATGTTGCGCAGCCAGCGCTCATGCCCGATGCGCCGGATCGGGCTGCCTTCCAGCCGCTGGTTGAACTCGGCCTCCGTCCAGCCGAACAGCTCCACCAGCGACACCGCGTCGAGCCCGTTGCGCACGTCAAAGTCCGGCAGGTTGGCGTGCACGGCAAATTTGTTCCACGGGCAGGCTAGCTGGCAATCGTCGCAGCCATAGACGCGGTTCCCCATCGCCTCACGCAGCTCGATCGGGATCGCGCCCTTGTGCTCGATAGTGAGATACGAGATGCAGCGGCGCGCGTCCACCACGTAGGGCGCGACGATGGCCTGCGTTGGGCACACGTCGATGCAGCGCGTGCAGTTGCCGCAGCGGGGCTCGACGGGCGGGTCCGCCGGCAGCGGCAGGTCGATCAGGATCTCGCCGAGGAAGAACATCGAACCGGCATCGCGGTCCAGCAACAGCGTGTGCTTGCCGCGCCAGCCCAGCCCGCCATTGGTGGCCAGCGCCACCTCCAGCACCGGCGCCGAATCGGTGAAGACACGGTAGCCGTACGGCCCGATCGCCTGCGCGATCTGCTCGGCCAGCTTCTGCAGGCGCTGGCGCAGGACCTTGTGGTAGTCCCGTCCGCGCGCATAAAGCGAGACGGTGGCGTCTTCGGGCCGGCGCAGGCGGTCCCATTCGATGGTGCGCCAGTCACCGTCGGCGGGCGGGGCGGGTGTGTCGATGCTGCTGGGATGTGGCAGATACGGCATGCGCGCGACGATGGCGCGTACCGTTCCGGCAACAAGTTCGGCTGGGCGTGCGCGGAGCATCCCATGGTTCGCCATATAATCCATGTCACCGTGAAACCCCTGCGCAAGCCATGTCTGGAGCCCGTCTTCAGCATGTGACAGGTCGACGTCGGCGATGCGGATGGCATCGAAGCCGAGCGCGGCACCCCAGGCGCGGATCTGCGCGACAAGTGCGGCCTGGCCGGCCTCATCGGCGGGCAGGCGCGTATCGAGGCAGGATTCGAGCGATGACGTGGGGCTTCCGGACATGCCTAAATTGTACGCAATGCCTACTGTGCAGACTGCCGACGTGCCCGCTGCCCCGACTCCGCCGCTCGTAGAGCGCCTCTTTTCGCTCACCAACGAAGCTGCCACGTCAGCCTTTGGTGCGGCGCTCGCGCAGGCTGTGCTGGCGCTGGGCCCGCGGCCCGTGCAGGTGCAGCTCTCGGGCGACCTGGGCGCGGGCAAGACCACGCTGTCGCGCGCCATCCTGCGTGGCCTCGGCCACACCGGCCGCGTGCGCAGCCCGACCTACACGCTGGTCGAACCGTATGACGTGGCCGGAACCTCCGGCACGCAGAAGGTCTATCACTTCGACCTGTACCGCTTTGCCGACCCGGAAGAATGGGCCGATGCCGGTTTCCGCGACTACTTTGCCGAGCCCGCGCTATGCCTGGTCGAATGGCCCGAGAAGGCGCAGGCGCTGCTCGGCACGCCCGACCTCCACATCGCCCTGGCGGTTGACGCTGTGCACGAAACCTACGATGACGGCGTTGAACATGCACCACGCGTCGCTCGCCTGACCGCGCGCACCCTGACCGGCGTTCAATTGTTGCAAATCCTGCCCCCATGCTGATCAAGCACCTGCCGACCGACCAACCGGATGATCCCCATCTGCCCAGCCAGGCGCGCAGGCAATGGCTCACGCGCATGGCCCGCGCCGGTGCCGGCACCGTCATCCTGAGCCTGGCCGGGCCGCAGATCGCGCGTGGCGCCAACATCGTGGCGGTGCGGGTGTGGCCCGCGCAGGATTACACGCGCGTGACCATTGAGTCGGATACGCCGCTGTCGGCGACGCACCATCTGGTGGTGGAGCCGGACCGCCTCGTGGTCGATATCGACGGGCTGGACCTGGACCCGACGCTGCGCGAACTGGTCGCCAAGATCACGTCGAACGATCCGTACATCCGCCAGGTGCGCGTGGGCCAGAACCGGCCGCGCGTGGTGCGGCTGGTGTTCGACCTGAAGGAGCGCGTCAACCCGCAGGTGTTCACGCTGCTGCCGATCGCGGGTTACCGCAACCGGCTGGTGTTCGACCTGTACCCGAGCAACCCGCCCGACCCGCTGATGCAGCTGGTGCGCGCGACCGAAGACAAGCAGGAGCGCTTTGTCGCCTCGGGCGGCGCGCCGATGCCGGGCCCGGCCGAAGACGACGACCCCATCGCCGCCTTGGCCCGGCGCAACGGCGGCGATAGCCCGTCCACGCCGGCCGTGCCGCCTGCCATCGAGTCCCGCCCGACACTGGCGAGCCGCACGCCGCCGCGCAAGCCTGCGCCGCCGGCCGCCGAGCCACCGACCACGCTGGCCAACGCGCCGATGTCGCCACCGCTGGCGATCGAGCCGGAGCCGGCCGTGCCGCGCGGCCCGGCCGGCGGCCCGCGCATGCGCCGCCTGCTGACCATCGCCATCGACCCTGGGCACGGCGGCGAAGACCCCGGCGCCACCGGTGGCTCCGGCACGCACGAGAAAGACGTGGTGCTGTCGATCGCCCGCATGCTCAAGTCGAAGATCGACGCGCAGCCCAACATGCGCGCCATGATGACGCGCGATGCCGATTACTTCGTGCCGCTGGGCGTGCGCGTGCAGAAGGCGCGCCGCGTGCAGGCCGACCTGTTCGTCTCCATCCACGCCGATGCGTTTCTCTCGCCCGAAGCGCGGGGGGCGTCGGTGTTTGCGCTGTCCGACCGCGGTGCCTCCAGCGTGCAGGCCAAGTGGCTGGCCAACAAGGAGAACGCGTCGGACATGATCGGCGGGGCCAACATGGGCTCGAAGGACGCCCAGGTCACGCGCGTGCTGCTGGACCTGTCGACCACCGCGCAGATCAGCGACAGCATGAAGGTCGGCCGCGCCGTGCTGGAGCAGATCGGCGGCATCAACCGGCTGCACAAGGGGCAGGTCGAGCAGGCCGGCTTCGCGGTGCTCAAGGCGCCGGATATTCCGTCGATCCTGGTCGAGACCGCCTTCATCAGCAATCCGGAAGAAGAGGCCAAGCTCACCGACCTGGGCTATCAGAACCAGATGGCCGATGCGATCCTGCGCGGCATCCGCGCGTATTTCGCCAAGAATCCGCCGCTGTCGCACAACCCGGGCGTCTGACCATGGCGCTCACCTTGCGCGAGGCCGATGCGGCGGATGCCGCCGTCATTGCCGAGATCCAGGCGCGCAGCTGGCAGAGTGTCTACCGGGGCATCATGCCCGATGCCTATCTTGATGGTCCGGCATTGGCCGACCTGCAGGCCAAATGGCATGGCCGCATGACCGCGCCGGCTGACGGACAACAGGTCTGGTGCGCCGACAGCGACGGTCAGGCCGTTGGTTTTCTCTGTGCGTTGCGCGCGGACGCTACGCCTTGGGGGGCGTTGGTCGACAACCTGCATTTGCTCCCCGCCGCGCGCGGCCATGGCGCCGGCAAGCGCCTGATGGGCGAAGCCGCCCGCTGGGCGATCGCGCAAGGCATCACCCAGCTTCATCTACTCGTCTACGAAGGCAATGCAGCCGCCATCGGCTTCTATGAGGCGCTTGGCGGCGTGATGGTCAATCGGGGTTGGCAGCCGGGGGCGGACGGTCAATACGCCTGGGTGCTCACCTACCACTGGCCGGAGATCGCGGCGCTCGCCGCGTTGCGCTGATCAGGCGGGCTGGCCGGCGCCGGTGTCGGCGGCGCGTTCGGCGTGCGCCACGCGGTCCGCATACTTGCGCGCCAGCGTTGAGCACACGATCAGTTGCAGCTGGTGATAGATCATGATCGGCAGCACGATCAGGCCCAGTGCCGGGTTGCCGGCAAACAGGATCTTCGCCATCGGCACGCCGTTCGCCAGGCTCTTCTTCGAGCCGCAGAACACGGCGGTGATCTCGTCGGCCAGCCCGAAGCCGAAGCGCCGCGCGATCCACGTGGTCATGCCCAGCACCACGAACAGCAGCGCGCCGCTCATGATCGCCACCGCCACGATGGTCTCCCACGGATACTTCGACCACACGCCCGCGTGCGTCGAATCGGCGAACGAGTTGAAGACGATCAGCAGGATCACCGCGCGGTCGACCTTGTTGATGATCGCCTTGTACTTGGCGATGAAGCCGCCAACGAGCGGGCGCAGCAACTGACCCAGCACGAACGGCAGCAGCAACTGCTCGGCTACGCTCAGCAGCGCCTTGCCCACCGACAGCTCGGCACCCGATGCCTGGATCACGAAGCTCATCAAGAGCGGCGTGGCGATCATGCCGATGAGCCCGGAGATGGTCGCGTTGAAGATGGCGGCCGGCACGTTGCCGCGGGCCATCGCCGTCATCGCCACGGAGGACGACACCGTGGACGGCAGCGCGCACAGGTAGAACACCCCCAGCAGCAGCTCGGCCGGAATGAACGGCTTGCATACCAGCAGGATCACCGCGCCGATCAGCGGGAACAGCACGAACGTGCAGCTCTGCACGAACAGGTGCAGGCGCCAGTTGCGCGCGCCTTCGACGATCTTCTCGCGCGAGAGCGCTGCGCCGTGCAGGAAAAACACCAGCGACACGCCGAGGAGGGTGACGATGTCCAGGTGCAGCGGCCCGCTGCTCGCGCCTAGCGAGGGGAACAGCAGGGCGAGCACGACCATCACCAGCATGGCGCGGATGAACCCGTCGATGCGGGAGAGCAGTGGGGACAACAGCGGAATCTTCATGTGCATGCGCCAGAACGGTGCCGGCGGGGCGCTTGTTGGGTTGCAGGGATAGGCGCTATTGCACGCCATCCCCGCTTAGAATACAAATGCATTGATCGAATCAATTCATACGGTGCCGATATGAATGTGACGCTGCGCCAGTTGCGCGTCTTCCTGGCCGTTGCGCGTGCGCACAGCTTCAGTCGCGCCGGCGACACGATCGGCCTGACGCAGCCGGCGGTGAGCCGCTCGATCTCGGAGCTGGAAGGGGAGCTGGGCCTGAAGCTGCTCGACCGCACCACGCGCGAGGTGGTGCTGACCGAGGTGGGGCGCTCGCTGGCCACGGCGCTGGAGCGCCTCGTCGCCGATCTGGATGACACGCTGGTCCAGGCGCGCCAAGTGGGCGAGCAGCGGCGCGGGCGTGTGGTGGTGGCCTCCAGCCCGACGGTGTCGACGCGCTTGATGCCGGTTTACGTGGCCGAGTGCGCGCAGCGCTATCCGGACATCCGCATGATCGTGCGTGACTCGGTGCAGGTCGACACGCTGCAGCTCATCCGCACGGGCGGCGCCGATTTTGGCGTGGTGGTTGAACCGCTCGATACCGAAGGCCTGTGGACTGAGCCGCTGCTGACTGACCCGTTTTGCCTGGTCTGCCGCCGCGATCACCCGTTCGCCCAGCGCAGCAGCGTGCGCTGGAAAGACCTGCACCGCACACCGGTGGTGTTGCTCGACCATGCCTCGGGCAGCCGCCCGCTGATCGATCGGATCTTCCTGCGCCAAGGCGTGCAGCCCGACGTGGCGCAGGAGATGGGCCACAGTAGCGCCGTATTCGGCATGGTGGAGGCGGGCATCGGCGCGGGCGTGGTGCCGTCGCTGTCATTGCCGCTGCCGTCGTCGTCGCAACTGGTGTCGGTGCCGCTCACGCCACGCGAGAACCGCGCCATCGTGCTGGCGCGGCGGCACGACCGTTCGCTCTCGCCGGCGGCCGAGGCGGCCTGGCAGATGATCCGCCGCATGGCGCTGCCGGCCGCCTGATCGCGAGCAGGTTCTTATTTCGGCTGCATGCGGATGGCACCATCCAGGCGGATGGTCTCGCCGTTGAGCATCGGGTTCTCGATGATGGCGCGCGCGAGCTGCGCATACTCCGCCGGCTTACCCAAGCGCGGCGGGAACGGCACCATCTCGCCCAGCGCGTGCTGCACCTCGGCCGGCATGCCCAGCAGCATCGGCGTCTCGAAGATGCCCGGCGCGATCGTCATCACGCGGATGCCGTCGCGCGACAGATCACGCGCGATCGCCAGCGTCATCGCCACCACGCCGCCCTTGGACGCCGCATAGGCCGCCTGCCCGATCTGCCCGTCGAACGCCGCCACCGAGGCGGTGTTGATGATCACGCCGCGCTCGCCGCCGGCATTGGGCGTGTTGCCCGCCATCGCCGTCGCTGCCAGGCGGATCATGTTGAACGTGCCGATCAGGTTGATGTTGATCACGCGTGCGAACTGGTCCAGCGGATGCGGCCCGGTCTTGCCCACCGTGCGCGAGGCCGTGGCGACGCCCGCGCAATTCACCAGTCCCGCCAACGTGCCGAGCGACGTAGCGGCTTGCACCACCGCCTGCCCATCGGCTTCCGACGCGACATCGCAGCGCACGAAGCGCCCGCCGAACTCCTGCGCCAGCGCGGTGCCCGCGGCTTCGTTCAGGTCGGCAATGACGACCTTGCCGCCGGCTTCGGCCAGCGCGCGCGCGGTGCCTGCGCCCAGCCCAGAGGCGCCGCCCGTGACGATGAATACCTGATCGCGAATCTCCATGCCGTGTCTCCTTGTTTGTGGTCTGCGAGTTACTTGACGTTTACGTCAACGTCATATGGTAACGCGAGTCGGCGTCTGCCGAAGTTTCAACAAGTTTGACGCGGTGCATCAGCAAATTCTGACTTGCGTGGTGACCGGGGGGTTTTGGGACCTTTCCTATGTCTCGCGGTATCACCCAAGGGAACAATGGCGTCCGTCCAGAGCCTGGAAATCCTTTTGCCGCAACGGTTTGCCGCGTGCGGTCGGTTGGGTTTCCGTTTCCATCGATATTGTCGCCACAGTGTCTTTCTCCCTGCGTTCTCTCTCGTCATTTGCGTTGTGCATCTCGCTGTCCGGCTTCGCAAGCGCGGCCAGCCTGATCGATGCGATCGACGCTGCGCGTGCATACGACGCAGGCTATTCCGCCGCACGCAATGCGCAAGACGCAGGGCACCAAAAACGCTGGCAAGGGATCGCGGGGCTGTTGCCGCGCGCCCAGTTCGATGCCTCATACACCAAGCAGGACCAGCCATCCGCCGCCTACGCCGCGGCAGTGCGTCGCCACGACTACAGCGCCAGCGTGACGCAGCCGATCTTCGATATGGCGAAGATCGCGGATTTCAAGCGCGGCGCGGCGCTATCAGACGTCGCAGACGTCGACTTCGCGAAAGCGCAGCAGCAACTGATCACCGACGTCTCCAGCGCGTATTTCGATGTGCTGTTCGAGCGCGAGGCGCTGTCGGCCGCAACGGCGGCGGAGAAGGCGTTCTCGCAGCAGCTCGAGCAAGCGAAGAGTGCGCTGGAACTGGGCGAGGGCACGCGCACCGAAGTGGACGAAGCGCAGGCCAACTACGACCAGGCGCGCGCAAAGGAAATTGCCGCCGCCAACGACCTGGAGATCGCGCAAGCCGCGTATGGCCGCCTGACCGGCCTGCAAGCCGATGTCATCGAGGCGATGCACTGGCAATGCGTTCCGATGTCTGCTGGCCTGCCGCTGGATGCCGCCCTGTCCCAGGCCGAGATTGACAACCTCGATGTGCGCAGCGCGCAGCTGCAGCTTCAGCAGTCTCGCGCCGACATCCTGACCGCCAGTGCGTCCCACCTGCCCGTGATCAGCGCGCAGGCCTCCTACGGCACCAACTGGAGCCGAGGCTCGGACCAGAACGCACTGGATGACATCTTTGGCACCACCTCCAAGACGCGCAACACCCTGATCGGCGTGAACCTGACGATCCCGATCTTTTCTGGCGGGTCAGGTATTTCGCAGATGCGTGAGGCATACAGCCGCCGCTACCAGGCCAGCGACGCCCTGGAAGATGCGCGCCGCAAAGCGCGGCAGGACTCGCGCGCGGCGTTTCTCAATGTGACCAACGGCGTGGTGCTGATCCGCGCTCAGGAGCGCGCGCTGGCATCGTCCAAGAGCAAGGTGGACTCGACGCTGATGGGGCGGGAGGTCGGCCTGCGCACCACCATCGACGTACTCAATGCCCAGCAGCGCTACTTCGAAGGCATCCGCGATCTCGCCGACGCCCGATACAAGTACCTGAAGGCGCGGCTGCAGTTATCGGCCTCGCTGGGTGCCCTCAACGATGCTGACGTGATGGCGCTCAGCTGCCATCAACCCGGCTGACGCCGACTCGCCTGCCTACGTTTTCACGCATGACTGATTCGCTTTTCCGGCAAGAGGCACTGGATGCCCAGAAGCACCGGCTGATGGGCACTGTCACCCTGTATTCGCCGCCGTGGCGCTGGCTGATGATCGCCGTGGTCGTTGCCCTCACGCTCGCCGTGCTCGCACTGTTGATCTTCGGTTCGTACACCAAGCGCGAACGCGTGGTTGGTCAACTCGTGCCAGCCGGTGGCCTGCTCAGCGTTGTGCCGCCCACCGCGGGCACCGTCTCGCGGACCCTGGTGCACGAAGGCGAAGCCGTGACGCGCGACACCAGCCTGATGGAAATCTCGTCCGAGGTGCTGACCGAACTTGGCGCCACGCGGCAGGCCGTCAGCCAGCAGCTCGATTTCCAGCGCGCGCGTCTGCAGAGCGATCTGACCAACCATGCCCGTACGAGTGATGAGGAGCGCCGCGGCCTGCAGATGCGCAGCGACATGCTGCGCAGCCAGGTCACGCAACTCGACCTGCAGAAAGACCAGCGCACGCGCCAGATCGATCTGGCCCGCCGCCAGCTCGAAAAGATGCAGGCCATGCGGGAGAAGGGCTACGCATCCAACAGCCAGGTCGAGCAGCAGGAAAGTGCCGTGCTGGATGCGCAGGCGCGCCTGCAAGACACCCAGCGCCAGCGCCTGGACGTCGAGCAGCAACTCACACAGATCAACCAGCAGCTGCGGCAGCTGCCGCTCAATACCGAACGCCAGCGCCATGAGGTGGAGCGCCAACTGGCCGACGTGCAGCGCTCGCTGGTGGAAAACGAATCCCGCCGCGCGATCGTGTTGCGCGCACCGCAGGATGGCGTGGTGGCGGCCTTGCTGGTCAAGCCTGGGCAGATGGTGAGCGGGCAGCAGTCCGTGATCTCGATCCTGCCCAAGGGCTCGCAGCTGGAAGCGCAGTTGATGGTGCCCAGCCGTGCCATCGGCTTCGTGCAGGTCGGCGGTCGCGTGGTGCTGCGCTATCAAGCCTATCCGTACCAGAAGTTCGGCCAGCAGTATGGCCACATCAGCGAGATCTCGCGCACGGCGCTGTCGCCGCAGGAAGTGGGCGCGCTGACCGGCCAGGGCAACGTGCAGGAGCAGCACTACCGGGTCGTGGTCAAGCTGGACCAGCAGGACATCGCCGCCTACGGCCGCGCCGAGCCGCTCAAGCCCGGCATGGCCATCGAAGCCGACATCCTGCTCGACAAGCGACGTTTGTATGAGTGGGCACTCGAACCCTTGTTTGCCATCGGCCGCAAGTTGAAGAGCTGATGCAGGCCCATGCCCGAATACCACGCCTGGCCAGTCTGTGCGGCCTGGTCTCTATCCGACACTGAACCATGAGTTTTCTCTCCGGTCTCCATTTCGGCTGGCGCCGCCGCCTGCCGATGATGCTGCAAACGCAGGCTGCCGAATGCGGGCTCGCCTGCGTCGGCATGATCGGCAACTACTACGGCCACGATTTCGATCTGGCCAGCCTGCGCCGCCGCTTCATCATGTCGCTCAAGGGCGCCACGCTCGCCGACGTGATGCTGGTCGCGCACCGGCTCGGCATGGCCTCACGCGCGTTGCGGCTCGAGCTGGACGAGCTCGATCAGCTGCGCCGCCCGTGCATCTTGCACTGGGACATGAACCACTTCGTCGTGCTCAAGCGTGTGACGAAGACAAAGATCACGATCCACGACCCGGCCCAGGGCATCCGTGATGTGCCGATGGACGAGGTGTCCAAGCACTTCACCGGCGTGGCGCTGGAGCTGATGCCGTCCACGCAGTTCAAGCGCATCGAAGAGCGCGAATCGATCTCACTGCGCAAGCTGGTGCACGGCGTGATCGGCCTGAAGCCCGTGCTGGTGCAGGTACTGGTGCTGTCGGTGGCGCTGGAGCTGTTCGGCATCCTCGCGCCGTTCTACATGCAGTGGGTGATGGACCAGGTGCTGGTCTCCGCCGACCTGGACTTACTGACCTTGCTCGGCATCGGCTTCCTGATGGTGGTGGTGTTCCAGAACGCCATCTCGGCGCTGCGCTCGTGGGTGGTGACGTGGTTCTCCAGTTTGCTGAGCGTGCAGTGGACGGCCAACGTGTTCTCGCACCTGCTCAAGTTGCCGATGTCGTATTTCGAGCAGCGGCATATCGGTGACGTGGTGTCGCGCTTCGGCTCGATCGGCACGATCCAGAGCACGCTGACTACGCGCTTCATCAGCACCGTGCTCGACGGCGTGATGGCGATTGCCACGCTCGTCATGCTGTTCGTCTACAGCGGCACGCTGACGTGGCTCGTCATCGGCCTGTTCGTCGCCTACGCATTGATCCGCTGGTTCGCTTACCGACCGTTCCGCCAGGCCAATGAGGATCACATCGTCTATGCGGCGCGGCAGCAGTCACAGCTGCTCGAATCGATCCGCGGCGTGCAGGCGATCAAGCTGGCCAACAAGCAGGAGCCGCGCGTGGCCACCTACGCCAACGCGACGGTGGATACGACCAACAAGAACGTCGTGATCCAGCGATTGTCGATCTCGTTCAGCACGCTGCAGGGCGTGATCTCGGGCGCGTGGCGCGTGGTGTTGATCTGGCTGGCGGCCAAGCTGGTGCTGGAAGGGCAGTTCTCCGCCGGCATGCTGGTCAGCTTCATTTCCTTTGCCGACCAATTCACTTCGCGCGCCTCGGGGCTCATCGACACCGTCATCGATTTCCGCATGCTGCGCCTGCATGGCGAGCGCCTGGCCGACATCGTGCTGAGCGAGCCCGAGCCTGACATGGAGCCGAAGGTCGCGACGCAGCATGCGAAGGCCCCGAGCCTTCAGGTCGAAGGCCTCAGCTTCCGCTACGGCGAAAGCGAGCCGTGGGTGCTGGACGACTGCTCCCTGTCGATCCGCGCCGGCGAGTCGATCGCGTTGGTCGGCCCATCGGGACAAGGCAAGACCACCATGGCCAAAGTCATTCTCGGCTTGCTAACGCCGGAGAAGGGCACCGTGTCGGTGGATGGCGTCGACATCCGCAAGCTCGGCCTGCATGCCTACCGCGACAGGATCGGCTGCGTGATGCAGGACGACATCCTGTTCGCCGGCTCCATCGCCGACAACATCTGTTTCTTCGATGCCGAGCCGGACCAGGCCCGCATCGAAGAGGCCGCGCGGCTGGCGCAGATTCACGACGACATCGCAGCAATGCCGATGGGCTACCAGTCGCTGGTCGGCGACATGGGCTCCTCGCTGTCGGGCGGGCAGCGCCAGCGCGTGCTGCTGGCCCGCGCCCTGTATCGCAAGCCGGCGATCCTGGTGCTGGACGAGGCGACCAGCCACCTCGACGTCGAGCGCGAGATGCGCATCAACGAAGCGATCGGCCACATGCAGATCACGCGAATCATCATCGCCCACCGTCCGGAAACCATTCGCAGCGCGGACCGCGTGGTGGTGCTCGACCACGGCAAGGCGATCGAGATCGAGGATGCGCACGCATGGTTGGAGCGGGCGGTGGCCTGACCAGCGCAAGAGCGGATTTCTGCGTGAGCCCATGGCACACACGCGAAAGCGGGCCTGAATCGCAGGGGCTCTTCAATACCTGCGAGCATTTTGTTTTAGAGAGAAATCACATGCGTGAATTGAGCGTGATGGAAGTGCAAGAAGTGTCGGGTGCTGGTCTGTTCAGCCGTCTGGCGGCATCTGCCTTGGCAGGTGTGGTGGGTTTTGCCGGCGGCCTGATTGTTGGTGGTAAGGCAGGCAGTGGTGCCGGCGGCATTCTGGGTGTCGGCGCGCTGACTGCAGGCGTCACCATGGTCATCGGCGGCATCGTTGGGCCGGTCGTTTCCGCAGCTGCTGCGTTTGCGGCGGACTGGGATGTCACCTTCACGTACGTGAAGAAGTTCTTCGACTCCGCTATCGGTGGTATTTACAACTAAGCAGGGAATTCCCATCTCGGGGAATCGCTGTCAAGCCTAATAGGCCGGACAGGGTGTCGATTTTCGATGCCCCGTCCCCGATGTTCTTCTTCTTGGCCATGAGATCCGATCCGATACGTTTCGGCGCAATCTCCAATGTTCCGTTGAAAGCATTGGCGGCGGCGACAGATCGAGCGCTTTCCAAGAAGGTGCGGAGCCGAAGGGTCGGTTTCCGCATTCAACCATCGTCAATCTATTGGAATAAGCAGGGGGGTTAAATATGCGTGAACTGTCAGTTTCTGATTGCAAAACCATTTCCGGTGCAATCTCCACGGCCGATATTATGAATTTCTTCAAGAATTTCGGCCGTAAACCGGTGCCGCCCGTTCACTTCGATGACACGGTGGTTCCGTCAGACCCTGTCCCCTTTGGGGTCGCGGCGCTGTTAGGCGCGGCTGCCCTGGTGATAGGCGGTGCTTTCTTGTTTTCGAAGGCGCGTCAATAAGAAACGGCATCACCAATTCGCTACGCAATCTTCGTCGAAGCGGATTCGCAAGTATGCCGATTTTCAGGGTTTAGATAGCGGCAGATTCCTATCGATGATCGTATTGAATTCGATCAAAATTCAAGACCACCGGAATGACCGGTGTTTCATTGATAAATTTCCATTGTAATAGAGGATTTAAATATGAAGAAACTTGCAATGAGCTTGATCGGTACCGCAACGCTGGCGACGCTGGGCGCGATGCCTGCCGCCGCGCAGGCCAGCGACGGCACGATTACCTTCAAGGGCACCGTCGCAGGCACGTCCTGCACGATCAGCGTGGACGGCGGTGGCGCGAGCAATACCGTGACGCTCCCGACTGTCCAAACCGGCTCGCTGGCTTCCGCCGGCACGACGGCAGGTGCCCGCACGTTCACGATCGGTTTGACGAAGTGCGCTGCTGGCGAGGGTGCGAAGGTCGCTGGCGCTGCACGTGCGTTCTTCGAGATGGGCTCGAACGTTGATGATAACGGGCGCCTGAACAACATTGCGGCAACCAGCCCGGCGGGCAACGTGCAGGTCGAACTGCTGGATGCGTCGAGCAATGTGATCAACATCGGCAATGCGTCGCAGCGCGTTGACGGTGCGCAGAAGACTTCCATCGTGGACGGTGCAGCCACCATGACCTATCAAGCACGTTACTACGCCACGGCCGCTGCCTCCGCAGGTGACGTCGAAACGTCGGTGACGTACTCGGTCGACTACCTCTAATCCGGGGCGGAACCGCTTCGGTTTGATCCGCAAGCCAAGGGCGGCCAGGCCAATCCTGGCCGTCTTCTGGCTTGTCTTCATGACTTGAATCATGCGCATTCCTACCAAGATGCAACAGGCCTTGGCGCGAGCCCTGAGCACCATCACGTTCCTGGCCGCCTGCGTCGCGGGAACCGCACACGCGAACGTCATCATTACGGGCACGCGCGTGATCTTTCCAGGAAACGACAGCGAGGTCTCGGTCAAGCTCGACAACGTTGGCGAGTTGCCCGCGCTCGTCCAAACATGGATCGACACGGGTGACGTCCATGCTGCGCCGAATGCGGCGGATGCACCGTTCGTCATCATGCCGCCGGTGTTCCGCATGGAGCCCGGCAAGGGCCAGACGCTGCGCCTGATGTATACGAAAGAGCCGCTGCCACAGGACCGTGAGTCGGTGTTCTGGCTCAACGTGCTGGATATCCCGCCGAAGCCGAAGTCCGAGGCGGACGCCAATCTCTTGCAGATGGCGTTCCGCTCCCGCATCAAGATCTTCTTCCGCCCAAACGGGCTCGACGCCGAGGGTGCGTTGCAAGCCCCGAGTCTGGTGAGCTGGACGCTGGTGAAGGACGACAACGGGAAATATGTCGTAGAGGGCTCAAACCCGACCGCCTACTGTGTCAACGTGCCGACGTTGCAAGTGAAGAGCGGCGGTCGGGCGTATGACGCAGTCGATGGCGGGATGATTCTGCCCGGCAGTAGTCTGCGCTTCCCGATCAAGGACATGACCATCAAGCCGGCAACGACGCCCGAATTCAGCTACAGCTTCGTCAACGACTACGGTGTGGTCGTCGAAAGCAAAGGGCAAGTGACCCTTCAGTAAGTTCAGCCTCAACGCTGGCGCGTGTCAGCAGGCTGGCCTGGCTGGGAGTGGTGCCTCTCCTCCAACGTTATCCATGGGTTGTAAGTCAATGAAGCGATCGCTTCGATCCAGTGGCGGTCGCCGACCGTCAACGCTCATGACCTTGAAGCCACTGTGCGCAGCCGGGATGGCGATGTTCTCGACCATCCCGATATCCGCAGTAGCAAGCGAAAAGGGGCGTCAATCCGTCAAACCGGAGTCGTTGAATTCCTCCACGCTGGCGCAGGTGACGTTCGACCCGTCATTTGTGCAAGGGGTGCAGGGGGAATCGATCGATCTGTCGCAGTTCGAGCACGGGAACCCGGTGTTGCCCGGCACCTATCGGCCGGATGTCTATTTGAATGCGAGGCTTGTGGGGCGGGACACCATTGTCATTCGGACCGATGTGCCGAGTGGCGCGCCAAAGATCTGCTTCACGCGGGCGTTGTTTGAACGATTCAACGTTGATTTCGGGCAACTGGACAAGGATGTTCTTGCGCGCTTGGCGGATGCCGACGCCTGCGTCGATATCCGGCAGGCGATCCCGGGTGCCACGGCGACTTTTGACAGCGCGACGCAGCGACTGGATGTCACGATTCCGCAGATCGCCCTGCGGCGTACCGCGCGCGGCTATGTTTCCCCAGAGCTCTGGGACAAGGGTGTCACGGCGGGCATGCTGGGTTATACGGCAAACGTCTATCGCAATGTCACGCGGGGTGTGTCGCAGGATTCCGGCTATGTGGGCTTGAACGGCGGCTTGAACGTTGGCGGTTGGTACTTCCGGCACAACGGCTCATTCAACTGGACGCAAGGCGGCGAGCGCCGCTATCGCGTCGCGAACACCTATGTGCAGCGGGATATCACGCCGTGGCAGGCGCGGGTGACCGTTGGCGATGCCAACAGCACCGGCGATATCTTCGACACGTTCGCATTCCGCGGCGTCCAGCTGGCCACGGATGACCGCATGCTGCCGGAGTCGTTGCGAGGTTACGCCCCCATCGTGCGGGGCATCGCCGATACCAACGCGCGGGTGACCATTCGACAGAACGGCGCGATTCTGTACGACACCACTGTCCCACCTGGGCCGTTCGAAATTGACGATCTCTATCCGACCGGATATGGGGGCAATCTCGATGTGACCGTCACGGAGGCCGACGGTCGCATTCGTACGTTCAACGTTCCTTACGCCGCGATTCCGCAATTGCTGCGCCCCGGTGCCCTGCGCTACAGCGTAGTGGCCGGTACCGTGCGCAACATGAATCTGTCGTATACGCCCCGCGTCGCGCAGGCCACGATACAGCGGGGTATCACGAACGATGTGACGCTCTACGGCGGCGTGTTGGCCAACAACGACTACGCGTCGGTGCTCGGCGGTGGTGCGTTCAATACGCCCATTGGCGCGGTGGCGGTCGACGTATCCGGCGCGCGTACGTCGGTGGCCGGCCAAAGCCTGTCCGGGACCAGCATCCGGGCCACCTACAGCAAGCTGTTCGAGCCGACCTCCAGCAATGTTTCGCTCGCCGCCTATCGGTTCTCCTCGTCCGGTTTCCTGGATTTCAACGGCGCCATGTACTTCTCGGACGCAGCCCGCCGCGGTTTGCCCGCCGCTGAGTCCATTGCCGTGTGGCGGCCGCGCAGTCGGGTCTCGGTTGCCCTGAGCCAGCCGCTTGGCGGTCAAGCCGGGCAACTCTATCTCACCGGGTACTCTCAGAACTACTGGCAGCGTCCAGGTTCGGACACACAGTTCCAGGCGGGTTACAGCAACCGATTCCGCAGCATGACCTATTCGCTGTCGATCAGCCGTAGCCGACTATCCGGTGGCGTGATGGACACGCAGTACATGCTGTCGCTGTCCGTGCCGCTGGGCAAGGGCGCTCAGGCGCCGCAAATGGGCTTCAACTTCGGTCATGGCACGGCCAGCGGCACCACGGCGCAGGCCACCGTCAGCGGGCTCGCCGGTGACAACAACCAGTTCACCTACAACGCCGCGGCCGGCCGGGACACCACGCAGACGGTCTCGGGCAGCGTCGGTGGACAGTATCGGAGCCCTTACGCGACCGTCGGCGCAACGTACGGGCAGGGGGCAGGTTTCCAGAACGGGTCGCTCAGCCTGAGCGGCGCGGTGGTGGCGCACCCGGGCGGCATCACTGCCACGCCCTATGCATCGGAAACCATGGCCGTCGTGTCTGCTCCCGCCGCGGGTGGTGCGGCCGTGCAGAGCTATCCGGGGATTCGTCTAGACGCGCGCGGCTACGCGGTGGTGCCGTACCTGACGCCGTATCGCCTCAACGAGATCATCCTCGATCCGAAGGGGCTGCCTCTTGATGTGGAGTTGCAATCGACTAGCCAGCAAGTGGCGCCGCTGTCGGGTGCCGTCGTGATGTTGAAGTATCCGACGGTGACGGGGATGCCTGTGCTGATCAAGTCCCAGATGTCTGACGGCGAGCCGCTGCCGTTCGGCGCGCGTGTGCAGGATATGCAAGGCAACAATGTCGGAACCGTCAGCCAGGGCGGGAGAATCTACGCGCGAATCGCACGCAGCAACGAGAACCTGACCGTGCAATGGGGCGACGGGGACGCACGTATGTGCAAGATCAACGTCGCGCTTCCCGAGCAGCCAGGCAAGGCAGGTGTTGGTGCTGCCTTTGCGCGTCTGCAGGCTCCTTGCGTGGTTGATACCAAAGCACGGTACCTGGGCAAGAGTCCCAGGCTGCTCAAGCCGGCAGATGTGTCCACTCGGCCGGGGGCTCCGCGAGCGTCGATCGCGGCTCCGGCCACACCGGCTTCGTAAGACGCCCAGTCATGTGCCGGCCGTGTGCTGATGCGGTTGGATTCCAGGAGAAGCAAATGATGTTGAGGTTCAAGGGACGGCAGGGCGAACGTTCGAGCGTCGCGTCCCAGTGCGTGCCGCGCTGGTGGCTGGCGTCATGCTTGTTTATCGCGTCTGTGATGGGCTTGCTCGGTTGGTCGACATCGGCATCGGCCAAGCTGACGTGCGTGCAAACGAGTGGCTACTTTGCGGCCAACATACCAGCGCTGCGCATTTCGGCCAGCACGCCAGTCAATACGGTCTTGTGGAGCACGACCGGCATTCAGGTGAAGGCCGAATGCGGCAAGCAATCCGCCACGGGGGCGGCGGAGAACGCGTGGGTTTATCGGCAGAACGTCGATCTGGGCAGTGGCCTGTCGCTCTACGTCACGTACAACGGCAACCGCGGCAATACGTTCGAAGGGTTCAACACCGGCACGAAGGTTTCCAACTTTTACATTCAGGGCATCAAGGGAACGGAAGTCCGCGCCACCGTGGACATCCAGTTGGTCAAGACTGGCACCACGCCAACGTCGGGCGCCTATTCGTTCGAGACCACCAAGCAGATTCTGACCATTGGCGGTCCCAACATGATGGAGGGCTTCATGTCGGGCGGCGCCAACTTCGTCGTTGCTGGCCTGGACCAGGTCAGCTTCGTGCCGAGCACTTGCAAGGCGCAGACGGCTTCCATTGCGGTCGACCTCGGAACGGTGCGCATCGGCAATGCCAGCGGTTTTGGCAGCGCGATCGGCACCACGTCCGCCAGCAAGGATTTCAACGTGAACCTGAATTGCGACGTAACCGCAGCTGGTGCGTACAAGATCATGATGCAGCTGGATGGAACGACCGTGCCCGCCTACGCCAATCAGGGTGTGCTGGCATTGAATGGGGGTTCCACGGCCGCCGGGCTTGGCGTTCAGGTGTTGCGTGGCGCCAGCTCCGGGAGCCAGGCGCCGGTCACGTTCGGCACCCCCTGGCAGATTGGCAGTTTCCCGCTGACCTTAGGTGCGTTGTCGGTACCGTTCTCAGCGCGGTATTACCAGACAGCCGCCCGCATTACCCCTGGGACGGCCAACAGTTCCGCAACGTTCACGCTGCTGTACCAGTAAGGCATCGCTGCGTGCAGCGATAAAGAAAAAGGCATCGCCCCGAATCGGGGGATGCCTTTCTTTCTTGGCCGGTCAGTAATGCACCGAGTGGAGCGATCAGCCCTCCAACGCCCCAAACGCCCGGCCTGTAATATCCTCCACGCTACCCACACCGCTAATCTTGCGGTACTTGGGTGGCGCCACCTTGGCCGCGCCGTTGCCGTTGGCGGCCCATTGCGAGTAGTAATCCACCAGCGGACGCGTCTGGCTCTCATACACGGCCAGGCGCTTGCGCACGGTCTCTTCCTTGTCGTCGTCGCGCTGGATCAGCGCTTCGCCGGTTTCGTCGTCGACGCCTTCGGTCTTGGGCGGATTGAACTTGACGTGGTAGGTGCGGCCCGAGGCCACGTGCACGCGGCGGCCGCTCATGCGCTCGATGATGGCGTCGAACGGCACGTCGATCTCCAGCACGTAGTCGATGGCCACGGCGGCGTCCTTCATGGCTTCAGCTTGCGGGATGGTGCGCGGGAAGCCGTCGAACAGGTAGCCATTCTTGCAGTCGGGCTGCTGCAGGCGGTCCTTCACCAGGCCGATGATGATGTCGTCCGACACCAGGCCGCCGGCGTCCATCACCTTCTTGGCTTCGATGCCCAGCGGGGTGCCGGCCTTGACCGCGGCGCGCAGCATGTCGCCGGTGGAGATCTGCGGAATGCCGAAGCGTTCGCAGATGTATTTGGCTTGCGTACCTTTGCCGGCGCCGGGCGCGCCCAACAGAATCAACCGCATGGTGACGTGTTCCTCAAGTTTTGAATTCCTGTCGCGCCAGAATCAACTGAAGCTGAACTGAAGCGCGTTGGGGATCGGTCCGAGGGGGCCGATTCCCAAAACGCCTGGGACGCAATCGACGCAAACAGGCAGCCTAGCGGGCGAACTTGACGCCAGCCTTACCGGGACACTGGTGGAATAGGCGCCCACCGGACGGCGGCACCCATGGCTCGATTTGTCTCCCTGCAGCCGCTGCCTCGCCTAACGTGGGCGGTGACATGCGGCTTGTCGTCCTCGCGATTATGCCATGGCAGGGCCGGGGTTTTGCCCGTCGGCCCGCAAGTTCGACCAATCGGGGCGTTCAGGGGCCGTCTTGCGCGAGCAATTCGCTCCAGGCGGCGCGCACGCGGGCGAGGTCTTCCGGGGTATCGACGCCGGCGGCCGGGGCATCATCGGTGGTCAGTACAGCGATGCGCTCGCCGTGCCACATGGCGCGCAGTTGTTCGAGCTGCTCGGTCTGCTCGAGCGGCGCGGCGGCCAGTTGCGGGAAGCGGCGCAGGAAGCCGGCGCGATAGGCGTAGATGCCGATGTGGCGCAGCACCGGCATGGCCGGCAGCGGGCGTTCGGCGGGGGCTTGCACCAGCACGGCGGGCGTCCAGGTGTCGCGCGCCCAGGGCAGCGGGGCGCGCGAGAACAGCAGCGCGCGCTCGGCTGCGTCCAACACGACCTTCACCACGTTCGGGTTGAACACGTCGGCGGCGTCGTGGATCGGGTGGGCGGCGGTGGCGATCGCGCAGTCCGGGTGGTCGCGCAGGTGGGCGGCCACGTTGTCGATCAGCGTCGGGGCGATCAGCGGTTCGTCGCCCTGCACGTTGACGACGATGGCGTCATCGGGCAGCGCCAGCACGGCAGCCACTTCGGCCAGGCGGTCGGTGCCGGAGGCGTGGTCGGCGCGGGTGAGCACGGCTTCGACGTGGTGCTGCATGCAGGCGTCGGCGACCGAGACGGCGTCGGTGGCGACCACCACGCGCGCGGCGGACGATTGGTGCGCACGCTCGGCAACGCGCACCACCATCGGCTTGCCGCCGATGTCGGCCAGCGGCTTGTTGGGCAGCCGCGTGGACGCAAGCCGCGCGGGAATGACGGCGATGAACGGCGCGTGCGACATGGCGGTGGCCCTGCGCGCGTCAGGCCGGATCGACCGGCGTGCCTTCCACGGTCTGGCGGGCTTCATCGGCCAGCATGACGGGGATGCCGTCGCGGATCGGGTAGGCCAGCTTGTCGACGTGGCAGATCAGTTCGTTGTTGGCGCGGTCGTGTTGCAGCGTGCCCTTGCACAACGGGCAGACGAGGATTTCGAGCAGGCGATTGTCCATGACGGTAGAGGCTCCGGGGCGGCTGCGGGGCAGCGCACCAATACGGCGGATGAGGCGAGGTAACGTTATTGTGCGCTCGCCCTGAGCGTTGCGCGATCGGCCAGGGCGCGCACGCGCTGGCAGACCTGTTCGACCAGCGCCGAGTCGACCACCGGCGTGGTCGGTACCACCCAGATGCGCGGGTCGTCGAGATGGCCGCATTTTACGGCATCCTTTTCGGTGATCAGGATCACCTCGGCGTGGCGGTCGGCGAACGGGTTGTCGGCGAAGGCGTAGTGATCGGGCAGCGGCAGGGTGGTGGGCTTCAGGCCCGCGGCACGCAGCGAGGCGAAGAAGCGCTCCGGGTTGCCGATGCCGGCGGCGGCCAGCAACTGCTCGCCCTCGACGCGGGCGAACTGGGCGAGCGGGCGGCGCAGCGCCGGGTCGGCCAGGTTGTAGGCGTCCTGCAGCTCCAGCCGCATGCCGTAGATGTTCGGGCGGTCGGGCGTGGCGCGGTAGTTCGGGTCGTTGATGAGGGTGGCGTCGCGCTGGCGGGCCATCGACTCGCGCAGCGGGCCGGCGGGCAGCAAGAAGCCGTTGCCGCCCATGCGCAGGTCGAACACGACGATCTCGATGTCGCGGCGCAGACGGTAGTGCTGCAGGCCGTCGTCGCAGACGATCACGTTGCAGCCCGGGTGCGAGGCCAGCAGCGTCTGTGCGCACAGCACGCGGTCGGGGAAGACCCACACGGGCAGATCCGTCGCACGGGCGATCAGCAGGGGCTCATCGCCGACGTCCTCGGCGCGGGAGTGTTCGCGCACCGGGCGCGGGTGCTTGAGTTGCACGCCGTAGCCGCGCGAGACGATGCCGGGGCGCAGGCCAGCATCGGCCAGCGCGGAGGCCAGCGCGATCACGGCCGGCGTCTTGCCGGCGCCGCCCACGGTGACGTTGCCGACCACCACCACCGGCATCGGCAGCCGCACCGAGCGCAGCACGCCCAGACGGAACAGCAGCCGGCGCAGCCCGCTGATGGCGCCAAACAGCCACGACAGCGGCCACAGCATCCACGCAAACCAGCCACGCTGCTGCCATTGGCGGGTGACGAAGCTGGCGAGGCGGTGCTGGGCTACGGGCATGCAGGATGGTGGTTTTTAGAGACCGTTGCAACGTGAAGCGAAGCGGTTCTGACGGTTCAGCCCCGACGCAGACAGTACACAGGGTACGGCAAGGCGGGGCTGGGCCGTCAGAATCACGTTTCAACGGTCTCTTAGTGGGCGTTACCGGTTTGCGTGGCAAACGTCAGGTGCGACAGGCCGGCCACGCGCGCGGCTTCCATCACGTTCACCACCGCCTGGTGCGCGGCCTGCGCATCGGCGTTGACGATCACGATGGGCTCGCGGCCACCGGCGCTGCCTGCGGCAGTGTGCAGGGCGTCGGCGAGGCTGGTCACGTCGCGGGTGTCGAGCACCTGCTTGTCGACGGAGTAGACCCCGTTGGCGGTAATGGACACGACGATCTGGCCCGGACGCTCGGTCGCCTTCTCGGCGTCGGCGGTCGGCAGGTTGACCTTCAGTTCGGTGTAGCGGGAATACGTGGTCGTGATCATCAGGAAGATGAGGATCACGAGCAGCACGTCGATCAGCGGGATCAGGTTGATCTCCGGCTCTTCACGGGCGTGGCGCGGGCGGAAACGCATGGCGACTCGGTAGCGTGCGTTGCCGGATCAGCCGCGCCGCGGCGGCAGGATCGCGTCGAGGTACGTGGTGGACAGGTGCTCCAGTTCGACCACGTAGTTATCGACCACGCCACGGAAGTAGCGCCAGAAGATCAGCGTCGGGATGGCGACCACCAGGCCCAGCGCCGTGTTGTACAGGGCGACCGAGATGCCGTGCGCGAGCGTCTGCGGGTTGGTGCCGGCGGCGGTCTGGCTGCCGAAGATCTCGATCATGCCGACCACGGTGCCGAACAGGCCCATCAGCGGCGCCACCGAGGCGATGGTGCCGAGCGCGTTCAGGTAGCGCTCCAGGCGGTGGGCGACGTTCTGGCCGGCTTCTTCCACCACTTCCTTGGCGGCGTCGCGGCTCGTGCCCGGATGCAGCACCACGTGGCGCAGCGCGGCGGCCAGCACGCGGCCCAGCGGCGAGCCTTGTTCCAGCGTATTCACCACTTCCGGTGTGGCCTTGCGCTGATGCGCCACGGCCAGGGCCTCGTCATAGATCTTGGGCGGAATGATTTTCTTGCGCTGCAAGGCGACGAAGCGTTCGATGATCAGCGCGAGGGCGATCACGGAGGCAATCAACAGCGGCCAGATCGGCCAGCCGGCGGCTTGGATGATGGAAAACACTGGACAACCCGTTTTGTCGTAATGGAAGAGGCGCGATTGGCGCGCGCCCGATCGCTGTTTGTGCCGTCCGCGTCCCCGAACGCGGTTCGTTGCGGCAAAAACAGGCGCCACTCTAGCGCGTCGGACCCACCTCGGCAACTCGCTGCCGCGGCGCGGCAACGGTGCCGACGGTCGGTCAAAAAACCGTCTCGCATGGCGCGGCCGGCGTCCAAGCTGGCGGGTAATCCACACCAAACCGGGACAGCGTTGTGGACGGGTTGTGGACATTGCTCGGACAAGCAAGCTAAGTGACTGATTCAAAAGGGAGTCCAGTGCCGCGCTCAAAAAATAGGCAACCAGCCTTCCTGCAGCCAATCCGGCGCAAACCGAGGGCGGGCATGAAAAAGCCGGCCCGAAATCCACACCGGAACGGGACAGTCTTGTGGACGGGTTGTGGACATTGCCGGAACAAGCACCTTAAGTCATTGATTCAAAAGGGAGTCCGGTGTCGCGCTTAAAAAACAGGCAACCAGCCTTCCCGCAACCGATCCGGTGGCAAACCGGCGGCGGGCATCAAAAGCCGGCCCGAAATCCACACTGGAACGGGATAGTCTTGTGGACCGGCTGTGGACATTGCCCGGACAAGCAACTTAAGTGACTGATTCAAAAGGGTGTTCGGTGCCGTGCTTAAAAATTGTGCAGACAGGTTTCTCCGGGGTTGGGCGCAACGGAAACCCCCGAGCGGCAGTTTGTCCACAGCCGATTTATCCACTGCCCAGGCGTCGGACTGTGGTTTTCCAGTGCTGCTGTGGATAACTTTGTGAACATCCTTGGGGCGCGTGTGCTAAATGCTTGACGCACAACGGAATTACTTGCCTTGCCCAAAAAATGACATAGGGCGATTTATCATAAGAATCAAAGAGTTGCGTCCGAATGCAGAGAGCGCGTCACGCACGGTCTGTCAAGCTTGACAAGGGCGGTATGCTGTGGACAGCTAGGCATCTCCTACCGGCTCGACTCATTGATTTAGGGTAGATGTCGCCCCGAAGCCCCGTCGTTTTGCGCTTTTTCGAACACCTATGACTCCGCCGCCGTCTTCCCGCCGACCGTTCTGGATGGATGCTCCCGCTGCCGCGCCCAGTGCGCCCGCGGCCACCCCAACACCCGCACCTGGGCCAAGTCGGGGCGGGCAGGACGTACTGACCGTGTCCGAGGTCAACCGCCGCATTGCCGGGCTGCTGGAGCGCAACTTCCCGCTTGGCTGGGTGCGCGGCGAGATTTCCAACTTCACGCGCGCGGCCAGCGGCCACTGGTATTTCTCGCTCAAGGACAGCGGCGCGCAGATCCGTTGTGTGATGTTCAAGGGCCGCAACCAGTACGCCGACTTCACCCCGCGCGAGGGCGAGGCCGTCGAGGTGCGCGCGCTGGTGACGCTGTACGAAGCGCGCGGCGAGCTGCAACTGAGCGTCGAGGCCATCCGCCGGGCTGGCCTGGGCAACCTGTATGAAGCCTTCCTGCGGCTGAAGGCCGCGCTGGAGGCGCAGGGGTTGTTTGACCCCGAGCGCAAGCGGCCGCTGCCACGCCATCCGCGCGCCATCGGCGTGGTCACGTCACTGCAGGCGGCAGCGTTGCGCGATGTGCTGACCACATTGCGCCGTCGCGCGCCGCACGTGCCCGTGGTGGTCTATCCGGTGCCGGTACAGGGTGCGGGCGCCTCTGAGCGCATCGCCGCCATGCTCGACATCGTGAACGCGCGTGCGGAAGTCGACGTCATCATCCTGTGCCGGGGCGGTGGCAGCATTGAAGACCTGTGGGCCTTCAACGAAGAGCCGGTGGCGCGCGCGGTGGCGGCCTCGGAGATTCCCGTGGTGGCCGGTGTCGGCCACGAGACCGACGTGACCATCGTCGATTTCGTGGCCGACGTGCGCGCACCCACGCCCACCGGTGCCGCCGAACTGGTCAGCCCCGACCGCGCCCGCATGCTGCGCGACGTGGCGCGCGACTGGGATGCGTTGTCGGCACAGTTCCGCCGCCAGCTCGACCGCCGCGCCCAGACCGTCGATTGGCTGGCGCGCCGCCTGCGCAGCCCACAGGCGCAGATGCGCGAGCGGCGCACACAGCTGGCGCACCTGGAAGGGCGGCTGCGCTTTGCGCTGCGCGAACAGGTGCAGCGTGCGGGGCACGTCCAGCACGTGCTGGCGATGCGCCTGGCGAACGCCCGCCCCGACGTCACCCGCGAGGCGGTCGCGCTGCAACGGACCGAAGACGCGCTGGCCAACGCCATGCGCGCCATCCTGGAGCGCGCCCGCACCCGCCTGGCAACCCAGCAAACCGGCCTGGAACTGCTGGCCCCGCAACGCACCCTGGAGCGCGGCTACGCCGTGCTGCTCGACGCCAAAGGCCACGCGATCCGCGATCCGCAGGAGCTGCACGCCCGCACCCGCATCGAGGCGCGGCTGGCACGCGGCGCGGTCGATATCGAGATCGCCCAGGTCCAGCCCAAGCTCGATATGTGACCAGCGCATGACCAAATAGCGGCGCTTGACGCGATTCCGCATCCGTTCCGGGGGTATTGCGGGTATTTGGCCGGCGGTTTGCGCCGGTTTTCCAAGTCTCCTACAATCGTCGCTCCCAACCCACGCAACCCACAGAAGGGAAGAACAATGGCCCACACGCTCCCCCCGCTGCCGTACGCACTCGACGCCCTGGCGCCGACCATCTCCAAAGAGACGCTGGAGTACCACTACGGCAAGCACCACCAGACCTACGTCACGAACCTGAACAACCTGATCCCGGGTACCGAGTTCGAGAACCTGAGCCTGGAAGACATCGTCAAGAAGTCCTCGGGCGGTGTGTTCAACAACGCCGCGCAGGTGTGGAACCACACGTTCTACTGGAACGGCCTGGCACCGAACGCCGGCGGCGCTCCGACCGGCGCGCTGGCCGACGCCATCAACGCCAAGTGGGGCAGCTTCGACACGTTCAAGGCTGAGTTCACCAAGACGGCCGTCGGCACGTTTGGTTCGGGCTGGGCCTGGCTGGTGAAGAAGGCCGACGGCACGCTGGACCTGGTCTCCACCTCCAACGCCGCCACGCCGCTCACGACGGATGCCAAGCCGCTGCTGACCTGCGACGTGTGGGAACACGCCTACTACATCGACTACCGCAACGCCCGTCCGAAGTACGTCGAGGCGTTCTGGAACCTGGTCAACTGGGACTTCGTGGCGAAGAACTTCGCCTGAACCCATTCATGATCCTACTGCGCGGCCCGATCTTGGCCCTGCGATGCTCGCCGTACCCATGTACGGCTGCGCTTCTCGGGCCAACCTCGGACCGCTCGCTACGGATCCTGAACGGGTTCTAAACCCTGTTCGCCCAGCTTTGCGGGGGCGAAACACAAAGGCCCGCGCTCGGAATGGCGCGGGCCTTTTGTTTTGCGCGTTCGCAGCGCGGCCTACTGCATATGCTGCCCGCCGTTGATGGCCAGATTGGCCCCTGTGATGAACGCCGCATCGTCCGTACACAGGAAGGCCACCAGCGCCGCCACCTCGTCCGGGCGCCCGAGCCGGCCCACCGGAATCTGCGGCAGGATGCGCTGCTCCATGATGTCGGCCGGCACATCGGCCGTCATGCGCGTGGCGAGGTAGCCGGGCGACACCGTGTTCACCGTCACGCCCTTGGCCGCGCACTCCAGCGCCAGCGCCTTGGTGAAGCCGTGGATGCCGGCCTTGGCCGCCGCGTAGTTGGTCTGCCCGAACTGCCCCTTGGAGCCGTTGACTGACGAGATGTTGACGATGCGCCCCCAGCCGCGCTCCAGCATGCCGTCGTACAGCGGCTTGGTCATGTTGAAGAGCGAATCGAGGTCGGTGGTCAGCACGCGCTTCCACGCGTCGTGGGTCATGCGCTTGAAGGTCATGTCGTGCGTGATGCCGGCGTTGTTGACGAGGATGTCGACCGGGCCGGTCTGTTCGACGACCTGCGCGACGCACTGGTGGCAGGCGTCGTAGTTGCCCACGTCCACGCAGAACGCGGCGAACGCGCGCCCGGCGGCGGCTTGTGTCGCCAGCCAGGTGGGCATCTGCTGGTTGGCCTGGGAATAGGTGACCGCCACGCGGTGCCCGTGGTCGTGCAGGCGCATGGCGATGGCCTCGCCCAGGCCGCCCATGCCGCCGGTGATGAGTGCGGTGCGGCTAGTCGTCATGGCGGCCTCCCGGCGTGCAAGGCAGGAGGGTCGCCGACAAGGCGTGCGTTCGGCGCAGGCTCGGCATGCGCGGGCGCGCGATACCGCGGGGCAGGTCGTGAGGCAGTGGCATGGTCTCTCCTTCTGGCTGGCCGTCGTCGGGCGTGCGCACAGGCTTGGGCGTCGCCGATGCAACGGCTCAACGCAGTCTAGGCAGGCGCGAGCGGGTTCGCTTCACGCATTGCAGCAGGGCGCAGCACGCAATCGTTTTCTGCTTCGCCGCAGCTCGGGCAAGGCCTGGGTTGGTACCGCTGACGGATTGCAAAAAAAAATGCACGCCGTGGGCGGGCGTGCATTTCCGGTCACCAGATGGGGCTTGTCGGAGGTTCAGCTCACCGACCGTACCGTGCCGAGCATGTCGTGCAGCTCATGGCACATCATCGCCAGGAAGACGACCAGGCCGAGGTAGTACACCGTGAAGGTCAGGCGTGATTCGTTGGAGATGCTGTAGTACGCCCGGTTTTCCGGCGCGTGCGGATCGTAGCGCCACGCCTTCATCAGCTGCGGGATCGCCAGCACCGCCACCAGGATCAGGATCGGGCTCGGCCGCCAGAGGAACATCGCCACCAGCACCGGCACGCCCAGGAACCAGATGCGCGGCGACAGCACGGCGGTCACGCGCCCGCCATCGAACGGCGACAGCGGAATCAGGTTGAACAGGTTCAGGAAGCAGCCCGCGTAGGCCAGTGCCAGCAGCAGCTGGCTGTCGGTGTAGCGCGCGAGGCCGTAACACAGCATCGCGCCGACGGTGCCCGCCACCGGGCCGGCCAGGCCGATGTGGGCCTCGGTCTCGACGTCCATCGGCTGGTCCTTCAGCTCGATCCACGCGCCCACGAACGGGATGAAGGTGGGCGCACCCACCGCCAGCCCACGCTGGCGCGCCGCCACGTAGTGGCCCATCTCGTGGATGAACAGCAGCACCACGAAGCCCACCGCATAGCGCCAGCCGAACACGAAGGCATACGCCACCACCGACAGCAGCATGGTGCCGCCGGTGGTCAGCAGCTTGCCGAACTTCAGGCCCGTGAACAGCAGGATCAGCAGCTTGGCCACGATGTCACGCTTTCGATTTGTTCTTGAAGAACCTGGCGATGGCCGCGCCAAAGCCCGCCACCGCCAGGAGCGCTACCTTGGCAAACTTGGCCACGAACGCGGCGATCACGGCCAACAGCCCGAGCTTCTTGGCCGCGATGCCGCCTACCAGCGCGGCCAGGCCGTACTCGGCCACCTTGTCGGTCTTCGAATTGAAATCTGCATAGCGCTTGCCGTCCTTGAAGTCGAGATCGGCCAGCAGCTTCTGCACGACGGGCTTGTCGGTGTCGACGTGGTCGCGGCCGGTGATCAGGTTCAGGCTGATGTAGCCGTCGCGGCCCAGCGCGTAGGTGTTGTAGTTGACCGATTCCGGCTCGTTGGCGGGCTGGCCCTTGGAGCGCGCGGCCATCGACCAGATCAGGCGGTGCGTGGCGGCGTCGTAGTGCGGGCGCTCGACCCAGCCCTGGATCTCCAGCGCGGGGATGCCGCGCTTCTCGCGCTCTTCATTGGCGGCGGCGGTGCCTTCCTTGAGCGATTTGTAGAGATCGTCGACGTTCCAGTCGCGCGCGTCGTCGTCCTTGATATAGCCGGCGGCTTCGTACTTGGCTTCGATCACCCATTCCGCATCGCCGGTCGGCAGGATGAGGCCGAGCGTGTCGGTGTCGTCGCCGTTGCCCATGGCGTGCATCAGCTGGCCGGCGGCCGGTTGCGGAATGAAGATCTGGTTGGCGCCGACCTTGAGCGTGGCCTGGTCGCGCAGCGGGACGGCGATGGGGCCGCGCTGTGCGGCGGCTTCAGCGGCTGCCCATGCCTGCTTCATTTCCTGTTCCGGCGTGTTGGCCGCCGGCGTGCTCGCCTGCTGCGCGTGCGCGGCGGCGGTGACCGCCAGCAACGACGCGCAGGCGAGGGCGCCCGCCCATGCACGCGTGGTGCGCTGAATTCCCATGTTCATGCTGCTTCTCCCGGAGAGTTCTTGGTATTGGTCTTGGCTCGTGACCGGCCAATCGATTGGGGCTGGCCGATTGGTCGCAAGCATAGCGGGCGCGCGGCGCCAGCCTGTTAATGGACGTTAATGCAGCCGGGGCGAGCCGGGATTCGCGCCAGGCGCAATGCTCCGCACGTGATAGTCGGTATGCCCTGCGCAGGTCGTGCCGGACAACCCGCGCGGCGCCGGGTTTTTCTAGACTGCCTCTTCTTCGCACACACACACAACAACGAGGAGGGAGACATGGAACTGGACCACATCCTGAAGCGCACCGAGCGCGGCGCACACGAGCTGCAGGCGCGCAGCGGCCAGCTGACGTCGCGCCAGCGCGCGATCCTGCTGCTGGTCAACGGCGAGCGCACGGCGAGCGTCATCCTGGCGCAACTGCACAGCGCCGGCCCCGATGCCGACGACATCGCGCGCCTGCTGACCGAGGGCTACGTGCAAGGCCAGGCGCCAGCCAAAGCCGCGCCGCCGGCGCCCAAGCCGGCTACCGCCGCACCGGCCGCACCGGTCGCACCGCGTCACGTGCGGCAGGCGGCCATCGCCGACTGGCGCCTGGGGCAGGCCGGCGCGTTCTCGGCGCTGCAGCGCTACCTCGAGGAAGGGCCGGAGGCGCCGCGCGATTTCCTCAACGGGCTGGCCGCGCCGTTGTATGCGGCGCTCTCGACCTGCCGCAGCGAGGCCTCCGCGCATGCAGTGGTGTCGCTCCTGGAGGCGCGGCTCGACGCGGCGGGCTGGAACGTGACGGAGACGTCCTAGGTGTAAACACCAAAATTCGCTTTGTTTCTCATTCAACGGGAATCGCACGTTGAAGATTTGAGAAATCCGTCGCATTCTCCGTCGCAATTCAACGCGACGGAGCCCCGCGATGCTCGAGCCCGGTTCAGCACATCCCGCAGCACCACCGACCGCCGGTGCGGACCGCGTGCTGATGGTGCTCGCCACCATCGCGCGCCATGGCCGCCCGGTGGCCGCGCGTGAGCTGGTCGAGCTGACTGGCCTGCCGCAGAGCACGCTGTACCGCCAGGTGGCGATGCTCAAGCGCTGGGGCTTCGTGCTCGAATCGGCCGGCACCTATGCGCCGGGGCCGATCAGCCTGCAACTCGCACTCGGCTTCGACCACGCCTCGCACCTGGTGCAGGAGGCGCGCATCGGCATGGCCAAATTGGTGGCCGAGTCGGGTGAATCGGTCGGGCTGGTGGTGGCCGTCAAGGACCAGGCCGTGTGCCTGGAGATGGTCGAGAGCCAGCAATCGCTGCGCTGCTCGTTCGAGAAGGGGCGCGGCGTGCCGCTGCTGGCCGGCGCCTCCGCCAAATCGTTGCTGGCCTTCATGCCGCCCACCGCGGCGCGCGCCATCCTCGCCGACCTGCTCGCCGTCGATCCGGACCAGCAGGCGCAACTGCAAACCGAACTTGCCGACATTCGCGCCGCCGGCTATGCGCTGTCCGAAGGCGAGGTCGACCCCGGCGTGTGGGGCGTGAGCGTGCCGGTGTTCCGGCTGCCCGGCCACGCGCTCGGCTCGATTACGCTGATGGCGCCCGCCACGCGCGTGCGCGGCAAGGAACAACGCCTGATCGAGATGACGGTGGCTGCGGCCGCATCCATCTCGGCCCGGCTGCAGGACATCTGATTTCAGTTTTTTCCACCCCACACGTACACACAGGAGACCACTCATGGGGAATCGCCGTCGTTTCATGCTGGCTTGCGCCGCTGCACTTTGCGCTGCGGCTTCTTTCGCCCACGTTGCGCATGCTGCGGGCGAGCCGCTGCGCGTGGCCACCGACGCGACCTTCGCGCCGATGGAGTTTGTCGAGAACGGCAAGCGCACCGGGTTTGATGTGGACCTGATCGAGGCGCTGGCCCGCACCATGGGACGCCCGGTCGAGTGGACCGACATCGACTTCAAGGGCCTCGTGCCGGGGCTGATCTCGCGCCGCTTCGACGTGGCCATCTCGGGCATCTACATCACCGAGGAGCGCAAGAAGGTGGTGGACTTCACGGTGCCGTACTACCACGGCGGCCTGGTCGCGCTGGTCAAGCAGGGCAACACGAGCGTCAAGACGCCGGCTGATTTGAACGGCAAGAAGGTGAGCGTGCAGGTGGGCACCAAGTCGGTCAACTACCTGAAGGACAACTACCCGAAGGTCGACCGCGTGGAGGTCGAGAAGAACCAGGAGATGTTCAACCTGGTCGAGATCGGCCGTGCCGATGCAGCCGTCACCGGCCGACCCGCCGCACAGTACTACGTGCGTGCGCGCCCGGGCCTGCGTGTGGTCGAGCCCGCGCTGACCACCGAGGAATACGGCATCGCCGTGCGCCGTGATCAGCCCGAACTGACCAAGGCCCTGAACGCCGCGCTCGACAAGATCAAGGCCGACGGCACCTACGACCAGATCCTCAAGAAGTGGTTTGGCGCCGCCGCCAAGTAACGACGCACGGACACGCTGATGGAACTCGATTTCTCTCCTGTCGCGGCGGGGTTGCCCGACATCCTGCGCGGGGCGCTCGTCACCGTGGAGGTGACGGCCGCCGCGCTGGTGCTCGGCTGCGTGCTGGGCCTGCTGGTTGGCATCGGCCGGCTGAACCCGCGCCGGCGCTTCATCTACAGCATTTGTACCGCCTACGTGACGTTCATCCGCGGCACGCCGCTGCTGGTGCAGCTCTTCCTGCTGTTCTTCGGGCTGCCGCAGTTCGACATCCTGCTGCCGGCCTTCGTGTGCGGCGTGTTGGGGCTGGGCGTGTACTCGGGCGCGTACGTGTCGGAAGTGGTGCGCGGCGCGATCCAGTCGGTCGATCGCGGGCAGATGGAAGCGGCGCGCTCGATCGGCATGTCGTCGGCGCAGGCGATGCGCGCCATCATCCTGCCGCAGGCGATCGTGCGGATGATTCCGCCGCTGGGCAACGAGTTCATCGCGCTGATCAAGAACTCGGCGCTGGTGTCGCTGCTCACCATCCACGACCTGATGCACGAGGGGCAGAAGATCATCAGCGTGTCGTACCGCTCGCTGGAGGTGTACCTGGCGATTGCGCTGGTGTACCTGCTGCTCACCAGCGCCGCCAGCTACCTGCTGCATCGGCTTGAACGCAACATCCGTGCGGGAGGCATGGTGCAATGAATGCGAACCCGACTACGTTGAAATCGGCGCCAGGTGTGCCGATGAATGTGCCGATGATCCAGATCCGCAACCTGACCAAATCGTACGGCGATCACACCGTGCTCAAGGGCATCGACTTCGAGGTCGACGCCTCGCAGGTGGTGGTCGTGATCGGCCCCAGCGGCTCGGGCAAGAGCACTTTCCTGCGCTGCTGCAACGGGCTGGAAACGGCCGAGGGCGGCACCATCGACATCTGCGGCAAGCGGCTCATCAGCGATGGCACGCTGCTGGCGGAGAACGATCTGAACCACCTGCGCCAGCAGGTCGGCATGGCGTTCCAGTCGTTCAACCTGTTCCCGCACCTCTCGGTGCTGCACAACATCACCATCGGCCCGCGCATGCTGCGCGGCCAGTCGAAGGACGCGGCGGAAGCGTCCGCGCGTGAACTGCTGCAGAAGGTCGGGCTCGCACACAAGGCCGATGCGATGCCGGCCAGCCTCTCCGGCGGCCAGAAGCAGCGCGTGGCGATTGCCCGCGCACTGGCCATGCAGCCGAAGGTGATGCTGTTCGACGAGCCGACTTCCGCGCTGGACCCGGAACTCGTCGGCGAGGTGCTGCAGGTGATGAAGCTGCTCGCCAAGGAAGGCATGACGATGCTGGTGGTCACGCACGAGATGGGTTTCGCGCGCGAAGTGGCCGACGTGGTGGTGGTGATGGACGGCGGCGGCATCGTCGAAGCCGGGCCGCCGTCGACCATCTTCGGCGAGCCCAAGGAAGCGCGCACGCGCTCGTTCCTGCAAGCGGTGCTGGCGCGGTCATGACGACGACGTTCGATACTTCCGTCTGGCAGGGCCGTGACGACACGGGTGAGCGCGGTGACGTGACACGCCTGTTCCAGATCGTGCAGTCCGCCTATGTGGCGGCGCTGTCCGGCACACCCGCCCTATTGGGCTTTGCCTGCGATGCAGGCGTAGTGCGCAACCACGGTCGTGCTGGTGCCGCACAGGGCCCGCGCGAGATCCGCCGCGCGTTGGCCAACGTGCCCGCGCATGGCCTCGCGGTGCTCGCCGACGCAGGTGATGTGAATTGCGATGACGGTGATCTGGAGGGTGCCCAAACCGAACTCGGTGAAGCCGTCTGCGAACTGCTCGATGCGGGCGCGCATCCGGTCGTGCTGGGCGGCGGCCATGAGGTTGCTTTCGGCACCTACCAAGGTTTGCGCAAGCACTGGCAAAAGCAGGGCTGGCGCGGCCGCCTGGCCATCGTCAACTTCGACGCGCATTTCGACCTGCGCACGAGCCGACCCGGCAACTCCGGCACGCCGTTCGACCAGATCGCCGAGGATTGCGCCGCCCACGGCATCGACCTGACGTACTGCTGCCTGGGTGTGAGCCGGCTGTCCAACACGCCCGCGCTGTTCGACCGCGCCGACGCGCTGCATGCGCACTACGTGGAAGACACGCACGTGCAGGAGCGCCACCTCGACGCGCGCATGGCGGATCTCGATGCCTGGCTGGCCGGTGTCGACCACGTCTACCTGACCATCGACATGGACGTGCTGGCGGCTGCTGTCGCGCCCGGCGTCTCCGCGCCCGCCGCGTACGGCGTCACGCTGCCGGTGCTCGAAGCGCTGGTGCAGCACGTCTGCGCCACGGGCAAGGTGCGTGTGGCGGACATCGCCGAGACCAACCCCGAATATGACCAGGACCGCCGCACCGTGCGTGTGGCCGCGCGCCTGGCCTATCACCTGCTGCGCCGTCATGAAGCTGCTGCCCGCTGACACGATGCGCCGCATGCCGTGGAAGAACGGCGGCGGCGTGACGACGGAAATCGCCATCGCGCCGGCCGGGGCGTCGCTGGACAATTTCGACTGGCGCGTGAGCACCGCGCAGGTGGATGCGGCGGGGCCGTTCTCGCGCTTTGCCGGCATCGATCGCTCGCTGGCGGTGATCGCGGGCGGACGTCTGACGCTGCATCGCGCCGATGGCGAGACCGTCTCGCTCGCGCCAGGGGAGGCGCCGGTGCGCTTCCCGGGCGAAGTGGACATTCACGCCACGCTCGATGCGCCGCTGTCGGACTTCAACGTGATGACGCGCCGCGACACCTGGGCGCATCACGCCGAGGCGATCACGCTGGCGGCGGGCGAGCGCCGTTCGTTACCGGCGACGCGCGCAGGCACGCAGTGGCTGGTGTATTGCGTGCACGGCGCACTGTCGGTCGGCGCGCTGGAGGTGCCGCAGGGTGCGGCCGTCAGGCTGGATGCGCCGTCCGGCAGCGACACGCTGGTCGCACGGGTCGGCACGGTCGGCTATCTGGTGGCACTCTGGCCGGTCGCGTAACGCTGCGTCCGGGCAAAAGAAAAGGGACCCAGATGGGTCCCTTGCAAGTCTCCCGGCCCCGTGGGGGCGCGGCAGAAGACTCTTACTTCTTCTTGTTCACGGCGTCCTTGAAGCCCTTGCCAGCCGTGAACTTCACGGTCTTGGTTGCCGGGATCTTGATGGCTTCGCCGGTGCGCGGGTTGCGGCCGGTGCGTGCTGCACGCTTGCCCGACGAGAACGAACCGAAGCCAACCAGCGTGATGGTGCCGCCCTTGGCGACGGTCTTCTTGATGTTTTCCAGCGCGGAGTTCAGAGCGCGCTCGGCGGCGGCGTTGCTCAGTTCAGCGTCTTTTGCAATGGCGGCTACGAGTTCGGATTTGGTCGTCATGTCAGTTCCCCACTTCAGGTTTGTTGGACAGCGTTGTACTGCGACCCGTTTTATATCACCGTTGTGAAGGGTTGCACATCCCCTAACGGCAAGGCTTTGCGGGCCGTTGCTTGCAACTGACACTTATCCCGTCTACGTTTGCGGGCAGGTATTCGGGAAAAACCTGATATAGACAGGGTTTGTTTGCATTTCGGACACGTCCGCGCGCACCGAAACCGCGCAAGACCGGCCGTGCAGAACCGCGCCGCGCACGCCGTACACTGGGCGTATCCGCTGCTGGCAAACCTCATGGAGAACATCATGTCGAGTTCGCAAACGCCTGTCGCACAAGGCTTCGCGGCCGATGGCGGTGCCGCTGAGCTGCCGCGCGGACCGGCCGTGCTGGTGGTTGGCGCCAATGGCTTGGTGGGGCGCGCCGTGGTGCGCCGGCTGGTGGCGCAGACCTGGGCGGGCAGCGTGACGGCACTGGTACGGCGGCCCGGGGCCTTGACAGCGGGGCAGGCGCTGCCCGGCAGATTGCGTGAGCGCGTGATCGATTTTGAACGGCTGGACGCGCCGGAATTCCAGTCGGCGTTTGCCGCCGACATCGTCATCTGCGCGCTGGGCACCACCATCCGCCAGGCCGGCTCGCAGGCGGCGTTCCGGCGCGTCGACGTCGACTACCCGGCCGAAGTCGCGCGGCGGGCGTTCGCGGCGGGCGCGCACCATTTCCTGCTGGTCACCGCGCTGGGCGCCGATGCGCGCTCGGGCGTGTTCTACAACCGCTGCAAGGGCGAGGTGGAAGCGGCCGTCCTGTCGATCGGCTTCCCGTCGGTGACGGTGGTGCGGCCATCGCTGATGCTCGGCCCGCGCGCGGAGCGCCGCCCGGCAGAACGTGTTGCGCAAAACCTGTCGAAGGTGCTCGGCTGGATGGTGCCGAAGACGTGGCGGCCGGTGCCGGCGGAGTCGGTGGCAGCGGCCCTGGCGACGGCGGCGCGCGTGGACGCGCCGGGCGTGCGGGTCTTGGAAAACGCGGCGCTGCTGGCCGCGCAGGACGAGCGGCCGGTCGGGTAACCGGCCGCCGCGTCCATTTCAGTGGATCACTCGACCGCCTTGCCGGTGCGGTCGTGCATCAGGGCCAGCGCAAAGATGCTGATGACTGCGGCCACCGTCACGTAGTACGACGGCGCCAGCTTGCTGCCGGTGCTGGTGATCAGCCAGGTCACGATCAGCGGGGCGAAGCCGCCGAAGATGGTCACCGCCAGGTTGTACGCGATCGACAGCCCGGTCGAGCGCACCGCGGTCGGGAACTGCTCGGCCAGCACCGCCGGCGCCGGGCCCGTGAACGCCGCCAGCAGCACGCCCAGGATCACCTGCACTTGCAGCAGCGTCTGCACCGTCGGGCTCACGTTCAGCCAGTGGAAGAGCGGGTACGCCGCCAGCGCGATCACGAACGCCACCGTACCCAGCATGCGCTTGCGCCCGATGCGGTCCGACAGCGTGCCCATGATCGGGCACAGGATGAAGATGATCGCGCCGCACAGCGCGGTCGACTGGAACGTCGCGCCCAGCGGCAGGCCGAGCTGCTGCTTGGCATACGTCGGCATGTAGAACACCAGCGTGTAGGTGCAGACCGTCCACAGGATGGTCACGCCCAGGCCGCCCAGCACTTCGCGCGGATGATCGCGCAGCACCTGCGACAGCGGTGCCAGGCGCGATTCCTTGGCGGCCTTGGCCTTCTGCTCTTCGAACGCGGGCGGCTCATGCAGGTGCGAGCGGATGTACATGCCCACCGGGCCGATCAGCAGGCCGAACAGGAACGGGACGCGCCAGCCCCACGTGTCGATCTGCTCCGGCGACAGGCCGTTGGTGACGATCGCACCCATCGCTGCGCCCAGGATGAACGAGATGCCCTGGCTGGCTTGCTGCCAGCTGGCGAAATAGCCGCGCCGCTCGTTGGGCGCGTATTCGATCAGGAAGGCGGTGGCGCCGCCGACCTCGCCGCCGGCCGAGAAGCCCTGGATCAGGCGCGCGATCACGATCAAAATCGGCGCGCCGATGCCGATCTGCGAGTACGTCGGCGCCAGCCCGATGATGGCCGTGCCCACCGCCATCAGCATGATGGTGAGCGTGAGCGATGCCTTGCGGCCGGCGCGGTCGGCATACACGCCGAGCACGACGGCGCCGACCGGGCGCATGAAGAAGCCCACGCCAAAGGTGGCGACGGTCAGCAGGAACGAGGTGACGTCATTGCCGGTCGGAAAGAACAGCTTGGCAATGATGACGGCGAAGAAGGAGTAGACGGTGAAATCGAACCACTCCAGGCCGTTGCCGATGGTGGCGGCAATGATGGCCTTGCGTCGGGTGGTGGCCGAGATGGCCGGTGCTGCTGCACGATCGCCTTGTACTGGCGCTGCCGTGGCTTGCATGGATGTTGCCTCCAGGTGTTGTGGGGTGTCCGCCGGCCGCGATTTCTCTCCCCCCTTCGCGTGGACGGCGAAGCAGCCATGTTAAGTGATCTGGCAAGGAATGGCAGGGGTGCGCAAGACCTTGGAATCGATCGGGCCAAACGTGGTCGAACGTATATCCACATGCATCGAAGGGAGCACATGATGGAGCGGACATCCCATCTCGGCCGATTCACTGCCTGTCTGCCCGGCGCGCTCGCCCTGTGCGCGGCGGCCCTGCTGGGCGGCTGCGTGGTCGCGCCGTATTACGACGCCTACGGAAACCCGGTGGCACCAGTGGCGGTCGCGCCGGCGCCGGCCTATGGCTACGACTATCCGTATCCCTATCCGTATTCGTACCCCTATTACTATGGCCCGGCCTATTACCCCGCCCCTGTTTTCGGCAGCGTCTGGCTCGGCGGGTGCTGGGGTTGCCACGGTGGTCACGGTGGCTGGGGCGGCCGCGGCCGGGGCGGGTGGGGTGGGCACGGCGGGCGTCGCTGATCCTACTGGCCCTGCGCCGAACGCCAATCCCGGACGCAGTTCAATACGGGTGATTGCGTAAGCAAGCACTGCTGCAACGCGGCATACAATCCCTCGCTCATAAAAGTAAAAGTGCGAGGAGATTGCCGATGTCCGTCATCGTCGTATTGGCTGCGCTGGCGTTTTTGATGTTCGCCGCGTATCGCGGCTACAGCGTCATCCTGTTTGCACCGCTGGCCGCCCTGGGCGCGGTGCTCCTGACCGATCCTTCCGCCGTGGCGCCGGTGTTTGCCGGCATCTTCATGGAGAAGATGGTCGGCTTCGTCAAACTGTATTTCCCGGTGTTCCTGCTCGGTGCCGTGTTCGGCAAGGTAATCGAGCTGTCGGGCTTCTCGCGCGCGATCGTCGCTTCCGTCATCCGCGTGGTGGGCGCCAGGCGGGCGATGCTGTCCATCGTGCTGGTGTGTGCGCTGCTGACGTACGGCGGCGTGTCGCTGTTCGTGGTGGTGTTTGCGGTGTACCCGTTTGCCGCCGAGATGTTCCGCCAGGGCAATATCCCCAAGCGCCTGATCCCGGGCACGATTGCGCTGGGTGCGTTCTCGTTCACGATGGATTCGCTGCCGGGCACGCCGCAGATCCAGAACATCATCCCGACCACGTTCTTCCACACCACCTCGTGGGCGGCACCGTGGCTGGGCACGGCCGGCGCGATCTTTATCCTGGCGGTGGGCATGGCGTATCTGGAGTGGCGCCGCCGCGTGGCCGCCAGCGCCGGTCATGGCTATGACCACGGCCTGGCCAAGCTGGCGAACGAGCCGGAGACCGCCGCCGACGGCAAGCTCGCGCATCCGCTGGTCGCGCTGTCGCCGCTGGTGCTGGTGGGCGTGATGAACCTGCTGTTCACGCGCTGGATTCCCACGTGGTACGGCAAGGTCGTGACCGTTGCGCTGCCGGGCCTGCCCAAGCCGCTGACGGTGGAAGCCGACAAGATGACCGCGATCTGGGCGGTGGAAGCGGCGCTGCTGATCGGCATCATCGTGGTGGTCGTGTTCGGCTTCCGCGCCGTGAAGGAGCGCTTTGCCGAGGGCAGCAAATCGGCGGTGTCCGGCGCCTTGCTGGCGGCGATGAATACCGCGTCGGAATACGGCTTTGGCGGCGTGATTGCGGCGCTGCCGGGCTTCCTGGTGCTGGCGCAGGGGCTGCGTGCGATCCCGAATCCGCTGGTCAACGAAGCGGTGACGGTCAGTACGCTGGCGGGCATCACCGGCTCGGCCTCGGGTGGCATGAGTATCGCGCTGGCCGCGATGGCGGACCAGTTCGTGCAGGCCGCGCAATCGGCCGGCATTCCGATGGACGTGCTGCACCGCGTGGCGGCGATGGCCTCGGGCGGCATGGATACGCTGCCGCACAACGGCGCTGTCATCACGCTCTTGGCGGTGACGGGCCTGACCCACCGCGAGGCGTATCGCGATGTGTTCTGCGTGACGCTGATCAAGACCGCGGCGGTGTTCTTCGTGATTGCGACGTTCTACATTACCGGGATGGTGTAACCGTCATGGTGCTGTCACGCATGCGGCTGGCGCGGGCTGTCGTTGCCGGCGGTGCGCTCCTTGCGGCAGCGGCGGTGGCAGCGGCATCGGCAGAGACCGACCGCTTTGCGCAATGGGAGCGAGCTCTGCTCAGCGGCCATTGCGACGCGCTGGTCAGCATCAAACGCACGGGCGACCTGCCGAAAACCGGCGTGGCTGTGGGTGGGGAGTTGGGGCAAAGCCTGTGGGCGCTGTTCGATCTGCAGCAGCCGTTCCTGACCAAGCTGGCGGGCAGCGGCAGTGATTTCAGCACGCTGGCCCAGCCCTTTGGCGTGGATGTGGCACGCATGGCCAACACCCCCACGCACAGCATCATCTGGCGGCTGACGCGCATTGCGCGCACGGGGGCGTCCTGCCGGCGCTTCGATGCGTGGCTCGCGCAGCAGCGCGTCAACCTCGATCTGCCGCAGGCGTCTGCCTTTGGTCCGTTCTGTTTCGAGGCGACTGCGCGTCCGGCGCGGATGGACGAGATCTTCAATCATCCGATGACGGATGGTGCTGGGCTGATCGCGTATCGGATGGTGGCGGATGTGCTGTCGGTGCGGCGTGGGGATCGAGAGCGCACCATCGTGCGCTGGAGCGCTGGCGTTGCCTCGGACCCTGTTGCACCGGGTGCAGGGCCCCATCTGGAATGGGAAAGCGCGACGCTCACTGAGATTCATGTTCGCAATGAGCATGGGCCGAATCCGGAGCAGCGGCTGGTGGCGCAGTGCCCGGCTGGGGGGCTGCGGGAGTTGTTGGGCAAGCCCTGATTTGGGTTGATGGGATGGGTTTGGTTATTTGTTGGTGGGGCATCCCCTGTTTCATCCCCTGCCGGGGTTGACTCACTTTCTTTGTCTTGCCAAAGAAAGTAAGCAAAGAAAGGCGCGCCCGATGCGGCGACCCCCTCCTTGAATTTCTGTCGCAAGGAGGGAGAGGAGGCAAACTCGCTGCGCTCAAACAGCCTCCCCTCTTTTTCCTCCTTGCAACAGAAATTCAAGGCGCCGCATAGGGCAGGTACTGTCGTGGTCAAGTAATTTCGGACACGTCGCTAGGTTGTTTCGCTGCCGGTTTGGCCTCGTAGGCACAGGGCGACAGGTAGCCCAGGGTTGAGTGCAGGCGCACTGGGTTATAGAAGCCGACGATGTACCGAACGATGTCGCACCGGGCCTCATCGCGATTGACATAACGGCGCTGCCATACCCGCTCCATCTTCAGGTTTAGGAAGAAGCGCTCGGCCACGGCGTTGTCCCAGCAATTACCTTTGCGACTCATGCTGCAAACAATGCTGTGGCGCGTCAGCACGGCTTGGTATTCGGCGCTGGCGTATTGGGTGAATTCAACCGGTCGTCGCAACACCTCTAATCACGGAGGTGCGTATGGGGCGACCCGCAGGTTGGATGCAGAAGTTGACTGGGCGAGAGGCGATGCGCTCGCCAGGCGCGCCTTCGCTTCGGCGTGAGACGGAGCGGCGGTTCTGGGAGCAAATCGCAACCGGGATCACGAGCGAGAGGGCCGCCGAGGCGGTCGGTGTGTCGCAGGCGGTAGGCTCTCGCTGGTTTCGTCATCGGGGCGGGATGCCATTGTTCATGTCTAACCCCATATCCGGAAGGTACTTGTCGTTCGCGGAGCGAGAAGAGATTGGGCTGCTCTCGGTCCAGGGGATCGGGGTGCGCGAGATCGCTCGCCGTATAGGACGAAGCCCCTCAACGGTCTCACGGGAGCTCACACGTAACGCCGCAACCCGTGGCGGAAAGCTTGAGTACCGAGCCTCAGTCGCGCAGTGGAAGGCAGAACTGATGGCCAGAAGACCGAAGCAGGCAAAGCTGGTGAGTCACCCGCAGCTGCGCCACTATGTCCAAGACCGCTTGGAGGGCAAGATACATGACGCTCATGGCCGCGAGATTGTCGGCCCGCGGCAGGCACCGTTCAAGGGTCGTAACAAGCCACATCGCGGTGACCGTCATTGGGTTAATGCCTGGTCGCCCGAATAGATCGCCAACCGGCTGCAGGTCGACTTCCCGAATGACGAATCCATGCGTATTTCTCACGAAGCCATCTACCAGGCCCTCTACATCCAGGGGCGCGGAGCCCTCAAGCGCGAGCTGGTGAGCTGTCTGCGCACCGGGCGGGCATTGCGCGTACCGCGGGCGAGGGCCCAGGCCAAAGCGTGGGCGCACGTGAGCGAGGAGGTGATGATCTCCAGCAGGCCAGCAGAAGCGGAAGATCGCGCTGTGCCAGGCCATTGGGAGGGTGACCTGATCATTGGCCTGAACCGGTCAGCGATTGGGACGCTAGTAGAGCGATCAAGTCGATTCACCATGCTTGTTCACTTGCCTCGCGAGAAAGGCTATGGCCTGACTCCTCGGACGAAGAACGGCCCGGCGCTGGCTGGCTACGGAGCCATCACCATGGCCAATGCACTCAAGAGAACTGTGACGACGCTGCCAGGCCAGCTATGGCAGTCATTGACTTGGGACCGTGGCAAAGAATTATCCGACCATGCCCGCTTCACCATCGAGTCCGGCGTTGATGTCTTCTTTGCCGATCCTCACAGCCCATGGCAGCGCGGTACGAACGAGAACACGAACGGACTTCTGCGCCAATACTTCCCGAAAGGCACCGACCTGTCCCGGTGGAGTGACCGAGAGATCCAAGCAGTAGCTAACGCGCTGAACAGCAGACCACGGAAAACGCTTGGTTGGAAGACGCCGGCCGAAGTATTGAACGAGCATCTAATATCTGCCCGACAACCCGGTGTTGCGACGACCGGTTGAATTCACCTTGACTGCCTTGGTCCGAGTGCAGCACCAGTCCGGGTTTTGGGCGGCGTTGCTGTAGCGCCATCTCAAGCGCCGAAACCACCAGTGCTGTCGGCATGGTTGGCGCCATCGACCAGCCCACCACGCGGCGCGAGTACAGGTCCAGCACCACGGCCAGATACAGCCAACCGGCATCGGTGCGGATGTAGGTGATGTCCGAGACCCAAGCGCGGTCGGGCTGGTTCACATCGAAGCGTCGCTCCAGCACGTTGGGGGCAACCGGCAAGTCATGCCGGCTGTGCGTGGTGGCGACGAACTTCGGTCGCCAGCGCGGGCGCAGTTGCGCAGCTCGCATCAGCGTCCGCACCCGGTAACGCCCGATTCGTTCGCCCTGAGCCCGCAGCGCGTGCATCACGCGCCGGCTGCCATAGCTTTGGCCGCTGGCGGCAAATGCCGCTCGAACACGCACCTCCTGGCGCAGCTTCGCTGCGCTGGGCTGCGCATGGCGATGCGCGTAATAGCCTGAACGACTCACCCCCAGCGCGCGGCAGGCCGCGCTCACAGCAACAGCCTTCTTCTGCAACGCAGCCACCGCGTGATACTTCACTTCAGTGCCCGGGCGAAGAAGGCCGAAGCCTTTTTTAGGATGTCGTTGTCCTCCTGCAGCCGGCGCACCTGCGCTTCCAACTCACGAATGCGCTGCTGCTCGGCCGTCAACGGCTTGCCAATCCCAGCCCCGCCAGCCATCTCGGCTTCGTATTGCGCAACCCAGCGCCTGACCGCCGTCTCGCCCAGACTCAGGCTGCGGCACACCTCGCTGACTGACCGTCCTTGGTCCTTGACCATGCGCGCAACTTCCAGCTTGAAGCTCGCGTCAAACTGCCTTCTCTCTCTTGCCATGCCTTTTTCCTCATCGATTCGGATTGTCCTCCTATCGACTTGTCCGAGGAAATTGGACCACTACAGAAACCCCAGATGGACCACAAGAAAAAAACCTAAGCCCGCAAGAACAACCAAACCGTCAACACAACCCCAACAAAAACCACAAACCCCCGCAACACCTTCTCCGGCAGCCGGTGCAGCAACCAAGCCCCAGCAAACCCACCCGCCACACCACCCATCCCCAGCGCCAGCACAGCCGCCCAATTCACCTGAGACGAAAACGCAAACACCGCCACCGCAGACGCATTCATCGTCATGGCGAGCACGTTCTTGGTCGCCCCCGCCATGCGCACCTGCTGCCCCGCGACAGTCAGCGCCGCAAGCATCAGAAACCCGATCCCGCCGCCAAAGTAGCCACCATAGATGGCGATACCAAATTGAATCGCCGTCAGCGTCGTGGTCGACATGCCCGCCGCCGCATGCAGCGGCTTGCGCCGAAAGCTCCCCCACGCAAATACGCTGGTCGCAAACAACACCAGATACGGCACCAGCCGCGCAAAGAACGACGGCGGCGTTGCCAGCAGCAACAGCGCCCCCAGCACACCGCCGATCAGGCTGACGACGATCAGCTGCTTGAGCGACAGATGATGCTTGCCCGCATCGACCCCACCCGCCAGCTTGCGCCCCGCAATCGACGAGGTGATCTGGCTGGGGAACAGCGCGATCGTCGAGGTCATGTTGGCCGCCAGCGGATTGAGCCCCGCCAGCAGCAGCGCCGGAAAGGTGATGAACGACCCGCCGCCGGCCAGGGCATTCTGCGCGCCGGCATAGACGCCGGCCGCTGCGACGAGCAAGGCAGTGGAGAAGGGGAGCGTGGTCATGGTGCGTTCTTGGGGGCGCGGTGGGTGGCGCAACGGGCAAATGAATCGCGCATGGTAATGGAAGCGCTACGCCGGCGCTGGTGAGGGCGCGGACTAGCGCGGCGGGGTGCCGGCGCCGTGCCGTCGCAACCACGCCTCCACCACCTCGAATGCGCCTTGCACCAGCAGCGCCAGCACGGCGGCGGGAATGGCGCCGGCCAGCAGCGTGGCGCTGTCGTTCAACGCCAGCCCGGTGGCGATGCGCTCGCCATAGCCGCCCGCGCCGATGAATGCGGCGATGGTCGCCGTGCCCACGCTGATCACGGCGGCGGTCTTGATGCCGGCCAGGATCACGGGCAGCGCCAGCGGCAGGTCGACCACGCGCGTGCGTTGCCACGGCGTGAAGCCGAGTGCCAGCGCCGCATCGCGCAGGCCGTCGGGCACCTGCTCCAGGCCGACGATGGTGTTGCGCACGATCGGCAACAGCGCGTACAGCGCCAGCGCGATCAACGCCGGCACCACACCGATCGACCCGACCAGCGGAATCAACATCGCCAGCAGCGCCAGCGATGGGATCGTCTGCAGCACGCCCACCACCGCCAGGATCGGTTGCTTGACCCGCCGCCGCGCCGCCAGCAGGCCCAGCGGCATGCCCAGCAGCACGGCCACGCCGGTCGAGATGCCCACCAGCGCCAGGTGTTGCTGCGTCAGGCGCCACAGGCCGTCGGTCAATCGATTGAAGAACGCGCGCGAGGGCGAATCGGCTGCGGATGCCTTGCCATGCCCGGCCAGGAACTGCTGGGCGACGCGCGCGAAGGTCTGACCCTCCAGCTCCACCGCCGCGTTCATCGCCACCATGTCGTCGCGGTGGATGCGGCCAGCGAGCGCGGTGATGGCCTGCCATTGCGCGGGGTGCCGCTGCGGTACGTCGAGCCGGTACAGCACCACCGCGTCATAGCGCGGGAAGACGTGTGCGGTGTCGTCGAGCACGCGCAGGTGTTCGCGGGCGATCTTGGCATCGGTGGAGTAGATGTCGATGACATCGGTCTGGCCGGCGCGCAGCGCGTCGTAGGCGACGCCGTGGTCGAGGCCGGTCGGCTGTTGCTGCAGTTGGTAGCGCGCGGCCACCGCCGGCCAGCCATCCGCGCGGCCGAGGAACTCGTGCGACAGGCCCAGCCGCAGTGCCGGGTGCGCGGCCAGGTCGGCCAGTGTGCGGATGTGCTCGCGCTCGGCATCGGCCTCGCGCATGGCGAGCGCGTACGTGTCTTCAAAGCCGAACGGCACGCCGGCCGCCAGCCCCATCGGCGCGAGCACACGGTTCACCTCGGCCAGCAGCGCGGCCTGGTCCGGGTTGGCGGCCTGCGCGGCGGGAAGGTGGAGGATCTCGGCGGCGATGGTGCCGAGGTAATCAGGGTAGGCGTCGATGCTGCCGTTCTTGAGCGCGGCGAACACGATGGCGGTGTTGCCCAGGCCCGGCACATGTTCGGCGGGCCCGAGCGGCGCAGCGCGCTGCGTCAGGACTTCGCCCAGGACGTATGACTCGGTAAAGCGCTTGGAGCCAAACCGGAGAGGTGAATCCGGCAGCGGCTGCGCGGCCGCCACGGCGAGGGCCGGCAGCCCGCACGTCAGCCAGCCCAGCACGATCCAGGCAAGTATGTGCCGGAGAAGGGGGCTACGGATCAGTCGCCGTGTATCCAAAGTTCGTTGAGGTCGGTCAGGCCCCAGTCGCGGGGTTCTTCTCGCGAGACAATCTGGTCGCCGGTCTGCGCCAGGTCGATCACCTCGGGCGCAATGCGCGTGCCCGACGATATGGAGAAGAATACCTTGACCGTGGGCGTGAGCAACGCGCCCGGCGCGTGCTGCATGACCACCGCCAGCCGCCCCGAGCGCAGCCGCACCAGCGAGCCGACCGGGTAGATGCCCACGCTCTTGACGAAGGCGTTGAACACGCCCGGGTCGAAATGGTTGCCGCGCCATTCCACCATGCGCTGCACGGCATAGGCGGCTTCCCACGCCTTCTTGTAGGGCCGGTCGGAGGTGACGGCGTCGTACACGTCGCAGATGGCGCCCATGCGCGCGAACAGCGAGATGCCTTCGCCCGCGAGCTTGTGCGGATAGCCAGTGCCGTCCATGCGCTCGTGATGGTGCAGGCAGACGTCGAGCGCAATTTCGCTGATGCTGGCATCGCCCACCAGGACGTCGTAGCCGGCCTGCGGGTGGGCGACGACGTGGCGGAATTCATCGGCGGTGAGCGCCCCCGGCTTGTTCAGCACCTCGGGCGGAATGGCGATCTTGCCAATGTCGTGCAGCAGCCCGGCCAGGCCGGCGTCGCGCACTTCGTCATCGGACAGGCCGAGCTGGCGGCCGAGCGACACCATCAGCGCGCATACGGCCACCGAGTGCAGGAAGGTGTAGCGATCCTTGGTTTTCAGGCGCGCGAGGCTGACCAGCGCGCTCGGGTGGCGGTCGACCGAGCCCGAGATGGCTTCGACCAGCGGCAGGGCGTCACGCGCCTCGATGATGCGGCCCATGCGCGCGTCGGCAAACATGGCCTGCACGGCCACACCCGCCTTGTCGATGATGCGCGCGGCGCGGTGCATCTCTTCATGCAGCGTGGCCGGGCGCGGCGCGATGGCCGTCTCTGGCTGTGACGGCGGCGCCAAGGGGGAGCTGGCCACGGGGGCTGCGCCAGCCGCCACATCCTTGCCGCGCGCGATGTCGATCCAGACCTCGCGCACGCCGCTTGCGCGTACGCGGCGCAGCTGCTCCGCATCTTCAATGCGAAAACGGGCCCGCCAGAACGGATGGTCCAGCCAGGAGCCGACAAATTCCTCCAGGTACATGCCGACCCGCAGGTGTTCGATTGCGATGCGCTTGCGCATGGTGATTGGTCAGACGATCGGGGGGGGCTTGGCCGGCGTTTCGCGCAAGGGATCCTGCCAAGCCAATCAATGCTCTCTTACCTATCGGACGAGACGGCCCGGGCTTGAGTCAGGGGATGCCCGGAATCACAGTGTGTGGCTGGGCCGGTGGTCGGGCGCGGAGGCGGGGGGGCGGGGAGCGAACGCCCAACGCGCTGGCAGAAAAAAAGGCGGCCGGGGGAACGGCCGCCTCAGCAATCCGGCACCTGCGCCCATCGGGGCGCCCGGCAACGGAGGAGGGAGACTGGTGGCGGGGTGACCCGCGACGGCTCACTGACCGTTGGTGTACGGGTCGGCTTGGCGCGCGGCACCGTCGGTGTACGGATCGGCTTGGCGCAGGGCGCCATCGGTGTACGGGTCAGCCTTGCGCAGGGCGCCGTCGGTGTACGGATCGGCCTTGGTGATGGCTTGGCCGTTGGTGTACGGGTCCGACTGCTGCACGCCGGCGGCGAAGGCCGGAACGGCGGCGATGGCGATCAGGGAAGCGAGAATGAGGCTCTTGGTGTTCATCATGGACTCCTATCGGGGAAGAGCGCTGCCGCTGGGCGGTTGGGGTTCGCTGCAGTGCGGTAGCGCGATGACGTAAGCTTAGTCGTTGCTCGGTCAGGTAAAAAGCCGATCTATTAAACTCTTTGTTCAAAAAACACGAACAATTGTGACCCCCCAGGCACTGGGTTTTGCGGCCAAGTCATTGATCTGAAACATCAATGTGTTCTCCGGGATAACCCTTAGGAGAAAGTTCTGACCGTCGCACTGCAGGAAAAATTCAGCGACAAGCGGTCGCGGTCTGTTGCATTGCATTACAGCGAATCGGAGAAATGCCCGCGTAAACACGCGTTGTTCGGCCTAAACCTTCGGTCCGGATGGTCGTTGAATGGGGATACGGGCGGTGCCCAGCCGCCCTTCGCAGCAAGGAAGGTCACCATGTCCATCACCTCCGGTTCCATCGCGCGTTTCGAGATCGACGGCGTCGCGTATCAAGCCCGACTCTTCGCCATGCCGTTCCACGTGCCGGAGAACGGACGCGTGCGTGCCCACGCGGTCGGGCGGCCGGAGATGCCGTTTGGTGGTGTGCACGTGCTGGCCCAATGGCTGCAGGCGCGCAGCCTGCCCGAGGGCGTGGGGCTGGTGATGGCCGACCGGCTGTTCTCGCACGGGGCGGTGTCGCAGTGGTCGGGCGCCGACGGTGCGCGCGCGGCCAAGGTGCTGTCGCAGGTGGCGCTCGGCCAGAAGAGCAGCCACCGCCTGTGGCGCCAGACCGCCGCGGGCGGCTTCCGCGATGAAACCGCGTTCTTCCTGGGGGCGGCGTTCGTGCCGAGCGATGCGTTGGTGGACGACGTCCGCCTGCTGGGCGAGCTGATTCCGGCCTCCGAATGGGCCAGCGTGGCGCATGCAGCATCCACCATGATGGGCCTGCACCTGTATCGCCCGGAAGAACCGGAAACGCTGGTCGACTGCACGCTTCTGGCGCCGGCCTGGACCGAAACCGCGGTCGAACGCGCCGACGGCTACCGCGCGCTGACCCTGTTGCATTCCTTTGCCGAAGACGACGAAGACATCCACGTCGACATCGAGCTGCTGCCGCCGGGCCAGGTGGTGCTGCAGGTGGAGTCGTGCTCGATACGCTTCTCGGCGCGCTTCGACCCGGCGCTGCTCGGCCACGACATGACCGATGCGCTGCTGCGGGATGCGCTCGCGCTGCAGCACGGGCATACCGCCAACAACCTGCACTGATCCGGGCGGATCAGCGCAGCCTTCCCCTTACTTGGCCGGCCCGTTCCACGGATAGGCCAGCCACGCGTCAAAACGCGTGGCAAATTCACCGCTTTCCATGGTCTGCCGCAGCCACTGATCGACGAAGTTCTTGAACACCACGTCGCGCGGCAGCAGGTAGGCCTTCTCCGAGAAATCGAACGGCGCGTCCGGATGCACGGCGCACAGCTCCGGATGCAGCTTCTGCTGCAGGCGGGTCTCGACCGCATCGGTCATCATCAGGTCGGCGCGGCCGTCGATGATCTCGTCGAAGATCGTCACGTTGTCCGGATACACGCGGATCTGCGCCTGCTTCAGATGTTCGCGCGCGAATTTCTCATTGGTGCCGCCGGGGTTGACCACGGTGAGCACGTTCGGCTGGTCGATCTGCGCCAGCGTCTGGTATTTGGCCTGGTTCTCGCAGCGGGTGATCGGCGTCTTGCCGTCGCGTTGATAGGGCACGGAATAGAACGCCTTCTTCTGCCGCTCCAGCGTCACCGAGATGCCGCTCATGGCGATGTCGAAGCGGTTGTCGCCAAAGTCGCGCATCAGCGTCGACCAGGTGGTCGGCACCACTTCCAGCTTCACGCCGAGCGCTTTCGCCAGGCGCTCGCCCATCTCCACGTCCAGGCCGATGAAGCGGCCGTCGGTGGGGTTCTTGAAGCTGAAGGGCTTGTAGTCGCCGGTGGAGCCGACGCGCAGCGTGCCGCGCGCAAGGATCTCGTCGAGGCGGTTGGTGGTCTGCGCCAGGGCTGGCGCGGCGACACAGGCGCACAGCAGCAGGGCGCTGGTGCGGATGATGCGGTTGAACATAACGACCCCCGTCTATGAAAAAGGCAAGGGCGCGGTCCTCTGCGGTGCCGCGCCCCTGTGATGCTAGCTGGTCTTATTGGCCAGCGGACTTATTCCACTGCAACGCGTTCATCACCACCATCGACATCGCCTCGACGCCGGTCTTGATGGACGGCTCCGGCACCGGCGCGAACAGCGGCGAATGGTTGGTCGGCAGCGGCTTGGCGCCCGGCTTGAGCGCGGCGAAGAACTGCTGCGGCTCGTTCACGCCGATGAAGAAGAACATCGACGGAATGCCGGTATCGACAAACGCCGAGAAGTCTTCGCTGGCGGTGATGGGGGGCACGCGCATCACGCGCTCGCCGCCAAACGCCGTCTTGAGCATCGCTTCGGTACGGGCCACCACGGCCGGGTCGTTGTTGACGGCCTTGCCGCCCTCGGTGAGCTTGATGTCGGCATCCGGCGCGCCCGACATCTCCGTCACAGCCTTGGCCGTGCGGCGGATGCCGTCCAGCATCTTCTGCCGCACCGCCGGCTTGTACGAGCGAATCGTGCCGCGCAGGGTCACGCTGTCGGGGATGATGTTCTCGGCGCTGCCGCCCTGGATGGCGCCGATGCTGACCACGCCGAACTCCTGCGGGTCTTTCTCGCGGCTGATCACGCTCTGCAGGTCGACCACGAAGCGCGCGGCCATCATCACCGGGTCGATGGTCTTGTCGGGCGCCGAGCCGTGGCCGCCGCGGCCCTTGAAGGTGATCTCCAGCCCGTCGGAGTTGGACGTGATCGGGCCGCTGTTGAACACGATCGAGCCATACGGGCCGGGGCCGGTGTGCAGCGCAAATGCGTAGTCGGGCTTGGGGAAGCGTTTGAACAGGCCATCGTCGAGCATGCTCTGCGCGCCGGCCACGGCTTCCTCGGCCGGCTGCGCGATGAACATCAGCGTGCCGTGCCAGCGGTCCTTGAGCGAGACCAGCGTCTTGGCGGTACCGACCCACGCCGTCATGTGCACGTCATGCCCGCAGCTGTGCGCCACGGCCACGTCCTCGCCCTTCCATTGCGTGCGCGCGTGGCTGGCGTAGGGCAGGCGGGTCTTCTCCTCCATCGGCAGCGCGTCCAGCTCGGTGCGCACCAGGATGGTGGGCCCAGGGCCGTTGCGGTAGACCGCCACCACGCCGGTCTTGGCCACGTGTTCCGTCACCTCGAAACCGATCTTGCGCATCTCGGCGGCCAGCTTGGCGGCGGTGCGCGTTTCCTGGAAGGCGAGTTCCGGGTGGGCGTGCAGGTCTTTGTAGAGCGCGTCGAGGTGCGGGTACTCCGCATTCACGGCGGCCTCGACTGCCGGCTTGGTGGCCCCTACGTCGATGCTGCCGCCGGCGGCCGCTGCGGCCGGTGCCGGGCTCGATGCACCGTTGGGCGTAAAGGGAATCTGCGCGAAAGCCGGCAATGCGGCGCCGGCCATCAACCAGGCGAGCGCGGTCTGCTTCAACCGGATGGGGCGATGGGTCATGCTGTCTCCTTGCGTCTTATTTTGGCGATGGAACATCGTTGCTCGGTCAAGCGATTTGATTATGCCTGCTGCCACGGGTGTGCAGGCTTCGGGGCATCCCGGATCTGGGGGCGTTTCGATGGGGTGCGGGAGCGCCGCCCCGCTTGGCACCGGTCGGGGGCTCTCCTAGACTGGGCTGGGTGTGCCGCTTCCAGGGATCGCAACGCGGAATGGATCCGATGTCCTGTCTACAGCTCGCGTTTCGCGATGCCCCGCCGGGGGATGAGGCGATCCAAGCCGCGCTTGAAGCAGCGCAATTGGTGTTGGTGCGCAGCGGCGTGTCGCCGCGTGAGGCGTTCGTGGCCTACCAGGCGTTCGCCTGTGGAAATGGCTGCCCTGACTCGCTGGCGCTGACTTTCGCCCGCGCCGAGGCCGAGGCGATGGATACGCTGGCCGCGCATGGTTATGCGCGCTACGGCACGGTCAGCCTGGCGGTGCTGTAGCGCCCGCCGAGGCTGTCTCGGGATCAAACCTCCGCCGTCTTCCCGCCCAGCCGCCGCGCCGTTTCGGACACGTGGCGGTGGATGCGCGCAAGAAAATCGATCTCCGCAGCCCGCGTGGGCGAGTGTCCCAGCGCTTGCGACAGGTGCGTCGCCACGAACGACGACTGCGGCGCCAGCATGCTGATCAGGCGCAGCACCTCGCGGCGGGCCTGGGCGGCGTCGTAGCCGAGGTGGTCAGCCAGCGCGAGCAGCGCGTCCTGGTCGATGGCGTCATAGCGGGCCTGCGCGTCGGGCGCGCGTTCGCCGTCGAGCGCCGACAGCGCATCGGCATCCCATTCATTGGCATAGACGGCGGCGCAGAACAGGTGATCGTGTGCCGCCAGCCGGATGCCGTCCGCACCGATGTGGAAGTGCAGCGTGCCCGCCGACGCGTTGCGCCCGCCGATCAGCAGGCAGAACACCATCCAGCGGAACAGCGAGGCCGTGGCGGCGGTCGGGTCCGCACACAGGCGCGCGCACTGGGCAACCTGCTCGACGGTGATCGGCAGGAAGCGATGCTGCGGAGAGAGCCCCAGCAACTGCACCGCGGAGACCACGTAGCGCGCTTGGATGAGCGCGGTGTCATCGCTCTTGCAGCGCAGCGTGCGGTCCAGGCGCTGCACCACCGCGGCCGTTTCCGGAAACTGGCGCAGGCCGATGAACGGCGTCTCCAGCCCGATGCTGCGCGCCAGCAGCGTGGCCCAGCAATGGTTGATGATGGCGTAGGGCAGGCGGGCGCCTTCATCCAGATCCAGCCGGACGAAGTGGCTCGACTGCGCGGCATTGGTGGGCGCGGCAAAACGGCCGAGCCACATGGAGACCGGCAGGCCGTTGGACGCCAGGAAGGGCAGGCGGATGGCGTCGGCGTCGGTTTCGGATTTGGCTCCGCCGGCCACGCCGTAGCGGGCGCGCGGCTCGGCCACGCGCAGCGCAGCGGACTGACGCGGCCGCCCGATGGTCTGCTGGAACTGCAGCACCAAGTCGCGCTCGGTCAGGCCATCAGCCTGGCCATAGAGCGGCTTGTGGCCGATGGGCACCAGCGAGAGCGGGCCATCCAGGTGCGGCGCGCGCGCGGCGAGGTGATCGAGCGCGGCCTCCGCCGCCTTGGGCGCCTCGCGGGCGGGTTCGGGTAGCAGGTATTCGAAGAAGTTGCGTACCGGCTGCGCTTTGGCCGTATCGGCAATGTCGCCGTCGGCGCGTTGCAGCGTGGGGGTCAGGTCAAAGCCCTGGTGCGAGGCCTGCCAGCGAGGGTCGTAACAGAACGCCCAACCGCCGCGGCCGCATGACAGATGACCGATCAGGTGCTTGTTCAGGTAGACGTCCAGCATGCGCGTATCCAACGAGTTTGACTGGAGCGTGCGTGGTCGGCCGTGCAGCGGTGGTGCCGCTTGCAATCGGGAGTGGCCGCTTGGTCATTGGCGACTCCCTTGCACGCCCCTTATCGACCGAGGGCCCGAGCATAACAAAGAAAATCCAGAGAAAACCCAGGAAAATCGCGTTTCGGTGATGCAGGTTTCTGAAATCGGATTATCGATCCATTAAATACGCTGCTGCCGGAAGTGATTTCTATCTTTTCTAATTCTGGATTTATTGTTTTTTAGTGCTCGCCGACGTGCGCGGCCGTTGAAGCTTTTGCTGGCGGCCGCGCACGAGGTGGCATTTCTACACGCGGCTGGCTCAACGCATGCGCTGCATCAGATTGTCGCGCTGCACGAATTGGTGCCACAACGCGCCCAACACATGCAGGCCGACAATGAAATACACCGCATTGCCGACAAATTCGTGTGCGGATTTAAGCGTCGACTTCAAATCGGGATTTTCCGCAACCAGGCGCGGCAGGGTCCAGCCCAGGAAGGCGACGTCCCGGCCGCCGGCCTGGACGAACAGGATGCCGCTGATCGGCATCAGGAACATGATGGCGTACAGCGCCAGATGGACAAGCTTCGCGCTGCCAACCTGCCAGGCCGGACCGGACTCCGCCGGGGCCTGGTAGCGCCAGCGCGCCCAGACGCGCACGCAAGCGAACAGCAGGATGAACTGCCCCAGCATCATGTGGATGGCGGTGAACTGGCCGCGCGCGTCGGAGCCCTTGGGCAGGGTGCCCTTGTACTCGATGGCAGCCAGCGCGCCAGCGAACAGCAGGAACATCAGCCAGTGCAGCGCGATGGACGCGCGCGCGTAGCGCTCGGGTGATGGGGTCATGAAAACCTCTTGTGGGTGGTTGGGGAGGCAACCACCGTACTCTAACCGCGCATCACCCGGTTTGATCTCGCCCGGGGCGGCGGGAGAGGTTTACGCAATGTTTCAAATCAGCGGCCGGGGCGCAAAAGCGAATCCTTCTCGTTCTTGCTGCCGTTCGCGCTGAGGCTCGCTTTCTTGCCGGGTGCCAGCACCCCGGTCGAGAGCGAGGTGCCCAGCAGGATCACCGCGCAGCCGATCAACATGTTGAGCGTGAGCTGCTCACCCAGGAACAGGATGCCCCACAGCACACCGAACACCGGGATCAGGAAGGTGACCGACACCGCGCGCGTCGGCCCCACGTGCGCCACCAGGCGGAAGAACAGAATGTAAGCAATGCCGGTGCAGGCGATGCCCAGGCCGACCACGTGCAGCCACACCCCGCCGGTGGGCGTGTGCGCGGGCCATAGCCACACGGCCAGCGGCGCCAGCACGATGGTCGCGCCCACCTGGCTGCCGGTGGCCACCGCCAGGGGCGGCACGCCGGTCAGGTGGCGCTTGGTGTAGCTGCTGGCCAGGCCGTACAGCACCGTGGCCGACAGCGCTGCCGCCACGGCCAGGCTGCCCTGCTTGGCATCGAGGGCCGACGAGCCGCCCACCAATACGATCACGCCAATGAAGCCGATCGCCAGCCCCACCACGCGCCACGACGACATCCGCTCGCCCAGCCAGAAGAACGCGACGATGGCCGCGAACAGCGGCGCGGCGGCATTCAGCACGGAGGTGAAGCCGGCCGTGAGCGTCAGCTCGGCATAGGCGAACAGCGAGAACGGGATGGCCGAGTTCAGCACGCCCACCGCCAGCAGATGCGGCCAGTGCGCACGCAGCGCGCCCAGACCGCCCAGACCGCCGCGCAGCGCCAGCACCGGCAGCAGGAAGCACGAGGCGATCGCCACGCGCAGCGCGATCAGCGCCACCGGCCCGAACTGCGGCGCGGCCACGCGCATGAAGAGGAAGGAGCCGCCCCAGAGGGCAGCGAGGGTGAGCAGTTCAATGACATCGGAGCGGCGCATCGGTGAGTCTCGTCGTTATGGTTGTGTGAGGAAGGCCGACCCGTCGTCGGCCACCGTGCAGGAATGGCGGACGGTATTGTCCGCGCAGTTGCCGATTCATGCAGGCGCGAGCGCCAGCGTAGCTTGGCGAGGATCATCCGCCATCGGCAGCCGCTCGCCCACCTGCGCAGGATGACCCTCGAGTCGCAGCAGCGCGGCCTTGCGCGGCAGGCCACCCGCATAGCCGGTGAGCGAACCGTCCGCGCCGACCACACGGTGGCACGGGATGGCGATCGAGATCGGGTTGCGGCCGACCGCCGTGCCCACGGCGCGCGCATGTTCGCGCGTCATGCCCAGGCGCGCGGTGACCTGTCCATACGTGCAGCGCTCGCCGAAGGGGATTGCGCACAGCAGGTGCCAGACGTCCTGCTGGAACGGCGTGCCGGCGGGCGCCATCGGCAGGTCGAACACGCGCAGCCGGCCGGCAAAGTACGCCTCGAACTGCGCCCGCGCTTCACGCACGACAGCGACGTCGGCGCCGGGCAGCATGCCACGCGCGTTCACCGGAATGGTCTTCTGGCCGGTGAAGAACGCGCCGGTCAGGTGAGTGTCGGTAGCGATCAGCAGCAGGTTGCCGAGCGGGCAGGCGAAGGTGTGTTGATACATGGTGATCAGATGGCAGAGGAGAGCGCTTCGTCACGGTGCCACAGGTGCATCGCGGCGTAGGCGCGCCAGGGTGCCCAGGGCTCCGCGCGTTCGACCATGGCGCGGCGCGTGGGCAGGGCGCCGCCGGCGTCGGCCAGACGCTTGCGCAGCACGTAGTCGCCCAGCGGAAAGGCATTCGGCCAGCCGAGCGCGCGCATGGCGACGTACTGCGCCGTCCATTCGCCGACGCCGGGCAGCGCCTGCAGGGCGGCAAGCGTGGGCGCGAGCGGCACCAGTGGTTCGAGCCGCAGCCGGCCGGCATCGATGGCGCGCGCCAGCTCCACCACGGCGACGGCGCGGCTCGCCTGCAGGCCAGTGTCGGCGCACAGGGCCTGCGGCTCCACCGCCGCCAATGTCGCCGCGGTTGGGAACGTCATCGACAAGCCTAAACCTTCATGCGGTTGCGCCAGCGGCGTGCCATACGCCGCGGTCATGCGCGCCAGGATGCGCCGCGCCTGCGCGAGCGAAATCACCTGCCCGGCGATGGCGCGCACGGCGATCTCGAAGCCGTCTACCGCACCGGGTACGCGTAGCCCAGGCGTGCTGGCGGCGAGCGTGCCGAGATGCGCGTCGACCAGGTCGGGCCGGCAGTCGAGATCGAACAGGCGGCGTGCGCGGGCCAGCACGGGGGGCATCGCATGCAGCAGGCTGGCCGACAGCGTGAGCGCGATGGCATGGCGTTGCGGCAGGTCGCGCGCGTGCAGCCAGCCGGTGTGCTGCCGGCCGCCGTAGTCGACGGTGATGGTGCGCGCGTAGCTGTGCGCATCGACCACCTCCACGCTGTCGACGGCGCGGGCGCGCAGGAAATCGAGCAAGGCGCTCCACGCGAAGGGCGGGCGGTAGCCGAGCGTGAGCGTGGGGCCGTCGTCGGTGCGTGGCGTGGCGGCGGCGCGGGCGCGCAGGCGGGTCGGGGCAAAGCCATAGTGCTCGGCGAACCCGCTGTTCAGCCGCCGCACGCTGCCAAAGCCTGCTGCAAAGGCGATGTCGCCGACCGGCATGGCGGTATCCGTCAGCAGCCGCTTGGCGAGCAGCAGGCGCTGCGTCTGCGCATAATCCACGGGCGAGACGTCGAACTCGGCGCGGAAGATGCGCCGCAGGTGGCGGTCGGTCACGCCCACGGCGGCGGCCAGCGCCGTCAAGTCGTGTCGGTCATCCTGCTGCAGGAAGCCTTCGTCGATCATGCGCGCGGCGGCGCGAGCGAGGTTGGACGACATCTCGGCCAGGCTGTGCCCGGGCGCCAGCTCGGGCCGGCAGCGCAGGCACGGGCGGAAGCCCGCGCGCTCGGCCGCGGCGGCGGTGGCGAAGAAGCGGCAGTTCTTCTGCTGCGGCGTGCGCACCGCGCAGATCGGCCGGCAATAGACGCCGGTGGAGGTGACGCCGACGAAGAACCAGCCGTCGAAGCGCCGGTCGCGCGATTGCACGGCGTGGTAGCAGGCGTCGTGGTCGAGGTGCATGGTGGTGGGCCGGGTCAACAGACCCTTGGGATTCGCGGGCCAGTTTAGTCCTGGCGGACCGGGCGTGTTGGCCGGATTCGGACATCTGCCTATGCCGCGTCAAGCAACGTCGCGTGCACAATGACACGCGACATTCACTCCGGGGGGAACACGCATGTCCAAGACCATTGTCATCACCGGCGGCAGCCGGGGTATCGGCCGCGCCACGGCGGTGCTGTGTGCCCAGCGCGGCTGGTCGGTCGCGCTCCAGTATCGCGGCAACCGGCAGGCGGCGGAGGAGACCGTCGGCCTAGTCGAGCAGGCTGGCGGGCACGCGCTGGCGGTGCAGGGCGACGTGTCCAGCGACGAGGATGTGATCGCCCTGTTCGAGGCGGCGCAGGGGCGGTTTGGTGCGCTGCATGGCGTGGTGAACAACGCCGGCATCGTGGCCGAGGCACAGGACGTGGCCGACATGACCACGCACCGGCTGCGCACCATGTTCGATACCAATATCCTCGGCGCCTTCCTGGTGGCGCGCGAGGCGGCGCGGCGGCTGTCGACGGCGCGTGGCGGGGCGGGTGGGTCGCTGGTGAATGTGTCGTCGGCGGCGGCGCGGCTCGGGTCGCCGCATGAGTACGTGGACTATGCCGCCTCCAAGGGCGCGGTCGACACCATGACGCTCGGGCTGGCCCGCGAACTCGGGCGCGAGGGCGTGCGTGTGAACGCGGTGCGCCCCGGCCTGATCGAGACCGGTATCCATGCCTCGGGCGGCCAGCCGGACCGCGCCCAGCGGCTGGGCGCCGCGACGCCGATGGGCCGGCCCGGCACGGCCGAGGAGGTGGCCGAGACCATCGTCTGGCTGCTGTCGGATGCGGCGTCGTATGTGTCGGGGGCGCTGCTGGACTGTTCCGGTGGACGTTAGCTTTGCTTCACATTGTCTCCACAATGTCAATCCATCGATCGGGTCTCCCAAAACGTGGGGATGCGTTGTATCCGTACCTTTCTTAGTATCCCCTTGCGCGATGTCCCGTGGCCACCCGGCCCGGGGACCGCGCAGCCGGCGTGCGCCGCTAGAAACGCGCCCGGCTGACATTCATCGATTACGGGACATCGCGAGCATTCGCGGACCGAACAGGGGGTTTTCATGAAAGCAGGACAAGCCAGCCGCGCGTTGCGCGTGGCTCCGGTCGTCACGGCCGTTGCGTTGGGCGTTGCCGCGTTGGTGGCAGGTTGCGGCGGATCAGACAGTTCCAGCAGCACGGCCACGCCGGCCGCCGCTACGCTTTCCGGCACTGCCGCCACCGGCAGTGCGCTGGCCAACGCCAACGTTGCCGTGACCGACAGCGCCGGCAATTCGCCGTGCGTGGAAACCACCATCACGACCACCGCGCTGGGCTCCTACACCTGTACGCTGAAGTCGGGCGAGACGGCGCCGTTCTTCGTGGTCGTGACCGACCCGACCGGCAACACCGCACCGCTGGTCAGCGTGACGACCACCACGCCGCCGGCCGGCACGCCGCTCACACTGAATGCCACGCCGCTGACCACCGCCATCGTGGCGCAGCTCTCGCCGGACGGCAATCCGCTGACGCTGGTGGCTTCCAAGACGGTGGATGCGACCGCGCTCAAGACCATCACCGCGAATGTGGTCGCGCAGCTGGCCTCGGTGCTGCAGGCCATTGGCGCACCGGCCAACTACGACCCGTTCTTGACGTCCATCTCCGCAGGCACGGCATCGTCCACCGGCAATACCGCCGACCAGGTGCTGGACATCGTGAAGGTGACGAAGGACCCGAGCTCGGGCCAGCAGATGTTGTCCACGGTGGACGGCACGCCGACGCCGCTGGCCACCTCCACCAGCGGCGGCACGCAACTGAGCGCACCCGCAGCCAATGTCTCCAGCCTGCCGCTGGGCGCTCAGGCGCTGGCGAAGGCCCTCACGGCCTGCTTTGCCCTGCCGGCTTCGCAGCGCGTGCTGGGCACGGACACCACGCTGACCGCCTCGCAGGGCGGCTGGAAGGTGACGTCCATGGCCTCGGCCTGCCAGAACATCGCATCGGATACCAGCAATGCCGGCGGCATCGCCTTCCTGCACAACGGCTACGCCTTCGGGCAGTGGATCTATGGCTTGCTCAACAGCGACACCATGACGGGCGCGAAATTCAGCGTGCCGGAGGTCATGGCGTACTACTCGGCGGCATCGGCATCGAGCGCCTCCGGGCAGGATGAAGCCGTGCTGAACATCAAGTATCTCGATGCCAACGGCAACCCCGGTAATCTCATCGTGCTGGCGCGCTACATCGCCTCCGGTGCATCGAGTGCACACGCGTCCAACTGGTGGGTGGTGGGCAACCAGCAGCCGGTGGAAGTGATCGACCGGCTGCAGGTTCGCCGGCTCGAGCAGGTCAATCCGGGCTTTACCGGCACCAGCGCCAACAGCAATAGTTACAGCCACTTCCAGACCGGCATCCAGTTCTGGGTCAATGCCAAGGGGCCGGGCAGCGTCAACGGCAATGGCAATCTGAGCTTTGCGCGCGTGACCGGGCCGGGTTTGCCCACCAGCGGCGTCGTCTATATCGCTCCGACCGGCGACAGCAACGAGCCGACCCAGGTGTACATGGACGTGAGCAACAAGACCGGTACGGTCCCTGGCACCACCCGTTGCAGCAACAATATCGCGACCTACAACTGCCCCAACTTCTGGTTTGCCCGGACGGCGGGCCTGACCGGCAGTGCCGCGACCACGCTGGCGGTCCCGCCGGGTAGCGCGAACAATCCGGTCTGGGCGCAGCCGGCGTCGGATACGCTTGATTCGACCCCTGTCACGAAGGGCGCGCGGTATCAGATCGAGCTGTTTTACGGTTCGCAGACCACGCCCGATCACGTCTACCACAAGACGTTGCTGACGGACCTGGTGCAGGCGACGCAGGTGGTGAACCTGCCGTGGAATACGCCGGGCAGCCAGACGCTGGCTGCGCTCGATCCGTCCAACAGCGGCACCAACGGCGCGCTCTCGTCGCTGAGCGTCGATTGGCTGCAAAACCAGTCGGCCCAGCAGATCGGCAGTGCCGCCGTCACGGTGGATACCCACGGGACCTACAGTGGGTCGACATTCGTGCCCAAGGGCGCGACCTCGGTGCTGATTACCCTGCCGAATTCGCAGCAGGTGCCAGCGCTGCCCAGCACCGGCACGCGCTCGCTGCTGTTCAGCTATCGCATGCTGGACAACAGCCTCAAGAGCGCGGTCTACACGTACAACTAAGCGGGGAGAGGCGCGACCCGGCCGACGTTCGTGCACGCTGTCAAGGCAGCGTGCGCAACTCGGCCGGTGCATCGCGAATCAGGGCGTGCCAGACGGCACGCCCGTTTTTGTTTACGCGTCCGCGCCCGCGCGGAAGGTATCGCACTGGCGCATGTCACCGCCGTCGAAGCCCTGGCGGAACCAGTGCATGCGCTGTTCCGAGGTGCCGTGCGTGAACGCATCCGGCGCCACGCTGCGGCCGGCGTTGCGCTGCAGGGTGTCGTCGCCGATGGCGTGGGCGGCGGTCAGGGCCTGTTCCAGATCGCCGCGTTCCAGCAGCCCGCGCTGCTGCGCATAGTGGCCCCACACGCCGGCCAGGCAGTCCGCCTGCAGCTCCAGCTTGACCGACAGCGCATTGGATACGCGCTCCGATTTGCCGGCCTGTGCGCGGCTGACCTTGTCCGACACGCCCAGCAGGTTCTGCACGTGGTGGCCGACCTCGTGCGCGACCACGTAGGCAGCGGCAAAGTCGCCCGGGGCGCCAAAGCGACGGCGCAGTTCGTCGAAGAAGCCGAGATCGAGGTAGACCTTCGCATCGGCCGGGCAGTAGAACGGCCCGACCGCCGAGGTGGCCTGGCCGCAGCCCGAGTGGATGCCCTGGCGGAACAGCACCAGCTTGGGCGACTGGTAGGCGCGGCCGGCCTGCTTGAACAGTTGCGACCAGGTGTCTTCGGTGTCGCCCAGCACGTGGGTGACCATCGACTTGCTGCGGTCGTTGTCGGTCTCGCCGGTGGGGCGGGCGGGGCCGTGCGGCGCGGTCTGCACCGGCGCGTTGTGCGATGCCTGCATCACCATGCCGAGGATTTCCAGCGGGTTCTTGCCCAGCAACAGGCCGACCACCGCCACCAGCGCGATGCCGCCCAGGCCCAGGCCCAGGCCACCGCCCCCGAAGCCGCCGCCCCCGCCTGAGGACGCGCGGTCATCCTCGACGTTCTCGCTTTCGCGCATGTCATCCCAACGCACGGTTTTCTCCTTGTCGCGTTACACCCGGTAAACTTTGCAGAGTCTACCCGGCTCGGCCGTGTCCGGGCACCGTGCTGGATGGGGCAAGTGTCTGTGTGCGCCGGCGTGACGTGGAGCGGTGCGCCTCGCGCCACGCCCAAAGCTGTCACCCATCTGTCATGCGGCCCGGACATCACGCTTGGATGCGGCGCGCGCGTCCGCTCTCTCACCCCACCTGGGTTTTTTCATGCACTCGCCTGATCCGACTTCCCCCGCTCCGCGTGAGCCTGCCGCCCCACCGGCATCGCCGTGGCGCCGCGTGGCCGATGCGCTGCGCAACCGGGTCATGCTGAGCGTGGCGGCAGCGTTGGTGGTCGCGGGCGGTGCGGCCTATGTTGGGACGGTGCGTGCGCCGTGGGCAGATCGCCCGGCGGCGCCGGCGACTGCGGCGGAGCCGGACGCGGACAACGTGCAGGCGTCGGCCGCGCGCGATCGCATGAAGGCCCGCGTGTTTTCGCAGCAGTCGCCTGCGTCCGCCAGCGCGGCGGCGCAGCACAACGCGGGCGACCGCCCGTCAGAGGCCGACGGCGACGGCACGTCACACCGGCAGGCGCGGCCGGCGCGGCGCGCACCGCACGCAGAGCCCTGGAAGTCGCACTGGTACAACGGCGGTTGACCCGCCCCTAGGCGCGCGCCGCGACGCGATCGTCGTCCAGCACGGCGCAGGCACCGATCAGCCGGTGGCGCAGTGCATCCGACGCCGGCAGGATGGGCGGGCGTGACTCGGCGCGCATGAACCCCATCTCCGCCAGCAACGCCTTGACCGGTGCCGGGTTGGGTTCGGCAAACAGCAGCGCGGCCAGCGGCGCGAGCCGGTCGGCCAGGCGCGCGGCCTCGTCGATGCGGCCGGCGCGGTGGTGCGCGACCAGCGCCAGGAACAGATCGGGCCGGATATGCGCACCGGCCAGGATGCCGCCGGTGCCGCCTTGCTGCAGGCATGCGAGCAGGGCGGCGTCATCGCCGCTGAGCACCTGCAGGCGGCCGCCGCGTAGCGCGGCGAAGTGCTCGGCCACACATTCCTTGATGGCGACCACGTTGGGAATCTCGGCCAGCATCAGCGCGGTATGCGGGGCGATGGAGACGCCCGTGCGCTTGGGCACGTTGTAGAGCACGATCGGGCGCTCGGTGCCGGCGGCGATTTGCGAGAAGTGCCAGCGCAGCCCCGCTTGCGATGGGCAGACGTAATACGGCGGCGGCACCAGGTAGCCCGCGCTCTGCCAGCGCTCGTAATGCCGCAGCTGCGAGACCATCTCGCGCGTGTCGGGCGCGCCGATGCCGATCACGAACGGCGTGCGGTTGCTGCAGGCGTCGGCAATGGTCTCGAGCACCGTGTAGCGCTCGACGTGCGAGAGCAGCGCCGCTTCGCCCGTGGTGCCGAGCGCGACGAATCCGTTCACGCCGGCATCCTGGTAATGGTGGACCAGACGCGTGAGTGCGGCGGTGTCGACCGTGCCGTGCCGGAACGGCGTCACCAGTGGAATCCAGATGCCTTCGAACATGGTGCACCTCAATGCAGTAGGACTCCGGCACGCAGTGCGCTGCGCCCGGCACGCGTGAGCGGCGTCACGCGGCCAAGCGTGGCGCGCGGCAACCCGCGCAGCAGCGCGCCGATGACGGGATCGAGATCGGCCTGCGCCAGTTCGAGTTCGACCGAAACGGTATGGCGGCGCGCATCGTGCTGCACGATGTAGAGGCCGAGCGCATCGCCCAGCAGGCGATGCAGCTGGCGCCGGAGGTCGTGCGGCGCATCCCCCGGCACCGTCACCCGCAGGCACACGTACTGGCGCGGTACGACAACCGGCAACGGCGTGGGCACGGCCGCCGGAGACGGCGGCAACAGGTGAGGGACCAACGAGGAGAGAAACAAGGATCGCGCCATGATGGAGTCGGCGACGGGCTGCATCGCCGGAACGTTGAACATGGCGACACCGTATCGGTTCGCTCGTAAAAAGCGTGAAAAAGGGTGGCGGCGGGGTGTAAAGAAAGAATAAACAGTCGCCCCGGCGGCGCTCTTCGAGCAAAAAAATGCCCTGAACATGTCAGGGCATTCGATGGCGGATGAAGGCGTCGACTAGTGCGCGGCGTCGTCGCCCTCACGCAGCTGCGTGAATTCCGCGTCGACGGTGTAAGGCTTGGCCGCCTGGATGTCACGTGTGTTCTTCTGCACGGCAATCGCACCGAACAGCGCCAGCGCGAACGACATGCCGTAGAAGCCTTTCTCGCTCAGCGCCAGCGTGGCATTGAACAGGCCCACGCACAGCAGCAGCACGGCCAGCAGCACCGAGAACCAGCTCAAGCCGTAGTAGAGCCCCGTGACGGGAATGCCCTCGGCGCGGTCGCGCACGCTCTTCTGCACGGACACCGCCGAGAACAGACCGTAAGCCAGCACGGTGAAGTAATACCCGCGCTCGTTCAACTGCATGTTGGCGTTGTACAGGCCGATCAGGAACGAAACGATGCCGATGAGCAGCGCCGCCCACGAAACAGCGACGAACGCGAATGACGGGGCCTGGAGTTGCGGCTTCATGAGTTCTCCTTGTGAGCAGGACGGCGGGGAACGCGGTGTCAGCGTTCCGGGTGCCAGCGATGCTAACGGCGGAGAATGGTTCGGAAGATTAAATGTTGGTAATACTGCGCGGTGCCTTCCGGTTGACTAGCGCTTGCCACGCAGCGCGATGATCGTCAGCGCAATGCCGCTCACGATGGCCGCCGTCAGCACGTAGTAGCTGGGGGCCAGCGTATCGCCCGTGGTGTGGATCAGCCACGTGACGATGAATGGCGCGAACCCGCCGAACAGCGTCACGCCCAGGCTGTAGCCGAGTGACAGCCCGGTCGAACGCACGCGCGTGGGGAAGATCTCCGACATCAGCGCCGGCATCGGGCCCGAATACGCGGCCTTGAAGATGCCCGACACCGCCTGCAGCACCAGCAGCGCGCCGATGGTCGGATGCGCGCGCAGCAGCGCAAACATCGGGTAGATCAGTAGGATCATCAGCACGGAGGTCGTCAGCATGATGCGGATGCGGCCGATGCGGTCCGACAGCGCGCCCATCACTGGCGAGAGCAAAAACTGCAGCCCCCCATTGAGCACCACCACGGCAAAGGATTGGGCCGCCGGCAGGTGCAGTTGCTTGACCGCGTAGGTGGGCATGTAGAGCTGCAGCACATACACCGACACAGTCGATTGGGCCACCACGCCCACCGCCAGCAGCAGGTTGATCCACTGCGATTGGAACGTAGCCTGCGGGTCAACCGTGGTCTTCTTCTGCTCGGCGAGGAACTCGGGCGTCTCGTCCAGGTGCCGGCGGATGTAGAAGCCGACCGGGCCGACCAGCAGGCCGAACACGAACGGCAGGCGCCAGCCCCAGCCCTCCAGGTCTGCCGGCGTGAGCGATGCCGTCAGCAGCGCGCCCAGGCCCGCCGCGAGGATGGTGGCGAGCCCCTGGCTGGCGAACTGCCAGCTCGCGGTGTAGCCGCGCCCGCGCGTGCTGTGCTCGACCATGAAGGCCGTCGCGCTGCCGAACTCGCCGCCCACCGCAAAGCCCTGCACGAGGCGTGCGAGCAGGATGACGACGGGCGCGATGATGCCGATCTGCTGGTAGCTCGGCATCACGGCAATCGCCAGCGTGCCGACGATCATCAGCAGGATCGACAGCGTGAGCGCCGCGCGGCGCCCTTTGCGATCCGCATAGACGCCGAGCACGATCGCGCCCACCGGCCGCGTGATGAACGACACGCCAAAGCTGCCGACCGCAAACAGCAGCGACACCCACTCGTCTGTGGCTGGAAAGAACAGCTTGCCGATCACGGGCGCGAAGAACCCGTAGACGAGAAAGTCGTACCACTCCAGCGCATTGCCGATCGACGACGAGACGATGATGCGGCGCGCGTGCGCTGCCGTGGGTGGCGCAGGACGAGCGGGTGCGGCAGAGCCTGCCGCGAGCGGGGCGGTCATGGTGAGGTTCCTTTGGCGCGGCCGGGATCGTTGTTATGGGAACTGCAGCGCGCCGCTTCGCCCTGCCACGAAGCGGTACGCCAGGGCTGGCCTAGAAACCGACCGCGTGGCCGTCGCGGCGGCTGTCGCTGGCGGCCACGTAACCGTGGTCGGCGTCGTCCGACAGGCGCCAGATGAACTGGCCCGAGCCGAAATCCATGTACGGATCGGTCACCGACTTGAGCTTGTGGCCGCGCGCTTCCAGTGTGGCGACGGTGCCCGCGTTCATGGTGGCTTCCACGTCGAGCGTGAAATCGCGGTTGACCTTCCAGCGCGGCGCATCGCACGCGGCCTGCGGCTGCTGCTTGTAATCGAGCATGCGCACCAGCGTCTGCAGGTGGCCCTGCGGCTGCATGTCGCCACCCATCACGCCAAAGCTCATCTGCGGCTTGCCGTCCTTGGTGAGGAAGGCCGGGATGATGGTGTGGAACGGCCGCTTGCCGCCCGCCACCACGTTGGCCGAGCGCGCGTCCATCGAGAAGCCGACGCCGCGGTTCTGCAGGCTGATGCCGGTGCCCGGCACCACCACGCCCGAGCCGAAGCCCATGTAGTTGGACTGGATGAACGAGACCATCATGCCGTTCTCATCCGCTGCGGTCAGGTAGACCGTGCCGCCGGCACGCGGCATGCCGAAGGTCGGCGTCTGGGCGCGGCCCATGTCGATCAGCCTGGCGCGTGCATCGAGGTAGGCGTCGTCGAGCATCTGCTCGGGCGTAACCTCCATCGAACGCGGGTCGGCCACATAGCGGTAGAGGTCGGCGAAGGCCAGCTTCATCGCCTCGATCTGCAGGTGCTGCGAATCGGCGGAGTCGACCGGCAGCGCGCCCAGGTCGAAGCGGTCGAGGATGCCGAGCGCAATCAGCGCGGCGATGCCCTGGCCGTTGGGCGGGATTTCGTGCAGGTCGTAGCCGCGGTAGCGCTTGGTGATGGGCTTGACCCACTCGGGCTGAAAGTCGCGCAGGTCTTGCGCGGTCATGGCGCCGCCGCATTCGCGCGCATAGGCGGCAATGCGCTCGGCGAGTTCACCTTCGTAGAAGTCACGGCCGCTGGTCTGGCCGATGCGGCGCAGCGTGGCGGCGGCGTCGGGCAGCTGGAACTTCTCGCCCACCTGCGGGGCGCGGCCGTGCGGCATGAAGGCCCGCGCGTAGCCGGGCTGATTCTGCAGCTCGGGAATCGCCGCGGCCCACTTGTGCGCGACGATGGGGGCGATGGTGTGGCCGCGCTCGGCAATCTCGGCGGCGGGTTCGAGCACGTCGGCAAACGGCAGCTTGCCGAAGCGCGCATGCAGCGCTGCCCAGGCGGAAACGGCGCCCGGCACCGTCACGGCGTCCCAGCCGCGCGTGGGGCGCTTCGGGTTGCCGTTTGCATCTTCGCCGTACTTGCTGCGGAAGTAGTCGAGGCTCCAGGCCTGCGGCGCGGTGCCGGAGGCGTTCAGGCCGTGGAGGCCGTTGCCGTCCCACAGGATGGCGAACGCGTCGCTGCCCAGGCCGCACGAAACGGGCTCGACGACGGTCAGCATCGCCGCCGCCGCGACGGCCGCATCGACCGCGCTGCCACCGGCCAGCAACATGCGCAGCCCGGCCTGCGCGGCCAGCGGGTGCGAGGTGGAGACCACGTTGCGCGCAAACAGCGGAATGCGCACGGTCGGGTAGGGGTTCTTCCAGTCGAAGTGGTGGGACATGGCGGGGCAGAGCGGGCGATGGGGGAGGTTTCCGACGATTATTCGCGCGTGGCGGAAATGAATAAAGCTAAAATTCGTTGGACTCAGCTTAAGAAAAACTTGAGATTCAGCCGATGAGCACCGTCCGTTTTCTGCGCACCTTCGTGGCCGTGGCGCGGCACGGGTCGCTCGCCGCCGCCGCCGAGCGCGTGGCACTCACCCAAGCGGCCGTCAGCCTGCAGATGCGCGCGCTGGAGGCCGAGCTGCGCCGCGACCTGTTCGGCCGCACCGGCCGCACCGTCACGCTCAACGCCAACGGCCGCGCGCTGCTGCCGCAGGCGGAGCATCTGCTGTCGTTGTATGACGCCATGCGCGTCGGCGATGAGGCGCAGACGGAGCTGGCCGGTGCCGTGGCCATCGGTGCGGTGGTGTCGGTGATGGGGTCGCTGGCCCATGCGGTGGCCGGGCTCAAGCAGCTGCACCCGGCGCTCGACGTCAAGCTGGTGACCGGCAAGTCGGGCGAACTGGCCGAGCAGGTGGAGACCGGTGACCTGGACGGTGCGCTGGTGGTCGAGCATCTCGAGCGCCTGCCGGCCAACTTGGCGTGGCACCCGCTTTATACAGAGCCGCTGGTGGTCGTGGCCGGCCGCCACACGCGCGGCCGCGCCGAGGAGGTCTTGCGCACGCACCCCTTCCTGCGCTTCGACCGCGCCGTGCGCACCGGCGCGCTGATCGACCGGGCCCTGCGCAAGACGCATATGGCCGTCAACGAGTTCATCGAGGTCAACTCGATCGAGGCCATCGTTGAGCTGGTGCGCCAGCAGGTGGGCGTGACACTGGTGCCGCGCCTGCGCCGCGCCAACTGGGAGAGCGATCCCGCCCTGCGCGTGCTGCCGATGCCGCCGCAGACGCCGGTGCGCACGGTGGGCATGATCGAGCGCAAATCGCACGCACGGCATGGTGTGATTCAAGCGGTACACGATGCGCTCGAAACTACACTTAACGTGTCCAGCGCCTAGACTTGAAGCATGGAAACTCGGCCAGGAGGCCGCCATGGATGCAGCCATCGAACGTTGGCGCGACGAGCTTCTCCTGCTCGGTCGCGTGCTGTTGATGCTTCTGTTTCTGATTTCCGGCTGGGGCAAGATCACCGGCTTCCAAGCCACCGTCGGCTTCATGGGCACGGTCGGCGCACCGATGCCGATGCTCGCCGCGATCATCGCCGTCATCATGGAATTTGGCGTGGGGATCGCGCTGCTGATCGGCTTCTGGACGCGGCCGCTGGCAGTGCTGATGGCGCTGTTCGTGCTCGGCGCCGCGCTCATCGCCCACACCTACTGGAACGTGGAAGGCGCGATGCAGACGGCCAACATGGTGCAGTTCTACAAGAACCTCAGCATCATGGGTGGGTTGCTTCTGCTGGCCGTGGCGGGGCCGGGGAAGTACGCGCTCCAGAAATCGTAGCGTTGCTCTGCTATCGCAGCGACCGCTGCACCAGCACCACCACCGCAAACACCCCGCACGCCACCGCAAACCAGCTGAACAGCTGCGTGCCGGCCAGCAGCGTCGCCTGCCGATCGATCTCGGCCGACAGGCTTGCCAGCCGCTGCGGCGTAAGCGCGCCGGCGGCTTGCAGGTCCGCCGTGAAGCGCGTGACATGCGCGACGATCAGCGAGCGCGATTCCACCTGCTGCGTCTGCAGCATCGTCGCCGCCAGCCCCGTGCCCACCGCCGTGGCGAACTGGCGCGCGATGTTCTTCATCTGGTAGCCGTGGGCGAAGTCTTCGCGGTCGAGGTCCAGGTAGGTCATCATCGCGATCTGGATCATCACCGTGCCCGGCGTGATGCCTTCCAGGAACGACACCGGGAAGAACGCGTAGTCCGGCGCGCCGGGCATCAGGCTGGTCGCCAGCAGCAGCGCCGCTGCCGCATAGATGGCGAAGCCGATCGCAATGACACGACGCTTGCGGAAGAAGAACGGCAGCCAGATCGTGATGACCACCGCCACCACGGTCGACACCGCGCCGCTGATCATCAGGAACAGCGTGGTGGTGCGGAACGTGAAGCCCAGCCCGCCCTGCGCGACCGCCGGGAACAGGTACGACCAGATCCCGCTCATCAGGTAGTAGATGCCGTAGAAGCCGATGCCCCACAGGTAGCGGCGGCCGTTCAGGCGCGAGATATCGAGCCATGGGTCCGGATGCGTGCGCAGGCGGTGGATGGCCAGCAGCAGTGCCGCCGCGCCGCCCAACAGCAGCAGCGGAATCGCCGGCGTATTGGTGATGCGGTTGTAGCGCAGCTCCGATAGCCCCATCAGCAAGGACAACGCGCCGATGGCCATGGCGCCTACGCCGATCCAGTCCCATTGCCCATCTTCCGGCGGCGCCTCATGCGGGCGGCGGGCGGCGCGGGTGCGCGGCTGGTGGTGCTCGGGCGGCAGCAGGAACATCGCCAGCCAAGCCACCACGGCCAGCCCCAGCTCCAGCCAGAAGATCACGCGCCACTCGCTGTATTCGAGCACCTCGGCGCAGATCCACGGCGCGATGGTAGTCAGGCCGAACAGCCCGACGCTGAACATCAGCATGGGCGGCATGCGCTCGTCCGCCTCGGCGGTCAACTGCACCAGGATGCGCGAGGCCGAGAACAGCCCGCCCGCGCCCAGGCCCTGGATGGTCCGCCCGATGATGAGCATGTCGATGCTGTTGGACTGCGCGCAGACCACGCAGCCGATGGCGAACAGCACGATGCCCACCAGCGAGAACATGCGGTAACCGATATGCGCGGCAATGCGGCCGATGGCGAGATTGGCCACCACTGCGGCCACGGCATACGCGGTGACGGCGTACAGATACGCCTGCGGATCGGCATGTACGCCGCCCTGGATATGCTGGCCGGCCACGGCCATCATCTGCGAAGAGACGAAATCGAGCCCGGTCGACAGCCCCAGCGCCAGGCCGAAAGCATGGACGCGGGCGGAAGAAAAATGCGGAAATGCCCGCAGGGAAGCCCTATGGATTTGCAGCGACATGGGGCCGAGCATAAACTTGGCCGCCCGCCCGATAAACGGCCAACGCTAGGAACACTGTCCAGTCATGCGAACAATGGAGTGGAACGATTGGGAGACCTTCTGCCGCGTGGTGGAGGCCGGCAGTTTTACCGCCGCCGCCGACGCGCTGGGCATCCCCAAATCGACCGCCAGCGCCGCCGTGTCGCGGCTGGAGGCGGCACTCGGCGTGCGCCTGCTCACGCGCACCACGCGCCAGCTGCGGCTGACCGAGGCCGGCTCGCACTTCTATGAGGACATCGCCCCGCTGTTCGAGCGCCTGCGCGAAGTCCATGCGGATACCACCGCCGCCAGCGAGACCGTCTCCGGCACGCTGCGCATTGCCGCGCCGTACGAGGTGGGCGCGCAGCACCTGACCGAGCCGGTGTGCCAGACGCTGGCGCGCTATCCGCACCTGCAGATCCAGGTGCACATCTCGTGGGAGCAGCCCGACCTGCTGGCCAGCGGCTACGACATCGTCTTCGTGATGGTGGACCAGATGCTGCCCGATTCATCACTGGTGGCACGGCGCGTGGTGCTGATCCCGCGCGGGTTGTACGCCGCGCCGTCCTTGCTGGCGGAGCGAGCGCCGCTGCAGACCCCGGCCGACCTGGTTGGCTGGCCCTGCCTGTCGGGCCCCGACGATGCGAGCTGGGCGTTCCGCCCCACCGGCGAGCCCACGGCCGAGCCGATCGAGATCCCCATCCAGCCGCGCCTGCAGACGCTCAACGCCGAGATGCGCGCGCGTGCCGCCGTGCGCGGCCTGGGCGTGGCGCGCATGGCCCGCTCGGTGGGCGACGCGGAGGTCGCGACCGGCCGCCTGGTGCGCGTGCTGCCGGATTTCGAGCTCACGCCGCTGCGCGTCTACGCGCTGATGCCCGCGCGCAAGCTGGTGCCGCGCAAGGTGCGCGTGTTTCTCGATGCGCTGGAGGCCGAGGGCGGGCTGGCCCCGGCATCGCCCGCCTAGCCGAAGGCCAGCGCCGGATGTCACAATCGGCGCTTTCCGAATCGGATTGAGTGAGGACCGGCCACCATGCGCCTGCGCCAGATCGAAGTCTTCCGCGCCGTGATGCTGGTCGGCACCGTCAGCGAGGCCGCACGCATGCTGAACGTGTCGCAGCCGGTGGTGACGCGCGTGCTGCAGCACACCGAGCTGCAGCTCGGCTTTCGCCTGTTCGACCGCACCAAGGGCCGCCTGCAGCCCACCGCCGAGGCCTTCGAGCTGTTCTCCGAGGTCGAGCGCCTCTATCAGGAGGTCGAGCGCGTGCGGCGCGTGTCGGCCAACCTGCGCCACAAGGGCGCGGGGCGCTTGCGCGTGGCGGCCACGCCGAGCCTGGCGCCCAGCATCCTCGCGCCGGCCGTGCGGCGCTTCTCGCAGCGGCATCCCGATACGCAGGTGCGCGTGTTCACGCACCACACGGCCGAGATCGTGCAGGGGCTGCTCGCACAGGACATCGACGTCGGCTTTGCCTTTGCGCCGCCCGTGCATCCGGCCATCAGCACCACACCGGTGGCGCAGGGCCGCATCCTGCTGGCCGCACCGCGCGCGTGGGTTGACGACGCGACGGATGGCGCAGCCCTGCACCAGCTGATCGCCGCGCGGCCGTTCATCGGGCTGGAAGACCAGATGTCGATCGGCTCGCTGGTCGGACAGACGCTCTCGCGTGGCGGGCTGGCGCCGGCGTCGACGCTGGAGGTGCAGACGTATTCGCTGGCGCGCTCGCTGGTGGAGGAGGGGCTGGGCGTGACGATGCTCGATCAGTTCACCGCAGCCACGGGCAGCATGGACCGTATCGCACTGTTTGCGCTGGAGCCCGCGCAGGCGTTCGAGGTGCGCGCCATGCGTGCCGAGCACCATGCGCCGTCATCGCTGGCCGACAGCTTGGTCGAATGCTTCGCCGAAGCCGCCCGCGCGCTGTCCGAGGACCTACCGCAGCGCCTGCAGCCGACACCGTTTGTGCTTGCCCCCAGTGGCGACGACGCCGACGCGGACTAACTTTTCCCGCGCCACGCCGTCTAACCGGCTTCCATTCCATTGGTAGGAGATCGATCGATGCGTCGCTTTATCTGTGCTGCTGCATTGTGTGCAGCGGCGAGTGCTGGGCTGATCAGCGCGCCGGCGCTGGCGCAGCAGTCGCCGGTGCCCGGCATGTCGTCGGAAGACCTGAACACCGCGCTGGATCTGGCGAAGGCCGGACTCAACAAGGCCATCGACCAGGCGCGCGCCTATTCTGCGTTACCGATTCGCGATCCGCACGACGTGCGCTACGCGTGTGAGGGCGGCAAATCGCTTACGGTCAAGTACATGACGGTGGGTGACACGGCGCTGGCCTCCATCGTGCTGGACGGCAAGACGCTGGTGTTCGCCAATGTCATCGCCGCCTCGGGCGCGCGCTACGCGTCGGGCCAGTACATCTGGTGGACCAAGGGGCCCACCGGGTTCCTCTCCGATGAGATCGACCAGCGCCACCCGCACCTGATCTACCGCGACTGCACCGAAACCCGCTAGCCGCAGCGCCGGTTCTCAGACTTCCAGCAGGTCGCGCCCGACGATGATCTCGCCCTTGAAGTGCGGGCGCACGGCATCGAGCCAGACCGCATCGTCCAGATACGGATAGCCGCCCGGCACGAAGTGCGACAGCACCAGCGTCTTCACCTTGGCCTCGGTCGCGATGCGGCCGACGTCTTCGGCGGAGGTGTGGCTCGCCAGCAGGTGCTCGCGCAGGGTCTTGGCGTTCGGTTCGGTCGAGAGCAGCTTGTCGAGCGACGGCAGGTGCATCACCTCGTGCACCAGCACATCGGCGCCGTAGGCCAGGCGCACGAGGTTCTCGCTCGGCGCCGTATCGCCCGAGATGACGATGGAGCGGTCCGCCGCATCAAAGCGGAACGCAAATGCCGGTGACACGGGCGGGTGCTTGACCAGCGCGCTCGTCACCTTCACGTTGGCGTCTTGCATGACCAGCCCGCCTTCGGTGATCTCGTGCGGGTGGATCATCGGCGCCAGCGGCGGGCGGCCTTCGTCGGCGATGCGGGTGCGGATGTCGTAGTCGTACAGCTCGAGAAACTTTGTCGTCATCGCGGCCAGCGGGGGCGGGCCCCAGGTGTCGACCGGGCCGGTGAAGTCGGCGGCCCAGGCCAGCAGCATCAGCGCACCATAGTCGGCGTTGTGGTCGGAGTGCTGGTGCGTGATGAAGACGTGGCGGATGTCCTTGAGCTTGAGGCCCGCGCTCACATACTGGCGCGCCACGCCGTTGCCGCAATCGACGATGTACGACACGCCATTGATGACGATCACCTGCGCCGGCGCCGAGCGGTTCTTCTTGGGTGTCGCCCCGCCGCCGGTGCCCAGCAGGATCAGCCGCGTGCCCTTGGGCGCATCGGCGGCCGAGACCGCCAGCGGCCAGCCTGCGGAGGCGGCCACGGCGCCGGCGCCCAGCGCGCCGGCTTGCCGCATCCAGCGGCGACGTTGATGGTCGAAAGCGTGCATGCGGCGGTCTCCTGTTTGTTGTTGTGCGTCGTTCAGTGGGGCAGCCCGCCCACCTTCATCCCGGGCTTGATCCCCTTGCGCGTGAACCAGCCCTTGTTCATCTCCAGCGCATAGACGCCCAGCTTGGTCGGGCAGTGGTTGTCTTCGGTCTGCGGGGCCATCTCGGCGATGTCGGTGATGGTGCCGGTCTCGTCGATGAAGGCGATCGACAGGGCCAGATCGGTGTTCTTCATCCAGAAGCAGTGGCGCGCGTTCTCATCGAACACGAACAGCATGCCGGCGGTGTCGGGCATGGTCTTGCGGAACATCAGGCCGGTCTCGCGCGTTTGCTCGGTGGCAGCCACTTCGGCGTGGACCTTGTACATGCCGATGGTCAGGTTGGATACCGGCAGGCCGGCATTCGGGGCGGTCGGGGCGGTCGAGGTTTGGGCAAGCGCGCCCGTAGCGGCAGCGGCGAGCGACAGGGCGGCAAGGAGGCGAGACAGGGTGGTCATGGCGCGAGCGGGTGGAAAACGAAACGCTCCATGATCGGCACTCGGCCCCGCGCCGTCAATGCGGCGCTGTGGAGCCTCGGTGACGAAGTTGTTACGGCATGTTTGCCGTGCGCCGCTCGGCGGCAGGCTTGGGTGCATGCACCGAGCGCGCCTTGTCGGCCGCCGGGTCTGGCATCAACGCCACATAGCGCGCATCGGTGAGCGTGCGCAGGAAGGCGACGATGTCGTCGATCTCATCCTCCGTCAGCGCGGGCGGGGTGCCCGGGCGGCGGTTCATCGGCACGGCGTTCACGTTGATGTTGCCCTGGTACTTGGGCGGCACGTCGTTGAAGCGCTGGGGTGTTCCCTTTGTGCCGGGGTACCACTGCGCCGGGTCGGTCGAGCGCGTGGCGTAGAAGGCCACCGTGTCGCGCAGGGTGCGGAACACGCCGTTGTGCATGAAGCTCTGGCGTACCGCCACGTTGCGCAGGCCCGCGGTGCGGAAGTAGCCGCACCACTGGTCGGGCTCGGGCCACTTGAGCGTGCGCGCGGTCTGGCACAGGCCGACGTCGAAGTGGCGCGCGTCCTGGTTGGCCGGCAGGAGCGGGTTGCGTGGCACGGCGATGGCGTCGTAGCCGAAATCCGTGAACAGCGAGCGCTCGGGGCGGGAGGACGATTCCACCATCAGGTGGCACGACGCGCAGTTGCCTTTGTCCGGGTTGCGGAACAGGGCAAGGCCGCGCATCTCGGCGGGGGAGAGCGGAGCCCGTTTGCGCAGGAAATCGTCGAAGCGCGAGGTGAACGGCGCCATCTCCTCGCTCTTGAAGTACGCCTCCAGCGCTTGGCCGAGCACGCCGATCAGGCGCTCCGGATCGCGCACGGCATCGGCGCCGAATTGCTTCGTCAACGCTTGGCCGAGGTCAGTGCCGGCCACCTTGCGTTGCAGGGCGCGCGGCGAGGCGTTGCTCATCTCGTCGGGGCTGAACAGCGGGCCACGGATCTGCTCGGCGATGGAATCGGCGCGGCCGTCGGCAAAGAAGCCGCCGAACGGCGACGGGAAGCTCGCGTCGTCGTCCTGGAAGAGGTAACGATGCGGGAGGTAGCGCAGGTATAGCAGCGACGGCGCGTTGCGTGCCGCCACGTGTCCAGGCCGGCTGCCGGCCGGCACGCCGATGCGCAGCGCCTCGCCGGTGAGTGTCGGGGCGAAGGCACGGCCTGGATCGTGGCACGCGGCGCATGACGTGCCTTGCGGCTCCGACAGGCGCGGGTCGAAGAACACCCGCTTGCCCAGGGCGACGAGGTTCGGGTCGGGCCGGAACGATGTGGCTTCGGCCGGCGGCGGCACGGCGTCCAGCCTGGGCGTCATGCCGATCGATTCAGCCACCGCCGCGCCCGGGAGGAGCGCAGCGGCCAGTAACAGCGTCGAAGTCAGCCGCCTCAAGGTGCCACGAAGCCCGTCTTGTCGCACACCAGGCTGGTGCCGCTCTGCGTGCAGGTGGTCAGCAGCTTGCCGGCCACGGTGTAGGCCTTGAACAGCCAGCCCTTGGCGGGCGCCGGCTGGCGGTCCATCACCATGAAGCCGAACGAGTTGTTGTGCGAGATGCTGCCAACCGTCACGCCCGAGGCGGGGCTGATGGCCGGGAACGGATCGGGCAGGGCCACGTCGAGCGAATCGCCGGCGTTGCCCGCAACGATGGTCGCCGGGTGGTTGCTGGTGAAGTTGATGGCCTGGAAGTCATGCACGTGGCCGTGCAGCGCGACCTGCACGCCCGGCGGGTAGTAGGCCGTAGCGTTCAGGCTGTTCATGACCGACAGCAGCGCGGCGTTGCCGCCCAGCGGCGTAGCGCCCGCGATCGGCACGAAGCCCAGGATCGGATGGTGGTTGGTGAAGATCGACATCACGCCCGGCTTGGCGGCCAGCGAGCCGACCGTGCTGAACTGCTTCTGGTAGGTCTGGAACCACGGGTCAGTGGTGGCCAGTGCCGTCGTACCAACCTTGGCGGAATCGAAAACAATGACCTGTGTGTCGGTGCCGATGGCCACGGCGTACGGGTCCGACGCGTTGGCGGCGGTGTCGTTGGCCGGGGTGTCGCACGAGCGGGCGGCCGAGTAGGGGCGTGGGTCCATGAAGCGGAACCAGCCTTGGCCGGCGCGCGCGCATTCCTCGTGGTTGCCGCGTACCACCATCCATGGGGCAGCGGCCATCAGCGGGGCGGCGGGCTGGAACAGGTCGGCCTGCCACGTATCCCAGCCGTAGCCCCAGGGGCTGCCCTGGCAGCCGGCCACATCGGGTGGGCAGGTGTTCTCGCGGTAGTGGTAGTCGCCCACGTGCAGGACGAGATCGGGGTTCATCGCCGCAGCCGTGGCGGCGGCTGTGGCGAACGGCCACTGCGTCGCGTCGGAGCACGCCTGGAAGGTGTTGCTGGACTTCTTCATGCGGCAGCCGGTGTCGGCCAGGATCACCACGCGCTGCGGGTTGGCCTTGGGCAGCGGCAGCACGCGCGCGCCGATCGTCGCGGCCTGGGCGGTGGCCGGTACGGTCGCTTCGCAGGCACTGACCGGGAAGGCGGAGGCCTTGGAGTCGCTGGCCGCGCTGGCCGTGGTGCGCTGCGCCACGGTGCCGGCGGCCACCCGCAAATTCATGCGCGTGGCGATGCCGTCCACGATCAACAGCGGACAGACGGAGCTGTCCACCGGCGAAGCACTGTTTGTATACGTGGTGACGGCGCGGACCACGGTCTGGTTGCTGTCGCCGATCTCGACCCAGGCGGCCTGGATGTTGGCATCGACCGTGGCGGGGTCCGGGTCGGATGAGCCACCGCAGCCGGCAATGATGGCGGCGGCAGCCAGCGTGGCAAGTGTGGCCATCGTCAGGACGGTGCGCGTGCGTCGCACCTGAGCAAACATCGGTCGAATTTCCATGCGCCTTCCCGTTCGTTTTTGTTAGGAAGCCGCACGGTACCCACTGCAGATGGCGCTATTTTGACAGCCCCAAAAGCCATTGCTCAGGAACGCGGGCGAAAAAAAAGCAGATGCATATGCATCTGCTTTCTGTGCGTCAGCCGAACCGCAAGCGGCCCGGCGAGAGCGCAACTTACTGCTTAGCAGCCGGAGCCGAAGCGTCAGCAGCGGCAGCTGCCTTTTCCTTCTTGGCGTGGTGCTTCTTGGCCTTCTTGGCAGCCTTCTTCGGGGCAGCCTTCTCAGCAGCCGGAGCAGCAGCTTCAGCAGCCGGAGCGGAGGCTTGAGCGAACACACCGGTGGCGAACAGGCCGGCGATCAGGGCAGCGATCAGCTTCTTCATGGTGAATCCTTTTATATATCAGTGAGTTAACCTTCGACCCGCTAAATGAGTCACCTGCAATAACGCAGCCAGTTACAGGCGCGTTGACACGTCTTGTCGAAATTTTTTGGCGGCGGCTGACCAGGCGTGTGCGCAGGGCGGGGCAGGTGACGCATGTTGCATTGCGCAAAATTAGTGCCCGGCGTCGACAGAACTCGGACAAGTCCGATAGGAGCGGACCGCCCAGGCCCGGAAAATCGATCAGATTCCTCCGAGCCCCGCCATGTCGTATCTCTCCAAGCCCGCCCGTTTCTCCCGCCGCGACTTCCTGCTCGGCAGCGGGGCACTCATCGCGGCGGCGACGACGGTCGGGCTGAGCCGACCGCCGGATGAGCCCACCTCGGGGCTCGACGATTTCATGCTGGTCTCGCAGACGCTCTCGGCCGCGCCGCTGGACCGTGCAGCCGGGCTCGCATTCTATTCTGCCCTGCACCACGACGATCCCCGCTTCGCCGACAACCTGCAGACGCTTGCCTGGCTGCTGCGCCGGCATCCGGAAGCCGGCGCCGTCGGTTTGATCGGCCTGCTGGAGTCGAGTCGTCAACTGGAATTGTGCGCCACGCTCGGCCGCATGATCGACGTCTGGACCGCCCACCTGGGCGCCACGCCAGCGCTGGCCGACGCCCGCGCCCAGATCGACCGCCTCGCCGCCGCTGAACCCTCCAGCAGTTGACCCGTCGTTTTCACCCCGTGTGCGAGTATGGCGGATGGTGAAATTTTCCGGCATAATGCGAAATTGACTCTTGTGTCTTATATAAGAGTTAAGGTTTGTGCGGTGCGTCGTGAGAGCGTCATCGCACCCCGCTAGAATCACCAGTTCATTGCAGCGCGCCGCAGCGGCCAACCCGAAGCGGCGCGCTGTGCTGTCAACCCCCACCGTCACCCGCTCACCTGCGGTTTGCACTGGAGTCGTCCATGTATCAACACATCAAGGTCCCGGCCGGCGAGAAGATCACCGTCAACCAAGACTTCTCCCTGAACGTCCCGAACAACCCGATCATTCCTTACATCGAGGGCGACGGCACCGGCTTCGACATCACCCCGGTGATGATCAAGGTGGTGGATGCAGCCGTTGAGAAGGCCTACAAGGGCGAGCGCAAGATCTCGTGGATGGAAATCTACGCCGGCGAGAAGTCGACCAAGGTGTACGGCCCGGACGTGTGGCTGCCGGAAGAAACCCTGCAAGTCCTGAAGGACTACGTGGTGTCGATCAAGGGCCCGCTGACGACGCCGGTGGGCGGCGGCATCCGTTCGCTGAACGTGGCGCTGCGCCAGGAGCTGGACCTGTACGTCTGCCTGCGCCCGGTGCGCTACTTCAAGGGCGTGCCCTCGCCGGTCAAGGAGCCGGAGAAGACCGACATGGTGATCTTCCGCGAGAACTCGGAAGACATCTACGCCGGTATCGAGTTCGAGGCGCAGAGCGAGAAGGCCAAGAAGCTGATCAAGATTCTGCAGGACGAGTTCGGCGTCAAGAAGATCCGCTTCCCGGAAACCTCGGGCATCGGCGTCAAGCCGGTTTCGCGCGAAGGCACCGAGCGCCTGGTGCGCAAGGCCATCCAGTACGCGATCGACAACGACAAGCCGTCGGTCACGATCGTGCACAAGGGCAACATCATGAAGTTCACGGAAGGCGGTTTCCGTGACTGGGCCTACGCGCTGGCGCAAAAGGAATTCGGCGCCGAGCTGATCGACGGCGGCCCGTGGTGCAAGTTCAAGAACCCGAAGACGGGCAAGGAAATCGTCGTCAAGGACGCGATTGCCGACGCCTTCCTGCAGCAGATCCTGCTGCGTCCGGCCGAGTACTCGGTGGTGGCAACGCTGAACCTGAACGGCGACTACATCTCCGACGCCCTGGCGGCGCAAGTTGGCGGCATCGGTATCGCCCCGGGTGCGAACCTGAGCGATTCTGTCGCGATGTTCGAAGCCACCCACGGTACGGCGCCGAAGTACGCCGGCAAGGACTACGTGAACCCGGGTTCGGAAATCCTGTCGGCCGAAATGATGCTGCGTCACATGGGCTGGACGGAAGCCGCTGACCTGATCATCTCGTCGATCGAGAAGTCGATCCTGTCGAAGAAGGTCACGTATGACTTCGCCCGCCTGCTGGAAGGCGCGACGCAAGTGTCGTGCTCGGGCTTCGGTCAGGTGATGATCGACAACATGTAAGCACGTTGCGCGCGGCTTCGGCCGTGAGGCAAGGAAAAACCCCGGCAGCTTCGGCTGGCCGGGGTTTTTTTGTCTTATGTCGTCACAGGCAAGTTCACCCCCCTTGAGAGGGAGTTCGAACACCACACGCCCGCTTTTTAATATGCTGTAACACAGTCCGCTACACCTTGTCCGCCACGTCACTTCTTGTGGGGGGTAAGGAAAAACGGAGGCAGCCGCTAAGTACAACATTCAGTTTGTCCGGGAGGGGGAGATGGCCGACGTTGCTAGCGTAGTTTCTGGGGAGCCGGTGGTTAGTGTTGCGAACGCTAGACCAAGAACGATGCAGGTGGGCCAGTTGGTATGCGAACTGGCAGGAAATGGAGATGCGGTTGCACGCTACGCTGCTGCTAGGAAAATTGTTCTCAACTGGATTCAGAATCACCGCCGGCTAGGAGCCCTCTTGCCGTCGACGTCGCAAACCGTGCCTGAGTTTGCTGTTGAGGAGGACCTATTCGAACGGAGGCGTGAAGCGCTGAGCATCAAACCGATATCGCGCTCCGGCGGGGAAACGACATTCACCAAATACTCGTCGGCCTATGAGGTTCCTTGGGGCAGCAATGGAGAAAAGCGCACGCTTGAATGGCACTTGGAAAAAGGTGGTGGACGTGATGAGCGCTACTTCTTGCGCATCTACTTTTTCTGGGACGAAGAGTCCGAGCAGGTTGTTGTCGGGTGGATGCCCAGCCATTTGCCAAATTCGCTTACCTGATTGAGAGAGCAAGCGGACGCCGCAACAAAGAAACCGCAAACAACATCGTCTTCTGACATTGCTGGGCATTCGTTTCGTTCCTGACTTCGATGTCGACATGCACGGATCGTGGCTTCAGCCGTGACGCAAAAACCCCGGCAGCTTCGGCTAGCCAGGGTTTTTTGTATCAGGAACGAACCGGGCAGCGGAGACCTGCCACTCTCAAACGGTGGCACGCGAGCCTCCGACCATGGCGTGCGAAGGCCAAACCGTGAAGTGTGAGTGTCTGAGGCTGATGCATGACCCTCAAAGGGTGATGCTCTAGTGTTTGACACTGAAGCGCGAGCCTCAGAGGCTGGCTCGCCAGTCTTTGAGGCTGACGCGTGACCCTCAAAGGGTGGTGTTCGAGTGTTTAACACTGAAGCTCGACCCTCAGAGACTGACAGGCCCATAGGCAAAAGGCGGACGAGCCAGACAAGCCCCCGGCGCCGACGCTGCAACATCGGCACCAGTAGGCCCCATGCGCCTGGCCCGCTCATAAACTCAACGTTGTGGGTCTGGACGTTCCGGCGCATCCGCCGCGCGCGCGGCGCGCGCGTTTTCGGTGGCGTTCCGGCTGAACATCGCACGCAGGCATGCACGCGCGGACAGAACACCTTTCTGATATTCGCTAAGCGCGTCGCCAGCCGGGGAATCGGTGGATTTGGAGATCGAGCGGGTCATCGGGCTTTCCTTTCACATGATGAATGGAAGCGCGCCCAACCCTGAGGGAGAGGGTGGGCGAGCACAGGCAAGCTGGAAAACCGATAAGCAACAATCGGCGCGGCCGAAACCGCTCATGCCTGGCCCGCCCCAAGAGGGAGACGAAGCCAAGCCATAGTGATTGAGGACAAGCGCCTGTGCGCGGCGCTTGCCCGTTGCTTACGAGGCTTCCAGGCCTCGATCGCTTTCTCTATGGCACTGAAAGCGATGGCGTCGAGTGTAGTGACCGCTGCTTCGTCAGAGCAAGGGCATAACTATAAATCACAATCGGCCGATGTCCGGCGCCAATGTCCGCCCGGCGTGCCCTGGTGGATAAGTGACCTCTGGGGATTTTAGTGAGGGAGGATTTCATGAGTCGCCAGACTCTCCCGCAGAGCCCGGCCTACACTGAAAACGCACTCAGTACGGGAGAAACGTCATGCCCGAGGCCGACCCAAAGAGCACTTTTCGCGGGCTACCATTGACCCCAGAACAAGATGCTGAGATTCGTCACTACATCAAGCTCAAGACGCACCGCGGCGAGCCATGGGACACGCCCGAGTTGGATGCGATGCTGAAAGATATGCTGGAGCCTCCTCCCGGCGAGCAAGAAGAGTCGGACGCATTCGTCGATCAAGAGAGAGCCGAAATCGAGCGCGCCGCCTCCTCTATTGACGAGGCAATGGAGTCGATTGAAGCCAGCGAAGAACGGAACGCCGCGAAAGAGTCCGAGGCCATGAAAAGGCCGCAGCACTGAAGCTCGCCGGCCTGCGAACGTCACCCGCCGCTGGCGGGCCGGGGCGCACTGCCTCGGTCGTGAGGCAAAAAACCCCCGGCGGCTTCGGCTGGCCGGGGTTTTTTCTTGCTCGCTCGCTTACTGCCGACGCAGGTCGACCACCGTCGGCTGGCCATCCACCGCATCGAACGTCGCCATCACGGCATCGCCTTCCTTGAAGTTCTTCAGCGATGTCTTGTCCTTGACGGCAAAGGTCATCGTCATTGCGCCCATGCCGAGGTTGTCGATGGCGCCGTGCTTGAGCGTGACCTTGCCGGTGTCGGGGTAGACCTTGCGGACTTCCGCCGCGACAGGTTTGGGTGCTTGATGGGACTGATTGGCCTGAGCGGCCGGCTTCATGTCCATGCCTTCCATTGGGGTGGCAGCCAATGCCAGGGGCGAGGCGGCCAGCGCCAGGGTGAAAGCCAGAGCGGATGCGTACTTCATCGTGAGACCTCGTGTTGAACGTGGGGTTGGGAAGAGGGTGATACGCCGCGCCTGCGCAATAGCAGGTACACGGCGGGAACGACAAACAGCGAGAGCAGGGGCGCCGTCACCATGCCGCCGACCATCGGCGCGGCGATGCGCTGCATGACTTCAGAGCCGGTGCCGTGCGACCACATGATCGGGATCAGGCCGGCCAGGATCACGGCCACCGTCATGGCCTTCGGGCGCACGCGCAGCACGGCGCCTTCCTGGATGGCGTCGAGCAGGGCGTCGGTGCCGGTCTGGCCGCGTTCCTGCCGCTGATCCCAAGCCTGCTTGAGATAGAGCAGCATGATCACGCCGAACTCCGCCGCCACGCCCGCCAGCGCAATGAAGCCGACCACGCCCGCCACCGACAGGTTGTAGCCCAGCAAGTACAGCAGCCAGAACCCGCCGATCAGCGCCAGCGGCAGCGTGCCCATGATCAGCAGCGCCTCGTCGATGCGGCCGAACACGAGGTACAGCAGCACGAAGATGATCAGCAGCGTGAACGGCACCACCACCTGGAGCTTGGCGCTGGCGCGCTCCAGGTACTCGAACTGGCCGGACCAACTGAGCGCGTAGCCAGCCGGCATCGGGACCGCCTCGGCCACCGCCGTCTGCATGTCGTGCACCGCCGAGCGCAGGTCGCGCCCGCGAATGTCCACGTACACCCAGCCGGAGAGCCGCGCGTTCTCGCTGCGCAGCATCGGCGGCCCGGGCACGACGCGGATGTCGGCCACATCGGACAGCACGATCTGCGCGCCCCGGTCGGTCACGATGGGCAGGCGGCGCAGTTGCTCGACGGAATCCCTATAGTCGCGCGGATAGCGCAGGTTGATCGGGAAGCGCGCCAGCCCGTCCACCACTTCACCGACGTTGTCGCCGCCGATGGCCGAGGCCACGATGCCTTGCACGTCCTCGATGTTCAGGCCGTAGCGGCCAGCAGTCGTGCGGTTGATGTCGACGTCGATATAGCGCCCGCCGGAAAGCCGCTCCGCCAGCGCGGAGGTGACGCCGGGCACCGCCTTGACTGCCGCCTCGATCTGCGTGGTGAGCCGGTCGATCTGCTGCAGGTCCGCGCCGGCCACCTTGATGCCGACCGGGCTCTTGATGCCGGTGGCCAGCATGTCGATGCGGTTGCGGATGGGCGGCACCCAGATGTTGGACAGGCCCGGCACCTTGACCACGCGGTCCAGCTCGTCGACCAGCTTGTCGGGCGTCATGCCGGGCCGCCACTGGTCGCGCGGCTTGAACTGGATGGTGGTCTCGAACATCTCCAGGGGCGCGGGGTCGGTGGCGGTGTCGGCGCGGCCGGCCTTGCCGAACACGGTGGCAACCTCGGGCACGGTCTTGATCAGACGGTCGGTCTGTTGCAGTAACTGTGCCGCCTTCCCAGCCGACAACCCCGGCAGCGCCGACGGCATGTAGAGCAGATCGCCCTCATCCAGCGGCGGCATGAACTCGCCGCCGGTGCGCAGGATCGGCCAGGCGGTGGCCGCCAGCAGCACGAGGGCAATCGCCACCGTTGCCTTTGGGTACGCCAGCACGCGGGCCAGCACCGGCTGATACAGGCGGATCAGCCAGCGGCTGAGCGGGTTCGATTGCTCGCTCGGAATGCGCCCGCGAATCAGGTAGCCCATCAGCACCGGCACCAGCGTGACCGACAGCCCGGCCGCCGCCGCCATCGAATACGTCTTGGTAAACGCCAATGGCGAGAACAGCCGTCCCTCCTGCGCCTCCAGCGTGAACACCGGGATGAACGACAGGGTAATGATCAGCAGCGAGAAGAACAGCGCCGGCCCCACCTCCGCAGCCGCTTCGCCGATGACGCCCCAGCGCTCGTGCCCGGTCAGGTCACGCCCCGGATGCACCTCGTGCCAGCGCTCCAGATGCTTGTGCGCGTTCTCGATCATCACCACGGCTGCATCCACCATCGCGCCCACCGCAATGGCGATGCCGCCCAGCGACATGATGTTGGCGTTCACGCCCTGGTAGCGCATCACCAGGAACGCCGCCAGCACGCCCAGCGGCAGCGAGACGATCGCCACCAGCGCAGACCGCAGGTGGAACAGGAACACCACGCACACCAGCGCAACCACGATGAACTCCTCGATCAGCTTGTGCGTGAGGTTGTCCACCGCGCGGTGGATGAGCGCGGAGCGGTCGTAGACCTGTTCGATCTCCACGCCCGCCGGCAGGCTCTTCTGCAGCGTGGCGAGCTTGGTCTTGACGGCGTCGATGGTCTCCAGCGCGTTCTTGCCGGAGCGCATCACGATCACGCCGCCGGCCACCTCGCCCTGGCCGTCCAGCTCGGCAATGCCGCGCCGCAATTCGGGCCCGAGCTGGACGGTGGCGACGTCGCCCAGCCGCACGGCGATGCCGGCGTCGCTCGTCGCCAGCGGAATCTGCCGGAAATCGTCGAGCGTCTTCAGGTAGCCGCTGGCGCGCACCACGTACTCGGCCTCGCCCAGCTCCAGCACGGAGCCACCGGTTTCCTGGTTGGCGCCCTTGAGGGCAGCCAGCACCTTGGCCTGCGACAGGTTGAACGCGCGCAGCTTGTCCGGCTGCAGCACCACCTGGAACTGCTTGACCATGCCGCCTACCGACGCGACTTCCGCCACGTTGGGCAGCGCCTTCAGCTCGAAGCGCAGGAACCAGTCCTGCAGCGCGCGCAGTTGGGCCAGGTCGTGGTGGCCGGTCTTGTCGACCAACGCGTATTCATAGACCCAGCCCACGCCCGTTGCATCCGGCCCCAGCGCTGGCTTGGCCGCCGCCGGCAAGCGCGACTGCACCTGGTTCAGGTACTCCAGCACGCGCGAGCGCGCCCAGTACAGGTCGGTCCCGTCCTCGAACAGCACGTAGACGAAGGAATCCCCGAAGAACGAATAGCCGCGCACCGTCTTGGCGCCCGGCACCGACAGCATCGTGGTGGTGAGCGGGTAGGTGACCTGGTTCTCGACGATCTGCGGCGCCTGGCCGGGGAAGGGCGTGCGGATGATGACCTGCACGTCGGACAGGTCCGGCAACGCGTCGAGCGGCGTGCTGCGCACCGCCCACAACCCCCACGCCGTCAGCAGGGCGGTGGCCAGCAGCACCAGGAAGCGGTTGCGGATAGAAGCGAAGATCAGGCGCGCGATCATGGCTTGCCTCCTGCGCCGTCAGCGGCCGGTTCCACCGACGACAGGACTGCGAGGCCATCCTTGTCCAGATGGAAGCGGAAGCGCACGCGGTCACCGGGCTTCAGGCCTTTCGGCAGACCGGAGGGCGGCGCGGCAAAGTCCATCGTCATGGCACCCCATTGCAGCGACGCGATCGGCCCGTGTGAGAGCGTGAGCCCTTCGCTGGTCACGGCTTCGATCCGGCCGGTGCCTTCGTGCTCGGTGGTGGCGGCAGCGGGCGCCGAAGCTGCAGATGGCGCCGTCAGCCGCTCGGTGGTGCCGCGCAGGCTGGCCTCGGAATCGATCAGGAACTGGCCGGAGGTGACGACCTTCTGCCCGGCCTGCAAGCCCTGCAGCACCTCGATGCGGCCGTCGGCTTCGTGGCCGGTCTGGATCTCGGTGGGCACGAAGCCCGCCTTGCCGTCATCCACCATCACGACGCTGCGCTGGCCGGTGCGGATGACCGCCTCGGACGGGATCAGCAATGCCGCCTTCTCCTGCCCGCCGTCGAACCGCACGGTGGCGAACATGCCCGGCACGAGGCGCTTGCCCGGGTTGGGCAGCACGATGCGGACCTTGATCGTGCGCGTGGCCGCATTCACGTCGGGCAGGATGGCGTCAACCTTGCCCGCGGCCGGTTCCGTCAGCCCAGCGGCCGACACCTTGACCGGCGCACCGGGCGCGACCGACCGCATCTGCGCTTCCGGCACTTCCGCGATGACCCAGACCCGGCTGAGATCGGCCAGCCGGAACAGCGTCATGCCGGGCGTGACCGTCATGCCGTTGCGCACGGCGACTTCCGTGACGAAGCCATCGATCGGGCTGGTGATGGCCAGGCCCGGCTGCAGCTTGCCCGAAGCAGTGACGGCGCCAATCTGCCCCGGCGTCATGCCGGCCTGCAGCATGCGCGCCTTGGCCGCACCAGCCAGATCGGATTGACCATGCGCAGCCTGCCGCGAAGTTTGGGCAGATACCGCCAGATACTCCTCCTGCGCCGCCACCCACTCCGGCGAGTACAGCGACACCAGCGTCTGCCCGCGCTGCACCGGATCGAGCGTCGCACGCACCGACACCTGCTGCACGAACGCACTCGTACGCGCCTGGATGACCTGCACGCTGCGCTCGTCTATGGCCACGTTGCCCGGCGCCTCCAGCACGGTGCCCAGGTGGCCCGGCTGGACTTCAGCAGTGCGGATGCCAAGGTTCTGCGCGACGCGGCCGTCGATGGCAACGCCGCTGCCGGCCCCATCGTCCCCCTTGCCGTCCGCGTAGACAGGCACGAGCTGCATATCCATGAAGGGCGATTTGCCGGGCTTGTCAAAGCGCTGGCCGGGCACCATCGGGTCATGCCAGTACAGCACCTTCTTGCCGGTTTGCGGGGCGCCGTCACCGGCTTGCGGGCCGGCCGCGCTCGACATGGAAGTCGCGGCTTGAGCGGGCTGCGTGCCGCGCGACAGGCCGATACGATAGCCGCCATAGGCCGCCGCGCCGATCAACAGTGCGCCTGCCACCGTGGCGATGAGGGTCTTGTTCATTGCATGCTCCCGGTAGCGGGTTCGGTTTGCGCGGTAGGCAGCGGCACCAGGAAGGCGAGGTCGGCCCAGAGCTTGGCGGTTTTCGCTTCCAGCGCCAGACGTTCCTGCACGGAGTCGATGGCGCGGTGGTTGGCCTCGGCCACGGCGGAGAGCGAGCCCGCGTTGGCGCGATACGCCGTCAGGGCCGCATCTGCCTGTGCGTTCGCCAGCGGCAGCGTCGTCTCGTCATAGCGCTTGAGGCGGTCCAGATTGCGCCGCAGCTCGGCCAGCCGGGTCGCGACCAGGGCCTGCGTGTTGCGCCGCAGGACTTCCGATTTGGCACGCGCTTCCTGTGCCTGGGCCAGCTTGGCCGCCACCTCGCGGTCTTGCCGGTGGCCCTGGTCCCACGGCACCGGGAAGCTGATGTTCAGCGAACCCATGTTCGAATACGCGGAGCCGCGCTGGCTGTACGTCAACTCGACCGTCACGTCCGGCTTCTTGGCTTGCGCTGCCGCGCGGATTTCCGTTTCGGCCAGCGCCACGTCGCGTTGGGCAGCGGCCACTTCGGGCACGGCGTCGAATGCATCGGTCGCAAGACGCTGCGTGGACGCGGGCACCTCCAGCGGTGGACGATCGCCCAGCGGACGGCGTGCGGCTGGGCCGATCCAGCGCTCCAGGTTCACCGTCGCCATCTCGATCGCGGTGCGGTTCTCGTCCTGGCGGTCGTGCAGTTTCTGGACTTCCAGATCGGCGGCCAGCACGTCGGCGCGCGTGCCGCGTCCGCTCCGATACGCGGCCATCGCCGCCTGGCGCGCCAAGTCGAGCGGATGCCCGTGATGGCCGAGCAGGACGTCGGTCTGCTCCGCATACCAGCGGTCGAGCCACGCGGCGACGGCGTTGCGCTGCACGTCGGCCAAGCCAACGTTGCGCCGCGCCTCGGCCGCATCGGCTTCAGCGGCGTAGCGGTCCGCCTTGGCGCGGCGCTTGTTGGCGCGCGTGAACTCCTGCATCACGCTGATGGACCGCTGGGTCATGGAATCCCGCGTGAGGGAGAACTGGTCGGATTTGTTGAGCGGGACATTGTCGAGACCGAGCTTGAGCACCGGGTCGGGCAACTGGCCCGCCGCGACGGCCATCTCGTTGGCCGCCTGGATGGGCGCGCGGGATGTTTCCGCATCGGCAGAGCGGGCCGACGCAAGGCCGACGGCTTCTTGCAGCGAGAGCGTGTCGGCAGGCTGGCCGTACGCCAATCGACTGCCGACGATCAGGACGGCGGCGAGCGCAAGCCAGCGCCCACCGCGTGGGGAACAACGCAAAGACATAGAACCTCCGGATGGCAACGATCACCCCGCCGCGCAGGCGGCAGGGCATGAGGCGTGCGTTGCTTCGGAGGCTAAGTTCGGAAACAGCAGTGGAGGATGGCGTGCGGCGGGGGCGGCGCCCGCGCGATCGCCTCGCCTTGCGCCAGGGAGAGCGGCACCAGCGTGGCAATCGGCGTCGGCTCGATCTGCCCGAGTAGGACGGGCAGGAAGGCCGGGATTTGCGGCGAGACATGGTCCGCTGTCTTGGTGCCGGCCTGGCAATGTTCCAGGCACAGGCCGTCGTGCTGGCCCGCGTCCTGCGGCGCGCGCTTCGCCATCTCGGGGCACGACTCGGCCATATCGGCCATGTCCGCCATGCCCTCCATCGCGCCCATGTCCATCGCCGGCGTGACGGCGAACCGGCCGCCGGCGCAGGCGTAGGCCGCCGCTGCCAGTTGCACGGTCAGGAACGTCAGGACAAGGAAGCCAGCTAGCCAAAGCCGGCGCGGAGAGCGGCGCACGTGGGGTCTCGGTGGTGGCGCGATGGTAGCAGTCTTAGTGCGATGCGCGTGAGTCTTGACCTTCCCCCTTGGGAAGGTCAAGCGTTGTCGCGCCGCGATACCTCACGGTTCGATGTCAGGGTTGGAGGCTGTGTCGTGACTAAGCCCCCAATGCCTCACAAATCCCCTCAGGAAACCTTTGTCACCCACCCCAACGCTGACTAGACTGGCTCACATGTGACTTTCTGTACCATCGGCAGGAAGCCCCGCCGATGGCACTGGCGCGCCCCCGCACCCGTCCGACCCCGTGAGCCCCAACGATCGCCGACTCGTCCGCCATCTGCTCGTCATCGTCACCCTCAAGGTGGCGGTGCTGGCTGCGCTGTGGTGGGTGTTCGTGCGGGACCACCGGGTGCCGGTCGATGCCGAGCGGGCCGCTGATCGGTTTGGCGTGACACCACCAGCGCAGCAGGGAGGGCATCCGTGATATCCGAGCACTTGGTCGATCTATCCAGGCTGCAATTCGCGGCGACGGCGTTGTACCACTTCCTGTTCGTGCCGCTCACGCTGGGCATGGTCTGGCTGCTGGTGATCATGGAGAGCGTCTACGTGATGACCAACAAGGTCATCTGGAAGGACATGACGCGCTTCTGGGGCAAGCTGTTCGGCATCAACTTCGCGCTGGGCGTGACCACCGGCATCACGCTCGAATTCCAGTTCGGCACCAACTGGGCGTACTACTCGCACTATGTGGGCGACATCTTCGGGGCGCCGCTGGCCATCGAGGGGTTGATGGCGTTCTTCCTGGAATCGACCTTCATCGGCCTGTTCTTCTTCGGGTGGGATCGGCTCTCCAAGACGCAGCACCTGCTGGTGACGACGCTCATGGCGGTGGGCACCAACCTCTCCGCGCTGTGGATCCTGATCGCCAATGGCTGGATGCAGAACCCGGTGGGCGCCGAGTTCAACTGGCAGACCATGCGCATGGAGATGCAGGACTTCTGGGCCGTGGTCTTCAACCCCGTGGCGCAGGCCAAGTTCGTGCACACGGTGTCGGCGGGCTACGTGACGGGCGCGATGTTCATGCTGTCGATCTCGAGCTGGTATCTGCTGCGCGGGCGCGACGTGGAGTTTGCGCGGCGCAGCTTCCGCGTGGCGGCGGCGTTTGGCCTGGCCAGCGTGTGCTCGGTGATCGTGCTCGGCGATGAATCCGGCTACACCGTCGGCGAAGCGCAGGAAACCAAGATGGCCGCCATCGAGGCCATGTGGGAGACCGAGCCCGCGCCGGCCAGCTTCAACATGATCGCGTCGATCAACCAGCGCGCACAGAAGAACGACTGGGCGATCGAGATCCCGTGGGTGATGGGCCTGATCGGCACGCGCTCCGTCACCAAGCAGATCCCGGGCATCCGCGACATCAAGACGCGCAACCGCGGCCGTATCGTGAGCGGCATCGAGGCGGTGGCGGCGCTGGAGACGCTGCGCCAGCATCCCGATGACGCGGCGGCGCGTCAGATGCTGCAGGCCCATCAGCAAGACATGGGCTTCGGCCTGCTGCTCAAGAAGTACATCGCCGACGTGCGGCAAGCCACGCCCGAGATCATCGACCGCGCCGTCGATGACACCGTGCCGCGCGTGTGGCCGATGTTCTGGGGCTTCCGGCTGATGGTTGGCCTGGGCTTCCTGATGCTGGCGCTGTTCGGGTTGTCGTTCTGGACCACGCTGCGGCCGCAGCGCAAGGCGCCGGCGTGGCTGCTGCGCTGGGCGCTGTGGATGCTGCCCGCGCCGTGGCTTGCGGCGGAACTCGGCTGGGTCGTGGCGGAATACGGCCGCCAGCCGTGGACGATCTACGGCGTGCTGCCCACGCACCTGAGCGTGTCGACGCTGAGCGAGGCCAGCCTCTACGGATCGCTGGCGGGCTTCGTGGGCTTCTACACGCTGCTGCTGATCGTCGAGATGTATTTGATGATCAAGTTCGCGCGCCAGGGCCCCGGCAGTCTCGGCACCGGTCGCTACCAGTTCGAACCGGTCCACGCCTGAGGAGGACGACATGCTCGACTACCCAACCCTCAAGGTGATCTGGTGGGTGCTGATCGGTGTGCTGCTGATCGGCTTCGCCATCATGGACGGGCACGACATGGGCGTCGGCACGCTGCTGCCCTTCGTCGGCAAGACCGACGACGAGCGCCGCGTCATCATCAACACCGTCGGCCCGCACTGGGACGGCAACCAGGTCTGGTTCATCACCGGCGGCGGGGCGATCTTCGCGGCGTGGCCGCTGGTCTATGCCACCGCCTTCAGCGGCTTCTACTGGGCGATGCTGGCCGTGCTGTGGGCGCTGTTCTTCCGGCCGGTCGGGTTTGACTACCGCAGCAAGCTCCACAACGCGACGTGGCGCCGCGCGTGGGACATCGGCCTGTTCGTGGGCGGTGCGGTGCCGCCGCTGATCTTCGGGGTGGCGTTCGGCAACCTGCTGCAGGGCGTGCCGTTCCACTTCGACAACTTCATGGTGGTCACGTACACGGGCACGTTCTGGCAACTGCTGAACCCGTTCGCGCTGCTGACCGGCGTGGTGTCGAGCGCGATGATCACCATGCACGGCGGCATCTACCTCGCGCACCGGACCGAGGGCGTGATCCAGCAGCGCGCCACCAAGGCGGCCACCGGTGCCGCCATCGTGGCCGTGGTCGCCTTCGTGGCGGCGGGCGCATGGCTGCGCTGGGGCGGCATCGAAGGGTATGCGATCAGTTCGGCCATCAACCCAGCCGGGCTCTCCAACCCGATGGCGAAGACCGTCGTGCGCGCCGCCGATGCGTGGTGGCGCAACTACCAGGTGCAGCCGCTGCTGTGGCTGCTGCCGCTGGTGGGCGTGGCGGGGGCGTTGCTGGCGGTGGTGCTCGCGCGGGCAGGGCGCACGTTGGTGGCATTCGTGGCTTCGGCGCTGGCGCTGGCCGGCATCATCACCACAGCGGGCGCGTCGATGTTCCCATTCGTGCTGCCGTCGTCCAGCACGCCGGCGGCCAGCCTGACCGTGTGGGACAGCGTCTCCAGCCACTTCACGCTCGGCCTGATGTTCTGGGTCGCGCTCATCTTCACGCCCATCATCGTGCTCTACACGGGCTGGGCCTACCGGGTGATGCGCGGCAAGGTGACGGTCGAACACATCCACGCCAACGAGCATTCCGCGTACTGACGTACCAAGCCAAGGAGGGCATCACCATGTGGTACTTCAGCTGGGTCCTGGGCGTCGGCTTTGCCGTGCTGCTGGCCGTGCTCAACGCGATGTGGGGCGAGGTGAGCGATGCACGCGCCGCCGGCGCCCTCAAAGACGAGGACCACGCGTGAGCGCATCCAACGCACCGCGCATCCATCCGGCCAGCTTGGCCGCCGGGCTCGTCGTCATGGCGGTCGGCACGGTCTATCCGTACGTCGTGACCAATGCGGCCGGTCATGCTGATCACGGCCTCGCCATGCTGCTGTTCTGGGCGATGAGCGCGGGGCTGGTGCGCGGCGTGGGGTTCATTCCGCACCACCGGGTGTGGCGGGTGGTGTTCTCGGGCGGGTCGTGCGCGCTGGCCCTGACGCTGTTCGGGTTGCTGCGCATCTTCGGTTAGGGCGCTAATGCGGCAGGTGGGTTGATCCCGGCGGGGGCGGCTCACGCGCTGCGGCTGAGCGACCGGTCACCGCATTGCGCAGGCGCCGCACGCCACGCCACAGCCTGGGCAACAACCACACGGCCACCACCAGCAAGACCGCCAGCACCACCAGGAACGCGATCGGCAGGAAGAACGCCATCAGCAGCCCGCCGCTGGCGGCGATGTCTTCGCTGAACGAGGCCACCCAGTTCGAGAACGGCTCCGGCGACACGTTGATCAGCGCACGCGTGCCTGCCTTGGTGGCATGCGCCGTGCCCGCCAGCGTGCCGCCGATCAATCCGGCCGCCACCATCCACTGCGGATCGAGTTGCCCGAACGCGGCCGCCGCCAGGATCGCCCCGGCGGGAATGCGGATGAAGGTCTGGATGCCGTCCCAGATGGAATCGAAGCCCGGGATCTTGTCGGCCAGGAATTCGGCGACGGCCAGCACCCCGGCCAGCCCGATCACCCACCAAGACTCCAGCATGTGCAGCCCGGGCGGCAGGTGCAGCCAGCCGGACCGGCCCAGCACGCCGGCGGCAAACACCGCCAGGTAGAGACGGAATCCGCTGGTCCAGGACAGGCCCGCAGCCAGCGCGGCGGTTTCCAGCATGGCGCTCCTCGCAGTTCAGGGCAGGGGGATCAGGCCAGTGTAGACCTTGTCTGCCTGGGTGCGCGCTACAGCAGCGATTTCCCCTGCGACAGGATCTTGTCGCAGACTTGTTTGGTGATCTGCTTCTTGAGGCCGTCGCCACTCAGATCGAACTGGCTGCCGTCGGACCCGCTCAGAATGCCCTTCGTGCCGTCGGCGTAACCGACGTCGGAAGCGGGTTGGCCCCCGAGCTGGCCCAGCAGTTTGTCCTTGATCGATGTCGCACCGCTGGCGCCGCCCAGGTAGTTGTTCTTGACGCAGAACTCCAGCACCCCGGCCACGTTGCCAGTACTGCCGGACGTGAGCGATGACAGCGACGGCATACCGGCTCCACCGGCGATCCCACCCAGATTGCCGAGCCCGCCGAGGCCGCTGGTGGCGCCTTGGCTGCTGCCCTGCGTGGCGCTTTTGATCAGGTCACCGAGTTGGGCGTGGGCGGCGGCCGGCAGCAGCGTGGCAAGCAGGATGGAGGCGGCGGTCAGGGTCAGGCGGCAGTTCATGTGGGACTCCTTGGGGGGGGGCGGTAGGGCTTGATCGCGCGAAACGTCGTGTTGCGCGAATGGCAGCGTCGCTCCATTGTCGTCCGCCCAGGCAACAAAAAACCCGGCATGTCGCCGGGTTTTTGCAATTCAGGCCCCCTCGCAAAGGGCAGGGTGCCGCATGACGCGACTCAGGCTGCCTGGATGTTGGTGGCCTGCTTGCCCTTCGGGCCTTGCGTCACTTCGAACGAGACGCGCTGGCCTTCCTTGAGCGTCTTGAAGCCAGCCATCTGGATGGCCGAGAAATGCGCGAACAGCTCTTCACCGCCCTCGTCCGGCGAGATGAAGCCGAAACCCTTTGCGTCGTTGAACCACTTGACCGTACCGATTGCCATAAAAACCCCTCTCTCTGGAAACACAAATCTGAGCGGGGATGCGATGCCGGTCGGGCAAAAGCAGAGCGATACCGCAGCTATCGCCCTACCATCGCGCGCAATGCACGACGAAAAGCGCGGTCCTGGAACCGCGCCGTCAGCGATCGGTCTTCTTGTGGCGGATGCCACAGCCTGAAGCGGTTGTCGATCTGTAGTCGACTGGTGTGAGGCCTCCCCGGCTCACCATTCATGCGGCCCGCTGCCACGTCGTTTGCGGGGCAGTAAGGCGCACATGCTGAATTCGATTGTTCGAGGAATGCAACAGCCTGTCAAGGCTACCGAAGCTGGGTTTGTGGCAAAAAACGGTCAGTTTTGAAGAGCTTTCACTCGAATTTTGCCCGGGCAACCCCATCTCAGAAAAACCGCGCCCCGGCCATGCCGACCAGCCTGCCGGCCAGCAGTCCGACCTAGAGCGTGCAATTGCATCGGTTCACAGGCGCGGGCCGACGGACACGTGCAAAGCCAAACCGTTTGCAGGACTTGAAGTCGGCGTTAATTCCCCAAATTGCGAACTCGAAAGGAGTGGTTAGAATAAGACCATGGCAATCCGGCAAGCGACCACTCCACAACACGACGCGGGCACCGTACTGGAGCGGAAAGAGCAAGCGCTCAAACCGCCCGCGATGTACAAGGTGCTGCTGCTCAACGACGACTACACCCCGATGGAATTCGTCGTAATGATCCTTCAGCAATATTTCAGCAAAGACCGGGAGACAGCCACGCAGATCATGCTGACTGTGCATCGGGAAGGGCGGGGCGTGTGCGGTATCTACACCCGGGATATCGCCGCGACGAAGGTGGAATTGGTATCAACCCATGCACGGCAGGCGGGCCACCCGCTGCAGTGCGTGATGGAGGAAGCATGATCGCGCAAGAACTGGAAGTGAGCCTGCACATGGCGTTTGTTGAAGCCCGCCAGGCCCGCCACGAATTCATTACGGTGGAGCACCTGCTGCTTGCGCTGCTGGACAACCCGACGGCGGCGGAGGTGCTGCGCGCCTGCGCGGCCAACATCGAAGACCTCCGCACGCACCTGAAGAACTTCATCGCCGACAACACCCCGGTGGTGCCGGGCACGGATGAGGTCGACACGCAGCCGACGCTGGGCTTCCAGCGCGTGATTCAGCGCGCCATCATGCACGTGCAGTCCACCTCCAACGGCAAGAAGGAGGTGACGGGCGCCAACGTGCTGGTCGCCATCTTCGGCGAGAAGGATTCCCACGCGGTCTACTACCTCCAGCAACAGGGCGTGACCCGGCTGGATGTTGTCAACTTCATCAGCCACGGCATCCGCAAGGACCAGGCCGAGCCCGCCAAGCACGGCGACGGCAACCCGGAAGGCGAAGCCGGCGACGGCAAGGAAAGCCCGCTGGAGCAATTCACCCAGAACCTGAATGGTCTTGCCAAGGCAGGCAAGATCGATCCGCTGATCGGCCGCGAGCAGGAAGTCGAGCGCGTGGTGCAGGTGCTGTGCCGCCGCCGCAAGAACAACCCGCTGCTGGTGGGCGAGGCCGGCGTCGGCAAGACCGCCATCGCCGAGGGCCTGGCCTGGCGCATCACCAAGGGCGAGGTGCCGGACATCCTCGCCAAGTCGGTGGTGTACTCGCTCGACATGGGCGCGTTGCTGGCCGGCACCAAGTACCGTGGCGACTTTGAGCAGCGCCTGAAGGGCGTGCTGAAGTCGCTCAAGGACAACCCGAACGCGATCCTGTTCATCGACGAGATCCACACGCTGATCGGCGCGGGCGCCGCTTCGGGCGGCACGCTGGATGCGAGCAACCTGCTTAAGCCCGCGCTGTCGTCGGGCGCGCTCAAGTGCATCGGCGCGACCACGTTCACCGAGTACCGCGGCATCTTCGAGAAGGACGCGGCGCTGTCGCGGCGCTTCCAGAAGATCGACGTGGTGGAGCCGTCCGTCGATCAGACCGTGCAGATCCTGCGCGGGCTGAAGTCGCGCTTTGAAGAGCACCATGGCGTGAAATACGCGGCCTCGGCGCTCACGGCGGCGGCCGAGCTGTCGGCGCGCTTCATCACCGACCGCCACCTGCCGGACAAGGCGATCGACGTGATCGACGAAGCCGGCGCCGCGCAGCGCATCCTGCCGAAGTCGAAGCAGAAGAAGACCATCGGCAAGGCCGAGATCGAGGACATCGTCTCGCGCATCGCCCGCGTCCCGCCGCAGAGCGTGTCGCAGGACGACCGCAGCAAGCTGCAGACGCTGGAGCGCGACCTGAAGTCGGTCGTGTTCGGGCAAGACCCGGCCATCGACGCGCTGGCCTCGGCCATCAAGATGTCGCGCGCGGGGTTGGGCAAGACGGACAAGCCGATCGGCTCGTTCCTGTTCAGCGGCCCGACCGGTGTTGGCAAGACGGAAGTCGCCAAGCAGCTCGCGTTCATCCTCGGCATTGAGCTGATCCGCTTCGACATGTCGGAATACATGGAGCGCCATGCGGTGAGCCGGCTGATCGGCGCGCCTCCGGGCTACGTGGGCTTCGATCAGGGCGGTCTGCTGACTGAGGCCGTCACCAAGAAGCCGCACTGCGTGCTGCTGCTGGACGAGATCGAGAAGGCCCATCCGGACATCTTCAACATCCTGCTGCAGGTGATGGACCACGGCGCGCTGACCGACAACAACGGCCGCAAGGCGGATTTCCGCAACGTGATCGTCATCATGACGACCAACGCGGGCGCCGAGACGATGAACAAGTCGACCATCGGCTTTACCACGGCGCGCGAGCAAGGCGACGAGATGGCCGACATCAAGCGCATGTTCACGCCGGAGTTCCGCAATCGTCTGGATGCGACCATCAGCTTCCGCTCGCTGGACGAGGAGATCATCCTGCGCGTGGTCGACAAGTTCCTCATGCAGCTGGAAGAGCAGCTGCACGAGAAGAAGGTGGACGCCATCTTTACCGAGAAGCTGCGCCACTTCCTGGCGAAGAAGGGCTTCGATCCGCTGATGGGCGCGCGCCCGATGCAACGCCTGATCCAGGACTTGATCCGCAAGGCGCTGGCCGACGAGCTGCTGTTTGGCAAGCTGGTCAACGGCGGCAAGGTGGTGGTGGACCTGGACGATGCCGATGCGGTAAAGCTGGAGTTCTCCGAGAACGAGGCGCCGCCGGCCCCCGCGCAGGAAGAGGCGGAAGCCTGACGAATCTGTCGCTCCAAAAGAAAACGGCCCGGAAACTCCGGGCCGTTTTTTTTTTGCGTGAGCGACGCTATCAGTGGCGGCCAGTGCTGCCGAAACCACCGGCACCGCGCTCGCTTTCGGCAAAGTCGTCGACGATGTTCAGCTCGGCCTGCACCACCGGCACGATCACCAGTTGCGCGAGGCGCTCCATCGGGTTGAGCACGAAGACCGTGCTGCCACGGTTCCACGTGCTGACCATCAGCTGGCCCTGGTAGTCCGAATCGATCAGGCCGACCAGGTTGCCGAGCACGATGCCGTGCTTGTGGCCCATGCCCGAGCGCGGCAGGATCAGCGCCGCATAGCCCGCGTCGGCCAGGTGGATGGCCATGCCGGTGGGAATCAGGTGCGTGGTGCCCGGTTCGATGGTGATCGGGGCATCGATGCAGGCGCGCAGGTCCAGCCCGGCGCTGCCGGTGGTGGCGTACTGCGGAAGCTGTTCGTGCAGGCGGGCGTCGAGGATCTTGACGTCGAGTTTCATGCGGGGCAGGCCGAAGATTGGGTGGCAGAAGCCGGAGATGGTAGCGCAAACGCCTCGGCCAGCAGCTCATACGAGCGCATCCGGGCTTTGTAGCTGGGCGCGACGGTCAGCACGATCAGCTCGTCGGCGACGAAGCGGTCCTTGAGCGCGTGCATCTGCTCGGCGACGGATTCGGGCGTGCCGATGATGCTGCGCGGCCGCTCGCGCGCGACGATGGCCTGGTCACGCTCGGTGTACTGATGCGCCTCGCCTTGCTCGACGGTCGGGATCGGGCCGTTCACGCCGAGCGCCATCTGCAGGCGGCGCAGGTCTACGGCGGCTTCATAGCGGCGTGCCTCGGCTTCCGACTCCGCAGCGATCACGAACACGGCGGCGGCGCTGTACGGGCGTGCGTCGAAGCCCGGCTCGAAGTCGGTGCGGTACTGCTGCGCGACGAGTTGGCCGACGTGCGGGTTGATGAAGTGCGCGAAGGCGAAGCGAATGCCCAGGCGCGCCGCCAGCGCACCACCGAAGTCGCTGGAGCCGAGCATCCACAGCTCAGGCTTGGTGTCGATCTCGGGCTGCAGCAGAACACCGTAGGCAGGGTGATCGGACGGCAGCGTGCCCGTGAGATGCCAGATCAGTTCCTGCACCTGCTGCGGGAAGATGTCGCCGCGGTTGTAGTCGCCCATGGCCACGGCCTGCGCGGTGCGCATGTCGCCGCCGGGGGCGCGGCCGACGCCCAGGTCGATCCGGTTGGGGAACAGCGCCTCCAGCAGACGGAACTGCTCGGCCAGCTTGAACGGGCTGTAGTAGGGCAGCATCACGCCGCCGGAGCCCACGCGCAGATGCCGCGTCGCGCTGGCCACGCGGGCGATCATGACCTCGGGCGCCGGGTTGCTGACGCCGCGCAGGCCGTGGTGCTCCGCGCACCAGTAGCGCGTGTAGCCGAGCGAATCGGCGAGTTGCGCAAGGTCGACCGTGGCGGCGATGGCGTCGCGCGCGCTATGGCCATAGATGACGGGGCTCTGGTCGAGGATGGATAGGCGCATCGGTGTGCGTGCGCTCATGGCCGTGCCCCGTGCACGCGGTCGGCGATGGCGGCGACGATCTGCCGCGCCAGTGTCAGCTTGTCGGCGCGCGGCAGGCGCGTGATGCCGGCGGCTTCGAACAGCGCGACCTCGTTGTCATCGCGGCCGAAGGTCTGGTGGCCGAGGTTGCCGACCAGCAGTGGAATGCCCTTCTTCTGGCGCTTGGCTTCACCAAACTCCTCCAGGCGCTCCGTTTCGGCCGCAAAGCCGACGCAGAACGGTGCGTTGGCGCGGTGTGCGACGGCGGCGAGGATGTCGGGGTTCTGCGTGAACGTGAGCGCCGGCACGTCGGTGTCGTTCTGCTTCTTCAGCTTGTGGTCGGCGGCCTGGGCGACCCGCCAGTCGGCCACGGCGGCCACGGCGATGAAGATGTCGCTCTTGCTGGTGTCCAGCTCGCGCATGACCGCGTCGTGCATCTGCTGGGCGGTCTGCACGTCGATGCGCAGCACGCCGGCGGGCGTGTCCTGGTGGCATGGCCCGGCGACCAGCGTGACCTCCGCGCCGGCCTGCGCTGCGGCACGCGCCAGCGCGAAGCCCATCTTGCCGCTCGACAGATTCGTGATGCCGCGCACCGGGTCGATCGGCTCGAAGGTCGGGCCGGCGGTCAGCAGCACGCGATGGCCGCGCAGCAGCTTGGGCTGGAAGAAGCCGATGAGCTGCTCGACGATGTCCTCCGGCTCCAGCATGCGGCCGTCACCGACTTCGCCGCAGGCCTGGTCGCCGGCGTCGGGGCCGAGCAGGGTGACGTCATCGGCGCGCAGTTGGGCGGCGTTGCGCTGCGTGGCGGGCGCGGCCCACATCTGCCGGTTCATGGCGGGCGCCACCAGCAGCGGGCAGTCGCGCGCGATGCACAGCGTGGAGAGCAGGTCGTCGGCCATGCCGTGCGCGAGCTTGGCGAGGAAGTCCGTCGACGCCGGGGCGACCACAATGGCATCCGCCTCGCGCGACAGGTCGATGTGCGCCATGTTGTTGCCGACGCGGTCATCCCACTGCGACGTGAAGACCGGGCGGCCCGACAGCGCCTGCATCGTTACCGGCGTGATGAAGTGCGTGGCGGCCTCGGTCATCACCACTTGCACAGTGGCGCCGGCCTTGGTCAAGAGCCGCACAAGCTCGGCCGACTTGTAGCAAGCGATGCCGCCGGTCAGGCCGAGGACGAAATGTTTGCCTTGCAGTTCCATGGTTGCCTGCTTTGTGAATCCGATTGACGCAAGATGCGTGGGCAGGATACAACCCGGGGCCAAGTGCGCCGAGTGGGCCTGCCGATCAGTGTGGCGATGATACCGGCTTGGGCCCTGGCACGTCCGGCGCCCGAATTTTTCCTCAAATGCTTATTCCCGATATGGTTTTCCGTCGTTCCGCAGTCCGTGATGTATTGGCCGTGATCGGCGCGCTGGCCCTGGTTGCGCTGGTGGTGGGCACGGTGCTCGTGCGCGAGTCCAAGTGGTGGCTGCGGGAGGAATCCATGCCCGCTCAGGCCGATTACATCGTCGTACTGGGTGGGGAATCGGGCCAGCGCGTGATCGGCGCGGCCGAGCTGTATCACGCGGGCGTGGCGCCGCGCGTGTTCGTGAGCGGGGAGGGCGATTGCCTGCTGATCGTGCGTCGCCTGGTGATGACCGGTGTGCCGGCTGACCGCATCGACCACGAATGCGAATCCGGCAGCACCATGGAGAACGCTCAGATGACGCGCCAGGCGCTGGCCGAGCGGCACGTGCACAGCGCCGTGCTGGTCACGAGCTGGTACCACACCGGCCGCGCGCTGAAGGTGTTCCGCCAGGTCTGGCCCGAGGTGACGTGGGGTGCGCGTGGCGTGTTCCCCGGCGACACGCTCACCAAGTCGTTCCCGATCTACGAGGCCGGAACGATCCTGGCGGAGTACATCAAGCGCGCGTGGTACGCCGTGCGTTATTGAGCCGGCATGGGCCGCGCATCGGCGGCCAGGTCGGCGAGCGTCGGCACGAAGCGGATCGTGTTGCGCTGGTTCGATTCGCGCACCCAGTCGCGCAGCGCGCTGCTGGCGTCCAGGTGGGTGGAGATGTCGCCCACCACCGCGAGCTTCAGCCGGTAGTTGGCGATCTTCTGGGCGATGCCGCCGGCCAGGCCGGAGCGCAGCGCGAAGAACGCCGCATCCAGCCGGCTGACGGGCACCGCCACCATCGACGCGCCATGGCCGAGCGCCTCACCGATCAGGTGGTCCAGCGCATCCTGCTCGCTGGTAATGCGCGGGCCGTCCTCGCTGAGGCACAGCACCGCTTCGCCATTCCACTGCTGCAGATCGGCCATGGCGGGGTCAGCGGCGCACGCGTCGCAGTTCGTCGATGACCAGCAGCACCGCGCCGATGCAGATGCCGCAGTCGGCCACGTTGAAGGCGGGCCAGTGGTAGGTGTGCAGGTAGAAGTCCAGGAAGTCCACCACGTGGCCGTAGATGACGCGGTCGATCACGTTGCCCAGCGCGCCGCCCAGGATCAGCGCCAGTGCAAAGCAGAACAGCTTCTGCCCGCTGTGCCGCTTGAGCAGCCACACGATGAACAGCGCCGCCGCCACGCCCAGCGCGGTGAAGAACCACCGCTGCCAGCCGCCCGCCGCCGCCAGGAACGAGAACGCCGCGCCCCGGTTGTAGGCCAGCACGAGGTTGAAGAACCCGGTGATCGGGCGCGACTCGCCGTAGGCGAAGGTCTTGAGGATGGCGACCTTGGTCAGCTGGTCCAGCAGGATCCAGATGACGGCCAGGCCCAGCCACGGGCCCAGGCCGTGACTGCCACCACTGCTGCTAAGGCTTTTGACACGTGCGCCCTTGCTCTTGCCGTTGTTGCCGCTGTTACGAGTCGCCATTACGCAGCGCTCCGTTGTTCACCGGCGCCGAACAGGTTGTCGGTGCAGCGATTGCACAGGGTCGGGTGAGCCGCGTCGTGGCCGACGTCAGCGCGGTAGTGCCAGCAGCGCTCGCACTTGGCGTGGGTGGACGGCGCCACGTCGATCAGCAGATCGCCACCTTCCGGCGCACGCTCCAGCTTGGCCGCCGACGTGATCAGCACGAAGCGCAGATCGTCGCCGAGGCTGGCCAGGGCGTCGTACACCGTGTCGCCCGCCGAGACGGTCACTTCTGCCTGCAGTGACGAACCGATCTTGCCGTCAATGCGCAGCGCTTCCAATTGCTTGGTCACTTCGCCGCGCACGTTGCGGATGGCGGCCCACTTCTCCAGCAGTGCGCTGGCGCCCTGCGGTTGCGGGGCGTCGTAGTAGGTGCTGGTGAAGATGGTGTCGGTGTGCTCCGTGCCGTGGGCGAACACCTGCCACGCCTCTTCGGCCGTGAACGACAGGAACGGCGCCATCCAGTGCAGCATCGCCTGGGTGATGTGGTACAGCGCGTTCTGTGCCGAGCGGCGTGCCACCGAATCGGGCGCCGTGGTGTACAGGCGGTCCTTCAGTACGTCGAGGTAGAAGCCGCCCAGGTCTTCCGAGCAGAACGTCTGCAGCTTGGCGACCACCGGGTGGAACTCGTACACGTCGTAGTGCGACAGCACTTCCTTCTGCAGCGCGTCCGTCATCGCCACGGCGTAGCGGTCGATCTCGAGCCATTGCTCGGACGGCAGCGCGTGCTTGGCGTGGTCGTAGTCGGTCAGGTTGGCGAGCAGGAAGCGCAGCGTGTTGCGGATGCGGCGGTAGCTTTCCACCACGCGCTTCAAGATCTCGTCCGAGATGGCGAGCTCGCCCGAGTAGTCGGTCGAGGCCACCCACAGGCGGATGATCTCGGCGCCCATCTTGTTGGCGATTTCCTGCGGCGCGATCGTGTTGCCGATCGACTTGGACATCTTGCGGCCTTCGCCGTCCACCGTGAAGCCGTGCGTGAGCAGGCCCTTGTACGGCGGCTTGCCGTACAGCATCGAGGCGGTCAGCAGCGACGAGTGGAACCAGCCGCGGTGCTGGTCCGAGCCTTCCAGGTAGAGGTCGGCCAGGCGCCCATCGGGCAGGTCGGCCGAGGCGTCGTATAGATCAGCCGCATGCGAGCCGCGGATGACGTGCCAGTGCGTGGTGCCCGAGTCGAACCACACGTCGAGCGTGTCGCGGTTCTTCTCGTACGTGTCGGCCTCATCGCCAAGCAGCTCGCGTGGGTCGAGCGTCTGCCAGGCTTCGACGCCGGTCTTTTCGATGCGCTGGGCGACCTGCTCCAGCAGTTCGGGCGTGCGCGGGTGCAGTGCGCCGGTTTCCTTGTGCACGAAGAAGGCCATCGGCACGCCCCATTGACGCTGGCGCGAGAGCGTCCAGTCCGGGCGGTTGGCGATCATATTGTGCAGGCGCTGCTTGCCCCACGCCGGGTAGAACGCGGTGGCATCGATGCCGGCCAGAGCGGTCTCGCGCAGGGTGGCGTTGCCGTCGTTGGGCTGCACGTCCATCCCCGCGAACCACTGCGAGGTGGCGCGGTAGATGATCGGCGTCTTGTGGCGCCAGCAGTGCATGTAGCTGTGCGCGTACTTGTGCGCGTCGAACAGGTTGCCGGATGCTTGAAGCACCTCAACGATCTTCGGGTTGGCATCCCAGATCAACTGGCCGCCGAACAGCGGCAGCGTCGACGCATACACGCCGTTGCCCATCACCGGATTGATGATCTCGGCGTCGGGCATGCCGTGCGCCTTGCACGACTGGAAGTCTTCCACGCCATAGGCGGGCGCGGAGTGGACGATGCCGGTGCCGGTGTCGGTGGTCACGTAGTCGCCCAGATAGACCGGCGCGGTGCGGTCATAACCGGCGTCCATCTTGGCCAGCGGATGGTGGAAGCGCACGCCCGAGAGCGCCGCGCCTTCGCACGTGGCCAGCACGGTGCCTTCGAGTTTCCAGCTCTGCAGGCAGGCCTCGACGCGCTCCTTGGCAACGATCAGCAGACCGCGCGGCGTGTCGACCAGCGCGTATTCGATTTCCGGGTGCAGGTTCAGCGCCTGGTTGGAGGGGATCGTCCACGGCGTGGTGGTCCAGATCACGATCCAGCCCGGCTTGGCCTTGAGCACGTCGGCGCCGACGTGGAAGGCGCTCGCCAGCGCGTCGATGTCGGCAAACGGGAAGCCGACGTCGATCGACAGGTCGGTGCGGTCGGCGTATTCGACCTCGGCCTCGGCCAGCGCCGAGCCGCAGTCGAAGCACCAGTTGACCGGCTTCAGGCCACGGAAGACGTAGCCCTTCTCCAGGATCTTGCCCAGTGCACGGACTTCATCCGCCTCGTTGCGGAAGTTCATGGTCAGGTACGGGTCGGCCCAATCACCGAGCACGCCCAGGCGCTCGAAGTCCACCTTCTGGCGGGCGATCTGGCCGGTGGCGTAGGCGCGCGCCTTCTCCTGCACTTCCTGAACCGGCAGGCCCTTGCCGAACTGCTTCTCGATCTGGATCTCGATCGGCATGCCGTGGCAGTCCCAGCCGGGCACGTAGACGGCGTCCAGGCCGGTCAGGCCGCGCGACTTGACCACCATGTCCTTGAGGATCTTGTTGACCGCGTGGCCGATGTGCAGGTCGCCGTTGGCGTACGGCGGGCCGTCGTGCAGGATGAACTTCTTCGCGCCTTGACGGGCAGCACGGATCTTCTTGTAGAGCTGCTGGTCCTGCCAAAGCTTTACCCATTGCGGCTCGCGCTTGGGCAGGTCGCCGCGCATGGGGAAGGGCGTGTCCAGCAGGTTGACCGGGTACTTGCTCTTTTCCGGCTTGGCGTTCTTGGAATCGGACATGGTGTGATGTGGGGCAGATGCGGGCAAATCAGGTCGGTGCAGGCGGCCCCGCAGGGCGGGGCGCGTGCGCGGTGTGCGGCTTGGTGTTACGTGCTGGCGGCGAGCCGGCTAGTGCTCTGGCCGCCTACTGAATTCGGTCGGTGGCGGAGGTGGCGAAGTCGCGCCGCAGCGCGGGCGATTCACCGGCCGCGGGAATCGGCAAACCGAAGAAGTGGCGCGCGTCCACGCAATCCTGCGCGATGGCATCCTTCAACGCATCGAGCGAATCGAAGCGAGCCTCGTCGCGCAGCTTCTTCATGAATTCGACGCGCACCAGCTTGCCGTACGCGTTGGCGTGGTAATCGAAGAGGTGCGCTTCCAGCAGCACGCGGCCGGAGTCATCCACCGTCGGGCGCACGCCGATGCTGGCCACGCCCGGCAGCGGCCTATCGTTCTCCTTGGCCAACCCATGCACCTGCACGACGAAGATGCCCGACACCGCCGGCTTGCGATGCGAGATGCGCAAATTGAGCGTCGGGAAGCCCAGCGAGCGGCCGAGCTTCTGCCCGTGCACCACGTGCCCGCTGATGGCATAGCCGTGGCCGAGCAGGCGACGCGCGTGTTCCAGGTCACCACCGGCCAGCGCCTCACGCACGGCCGAGCTGGAGATGCGGATGCCGCTCTCCGACACCGAGCCCATCTGCTCGACCTCGAAGCCGAACTGGGCGCCGGCGGCCTGCAGGTAGGTGAAATCGCCCGCGCGCTTGGCGCCGAAGCGGAAGTCGTCGCCCACCAGCAGCCAGCGCGTATGCAGGCCGTTGACCAGCACGTTGCGCACGAATTCTTCCGGCGTCTGGCCGGCGAAATGCGCGTTGAAGTGCTCCACGACCACGCGGTCGACGCCCTGGCGGCGCAGGCTTTCCAGCTTGTCGCGCAACAGCGCAATGCGGGCGGGCGCGCGGTCCGGCATGAAGAATTCGCGCGGATGCGGCTCGAAGGTCATCACCGTGAGCGGCAACCCGCGTGCATCGGCCGCCGCGCGTGCGCGGGCCAACAGGGACTGGTGGCCGCGGTGCACGCCGTCGAAGTTGCCGATGGTCAGCGCGCAGGGCGCGCGGCTCTCGGCGTTGGGCAGGCCGCGAAAGACTTTCACGTGGAGCGTCGAGGGTCGAAAAAAGCGAGGGTTTTGCCGCCGGAGGGACGTGAGACGGCCCAAAACCGGCAAAACGCACATTATATAAGGGATTGTCCCATCTCCCACGCGCGTCCGCATCGGGTGTGGGCGTTGCGCAATCGTCCGAACGTTCTGTCCGCACGGGTCGCGCTTGCGGCACAATCCGTTATTCCAGTTTTCTCCCCCACACGCCATTGAACGCCTCGCTGCGCCTTTTTTTTGCCAAGTTCGGGCTGGCCAGCCGCAACTCGCTTGAGCCGGATGCCCGCGCCAAGCTGCTTGCCGCCGTCCATCGCGGTGCGCCCATGGGGATCGCGGCTTCGGTGGTGCTGCCAGCGCTGACGGTCGCGGCGTTCTGGGACACCGTCAGCCGGCCGGCCTTGATGGCCTGGTGCCTGATCATGCTGTGCCTGACGGCGTCGGGCCTGCGCTTCTACTTCGGCTATCGCTACGACCTCACGCGCCTGACGCTGGCTGCGCACACCCGCAAATGGTGGACGGGCATGCGCATCATGTCGGCGGTGGGCGGCGTGGCGTGGGGCTGCTCGGCGGGGCTGTACATGGTGTCGCCGTCGCTCGAGTTCAGCAGCCTGCTCATGATCGTGGTGATGGGCGTGGCGGCGGGCGCGGTGCTGTCGCAGGCGCCGGTGCCGTCCAACCTGCTGATCCAGGGCACGGGCATGGCCTTGCCGCATTTTATCCTGGCGGAGCAGGCGTTTCCGGGGCATGGCGGTTTCGTGCGTGCGGTGCTGCTGTTTTTCGCGGCCTTCCTGGCGCGTCAGGCGGCCAACATCCACAACACGCTGGTGCGTGAAATCCAGCTCGAGAACGAGAGCCGCCAGCTCGCGCGCCGCTACCAGGACGAGAAGCAGCGCGCGCTGTCGGCATCGGAAGAGAAGTCGCGCTTCCTGGCCGCCGCCAGCCACGACCTGCGCCAGCCGGTGCACGCAATCGTGCTGCTGGTGGAGGCGCTGCGGGCGCGCAACCAGTCCGAATCGCTGGCGCCGCTGGTGGAGCAGCTTGCCTCGGGCGCGGCCACCATCGACCTGCTGTTCCGCTCGCTGCTGGATCTGTCCAAGCTGGAGAGCCGCAAGACCTCGCCGACGCTGGAGCCGGTGGACCTGGGCGAGGTCATCACCGAGGTGGTCCAGCAGTTCATGCCAGACGCCCGCGCCAAGGGGCTGACGCTCACGCAGCGCATTCCGCCGCTGCCGGTGTTCGGCATGGCCGAGCCGGTGCTGCTGCGCCGGGCGCTGTTCAACCTGCTGCAGAACGCGCTGCGCTATACCGAGCGCGGCGGCGTGATGGTGACGCTGCGGGTGCGCCAGAAGTACCTGCGCATCGAGGTGTGGGATACCGGCATCGGTATCGCGGCGGAGCATCAGAAAGACATTTTCTCGACGTACTACCAGGTCGAGAATCCGGAGCGCGACCCAAGCCAGGGCCTGGGCCTGGGCCTGTCGATCTACAAGGAATGTGTGCGCCTGCTGCGCGGCACCTTTGGCGTGCGCTCGGTGCCGGGGCGCGGCTCGATGTTCTGGATGGCGCTGCGCCCGGTGCCGGCCGAGATCAAGGCGCCGCTGGCCACGCAACCGCGTGCCGAGCAGAAGCGCGCGGTGCTGGACCAGCCGCGTTTCTCGGGCGTGGTGCTGGTGGTGGACGACGACCCGCAGATCCGCAAAGCCTGGCACGCGCTGCTGGAAGCGTGGGGGGTGGACGTGCACAGCGCCGCCGACGGCCCCTCGGCCGATCAGCTGCTCGCACGCGGCCTGCGCCCGCAGATCATCTTTTGCGACCTGCGCCTGCCCGGCAAGGAAGACGGATTGCAGTTGCTCGAGCGCTGGCAGGTCAGCCACCCCGACGCCCACGCCGTGCTGCTGACCGGCGATCGCAACTCCGCCGCCCTGGCGCGCGCCGAGGAGGCCGGCTACCTGCTGCTGGCCAAGCCGATGGATCCGAACATGCTGCGCGTGCTGCTCAAGCGCTGGCTGCGCGGCCGCGCAGCCGAGCCGCAGGTCGCATCGTATTGACGGTGAGGATGGCCGGCGCCGCTGGATGCGGCGCCGTGCAGATCAAGCCGTGCCGGTCAGGCGGAAGCGTTCCATGCGCGAGATGATCTGGATGCGCGTGCGCACGCCCAGCCGCTGCAGGATCGCCGAGACGTGTTCCTTGACGGTGTTTTCCGTCAGGCCCAGTTGGCGCGCGATGGATTTGTTCGGCAGCCCTTCGAGCAGCGCCAGTACCGAGCCCTGACGCGGCGTCAGGCCCAGCTCGGCCGGCGTGATGGGGATCCCGTGCGAGGCGTTGCCCTTGCCGTTCAGCCCGCCCAGATCGTCTTCCGACGGGAACGACGCGTCGCCGCCGAAGATGCCCGCCACCGCCTTGGAAAACGCATGCGCATCGGCGTGCTTGCCGATGAAGCCGATGGCGCCCAGGGCCTGCGCCTTGGCGACGATCTCGGGCGTGTTCTCGGCCGACATGAAGGCAAAGCGCGCCTCGGGCAGCTTGCCGCGCAGCTCGCGCATGGCATCGAAGCCGGTGCAGTCGGACAGCCAGACATCGAGTAGGACGACGTCCGGGCGGACGCCGTCGTCGACCAGCGCCAGCGCCTGGCGGCGGCCAATGGCCGCGTGCACCTGGACTTCAGGCAGGGCTTGCGCAAGAAACGTGGTCGTGCCAGACAAGGCGAGAGGGTGGTCGTCGACCACCAGCAGGCTACGCAGCGAGCTCGTCATTCAATTCCCCGGTGAGGGCCGTGCCCTCTTGTTGTTGTACGCGTGCCGACCCGGCGCGGGCGGTAGCCGTTGGGCTGGGTTTGTCACCCTATGCCGATCGGCCATTCACGGTGTGTGTCCGCACGTTGTTGCAGCGCGGGATCGGCAAAGGCGGTGTGCGCATCGGCCGAATCCATCGCTGCCCACCCGACCCCCGGGCGCGCGGACATTTATGGTGTTGAGATTATCAGACCCCGGCACGCCCCGCCAACGTTCGCACGCCCGTTTTTGCCGATGCAACGTGGTTTTTGCGAATGCGCGTCGGCTAAATACCACGCCGCCGCGCAGGCGCCCAGCATGCCGGCGCACGGGCATCACACCCCATTTATCGGAAGTTCACGCGCGCACTTGATAAAATGCCGCGATGAAAAATATCGTCATTCTCATTTCCGGACGCGGCTCGAATATGGAAGCCATTGTCCGTGCATGCCAGGCCGAGGGCTGGCCGGGGCGCATTGCTGCCGTGATTTCCAACCGCCCGGACGCCGCCGGCCTCAAGTTTGCGGCTTCGCACGGCATTGCCACCGCGGTGGTCGACCACAAGGGCTTCGCCGACCGCGACAGCTTTGACGCCGCCCTGGCCCAGGCCATCGACGGTTTCTCGCCCGACCTGGTCGTGCTGGCCGGCTTCATGCGCATCCTCACGCCCGGTTTCGTGAACCACTACGCTGGGCGCATGCTGAACATCCATCCGTCGCTGTTGCCGTGCTTCCCTGGTTTGCATACGCATGAGCAGGCGCTGGCCATGGGCGTGAAGGTGCATGGTGCAACCGTCCATTTCGTGACCGCCGAGCTGGACCACGGCCCGATCGTGCTGCAGGCCGCCATCGAGGTGCGCGCTGGCGATACGCCCGACACGCTCGCCGCGCGGCTGCTGACGCAGGAGCATGTGATCTATCCGCGCGCCGTGCGCTGGTTCGCCGAGGGCCGCTTGAGCCTGGAGAAGGGCGTGGTGCGGGTCTCGCCGGATGCCTCGCAGCTTGTAATCGGCATTGATGCCCAGGAGGCAGCATGAGTCAGGATCGTCAGCGCCCGCGCAATGGCGGGGCCAGCAACAAACGCTCGGGTTCGGGTGGTGGTGGGTGGTACCGCGCGCCGCAGGGCAAGCCCTCGCAAGGCGCCCCGCGCCCTCGCACCGGCGTGCACGGCAGCCATCTGGAGCACCTGGACAAGGTGCTCGCGCGCCTGCTGCACTTTGCCGCGCCGGCCGACATGGTCGTCAGCCAGTACTTCCGTGAGCACCACGAACTGGGCCACCGCGAGCGCGGCATCATCGCCGAGGCGGCGTTTGCCGTGCTGCGCCGCAAGGTGGAGTTTGGGCAGTTTGCCGAGAGCGGCTCCGGCCCGGCGCGCCGCCGCTTGGTGCTGCTGGGCCTGCTGCAGACAGCCGGTCGCGCGGCCATCGCCCCGTTCCTGAACCCGGCCGAGGCCGAGTGGCTGGACCGCTGGGAGAACCGCGACCGCGCCGCCCTGGCGCCGCGCGTGCGTGCCAACCTGCCGGACTGGCTGTTCGACGCGCTGGTTGCGCAGCATGGCGCGGACTTTACCGAGGCGCTGGCGCAGGCGTGGCTGGCCCCGGCGCCGCTGGACCTGCGCGTCAACACGCTCAAGGGCGAGCGCGATGCCGTGCTTGCCACGCTCGCTGAAGCCGGCATCGAAGGCGCGGCGGCACCGCTGTCGCCTGTGGGTATCCGCCTGGCAGGCAAGCCGGCACTGAACAAGCTCGATATCTTCACCAACGGCACGGTCGAGGTGCAGGACGAGGGCAGCCAGCTGCTGTGCCAGTTGCTGGCCCCCAAGCGCGGCGAGATGGTGGTCGACTTCTGCGCGGGCGCGGGTGGCAAGACGCTGGCGATCGGCGCCGCGATGCGTTCGACCGGGCGGCTGTACGCCTTTGACGTGTCGGAGAAGCGCCTGGCCAACCTGGGGCCCCGCCTGGCGCGCAGCGGTCTGTCCAACGTGCATCCAGGCCGTATCGACAGCGAACACGACGCCAAGATCAAGCGCCTCGCCGGCAAGATCGACCGTGTGCTGGTTGACGCACCGTGCAGCGGGCTGGGCACGTTGCGGCGCAATCCCGATCTGAAGTGGCGTCAATCCGCGCAGGCCGTGCAGGAGGTGTCGATCAAGCAGCACTCGATCCTCGCGTCTGCCGCGCGGCTGCTGAAGCCGGGCGGCCGCTTGGTCTACGCGACTTGCAGCGTGCTCGCGCGTGAGAACCAGCAGGTGGTCGAGCAGTTCCTGGCCGAGCACCCGGACTTTGCGCTCGTGCCCGCCGGCGAGGTGCTGGCCGCGCAGAAGATCGCGCTGGAGATGGGCCCGTACCTGGAGCTGTATCCGCACCTGAACCAGACCGACGGCTTCTTTGCCGCCGTGCTGGAGCGCCGCGCGTGAGGTTTGGCCGGCTGAGTCTGGCGCTGGCGGCGGTGCTTGCCTTCAGCGCGGGCAGTGTCGCCCTGGCGCGCACCACGCCGCCGGTGCTGCCCGCCAAGGGCACGGTGCAGGCCGCCTTCACGCCTGAAGACGACATCGAAGGCCTCCTGGCCGACGCCATCGACCAGGCCCGCCAGCAGGTGCTGGTGCAGGCCTACCTGCTGTCGAACAAGGCGATCACGCGGGCGCTACTGGCGGCGCATCAGCGTGGAGTGGACGTGCGTGTGCTGGCCGACCGCGAGCAGATGATGCGCTCGGGCGGCAGCCGCATCCCGGAAGTCGCCCGCGCGGGCATCCCCGTGTGGCTGGAGGTGCGCTACAAGAACGCGCACAACAAGGTCATCGTGATCGATGCGCACGGCGCGCATCCGGTGCTGGTGACCGGCAGCTTCAACTTCACGCAGACCGCGCAGCGCGGCAACGCCGAGAACGTCCTGATCGTGCGCGGCGACGCCGATCTCGCCCAGCGCTACGCCGCCAACTGGCAGAAGCACGTGGGCGATGCGCTGCCGTACCGAAGCGAATAACCCAAGGATTCAATGACTGGATTGCCGTTCAACCTGCCGTTCAACCATCTCGCGCTGGGCCACATGATCGACGACCTGATCGGCGATCTGGGCGGCCCGCGCTTCATCTGGCAGCTCGTCGTGCTGGTCTTGCTGCTGGGCGTGGCGTGGCTGGCGGCGCGGCCGATCGCGCGCCGCCTGCATGCGCGCCATGAGGGCGACTCGTTCGCCCTGCGCTTTGCCTGGTCGAGCCTGGAGCGGGCAATGTTCCCGCTCATCGGCTGGCTGCTGGTGCTGGCCGCGCGCTATGCGCTGGTGGGCGTCCTGCCGATCAGCGTGTTACGACTGGCTGCGGTGCCGCTGTTCGGCCTGGCGGCGCTGTATCTGGCCTTCTACGTGCTGCGTCGGGTGCTGTCCGGCAATGACGATCTGCACGGCATGCTGGCGCTGGTCGAACGCGTGCTGACCACGCTGATGTGGATCGGCATGGTGCTCTACGTGGTGGGCTTGCTGGGCGATGTGGTCGATTTTCTGGAGAGCATCCAGTTCTCGCTGGGTGGCAAGCAGAAGATCAACCTGGCGGCCATGCTGATGGCGGTGGTGTGGATCCTGCTGACGGTGCTGGTGGCGATGTGGTTCGGCTCGTGGCTGGACAGCCGCCTGATGCGTGCCACCGCGCTCGATGCCAACCTGAAGGTGGTGCTCTCACGCGTGGCGCGCGCGGTGCTGCTGCTGGTGGCGCTGTTGCTGAGCCTGTCGCTGGTGGGGATCGACCTGACCGTGCTGTCGGTGTTTGGCGGGGCGCTGGGCGTTGGCCTCGGCTTTGGCTTGCAGAAGATCGCCAGCAACTACGTGTCGGGCTTCATCATCCTGCTCGAGCGTTCGCTCAAGCTGGGCGACCAGATCACGGTCAGCAGCTACACCGGCATCGTCACGCAGATCCGCACGCGCTACACCGTGGTGCGCAACGGCGATGGCGACACGCTGGTGCCGAACGAGCTGATGGTCGCGCAGGCCGTGCAGAACCACAATGAGCGCGGCACGGTGCGGGTGGCCGTGCGCGTGCAGGCGTCCTACGCGGCGGACCCGGAGACGGTGATCGCGCTGCTGGTGCAATGCGCCGAGGGCATCCCGCGCGTGCTGACCGACCCGGCGCCGGCGGCGTTCATGGCGCTGTTTGCCGACAGCGGCATCGAATACGAGCTGGGCGTGTGGATCGCCGATCCGCACAACGGCAAGCTGGGCGTGCAGTCGGACCTGAACCGGGCAATCTACCGGGCATTCAAGGCCCATGACATCAGCATTCCGTATCCGCGCCGCGAAGTGCAGCTCGTGAGTACGTCCGGAAGTGACTGGTGCACCCCTCCAGAAGCGCCCACACCATCCGCCTAGCACTGCCCGGGGCGGAACGATCACGCCTTGTTTTGGGTCAAATTGGCGGTTTTCCCCCATGGTGTAGAGGGGGCATTCGGTTAAAATGCTGGATGCTCCCACGAAGGATCAGACGGCTCCCGTCGCAATGGCAATGGCCTTGCGGCATAGGGCCGCACGACATTGAAATGCGCCGGGGCGGAGGGCACTGTGCGAGCGCGGCAACGCGCCAGCCCATGTGATGCGCAAGCGGATGCCCGACATCCGACACCCCCGCCAGACCGACCCCCGCCGTCGCGTGCGTGCGACACCGGGAGGCCCCAGCAAGCAGCGCCGCTGATCCCGGCATAGGCTGCTTCCATCACCCGAGTTGACCACGGAGAACACTTTGATCGACTCCATTTTGAATTTCCTCGCCAACGGCACCCTGAACTGGGCCTGGTGGCAGATCCTGATTTTCACGCTGGTGGTGACCCACATCACCATCGCCAGCGTCACTATCTTCCTGCACCGTTGCCAGGCGCACCGTGCGCTGGACGTGCACCCGATCGCCGGGCACTTCTTCCGCTTCTGGCTGTGGCTGACCACCGGCATGGTGACCAAGGAGTGGACCGCCATCCACCGCAAGCACCACGCCAAGTGCGAAACCGAAGACGATCCGCACAGCCCGCAGACGCGCGGCATTCGCAAGGTGCTGCTGGAAGGCGCCGAGCTGTACCGCGCCGAGTCGAAGAACAAGGAGACCATCCAGAAGTTCGGCCACGGCACGCCGGATGACTGGATCGAACACAACCTGTATTCCAAGTTCACGTGGCAGGGCGTTGGCCTGATGCTGATCCTGGACGTGCTGATGTTCGGCGCGATCGGCCTGACGGTGTGGGCGGTGCAGATGCTGTGGATCCCGATCCACGCCGCCGGCATCATCAACGGCCTGGGCCACTTCTGGGGTTACCGCAATTTCGATTGCGAAGACGCGTCGACCAACGTGTCGCCGTGGGGCATCATCATCGGCGGCGAAGAGCTGCACAACAACCACCACACGTATGCCACGTCGGCCAAGTTCTCGGTCAAGTGGTACGAGTTCGACATTGGCTGGGGCTACATCCGCGCGCTGGAGATCGTCGGGTTGGCGAAGGTCAAGAAAGTGGCGCCCAAGGCACGCTTTGGTGATGTGAAGCCGGTCGACCAGAACACGCTGGAAGTCATCATCGCCAACCGCTACGACGTGATGGCCCGCTACGCCAAGACCGTCAAGGCCGCCTACCGCCAGGAACTGGCCAAGCTGAAGGAATCGCGCGACGTCGAATACCGTGCGCTGAAGCCGGCCCGCAAGTGGTTCCACCGCGACGAAGCCAAGCTGGGCGCGCCGCAGCGCGAACAGCTCTCGCAAATCGTGTCGGACTACTCCGCGCTGCATACCTTCGTGGAAATGCGCCGTGAGCTGGGCGCACTGTGGGGCCGCTCGAACGCCTCGCGCGAGCAACTGCTGAGCCAGCTGCAGGAATGGTGCAAGCGCGCCGAGGAAAGCGGCATCCATGCGCTGCAGGAATTCGCTGTGCGCCTGCGCCGCTACGCCTGATCCGGCTGTTTCATAGGTGAAGCCCCGCTCCGCAGCGGGGCTTTTCTTTTGGGTAAACTATCCCAATTCACAATTTCGATAGGCCGCGACTAAGCATTGCGGCATGAGTCCTCCTCACACGCCGTCCGTGTTCTTGCTGCGCCACTTGCTCGGCGCCCGCACGGACGGGGAGACCATCATGAATACCCACATCAAGACGGTTGAATTCGAGCGCCCGGATATGCTTGCCGAGGCGCAATCCGGGGCCAGTTGCGTTGCCCATGCCTGGGCCAAGGTGCCGCCCGTGCTGTCGCGCGAAGAGCGTGATGCACTGAAGGCCCGCATCAAGCGCCTGCTCAAGGAACGCGGGGCCGTGCTGGTCGCGCACTACTACGTCGATGCCGACCTGCAGGACCTGGCCGAGGAGACCGGTGGCTGCGTGTCGGATTCACTGGAGATGGCGCGCTTCGGCCGCGACCATGCGGCCAAGACGCTGGTGGTGGCGGGCGTGCGCTTCATGGGCGAGACCGCCAAGATCCTCAGCCCGGAAAAGACCGTGCTGATGCCCGACCTGGACGCGACCTGCTCGCTGGACCTGGGCTGCCCGCCGGACGCGTTCGCCGCCTTCTGCGACGCGCACCCGGACCGCACCGTGGTCGTCTATGCCAACACCAGCGCTGCCGTGAAGGCGCGCGCTGACTGGATGGTGACGTCGTCCATCGGCCTGAAGATCGTGCAGCACCTGCACGCACAGGGGAAGAAGATCCTGTGGGCGCCAGACCGGCACCTGGGCAGCTACATCCAGAAGCAGACCGGCGCCGACATGCTGCTGTGGCAGGGCTCGTGCCTGGTGCACGACGAATTCAAGGGCGTGGAGCTGGACCTGCTGCGCGCCGAGTATCCGAACGCGAAGATCCTCGTGCACCCGGAGTCGCCGGAATCGGTGGTGGCGCAGGCGGATGTGGTGGGCTCGACCTCGCAGCTGATCGCGGCGGCGCAGTCGCTGTCGGCGCAGGAGTTCATCGTCGCGACCGACAACGGCATCCTGCACAAGATGCGCATGGCTGCGCCCGGCAAGCACTTCATCGAGGCGCCGACCGCCGGCAACAGCGCCACCTGCAAGAGCTGCGCGCACTGCCCGTGGATGGCGATGAACGCGCTCACCAACCTGGCCGAGGTGCTGGAAACCGGCCGCAACGAGATCCACGTCGATCCGGCCATCGGCAAGCAAGCCGTGGTCTGCATCGACCGCATGCTCGACTTTTCCGCGCGCGAGAAAGCCGCGGTCCGGCCGCAGGGTGACCTGGCGGCCAATGCACAACTCTTCCAAGGAATCGGTCCGGCATGACGGCAACCCAGATGAGCGCGACGGGTGTAACCACGGCGCAGGCGATTTTCGACAGCTTCGGCCCCGCGCTGCGCGACGCGCTGGCCGCCAACGTGGCCACGGCCATCGCCGAGGATGTCGGCACGGGCGACCGCACCGGTCTGCTGATTCCCGCCGATCGCAATGCGCGTGCGCGCGTGATCGTGCGCGAGGCGGCCATACTGTGCGGCACGCCATGGTTCGAGGCGTGCATGCGCGCAGTCGACCCGACGCTGCGCGTGACATGGCGCCAGCAGGAAGGCGACCGCATGGCGCCGGATTCGGTGGTGTGCGAGATCGAAGGTCCGGCGCGTTCGCTGCTCACCGCCGAGCGTCCGTCGCTGAACTTCCTGCAGCTGCTCTCCGGCGTGGCGACCGCGACGGCGCGCTATGCCGAGGTCATTACCGGCACGCGCGCCCGTGTGCTCGACACGCGCAAGACGCTGCCGGGCTTGCGCCTCGCGCAGAAATACGCGGTACGCATTGGCGGTGGCGAGAATCAGCGCTTGGCGTTGTACGACGGCATCCTCATCAAGGAAAACCACATCGCCGCGGCGGGTGGCGTGACGGCGGCCTTGCGCGCGGCGCAGGCGCTGAATGCCGGCGTGCCGATCCAGGTCGAGGTGGAAACGCTCGCGCAGCTCGATGAAGCGCTGGCGGCGGGCGCCACCTCGGTGCTGCTCGACAACTTCGATACGCCCGCGATGCGCGAGGCCGTGCGCGTGACCGCAGGCAGGGCGCTGCTGGAGGTGTCCGGCGGTGTGAACATCGACACGATCCGCGCGTTTGCCGAGACGGGCGTGGATCGTATCTCCGTCGGCGCGCTCACGAAGGACGTGCGCGCGACCGATTATTCTCTGCGCATCGTCGAGTAAGGTCGAATCAGCCTCAGCGCTTGCGCGCAATCTGCCGATGGGTCGGCTGCATGACCGTCGGCAGCGCCTTGGGTAGCGTCTCCGGGTAGTCGCGCGAGAAATGCAGGCCGCGGCTCTCATGCCGTGACAGTGCACTGTCGACGATCAGCGAAGCGACCTCCACCAGGTTGCGCAGCTCCAGCAGGTCATGGCTGACGCGGAAATTGGCGTAGTACTCGGCAATCTCCTCGCGCAGCAGGGCGATGCGGTGCTGCGCGCGTTCCAGCCGCTTGTTCGTGCGCACGATGCCGACGTAGTTCCACATCATGCGGCGCAGCTCGTCCCAGTTGTGCGAGACGACGACTTCCTCGTCGGCGTCGGTCACGCGGCTTTCGTCCCACGCCGGCACGGGTACCGTGGTCGGCGCCGAGGTCGGCTGGGCGAGGATGTCCTCCGCCGCGCCGCGCCCGATCACCATGCATTCCAGCAATGAGTTGCTCGCCAGCCGGTTGGCGCCGTGCAGGCCGGTGTAGGCTGTCTCGCCCACCGCGTAGAGCCCGGCGATATCGGTGCGGCCGAGGTGGTCGGTTACCACACCGCCGCACGTGTAGTGCGCGGCCGGCACCACCGGAATCGGCTCGCGCGTGATATCGATGCCCAGCTCCAGGCAGCGCGCCAGGATGGTCGGGAAGTGTTCCTTGAGGAAGGCCGGGCTCTGGTGGCTGATGTCCAGGTAGACGCAGTCCAGGCCGCGCTTCTTCATCTCGAAGTCGATGGCGCGGGCGACGATGTCGCGTGGGGCCAGCTCGGCGCGCTCGTCGTGCGCGGGCATGAAGCGCGTGCCATCGGGCAGGATCAGCTTGCCGCCTTCGCCGCGCACGGCTTCGGTGATCAGGAAGGACTTGGCGAACGGGTGGTACAGGCAGGTCGGGTGGAACTGGATGAACTCCATGTTGGCCACGCGGCAGCCTGCGCGCCACGCCATGGCGATGCCATCGCCGCTGGCCGTGTCCGGGTTCGTCGTGTAGAGGTAGACCTTGCCCGCGCCGCCGGTGGCCATCACGGTCTGGCTGGCGGTGAGTGTCTTCACGCGACCGCTCGCGCAGTCAAGCACGTACAGCCCGTGGCAGCGCATGCCCGGCTGGCCCAGCTTCGCATCGGTGATCAGATCGACCGCGAAGTGGTCTTCCAGCAGCGTGATGTTCGGGTGATTGCGCACCTTTTCCACCAGCGTGGTCACTACGGCATGGCCGGTGGCGTCTGCTGCGTGGATGATGCGGCGGTGGCGGTGGCCGCCTTCGCGCGTGAGGTGGAAACCGAGTTCGGCCTGCTCGTCGCGCGTGAAGGGCACGCCGTGGCCGATCAGCCATTCGATGGCATCTCGCCCGTTCTCGACGATGTAGCGCGTGGCGGCTTCATCGCACAGGCCGGCGCCGGCGATCAGGGTGTCGTCGACGTGCTCGTCATGGCTGTCGCCCGAATCGAGCACCGCGGCGATGCCGCCCTGGGCCCAGTCGCTGGCGCCTTCCGGCAGGGTGCGTTTGCTGATGACGACCACGCGACGGTGGTCAGCGAGGTGCAGGGCGACGGTCAAGCCCGCCAGGCCGCTGCCGACAACGGCAACATCAAAATTCATGGGAGCGCAGTGCGAGGAACGCAACCGCGCTAGCACAGTCGCGTGTCAATCGGAAAGAGAAGCAGTGTACACCGCGGCTCGCGTGCTGCGGCGGGCAACAAAAAACCCGCCATCGGGCGGGTTTCTTAGTGTCGGTCGTGCCGACGGAAACAAGACGTGCAATCGCGAGGATTACTTGATCTTGGTTTCCTTGTAAGCGACGTGCTTGCGGGCGACGGGATCGAACTTCATGATCTCCATCTTTTCCGGCTTGGTGCGCTTGTTCTTGGTGGTCGTGTAGAAATGACCCGTACCTGCGGTCGATTCCAGCTTGATCTTGTCGCGTCCGCCTTTGCTGGCCATGATGAACTCCTAGTTAGACTTCGCCGCGTGCGCGCAGATCCACGAGCACTTCGTCGATGCCTTTTTTATCGATCAGGCGCAGACCGGCGTTCGAGACGCGCAGGCTCACCCAGCGGTTTTCGGATTCGACCCAGAAGCGGCGGTTCTGCAGGTTCGGCAGAAAACGGCGCTTGGTCTTGTTGTTTGCGTGGGAAACGTTATTGCCGACCATCGGCGCTTTCCCGGTCACTTGACAGACGCGTGCCATGGAGCACTCCTAAACTCTTGATTCGGTTGGCTACAGTTTGCGACCGGGCGCTGGGACCAAACCAAGCGCAGCGCCACTGTAGAGGTGGGACTTCAGCGAAACGCGGATTATACACACAAAACTGCTGAGAAATCAAAGGGATCGATGGATTGCCGTTGGGCACGGCACGGTGCGGCGTCAGCGCTACATCTTGCCGTGTTCCAGAAAGCCGTAAACCGTGGTGCGGCCAACGATCATGTGATCCAGGACCATCACGTCGAGCAGCGCCAGCGCGCGGCACAGCTCCCGGGTCAGGACGATATCGGATTCGCTGGGCTCGGCGTGGCCGGTGGGGTGGTTGTGCGCGAGGATGACTGCGGCGGCGTTGTGGTGCAGGGCGCGCTTGGCGATCTCCCGTGGGTAGACGCGGGCCTCCGTCAGCGTGCCGCGAAAGAGTTCTTCCCAGGCGATCAGCCGGTGCCGCACGTCCAGAAACAGGCATGCGAACACCTCGTGCTGGCGGTGGCCGAGCGTCAGGCGCAGGAAATCCTTCACGCTCTGCGGCGATTCGAAGGTCTGGCCGTGCGTCATGTCTTCCTTGAGCGCGCGCCGGGCCACTTCCAGCAGGGCGTGCAACTGCGCGTACTTGGCCGGCCCCATGCCGTTGATGGACGAAAACTCCTGCTGCGACGCATGGCACAGCCGCCCGAGCGAGCCGAAATGTGCCAGCAGCTCGCGCGCCAGATCGACGGCGCTTTTTCCGGGCACACCCACGCGCAGGAAGATCGCCAGCAGTTCCGCATCCGACAGCGCGGACGGGCCGTGGGCCAGGAGTTTTTCACGCGGCCGCTCGTGCGCGGGCCAATCAACGATTGCCATATATCAAGAAGCGAGGGAATTGGGCGCGGCGGCCGATGTGCGGCGCTCGCCGCGCCAGCGACCGGGGGAGGGGCTGACGTACAATAACGGGTTACTTTTTGGTCAAGCAGGTTGAGCGTGCAAACTTTGGTGAACGAGGCGCCGGCGGACGGCGCAGGCAAGGCGGTTGGGCCGGATTCCTTTCTGACGCTGCACTACCGCGTTGCCTTGGAGAACGACACGGATGTCGTCACCACCTTCGGCGACAAGCCGGCCACGCTGCTGCTTGGCCAGGGCCAGCTGGCGCCGACGCTGGAGCAGGCGCTGTTCGGCATGCGCGAGGGTGAGCGCACGACGTTCCGCCTGGCGCCCGAGCACGCGTTCGGCCCGCGCAATCCGGAGCTGCTGCAGCGCGTGTCGCTGGTCACGCTGCGCGAGAACTCCTCGTTCGAAGAGGACTACCAGCCGGGCGACCTGGTCGAATTCAATGCGCCGGGCGGCGGCAAGTACGCCGGCGTACTGAAGGAGGTCGGCGAGACCTCCGCGCTGTTCGACTTCAACCACCCGCTGGCCGGGCAGACCATCCTGTTCGAAGTCCAGCTGATCGGCATTCTGTAATGAGCACTCCCGTGAACGCGCCTGTCGATCCCGTCACCCTGGCCGATGCAGAAGTCCTGCTCGCCCAGCCGCGCGGCTTCTGCGCCGGTGTGGACCGCGCGATCGAGATCGTCGAACGCGCGCTGCAGTTGTTTGGCGCGCCCATCTACGTGCGCCACGAGATCGTGCACAACGCCTATGTGGTGAGCGACCTGCGCAACAAGGGCGCGGTGTTCGTGCAGGAGCTCGACGATGTGCCGGTGGGCGGTACGGTCATCTTCAGCGCGCACGGCGTGTCGCGCGCGGTGCGCGAAGCCGCCGAGGCGCGCGGCTTGCGCGTGTTCGATGCGACCTGCCCGCTGGTGACCAAGGTACACGTCGAGGTCTCGAAGATGCGCTCGCAGGGCTTCGAGATCGTCATGATCGGCCACAAGGGCCATCCCGAGGTGGAAGGCACCATGGGGCAGGCCGATGACGGCATGCTGCTGGTTGAATCGGTCGACGATGTGGCGCATCTGGTCGTCAAGGATCCGACGCGCCTGGCGTATGTCACGCAGACCACGCTGTCGGTGGATGAGACGCAGGAGATCGTGGCTGCCATCAAGGCGCGTTTCCCGGCCGTGCACGAGCCGAAGAAGCAGGACATTTGCTATGCCACGCAGAACCGCCAGGACGCCGTGAAGTTCATGGCGCCGCAGGTGGAGGTGGTGATCGTGGTCGGCAGCCCGAACAGCTCGAACTCCAACCGCCTGCGCGAGTTGGCCGAAAAGCTGGGTGTACCCGCCTATATGGTGGATACGCCCGAGCAGGTGAAACCCGAATGGGTGGCCGGCAAGCGTCGCGTGGGTCTGACCGCGGGCGCGTCGGCACCTGAAGAATTGGCGCAGTCGATCGTCGATCGGCTCAAGGCGCTGGGTGCGCGCAACGTGCGTCCGCTGGAAGGCATCCAGGAAAACATGTCCTTCCCCCTTCCGAGGGGGCTTCAAATCGATTGAACGGCATTATGTAAATGCCCACTTAATAATTTGCACGCGTTCGGTGCGCACAATTGCGGTGCATCAATCGCTTTTGCGGCTATCACGGCCACTCTTTGACGAGAGTGGCCGTTTTATTTTGTGCATCGCAAAAAAGGTTGCTGCCGATGTGCCTTGAGACGCTTGAGAGTGCGCCCGGCGTCTCGCCTAGGCAAGTTGTTTCCACTGCTCTGGCACGGTTCTTGTTAAACCCCTTTGCCATTCGCGTTTGCCTGCGCGAAATCACCCGTTTTTGTGCATTGGGGAAAGCCCGTAAATGGGCGTAATTACGGCAAAAATCGTTGTTGCGACGCGTATTGCATCCGCAAAAAAAGGGGATACAATGCGCGCGTTTCAAATTGAAACAATCGGCGCAAGGGGAGCGACCGGGAGGCAGGTCTCTCTCTTTGCTCTTGCGAGATCTAGGAGATCATTCATGCAAATTCAGCTTGCCAAAGTTCTGCCGCTTGCGGCTGCCGTGGCACTTGTAGCAGCCTGCGGTAAGAACGAGGAAAAGCCCGCAGACCAGGCTGCTGCGCCTGCTGCAACGTCGGCTCCGGCCGCCGCTGCTGCTGGTGGTGGTGAGACCGTCATCAAGATCGGTCATGCAGCACCCCTGACGGGTGGTATCGCTCACCTGGGTAAGGACAACGAAAACGGCGCACGTCTGGCCGTGGAAGATGTCAACAAGGAAGGGCTGACCATCGACGGCAAGAAGATCAAGCTGGAACTGGTGGGCGAAGATGACGCCGCCGACCCGAAGACCGGCACTGCCGTTGCGCAGAAGCTGGTTGACGAGAAGGTCGTCGCCGTCGTGGGCCACCTGAACTCGGGCGTGTCCATCCCGGCTTCCAAGATCTACAGCGATGCTGGCATCACGCAGATCTCGCCGTCGTCGACCAACCCCGACTACACCAAGCAAGGCTTCAAGACGACGTACCGCGTGGTTGCAACCGACGCGCAGCAAGGTCCGGCACTGGCGAACTACGCCGCCAAGACCCTGGGCGCCAAGAGCGTGGCCATCGTTGACGATGCCACTGCTTACGGCAAGGGCCTGGCCGACGAGTTCGAGAAGACCGCGAAGGCGACGGGCGTGAACGTGGTGGCACGTGAAGCCACCAACGACAAGGCCACCGACTTCAAGGCCATTCTGACCAAGATCAAGGGCAAGAAGCCGGACGTGATCATGTACGGCGGCATGGACGCCACCGGCGGTCCGTTCGCCAAGCAAGCCAAGGAACTGGGCATCACGGCCAAGATCGTTGGCGGCGACGGCGTGTGTACCGACAAGGTGGCCGAACTGGCCGGCGACGCCATCGACAACATCGTCTGCTCGGAAGCGGGCCTGGCGCTGTCGAAGATGGAGAAGGGCGCGGACTTCGAGAAGAAGTACCAAGACCGCTTCAAGACGCCGGTGCAGATCTACGCTCCGTTCACGTATGACGCTGTGATGGTCATCGTCGACGCCATGAAGCGCGCGAACTCGGTCGACGCCGCCAAGATCCTGGCTGCCATGCCGGCAACCAACTACAACGGCGTGATCGGCAACATCGCGTTCGACGAGAAGGGTGACCTGAAGCAAGGTTCGATCACCCTGTACAACTACAAGGACAAGAAGAAGACTGTTCTTGACGTTGTGAAGATGTAATCGAAGGGCGCTTCTTATTGCGATTTGCCCTTGAAAACGGCACCGCGCACACCCTTGCGGTGCCGTTTTTTATAGCCTCGCCAGTGAAACAAGGCCCTCACCATGGGCGCGTCGGCAGGCCGCTTACCAGCAACCCCACCTTACCCATCCGATTGATCGCATACCTTGCGGGCGCGCCATCCCGTCGCCTACAACAGAGCAAGGCATAGCAGGAGCTGTTCTCATGGATATCTTTATCCAGCAGATCGTGAACGGTCTGGTGCTCGGCAGCATTTACGCGCTGATCGCACTTGGCTACACCATGGTCTACGGTATTCTCGGCATCATCAACTTCGCCCACGGCGACGTCCTGATGATCGGCGCAATGGCTGCGCTGACCGCCATCAACTTCCTCCAGAAGTTCTTCCCCAACCTGCCTGACTGGATCACGCTGATCCTGGCACTGCTGTTTGCGATGCCGGTCTGCGCCATCGTGGCATACACCATCGAACGGGTCGCCTACCGACCGCTGCGCAACGCGCCGCGCCTGGCGCCGCTGATCACCGCCATCGGCGTGTCGATCGTGCTGCAGACCCTGGCGATGATGATCTGGTCGCGCAACCCGCTGACCTTCCCGCAGCTGCTGCCGTCCAGCCCGATCGATATCGGCTCGACGGGTGCGACGATCACCGGCAAGGAAATCGCCATCATCCTGGTCTCACTGGCCGTGATGATCGGGCTGACGCTGCTGGTCAACCGCACCAAGCTCGGCCGCGCCATGCGCGCCACCGCCGAGAACCAACGTGTGGCAGGCCTGATGGGTGTTAACCCGAACTTCGTCATCTCCGCCACCTTCATGATCGGCGCTGCCATGGCAGCCGTCGCAGGGGTGATGATGGCCACCAACTACGGCAATGCCCACTTCTACATGGGCTTCATCCCCGGCCTGAAGGCGTTCACCGCCGCAGTGCTGGGCGGCATCGGCAACCTGGCGGGCGCCATGGTGGGCGGTGTGCTGCTCGGCCTGATCGAGGCTTTGGGTGCCGGCTATATCGGCGACTTGACTGGCGGTGTGTTCGGTTCGAACTACCAGGATGTCTTCGCGTTCATCGTGCTGATTGGCGTGCTGCTGTTCCGCCCGTCCGGCATCATGGGCGAACGCGTTGCGGACCGTGCATAAGAAGGGGAGCGCCATGACTGAAACTGCAACCGAATTCAAAGCGCCGGCGAAGACGCGTGCCGCGCTTCTCGGCTTCTTCATCCTCGCCATCTTCGCCCCGTTCATCGTGGGCGCCATGGGCGGGAACTACTGGGTGCGCGTGCTGGACTTCGCACTGCTGTACATCATGCTGGCCTTGGGCCTGAACATCGTGGTGGGCTTTGCCGGCCTGCTCGACCTGGGCTACATCGCGTTCTACGCGGTGGGTGCCTACATGATGGCGCTGCTGGGCTCGCCGCACCTGACCAACCAGTTCGAGTGGATCCATCAGCTGTTCCCGAACGGGCTGCACCTGCTGATCTGGTGGGTGGTCCCGCTGGGCGCGGGGTTGGCGGCGTTGTTCGGCATCCTGCTGGGGGCGCCGACGCTCAAACTGCGTGGCGACTACCTCGCCATCGTGACGCTGGGCTTCGGTGAGATCATCCGGATCTTCATGAACAACCTCGACCGCCCGTTGAACATCACCAACGGTCCGAAGGGCGTCAACCTGATCGAACCGGTCAAGCTGTTCGGCTTCGACTTCTCGAAGCGCCACGACATCTTCGGCATCCACTTCGAACCGGTGCACATGTACTACTACCTGTTCGTGCTGCTGGCGATGGGCATCATCACGGTGTGCCTGCGTCTGCAGAACTCGCGTATCGGTCGTGCATGGGTGGCCATCCGCGAAGACGAGATCGCCGCCAAGGCGATGGGCATCAACACCCGCAACATCAAGCTGCTGGCGTTTGCCATGGGCGCGTCGTTCGGCGGTGTGTCGGGTGCGATGTTCGCGTCGTTCCAGGGCTTCGTGTCGCCGGAATCGTTCGTGCTGTGGGAGTCGATCTATGTCCTGGCCATCGTGGTGCTGGGCGGCATGGGCCATATCCCGGGCGTGATCCTGGGCGGCATCCTGCTGGTTGGCTTCCAGGAGCTGCTGCGTGCGCTGGCCGAGCCGGTGCAGAACAAGTTGTTCGGCCATGTGATCGTGGAAGCGGAAGTGCTGCGTCAGCTGCTGTTCGGCCTGGCGATGGTGGGGGTGATGCTGTATCGCCCTGCGGGCCTGTGGCCCTCGCCGCGCAAGGAAGATCGCCCGCAAAAAGCGCGGGTCGGTGGACTGTCCCGTATCTGATGGAGGCACGCACATGAGCAACAACAACGCCCTCCTCTCGATCCGAGGAGTTCAAAAGCGCTTCGGCGGCCTGCAGGCACTGTCTGACGTGAGCCTGGAGATCCGCGAAGGCGAGATCTACGGCCTGATCGGCCCGAACGGCGCCGGCAAGACCACGTTCTTCAACGTCATCACCGGCCTGTACACGCCCGACGCGGGCGAGTTCGTGCTGGGCGGCGAGGCCTACCAGCCGACCGCCGTGCACGAGGTGGCCAAGGCCGGCATCGCCCGCACGTTCCAGAACATCCGCCTGTTCGGCGACATGACCGCGGCGGAAAACGTCATGGTCGGCCGCCACGTGCGGACCAAGGCCGGCCTGCTCGGCGCGGTGTTCCGCACCAAGGCCGCGCGCGAGGAAGAAGCGTCCATCGAAGACTGGGCCTACGACCTGCTGGAGTACGTCGGCATCGGCAAGTACGCCAACTACACGGCGCGCAACCTGTCGTACGGTCACCAGCGCCGCCTGGAAATCGCCCGTGCCCTGGCCACGCAGCCCAAGCTGCTGGCTCTGGACGAGCCGGCCGCCGGCATGAATGCCACCGAAAAGGTCGAACTCCGTGGCCTGCTCGACAAGATCCGTTCCGACGGCAAGACCATCCTGCTGATCGAGCACGACGTGAAGCTGGTGATGGGCCTGTGCAACCGCCTGACCGTGCTCGACTACGGCAAGGTGATCGCGCAGGGCCTGCCGCACGAAGTGCAGAGCAACCCGGCCGTGATCGAGGCTTACCTGGGCGCAGCTGCGCATTGATTGGCCTGTCGGCAAAGGATTACGGATGAAACCGATGATGTTGAAGATTGCCGGGCTGAAGGTCGCGTATGGCGGCATTCAGGCGGTCAAGGGCGTGGATCTGGAGATCCGCGAAGGTGAGCTGGTCACGCTGATCGGTGCCAACGGCGCCGGCAAGACGACCACCATGAAGGCGATCACCGGCCTGCAGCGCTGGTCCGATGGCGATGTGGAGTATCTGGGCAAGTCCATCAAGGGCGTGCCGAGCTACAACCTGCTCAAGCAGGGCTTGGCGATGGTGCCGGAAGGCCGCGGCGTGTTCGCGCGCATGACCATCGTCGAGAACCTGCAGATGGGCGCCTTCACGCGCAACGATGACGCCAACATCAAGGCGGACATCGAGCGCATGTTCGGTATCTTCCCGCGCCTGAAAGAGCGTGCGAACCAGCTGGCCGGCACCATGTCGGGCGGCGAGCAGCAGATGCTGGCCATGGCGCGTGCGCTGATGAGCCAACCGAAGCTGCTGCTGCTGGACGAGCCGTCGATGGGCCTCTCGCCGATCATGGTGGAGAAGATCTTCGAAGTTGTGCGCGACATCTCCTCGCAGGGCGTGACCGTGCTGCTCGTCGAGCAGAACGCGCGCCTGGCGCTGCAGGCAGCGCACCGTGGCTACGTGATGGACTCCGGTCTCATCACCATGAGTGGCGACGCCAAGCAGATGCTGGACGACCCGAAGGTGCGCGCCGCCTACCTGGGCGAATAAGTACCACGCAGCAACCTGGAAAAAGCCTCGCAACCGCGAGGCTTTTTTCTTTGGTGCGTCAGACCGATGCGGCTTGGGCGGAGTCCGCGCTGGCCTGGTAGACGTTCGGCCGGTGCAGTTGCATGAAACCGATGTCGCCCGGCACGTCGGCAAAGCCGTGCTTGCGGTACAGCCACGCGGCATCGGTGGTGACGAGCACCGTGCGACGCAGGCCCTGCAGCTCCGGGTGCCCGCGCAGGAAATGCATCAGTGCATTGGAGATGCCCTTGCCACGCCATTCTGGCAGCACGAACACATCGCACAGGTAGGCGAAGGTCGCGCAGTCGGAGATGACGCGCGCGAAGCCCACGAGATCCCCGTGTGTGCCGTCGTCGTTCAGGCGGTAGGCGCCGAAGGCCAGCGAGTTGGCGATCGATCGGTCGAATGTCGAACGAGGCAGGCCGCGCGCCCAATGCGTGTGCTCGGAGAGGAAGCGATAGATCTGGTCCAGCGGGAGCCACGCAGGATCGTCGGACAAAACGATCCCCGTGGCCGGAACAACCTGCGTTGCGGCCATGGCAAACCTCGGGGGTGGGAACAGCGGTGGAGGGCGGCGCATCGCGCGCCGCCCGGGTGATGCGTGAACGCTTAAGCGTGCGCCTTCAGCAGCGTACGCAGCATGCCGATCATCGTGTCGATTTCATCGGTGGTGACGTTCAGCGCGGGCATGAAGCGCAGGATGTTCGGGCGCGGTGCGTTGAGCAGCAGGCCCGTCGGGTTCATCTCGCGCGCGGCCTCGACCAACTGGCCGCCGATGTCCTTGCCGAGCAGCAGGGCGCGCAGCAGGCCCTCGCCGCGCTCGCCGGCCAGGCCGAATTCTTCCGACAGCTTGAGCAGTTGCGCGCGCAGGTAGGCGCCGCGCTCGTTCACGCCAGCGAGGAAGCCCGGGGCCAGCAGTTGCTCGATCACCGAGCAACCGACAGCCGTCATCAGCGGGTTGCCGTTGTAGGTGCCGCCCTGGTCGCCGGCCTCGAAGCTGGCGACTTCATCCGTGCAGAGCAGAGCGGACAGTGGCACGCCGCCGCCGATGCCCTTACCCAGCGTCATGATGTCCGGCTCGATGTTCGAGAGCTGGTAGGCGAAGAGGGTGCCGCAACGGCCGTAGCCGGCCTGCACTTCATCGACGATCAGCAGCAGCTTGTGCTTCTTGGTCAGTGCGCGCAGTTGCTGCATGAACTCCGGCGTGGCCGGCAGCACACCGCCTTCGCCCTGCACCGGCTCCAGCATCACGGCGACAGTGTCGTCGGTGATCAGGCGTTCCACCGAGGCGATGTCGTTCAGGTCGGCCTTCGGGAAGCCCGGCACCTGCGGCGCGAAGATGGTGTCCCAGCCAGCCTTGCCCGACGCGCTCATGGTGGCGAGCGTGCGGCCGTGGAAGCTGTGGTCGAAGGTGATGATCTGGAAGGCGCCGTTCTTATGCTTCTTGCCCCACTTGCGGGCGAGCTTGATGGCGCCTTCGTTGGCCTCGGCGCCGCTGTTGGCGAAGAAGACCTTGTCGAAGCAACTGTGCGCGGTCAGCAGGCCGGCCAGCTTGGCCATCGGCTCGTTGTAGAAGGCCGGGCTCGGGTTGATGAGCTTCTTCGCTTGCTCATTGAGCGCGGCGATCATGCCGTCGTTGGAGTGGCCCAGGCAGTTGACGGCCCAGCCTTGCACGAAATCCAGGTATCGCTTGCCGTTGTGATCCGTCAGCCACGAGCCCTTGCCTTCGGTGAAGACGATCTCGGGCCGGTTGGTGATGTACATCAGGGACTGGACGGGGTAGTCAGCAAACGCCATGGCAAAGCTCCAGAAAAAGGCGGCAGGAAGATGAAAACGTGGAAAGCGCGGGTGGGAAAAAGACAAAGGCCACGGGGGGTGCCCGTGGCCTTGTGATCGTCGAATCCTGTGAACCTGAGTCGTGCAATCAGCAGACAGCCGCGTGGCTTCCCGAGGGGAGCAACGTACGGCGGCGTCGGAGGTGCAGGGCTTGGTTCATGGGCGCAAGAATAAGACGGATGCCTGGTCAAGTCAAAACGAAAATTGACCCAGTGTGGATTTGTGCAACGGTCAGCCGGCCGGGTGCAGATCCGCCTCCGAGGTGAACGAGTCCGCGAAGAAGGCGTCCGGGTGCATCTTGCTCTGGGCGGCGAAGTCCGTGCGGGCGGCGTTGACCATCACCGGGGCGCCGCAGGCGTAGACCTCGTGGTTGGACAGATCCGGGTGGTCGGCCATGACCGCCTGATGGACGAAGCCGGTGCGGCCGGTCCAGGCGTCTTCAGGCAGGGCGTTGGAGATGACCGGCACGTACTGGAAGCCCGGCAGCGTGCGCGCCCATTCCTCGGCCTTCGCGTGCATGTACAGGTCTTGCGGGCGGCGGCCGCCCCAGTACAGCGTCATCGGGCGCTGGCTGCCGATGAACTGCGCGTGCTCGATGATGGCCTTGATGGGGGCGAAGCCGGTGCCGGAGGCCAGCAGGATGATCGGCTTGTCGGACTCTTCACGCAGGAAGAAGCTGCCCAGCGGGCCTTCGAAGCGCAGGATGTCGCGCTCTTTCATGGCCGGTGCGCCTTCCTTGGCGCCGAACACGTAATCGGTGAAGGCGCCGCCCGGCATGTGGCGGATGTGCAGCTCGATCGGGCCGTCATCGTGGGGCGGGTTGGCGATCGAGTAGCTGCGGCGCTTGCCGTCGCGCAGGATGAACTCGACGTACTGGCCGGCCAGGAACTGCATGCGCTCGGTGGCAGGCAGCTGCAGCTTGACGATGGTGACGTCCGGCGCAGCTTTCTCCAGCGAGGCCACGCGGCACGGGATCTTCTTGATGGGCACGTCGCCGGCGCCATGCACTTCGCGCACTTCGATGGTGACGTCGGTGGCGGGCGTGGCACAGCAGAACAGCGCGCGGCCCTCGGTGGCTTCCTGGGCGGAGAGCGCGTTGGGCGAGTGGTTGCCCTGGACGATGGAGCCTTCGCGCACGTGGCCCTTGCATGAGCCGCACGCGCCGTTCTTGCAGCCATACGGCAGGCCGATGCCCTGGCGCAGCGCCGCTGCAAGGATGGTCTCGCCGTCTTCGGCCTGGAACTGGCGGCCGCTGGGCAGCACGTTGATCTGGTAAGCCATACTACAATCCGAATATGTTGAAAAGAGTGTCTGGTCGCCCCGCTGCGGCGCATCCGATGATGATGACCCAGGCGGCGGCCCGGTCACCTCAACCCATGCCGAGGCTGGGCCGTCCGCGCATCCTGATCGTCGGATGCGGCGATGTCGGTCAGCGCTGCCTGCCGGCCTTGCAATCCAAGTTTCGCGTCTTTGCCGTCACCTCGCGCGACGCGGGTCGCGTACCGCTGCGTGCTGCCGGCGCGGTGCCGGTGCTGGCCGATCTCGACCGCATCGACTCCCTGCGCCGCCTGCGTGGCCTGGCGCCGCGCGTCCTGCACCTGGCGCCGCCGCCCGCGTCCGGCACGGACGATCCGCGCACGGCTGCGTTGCTACATGTGCTGTCCCGACCCGGGTCGCTGCGGGGTTCGCTACGTGCGGCCGGTCCGGCACAGGGCGCATCCGTTGCGTTGTCTATGACGAAACGTCGCATTTTACCCGACCGGAGCCCCCGTGCCGGCCGCTTAAAACACCATGCCCGGGTGCGCACGCTGGTCTATGCCAGCACCAGCGGCGTCTACGGCGATTGTGGCGGCGCGTGGGTCGACGAAACCCGCCCGGTGCGGCCCACCACGGCGCGCGCGCAACGCCGCGTGGCCGCCGAGCGCCGCGTGCGCTGGTTCGGCGCGGGCGGTGGCTGGCGCACGTCGATCCTGCGCATTCCCGGCATCTATGCGGGCGACCGCCTGCCCGAAGCACGCCTGCAACGCGGCACGCCCGCGCTGCGCGCGGAAGACGACGTCTTCACCAACCACATCCACGCCGATGACCTGGCCCGCGCGCTCGTCGCCGCGTTGTTCCGCGGCCGCGCGCAGCGCGTGGTGCACGCGAGCGACGCTTCGGAGTTGCGCATGGGCGATTACTTCGACCTGGTGGCCGACGCACGCGGCCTGCCGCGCCCGCCCCGCATCGCGCGCGCTGAAGCCGCCCAGCGGCTGGAGCCGACCCTGCTGTCGTTCATGAGCGAATCGCGCCGGCTGCGCAATGACCGGCTCGCGCGCGAGCTGCGGCTGGCGCTGCGCTACCCGACCGTGGCGGACTTCCTGGCCAGCGAGGGTTGACGTGGTCGCGCTTGCCGCCACTGCCCATGTCACGCGCCGGCGGCTGGTCCGGCTGGGGTTGGCATTGGCGGGGCTGGTGATCGGCGTGGCGCTGTGCTGGGCGGGTGCCAGCGCCGTGGCCGACGCCATGGGCGCGCGCGACATCCAGCAGGTCGCCGACGCGCGCCGCCAACTGGCCGAGCAGGTGGCGGGCGGCATGGCCAACCAGATCACCGCCGACGTGGCGCTGCTGCGCGCGATTCCGCAGACCATCGCCCAGATCGAAGCCATTCCGCAGGCGGCCGCGCGCGTCGACACGCAGCGCTGGAACCTGATGGACGAAGGCTCGCGCGCGAAGGAGGCGCTGGCGCATACCGAGGTGCAGGCGGCCTGCGCCTTCCTGAATACCGTCAACGGCAACCTCGGGCTGGACTACACCTGGGTGGTCAACACGCACGGCTATGTGGTGCTCGCCAGCAATGCCGGGCAGCCCGAATCGTTTGTCGGCGTGCAGTCGGCGCTGCAGCCTTTCATGAAGGAGGCCATGCTGGGCGGCCTGGGCGAGCAGTTCACGATCGGCCGCGTGACGGGGGTGCCGGGGCTGTTCTTTTCTGCGCCGGTCTATGACGACAACGGCCACCTGGTGGCGGCACTAGCCACCAAGGTCAATCTGGCGCGCCTGCAGCATTGGGTGTCGCACACCACCTCGCTGGTGGCCGATGCGAACGGGTTGATCATCCTGTCCACCGACACGTCATTGGTGGGCAAGATCCTGCCCGACTCGCGGCTGGCGCGGATGACGCCGTCCGAGCGCTTCAACGAATACCAGCGCGTCGATTTCGATGCGTGGCCCTACCTGCCCAGTGTGCAGTCGCATCGAGATGTGCCGGCGTGGGTGCCGCCGGAGGTGCGCAACGCCCTGGTCTGGCGCGAAGGCAGCGCGGTGCCGTCCCTCTTGATCACACGCAGCGCCAGCGCGGACCTGAGCGCCGTGGTGGCCGAGCCGCTGGTGGCCTGGTCGCAGCAGCTGGCCACCCACGCGCGCTACCGCATGCTGGGCTTCGCGCTGTTCGTGAGCATACTGCTGACCTTCATGCTGGTGATGTGGTCGCTGCTGCGCGAGCGCCAGCATCACCGCGTGACGCGTCATCTGAACCAGCGCCTGCAGCGCACCAACAGCGCACTCGCCAATGAAGCGCACTTCGACCACCTGACCGGCGTGCTGATGCGTCGGCGCTTTCTCGCGCTGTTCGAGACCGTGCTGACGCGCGCGCAGACGCGTGGTGAATCCGTGGTGCTGGTGCTGGCCGATCTGGACCACTTCAAGCGCATCAACGACACCTGGGGCCATGCGGTGGGCGACCTCGCGCTGCAGCGCTTCGCCTCGATCGCCACCAGCGTCCTGCGCAGCAGCGACCTGATCGGGCGGCTGGGCGGCGAGGAGTTCGCCATCGTGATGAGCCGCACCACCCTCGACGCCGCCACCGAGGTGGTCGAGCGCCTGAGGACCGCCGTGGCCGAAGTGGACGAGACGCTGCCCAGCGGCCTCGTCATGACGGTCAGCCTCGGCATGACCGCGTGCCGGGCGGGCGATGCCGCCTCCGAGATGCTCAAGCGCGCGGACCTGGCGCTGTATCGTGCCAAGGATAGCGGGCGCAACCGGTACGTGGCCGGCTAGTCAGCGTGGCGACTGTCGCGCTGCCTTGCGCTTGCGGGCGCGCAGCTCAACGCGCGACGCCGCCAGCGGCACCCGCTTGAAGCGCTCGCGCCGCTGCTCCTCGTCAAAGAACGCCAGCGACGGCTTGACCAGATCGCTGCGCGAGACGATCCCCACCAGCCGGCGCGATTGCGAATCGGTCACCACTGGCAGCCGCTCCAGCCCATGCACCGCCAGGCGGGTGGCGACGATGCGGCAGGTCTCGCCGGGCAACGCCATCACCGGGGCGTTGGCGCCGAACAGCTCGGCGATGATGCGTGCGCCGCGCTGCTGGCCGGCGAGCAGCGCATCACGGTCGAGCATGCCGACCAGCGCGCCGTCACGCACCACCGGGAACGCGCGGTGTGCCTGCGATGCGCCAAAGCGGCCGGCCAGCGTATCCACGAGCGTGGCCTCGGCCTCGATGGTCTGCATCGTGCGCGTCATCACCTCATCCACAGCGTGACGCTCCAGCGGATCGACGCCGTATTCGCGATAGATATGGAAGCCGCGCCGCGCGATCTTCTCGGTCATGATCGAGCGCGGCATGGTCAGCACGACAAAGCCGTAGGCGACCGACACCGCCAGCAGCACCGGCAGGATCGCGTTGACATCGTGCGTGAGCCCGAAGGCGAACACGATGGCCGTGAGCGGCGCGCCCAGCACGCCGGCCAGCGTGGCGGCCATGCACACTAGCGGCCACAGGCCCGGATCACCGCCGGGCAGCACGGGGCCGAGCAGCACGCCCAGGCCGGCGCCCATCATCAGCAGCGGGGCGAGCACGCCGCCCGAGGTGCCCGAGCCCAGCGCGATCACCCAGATCAGCGCCTTGACCACCAGCAGCGCCAGCGCCACGCGAATCGCCAGATGGTTGTGCAGCAGATCGCCGATCACGTCGTAGCCGACGCCCAGCGCGCGTGGCTCGACGTACCCGCCGATGCCCACCGCCAGCGCGCCGATGGCGGGCCACCACATCCAATGGATCGGCAGGCGGGCGAACAGGTCTTCGGTCTTGTACAGCGCCATCGACAGCGTGCGCGCCAGCGCGCCGCACAGCAGCCCGGCGACCACGCACGAGCCCAGCGCCGGCAGCGTCGCCGGGGCGGTCTCGAGCGGGAAGAGCGGGCCGGGCTCCAGCACCAGCACACGCAGGAAACCGGCCACCGCGCACGCCACCGCCACCGGCAGCATGCTGCGCGGGCGCCATTCGAACAGCAGCAGCTCGACCGCCAGCAGCAGCGCCGCCACCGGCGTGCCGAACACCGCCGTCATGCCCGCCGTGGCGCCGGCCACCAGCAGCGTCTTGCGCTCGGCGGCGGTCAGCTTGAAGAACTGCGCGAACAGCGAGCCGATCGCGCCGCCGGTCATGATGATCGGCCCCTCCGCGCCGAACGGCCCGCCGCTGCCGATCACGATGCCCGATGAGAGCGGTTTGAGCACCGCCACCTTGGGCGACATCTTGCTCTTGCCGAAGAGGATCGCCTCGATGGCCTCGGGGATGCCGTGGCCGCGGATCTTCTCCGAGCCAAAGCGCGCCATCAGCCCGACGATCAGCCCGCCGATGACCGGCACCGCGATCACCCACAGCCCCAGCGTGTTGTCCGCCGGCGAGCGGTTGGCGAACGACAGCGTCTGGAAGAAGAACAAGTTGGTGAAGAAACGGATCAGGTTGAGCAGCACCACGGCCGCCAGCGTGGCAAACGCGGCAATGACGACTGCCAGCGCGGTGGTGCGGAAGAGCGTGGTGTCGGTCGCGAAATCGCGCCGATGGGCGAGGGTTTGCATGACGTTACGGATCGAGATGGGGAATTTTGAAGGCGCGGCTGAACTCGGACAGTTCGCTCTGGTGCAGCGCGGCCAGCTGGGCAACGAGGCGGTCGCCTTTCTTGCTCAGGTGGACTTCCACCTGGCGCGCGTCGGTCTCGCTCGGGCGGCGTTCGACCAGGCCGGCCTCTTCGCACCGTGTGACGAGTGCCACCGTGCCGTGCGGCGAGGCCTGCAGGCGCTCGGCCAGCTCGCCCACGGTGGCCCATTCGCGGCCGGCGTAGCCCTTGACGTGCAACAGCAGCTGATACTGCAGCGGCGTGATGCCGGCATCCTGGATCAGGTCTTCGGAGGCGCGCAGGAAGCGGCGCAGGTGATAGCGGAAGTCCGACAGCGTCTCAAAGTCCGCTTTGGTCAGCTTCCGGGGCGTGGTTGGGGGCATGGAATTGAGGGCGCACGCGATGGAGGCGCGAATATATCACGGCATGATATATCCGCGCGATCGCGCGCGTCCCTTATTTGAGCCCCAGCCGCCGCGCGAGTTTGTGGAGGTTGCTGGCGTCCAGCCCGAGCGCGCGTGCGGCCTGCGCCCAGTTGTCTTGGTGCGCCGCCAGCGCTGTGCGGATGTGCCGCCGCTGGCAATCGTCCACGGCGTCGCGCAGCGTGATGCCCGGGACGATGGCCGATGAGGCTTCTGGCGGCTGACCGCTGGGCGACGGCGGTGCAATGGCCTGGGCGTCCAGGTCGAGCAAGCCGGTCTCCAGCGTGACGATGTCGTCGCGACTGGCGCCGCGGCTCAGCACCTTGAGCGCGGCGCGGCTGATGACGTGTTCCAGTTCACGCACGTTGCCGGGCCAGGGGTAGCGGCGCAGCGCATCCTCCGCCTCGGCGGAGAGCCGCAGGCTGCGCAGGCCCAGGCGTGCGCGGTTGTTCTCCAGGAAGCGGCCGGCCAGCAACAGCACGTCGTTGCCGCGCTCGCGCAGCGGCGGAATCGGCACCGGATAGACCGACAGCCGGTGATAGAGGTCGGCCCGGAACGCGCCATCGCGCACACGCTCGCGCAGGTTGCGGTTGGTGGCCGCGATCACCCGCACGTCGACATGGCGCGGGCGGTCGGCGCCCAGGCGCTGGATCTCGCCGTTCTGCAGCGTGCGCAGCAGCTTGGCCTGCACCGTGAGCGGCAGCTCGCCCACCTCGTCGAGCAGCAGGGTGCCGCCGTCGGCGGCCTCGAAGCGGCCCGGGCGCTCGCCCACCGCACCAGAGAACGCGCCCTTGACGTGGCCGAACAACTCGCTTTCCGCCAGCGATTCGGGCAGCGCCGCGCAGTTGACGTGCACCAGCGGGCGATCGCGCCGGCGCGACAGGCGATGCAGCCGGTGCGCGAACAGCTCCTTGCCGACGCCGGTCTCGCCGAGCAGCAGGACCGGCAATTCGGAGTCGGCCACCACCTCCAGCTCATGCAGCAACTGGTGGATGGCCGGGCTCTGGCCGATGATCTCGGAGTCGTCCGCGGCAACGTCGCCGGGCGGCAGGTCGCCACGGGTGGCGCGCAGCGCGCGGATTTCGGCTTCGAGCCGCGTGGTGCGCGCGGCGGCTTCGACCACCACGGCCAGCTGGCGCAGCTCGGCCTGCGCGTCGGTGTCGAAGGTGCCGATCTGGAGCGCGTCCAGCGTGAGCACGCCCCACAGCTGGCCCTCCACGTGCAGGCTGACACCCATGCAGTCGTGCACCGGCAGCGGCGCGCCGGCCTGTGCGTCGATCAATCCGTCGTAGGGGTCGGGCAGGGTGCTGTCGTGGTGGAAGCACGTCACGCCGCGCCGCGCGAGGATGGCGGCCAGGCGCGGATGCTGCCCGACCACGAAGCGTCGGCCCAGCGCGTCGCGCACCAGCCCATCCACGGCAATCGGCCGCAGGTGGTCTTCTTCCAGTTGCAGCAGCGCGACCGCCCCGCAGCGGAAGTGCGCGCGCAGGCTGCCGACCAGCCGCTGCATGCGCACCGCTGGCGGCAGGTCGGCCACCAAATCGGCCAGAAGCAGGTGATCGATCATGGTTTAAGTAACCCGATAAGGTAAAAGTGACCATCTCTTGGTGATGGTGAATTTTACCTTGTAGGGCGCAACCTATTGATTAGCCGAGGAAAAAATCTGGCATGCAAATCGCGTTGAAGGTGCATCCATTTCGCAACGCATTGATTTCACCAAGGAGCATGTCATGCCGTTACTGGACCAGCCGCTGGGGCAACTCGCCCGCAACATTCCGGGCGCGACCGGGGTCTTCCACGAATATCAGCTCGATTTCTGCTGCGGCGGCAAGCACAGCCTGCGCGAAGCGGCACGGGCCAAGGGCATCGAGGCCGGGCCGATTGCCGAGCGTCTGCAGGCGCTGCAGTCGGCGGTCACGCCGGATGAGGCGGCCGACTGGTCCGCCGTATCGCCGAGCACGTTGATCGACTACATCGTCGAACGTTTCCACGAGCGCCACCGCGAGCAGTTGCCCGAGCTGATCCGCCTCGCGCGCCGGGTGGAGCACGTGCATGGCGACCGCGAGGAGTGTCCGGTGGGCCTGGCCGACCTGCTCGACGCCATGTTGCAGGAGCTCGAAAGCCATATGCAGAAGGAGGAGCAGATCCTGTTTCCGATCCTGGCGCGCGGCCATGGCGTGCGTGCCGGCGGCCCGATCGCGGTGATGCGCATGGAGCATGACCAGCACGGCGACGCGCTGCAGCGGCTGATGGACGTGACCAACGGCATCACCCTGCCGCGCGGGGCGTGCACGACGTGGCGGGCGCTCTATCTGGGCCTGGGCGCGTTTCGTGAAGATCTGATGGAGCACATCCACCTGGAGAACAACGTCCTGTTCGAGGGGGCGGCCGGGCAGAACTGAAGGTGGCGGGCAACAAAAAAGCCAAGCGACGTGCTTGGCTTTTTTGTTTGAATCCTTGGTGCCTCGGGCCGGAATCGAACCGGCACTCCTTTCGGAACCGGATTTTGAGTCCGGCGCGTCTACCAATTTCACCACCGAGGCAGGGGTGCAACGAGCCAGCGATTATGCCAGAAATCCCGCCCACCCAACAAGGCGCGCGGGGCGGGCTCAATCCGGCTGGCGATCGTTCTGTGCCTCCAGCACGCGCAGCAGCGACGACGTATCGTCATGCCCCCAGCCGTTGGCGACCAGCGCACCCAGCTGCGCGGCCACCAGCTCCATCGCCGGCATCTGCAGGCCCAGTTCGTGGGCGATCTCGCGCACCAGGCCGAAGTCCTTGTCGTGCAGGCGGGCCTCGATGCCGGCGGCAAAGTTCCGCTCGGCCATCTTGGGCCCCATCATGTCGAGCATGCGGCTACCCGCAAAACCCGGGCCGATGGCCGCCAGCACACGCGACGGGTCGGTGCCCTGGGCACGCGCGAACAGCATGGCCTCGGCGATACCCTGGATGTTGATGACCTGCACGATCTGGTTGCACGCCTTGGCCACCTGGCCCGCGCCGTGGTCGCCGATATGGGTGATGGTGGTGCCGAGCAATTGCAGCAGCGGGCGCACGCGCTCGAGCACCTCCGGCTTGCCGCCCACCATGATCGACAGCGTCGCCTTCTGCGCGCCCATGGTGCCCCCGGAGACCGGTGCATCCAGGAACGCGATGCCCGCCGCTTCCAGCGCAGCGGCGATGCGGCGCGTGGCCACCGCCGAGATCGTGCTGTGGTCGATGCAAACCGTGCCACGCGGCGCTCCATGGATGACACCGTCCGGCCCGAGCAGCACCGCTTCCACATCGACGGTGGAGGTGACGTTGGTGAAGACCACCTCCGCATCGCGTGCGGCCTCGGCGGGCGTGCTGCACGGCTGCGCGCCGATGGCACGGGCGTGGTCGGCGGCCTCGGGGCGGCGCACATACGCGCGCACCGTGTGGCCAGCGGCAATCAGGTGCTGGACCATCGGCGAACCCATGTTGCCGAGGCCGATGAAGGCGATGCGTGTCATGGCGTGAGTCCGGTTATTGGGCGCCGGCGTAGGCGAATCGGCCGTTCTTGATGATGCCCATCACGCGCGAGCGCTGGTCGAAGCCCTGGTGATCCTGGGCATTCAGGTTCAGCACGCCGTTGGGCACGGTCAGGTCGCGCGTGGTTTCCAGCGCATCGCGCAGGGCGGCGCGGAAGGCGGGCGTGCCGGGCTGGGCGCCGGTCTTGAGGGCACGCGCGGTGGCGTTATCGAGCAACTGCCAGGCGCCCCAGGCATCGCCGGCAAACTGGGTGATGGAATTGGGGCCGTACTTGGCTTCATAGCGGTCGGCAAACGCCAGTGCCACCTTCTTCACCGGATGGTCGGCGGGCAATTCGCGCGCCACCACCACGGGGCCGGTCGGGAAGAGGGTGCCTTCCACGTCCTTGCCGCCGACCTTCAGGAACTCCGTGCTGGCGATGCCGTGGGTCTGGTAGATGCGGCCCTTGTAGCCACGCTCGACCAGCGTGCGCTCGGGCAGCGCGGCCGGTGTGCCGGAGCCGGCGATCAGGATCGCATCGGGCTTGGCGGCCATCAGCTTGAGCACCTGGCCGGTCACGCTGGTGTCCGGGCGGGCAAAGCGCTCGTTGGCGACGACCTTGAGCTTGCGCAGCTCGGCCAGTTTCGAGAATTCACGCCACCAGCTCTCGCCATAGGCGTCCGAGAAGCCGATGAAGCCCACCGTGTGCACGCCCTTGTCGGCCATGTCCTGCGTCACCAGCGTGGCCATCTGCGAGTCGTTCTGCGGCATCTTGAAGGCCCAGCGGCGGCGGGCGTCCTGCGGCTCGACGATCGAGGCCGAGGCCGCCAGCGTGATCATCGGCGTCTGGCCCTCGGCCACCGGGTCGAGCGCGGCCAGCGCCGTTGGCGCGATGGTCGGGCCGACGATCACATCCACCTTGTCCTCGGCGATCAGCTTGCGCACGTTGCGCACCGCCGCCGACGGGTCGGAGGCGTCATCCAGCACGATGTATTGCGCGCGCTGGCCGCCCACGGTCGCGGGCCACATCTGCACGGTGTTCTTGCTGGGGATGCCGATGGCGGCGGCCGGGCCGGTGGTCGACAGCACCACGCCGACGCGGATATCCGCATGGGCGGGCAGGGCGAGGGCAGCGGCGCTGGCGATGAGCGCAAAGCCGCACAGCAGGCGACGTCGGGTCGTCATGGTGTCTCCGGAAGGGGAATCAGGCGGGCAAGTCTAGTGCGTGGTGCGTCGGCGGGCCGGATGCGTCACAACTCGTACGCTTCGTGATCGCCGGACATCAGTTGCTCGACCAGCTTGCGCGTGAGCGCCGGGGCGAACAGTTCGATGAAGGTGTAGACGAAGCCGCGCAGGTAGGCGCCTTGCTTGATGCCCAGGTGCGTGACATTGGTGCCGAACAGGTGGCCGGCGGGGATCGCGCGCAGGTTGCGGTCGCGCTCCGGGTCGAACGCCACCCCGGCCACGATGCCGATGCCCAGGCCGACTTCCACGTACGTCTTGATGACGTCCGCGTCGATGGCCTCGAGCACGATGTCGGGCTTGATCTGGCGCAGCTCGAAGGCGTGGTCGATCTTGGGCCGGCCGGCAAAGTGCTGGTCGTAGGTGATGATCGGGTAGGCCTTCATGTCTTCCAGCGTGAGGTGCTGGCGCGACAGCAGCGGGTGGTCGGGCGGCGTCACCACCACGTGCTGCCACTGGTAGCCGGGGATCGAGATCAGATCCTTGATATGCGACATGCCCTCGGTGGCGATGGCGAGATCGGCCTGGTCGTGCAGCACCATGTCGGCGATCTGCGCGGGCGTGCCCTGCTGGATGGACAGGCGCACCTTGGGGTACTTGCGCGTGAATTCGGCAATCGCCTTTGGCAGGGCGTAGCGCGCCTGCGTGTGCGTGGTGGCGATGGTGAAGTTGCCCTGGTCTTGCGCGGCGTAGTCCTTGCCGACGCGCTTGAGCGTCTCGACTTCCTGCAGCACCCGCTCGACCGAGGCTAGGATGCGCCGGCCCGGCTCCGTGAGGCCCCGGATGCGCTTGCCATGCCGCGTGAAGATATCGACACCCAGCTCCTCTTCCAACTCGATGATGGCCTTGGAGACGCCTGGTTGTGACGTATAAAGCGCTTTTGCCGCCTCGGTCAGGTTGAATTTCTGCCGCACGGCTTCGCGCACGAAGCGAAATTGGTGCAGGTTCATGGCTGCGCGGTCGTTATAGGAGAAAGACGAGCGATCTGAGCGCTACTTATAACCGAAGCCATATAAACAAACAATTTTTTATTGGTTTGGGATATGAGGTGGCTTCATTACGATGCTCGAACTTCGTGATAACACACCCTCACTGTCCCACGCGCCATGACGCTTGCCTACACGGTTTCCGGTCTGCTGGTCGGCCTGCTGGTCGGCCTGACGGGCGTCGGCGGCGGTTCGCTGATGACGCCGCTGCTGACGCTGATGTTCGGCTTCTCGCCGGCGACGGCCGTTGGCACTGACCTGGCCTTCGCGTCGCTGACCAAGGGTGTCGGCACCATCGCGCACCGCAGCCACGGCCATATCCGCTGGGACATCGTCAAGCGCCTCTGCCTGGGCAGCCTGCCGGCGGCGCTGGTGACGGTGATCGTGCTCAAGAATGCCGGCAATCTGGATGCCGAGTGGATGCACCTGATCCGCGTCACGATCGGTGTGTCGGTCATCCTGACGGTGATCTCGGTGCTGTTTCGGCAGCGCGTGCTGGCCTGGCTGGCGCGTCATCCGCGCTATCGTCTGCAGGGCACCGCACTAGCCGTCGCCACCGTCATCGTTGGCGTGGTGCTGGGCGTGCTGGTGACGGTGTCGTCCATCGGCGCGGGCGCCGTCGGCGCGACGCTGATCCTGCTGCTGTACCCCGAATTGAAGAGCGCCGAAGTGGCCGGCACCGACATCGCTTATGCCGTGCCGCTGACCGCCGTGGCGGGCCTGGGCCACATGTACCTGGGCACGATCGACTGGAACCTGCTGGCCTCGCTGCTGGTGGGCTCGATCCCGGGCATCTGGCTGGGTGCGCGCCTGTCCAAGAATCTGCCGGAACGTCTGGTGCGCGGCGCCCTTGCCGCCACGCTGACGGTCACGGCCATCAAGCTGGTGTCGTGATGCCCAACGTCATGCCGCCGCTTGTGCCGCTTGTGCCGATTGGTGCTTGCTGCTGTTGTCGCTGAGTCGACGGCAGCGCGCAACGCAACGAACCCCTTTCCCCAATAGAAGAGCATGCCGGCGCGAGCCGGAACGGACTGAACAGTCATGTACCAATACGACGCTTACGATCAACGCCTCGTCGCCGACCGTGTCGCGCAGTTCCGCGACCAGGTGCGCCGCCGCATCTCGGGCGAGCTGACGGAAGAAGAATTCCTGCCGCTGCGCCTGCAGAACGGCCTGTACATGCAGCGCCATGCCTACATGCTGCGCGTGGCGATTCCTTACGGTCACCTGCGCGCCAACCAGCTGCGCATGCTCGGCCGCATCGCCGCCGAGCACGACCGCGGCTATGGCCACTTCAGCACGCGCCAGAACATCCAGTACAACTGGATCAAGCTGGAGGAAGTGGCGGACATCCTGGGCAAGCTGGCCTCGGTGGAAATGCACGCCATCCAGACCTCCGGCAACTGCATTCGCAACATCACGACCGACCAGTTTGCCGGCGTGGCGCCGGATGAATTTGTCGATCCGCGTCCGCTCGCTGAGATCCTGCGCCAGTGGTCGACCTTCCACCCCGAGTTCGCCTTCCTGCCACGCAAGTTCAAGATCGCCATCTCGGCCACGCGTGAAGACCGCGCCGTGACGCAGCTGCACGACATCGGCGTCTACGCCTACCAGGGCGCGGACGGCCAGACGCTGCTGCGCATCCTGGCCGGCGGCGGCATGGGCCGTACCCCGATCCTGGGCGCGATCATCAAGGAAGACCTGCCCTGGCAGCACATGCTGTCGTACATCGAGGCGGCCATCCGCGTGTACAACCGCTACGGCCGCCGCGACAACAAGTACAAGGCGCGCATCAAGATTCTGGTGAAGGCCATCGGCGCGGAAGAATTCGCCCGCCAGGTGGAAGCAGAGTGGCAGCAGATCAAGGACGGCCCGTCGACGATTACGCAGGCCGAGTTTGAGCGCGTGGCGCCGTTCTTCGCGCCGCCTGCCTATGAAAAGCTGGCCGACACCGACGCTGCCTACGAAACCGCACTGCTCGAGAACAAGGCCTTCGCGCGCTGGGTCAGCCGCAACGTACATGCACACCGCGTGCCGGGCTACGCATCGGTGACGCTGTCGCTCAAGCCGGGCGTGGCGCTGCCTCCGGGCGACGCGACCGCCGAACAGATGGCGCTGGTGGCCGGCTGGTCCGAGCGCTTTGGTTTTGGCGAGCTGCGCGTGGCGCACGAGCAGAACCTGATCCTGCCGGACGTGAAGAAGCACGACCTGTTCGCGCTGTGGCAACTGGCCAAGGAACACGGCATGGCCACCGCCAACATCGGTCTGCTGACCGACATCATCGCTTGCCCGGGCGGCGACTTCTGCTCGCTGGCCAATGCCAAGTCGATCCCGATCGCGCAGGCCATCCAGGCGCGCTTCGACAACCTCGACTACGTGTACGACCTGGGCGAGCTGTCGCTCAACATCTCGGGTTGCATCAACTCGTGCGGCCACCACCATGTCGGCAACATCGGCATCCTCGGTGTCGATAAGGCCGACGAGGAGTGGTACCAGGTGTCGCTGGGCGGCGCGCAGGGCAACGACTCGGCGCTGGGCAAGGTGATCGGCCCGTCGTTCAAGGCCGAAGAGATGCCCGACGTGATCGAACGCATCATCGACACCTTCGTGGCCAACCGCGTGGAAGACGAGCACTTCATCGATACCTACAACCGCATCGGCATGACTCCGTTCAAGGAACGCGTGTATGCCCAAAGTGTGAAGCAGGCGGCCTGAGCCCGAGGGGAAACGAACATGAGCAAGATCATCAAGCTGCAAAGCGGCACCCCGGCCATCGTGGCCGATGAATGGACCGTGCTGCGCGCCCCTGAGGGTGAGGCGGGCGGCGCGCTGACCCAAGCCGACGTGGACGCCGCCACGCACGCCATCGTGCCGCTGGCCTACTGGGAAGCCAACCGCGACGCGCTGCTGACCCGCGCCCGCGCCGGCACGCTGGCCGTGTGGCTGGCCCCGGACGACGAGCCGTTCGCGCTGCAGGCCGATTTGGCGAGTCTGCCGCTGGTGGCGGTGGACTTCCCGGTCTTCCGCGACGGCCGTGGCTACAGCACCGCCTTCCTGCTGCGCCAACGCCTGGGCTTCACGCGCGAGCTGCGTGCCATCGGCGACGTGCTGCGCGACCAGTTGACCTTCATGAAGCGCTGCGGCTTCGACGCCTTCGCCGTGCATGCCGACAAGAGCATCGACGATGCCCTGAACGGCTTCGGCGAGATCGGCGTGCTGTACCAGGGCGCCATCGACGAGCCGCGCCCGCTGTTCCGGCGCGACCGCGCAAGCCAAGCGGGGGTGGTATGAGCAGTAAGCAGGGGCCCCGCGTAGCGGGGATGCGCACGACCGCGAATACCACCGCTCGCCGACACCATTGCGGTGCGATCTACGACGTGTGGTCGGAGGCGAGAGCATGAGCGAATCGCAAGACATCGCCGTGTCGGAAGTGCCGGTGTCCATGATCGGCCGCCCGGTGCTGTGGTCGCGCCCGGTCTACACCGGCACCGCTGAGGCGCTGGCTGTCAAGGCCGCCGCGCTGTTCGAGCGTCTGGCCGAGATCGCTGCCAAGCACGGCGTGGCGAAGTTCGCCACCAGCCTGGCCGCCGAAGACATGGTCGTGACTGACGCCATCCTGCGCAGCCCCGAGGCCGTGCGCGCGCACCTGCCGATCTTCACGCTGCAGACCGGTCGCCTGCATGCCGAGACGCTGGCGATGCTCGACCGCATCCGCGAGCGTTACGACTACGCGATCGAGCAATACACGCCGGACGCCCGCGCGGTGGAAGCCTACGTGCGCGACCACGGCCTGAACGCGTTCTACGACAGCATTGAATTGCGCAAGGCATGCTGCAACATCCGCAAGGTGGTGCCGCTGAATCGTGCGCTGAAGGATGCCGATGCCTGGCTGACCGGCCAGCGCCGTGAACAGGCCGTCACCCGCGCCGACCTGCCGTTCGTCGAAGACGACGACGCGCGCGGCATCGCCAAGTACAACCCGCTGTTCGACTGGACGGAGGCCGAAGTCTGGGCTTATCTGGAACAGCATGCGGTGCCCACCAACGCGCTGCACGACAAGGGCTACCCCAGCATCGGCTGCGAGCCCTGCACCCGTGCGGTGCGCGCCGGCGAGGACGTGCGCGCCGGCCGCTGGTGGTGGGAGTCGCGCGATAGCAAGGAATGCGGTTTGCACGCGACGAATCTGTCGCAAAAGAGCTAAGGAATGATCATGGGAGTGATGAGCGAGATCCCCGGCACGGCACTGACGCCGATGCAGAACGACCACCTCGACTGGCTGGAAGCCGAGTCGATCTACATCATCCGCGAGGTGGTGGCGGAGTGCCGCAACCCGGCGCTGCTGTTCTCCGGCGGCAAGGATTCGATCGTCATGCTGCACCTGGCGCTCAAGGCCTTCCGCCTGGGCGACCGTGAGATCGAACTGCCGTTCCCGCTGGTGCACATCGACACGGGCCACAACTATTCGGAAGTGATCACCTTCCGCGACCAGCGCGTTGCTGAGCTGGGCGCGCGCCTGGTGGTCGGCCACGTGGAAGACTCCATCAAGCGCGGCACCGTACGCCTGCGCAAGGAAACCGATTCGCGCAATGCCGCCCAGGCCGTCACGCTGCTGGAGACCATCGAATCGCACGGCTTCGACGCCCTGATGGGCGGCGCCCGCCGCGACGAAGAGAAGGCCCGCGCCAAGGAACGCATCTTCTCGTTCCGCGACGAGTTCGGCCAGTGGGACCCGAAGGCCCAGCGCCCGGAACTCTGGAGCCTGTACAACGCCCGCATGTCGCGCGGCGAGCAGATGCGCGTGTTCCCGATCTCCAACTGGACGGAGCTGGACGTGTGGCAGTACATCGCCCGCGAAAACCTGGCGCTGCCCCCGATCTACTACGCGCACCAGCGTGAAGTGGTGCGCAAGAACGGCCTGCTGGTGCCAGTCACGCCGATCACGCCCAAGGCCGATGGTGATGTGAGCGAGGTGCTGTCGGTGCGTTTCCGCACGGTGGGCGACATCAGCTGCACGTGCCCGGTGGCGAGCACCGCCGCCACGCCGGCCGAGATCATCGCCGAGACGGCTGTGACCGAGATCACCGAACGCGGCGCCACGCGCATGGACGACCAGACCAGCGAGGCGTCGATGGAAAAGCGCAAGAAGGAAGGGTATTTCTGATCATGACGAACCAAGCATCCCACCAAGGCCTGCTGCGCTTCATCACTGCCGGTTCGGTCGACGACGGCAAGAGCACGCTGATCGGCCGCCTGCTGTACGACAGCAAGGCCGTGCTGACCGACCAGCTGCAAGCGCTGGCCAATGCCAAGAACAAGCGCACCGCCGGTGAGCAGATCGACTTCTCGCTGCTGACCGACGGCCTGGAAGCCGAGCGCGAGCAGGGCATCACGATTGACGTGGCGTACCGCTATTTCTCGACCGCCAGCCGCAAGTTCATCATCGCGGACACGCCGGGCCACGAGCAGTACACGCGCAACATGGTGACGGGCGCCTCGACCGCGCACGCCGCCATCATCCTGATCGATGCCACGCGCGTGACCACCACCAACGGCAAGACCGAGCTGCTGGCGCAGACCAAGCGCCATTCGGCCATCGTCAAGCTGCTGGAATTGCAGCATGTGATCGTGGCCATCAACAAGATGGACCTGGTCGACTACAGCGAAGCGCGCTTCAACGAGATCCGCACCGCCTACGACGCGCTGGCCGCCCAGCTGGGTCTGAAGGACGTGCGCTACGTGCCGGTCTCGGCCCTGCGCGGTGACAACATCGTGCACGCGTCCGAAGCCATGCCGTGGTACCAGGGCGAGCCGCTGCTGGCGCTGTTGGAAGACCTGAAGGTGGAAGACACCGCCCCGGCCGGCGACGATGCGCTGCGTTTCCCGGTGCAGTTCGTGGCGCGCCAGGATGGCTCGCAGGCGGACGACTTCCGCGGCTACATGGGCCGCGTGGAAGCCGGCACCGTGCGCGTCGGCCAGGCCGTGCGCGTGCTGCCCGCCAACCGCGAAACGACGGTTGCCGAAGTGCTGACGCCCAATGGCGCGGCCGATTCCGCTGGCCCCGGCGAGACCATCACCGTGCGCCTGGCCGATGACGTGGACATCTCGCGCGGCGATACCATCGTCGCCACCCCGACCACCGCCGCCAACGCCGCGAAGAAGCTGCAAGCCGACCTGTGCTGGTTCGACGAGCATGAGCTGAACCCGGCCCGCAAGTACGTGCTCAAGCACACCACCGCCACCGTGTTCGCGCGCGTGTCGGAGGTGGAGCGCGTGCTGGACGTGCACACGCTGTCGCACGAGACTGGCCGCAAGCAGATTGCGCTCAACGACATCGGCACCGTCAGCATCAGCTTGCAGAAGCCGATCGTGTGCGATGCCTACGGCGACAACCCGGCCACTGGCGCGTTCATCCTGGTGGATGAAGCCACGCATCACACCGTGGCAGCAGGCATGATCCGTGCATTTTCCTGAGGCAGATGGGGCACAGTAAGCTGCGCCCCGCGGGAAAAAGCAAAGGAAGCTAGGCAAATGGAAGCGAAGACTGGCAAAACTCTGGGCCGCGTGAGCCTGATTGGTGCAGGCCCTGGCGCCGCGGACCTCATCACGGTGCGCGGTGCACGGTTGTTGGGCGAAGCCGAGGTCGTGCTGCACGACGCACTGGTCTCGCCCGAGGTCTTCCAGTATTGCCCGCAGGCGGTGCTGATTGCGGTGGGCAAGCGCTGCGGCAAGCGCTCGACCGCGCAGCGCTTCATCAACCGCCAGCTCGTCGACCTGGCGACCAAGTATCAGCGCGTGGTGCGCCTCAAGGGCGGCGACCCCATGCTGTTCGGTCGTGCCGATGAGGAGCTGCAGGCGCTCGAAACCGCCGGCATCGTGTACGAAGTCGTGCCCGGCATCACCGCTGCGCTGGCGGCGGCCTCGGCGATCCGCCAGCCGCTGACCAAGCGTGGCGTCGCCCGTAGCGTCGCCTTCGTCACGCAGGCCAAGGCCGCCGATCCGGATACGCCGCAGCCCGAGGGCCCAACGTCTGGATTGCCAGAGCCAGCTGTGCAGGCCGATTCGCTGGTCTACTACATGGGCCGCGACCAGGCGGCTTCCATCGCTGCTGACCTGATCGCGCGAGGGCGCGCGCCGTCGACGCCCGCCTGGGTGGTCGAGGCCGCCACCACGCCCGAGCAGCGCTCGGCCTGCTTCACGCTGCAGCAGATGGCCGATGGCGCCGCTGCCGCGTGGATCAATCCGGACCACCCGAGCCTGCTGATGATCGGCGACGCGTTTGCCGCCCGCGCATCGGCGGCCGCGCCGGAAGCCCTCCCCAGCGAGCCCCACGTCCTAGCCGCCTGAGCCCCTGAGCGGCGCTCAGAAGGTCGGCCTCACCTTCCCCAACACCTTCCCGGCTTCCATCGCACGGAATGCCTGTGGCGCGTCCTGCCGCGGCCGCACCGGATCGACGATCGGGCGCAGGCTGCGCAGCGCCGCCCGGTATTCGGGCCGGGGGTTTGCGCCGGTGCGTCTGATCGCTCCACAGTTGGCTGAGGGTGTGCTGTCGGCGCATCGCTTGACGAGTGCATCGACGCAGTGGGATGTTTGCGTGCAGCGCGCGCCGTCGCTCGGCCGCCTGGCGCGCAGGGTGGATGCGCTGGAGGCGGGGTCGTCGGACGAAGCCGACGCGGTGGCGGGCTGATCCCGATCCGAACCTTTCTCCGCTTGCAATGCCCCACGTCATCATCGAGTACACGGCCAACGTCGAAGCCGATGCGCGCATTCCCGAGCTGATGCGCGTGCTCAATGCCGTGCTGATCGACCATGCGGATGTGTTTCCCACAGGCGGTATCCGCACGCGTGCGCTGCGCCTGGACCAATACCGCATGGCCGATGGCACCGAGGACGACGCCTTCATCCACGTGACCTTCCGCATCAGGGCGGGCAGGCCGAAGGCGGTGACGGGGCCGGTGTGCCAGGCCCTGTTTGCCGGCTTGCGGGCGCATCTGGCAGACGTGTTCGCGCGCCGCTATCTCGGCCTGACGCTGGAGCTGGTGGAGTTCGACACGCACGGCTTCCATGTCGAGAACAACGTACACGGGCGTTTCGAGCGCGAGGTCGAGCCGCAATAGCGGCCGAAGGGGCAGATCAGCCGAGCTGGCGCATGCAATAGCCAGCGATGGCGTCGAGCACGGCGTCGTCCTCGCCGACGGCCTCGGCGCAGCGGATGGAGAGGGCCGGGTGCGCTTGCGCGCAACGCTCGACCAGCGCCGGCAGGTCGCGCCGCAGGTGGCCGCCCTGGCCGAAGAACACCGGTACGATCGTCACATCCTGCGCGCCGTCGGCGGCGAGGTCGTCGATCGTGCCCGGCAGGTCGGGCGTCATCAGTTCAAGAAAGGCGAGGCGGATGTCGACCGCAGGTTGTTGCGCGATGAGTCGCTCGCGCAGGCGGTCAAACGGCTCGCGCCAGCGAGCATCGCGCGCGCCATGCGCAAACAGCACGAGCGCGCGCGCGGCCATCAGTGGCGCTCCACCCAGCGCAGCGCCACCAGGGCGAAGGCCAGGTACAAGGCGCCCGGCACGATGGCGGTGAAGATGGCCGGCCACGTATTGAGCAGGCCGACGTGCGAGAACAGGTTGTTCACCAGCTGGAACGACAGGCCCAGCATGATGCCGCCGAACACCTTCAGGCCCACCGCGCCGGCACGCGCATGGAGGTAGGCGAAGGGCAGGGCCAGCGCCATCATCACCAGCACGGTGAAGGGGTAGACCACCTTCTTCCACAGCGCGATCTCGTAGCGCTGCGTGTCCTGCTTGTTGTCGCGCAGGTGGCGGATGTACTGGAACAGGTCGAACGTCGCCATGCGATCCGGCGTGACCATCAGCACGGAGAGGATCTGCGGCGTCAGCTCGGAGTGCATCTCCTGCGTGGGCAGCTTGGTCTGCTCGCCGCGGAAGTCGGGCGCCAGGGCATCGGGTGCGCCGGGCGCGGCCTGGATGGTGTCCTGCGGCGTGGCGGCGGCGGGTTTGCGCTCGAATTCGATGAAGCGCGTCTGCGTCACATCGTTCAGCTCCCAGCGCTGGTGCCCCAGGTAGCGCCCCTGCTGTGCCACGCGGATCGAGTTCAGCCGATAGTCCGAATCGAATTCGTAGATGCGCAGGCCCTTGATGGTCTGGTCCGGCTGCAGCGCACCCACGTTGACGAAGCGCGTCATCTCGCCGCCAGTGCCATCGGGCTTGGCCGGGCCGCGGTCCTTGACCCACACGCCCGAGCGGAAGTCGGACGATACCGTGGCGCCCAGGGCCTCCAGCCGCACCTTCTGCGCATATTCCTCCGACTTCGGTCCGATGAACTCGCCGAAGGCGTAGGTCACCAGCGCCAGCGGCAGCGCGATCTTGAACAACGACAGCAGCGCACGCCGCGTATCCAGCCCCGCCACGCGGAAGATGGTGAACTCCGACTGGCTCGCCATCTGCGAGAACACGTAGATGGCGCTGATGAGCGCGGCGACCGGAATCACCTCATACACGCGCGTGGGTGCCTGCAGCATCACGTGGAAGAACGCGATGAGCGTGGTGTAGCGCCCGACCACCGAGCCCAGCTCGCTCAGCATGTCGAAGAAGATGAACAGCGCCAGCACCGCAAACAGGATGAAGACGAACACGCCGTAGATCTGGCGCGCGAAGTACTTCTCGTAGACCGGCATCTTCATCACGCGCCCGCCTTCTTCGATGCAAGACCGAACAGGGCAAAGAAGCCCTTCAGGCCGGCTGCGCTGTTCTGGCGGAAGCGGAACAGCAGCATCGCACAGACGAACGCCGCCAGGTGCAGCGGCCACCAGGCCAGCATCGCGCTCATCTTGCCCTGGGCGACCCATGCTTGCGACAGGTTCAGCAGGTTGGAGTACGTCAGGTAGATCAGCACGGCAAAGATCATCGGCGTGTAGCGGCCCAGGCGCGGGTTGACGTAGGCCAGCGGCACGGCGATCAGCACGAAGTTCAGCGCCAGCAGCGGCAGGCCGATGCGCCAGACCAGCTCGCCCAGGTTCTCGGGCGTCGGGTTGGCGAGCAGGTCGGCGGTCGAGCGGCTCTTGGTGGGCAGGCTCGCGTCGGTCTGCGGCGGCTTGTTGGCGACCTTCACGCCGTACTTGTCGAACTCGACGATGCGGTAGTCGAGCTTGCCGGGCGTGCCCTCATAGCGGCGGCCCTTGTCGAGCACGACGTAGCGGTCGCCGTTGGGCTGGGTCTGGAACTCGCCGGTCTTGGCCAGCGCCACGCCGATCTTGTCTGCTTCCGCGTTGGCGACGAACAGGTTGCGGGCGTGCTTCATGCCCGAATCCACGCCTTCGATGAAGAGCACGTAGTTGCCGTGCGCCGGTTCGATGAAGCGGCCGGCGGAGATCATCGACAGCACGTCGCGCTGCTCGAAGCGGTCACGGAACAGCGCGCTCTGCTGGTTGGCCCACGGCCAGCCGAACAGGGCCAGCAGCGCCACCAGCACGATGAACGGCGCCGAGAAGCGCAGCACCGGGCGGACGAAATCGGTCAGGCTGATGCCGGAGCTGAACCACACCACCATCTCGGAATCTTTGTACCAGCGCGTGAGCACCAGCAGCACCGAGATGAAGAGCGTGGCGCACAGGAGGATCGCAAGGTAGCCCAGCGTGGCCAGGCCGATGAGGAGCAGGACGTCGTTCGGATTGGCCTCGCCGTTGGCGGCCATGCCGAGAATGCGGATCACTAGCGTGGTCAGCATGAACGTCAGCAGCACGAGGAAGACGGCGCCGGCGGTGAAGGACAGCTCGCGTCGCAGGGCTTGTTCAAAAATCATGCGGATGCGGGATGGGGGGCGATGGTCAACCCGGCAACGTCTTGCCGGAGCCACCGCGAAAAATCGCGGATAATGTGGGCTTTCGTTGACTCGCCTCATAGAGAGAAGCGCGATGGAATTTAGCACAAAAGCCCTGGACTGGGCCAAAGCGGGCGCCCTGGCGGCCAAAAGCGATTGCCTCGTGATCGGTCTGTTCGAGTCGCAGACCCTGGCCGGCGCCGCCAAGGCGCTGGACGTGGCCACCAAGGGCCTGGTCGGCCGCCTGGTCAAGCTGGGCGACTTTGAAGGCAAGCGCGGCACCTCGCTGCTGCTGCACGAAGTGGCTGGCCTGGGCGCCGCCCGCGTGCTGCTGGTCGGCCTGGGCAAGGAAGCCGACTTCGCCGACCGCGCCTACGCCGAAGCCGTGCGCACCGCATTGCGCGCGCTGGCTGGCACCAAGGCCGCCAACGTGACCTGGGCGCTCACCGAGCACACCGCCCGCGACAAGGACACCGCCTGGGCCGTGCTGACCGCCGTTACGCTCATCCGTGAAGCCAGCTACCGCTTCATCGAGCGCCATCCGGAACTCAAGAGCAAGCGCGACAAGACCAACGGCGGCCTGCGCAAGGTCGTGCTGACCGTGCCGGCGGCCGACGCCAAGGCGGCCGCCGTGGCCGCCACGCGCGGCACCGCCATCGCCAACGGCATGGACCTGACGCGTGACCTGGGCAACCTGCCGTCCAACATCTGCACGCCGACGTACCTGGCCAACACCGCGCGCCAGATCGCCAAGGATTTCAAGCTGAAGGTCGAGGTGCTCGGCCGCAAGCAGATGGAAGCGCTGAAGATGGGCGCCTTCCTGTCGGTCACCAAGGGCAGCGTCGAACCGCCGCAGTTCATCGTGCTGCGCTATATGGGCGGCCCCGTCAAGCAGGCGCCGGTGGTGCTGGTGGGCAAGGGCATCACCTTCGACACGGGCGGCATCTCGCTCAAGCCGGGCGAGGGCATGGATGAGATGAAGTACGACATGTGCGGCGCGGCCTCGGTGCTGGGTACGCTGCGCGCCGTGGCCGAGATGGGGCTCAAGCAGAACGTCATTGCCGTGGTGCCGACCTGCGAGAACATGCCGAGTGGCATCGCCTCCAAACCGGGCGACGTGGTTACCAGCATGTCCGGCCAGACCATCGAGATCCTGAACACCGACGCCGAAGGCCGCCTGATCCTGTGCGATGCGCTCACCTACGTGGAGCGCTTCAAGCCGGCCGTGGTGATCGACGTGGCGACGCTGACCGGCGCCTGCATCATCGCGCTGGGCCACGTCAACACCGGCATGTACGCCCGCAGCGATGCGTTGGCCGATGCGCTGGTGGCGGCCGGCAAGCAATCGCTCGACACCGCCTGGCGCATGCCGCTGGACGAGGAATACCAGGAGCAGCTCAAGTCCAACTTTGCCGACATGGGCAACATCGGCGGCCGCCCGGCCGGCAGTGTGACGGCGGCCTGCTTCCTGTCGCGCTTTACCGAGAAGTACGACTGGGCCCACCTGGACATCGCCGGGGTGGCTTGGAAGAGCGGTGCGGCCAAGGGCGCCACCGGCCGCCCGGTGCCGCTGCTGACGCGTTTCCTGATGGATCGCGCCTGATGCGCCTGAAGCACTACACCCGATGACCCGCGTCGATTTCCACAGCAACGTGCCCGGCAAGCTGGCCTATGCCTGCCGGCTCGTGCGCAAGGCTTACGGCGCGGGCCAGAAGGTGATCGTGGTGGGGGATCGCGCCGCGCTGGAAGCGTTCGACACGCAGTTGTGGACCTTCAGCCAACTCGATTTTCTGCCGCACTGCGGTCTGCGGCATCCGCTCGCAGACCAGACGCCGATCCTGCTGGCCGATGCCGCCGAGCCGCTGGACGACGCGCCGCATCACGACATTCTGGTCAACCTGTCGGCCGAGCCGCCGCCGCTGTTCGCGCGCTTTGCCCGGCTGATCGAGATCGTCGGCGATGACGATGCCGACCGCGCCGCTGCGCGCGATCGCTTCCGCTTCTACCGCGACCGCGGCTACCCGATCCAACATCACGACGTGGGGCGTGCATGACAGACCCTAGGTCCCCTGCGGACAACAACATCCCGGTCCTGACCGAGATCGTCGATCTGGACGACGCTCCGCTGGAGGTTGCGCCGCCGGCTCCGGCTTCGTCCCGTCAGCCCGCTGCGGCTGCAGCCGTCGTGCCGCCCGCCTTGCGTGAGCAGGGCCTCGTGCCAACCTCGGCGATGCCGCCCGCTGGCACCGACGCCGCGCGCGTGATGGGTGAGGTGATGTGGCGTTTTCAGTCTGAATGGCCGGCGCTGATCGAGGCGCAATGCCGCGCGGCGCTGGAGTCGCGCCTGTCCCTGCTGACCGAGCAACTGGCCGCAGACCTCACGCGCACGCTCGAAGCCCGCCTGATGGACTGGCTGGGCGCCGCGCTGGACGACGCACTCGCCGCCCAGCGCAAGCCGCCTCAGCGTTGATCGCTCACTGAGCCGCGACGGCTGCCTTGCCCGGCAGCGATACCGCAGCGCGCGCTGCCGGTTCGTGCGTGTACGGGCGATGCAGCTCGCACGCCGGATTCAACCGCACGCCAAAACCCGGCTTATCCAGCGCCGACACCGGCATGCGTCCGTTCACCGGCACCGGCTCATCGAGCAGCAGCGGCGTGAACATCGGCACCACCTTGTCCGCCTTGGGCGCCATCATCAGGAACTCCGCAAACGGGCTGTTGTGGCGCGTCACCACGAAGTGGTAGCTGTACACCGATGAGCCGTGCGGCACGACCATCGCGCCGTGTGCATCGGCCAGTGCCGAGATGCGGATCAGCTCGGTGATGCCGCCGCACCAGCCTACATCCGGTTGGATGATGTCGGCGCAGCCCATTTCCAGCAGCATGCGGAAGCCCCAGCGCGTGGCTTCGTGCTCGCCCGTGGTGACCAACATGCCGCGCGGCACGTTCTTGCGTAGCGCAGCGTAGCCCCAGTAGTCGTCGGGCGGCAGGGCTTCTTCGATCCACTTCAGGCCGTATGCATGCGCGGCCTGCGCGAGGCGCGTGGCGTAGGGCACGTCCAGGCTCATCCAGCAATCCCACATCAGCCAGAAATCGTCGCCGACGCGGTTGCGCATGGTTTCCAGCGTTGCCAGGTTCTTGCGCAGGCCTTCTTCGCCTTCCGCCGGGCCGTGCTGCAGCGCCAGCTTGCCGCCGATGAAGCCCATCTGCTTGGCCAGGTCCGGTCGCGCGCCGGTCGCATAGAACTGCAACTCGTCGCGCACCGGGCCGCCGAGCAACTGGTGCACCGGTTCGCCACGCACCTTGGCGAGCAGGTCCCACAGCGCCAGGTCCACGCCCGAGATGGTGTTGATGACCACGCCCTTGCGGCCGTAGTACAGCGTGGCGTGGAACATCTGGTCCCACATCGTCTCGATGTCGGTCACGCGGCGGCCTTCCAGGAAGCGCGCCAGATGCTTCTCGACGATGAACGCACCGATCTCGCCGCCGGTCGTGACGGCAAAGCCGACCGTGCCGTCGCTGGCTTCGATCTCCACCACCAGCGTGCCGAGCACGTTGATGCCGAACGACTGCCGGCTCTGGCGGTACTCGGGGTAGCGCGACATCGGCGTCGAGATGTGGTCGTCGATCCAGTGGCCTTCGCCCTGGTCGTGGTAATCGGCGCCGCCGCCGCGCACGGTAAAGGCGCGGACGTGGCGGATGGTGGGCATGCTCATGGGAGACTCCTGCGAGTGCGAAGGGAAAGCGAGAACTAATGCGCGTGGCGCGGTGCCAGGGTGGCGTCGGGCCGGCGGTGCATCAGCGCGATCAGCGCCGCGCCGACGAGGGTGGTGCAGGCGAGTACGTACAGCCCGGCCTGCGTAGACGCGAACGCCTGTTCAGCCCAGGCGCGCACGTTGGGCGCGACAAAGCCGCCCAGCGCGCCCAGCGAGTTGATCAGCGCAATGCCGCCAGCGGCTGCGGCGCCACCGAGGTAGCCGGTGGGAAAGGTCCAGAACAACGGCTGCACGGCGATGAAACCGGCGGCTGCAAAGCACAGCGCCACGAGCGAGAGCATCGGCGTGTGACCCGCCGAGACCGCGATGCTGGCACCGGCCACCATGAGGGTGACGACGGCGTAGCCGCGGTGCTGCCCGTGCTGGCTCGCCAGCCTCGGGATGAAGAACGCCGCCACCAGCGCACACAGCCACGGGATCGCCGTCACCACGCCGACCATCAGTCCGACCTTCTGGCCGAGCAGCGAGCCCACCTGCGTCGGCAGGTAGAAGGTGACGCCGTACACACTCATCTGGATCAGTGCGTAGATCAGCGACAGGTAGAGGATGCGTGCGTTGCACAGCGCGGCCAGCACGCTGCGCGGGCCGTGCGCGTGCTTGGCGTGTTCCTCGCGCGCGATGGCGGCGGACAGCGCCTGGCGCTCGGCAGGCGTGAGCCACGCGGCATCGTCCGGCCGGTTGTCGAGATACCAGAATGCCCACACGCCCACCGCCGAGGCCAGCGCGCCTTCGATCAGGAACATCCACTGCCAGCCGGCCAGGCCCGCCGCGCCGTGCAGCTCCAGCAGCCAGCCTGACAGCGGCCCGCCTACGATGAACGCGAGCGGCGCGCCGAAATAGAACATTCCCATGACCCGCGTGCGCGAGGCGGCGGGGAACCATTGCGTCAGGTAGTAGATGACGCCGGGGAAGAAGCCGGCCTCCGCCACGCCCAGCAGGAAGCGCAGCCAGTAGAACGCCGTCTCGGTATGCGCAAACATCATGGCGGCGGAGACGAGGCCCCACGTCACCATGATCCGGCACATCCACACGCGTGCGCCGACGCGATGCAGGATCAGGTTGCTCGGCACTTCGAGCAGCGCATAGCCGATGAAGAACACGCCGGCGCCGAAGGCATACGCGGCGTTGGACAGGCCCGTGTCGGCCTGGAACGCCGCCTTGGCAAAGCCGATGTTGGCGCGGTCCAGGAAGGCCAGCACGTACATCAGCAGGAGGAAGGGCACCAGCCGGCGGATGGCCTTGGCCACCGCGCCGTCGAGCGCGTCGGTTTGCTGCAGGGTCATGGTTTGTCTCCTTGGGGTGGCTCGGCGTGTGTCCCCCGATGCCGGGATGGCCGCCCGCGCGGCCGAAGAGGTTGCAGCGTGCGGCTAGTAGGTGGCGCGGCCTCCGGACAGGTCGAACACGGCGCCGGTGCTGAAGGCGCAGTCCTCGGAACTCAGCCACGCGATCATCGCGGCGGCCTCGTCGACATGCAGGAAACGGCCCATCGGGATGCGCGAGAGCATGAAGTCGATATGGCTCTGCGCCATCGAATCGAATATCTCCGTGCGCGCGGCGGCCGGCGTGACGGCGTTCACGAGGATGCCCTTGCCCGCGACTTCCTTGCCGAGCGACTTGGTCAGTCCGATCAACCCCGCCTTGGACGCGCTGTAGTGCGAAGCGTTCGGGTTGCCCTCCTTGCCGGCGATGGACGCCACGTTGACGATGCGTCCGTAGCCGCGCTCCAGCATGTGCGGCACCACGGCGCGGCAGGTGAGGTAAGGCGCGATCAGGTTGACGTCGATCACGCGGCGCCACACGTCGGGCGCCAGTTCCCACGTCACGCCGTTGCCGCCGGTGATGCCGGCGTTGTTGACGAGCACGTCGATGCGGCCGTGCAGAGCGAGCGTTTGTTGCGTGGCGGCGTTGACGGCGGCCTCGTCGGCGAGGTCCAGCGCGTGGGTGGAGATGCGCTCGACGGCCTTGCCATTGAACGGCGCAGCCAGCGCTTCCTTGGCTTGCGCGAGGCGCTCGGCATCGATGTCCCACAGCGCCACCGAGCCGCCTGATTTGAGCGCGCGCTCGGCCACCGCATAGCCGATGCCGCGCGCGCCGCCGGTGACGACGGCCACGCGGCCGGTCAGGTCGATCTGGTTCATTACGCGGCCTCCTTGGCGCCGGTCAGGGCGTGCACCACGCGCTGCTCCTGCTCGCCCAGGCCGGCGATGCCCAGGCGCATGGTCTGGCCCGCGTGCAGATACACCGGCGGCTGTTGGCCCATGCCGACGCCCGGCGGCGTGCCGGTGGAGATCACGTCGCCCGGCTGCAGGCTCATGAATTGGCTGATGTACGAGACCAGCGTCGGCACGTCGAAGATCATCGTGCGCGTGTTGCCGTCCTGGTAGCGCTTGCCGTCCACCTCCAGCCACATATCGAGCGCCTGCGGATCGGGCACCTCGTCGCGAGTGACGAGCCAGGGGCCGAGCGGGCCGAAGGTGTCGCAGCCCTTGCCCTTGTCCCAGGTGCCGCCGCGCTCGAGCTGATAGGCGCGCTCGGACACGTCATTGACGACGCAGTAGCCGGCCACGTGGTCCATCGCCTCGGCCTTGCTGAGATAGCGCCCGGCCTTGCCGATCACCACGCCGAGTTCGACTTCCCAGTCGGTCTTCTCCGAGCCCGGCGGGATCTCCACGTTGTCGTTCGGGCCGACGATGGCGCTCACCGCCTTGGTGAACAGCACCGGCTCGGTGGGCACGGCCATGCCAGATTCCGCAGCGTGGTCGGAATAGTTCAGGCCCACGCAGATCATCTTGCCGACGCGGCCCACACACGGCCCCAGGCGCGGCGTGCCGGGCACGGCGGGCAGTACCGACATCGGCAGGCCGCGCAATCGTGACAATTCGTTCGCGCCGAGCGCCGCGCCGGCAATGTCGTCAACATGCGCGGACAAGTCGCGCAGCACGCCCTGGGCGTCGATCAGTCCGGGTTGTTCTTGGCCGGGTTCGCCATAGCGCACGAGTTTCATGCGGTCTCCTAGGTGGTTGTGGTGTGACTTGGCTTCCGACTATATTCAGCGGTGCGATAGCTCTCAAATCGAAAAACAATGGAGATTGATTCCAAATTGGAATGGCAGGGTGGTCGGCGGATTCGCTCCTCGTCGCGGATCGAGCGGCTGCGCGTCAAACACCTGACGCTGCTGGAGGCGATCGGCGCGCTGGGCAACCTGCACCAGGCGGCCGCGGTGATCCACGTGACGCAGCCGTCGGCGACCAAGCTGCTGGCGGACGTGGAGGAGGCGTTTGGTTTCCCGCTGTTCGAGCGCCTCCCGCGTGGCATGCGGCCGACGCCGCTCGGGCAGGAGGTGGTGGCCTATGCCACGCAGACGCGCGCGGGCCTGCAGCGCTTCCTGGAAGACCTGGAGTTGAAACGGCAAGGCGGCTTCGGCCAGCTCGTGGTAGGCGCCATCATGGGCGCCGCGCCGGACCTGATCGCCCACGCCGTCACCGAGCTGAAGGCCGAGCGGCCGCGCCTGAACGTGCGCATCCTCGGCGAGACCAGCGACCAGGTGGCCGCGCTGCTGGAGCGCCGCGAGATCGAACTGGCCGTCGGCCGCTTCGCCAGCCTGCAGCAGCACAACGAGTTCGATTTCGAGCCGCTGGCCAACGAGTCGTTGCGGCTGGTGGTGCGGGCCGAGCATGCGCTGGCGGGGCAGGGCGACGTCGCGCTAGCCGATTTGCTGGCGTGGCCGTGGATCATGCAGCCCGTGTCGAGCCCGGCGCGGCAGGTGCTGGAATCGGAGTTCGGCGATGCGCGGCTGCCCTCGCCGGGGAACGTGGTGGAGTGCGGCTCGATCTTCGCGACGCTGCAGTTGCTGCAGACCAGCGAGGCGGTGGCGATGCTGCCGGAGTCCGTCGTGCGCGATTACCTGAAGGCGGGGCTGCTGCGCGAGTTGCCGCTGGCGGTGGGGCAGAAGCTCACGGGCTTTGGCGTGCTCACGCGGCGTGAAGACGTGCTCAGCGAGCCGGCGCAGGCGTTTTGCGCGCTGCTGCGCAAGTACGCGACACACGGCGCGCACGCATGAAAAAACCCGCCATGTGGCGGGTTCTCTCGTAATGCAGGCAAAGGCCGATCAGCCCGTGACCGCGCCCTTGCTGGCCGGCGCAGCGAGTTGCGCGAACTTGGCCAGCACGCCACGCGTATAGCGCGGTGCCGGCTGCTTCCACGCAGCGCGGCGGCGCGCCAGCTCATCGTCCGCCACGTTCAGTTGCAGCAGGCGCTGGTGCGCGTCGATCGTGATCGAGTCGCCTTCCTGCACCAGACCAATCGTGCCGCCCACAAACGCTTCCGGCGCGACGTGGCCGACCACCATGCCCCACGTGCCGCCCGAGAAGCGCCCGTCGGTGATAAAGCCCACCGATTCGCCCAGGCCCTTGCCGATGATGGCCGAGGTCGGGGCCAGCATCTCCGGCATGCCCGGGCCGCCCTTCGGGCCGAGGTAGCGCAGCACCAGGATGTCGCCGGCCTTGATCTGGTCGCCCAGGATGGCCGTCATGGCGCTTTGCTCGTCCTCGAACACGCGGGCCGGGCCGGTGATGACCGGGTTCTTCAGGCCGGTGATCTTGGCCACGGCGCCTTCCTCGGCCAGGTTGCCCTTCATGATGGCCAGGTGGCCTTCCTTGTACAGCGCTTTCTCGATCGGCAGGATCACGTCCTGATCAGCGCGCGGCTGGTCCGGCACGTTGGCCAGTTCTTCGGCCAGCGTCTTGCCGGTGATGGTGATGCAATCACCGTGCAGCAGGCCGGCGTTCAGCAGGAGCTTCATCACTTGCGGGATGCCGCCTGCCTTGTGCAGGTCGGTCGCCACGTACTGGCCCGACGGCTTCAGGTTGCAGATCACGGGCACGCGCTGGCGCACGCGCTCGAAGTCATCGATGGTCCATTCCACTTCAGCGGCGTGGGCGATCGCAAGGTAGTGCAGCACGGCGTTGGTCGAGCCGCCGGTGGCCATGATCACGGCCACGGCGTTTTCGATCGACTTGCGCGTGATGATGTCGCGCGGCTTGAGGTCGCGGCGCACGGCCTCGACCAGCACGCGGGCCGATTCAGCGGCGCTGTCGACCTTCTCCTGGTCCGGGTTGGCCATGGTCGACGAATACAGCAGCGACATGCCCAGCGCCTCGAACGACGAGCTCATCGTGTTGGCGGTGTACATGCCGCCGCACGAGCCGCTCGACGGGCAGGCGTTCTTCTCGATGCCCTCGAAGTCTTCATCGCTCATGCGGCCGGCGGTGAACTCGCCCACGGCCTCGAACGACGACACGATGGTCAGGTCCTTGCCCTTCCAGTGGCCCGGCTTGATGGTGCCGCCGTACACGTAGATGCCCGGCACGTTGGTGCGGGCGAGGGCGATCATGCCGCCCGGCATGTTCTTGTCGCAGCCGCCGATGACGACCACGCCGTCCATCCACTGGCCGTTGACGCAGGTCTCGATGCAGTCGGCGATGACTTCGCGCGAGATCAGCGAGAACTTCATGCCCTCGGTGCCCATCGACATGCCGTCGGAGATGGTCGGCGTGCCGAAGATCTGCGGGTTCGCCTTGGCTTCCTTCACGGCCGCCACGGCCACGTCGGCCAGCTTCTGCAGGCCCGAGTTGCACGGCGTGATGGTCGAATGGCCGTTGGCCACGCCGATCATCGGGTTGCTGAAGTCTTCCTTCTTGTAGCCCAGCGCGTAGTACATCGAGCGGTTGGGCGAGCGGGCCACGCCCTGAGTGATGTTCTGGGAACGCTTGTTGTCCGGCATGGTGGTCCTCCGTGGGGATCGGGGAAATATCGTTCTGAGGAAACTGTGTGGGGCACAGAATGCCGCTGGACAAATGGCGTGTCAAATATATTATTGAGCGATTATTGAGTCGGAAAAACTATCAATCACACCCATGGACCTGCGCCAGCTCCGCTACTTCGTGACCGTCGCCGAGGAACTCCATTTTGGCCGCGCCGCCGAGCGCCTGGCGATGACGCAGCCGCCGCTGTCGCAGCAGATCCGCGCGCTGGAGGAGGAGCTGGGCGTGACGTTGTTCCACCGCACGCAGCGTTCGGTAGCGCTCACGCCGGTGGGCGCGCGCTGGCTGGTCGAGGTGCGCCGCGTGCTGGCCGAAGCTGCCGCGCTGCCTGCGCTGGCCCAGCGGCTGGCGCGCGGCGAGGTGGGCTCGCTGTCGCTGGCCTTCGTCAGCACGGCCGACTACGGCATCCTGCCCGCGGTGCTACGGCACTTTCGTGACGCGCGGCCCGATGTGCAGCTCCAGTTGCGTGAAGCTACCAGTGACGTGCAGATCGAGGCGCTCCTGGCCGATGAGGTGGATGCGGGCGTGGTGATCGCGCATCACGCGGGCTCTGTTCCCGGTGAGCTGGATTATCGGCCACTGGTGCGTGAGCGGCTGGTGCTGGCGGTGCCGGCCTCGCGTGCCGCGCAGTGGGGCGTGGCCCCCGGGCAGCCCATCGCGCTGGCCGATGCGGCGGCCGAGCCGCTCATCATCTTCCCGCGCCGGTCCGCGCCTGCGCTGTATGACATCATTACCGGCTATCATGCCGCGCACGGCGGTGGGGACACTGCAACGCGCATCGGCCAGGAAGCCATCCAGATGCAGACCATCGTCAGCCTCGTCTCTGCGGAGATGGGCGTGGCGCTGGTGCCCGCATCGCTATGCAACCTGCAGCGGACCGGCGTGGTCTATCTGGAACTCGCCGCGCCGAGCCCGTTCATCGAGACCGGTCTGGTGTGGCGGCGCGATGCGGCCTCGCCGGTGCTGCCGTGGTTCGTGGCCAGCGCCGAGGCGGTCGCCCGGCAGCACAAAGACAACCAAACCTGATTCGTTCGACACCCCAGGATTCATGCTCATCCATCCGCAATTCGATCCCGTCGCCCTGCACCTGGGGCCGCTCGCCATCCGCTGGTACGGCCTGATGTATCTGGCGGCGTTCATCATGTTCCTGTGGTTCGGCCGGCTGCGCACGCGCCAGCCGCACATCGCCGCACAAGGCTGGAGCGGCCGCGATCTCGACGACATGCTGTTCTACGGCGTGCTCGGCGTGATCCTGGGCGGGCGCCTGGGCTATGTGCTGTTCTACAAGGCCGACTGGTACCTCGCTCACCCGCTCGACATCTTCAAGGTGTGGGAGGGCGGCATGGCCTTCCACGGCGGCTTCCTCGGCGTGGTCATCGCGATGATGCTGTATGCGCGTCTACGCGGTCGTTCGTGGATGCAGGTGACGGACTTCATCGCGCCGCTGGTGCCGTGCGGGCTGGCCGCGGGGCGCCTGGGCAACTTCATCAACGGCGAGCTGTGGGGCCGTGTGTCGTCGCCCAACCTGCCGTGGGCGATGCTGTTCCCGCAGGCGCAGGGCGAGGACCAGGCGTGGCTCGCCTCGCACGCCCAGCAGGCCATCACGAGCGGCGTGCAGGCCGTGTTCGACCAGTACCACATGCTGCCGCGCCACCCGTCGCAGCTCTATCAGTTCGCGGGCGAGGGCGTGCTGTTCTTCATCCTGCTGTGGCTGTACGCGCGCAAGCCACGACCGATGGGCGCGGTGTCGGGCGCCTTCCTGCTCGGCTATGGTTGCTTCCGCTTCCTGGCGGAGTTCGCACGCGAGCCGGACAACTTCCTCGGCCTGCTGGCGATGAACCTGTCGATGGGGCAGTGGCTGTCGCTGCCGATGATCTTGGCGGGCGTGGCGATACTGGTGTGGGCCTATCGACGCGCCGGCCACAACGGCAACGACGCGCAAGCCCAGGCACACGCCTAGACCGCGTCGAACTCAGGCAAAGAAAAAGCCACCGCAAGCGGTGGCTTTTTTCATGGCGCGATGATGCGTTACTTCAGCATCTGCACGGCACCGGAGACGGTCACCGTCACCTGGGCCTTGCCGCCCTCGATGGGCACCGGCACCGGTGCGGCGTCGGCGGCCATCGCGGCCATGCGCATCATCGGGCGCGGGCCCGGCGGCACGTTGTTCGCGCCCACATGCACGTCGCGGATGGTGTAGCTGCTGTAGCCGAACAGCTTGGTGCTGGTCTGCGCCTTCTCGCGGAAGGCATTGACGGCCTGGTCCATCAGCTTGGCCTCGGCTGCCGTGCGCGCTTCACGCGAGAGCGTGAAATTGATGTTCTGCACCTGCATCTGGTTGGCCAGTTGGCCGGCCAGCTTGGAGGCGGCCGCAAAGTCCTTCGACGTGAGGCGTACCTCGGCGCGGCCGCGCCAGACGCTGATCTTGCCGTTGCGATCGGTGTTCGGGTAGATGTTGAAGCCGCCCGTTTCTGCCTGCACGCCGGCGGTGCGCTTGGCCTGGGCGATCACGTCATCGGCCTTGCGCGACAGCGACGCGGAGATGGCGCCCGGGTCCGCGCCTTCCTGTTCCGCGCCCAGCGTGAGGGTGACGGTGTCGGTCGGCACCTCGGCCACGGCTTGGGCATCCAACGACAGCACGCCCGAATGCGGTGCCCATGCCTCCGTCGGCCCGGAGACTGTTTGCGCAAATGCAGACGATGCCATCACAGCCGTGCCGAGGATGGTTGCAGCCAGGACAGGTTTCATTGTGTTCTCCCAAAAAGCAATGTGATGCTTCTGACCCGCGCACGGGCGCATCGTTCATCACGTTTGTAACCAAACCTGACGGCAGGCGTCCGGTCAGTCCGGGTTGCGCATCAGCTTGGTGGTGATGTAGCGCCACTGCGCGGGCGTGATCGGCGTGATCGACAGGCGGTTGCCGCGCTGCAGGACGATCATGTCGGCCAGTGGTTCCTGCGCGCGCAGCGTGGGCAGATCGATCAGCGCACACTTGCGCACGAACTTCACGTCGACCAGCATCCAGCGCGGTGCCTCGGGTTTGGAGGCGGGGTCGTGGTAGGGGCTCTTGGCGTCGAACTGCGTGGGATCAGGATGGCTGGTCGAGCAGACCTCCGCCAGCCCCGCGATGCCCGGCTGTGGGCACGACGAGTGGTAGAACAGTACGCCGTCGCCGATGCGCATGCGGTCACGCATGAAGTTGCGCGCCTGGTAGTTGCGTACGCCCGTCCAGGGCAGGGTGCCCTCGGTCTGCAGCGTATCGATGCTGGCCTCGTCGGGCTCGGACTTCATCAACCAGTATTGGGCGGGCATGGCGCGCGTGCTGTGGAAGTGACAGTGTGCGCAGCATAGCAACAGCGTTGCGCCCTCGCCATCTGGCGGCGCGGAAAAGAAAAAGGCGGTAGCACTTTACGCGCTACCGCCTTTTGTAGGGTCCCCACCTCGGCCGCTAGACCCGCATCCTGAACCCAAGTGAGGTTCAGAGTGGCAGCGGAAGCCGCATTTCGGGTACATCACCGGCGCAGGGAGCACACGACTTGCGTCGCACGCTGTGCACTGGAAGACGCGCTCGCCCACACGGCATATCCCGCACCAAGCAATGCTTATCGGTTCAAGGAATTATGGCCATGGCGAACCAGGCAGGGAAACTGTCAGACGCATCACCACGCAAGTGAAATGCATGCCATCGAAGACATGGTCATGCGTCTGAGAGATTCATCGCAGACAACCGATTGATCAGCCTGTAGCCGCTAAAGCCTTATGGTGTAAGGGTTTGCGGGAGGCTCTCGGTAGCCATTGGGTGACACTATACACCCGTTCGCATCCGAACCCAAGCCCGGATGCGAGCCGGTTACAAAGACGTTGCGCGGCGTCAAATGGCCTCGCCGTACTGGCGCAGCGCTTCATCGGCGCGGGCGTTCAGGTCGGCCAGTTTGGCGCGGATCGTGTCGATCGGCAGCGATGCGTCGGAGGCGGCCTGGCGCTGCATCGACAGCAGATCCGACGCGATGCTGATGGCGGCCATCACGGCCACGCGCTCGATGCCCTTGGTGTTCGAGGCGTTCTTGATGCGCATCATCTGGTTGTCGACCATCGCGGCGGCTTCGCACAGCGCGGCTTCGTTGTCGGCCGAGACGGCAAACTTGTACGGCTGCCCGGCGATGTTCACTTCAATCTGCTTACTGCTCATGCGGGGTCTCCGATTGCGGGGCCGTCGTGTCGGTGGCGCCTGCGCTCTGGCCGAGAAGGTCCAGCTGGCGGGTGTCGGTGCCGGTGGGCAGCTTGTCGAGAATCGACTGGATGCGCAGCTGCGCTTCTTCGATCTTCGCGTTGAGCACGCTGCGATCGGCCAGCATGGCGTCGCGCTCGGTCTTGGCGACATCGGCCTCGGCCTGGAGCCGTTCGACTTCGGCGCGCAGGCGCTGGTTCTCGGCGGCAAGCGTGTCGGCGTGACGCAGCACGCGCGCGATCTTGTCGGCAAGTTGTTCGAGTTCGTTCAGCATCGGGTGTCAGTCAGAATCGAGTGGAGGGATTTTAGCCGATCGTATCGGCCGCGCCTGTCCTCCGTATGGATTGCCGGGTGTAAGCGATGCGCTGAGGGACGCGCGGCGCGCAACGTGTTTTGTAGGCGAATTCGCGTGGTCGAGGGTGTTTCCGTTACACTCGCGCCGTCCTGGTGCCCGCAGAGCCGATCTGCAGTTAAACGGGAAGCAGGGAGTGCACGCTGCCTAAGCGCTGCGCCAACCTGCGCTGCCCCCGCAACGGTAAGCGAACGCCATCGACGCCCGCGCCACCTCTCGCAAGAAGAGGGCGCGGCGTTGCGCAGGTCCGTCCACATGCCACTGTTCGATTGAATGGGAAGGCGGGCGGGCCCGGTTCGCCAGCCCGGATACCGGCCAGGACAGTGGATTTCGAGCCAATGCGAGACCCGGAGGGAACCGCATTGAAATCCTGCTGCCAGCGACCCGCGGGGGAACGGGTCCGGCTGACGCTTCTTGTTTTTTTCATCATGAGCTTGACACATAAGCGGCCGCACCGGATGCACCGGGCGGCCATGGGCGCGCTTGCCAGCGCGCTGACGGGGGTTGTTGCGCCCGCTTGGGCACAAAGCAATACGCAGGCGGCAGGTACGCCGGTGAGCGATCTCAATCCGACCATCGTGACAGCCTCGCGCAGCGAGCAGAAGCTGTCCGACGCGCTGCCGCACACCACGGTGATCACGCGCCAGGACATCGAGCGCTCGCAAGCGCCGGATATGGTGACGCTGCTGCGCCGCGAGGCTGGCATTGAGATCGCGCAGAACGGTGGCCCGGGTTCGACGGCGAGTATCTTCATGCGCGGTGCCAGTTCCGCCCAGACGCTGGTGTTGATCGACGGCGTGCGTGCGAGTTCCGGCACCGCCGGCGGCACGCAGATCGACCAACTGATGGCTGACCAGATCGACCATATCGAGATCGTGCGCGGCAACGTCTCCGCGCTGTACGGCTCGGATGCGATCGGCGGCGTGGTGCAGATCTTCACGCGCAACGGCAAGGGGCACGGCCCGCTGGCCAACGCCGAGATCGAATATGGCTCGCGCAACACCAAGCGCGCGCAGGGCGGCATCAGCGGAACGCTGGGCGAGCAGGGCGATACGTCGTTTGCGCTGTCGGTGTCGGAGTTCAAGACCACCGGGTTCTCGTCGATCAACCCGCAGCAGGCGCCGAACGCCAACCCGAACGACAACGCGTACACCAACAAGAGCGTGTCGGCGCAGCTGTCGCACCGCTTCTCGGCGGATTGGCAGGCAGGCCTGACCTACTTCCAGACCTGGGGCACGGTCAGCTACGACAACGCCTTCGGCCTGCCCACCGACGACAACGTCGCCCACAACCAGGTGCGCGCGATGTCGGCCTTCGTGGACGGCAAGGTGACGCAGGATTGGAAGACGCGCCTGACGGTATCGCAGGGTGATGACAAGAGCCTGAACTTCACGAACGGCCAGGTGCAGGTGCCGGGCCGCTTCAACACGCAGAGCCGCCAGGTGAGCTGGCAGAACGACTGGGCATTCATGCCCGGCCAATTGCTCAAGGTCGGCTACGAGCACCTGAACCAGGCCATCGACACCGATGCCTACCAGGCCTCCACGCGCCGCGTCGATTCGGGCTACCTCGGTTACGAAGGCAAGTTCGGTCCGCACCAGCTGCAGGTCAACCTGCGCCGCGACCGCTACTCGGACTTCGGCGGCGCCAACAGCTACTACCTGGGCTACGGTTTTGCCTTCAACCCGGCATGGAAGGCGATCGCCAGCGTGAGCAATGCGTTCCGCGCGCCGAGCTTCAACGAGCTGTACTACCCGTTCTTCGGCAACCCGAACCTGCAGCCGGAGAAGGCGCGCTCGGTGGAGGGCGGCGTGGAGTACAACAGCATGATCGGCCTGGTGCGCGTGACAGCGTTCGAGACCGACTACAGCAACCTGATCACGGCGGTGTTTGATCCGGTGGCGGGCACCTTCATGGCGGCCAACGTCAACCGGGCGCGCGTGAACGGGCTGGAGACGTCGTATCGGGGTTCGATCTATGGCGTGGACGTGCGCGCCAGCTTTACCATGCAGAATCCGCAGGACCTGTCGGCCAACCAGCTGCTGTCGCGCCGCGCGCGGCACTTCGGCAGCGTGTCGGCCAGCAAGACCTTCGGGCCGTATACGGCGGGCATCGAGTGGAACGCGGCGGGCAACCGTCAGGATTCGACGCAGATGCTTGGCGGCTACGGGCTGGTCAACCTGACGGGGCGGTATCAGATTACGCGTGACTGGGCGCTGTCGGCGCGCGTGGAGAACCTGTTCAACAAGAACTACCAGCTGATCTTCCCGTACAACACGGCATCGCGTGGGGTGTTCTTCACGCTGTCGTGGCAACAGCACGAGGCGGCACAACGATGACACCCGCACTGCCCGCGCGCGGATTCGCCTGGCGACTGTGGTCGCTGTTGGCGCTCGCGTGCGTGGCGGTGCTGGTGGCCTCGCTGATGCTGGGCAGCGTGCGGCTGACGCCTGCCGAGGTCTGGCAGGCGCTCACCGGCAGCGGTGACGGGCTGGCTACCGGCATCGTCATCGAGCTGCGCCTGCCGCGTGCGGGTGCGGCGTTTGCCGCCGGCGGCCTGCTGGCCTTGGCCGGCGCGCTGATGCAGATGCTGTTGCGCAACCCGCTGGCCGATCCGTATGTGCTGGGCGTGTCCGGCGGCGGCGCGGTGGCGGCGCTCACGGCCATGCTGCTGTCGCTGCCGTGGTGGGCCGTGCAGACCAGTGCCGGCGCCGGCGCGCTGCTATCGATGGCCCTGGTGGCCGCGCTCGCGCGCCAGCACCTCTGGCGCGGCGAACCCGGCGAAGCCAACGCGCGCCTGCTGCTGGGCGGCGTGGTGCTCGCCTCCGGCTGGGTCGGCCTCATTACCCTGATTCTTACGATCGCGCCCGAAGCCAAGCTGCGCGGCATGATCTTCTGGATGGTCGGCGACCTCGGTGGCGCCGACCGTTACGCTGGCGCGTTGATTGCGCTGGTGATGGCGCTGGCGCTGGTGCTGCCGCATGCGCGCGACCTGAACGTGCTGCTGACTGGCGAGACACGCGCCCGCGCACTCGGCGTGCCGGTGGCGCGGGTGCGCGCGCTGATCTACGTGGTGGCGTCGCTGTGTACGGCGGTGGCAGTGACCCTTGCCGGCTCGGTCGCCTTCGTGGGCCTGTTGGTGCCGCACATGGTGCGCCTGGCGTGGACGCACGACGTGCGCATCCACCTGCCCGCTACCGCGATGGCCGGCGGCGGCCTGCTGATGCTCGCCGACCTGATCGCCCGCACGCTGATGGCCCCGGCGCAATTGCCGGTGGGCGTGATTACCACGCTGTTGGGCGTGCCGACCTTTCTCTATCTGCTGACGCGGAGCGCGCGATGAGCTGGCTGCGCCGCGCTGCCGCGCCCGAAGCCTTTGCAGACGGCGCCGCTGTGCCTTCGCTCGCGCTAAACGACCTGCGCGTGGCGATGGGCGAGCGCGTGCTGATCGATCGCCTGTCGATGACGGCAACCGGCGGCGAGCTGTGGTGCGTGGTCGGGCCGAACGGCGCGGGCAAGTCCACGTTGTTGTCTACCGTGGCGGGCTTGCGCGCGCCGGACGGTGGATCGATCCTGCTCGATGCCAATCCGCTGGCCGATTGGCCCGCCCTGGCACTGGCGCGCCGCCGCGCCTTCCTGCCGCAGACGCTGCACGACACCTTTCCCATGACGGTCCATGAGGCCGTGATGACCGGCCGCCATCCGCATCTGGCACGCTGGGAGTGGGAGGGCGATGCCGATGCGCGCGCGGTGGATGCCGCGATCTCCGCGCTGGCCTTGCAGCCGCTGGCGCAGCGGGATGTGCGCACGCTGTCGGGCGGTGAGCGCCAGCGCGTGGCGATGGCCGCCGTGGTGGCGCAGGATGCGCGCGTGCTGCTGCTCGACGAGCCCGTCGCGCACCTAGACCTGCACCAGCAGATTGCAGTGCTTCGCCTGCTGCGCGACGGCTGCCGCCGCCATGGCTGGCTGGTGGTGCTGACCGTGCACGACCTGAACCTAGCGCGCCGTTTCGCCACGCATGCGCTGCTGATGGACGGCGAGGGCCATGCCACGGCAGGCCCCGCTGCCGATGTGCTTACGCCCGAGCACTGCGCGCGCGTGCTGCGCACCCCCATCGTGGCGGTCGACGACGGTCGCCATCTCGCCTTGATTCCCGACGACCCCGATGACGCTCCCTGAAGACGAAGCCGCCCGCAACGACCGCCACCGCGCGCGCATGCAGCGCAAGAAGGCCGTGGTCGACGCCAAGATTGCCGCCGCCACCGACGTGCGCGGCGTGCTGGTCGTCAACACCGGCAATGGCAAGGGCAAGTCCAGCTCGGGCTTCGGCATGGTGATCCGCGCCATGGGCCACGACATGCAGGTGGGCGTGGTGCAGTTCATCAAGGGCGCGATCCCCACCGGCGAGGAGCGCTTCCTGCGGCAGTTTCCCGAACAGTGTCGCTATCACGTCATGGGCGAGGGCTATACGTGGGAGACGCAGGACCGCACGCGCGACATCGAGAAGGCGCAAGCTGCCTGGGCCTGCGCGCGCGAGTTGCTGAATGATCCATCCATCGGCCTGGTGCTGTTGGATGAACTGAACATCGCGCTCAAATACGATTACCTTGACGTGCGTGCGGTGCTGGCCGACCTGCGGGCGCGACCGGCCGCGCAGCACGTGGTCGTGACCGGGCGCGGCGCGCCGCCGGAGTTGATCGAGGCCGCCGATACCGTGACCGACATGACGTTGGTCAAGCATGCATTTTCCCAAGGCATCCAGGCGCAGCCGGGTGTCGAACTCTGAAGGCCGTACCGCTATGCAGATTGAACTTCCTTCCTTTGACGCCGCGCTGCGTGAGCGCCTGCGCGCTGCCGTGGACAGCAAGACCAAGCCGCTCGGCGCGCTCGGCCGGCTGGAAGAGCTGGCCGTGCAGATCGGCCTGATCCAGAACACCGAAACGCCCGCGCTGGTGCGGCCTGCCACGGTGGTGTTCGCAGCAGACCATGGCATTGCCCATGCGGGCGTGAGCGCCTATCCGCAGGCGGTGACGGCACAGATGGTGCTCAACTTCATCGCAGGCGGCGCGGCCGTCAACGTGTTCTGCCGCCAGCACGGCTTTGTGCTGGAGGTCGTCAACGCGGGCGTGGCGGCGCCGCTGTGGTCGGCCAAGTCGGGTGATGTGCCTGGCCTGGTCGACGCACCGGTCGGCCCCGGCACGCGCAACTTCGCGTTAGAGCCGGCCATGACCGCCGACGAGCGCGAGCGCGCCATGGCGCTCGGCGCGCAGCGCGTGGCGCATCACGCCGCGCTCGGCACCAACGTGATCGCACTGGGCGAGATGGGCATCGCCAACACGGCCTCTGCGGCGTGCCTGATGGCGCGGCTGTGCGAGGTGCCGGTGGCGCAATGCGTCGGGCGCGGCACCGGCCTGGACGATGCCGGCGTGGCGCGCAAGCGCGCGGTGCTGGAAGGCGCGTTCGAGCGGCATGCCGACGTGCGCGCGCCGCTGGACGTGCTGGCAACCTTCGGCGGTTTCGAGATCGCGGCCATGGTCGGTGCGGTGCTGGAGGCGGCCCAGCGCCGCATGGTGATCCTCGTCGATGGCTTTATCGCCACCACGGCCGTGCTGGTGGCGGCGCGCATCGCGCCCGACGTGCTGCGCTTCTGCGTGTTCGGGCATGTGTCGGACGAGCGCGGGCATCGTATGTTGCTCGATGCGCTGCAAGCGCGGCCGCTGCTGTCGCTGTCGATGCGCCTGGGCGAGGGCAGTGGCGCGGTGCTGGCGTATCCGTTGCTGGTGTCGGCGGTGGCCTTCCTGCGTGAGATGGCGACCTTCGCCAGCGCCGGCGTGAGCGAGCAATCGGCCCCGTGATGGACACCCTGCGCGAGACCTACCGCGCGCTGTGGACAGCGATCGGGTATTTCACGCGCATTCCCGTGCCGGCCTCGGTCGGCTTCTCGCAGGACGGGCTGAACCGGGCGGCACGTTACTTTCCTCTGGTGGGATGGCTGGTAGGCGCCGCGGGCGCGCTGGCGTACTGGCTGGCGGTGCACACCGTGCCAGCGCCCGGCGTGGCGGTGGCGGCGTCGATGGTGGTCACGCTGTTGCTGACCGGCGCCTTCCACGAAGACGGCCTGGCCGATTGCGCGGATGGCTTCGGCGGCGGCTACACGCCCGAGGACCGGCTGCGCATCATGCACGACTCGCGCATCGGCGCGTTTGGCGCCATCGCGGTGTGCATGGCGTTGCTGCTGAAGTGGCAGCTGCTGACGGCGATGGCCTTGCCACATACTGCTGGCGTGATGGCCGCCATGGTGGCCGCACACGCCGCCAGCCGCGGCATGGCGGTCAGCTACCTGCTCACACACGACTACGTGCGCGCCGAAGGCAAGGGCAAGCCGGTTGCGCAGCGCATGCGCTGGCAGGATGCCGTCTGGGTTGTGCTGTTTGGCGTGCTGCCCCTGCTGTGGTTCGGCGCGGCCTGCGCGGCCATCGTCGTTGCCGCGCTGCTGGTGGCGCGCTGGGCGCTGGGGCGCTATTTCCTGCGCCGCATCGGCGGCATCACGGGCGATTGCCTGGGGTTCGCGCAACAGCTGTTCGAGCTGCTCACGCTGTGGGTCTTGCTGGCATGGACATCATCCTGATCCGCCACGCCCGTCCGGCCATGACGGTGGGCCTCTGCTACGGCCGCACCGATCTGCCGCTGGACGAACCGATGGAGCCCAGCGCCGCCGGCATCGCCGACAAACTGACCGCGCATCCACCGCACCGGCTGTTCGCGAGTCCGCTCCAACGTAGCGCGCAGACCGCCCGCGCGCTGGCCGAGGCCGCCGCCTTGCCCGCGCCGGAACTCGACGCGCGGTTGATGGAGATGGATTTCGGCGTTTGGGAAGGCCGTCAGTGGGACGACATCCCGCGCGCGGAGGTGGACCGCTGGGCGCGCGACCTGCTGCACGGCAGCCCACATGGCGGTGAATCCGCCGCCGACCTGCTTGCGCGCGTGACCGAGTGGGCTGCGTCGGTGACGGTGGCGACGATCGAACCGGAAGCCGATGCGCCCTGCATCTGGGCCGTCACGCATGCCGGCTGCATGCGCGCGCTCGCAGCGCATTGGCTGCAGCGCCCGCTGGCCGAGACGCTGCAATGGCCGCTGCAATGGGGCAGCGCCTGCGGGTTCCGCGTGCTGCCCGATGTGCCGCCATTGCTGCTGTTCTGGAACCGCTAACGGTTTGACGCTGCGTCGCCTTGCCGGGCGAGGCGCTTGGTGCGGGCTTGCTCGAGGTCTTCGCACAGCAACGCTGCACCTTCCATCAGGCGCGGGCCGGGGCGGTTGATCAGGTCGCCATTGACGGTGAACAGGTTGCCGCGCTGCACCGCCAGCAATGACGTCCAGCGTTTCCAGGGTTCCAGCGTATCGACCGGCCGGTTGCCTTGCGTGGCGCCCATGCTGGCCGTCAGCAGCACTTCCGGATTGGCCGCGATCACGGCCTCGGTCGACACCGTCGGCACCAGCAGCGGCTCGCCCGCAAACACATTGCGGCCGCCGCACAGCGCCAGCATGTCGGTAAAGACGTGCTGGCCGTTGAGCGTCATCAGCGGTTGCTCCCACACCTGGAAGAACACCGTCACCGGCGGCCGGCTGGCATAGCGGTGGCGCAGCGCATCGGCCTGCTGGCGGAACTGTTGGGCGGCGTCGTGGGCGCTGGCGCGGGTGTCGAGCAGCGTGCCGAGCACCTCGATGGAGCGCGGAATATCTGCAAGGCGGTGCGGCTCGGAAAAGTACAGCGGGATGCCAAGCGCGCGCAGGCGGTCGGTCTGCTTCTGCGCATTGCCGTGGCGCCATACGACCACCAGGTCCGGCTTGAGCGCGGCGATGCGCTCCAGGTCCAGCGCACGGTTGTCGCCCACGTGCGGGATGTCGCGTGCGGAGCTCGGGTAGTCGCTGTAGGCCACCGTGCCGACGATGCGTGCGCCGCCGCCGGCGGCAAACAGCAGTTCGGTGGCATGCGGCGCGAGGCTGATCACGCGTTGCACCGGGCGCGGCACGGTGACGGTGGCGCCGGTGTCGTCGATGACGGAGATGGCCGCCTGGGCGGGGAGCGTCGCGGCCAGCAGGGCAGCTAGGCCAAATGCGCGCAAACAGTGGGTGAGGCGAGTGGAACGGGCAGTCATTGGTGGAGGCGGGTCAAGCGGACAGCGACAGCGATGCTAGCGTATTGGCAAGGCGACACCATCCGGTTTCGTCCGGAGGCAGGCCAACACGTAAACCGGGCAAACCGTGCAGGCCGCACCCGGGTGACGTGGCTGGTACATCGAACAGGCGGGTCCAGATGCCTTGTCGGGCCAGCGCCGCATGCAGCGCTGGCGCGTCTGGCGTCGGTGCCCAGGCAAAGAGCGGGGTGGCATGATTGGGCAGGCCGTAGGCGTACAGCAATGCAGCAAGACGCGCGCCCTCGCGTTGCAGTTGCGCACGCGTCTGGTTTTGCCAGGCGACGTCTGCCAGGGCAGCACGCACGACGGCACGCGCCGGGCCGTTGACGGTCCAGTGGCCGAGCGCGTCGCGCAGCGCGGCCAGTAGCGCCGGAGCCCCCAGCACAAAGCCGATGCGCGCACCCGCCAGGCCGTAGAACTTGCCGATCGAGCGCAGCACGACCAGCCCCGGCAGGCCTGCCTGTGGCGCCAATGTCGGTGCGTGGTCGAGCGATTCGATGAATGCCTCGTCCACGATCAACGTGCCGCCACGTGCGTGCAGCCGCGCGTGCCACGCCCGCAGCGTGTCCGCCGGCAGGCAGCGCGCGGTCGGGTTGTTCGGGTTGACCACCACGAGGTGCGTGAGCGCATCCGGCAGGTCGGCTTGCAGGAATGCCGACTCCGGCAGCAGCACAACCACATGGCCCGCACGGGCAAAGGCGGGCGCGTATTCGCTGTAGCCGATCTGTGCCACGCCGACCCGCCCGCGCGGCAGCAATGCCGGCAGCGCGCGGATGGCGGCTTGCGAGCCGGCCACGGCCAGCATGGCGTTGGCATCGGCCGCGCCATAGTGCGCAGCGGCCAGCGCTTCGAGACCATCGTCTTCGGGCAAACGCTGCCACGCCTCGGGTGCAATCGGCGGCACGGGATAGCCGTGCGGGTTGATGCCGGTCGACAGGTCGAGCCAGCCGCCGGACGGCTCGCCGTAGCGGGCGCGGGCATCGGCCAGGTTGCCGCCGTGGGTGATGGTGGAGGGCCGCGAGGAGGTCATGCGACCTGCCATACGACACCGAGCACGACCAGCACGCCGCCGGCGCTCAACACCGCCAGCCATAGCCAGAGCGTGCGCGACACCAAGGCCAGTGCACGTTGGATATCGTCCGCGCTGGCTGCGTTGCCGACGCCGAGCGCGGGACGAGCCTCGTCGATGCCGTCGTAGCGCGCTATGCCGCCCAGCTGCACGCGCAGGCTGCCGGCGCCGGAGGCCATCACCGGCCCCGCGTTCGGGCTCGACCACTGCGGCGCCTGCGTGCGCCAGCAGCGCAGTGCATCTGCTGTGTGGCCGAGCAGCGCGTAGCTCATGGCGGTCAGCCGCGCGGGAATCCAGTTGAGCACATCGTCGATGCGCGCGGCCGCCCAGCCGAAGCCGGCAAAGCGCGCGGAGCGATAGCCCCACATCGCGTCGAGCGTGTTGGCCAGGCGGTACAGCACCACGCCCGGCGCACCGGCCACCACCAGCCAGAACAGCGGCGCGAACACGGCATCGCTGCCGTTCTCCAGCGCGGATTCCACCGCCGCGCGGGCGATCGCTTCTTCGTCGGCATCACGCAGGTCACGCGAGACGATGCGCGCGGCGAGGGCGCGTGCGTTGGGCAAGTCACCGGACTGCAGCGCCTGCGCGATGGGTGCGATATGGTCCCGCAGGCTGCGTGCGCCGATGGCGAAGTAGAGCGCGATGACATCGGTGATCCACGCGCACCACTGTGACACGGCGGGCGTTTGCGCAGCGATCCACGCGGTGGCGGCTACCAAGGGCAGGACGGCGAGGCACCATGCCGCCAGCCCAGCCACATGGGAGCGCCAACGCAGGGCAGGCTGGCGATTGAGTCCGCGTTCGATCCACGCGGCCAGCCGGCCGAAGCCCACCAGCGGATGCCAGCGCGGCACCTCGCCCAGCACGCGGTCCAGGACGACGCCTGCCAGCGCAGCCAGTGCTATCGCAGGCAGACCGAGATCGAAGACGTTGCCCGGCACCGACACTGGCTCACGCGTGCGGCGTAATCGCCGGGCCTTTCACCACCAGCGGAATGCCGGCCACCAGCATGTGCACGCTGTCGGCCAGCGCGGCGAGGCGCTGGTTCAGGCGGCCCAGTTCATCCACGTAGAAGCGTGTGACGGCGCCCATCGGCACCACCCCAAGCCCGATCTCGTTGCTCACGAGGATGACCTCACCGGGCAGCAGCGGCAGCGCGGTCAGCAAGGCTTCGATCTCCGCAGACCAGGCTGCGGGCGGCGTGATGGGGCCGGTGTCGGGGTACGCGTGCTGGTCGGCAAACAGCAGGTTGTTGAGCCACAGCGTGACGCAGTCGACCAGCACGCAGCCGCCGTGCTGCGCGTGTGTGTAGAGCGCCTCGGCCAGGTGCGCTGGCTCTTCGACGAGGCGCCATTGCTCGGGCCGGCGTGCGCGGTGCAGGGCGATGCGCAGCTGCATCTCCTCATCGCCCTCGCGCGCGGTGGCAATGTACGTGACGGGCCCCGCGCATTGCAGCGCGAGCTGTTCAGCATGGTGGCTCTTGCCCGAGCGGGCACCACCGAGGACGAGCGTAAGACGACGGGACATGCCTGCATTCTAGCGAGGCGGGCCGGGTAGCGGGTGCGATAATCGGCACATGTCGACCTCGCCATTCATGATGCCGCCGCGCGGCACGCTGATGATCCAGGGCACCACCTCCGACGCCGGCAAGAGCACGCTGGTGGCGGGCCTGTGCCGCGTCGCGCATCGCGCGGGCGTGCGCGTGGCGCCGTTCAAGCCGCAGAACATGGCGCTCAACAGTGCCGTGACCGCCGATGGCGGCGAGATCGGCCGCGCCCAGGCGCTGCAGGCGCAGGCCGCCGGCGTCGCGCCCACGGTCGACATGAACCCCGTGCTGCTCAAGCCCAACAGCGACACCGGCGCGCAGGTCATCATCCACGGCCAGCCGCGCGGCGATCTCGACGCCCGCGCGTATCACGACTACAAGCTCACGGCGATGGCCGCCGTGCTCGAATCGCACACGCGCCTGCGCGCGCAATATGAGCTCGTGCTGGTGGAAGGCGCCGGCAGCCCCGCCGAGATCAACCTGCGCGACCGCGACATCGCCAACATGGGCTTTGCCGAAGCGGTCGATTGCCCGGTCGTGCTGGTCGCCGACATCGACCGTGGCGGCGTGTTCGCGCACCTGGTCGGCACGCTCGCCTGCCTGTCGGACAGCGAACGGGCGCGCGTGACCGGCTTCGTCATCAACCGGTTTCGCGGCGATCTTTCGCTGCTCACACCAGGGCTGGACTGGCTGGTGGCGCAGACGGGCAAGCCGGTGTTCGGTGTGTTGCCGTATCTGCATGGCCTGCATCTGGATGCGGAGGACGCCGTGCAGACGGCGCAGCGCACGGCGGCGGGCGATGCCTTGCGCGTGGTCATCCCGGTGCTGCCGCGCGTCTCCAACCACACCGATTTCGATGCGCTGCGCGCGCACCCGCAAGTGGACGTGCGCCTCGTTGGTCCGGGCCAGCCGATCCCGCCGGCCGATCTCATCATCCTGCCCGGCAGCAAGAGCGTGCAGGCGGACCTCGCCTGGCTGCGCGCCAACGGCTGGGAGGCGGCCATCGCGCGGCACCTGCGCTATGGCGGCAAGCTGATTGGCATCTGCGGCGGCATGCAGATGCTGGGGCGCCGCCTGCATGATCCGCACGGGCTGGAGGGCGCGCCCGGCAGTGTCGATGGGCTTGGCTATCTCGACTTCGAGACCTCGCTCGCATCGGCCAAGCAGTTGCGGCAGGTGTGCGGCAGGTTGGCCGAGGGCGGGGCGGCCGTCACCGGCTACGAAATCCACATGGGCGTGACCGAGGGGCCGGCGCTGGCGCAGCCCGCGGTGCACCTCGATGATGGGCGTGTCGATGGCGCGGTCTCGGCCGATGGGCAGATCCTCGCCACGTATCTGCATGGCCTGTTCGATGCGCCGGAGGCGTGCCGCGCGCTGCTCGCCTGGGCCGGCGTGCGGGACGCGCAAGCGCAGGACTACGCCGTGCTGCGCGAAGCCTCCCTGGAGCGCCTGGCCGACACCTGCGAGAACCATCTGGACCTGCCGGGCCTGTTCGCTTCGCTGGCGCGGGCGGGCTGAGCCATAATCTGGCGATGGGCAGATTGATGTAGTGATCTAATCGTCATATTCGTCAGCGCGAGGAGGCAGGCATGCCGGTGGCCGTGGTAGCGAATCCGAAGGGCGGGGTGGGCAAGACCACCTTGGCGACCAATCTGGCGGGCTATTTCGCCGCCCAGGACCACGCCGTGATGCTGGGCGACACCGATCGCCAGCAGTCCTCGCGCGAATGGCTGGCGCTGCGCCCCGAGACGGCCAAGCCGATCGCCACCTGGGAGATCAGTGCCGACCACATCGCCAAGCCGCCCAAGGGCACCACGCATGTGGTGCTCGACACGCCGGCCGGGCTGCACGGCTGGCGCCTGACCGATCTGGTCAAGCTGGCCGGCCACGTGATCGTGCCGCTGCAGCCGTCGATGTTCGACATCCTGGCCACCCAGGCCTTCCTGCGCAAACTTGTTGAAGAGAAGCCCGTGCGACATGGCGAGGTCAAGCTGGGCGTGGTCGGCATGCGTGTCGACATGCGCACCCGCGCCGCCGACCAGCTGCAGCGCTTCGTGCAGGGGCTGGAGATTCCCATCCTCGGCTATCTGCGCGACACCCAGAACTACGTGCAACTGGCCGCGCACGGCCTGACGCTGTGGGACGTGGCGCCCTCGCGCGTGGCCAAGGATGTGGAGCAGTGGGGCGGTATCCTCGATTGGCTCGGCGAGCCGCCCGTGCAGGCGGCGCCGGTGGCCGCGACGGCATGAAAAAAGCCCGGCGATTGCCGGGCTTTTTCGTTGTGCAGGGGAGCGCTCAGATTTCGAGGTTGTCGATCAGGCGCGTCTTGCCCAGCTTGGCGGCGGTCAGCACCACCAGCGGCTCGCCGGCGGCGATGTTCTCGGGCGTCGGGGCCTGCAGGTCGGAGCGGCGGCGCACGGCAATGTAGTCGGGCTGCCAGCCGCGGCCGCGCAGGTGCTCCATGGCTTTTGCGACGACCTCGTCTGGCGTGGCCTGGCCCTGCAGCACGGTCTCCAGCACGTCCTGGCGCACCTGGTGCAGCGCGCGGTACAGCTCGGGCGCTTCGGCGCGCTCGTCGCCGGACAGGTACATGTTGCGCGACGACAGCGCCAGGCCGTCCTCGGCGCGCACCGTCTCGGCCGGAATGATGTCGACCGGCAGCGCGAACTGGTTGGCCATGCGGCGCACGATCATCAGCTGCTGGTAATCCTTCTTGCCGAACACCGCCACGCGCGGCTGCACGCAGCAGAACAGCTTCATCACCACCGTGCACACGCCCTTGAAGAAACCGGGGCGGAACTCGCCTTCGAGGATGTCGCCCAGATCGTGCGGCGGGTCGACGCGGTATTCCTGCGGCTCGGGGTACATGTCGCGCTCGGTGGGCGCGAACAGCACGTACACGCCTTCCTTCTGCAGCTTCTCGATGTCGTCCTGCAGCGTGCGCGGGTATTTGTCGAAGTCTTCGTTCGGGCCGAACTGCAGGCGGTTCACGAAGATGGACGCCACCACCGGGTCGCCATGCTGGCGCGCCAGGCGCATCAGGCTCAGGTGGCCCTCATGCAGGTTGCCCATGGTCGGCACGAAGGCGACGCGATTCTGGCCGCGCAACTGGTCGCGCAGTTCCTGGATGGACGAGATGACTTTCATGCGTTCGGGGTGTGTGCCGGCGGGTTGCGTCGGCAGTCAGGTCGGCAAGTTAGGTCGGAGAATACGCAAGGCGCACGTAGATCGGCGCGTACGGTTCCGCCTGGGTGATTTCCAGCAGCGATTCGCGCGACAGCTCCAGCATGGCGACAAAGTTGACCACCACGACGGGTGCGCCCTTGCCGGATTGAATCGCTTCTTCAAACAGCTCGGTGAACTCCATGAACCGCGCGTGCTGCAGGCGGCGCAGGATCTGGCTCATGTGCTCGCGCACGGACAGCTCTTCGCGCGAGATCTTGTGGTGCTGGGTCAGCTTGGCCCGGCGCAGCACGTCGGCCCACGCGGCGCGCAGGTCGTCGGAATCGACGTCGGGGTAGCGCGGCGCGAGGCTCTGCTCGATGTAGACCTGGGCGCGCAGGAAGTCGCGGCCCAGCTGCGGCACGGTGTCGAGCTTTTGCGCGGCGAGCTTCATCTGCTCGTATTCGAGCAGACGGCGCACCAGCTCGGCGCGCGGGTCTTCGGGCTCGGTGCCTTCGTCGGTCTTCTTGACCGGCAGCAGCATGCGCGACTTGATCTCGATCAGCATGGCCGCCATCAGCAGGTACTCGGCGGCCAGCTCCAGGTTGGTCGCGCGGATCTGCTCGATGTAGGCCAGGTACTGCCGCGTGACCTGCGCCAGCGGAATGTCCAGCACGTTGAAGTTCTGACGGCGGATCAGGTACAGCAACAGATCCAGCGGCCCTTCGAACGCTTCGAGGAAAACCTCCAGCGCATCGGGCGGGATGTAGAGGTCTTGCGGGAGCTTGAACAGCGGCTCGCCGTACAGCCGCGCGAAGGCCAGGCCGTCGACCTGGGCCGGCGTGGAGTCCCGGTCGGGCGCCACGCGGGGCAGCTCGACGGGCAGGGGCAGCTTGTCCTGCGCGGGCGTGGTCATGCGGCGATCATGCCTGGTCGCGTGCGACTGCTCAGTCGATCGAGTAGACGTATGGCTTCTGCGCCACGCGCGCGGCCTGGGCGCGGGTGCGCTCGTCCAGGTTGATCGGTTCCTTGTCCCACAGGAGGGCGCGGCCCTGGCGCTGCTGCGCTTCCAGTTCCGGCTTTTGCGTCTTGAGTTCTTCCAGGAACTGGGTGATCTCGGACTTGTACAGGGCCATGGCAATAAGTGATGTTGGATGATCTTGCCCGCCTGGGCACGTGTGTGGACACGTGCGCGAGGCGGGAAACGGCGCATTTTACCGTATCGTCCGGCCCGCGCGCGGCGTTTCGGATTGGTCTGAAAGACGTGTGCGCGGCATTTGCGCGGGCACCCGCTGGGGGCGGTGTGGTCAAATAACGACTTTTCCCCGACTTGCCCGGCCTGTGCGCCGGCGCCCGCCCGCCAGGATGACCGGCCTGCATCGACCATCGCGACCGTCACGCTTCCGTTTCATTGCAACGCCCGTTGCGGCACGCCTTGCCGGCTGTGCCCTGATGCTCGCTTGCACGGCGGCGCAGGCCACCTACGACGTCAAGATCGACGCGCCCAAGCCCATCCGCGACCTGCTCGAGCGCAACCTGGACCTGGCCCGCTACCAGGACCGCAAGGACATCACCGAAGACCAGCTGCAGTACATGGTCGAGACCATCGGTGAGCAGGTCACCAAGCTGACCGCCACCGAAGGCTATTTCGTGCCCAAGGCGACCGCACAGGTGGAAGGCCCGCCCGACCGGCGCGTGGTGCACGTGAAGGTGGACGCCGGCCCGCGCACGACCATCGACACCGTGGCGCTCGACTTTACCGGCGCCATCGTTCAGGACCCCAAGCGCATCGATGCGCTCAAGCAGGGCTGGAGCCTGCAGCACGGCATGGCGTTCCGCCAGTCCGGCTGGGACAAGTCCAAGGACGACACGCTGGCCGCGCTGCAGGGCAAACGGTATTACGCGGCCAAGCAGACGGCGTCACAGGCGCGCATCGACCCGGATGAGAGCCGCGCCGATCTGTCCGTGTCGTACGACAGCGGGCCGGCCTATACGCTGGGACCGCTGGACGTGCAGGGGCTGTCGCGCTACCCACGCAGCATCATCGAGCATGTCAACCCGCTCCAGGTGGGCGAGGACTACTCCGCCGACCGGCTGCAGGCGCTGGCGGCCGCCATCCAGGGCCAGCCGTATTTCGCCAATGCCATCGTCGACCTGGGCGACGACCCGAAGAACCCGGTCGATGCCCCGGTGCGCGTGCGCGTGCGTGAATATCCGCCCAACCGCATCACCAGCGGCGTCGGCTTCGGTACCGACACCGGCGCGCAGCTGGAAGGGCGCTACCAATACCTGAACCTGTTCGACAAGGCGTGGGTGCTCGACACCCAGGCGCGCATCGAGCAGCGCCGGCAGTACCTGTTCGGCAGCGTGACCCTGCCGCCCGACGGCCGGCAGTACGTCAACAGCGTCTACGCCAGCATGGACCGCACCAACCTGTCCGGCACCGACACGCGCAGCTACCGCTCCGGCCTCAAGCAGACCCGCGTGCGCGGCATCTACGAGACCTCGTTCACGGTCGACTACTACTACGACGACCTGCGCCCGGAAGGCGCCGCGCGCCAGCTCAGCAAGGCGCTGGTGCCGGGCTTTGCGTGGACCCGCCGCGACGTGGACGACCCGCTGTTCCCGCGCCGGGGCAATATCATCACCACGCAGATCGGCGCGGCGGTCAAGGGCTTCCTGACTGACCAGTCGTTCGTGCGTTCGTACAGCCGCATCCGCCAGTATGTGCCGGTGGGGCAGCGCGACATCTTCGTCACGCGGGCCGAGCTGGGCGCGGTGGTCACCAATGGCGCCGGTGATGGCGTGCCGGCTACGCTGCGCTTCCGTACGGGTGGCACGCAGTCGATCCGCGGCTACGATTTCCAGAGCATCGGCAACGAGGTCAACGGCAGCACGCTGCCCACCAAGTTCCTCGTCACCGGCGGGGTGGAGTACCAGCGCTGGTTCCTGCCGCAGTGGGGCGCCGCGGTGTTCTGGGACACCGGCACCGCCACCGACAACTGGTCGCAGCGCCGCTGGTTCAACGGCGTGGGTGCCGGCGTGCGCTGGAAGAGCCCGGTCGGGCCGATCCAGCTCGATCTGGCCTATGGCATCCAGCAGCACCAGTTCCGGCCGAGCGTGTCGCTGGGCATTGCGTTCTGAGATCGGCCATGACAGATACGCAGACCCCCGCATCCGCTCAACCCAACCCGCCACCGCCGCCCAAGCGCGGCTGGGGCCGGCGCGTACTGCGCTGGGTGGCGATCTACCTGATCGTCAAGCTGTCGATCGTGGCGCTGCTGGCCGGCTGGTTGTGGTGGGCGATCCAGTCGCCGGCCGGTACCGCGCAGCTGTGGTCGCTCGCCACGCGCTTCGGCCACGCCTATGTGTCCGGCACGCTGGCGGGCGGCACGCTGCGCGACGGCCTGTCGTTGCGCGACCTGCACGTGCGCGCCGGCAGCACGGACGTCCGCATCGACCACGTGGAAGGGCGCTGGTCCGTCACCCATGGCCCGTGGCATGCCCGCTTTGCCTACCTCACCGCGGGCAACGTCGAGGTGACGCTGCACCCGACGCCGCCCGCGCCGCCGAGCGGGCCGCCCGCGTCGCTCGCGCTGCCGTTTGCGCTGGATGTCGACCGGCTGGCGGTGGATCGTCTCGCCATCCGCGAGGGCACGTCGACCACCGAATTGAAGTCGATCGCCGGCGGCCTGCACACCGACGGCACGCATCACAACGTGCTGCTCGACGGTGTCGAAACACCGGCCGGCAAGCTGGCCGCCACGCTGCACATGACGGGCACGCGGCCGTATCCGCTCACCGGCGCGGCGACGCTGGCCACGCAGTTCGAGGCGGGCGGGCAGCGGCAGGAGGCGTCGGTCTCCGCGCAGTTGTCGGGCTCGCTGGAAGCGCTGCACGTCGACGCGACCGGCACCGGCGCCAAGCTGACGGCGCAAGCGCTGATCGACGTGACGCCGTTTGCCGCGCTGCCGTTCTCGCGGGCGGTGGTCTCCGCCGAGCAGGTCAACCCGCGCGCGTTTGCGCCGGGGGCGCCGGAAGCCGCGCTGTCGATCCACGCCGATCTGCGGCCGGATGCACAGGCCAAGACGCTGACGGTGGCCGGCCCCGTGCAGATCGACAACGCGCAGGCCGGCCCGCTCGACAAGCAGAAGCTCCCGCTGCAATCGCTGCGCGCGCAGTTGCGGCTGAACGAGGATGCACAGCAACTGGCCGGGCTCGACGTGCGCCTGCTCGGCGGCGCCCAGCTGACGGGCAATGCGGACGTGCACAAGGGCCACGGCACCCTGCGCGTCGACGTGCGCCAGCTCGATCTGCAGGCCTTGCATGGCGCGCTGGAGAAGACGCGCCTCGCCGGCCCCGTCACCGTGGATTTCGACGGCGGCACGCAGCACGTGGCGCTCGACCTGGCCGGCGGTGACATGCGCGCCCAAGCCAAGGCCGTGCTCGATGCGACGCAGATTGCCGTGGACAGCGCGCAGGTATCGCTTGGGCGCTCGCGCCTGACGCTCGCGGGCACGCTCAAGCACGACGAGGCGCAGTCGTTCGCCGTCAAGGGCAGCCTGGCCGAGTTCGACCCCTCGCGGCTGGCCAAGGTGGCGAAGGGCCGCATCAATGCCGAGTTCGATGCGCGTGGCACGCTGGGCGAGCCCACGAGCGGGGCGATTGAAGCGGCCATCCGCTTTGCCGTGCGCGACAGCGATTACGCCGGCCTGCCGATGACAGGGGGCGGCAACGTGCACCTGCGTGGCCAGCGCCTGTTGCCCAGCGATGCCCGCCTCGACGTGGCCGGCAACCGCGCGAGCTTGCGCGGCAGCTTTGGCGCGGCGGGCGACCGCATGCATGTGGAGATCGACGCGCCGCAGCTCGCGCGCCTGCAGCTGGGCGTGAGCGGCGCGCTGACGCTGTCCGGCGACGTCTCCGGCACCATCAAGCGCCCGCAGGTGGATGCCACCTTCCGCGCCCAGCAGTTGGCTTACGGCGGCAACAAGATCGACACGGCCAATGGGCGCGCCCAACTGCGCGATGGCCTTGACGGCCAGTTGCTGTTCGAGCTGACCGCGCAGCATGTGACGGGGCCGAGCCTCGCGCTGCGCGAGGTGCACGCCACGCTGGACGGCACGCGCCGCGCGCACCGCTTCCGCGCCGATGCCGATGGCAACGTGCGCAACCAGCCGTTCAAGCTGGCGCTGGCGGGCGACGGTGCGCTCACGCCGGGCAAGGACGGCGATGCGTGGGACGGTACGGTTTCCACCTTGTCGGCGCAGGGCGCGCCCAACCTGCAGCTGACGACGCCGGTGCGACTGTCGGTGGCGCCGGGCCGCTTCGCGCTCGGCCGGGCCGACCTGACGCTGGACCAGACGCCGATCCACATCGAGCGCGTGGAATCCGATCGCGGCCATCTGCGCAGTGCCGGGCGCATTGACGGGCTGGCCATCGCCCGCGTGCTGGAGTTGCTGCGCATCTGGACCGGGCAGTCGCCGCCGGTGCGCTCCGACCTCGTCCTCGACGGCCAGTGGGATCTGGACCTGGGCAGCACGGCCACCGGCACCGCGCGCATCGCCCGCCGCAGCGGCGATCTGTCCATCAACGCCGGGCGCGGTTTCACACCGCTGGGCCTGACCGAGGTCGTGGTCGAAGCCCGCGGCGAAGGCATGCGGATCGGACTGCGCGGCACCGCGCAGTCGACGCGCGTCGGCAACCTCTATCTCGATGCCGGTGTCGGGCTGGTGCGTGACGCTGCGCCAGGGGCGCTGGCGCTGATGGCGCCGGCATCCCCGCTGTCTGGTGGGCTGACGATCAACCTGCCGGAACTCAAGGCCATCGGCGACCTGCTCGGGCCCGACGTGGCGCTGGAAGGCAAGCTGGCCGCCAGCCTCACGCTTGCCGGTACGGTGAGCGCGCCCAAGGTGAGCGGCTTCATGACCGGCCAGGACATCGACGTGGCGCTGTACGACCAGGGCATCCGCCTGACCAAGGGGACCGTGCGCGTGGCGCTGGACCAGAACGTGGTCGATCTGCAGGAAGTGGTGTTCTACGGCGGCGAGGGCACCGTGCGCGCGCAGGGCCGCGTGCAGCTCGGCGAGGCCAACCCGAACCTGGCCGGCACCCTCGTCGCCGACAAGCTGCAGCTGTTTGCCGATCCGGACCGCACGCTGGTGCTCTCAGGCCAGGCGCGCATCGCCAACGAGAGTGACCGCGTGGCGATCACCGGCAAGTTCCGCATCGACCGCGGCCTGTTCGACCTGCCCAAGGATGGCGCCCCCAGCCTGGGCGACGACGTGGTCATCGTGCGCCGCGCCGATGCCGCCCGCAACCAGGCCGAGCGTGGCGTGAAGCGCGAAGAGAAACCGGCCGGGCGCTTCAGCCCGGCGGTAAACATCGACGTCGACTTTGGCGACAACTTCCGCTTCAAGGGCGCCGGTGCGGATCTCTCGCTCGGCGGGCAGATGCATGTGCAAAGCGAGCCGCTGGTCCCGCTGCGCGGCACCGGCACGATCTACGTGCGCCAAGGCAGCACCTACGAGGCCTTCGGCCGCAAGCTGGCCATCGAACAGGGCGTGCTGAACTTCACCGGGCCGATCAACAACCCGTCGTTCAACATCACGGCCATGCGCCGCAACCAGGAGGTGGAGGCCGGCGTGCAGGTGACGGGCACCGTGCGCCAGCCGCGCGTGAAGCTGGTCTCCGAACCCAACGTGCCGGATGAGGACAAACTCTCCTGGCTGATGTTCGGCTATGGCGCATCCAGCGCGGGGCTTGCGCAGCAGCAGGCGATGTCCGGCGCGGCGCTGGGCCTGTTGGGCAATGTGGCGGGCAAGAACGTGGCGCGGCGCTTCGGGCTGGATGAATTCTCCATCGGCCCCAGCACGTCGGGGCTGACCGACCCGCAGGTGGTCAGCATCGGCAAGGCGATCTCGGAGCGCATCGTGGTCGGCTACGAGCAGAGCCTGTCGAGCGCGGATTCCATCGTCAAGCTCACGTGGCAGTTCTCGCGGCGCTGGTCGGTGGTGGCGCGTGGCGGTACGATCAACGGCGCATCGGTGCTGTTTAACAAACGTTTTTAATTTGGCACGAATCAACCGCCAGAATGGCTTCGCTTCGTCTTGAGCGTTTCCACGTAGAGGGTCATATGCGGCATCGTCAACTGGGAGTCACCATGGGCATTCTGGCCTCGTTGCTGGGGTTGTTCGGCTGCGATCAGCAGAAGGTCGATCAGGCCGTCGACCGCGCGGGCGATGCGGCCAAGCGCGTGTGGCAATCGGCCAAGCCCGATAACCTGCTGTTCAAGGGGATCGTTGCCGGTCAGTCGACCGAGGATGACGTGCGCGCCACGGCAGGCCAGCCCGACATGATCTGGGAGAACGAGGACGGCACGCGGCAACTGGAATATCCGCGTGGGCCGGAGGGCACGTCGACTTGGCTGGTGACGATCGCGCCGGATGGGCATGTGCGTGGCATTGAGCAGTTGCTGACGGCCGAAAACTTTGCCCGTGTGCGGCCGGGGCAGACGCGGGACGACATTCGGCGGATCCTCGGCAAGCCGACCAAGGTGGAGGTGTTTCGGTTGAAGCAGGAAGAGGTGTGGGGGTATCGGTGGATGGAGAGCCCCACTGAGCGGGCGTTCTTCAATGTGCACTTTGGGGTGGATGGGCGGGTGACGACCACTTCCCGTAGTGACAATCGGTTGAACGGCGGTTAGGTTTTTGGTGGTTGGGCTTCTGCCTGGGTTTTGTTGTTGTTGGTCCACCTTCCTTTCATCCCCTGCCGGGGCCGAAAGGGGAGCGGACCACCAAGGCCCAATCCCCAACCAACCAATCAAATCAACGCACGCGCATGCCGGGCACGGCGCCAGAATGCGGCTCGAGGATGTACAGCCCAGGTTGCGCCTTCTCATCCGCAGCAGAAGCCGCCAACACCATCCCCTCCGACATCCCAAACTTCATCTTCCGCGGCGCGAGGTTGGCCACCATCACGGTCAGCTTGCCCACCAGGTCCTCCGGCGCATACGCCGATTGGATGCCAGAGAACACATTCCGCGTCGTGCCCTCACCCACATCCAGCGTGAGCTGCAGCAGCTTGTTCGACCCTTCCACACGCTGGCACGCCACGATCTTGGCCACGCGCAGATCAACCTTGGCAAAGTCGTCGATGGTGATGGTCTCGGCCATCGGCTCGATCGTCGCGGCACCGTTGGCAGCAGCCACCGGTGCGACATCCGCGGTCGCCTGCAGCGACTGGCGGTTGGCCTCGACCAGCGCATCCACCTGCTTCTTGTCCACCCGCGTCATCAGGTGCGAATACGGCTGGATCGGCTCGGTCGACGACAGTTGCGTGTCGATCGCGCGCCAGGTCAGCGGCTCGACATTGAGGAACGCCTCGATGCGCTCGACCGTGGTCGGCAGGATCGGCTTCAGGTACACGGCCAGCAGGCGGAATGCCTCCAGTGCCACCGAGCACGCTGCATGCAGCTTGTCGCGGTTCGCTTCGTCCTTGGCCAGGTCCCACGGCTTTTCGGTGTCGACGAAGGCATTGACGGCATCGGCCTGCTCCATCACGGCGCGCAGGGCCTTGCTGTATTCGCGCTTCTCGTACAGGTCGGCAATTTGCGGGGCGGCTTCGCGCAGTTGCACCATCAGCGGGTGGCCCAGCGCGGCGTCGCTCACGCGGCCGTCGAAGCGCTTGGCCAGGAAGCCCGCCGAGCGGCTGGCGATGTTGACGAACTTGCCGACCAGATCGCTGTTCACGCGGGCGATGAAGTCGTCCAGGTTCAGGTCCAGGTCTTCCATCGTCGCGTTGAGCTTGGCGGCGAAGTAGTAGCGCAGCCACTCGGGGTTCAGGCCGGTGTCGATGTAGCTCTGCGCGGTGATGAAGGTGCCGCGCGACTTGCTCATCTTGGCGCCGTCCACGGTCAGGAAGCCGTGCGCGAACACGTTGGTCGGCGTGCGGTGGCCCGAGAACTTGAGCATGGCCGGCCAGAACAGCGTGTGGAAATACAGGATGTCCTTGCCGATGAAATGGTACTGCTCGGTGGTCGAGTGCTCGGACACCCAGGCGTCGAAGTCCAGCCCCAGCTTGCCGCACAGGTTCTTGAAACTGGCGTAGTAGCCGACCGGCGCGTCCAGCCACACATAGAAGTACTTGCCCGGCGCGCCCGGGATCTCGAAGCCGAAGTAGGGCGCATCCCGCGAGATGTCCCAGTCCGACAGCGACGATTCGCCTTCCTCGCCGAGCCATTCGCGCATCTTGTTGGTGGCCTCGGGCTGTGCCAGATCGGCCACCCATTCACGCAGGAAGGTCTCGCAGCGCGGGTCGGAGAGCTTGAAGAAGTAGTGCTCGGACGTCTTGCGCACCGGCGTCGCGCCCGACACCACGGAGTACGGGTTCTTCAGGTCGGTCGGCTGGTAGGTGGCGCCGCACACCTCGCACGAATCGCCGTATTGGTCTTTCGCGCCGCACTTCGGGCACTCGCCCTTGATGAAGCGGTCCGGCAGGAACATCTCCTTGACCGGGTCGAAGAACTGCTCGACCTCGCGCACGTCGATCAGGCCGGCGTCCTTGAGCTTGAGGTAGACGTTCTGGCAGAGGTCCTTGTTCTCGTCGGAGTCGGTGCTGTAGTAGTTGTCGAACGAGACCAGGAAGTTGTCGAAATCGCGCTTGTGCTCGGTCCAGACGCGCTCGATCAGCTGGCGCGGCGTGAGGCCTTCCTTCTCGGCGCGCAGCATGACGGGCGTGCCGTGTGTGTCGTCGGCACCCACGTAGTACGTTTCGTGCCCGCGCATGCGCTGGAAGCGCACCCAGATGTCAGTCTGGATGTACTCGACCAGGTGACCGATGTGGATCGGCCCGTTGGCATAGGGCAGGGCGGAAGTGACGAGGATGCGACGTTCGGACATGGGGCAGGCCAGAAAGGTGCGGGCGGGCCGCAGAAAAGGGGCGGCGCGCGGGGAAACGCGTATTTTAGCGCGCCCGGCGGCTATGGACCGGTCACAGGTGAATGTGGGGAATGGAGGGCGTGTGTCCCGCGGCAGGACGTCGCAGGATCGTGTGATCCAAAAAAAAGCGCCGGTCAGAGCCGGCGCAGCTTTCCACAACGGAAAAGGAGGAGAAATCAGGCGCCGCCCGGGAGGTCAGCCACGCATCGCGAGCCAGCGACGTGTGGCAAGCGGCACCTGTTCTCTATGACTGGTCACCCTTGAATTGGTTTCAAATAAATTTCGACGCGGCGATTTTGTGCTCGGCCGGCCTCGGTGGCGTTGTCGGCCACGGGTTGGTTCTGGCCACGGCCTTCCGACGTGAGGCGGCCGCGTGCCACGCCACGGTCGGTCAGGTAGGCGGCCACGCTCTGCGCGCGCTTCTGCGACAGGGTCATGTTGTAGTTCGCGTTGCCGGTGCTGTCCGTGTGGCCGACCACGTTGGCGGCCAGTTCCGGATGCGATGTGAGGGTTTCCGCCACACTGTCCAGCGGGGCCCGGAACGACGGCTTGATCACGGCGCTGTCGGTATCGAACGAGACCTGGCTCGGGATGTTCAGCTTGAGCGAGCCGTCGGGCTGCTCGGAAATCTGCGTGCCCGTGCCAGCGGTGTCGCCTGCCAGCTTGGACTTGATGGCGCCCCAGTTGTAGCCGACGGCCGCGCCGGTTGCCGCGCCCAGCGCACCGCCGATGGCAGCACCCTTGCTGTTGCCGACCAGCGCGCCGATGCCGGCACCCACGGCAGCGCCGACGCCCGTACCCGTCAGGGTCTGGTTCTGCTGCTCGGTGGCGCAGCCGGCCGCCAGCAGGGCGATCAGCGACACGGAAATAAGCTTGGCTTTCATGACTTCTCCTTCAAATTCACGGGATCGATTGTTGTTGTTTGCCGATGGCCGGCGCGGCAAAGGGGTATTGTGGGAAACGGGACGGGAACCACACCGGCAAAATACAATAGCAAATCAACATATAGAGTTGCCAGCGCGCAGCAAAGTTCACGCGGCGCAACCGTTGGCCCGTCCCCCATTCGCATTAGATTTCTGGAGCAAATGTTGAGCGTAACCGTCGAACAGATCACCGAAGCCCTGCGCGGCGTGGTGGATCCCAATACCGAGCGCGACCTGGTGTCGTCCAAGTCGGTGCGCAACATCCACGTTGATGGCGGCGAGGTGTCGCTCGACGTGGAGCTCGGCTACCCAGCCAAGAGCCAGTTCGATACGATCCGCAAGCTGGTGATCGGCGCGCTGCGCCAGGTGCAAGGTGTCGAGAATGTGAGCGTGCAGGTGTCGATGAAGATCGTCGCGCATGCGGTGCAGCGCGGTGTACATCTGCTGCCGAATGTGAAGAACATCATCGCCGTGGCGTCGGGCAAGGGCGGCGTGGGCAAGTCGACCACCGCCGTGAACCTGGCGCTGGCACTGGCTGCCGAGGGCGCCACGGTCGGCATTCTCGACGCCGACATCTACGGTCCGAGCCAGCCGATGATGCTGGGCATCCAGGGCCAGCCGGAGTCCGCCGACGGCAAGACCATGGAGCCGATGGAAGGCCACGGCCTGCAGGCCAACTCGATCGGCTTCCTGATCGAGCAGGACAACCCGATGGTCTGGCGCGGCCCGATGGTCACGTCCGCGCTGGAGCAACTGCTCAAGCAGACCAACTGGCGCGACCTCGATTACCTCATCGTCGACATGCCGCCGGGCACGGGCGACATCCAGCTCACGCTGTCGCAGAAGGTGCCCGTGACGGGCGCGGTGATCGTCACCACGCCGCAGGACATCGCGCTGCTCGACGCCAAGAAGGGGCTGAAGATGTTCGAGAAGGTGGGCATTCCCATCATCGGCGTGGTCGAGAACATGGCGGTGTACTGCTGCCCGAATTGCGGCCATACCGAGCATATCTTCGGCGCTGGTGGCGGCGAGAAGATCTGCGCGCAGTACGGCGTGCCGTTCCTGGGCAGCCTGCCGCTGAACCTCTCCATCCGCGAGCAGGCCGACTCCGGTCGCCCGACCGTGGTGGCCGATCCGGATGGCGCCATCGCCACCGTCTACAAGACGATCGCGCGCCGCGTCGCCATCACCGTTGCCGAGAAGGCGCGCGACATGACGAGCAAGTTCCCGTCGATCGTCGTGCAGAACACCTGAGTCGAGCGCCATGGATGCCGCCGAGCCGCTGCCGACCGAACGCCTGACCGAGCGCCCCTCGGTGCGCGTGGCAGTGGTGCTGTGCCGCCGCCCCACGGCCAACCGCTGGCAGCCCTTCCAGTGGCGGCTGGAGGCGGTGGTGCCGGACCTGGGCGAGTACGGTACCGCGCCGCGCTGCCTGGACTGCACCGACAGCGAGGAGCGCTGGCTCACCCCCGGCTTCACCGTCACGCTGTTCCACGATGAGGCTGAGGGCTACTACCTGAACGTGACCTCGGCCGCGCCGTGCTGGTTCGTGCTGTGGCGCCTGGGTGAGTCCGGTACCGCTGACGAAGGCCGCGCGATCCCGCACACCGTCTCGGTCAGCTACAACGAGGCCGGCCGCTGGCTCGACGGCGGCGAGACGGTCGAGAACGTGCCGCTCGATGCCGCCGCGCTCGAGTGGCTGCAGGCGTACGTGGCCGAGAACTACCGGCCCGAGCCGAAGAAGCGGCGCCGGCCCGAGTCGTTTCTGTCGCCGGAAGAGCGCGCGAAGTATTGAGCGAGGGTGCCGTGAGCGACGAATCCTTCCTGTCGCGCTGGTCGCGCCGCAAGTCGGCTGAACGGCGTGGCGCACCTGAGCCGGAAGCGCCCCCCGCGCCTGCCGAGGTGGTGCCTGCGCCAGTAGCTGCATCCGACCCGCAGCCGATCGAACCCGCGCCCGAGGCGCCGCCACCACCCACGCTGGAAGATGCCGCCAAGCTGACGCCCGCCGACGATTTCGCGCCATTCGTTGCGCGCGGCGTGGACGAGGCCGTCAAGCGCGCGGCACTCAAGAAGCTCTTCGCCGATCCGCACTTCAACGTGATGGACGGGCTCGACACGTACATCGACGATTACTCGCAGCCCGACCCGATTCCGCCCGAGATGCTGCGCGAGCTGCGCCAGGCGGCGGAGTTGCGTCTGTTCGAACCGCTGGACGAGGATGTGGTGGAGCCGGCGGGAATCGAACCCGCGCCCGATGCGCCCCCGGTGGTCACGGGCGAGGCACCGGCTGAGCCCATTGAGCCGGCCGCGCCAGCGGACCCAGACCAGATAACCCCGCATGGCGACGCTAAGCCGCCGTCCGTAGAATAAAAAAAGAGGACCGCGCGGCGCAGACCGTGCGGCCATGTCCCCACCGCCCGCGCGACAGACGCGGGCGCACACGCCAACAGCCATGCCCACGCTGGTTTGCAGTTGCAATCACACCATGCCGCTCGACGCCGATGCGGTGAGCGACGCGCTACGTTCGTCCGGCGCGCCCATCGACGCGCCCGGCCAGACACACCACCTGCTGTGCCGCCGAGAGATCGGTGCCTTCGCGCAGGCATTGGACGGCACCGAAGACGTGATCGTCGCCTGCACGCAGGAAAAGGCGCTGTTTGCCGAAGTGGCCGCGCAGCGCGACGGTGTGACCGCGCCGATCCATTTCGTCAACGTGCGCGAGACCGGCGGGTGGTCCGCAGGTGCACGCCGCGATGCGCGTGGCTTCCATGCCAAGACAGCGGCGCTGCTGGCTGTTGCGGGACTGCCCGAGCCGGACCCGGTGCCGGTGGTCGAGTACCGCTCCGAGGGCAACCTGCTGATCGTCGGCCCGGCTGAGCGCGTGATGCCATGGGCCGAGCGCCTGGCCGATCAGCTGAGCGTGACGGTGCTCGCGACCGGCCGGGATCGCGCCGCCGGTCCGCTGTCGCCGCCGATGGAGCGCCGCTGGCCCGTTCACGCGGGTGAGCTGGAAAAGATCAGCGGCTGGCTCGGCGCCTTCGAGGTGCAGTGGCGCAACCGCAACCCGATCGACCTGGACCGCTGCACGCATTGCAACGCCTGCATCGACGTGTGCCCGGAAGACGCCATCGACACGCTTTACCAGATCGACATGGACGCCTGCCGCGACCACCGCGACTGTGTGAAGGCCTGCGGCGAAGCCATGGCGATCGACTTCGGTCGCGTGGATGCACCGCAGACGCTGTCCGGCCAGTTCGACCTGATCTTCGACCTGAACGACGCGGCGGCCTTCGCCCAACACCAACCGCCGCAGGGCTACTTCCACGCCGGTGCGGATGCTGGCCGCCAATTGACGGCATCGCTGGCCCTGCTGCAGCGGGTGGGCGAGTTCGAGAAGCCCAAGTTCTTCCAGTACAAGGAATCGATCTGCGCACACGGGCGCAACGGCCAGGTGGGCTGTGACGCGTGCGTGCAGGTGTGTTCGGCATCCGCCATCGCGTCGCACTGGAAGGACGGGCGCGGCAGCGTGCACGTCACGCCCAACCTGTGCGTGGGCTGCGGCGCGTGTACGACGGCATGCCCGACCGGCGCCATCACCTACGCCTATCCGAGCGCGCCGTACCAGGGGCGCAAGCTGAAGACGCTGTTGTCGACCTACGCGTCGGCGGGCGGGCGCGATGCGGTGGTGCTGCTGCACAACGGTGAGCGGGGCCGCAAGCTGATCGAGCAACTGGGCCGCGCGGCGCGTATCGGCAAGGCCCAGGGCGTGCCGGTGAACGTGCTGCCAGTGGAGCTGTTCCACGCAGCGTCGACCGGGCTGGACCTGTGGCTGTCTGCGCTGGCGTACGGCGCCGCGCGCATTGCCATCCTGCTCACCGAGGACGATGCGCCGCAGTATCGCGCGATGCTCGCCGAGCAGGTTGGCGTGGCGCAGGCCGTGCTGCAGGGGCTGGGCGCGGGGGACGAAGCGGCCGATGCGCCGGGCGTGGTCCTGATCGACGTGGCCGATGTGGCGGCGCTCGACACGCGCCTGAATGCAGCGGAGGTGTCCGGCCCGCAGCGCGGTTTCCGCCGCGACATGCCGGCCGCCACCTTTGCCGTGGCCGCCGCCAAGCGTGAGACGCTCGACTTCGCGCTCGACCATCTGGCGCGCCATGCCAAGGCCACCGAGGCCGTGATCCCGCTGCCGGCCGGCGCGCCGTTCGGCGCCATCACGGTGGACCGCGAGCGCTGCACGCTGTGCATGGCCTGCGTGGGCGCCTGCCCATCGCAAGCGTTGCGCGACCAGGCTGAGCGCCCCGTGCTGGCCATGATCGAGCGCAACTGCGTCCAGTGCGGCCTGTGCGAAACGACGTGTCCCGAAGATGCCATCGCCCTCGTGCCGCGCCTGAACCTGGCCGCCGAGGCACGCCAGCCGGTCACGCTCAACGAGACCCAGCCGTTCCACTGCATCCGCTGCGGCAAGCCGTTCGGCACCGCGCAGATGATCACGACCATGCTGGCCAAGCTGGGTGCGCATCCGGCGTTTTCCGGCGCGGCGGCCGAGCGCCTCAAGATGTGTCCCGATTGCCGTGTGATCGACATGCTCGAGCGCGGTGAACAGCCCGGCATGACCCGCTAACCGAACGCATCCCATGACCGACGCCCAGCCCCTGCAATTCCAGCTTGCTGCCACCCCCACCGACAACGCCGAGGATCTTGCCCGCGCTGATCTGTACGGCCTGTTGGCGACGTTGTTTTTCCGTGCGCCGGAGGCCGATCTGCTGCTGCGCATCGCCAGCGCGCCGCTGGACCCGGCAGGCGAGGGCGATGCCAATCCAGCCGACGCCGAAGCCGCCGCCAGCAGCGCGCTCACGCAGGCCTGGCGCCGTCTGGTCGCCCGCGCCGGGCAGACCACCGCTGCCCAGGCCGACGACGAATACACCGAACTCTTCATCGGCATCGGCAAGCCCGAGGTGTTCCTCTACGGCTCGTACTACCAGGCCGGCTTCCTGAACGAGAAGCCGCTGGTGGTCTTGCGCGACGATCTGCGCCGCTACGGCCTGGAGCGCGCCGAGGGCATCACCGAGACCGAAGACCACCTCGCCACGCTGTGCGAGGTCATGCGCTACCTGATCGCCGGGGACGACGCTGCCATCGCGCACGTGGAAGAGCAGCGCGCCTTCTTCCAGCGCCATCTGGCGTCGTGGGTCGATACCGCTTGCGATGCTGTGTTGCAGCATCCGCGCGCCGCGTTTTATGTGGATGTGGCCGGCCTGGCCAAGGCCTTCTTTGAAGTGGAACGGCTCGCGCTTGAATTGGCGTGACAGAGGCTGCGATTTGCTTGCCTAAGAAATAAGCACGTCGGCAAGAGCGAGGCTCCGCCGGCATTGTGGCGGGGTGGTTTGTCTTGTGCTGATAGAAAAAAATCATCCGTAAAACGTCAGAAAACGGGGTTTGTCAGGGGTATCAGGCATGGTTTTCTCGTGCCGTTACTTCTAAAATGTGTCGGAAAATTCCTATTACATTCGGTCATCGGTTCTGCTGAACCGGGGAGCATCCACATGCCACGCCCGAGCACGATCCCTCACGCCCCCACTTCGCCCGAGTCGCTTGACGCCGCGCCCACGCGCCGCCGCTTCCTGATGGGGGCCGCCGTGGCGGCAGCAGCAGCCGGCGCTGCCGGAACAGCAGGGCATCTGCTGCAGCAGGAAGCCGATAGCGCGCCGGCAACCAGCGAGCCCGCAGACGACAAGGCCACCGGTTACCGCCTGACCGAGCACATCCGCAAGTACTACAAGACGACGTGGATCTGACGCGACGATCTCGTCCGCGCCTCGGCTCCCACGCACCCCACATCCTCAGGTGACCCCCATGCTTCTGACCCGCAAACCGCCGGTACAGGACACCAAGATCGCCCCGGCACGCCGCCCGGGCGCCGCGTCGCTCTCCGGCAGCCTGGCACGTAGCCTGGCCGGTGCGTTGCCGACCATGGACCGCCGCACCTTCCTCAAGCGCTCCGGCATTGGCGTGGGCGCCGGGTTGGCGGCCACGCAGCTCTCGCTGGTGAAAAAATCGGTGGTGGGCGAGGCGCAGGCCGCTGAGGGCAAGGGCGACATCGTCGTGCGCCGCACGGTGTGCTCGCACTGCTCGGTCGGCTGCTCGGTGGATGCGGTGGTGCAGAACGGCGTATGGGTGCGCCAGGAGCCGGTGTTCGATTCCCCCATCAACCTGGGCGCGCACTGCGCCAAGGGTGCCGCGCTGCGCGAGCACGGCCACGGCGAATACCGCCTGAAGACGCCGATGAAGCTCGTCGACGGCCGCTACCAGCGCATCAGCTGGGAGCAGGCGTTGAACGAGATCGTCGCCAAGATGCAGACGATCCGCCAGGAGACCGGGCCGGATTCGTTCTTCTTCGTTGGCTCGTCCAAGCACAGCAACGAGCAGTCGTACCTGCTGCGCAAGTGGGTGTCGTTCTTCGGCACCAACAACTGCGACCACCAGGCGCGCATCTGCCACAGCACCACCGTGGCGGGCGTCGCAAATACCTGGGGCTACGGCGCGATGACCAACTCGTACAACGACATGCAGAACGCCAAGTGCGCGTTGTACATCGGCTCGAACGCGGCGGAGGCGCACCCGGTGTCGATGCTGCATTTGCTGCACGCCAAGGAGACCGGCTGCAAGGTCATCGTGGTTGACCCGCGCTACACGCGCACGGCAGCCAAGTCCGACGAGTACGTGCGCATCCGCTCGGGTACCGACATCGCCTTCCTGTTTGGCGTGCTGTACCACATCTTCCAGAACGGCTGGGAAGACAAGCAGTACCTGCACGACCGCGTCTACGGCATGGATAAGGTGCGCGAGGAAGTGCTCGCCAAGTGGACGCCGGACAAGGTGGAAGAGGTGTGCGGCGTGCCCGAGGCGCAAGTCCACAAGGTCGCCGAAATGATGGCGATGAACCGTCCGAGCACGCTGGTGTGGTGCATGGGCCAGACCCAGCACACCATCGGCAACGCCATCGTGCGTGCCTCGTGCATCGTGCAGCTGGCGCTGGGCAACATCGGCAAGTCGGGCGGCGGGGCCAACATCTTCCGCGGCCACGACAACGTGCAGGGCGCCACCGACGTCGGCCCCAACCCCGACTCGCTGCCGGGCTACTACGGCCTGGCGGCCGGCGCATGGAAGCACTACGCCGCCGTGTGGGGCGTGGACTACGACTGGATCAAGGGCCGCTTCGTCTCGCAGGCGATGATGGAGAAGTCCGGCACCACCGTGTCGCGCTGGATCGATGCGGTGCTCGAGAAGAACGAGCTGATCGACCAGGACAACAACGTCCGCGCGATGTTCTACTGGGGCCACGCGCCCAACTCGCAGACGCGCGGGCTGGAGATGAAGCGCGCGCTCGACAAGCTCGACCTGCTGGTGGTGGTGGACCCGTATCCGTCGGCCACGGCCGCGATGGCCAACATGCCCGCCGCCGACGGCACGCCGCCGAATCCGAACCGCAGCGTCTACCTGCTGCCGGCCGCGACGCAGTTCGAGACGTCGGGTTCGTGCACGGCGTCCAACCGCTCGCTGCAATGGCGCGAGAAGGTCATCGAGCCACTGTTCGAGTCGCAGCCGGACCACGTCATCATGCAGGCCTTTGCTGACCGCCTCGGTTTCGGCAAGGAGCTGTCGAAGAATCTGAAGATCACCGAGTACAAGCGCGCCGGCATGACCTGGCGCGAGCCGGAGATCGAATCCATCCTGCGCGAGATCAATCGCAGCAACTGGACCATCGGCTACACCGGCCAATCGCCGGAACGCCTGAAGGCCCACATGCGCAACATGCACCTGTTCGACGTGCGCACGCTGCGCTGCAAGGGCGGCAAGGACCCGGAAACCGGCTACGACCTCACCGGCGATTACTTCGGCCTGCCGTGGCCGTGCTACGGCACGCCCGAACTCAAGCACCCGGGCTCGCCCAACCTGTACGACACCAGCCGCCACGTGATGGATGGCGGCGGCAACTTCCGCGCCAACTTTGGCGTGGAGCGCGACGGCGTGAGCCTGCTGGCAGAGGACGGCTCGCACTCGCTGGGCGCTGAGCTGACCACGGGCTACCCCGAGTTCGATCACGTCTTCCTGAAGAAGCTCGGCTGGTGGGGCGATCTGACCGACGCCGAGAAGAAGGCCGCCGACGGCAAGAACTGGAAGACGGATCTGTCAGGCGGCATCCAGCGCGTGGCGATGAAGCATGGCTGCCACCCGTTCGGCAATGCCAAGGCGCGCGCCATCGTGTGGAACTTCCCCGATGCGATTCCGCAGCACCGCGAGCCGCTGTACTCCACGCGGCCCGACATGGTCGCCAAGTACCCGACGCACGACGACAAGAAGGCCTTCTGGCGCCTGCCGACGCTGTACAAGACGGTGCAGCAGCGCAACATCGAGAACAAGGTCTACGAGAAATTCCCGATCATCCTCACCTCCGGCCGCCTGGTGGAGTACGAGGGCGGCGGCGAAGAGACGCGCTCCAACCCGTGGCTGGCCGAGCTGCAGCAGGAGAACTTTGTCGAGATCAACCCGAAGGCCGCGGCCGACCGGGGCATCCGCCACAACGACTATGTCTGGGTCAAGACGCCGACCGGCGCCCAGATCAAGGTGCGCGCACTGGTGACGGAGCGCGTGGGCGCGGACCACGCCTTCATCCCGTTCCACTTCTCGGGCTGGTGGCAGGGCAAGGACCTGCTCGATTACTACCCGGAAGGGGCCCACCCGATCGTGCGCGGCGAGGCCATCAACACGGCCACCACCTACGGCTACGACGCGGTGACGATGATGCAGGAAACGAAAACGACGGTCTGCCAGATCGAGCGTTTTGCATAAGAGCGGGGAGCGATCATGGCACGCATGAAATTCATCTGCGACAGCGAGCGCTGCATCGAATGCAACGCCTGCGCCACAGCCTGCAAGAACGAACACGAGGTGCCCTGGGGCGTGAACCGGCGCCGCGTGGTCACCATCAACGACGGCATGGTCGGCGCGGAGAAGTCCATCTCCGTGGCGTGCATGCACTGCTCCGATGCGCCGTGCATGGCGGTCTGCCCGGTCGACTGCTTCTACCGCACCGAAGACGGCGTGGTGCTGCACGACAAGGACGTCTGCATCGGCTGCGGTTACTGCTCGTATGCGTGCCCGTTCGGCGCGCCGCAGTTCCCGAGCCAGGGCACCTTCGGTGTGCGCGGCAAGATGGACAAGTGCACGTTCTGCGCCGGCGGCCCCGAGGCGCACGGCAGCGAGGCGGAGTTCGAGAAGTACGGCCGCAACCGCCTGGCCGAAGGCAAGCTGCCGCTGTGCGCGGAGATGTGCTCGACCAAGGCGCTGCTCGGCGGTGATGGCGACGTGATTGCCGACATCCTGCGCAACCGCGTGATGAAGCGCGGCAAGGGCGCCGAGCTGTTCGGCTGGGGAACCGCCTATGGCGGCGCCGGCAAGAGCGCGCAGGCCGCGCCTGCGGCCCCGGCACAGGCGGCACCGGTCGCGCCAGAGGCGCCCACTTCGGGAGCGTACTAGCCATGAAACCGACTTCGATGATGATCATCGTCGGCACGCTAGCCGTGTTGTTAGCCGGCTGCGGCGAACGCCAGCAGACCGCCATGGCTTCGCATCGCAAGGACAGCACGCCGCTGTACCAGGGCGCGCCGGGCGACCCCTTCACGGCCAAGAACTGGACCCCAGGCGACCGCACGAGCTGGGAGAACCAGGTCCGCGCGCGCGGCCAGTACCAGAACGAGTACAACAAGACGCCATGACGCGCGCGAGTGGAGGTCCGTCCGTGGGCACTTCCTGGAAACATCTGGCGATGGCGCTGCTGCTGGGCGGCGCGGCGGCGCTCGCCTGTGCGCAGCAGCCGGCCAGCGCGCCGGCGGCCAATGCGCCCATCAACCCGGCCGTGCAGCCGGCGCAGCCGCTCTCCAACATCGTCTCGGAGAACGTCTTTGACGTGAAGCCGCGCGACCTGGCCAAGGAAGCGCAGGACCAGGCTGCACGCCGCACCACGCAGCCCGGCAACAACGCGCCGGTCTGGCGCGAAGTGAATTCCGATCAGGCCAACTACGCGAGCCTGCCGGGGCTGGAGGCCGGCGTGCTGATCCAGCGCACCGGCCAGAAGTGGCGGCTGTTCCGCAACGGCGTCATCACCGTATGGGGTGGCTGGTTGGTGGTGCTGGTGCCGCTGGCGATCCTGGCGGTCTTCCTGTGGAAGGGGACGATCCGGCTGAAGGAAACGCCCACCGGCCGCAAGATCGAGCGCTTCACCCCCACCGAGCGCTACGTGCACTGGACCATGGCCATCTCGTTCGTCACGCTGGGCGTGTCGGGCATCGCCATGCTGTGGGGCAAGCACTTCCTGCTGCCGCTGATGGGCCACCAATTGTTCGGCTGGCTGACCTACGTGCTGAAAAACCTGCACAACCTGGTCGGGCCGTTGTTCACGGTCAGCATCATCGTGGCGTTCGTGCTGTGGGTGAGCGACAACCTGCCGCGCCGTGGCGACGTGCAGTGGCTGCTGACCCTGGGCGGCATGCTCGCCGGCGAGCACAGTGCCGAGGTGCCGTCGCACCGCTTCAACGCCGGCGAGAAGCTCTGGTTCTGGGGCGGCCTCGTCATGTTCGGGCTGATCCTGTCGGCGTCGGGTTGGGTGCTCGACCGCATCGTGCCGGGGGTCGACTACTACCGCAGCACGATGCAGCTGGCCGAGGTCATCCACGCCATCGCGGCGGTGGGCATGATCTGCCTGTCGCTGGGCCACATCTACATGGGCACCATCGGCATGGAAGGCGCCTACCGCGCCATGCGCGAGGGCTACGTCGACGAGGCTTGGGCCAAGGAGCACCACGAACTCTGGTACGACGACATCAAGGCCGGCAAGATCCCGGCGCAGCGCTCGCAGCCGCCTGCCCCGCCCGCGCCCAGCGAGCAGCCCGCCAAGACCTGACGCCATCGACTCAAGGAACCCCACCATGCATTCGTCTGCGCATTCGTCCCCGATAGCGCGCGCTCTGGGCTTGGCGCTTGCGACCGCCGTGCTGAGCCTGGCGAGCGGGCTGGCCGACGCCAAGCTGCCCGCACCCACGGAAGCGCAGAAGGCCCAGGCCGAGCTAGCCAAGGCCAAGGCCGCCTGGAGCGACAAGGTGGCCGCCTTCCAGTTGTGCCAGGCCCAGGACAAGGCGGTGGCTGCCTACCAGGCGGCGGCCAAGGAGGCGCACACGCAGCCTGGCGCACCCTGCGCCGATCCCGGTCCGTTCGTGCCGCCCGCGCCGGCAGCGGTTGCGCCAGCGTCGGCGCCCGCAGCCAAGGGGTGATCCGGCGACGATGTTGCCTTGACATCATCCGGCAGTACAATCCTCCGCTCGCGAAGTGAACCCTGACTGGAGGTGGCACATGAAGCAACTCGTGATTGGACTCGCCGTGATCGGCCTGATGGCCGGCTGCGCATCGAACACCGCGTCGGCAGCCAAGGCGGCTGACTCGGCCATGGCGGCTTCGGCCGTGCTGGCGCCCAAGAGCGGCAGCACCGTGCAGGGCAGCGTGAAGCTGGCGCAGCAGGGCGACGATCGGGTTGCCATGGCCGTGGACATTTCCGGCCTGCCCGCCAACAGCATGTTCGGCTTCCACGTGCACGAGAGGGGCGACTGCTCCTCGGCCGACGCCATGAGCGCAGGTGGCCACTTCAACCCGACCAGCCAGCAGCATGGCGATCCGCACAGCGGCTCGCACCATGCCGGCGACATCCCGATGCTGCAATCCGACGCCAATGGCAAGGCTGTCGGCTCGATCGTCCTCTCCGGTGTGACGCTCACGCCCCGCCCGACCAGCCTGGTCGGCCATGCGCTGGTCATCCATTCAGGCAAGGACGACTACGTAACCCAGCCCACCGGCAACTCCGGCGGGCGCATCGCCTGCGGCGTGATTGTGGCGAACTGACGCCTCGCACGCGGCGCCCGTCTGCGGATGGGCGCCAGCCGCATGCCAGTGCGCACGCTTGCCGTGCGCATTTTTGTTTGGACTGAAGACCGATGCCGCTGCGCCCTGACCTGACCAACGCTTCCATCCCGCTGCTCGACGAGGTCGACGTCGTCGACGAGCTCGGCCGCGTGCGCACCGTGCATATCCCGGGCGAACGGCCGCTGACGGTCTACCTCGACAAGCGCGAACTCGTCACGCTGATGACGCTGGGCGGTGCGCCCGAAGCCCTTGTGCTCGGCTATTTGCGCAACCAGCGCCTGGTCGGCAGCATCGAAGACATCGCCTCGGTGCAGGTGGATTGGGAGACAGAATCCGCCGCCGTCACCACCCGCGGCGGCATCGCCGACCTGGACGAGAAGACCGCGCGCCGCACCGTCACCACTGGCTGCGGGCAGGGCACCGTGTTCGGCTCGTTGATGGACGAGATCGACGCCATCCACCTGCCGCCCGGGGCATGCATGACGCAGACCACGCTCTACCGCGTGGTCGACACCATCCGGCTGCAGCAGTCGATCTACAAGCAGGCCGGCTCGGTGCACGGCTGCGCGCTGTTCGACGCGCGCGGCGAGCTGCTGATCTTCATCGAGGATGTCGGCCGCCACAACGCGGTGGATGCCATCGCCGGCCGCATGTGGCTCGACGGCATGGATGGCGGCGACAAGATCTTCTACACCACGGGGCGCCTGACCTCCGAGATGGTCATCAAGGGCGCGCAGATGGGCATCCCGTTCCTGCTGTCGCGCTCGGGCGTCACGCAGATGGGCCACCAGATGGCGCAGCGGGTCAACCTGAGCCTGTTCGCGCGGTGCACCGGGCGTCATTTCCTGCTCTACACCGGACGGGACCGCTTCATCGCCGAGCCGGAGATGGCCGGTGTGGTCGGCCCGCGCGGGGAGCTGCCGCAGCCCGCGGAATCCGGCCGATAAGCGCCGCGCAAGTCACCGGCCGACACGGGGTTTTCCGTCACAGGTTTGGGAGTACAATCCGCGTTCCGATCGGGGCCGGCCTTGCCGACGTGACCAAATGGGGACAGTTTTCGCACCTGCGAAGCCTGCCCCCATTTGTTCATCCAAGGCATCCCATGAGCATCAAATCCGACAAGTGGATCCGCCGCATGGCGGAGCAGCACGGCATGATCGAGCCGTTCGAGCCGGGGCAGGTGCGCGAGTCCGAAGGCCGCCGCATCGTCTCCTACGGCACCTCGAGCTACGGCTACGACATCCGCTGCGCCGACGAATTCAAGATCTTCACCAACATCAACAGCACCATCGTCGACCCGAAGAACTTCGACGAGAAGTCGTTCGTCGACTTCAAGGGCGACGTGTGCATCATCCCGCCGAACTCGTTCGCGCTGGCCCGCACGATGGAGTACTTCCGCATCCCGCGCACCGTGCTCACGGTGTGCCTGGGCAAGAGCACGTACGCCCGCTGCGGGATCATCGTCAACGTCACGCCGTTTGAGCCCGAGTGGGAAGGCTACGTGACGCTGGAGTTCTCGAACACCACGCCGCTGCCCGCCAAGATCTACGCCGGCGAGGGCTGCGCGCAGGTGCTGTTCTTCGAGAGCGACGAGGAATGCGAGACCTCGTACAAGGACCGTGGCGGCAAGTATCAAGGCCAGCACGGCGTTACCCTGCCCAAGACTTAGTTTTTTAGAGCCGCTAACAAAACCCTCCTGGCGTCGTTGCTCCGCCTTGCCGTACTTCAGTACTGTCTGCGTCGGCGCGCCTAGCCAGGACCGCTACGCTGGGTTTTGTTAGCGGCTCTTAGTCCGTTTCCGCGCGTTCAGGCGTATCCGGAGCGGTGCCTTTAGCTTCATCCACAAGGAACCACGATGAAATTCCGTTTTCCCGTCATCATCATCGACGAGGACTTCCGCTCCGAGAACATCTCCGGGTCGGGCATTCGCGCGCTGGCCCAGGCCATCGAGGAAGAGGGCATGGAGGTCACGGGCCTCACCAGCTATGGTGACCTGACCTCGTTCGCGCAGCAGTCGAGCCGCGCGTCCACCTTCATCGTCTCGATTGACGACGACGAATTCATCAACCCGGACAACGACAAGCCGGAACCGGAAGCGGTCGAGAACCTGCGCAGCTTCGTGGCCGAAGTGCGCCGCCGCAACGCCGACATCCCCATCTTCCTGTACGGCGAGACGCGCACCTCGCGCCACCTGCCGAACGACGTGCTGCGCGAGCTGCACGGCTTCATCCACATGTTCGAGGACACGCCCGAGTTCGTGGCCCGGCACATCATCCGTGAAGCGCGCAACTATCTCGATTCGCTGCCGCCGCCGTTCTTCAAGGCGCTGATCGACTACGCGCAGGACAGCTCGTATTCGTGGCACTGCCCGGGGCACTCGGGCGGCGTGGCGTTCCTGAAGAGCCCGGTGGGCCAGGTGTTCCACCAGTTCTTCGGCGAGAACATGCTGCGCGCCGACGTCTGCAATGCCGTGGAAGAACTCGGCCAGTTGCTCGACCACACGGGGCCCGTGGCTGCGTCGGAGCGCAATGCCGCGCGCATCTTCGGCTCGGACCACATGTTCTTCGTGACCAACGGCACGTCGACGTCCAACAAGATGGTGTGGCACGCCAACGTGGCTCCCGGCGACATCGTGGTGGTGGACCGCAACTGCCACAAGTCGATCCTGCACGCGATCATGATGACGGGCGCGATTCCCGTGTTCCTGATGCCGACGCGCAACCACTTCGGCATCATCGGCCCGATCCCGAAGAGCGAGTTCGAGCCGGAGACGATCGCCAAGAAGATCGCCGATCACCCGTTTGCGAGCCAGGCCAAGAACAAGAAGCCGCGCATCCTGACCATCACGCAGGGCACGTACGACGGCGTGCTGTACAACGCCGAGATGATCAAGAACATGCTGTCGACCGAGATCGACACGCTGCACTTTGACGAAGCCTGGCTGCCGCACGCGTCGTTCCACCCGTTCTACGAGGACATGCACGCGATCGGCCACGGCCGCCCGCGCAGCAAGGACGCGCTGGTCTACGCCACGCAGAGCACGCACAAGCTGCTGGCCGGCCTGTCGCAGGCCTCGCAGATCCTCGTGCAGGATTCCGAGACGCGCAAGCTCGATACGTACCGCTTCAACGAGGCGTATCTGATGCACACGTCGACCAGCCCGCAGTACTCGATCATCGCCTCGTGCGACGTGGCGGCGGCGATGATGGAAGCGCCGGGCGGCACCGCGCTGGTGGAAGAGAGCATCGCCGAGGCGCTGGACTTCCGCCGCGCCATGCGCAAGGTCGAACAGGAGTACGTCGGCACGAATGGTGGAAATGGAAAGGGCGACGACTGGTGGTTCAAGGTCTGGGGCCCGAACGATCTGTCCGACGAGGGCATCGAAGAGCGCGAAGCGTGGATGCTCAAGGCCAACGAGCGCTGGCACGGCTTCGGCAACCTGGCCGAAGACTTCAACCTGCTCGACCCGATCAAGGCCACCATCATCACCCCGGGCCTGGACGTGGATGGGAAGTTCAGCGATTCGGGCATCCCGGCCGCCATCGTCACGCGCTACCTGGCCGAGCACGGCATCATCGTCGAGAAGACCGGGCTGTACTCGTTCTTCATCATGTTCACCATCGGCATCACCAAGGGCCGCTGGAACTCGCTGGTGACCGAGCTGCAGCAGTTCAAGGACGACTACGACAACAACCAGCCGTGCTGGCGCGTGCTGCCGGAGTTCGTGCGCCAGTTCCCGCAGTACGAGCGCATCGGCCTGCGTGAACTGTGCGACTCGATCCACAGCGTCTACCAGTCCAACGACGTGGCCCGTGTGACGACCGAGATGTACCTGTCGATCATGGAGCCGGCGATGAAGCCGTCCGACGCCTGGGCCAAGATGGCCCACCGCGAGACCGAGCGCGTGGCCATCGACGACCTGGAAGGCCGCATCACCGCCATCCTGCTGACGCCCTATCCGCCGGGCATTCCGCTGCTGATCCCGGGCGAGCGCTTCAACAAGACGATCGTGCAGTACCTGCAGTTCGCACGCCACTTCAACAAGCTGTTCCCGGGGTTCGAGACCGACATCCACGGGCTGGTGGAAGAGGAGATCGACGGCAAGGTCGGTTACTTCGTGGACTGCGTGCGCTGAGCGGCGCACTCTGCAATCGGATCGGTTCCCTCCCGTGGGAACTGGCAGCCCGGCCTGGTGCCGGGCTTTTTTATGCGCGCTGGGATTGGGCCCCAGGGCAACATCGATCTAGCTATGCGATGAGGTCAGGGCTGGCGCTTCTTGCCGAGGTGCGGACCGGGTGCGCGCTGCGGCAGCGGGTACGACGCGTTCTGCAAGAAGCCCTGCCGCGTGGAGTTTGTTGCCGCTTGCACGGTGGTTGCGGGCGTCTGCATTTTAGCGAGCGCAGGCACCTGCGCATCCACACCGGGTTGGTAGCCGCTCGCTACGGATTCGAGATAACCGTCCGGAAAGTGCTGTTCGGGCGTGGCAGCCATTTGGGCGTGGACCACGGGGCTGAGCATCAGCACGGCTGCAGCCATGGCGAGACGGCCGTTTGGCCGCCGCGGATGGCGTTGAGTCAGGTTCATCAATTGCTCCTTGTCGATCGTCGGGACAAACGTGCCCCTCCCGTGTACTGTGGGCTGTGCCTGCGATGGTTTGCGCACGTGGATGCGATGCGTGCTGCATCGATGCCAGGATCTGTGGCGGGTGGGGCGGCAGCGCCTGCGCGAGGGCGGCGCACTGCCTGTCCATTTCTAGTGGATCAACAGGAAAAAGCCAGTAAAGATCCAATAAAAACGGTGCGTATTTTTGAATGACCGCGTGAAGTGATTTAAAGGCGAAATTGAATCGCCATTTAAAGAGAGGTGCGCGGCATGTTTCCCCCGTTTTGGGGAGAAGTTGGGGGGCTTTGACGTTGACCGAAATGGGGCGCACGCTTGTCGACTGCTGCCACACACGGATGACGGCCCGATCCATCGCGGTTGATGATCTTCATGCCCAGGCGGCTATTTCTTGCACTCAACCCGTGCGCAGGTGCGATCGATCGCCTGCGGCAGACGGTCGTCCCCCTGATGGAGGAGCCCTGGGCGCGTGTGCGCTGGCTGCCGCCGGACCAGTGGCACGTCACCGTTCGGTATCTGGGCGAAACCCCCGAAGGCGACATGGCGGAGCGGGTACGGATGCTGGCGCCTGTGGCCGCGCACGCCGCGGAGATGACGCCGCTGGCGATCAGCACGTTGGCGTTGTGGCCGAATCCAGCCAAGCCGCGCGTGCTCGTCGTCACGGCGGAATCGGCGGGCTGGGTGGAGGCGATGGCGCAATGCGCCGAGGTGCTGGCCCGCGAGGCGGGTTACCGCGCAGAGATGCGTCCATTCCGGCCGCACCTCACGCTGGCCCGGTTGGGCAGCGGGGCGGTGCCGTCTGCCGGCAGGGCAATGCTTGCGGACGCCGCGCAGGTGTTGCGGGGCACCACCTTGGCGTTTGAGAGTCTGTCGCTTTTCGCGAGCCGCACGCCCCCGGAGGGGCCGTGGTTCGAGCGGCTCGCGACGGTCAGGCTACCAGGTGCTTAGTCGGCCAGTGCGGCGCGTGCAGCGGCAATCGCTTGCTTCACCTGCTCCGGCGCCGTCCCGCCAATGTGGTTGCGCGAAGCGACCGAGCCTTCCAGCGTCAGCACCGCGTGCACGTCGTCACCGATCAGCGTTGCCTTGTCGCCCAGGCCGCTGATGTCGCGCAGTTGCGCGACCGACAGGTCGGCCAGGTCGCAGCGCAGGTCGTCGCAGGCGCGCACGGCGTGGGCCACGGCTTCGTGCGCATCGCGGAAGGCCAGGCCGCGCTTGACCAGGTAGTCGGCCAGGTCGGTGGCGGTGGCGTAGCCCTGCAGCGCGGCGGCGCGCATGGCGTCGGCCTTGACGGTGATGCCCGTCGCCATGTCGGCAAAGATGCGCAGCGTGTCGACCACGGTGTCCACGGTGTCGAACAGCGGTTCCTTGTCTTCCTGGTTGTCCTTGTTGTAGGCCAGCGGCTGGCCCTTCATCAGCGTGAGCAGGCCGATCAGGTGGCCGTTGACGCGGCCGGTCTTGCCGCGCGCGAGTTCCGGCACGTCGGGGTTCTTCTTCTGCGGCATGATCGAGCTGCCGGTGCAGAAGCGGTCCGCAATGTCGATAAAGCCCACGCGCGGGCTCATCCACAGCACCAGCTCTTCGGAGAAGCGCGAGACGTGCGTCATGATGAGCGCGGCGGCGGCGCAGAATTCGATGGCGAAGTCGCGGTCGGACACGGCATCAAGCGAGTTGCGGCACACGCCGTCAAAGCCCAGTTGCTCCGCGACGAATTCGCGGTCGATCGGGTAGCTCGTGCCGGCCAGGGCGGCGGCGCCCAGCGGCAGGCGGTTCACACGGCGGCGGGTGTCGAGCATGCGCTCGGTGTCGCGCGTGAACATCTCGACATAGGCCAGCAGGTGGTGGCCAAACGTGACCGGCTGCGCCACCTGCAGGTGCGTGAAGCCCGGGACGATGGTGCCGGCGTGCTGCTCGGCCAGGTCCAGCAGGGCGCCGCGCAGCGCCTTGAGCAGACCGACGATGTTGTCGATCTCGCTGCGCAGCCACAGGCGGATGTCGGTGGCGACCTGGTCGTTGCGCGAGCGGCCGGTGTGCAGGCGCTTGCCGGCGTCGCCCACCAGCGCGGTCAGGCGCGCCTCGATGTTCAGGTGCACGTCTTCCAGGTCCAGCTTCCACTCGAACGCGCCGGCTTCGATCTCCTGGCGGATCTGCGTCATGCCTTTTTCAATGGCAGCGCGGTCGGCCTCGGCGATGATGCCCTGCTTGGCGAGCATGGCCGCGTGCGCGAGCGAGCCCTGAATATCGAACAGCGCAAGGCGCTTGTCGAAGAACACCGACGCGGTATAGCGCTTGACGAGATCGGATACCGGCTCGTTAAAGCGGGCGGACCACGCTTCGGCCTTCTTGGCGAGTTGGGAGGTCATGGGCGGACAGCTGGAGGAGGGCGGACGGTAGGACCCGGGGGACCCGGGAGACCTTCAAGCCGCGAATTCAGGAAACCGCGATTATATCGCCCGGCGAGCCCCTCGGCGGCCCGCCGGCTACAGCGTGCTGTCGATCAGCGCGCCCTTGAAGACCACCGGCCCGGTCGGCCCGTTCGGGTTGGGCGAGCCGCCGCGCGGCTCCACGCTGATGGCCAGCGCCGGCACTTGGCCGAGCGGCTGCGCCACCGTCAGCCGCACCGCACGCTGGTGCCCGATCACCCCGAGTGACTGCGGATGCCCGCCGGGCGGCAGCGCCCAGAGCTGCAACGCCTGCTCGGCGGTCAGTGCGGTCGCATCCAGCCGCTTGAGCGACAGCGTGCCCGTGCGCGCATCCCAGGTGACGAGGACGGCGGCCTGGGCCTGCGCGTCCTGCAGCACGGCCACCGCGTTGACGATAGGCGCCTCGTGTAGTTGTTGCGCCAGTCGCAGGTTCAGCCCGACCGCTACAGCCGCGACAACGGCCGCCACCGCCGTGGCACCACGCCAGAAGCCGGCGCCTCGCCACAGGCGCTGCCAGCCACGCACGGGCGGCGGGGCCGGCTCGCGCCAGCCGAGCTGCACCTCCACGCGGCAGAGGATTTCCGGCAACGGTGCCGTGGCCGGCTGCAGCGCGGGCAGGTCGGCCAGATAGTGCTGCCAGCGGTCGATGGTGGCCTGCACGCCGGGGTCATGGCGAGCGAGCTGCTCGAAGCGGCGGCGGGCGCCCGCGCGCAGCGTGCCGACCGCGTATTCGGCGGCCAGCTTGTCGACGAGGTCGCGATGGCGGCGCGGGTCCATCACGGCGCTCCCAGGCATTCGCGCAGGCGCTCGAGGCTCCTCCGCATCCACGACTTGACCGTGCCCAGCGGCAGCGACAGCGCTTGCGCCAGCTCGCTGTGCGACAGGTCGCGCAGATAGGCCAGCGACACCACTTCGCGCTGCTTCGGGTCCAGACGCTTGAGACACTCGGCCAGCGCCCGCGCCTGCTGGCCGGCCAGCGCGAGGTCAGCCGGCCCCGGGGCGTGGTCGGCCAGCGCGTCGGCGTGGGTTTCGTCCAGCGGCACGGAGTCCTGCACGCGTTCGGCATGCTGCCGGCGCAGGCAATCGAGTGCACGGTTGCGCACGATGGCGGTCATCCACGTCATCGGTGCGGCCAGATGCGGTCGGTAGTCGCCAGCGTGGCGCCAGATGTTGACGAAGCTTTCTTGCAAGACGTCCTCGGCCCAGTCTTTCCTGACCAAGATACGCAGCGCGAGCCCGAACAGTTTCGGGGCGCAGCGCGTGTAGAGCGTGCGCAGGGCGTCGCGGTCGCCCAGGTCGATGCGCTGGAGGAGGGAGGCCAGTTCTTCAGCGTCAGCGTTTGGCGCACGGCCAGCCGCCGCCGGCGATGCGCTGGCGTCTTGCCTGGCGTGGTCTGCGGCGGTGCGTTGGAAGGTCAGCACGGATGGCTTTGTGGAGGGTTCTGCCCAAAGTGTAGGCAGAAACCGGGGCCGCCGTGGGCAATTCACCGGGGTGGCGCCGCGGTTTGCATCCGTTTTGTGATGACCTTCGTATAAGCGGGCAGGCGCTGGACAAACGCCGGTGGCCCGCGCCGCGCGGGCCGCATTCCCTCCCCATGAACGCAAGGAGTGCAACGATGGATACGACCAAAGATGGTGCGCCGTTCGATGCCGATGCTTCACGCATCGATGTGCGCCGCCGCGTGCTGCTATGGGCGCCGGGCCTGATGGCGCTGGGCTCGCTGGCGGCAGTCTCGCTGGGGCAGTCGATGCCGGCCTGGGCACAGACCCAGTCGGGCAGCGTGAAGGACGACATCAACATCCTGAACGTGGCGCTGGGGCTGGAGTACCAGGCCATCGCCGCGTATCAGGTCGGTGCCGAAAGCGGCCTGCTGCAGAAGCCGGTGCTGGACACGGCGGTGAAGTTCCAGGGGCATCACAAGGCGCACGCGCAGGTGCTGGCCGGCACGGTGTCCAAGATGGGCGGCACCCCAGTGATGACCAAGAAGACGGCCGAATACAACTTCCCGGTCAGCCAGCTCAAGACCCAGGCCGACGTGCTGCGCTTTGCCGCCGGGCTGGAAAAAGGCGCCACCTCGGCCTACCTCGGCGTGATGCCGAATTTCTACACGCGCGAGCTGACGAAGGCGGCCGCCAGCATCCTCGGCGATGAGGCGATGCACTGGGCGATCCTGCTGTCGGTGCTGGGTGAGGACCCTGTGCCCGTGGCCTTCGTCGGATGACCGCATGAAGCGATTGCCGCCACGCCCGGGGGATGACTACGGCGTGGCGGCCTTCTGCTCAGCTTCGAAGATGGCCGCGATGGCCGCGATGAATGCCTGCACACGCGCCGTCTTGTGCAGGTCGGCATGCGTGACCAGCCACACCTCTTGCTTGCCACGCCGGTTCGGCAGCACGCGTACGAAATCGAGCCGGCTGCTGCCCCGATAGACCGGCAGCTCGGACAAGCCGATGCCCGCGGCGATGGCCTCGAACAGAGTCATCGCCGATCCCGTTTGCAGCGCCACCCGCCCGCGCGAGACCGACTCGCCGCAGAGGGCTTCCCACATCCAAGGCACGTCATGGCGCGGATACAGCACCAAATCGTGCCCGGCAAACGCCGCGCCTTCGGCCGGCTCGCCGCGCGCCGCAAGGTAGCCGCGCGAGGCGTAGATGCCGGTTTCCAGTTGCGCCAGGCGCCGCGCGATCAGGTCGGGTGCGGTTGGGCGCAGCGTGCGCACGGCAATGTCGGCTTCGCGCTTGGTCAGGTTGACGACGTTCGTGGACGTCTGGCAAATCACGTCGATGCCGGGATGCTGCTGGCGCAGGCGCGCGATGGCCGGCAGGACGTAGCCGACGGCGAGTGAATCGGTGGTGGCGATGCGCAGCGTGCCGCTCAGTTGCGCGTCGGTGCCCAGCACGCGCCGCTCGATGGTGTGCGCGGCCTGTTCCATGGTCTCGGCGGGCGCGAGCAAGGCCTCGCCGGCCGGCGTGAGCACGTAGGCCGTCTGTGTGCGCAGGAACAGCTTGGCGGACAGCTCTTCCTCCAGCGCCGCCAGGCGCCGTCCGACCGTGGCCTGGTCCACACCCAGCCGCTGGGCCGCGCCGCGCAGGGTGCTGGCGCGCGCCACAGCCAGGAAGATACGTGCGTTGTCCCAGTTCATGCGGGTTCTCCCTTGTTCTGTGATGCAAATGTGCGGCGATTGTATGCAAAAACGCTGCTTTTTTGCATCATCTGCCAAGCCTACACTGCGGCACATGACAACGCCAACAGGAGCCTCCGTCATGTCTTCCTGCAACGCTTCCGCCGTCTCCACCGCCTCTGTTGTGCCCCCGGCCGCTGACCTCAGCCGCTGGCGCCGCAATGCCACACTCGTCATCCTGACCACTGGCGTGTTCATGGCCGTGCTGGATACGACCGTCGTCAACGTGGCGCTCAATGCCATGCGCGCCAGCCTGCACAGCAGCATCGCGGAGCTGGCCTGGATCGTCGATGCCTACACGCTCAGCTTCGCGGCCCTGATCCTCACCGGCGGGCTGTTGAGCGACCGCATGGGGGCACGCACGGTGTTTCTGGCGGGGCTCGCGGTGTTCGTGGCGGCCTCCGCCGGGTGCGGGCTGGCGCCTTCGGTGGTCGCGCTGGTTGCCGCACGCGTGCTACAGGGCGTGGGCGCGGCGCTGTTCGTGCCCAGCTCGCTGGCGATCCTGCGCGCCACCTTCGAAGACCCGCGCGAGCGCGCCCGGGCCATCAGCCTGTGGGGCGGGATCGTGTCAACCGCGGCAGCGGTGGGGCCGGCGCTGGGCGGCCTGCTGGTCGACGCGTACGGCTGGCGCAGCGCCTTCCTCATCAACGTGCCGCTGGGGGTGGCCGGCATGGTGGGCACGTGGATCATCGTACGGCACACGCAGCCCGCGCGCGCGCGGCCATTCGACTGGGCCGGGCAGGGGACGAGCACGGTGATGCTCGCCGCGCTGTGCTTTGCCGCGATCGAGTGGCCGGTGCGTGGGGCGCAATCGCCGTGGGTGTGGGGTGCCGCGCTGCTGACCGTGGTGGCCGCCGCGCTCTTCGTGGTGGCGGAGCGCCGGGCGCGTGCGCCGATGGTGCCGCTGTCGTGGCTGGTGCATCGCACGCTGGGTGCCGTCAACGGCGTCGGCTTCCTGATCAACTTCGGCTACTTCGGCGCGCTGTTCGTGCTGAGCCTGTACCTGCAGAACGTCGAGCACCTCAGTGCGCGCCAGACCGGCCTGGTGCTGCTGCCGCTGGCGGTGAGCCTGTCGGCGGGCAACCTCCTGGCGGGCAAGCTGATGGCGCGCATTTCCATGCCGAACATGATGGTGGGCGGCTTGCTGATCAGCGGTGTGGGGCTGCTGGCGACGTCGGCAGCGTTGACCGCGCATGCGCCCATGTGGCTGGCGTGCGCGGCGATGGTGGTCTTTGGCGGCGGCACCGCGCTGGCGGTCACGCCGATGACGTCCAGCATCCTCGCCGCCGCACCGGGCGCACTGGCGGGCACTGCATCGGGCTTGTTGAACGCCGCCCGCCAGACCGGCAGCCTGCTCGGGGTGGCCGTGGCGGGCGCGGCCGTCACGCTGATGCCCGACGTGGCACACGCCCTGCCAACAGTGTTTGGCCTGATGACGGTGGCGTATGCCGGCGCGGTGGCGATGGCGTGGATCAGCCGTCGACCCGCCGCCACCGCGCTGGCCTGAGCGGTTGCCTTAACCGCTGTTGCGCAACCCCGCCGCAATCCCGTTGATCGACAGGTGGATGCCGCGCCGCACGCGGGCATCGTCGCTGCCGGCCTTGCCCGAGCGGAAGCGCTTGAGCAGCTCCACCTGCAAGTGGTTCAGCGGGTCCAGGTACGGGAAGCGGTTCTTGATCGAACGCGCCAGCAGCGGGTTGTCGGCCAGCCGCTCCGATTGCCCGGTAATGGACACCAGCACCTGCTCGGTCAAGGTGAACTCCGCCGAGATGCGCGAGAACACCGCGTTGCGCAGCTTGCGATCCTCACACAACTGCGCGTAGCGCGAGGCCACGTTCAGGTCGGCCTTGGACAGCACCATGTCCATGTTCGACAGCAGGTTCGCAAAGAACGGCCACTGCTTGTGCATGCGCTTGAGCGTGGCCAGGCGCGCGGCGCGGGCCTTGGCATTGCCCGCCTCATCCAGCCAGCGCTGCACCGCGCTGCCGAAGCCGAACCAGCCCGGCAGCAGCAGGCGGCACTGGCCCCACGAAAAGCCCCACGGAATCGCGCGCAGGTCTTCGATGCGGCGGTGCTTCTTGTCCATCAGCTTGCGCGAGGCCGGGCGCGAACCGAGGTTCAGGTCGGCAATCTCGGTAATCGGCGTGGTGGCGAAGAAGTAGTCCTTGAAGCCCGGGGTCTCGTAGACGAGGTCGCGGTACGCGGCAAAGGCGTGGTCCGACAGCGCCTGCATGGCGGCCTCGAACTCCTCCAACCCCTTCGGGCGGTTGCGCGTCGGCAGCAGCGTCGCTTCCAGCGTGGCAGCGACGATGGTCTCCAGGTTGCGCCGGCCGATCTCGGGGTTGGCGAACTTGCTGGAGATGATCTCGCCCTGCTCGGTCAGGCGGATCTGCCCATTCACCGTGCCCGGCGGCTGCGATAGGATGGCCTGGTAGGTCGGGCCGCCGCCACGGCCCACCGTGCCGCCGCGGCCGTGGAACAGGCGCAGGCGCACGCCCTTGCGGTCGAACAGTTCCACCAGTGCCAGCTCGGCCTTGTACAGCTCCCAGTTGGAGGTGAGGAAGCCGCCGTCCTTGTTCGAATCCGAATAGCCGAGCATCACTTCCTGCTCGTTGCCCTGCGCCGCCAGCACCGCGTCAAAGCCGGGCAGGGCGAGCAGGTCGCCCATGATCTCGGGCGCGTTGCGCAAGTCTTCGATGGTCTCGAACAGCGGGATCACCATCACGTCCAGCGCCGCGCCACCGCTGCCGTTGGTGCCCTGGCGGAACATGCCGGCTTCCTTCTGCAGCAGCATCACTTCCAGCAGGTCCGACAGCGTTTCGGTGTGCGAGATGATGTAGTTGCGCACGATGCGGTTGCCGTAGCGGGCACGCACCTCGCGTGCGGCGCGGAAGATGTCGATCTCCGACGCCGTGGTCTCGGTGTACGTATGGAACGGCAGCGTCAGCAGGCGCGGCTGTTGCAGCTCGCGCAGCAGCAGCGTGCGCTTGTCGGCTTCGGACAGCGCGGCATACGCGCCTTCCACGCCGGCCACCTTGAGCAGTTCGGCGACGGTCGCCTCGTGGATGTCCGACACCTGCCGCAGGTCGATCGACGACAGGTGGAAGCCGAACACATCGATGGCGCGCGCCAGCGACGCCAGCCGCGCATCGGCCAGCACCTCGCCGTGGTGCGCGGCCAGCGAGTCGATGACGATCTGGATGTCGGCGCGCAGCTCTTCGGCGCTGGCATAGGCCGGGGCGGGGCCGACAGCATGGCGGCCGGCGTCTTCACCGGTCAGCTCGCGGCAGGTGGCGGCCAGGCGCGCATACACGCCGATCAGCGCGCGGCGGTACGGCTCGTCGGTGCGATGCTCGGAGCGGTCCGGCGAGCGCTCGGCCAGCGCCACCAGCGCGGCGCTTACATCCACCAGCGAGGTGGACATCGACAGCTCGGCGCCCAGCGTGTGGATCTCTTCCAGGTACCACGCGAGGATCACGCTGGCCTGCCGCTGCGCGGCATAACGCAGCGTCTGCGCGGTGACGAAGGGGTTGCCGTCGCGGTCGCCACCGATCCACGAGCCCATCTGGAAGAAGGCGGGGAGCGGGGCCGGTTCGCCGCGTGCGCCACGGCGCGGGAACACGGTGGCCACGTCCTCTTCCAGCTCGCGGTACAGCGCGGGAATCTCGCGCAGGAAGGTGGTCTGGTAGTACGACAGCGCGTTCTCGATCTCGTCGGCCACCATCAGGCGTGTGGTGCGCAGCATGCGCGTCTGCCACAGCTTGGTGACGTGGGCGCGCAGCTGGTGCGTGTTGTGCTCGCGCTCGCGCGTGGTGAGCGGCGCGTCGCGCTCGGCCAGCAGGCGGGCGATGTCGCGCTGCGCGTCCAGAATGCTCTTGCGCTGCACCTCGGTCGGGTGGGCGGTCAGCACCGGCACGATCAGCGCGGCGTCGAAGAAGCGGCGCAGCACATCGCCCGACATGCCTTCATCGGCCGCCGACAGCAGCGCGCGCATCAGGCTGCCCGGCTGCGGCGGTGAGCCGGCCAGCGCGTGCACGCGGCGGCGGCGGTTGTGGTGCTGGTCTTCGGCGATGTTCGCCAGGTGCGAGAAATAGCTGAACGCGCGCACCACCGACGTGGTCTGGTCGCGCGAGAGTTTCTTGAGCAGCCGGTCGAGTTCCTGCTCGGCCTGGCGGTCGCCGTCGCGGCGGAAGCGCACGGCGGTCTGGCGGATGGTCTCGACGGTCTCGAAGACGGTGCCGCCTTCCTGATCACGCAGCACGTCGCCCAGCAGGCGCCCCAGGAAGCGGATGTCCTCTTTCAGCGGCTGGTCCTTGGCGGCAGTGCTGCCCGACGAGCGGCGCGCGACGGGGCCAAATGCGGGGCCGAGTGATGCGCCATTGGCCTCGTCCGCGCCATTGGCCTTGGCGGCCGGTTTGATGGCCGGCTTGGTGGCGGCTTTGGCGGGCTTGGCGGTCTTGATGGCTTTAATGGCCTTGGCGGGGGCGGCGGGCGCCTTGCGGGCGGGGGTCGCGCGCGAGGAAGCGCGGCGCGCGGCGGGCTGCGTCATGGTGTCTCCTAGGTTGGATGGGTAAGGTGCCTGAATGGCCCTCTTTTCTGCATCATTTCAACGTGATAGCCGGTCTGTCGCGAAAAAGCTGCGTGCTACCATTGCCGCATGTCTTCCCACACCCGCCCGACCTCCGTCGAATCCCAGCTTGCAACGACTCCTGCAGCCCAGGCGCCGACCAAGCTGGTCATCGCCTCGCGCGAAAGCCGGCTTGCCCTCTGGCAGGCCGAACACGTGCGTGCTGCATTGCAAAAATACTATCCCGCGTGCGACGTGTCCATCCTTGGCATGACCACGCGTGGCGACCAGATCCTCGACCGGTCCCTCGCCAAGGTGGGGGGCAAAGGTTTGTTTGTGAAGGAACTGGAAGTCGCGCTGGCCGAGGGGCGGGCCGATCTGGCCGTCCATTCGCTCAAGGACGTGCCGATGGAGCTGCCCGACGGCTTCGCGCTGTCGACCATCATGGAGCGCGAGGACCCGCGCGACGCCTTCGTCTCCAACGACTACGCCGATCTGGCCTCGCTGCCAGCCGGCGCGGTGGTGGGCACGTCCAGCCTGCGCCGCGAGGCCTCGCTGCGGGTGCGCTTTCCGCACCTGGTCATCCAGCCGTTGCGCGGCAACCTCGATACGCGTCTGGCCAAGCTGGACCGGGGCGACTACGCCGCCATCATCCTCGCCGCCGCTGGGCTCAAGCGCCTGGGGCTGGCCAGCCGCATCCGCTCGACCATCGCGCAAGAGGAGTCGCTGCCGGCCGCTGGGCAGGGGGCGCTGGGCATCGAGATTCGCGCGGATCGCCATGACGTGCAGGCCTGGCTCGCACCGCTGCACCACGCGCCCACCGCGCTGGCCGTGACCGCCGAGCGCGCGGTCTCGCGCATCCTGGGCGGCTCATGCCAGGTGCCGCTGGCCGCGTTCGCGCAGTGGACGGATGCCGGCGCACTGCGCCTGCGCACGTTCGTCGCTTTGCCCGATGGCAGTCGCAAGCTTGCCGCCGAGGGCGAAGCGACGCCCACCACGCTGGGCGACGCCGACGCCCTGGGCGTGCGCGTCGCCCAGCAGATGCTCGATGGCGGCGCACGCGAGATCCTCGCCGCGCTGGTGGTCGACACGCCGCCCGCTACCTGACCCCGATACGCTGGCCCCATGGACGACCGCTTGCCACCCTCATCCAGCGCGCCGCCCGCCGCCTCCCAGCATGCTTCCAACGCGCCTGTGGTGGTCGTGACGCGGCCGCGTGCGCAGGCGCCCATGCTGGTCGCCGCGCTGGAGCGGCACGGGCTGCGCACGCACCAGTTCCCACTGCTGGACATCGCGCCCACGCCCAACCTCGATGACCTGCGTGCCGCGCTGGCCGATCCCACGCGCTACGCGCTGGCGGTGTTCGTCAGCCCCAATGCCGTGCAGCAGGCCTTTGCCGCCATGCCGGAGGGTTTCCGCTGGCCGCAAGAGGTGCCGGTGGCGGTGGTCGGCCCCGCCAGTGCGCAGGCCCTGGCAACGCACGGTGTGGCCGCACCCGCCTATCACGTGATCCAGCCCGACACCCACGCCGACGACGCGCGCCAGGACTCCGAAGCCTTGTATGCGCGGCTCGACGTGCCGTCGCTGCATGGCCGCGAGGTTCTGATCGTGCGCGGCAACGGTGGCCGCGAATGGCTCGCCGATCAACTGCGCGAAGCCGGTGCCTCGGTGCGCGCGGTTGAAGCCTACCGCCGCAGCGTGCCCGCGCCCGATGCGGCTGCCTGGATGGGCCTGCGTGCCGTCCTGGCCGGCCGCCACGCCTGGACACTCACCAGTTCCGAGGCCGTGCGCAATCTCGATACGCTGGCGCGCGCCAACCTGTCGGCCGCCGAGGTGGACACGCTGCATGCCGCGCCGTGCTTCGCGCCGCATGCCCGCATCGTCGAGCAGGCGCAGTCGCTGGGGTTTCGCGACGTGACGCTCACTGGCGCCGGTGACGATCGCCTGCTCGCAGGCGTGCTCGCCTGGGCGGGGCCGATGCCGGCAGTGCCCGTCGCGACGCCGTCGCCCACCGTCGCGCCGCCGGCCGCGGCCTCGACCGAATCCAAACCGATTTCTCCTGCACCCACCGTGACGCAGACTCCCGTTTCCTCGTCCACTCCCGCTTCCGCGCCGGCAGCGGCCCAGCCGAGTTCGGCGCCAGCGCCTGCCGCGCCTTCGTCATTCGCCCCAGCCATGCCCGGCAGCCAGGCGCCGCGACGCGGCGGCTGGCTGATCTGGGCCGCACTGATCGTGGTTGTGGCGGCGGTGGCGGTGCTGCAAGTCCGCAACGAGCGTCTGGCCCGCGAGGTGCGCCAGCGCGCCCAGCAGAACGAAACGCTGGCGCAGGACATGCGCTCGCTATCGCGCGCCGACCAGGACGCCTTTGCCCAGCTGCAGCAGAAATTTGGCGCGCTGGATGCCCGCACCACCGAGACGCGCGACCGCCAGGCCGTGCTCGAGCAAGCCAGCCAGGACCTGCTGCGCAATCGCGACGACTGGCAGCGCGCCGAGATCGAGCGCTCGCTTGAAGTCGCGGCGGAGCAGCTTCAGCTGACGGGCAATGTGAGCGCCGCGCTGGCCGTGCTGCAGGCGACCGACGCACGCCTCGCCGCGCTCAACAAGCCGCAGTTCAACGCGATGCGCCGCGCTGTTGCGCGCGACATCGCCAAAATCAAGGCAATGCCGGCCATCGACCTGTCGGGCGCGGCCATCCGTCTGGATGACGCCATCAACGGTATCGATACGTTGCCGCTGGTGTCGTCGGCGCAGCCGCTGGAGGCCGAGCAGGCAGCCCAGGCCGCTGCTCAGGTACCCCGCAGCCATGCCGCGCCCAAGCCGGGCAAGGCCAAGGCCAACGCACCGGGCGCGGCGCCGGCAGCCACGACGCCGGCCGATACCGGCTGGTCGGCAGGCGTGCGCGCCTGGTGGGGCCGCCTGTGGAATGACGTGCGCGTCGAGCTGGGCCAGATCGTGCAGGTGCGCCGCGTCGACAAGACCGAGGCGCTGCTGCTGTCACCAGACCAGGCGTGGTTCCTGCGCGAGAACCTCAAGCTGCGGCTGATGAATGCGCGCCTGGCGCTGCTCTCGCGCAACGACGCCGTGTTCCGCGCCGACCTGGGCCGCGCCGATACGCTGCTCACGCGCTACTTCGATACGCAGTCGCCGCGCGTGGCCGCGGTGCAGAACCTGCTGCAGCAGGTGCGCGCCAGTGTCGGCACGCTGGAAGTCCCGACGCTGGCCGATAGCCTCGCTGCCGTGCGCGGCCAGGGCAAGGAGTGACCATGCGCTGGGTATTCTGGGTCGCGCTGCTGTTTGCCGCCGCCGTCGGGCTGGCGCTGTTCACTGAACTCAACCTGAGCAACGTCGTGCTGTTCTACCCGCCGTACCGGGTGGAGATGTCGCTCAATTTTGTGCTGGCCGCGCTGTTGGCGATCTTCGTCGTGCTGCACGTGGTGTTGCGGTTGTTTCACCATGTGACCGGCATGCCGGCGCGTGCGGCGGCGTACCGCGAGCGCACGCGCATCCTGCGGGCCTCGGCCGCGCTGCGCGAGGCGATGGAAAGCCTGTTCGCCGGCCGCTTCGGCCGCGCCGAGCGCCTGGCGCGCGAAGCGCAGGTGTGGGATGCGCAGCGCGAAACCGCCGCGCTGATCGGCGCGCGTGCCGCCCACCGCATGCAGGAAACCGAACGCCGTGACGCATGGATGGCCGAGGTGGCCTCGCCCGATCGCGAACAGGCCAAGCTGGTGTCGATGGCCGAACTGCTGGTCGACGCGCGCGATGCCGAAGGCGCGCTGGAGAAGATCGCGCAGCTGCAATCGCAGGGTGCGCGGCAGATTCAAGCGCAGCGCATTGCCTTGCGTGCGCATCAGCACCTGAAGAACTGGAGCGAGGTGCTGCGCCTGACGCGCGCGCTGGAAAAGCGCAACGCCATCCACCCCGTGCTGGCCGCGCGCATGAAGCAGATGGCCTGCGAGACGCTGCTGCAGGAGCGCCGCCATGACGCCGATGCCCTCAACGACCTCTGGCGCGAGCTGACCACCGAGGAGCGTCGCTCGCCCCGCATCGCCTCGCAGGCCGCGCTGTACTTTTCGCAACTGAGCCGCCCGGACGACGCCAAGCGCATCGTCGAGGAGGGCCTGAAGGCGCATTGGGACGGCCGCCTGATCCGCCGCTATGCCGATTGCGCTGTGGCGGGCCGCGCGCTGCCGCTGATCCAGCAGGCCGAGAAATGGCTCGCCCAGCATCCGGTCGATGCGGACCTGTTCTACACGCTGGGCATGCTGTGCTTCAAGGAGCAGCTATGGGGCAAGGCGCAGGCGAGCCTGGAATCGGCGCTCAAGTACGCGGATGCCGAGCACCACGGCAGCCTGCGCGCGCAAGCGCATCTGGCGCTGGCGCAGCTGTATGAGCAGACCGAGCGGATGGAAGGCGCGCAACGCCACTATCGGCAGAGCGCGTTGCTGGCGGTCAAGTAAGAACCCCAGGGAGGCGCTGCGCTACTCGCGCCGCTTCCTGCCGGTGATCATGGCGCGGATGAGGTTTTCCTTGTGGAGCACGCTCATTGCCATGGCCGCCGCCACGTGCAGGATGACCAGCGCCATCAGCGCATCCGCCAGCAGGCCGTGCAGCTGGATTGGCCAGTCCTCGCCCCAGAACGCATCGAGCCGTGACAGCCACCCCGTCACACCCAACCCGAGGATGAGCGCCCACATGGCCAACATCACCAGCGCGCCGGCCGGGTTGTGGCTGAGGTAGCGCGGTGCGTTGCCTGAGCGCAGCGCCTTGATGTAGCGCATCACGTCCGAAGGGCGCGGCACCCAGGTGCGGAAGCGCGCGGCATCGCTACCGACCACGCCCCACGCGAGGCGCACCGCCACCAGCGCCACCGCCACATAGCCGAGGCTGCGATGCAGCGGGCCGCCGGAGTCTTCCACCAAGTCCCATAAGACCAGCGACGCGACACCCCAGTGCGTCAGGCGCACGACCCTGTCCCACACCAGGACGCGGGCGTCAGGCGAATTCATGGACGTGGTGCGGGCAAGGCGAGGGGAAAGGACTACTTCTCGATCTCGGACTTCACGACGTCCAGCGTCTTGGTGTCGTAGTAGATCTCGACTTTCTTGCCGTCCTTGTTGGTGCCGTAGATCTCGTAGCAGTTGCCGCTCACCTTGAAGATCTTGATGGCGTAGCCCTCGGCCTTGAGCTTGGCCTGGGCATCGGCCGCCGGCATCCATTCGTTCTTCGGGTGCGCGGTGCACTTGGCGCTGGCGAACGCGCTGGTGGAGCACACGGCGGCGAGGGTGGCCACGGTGGCCAGGGTCAGTTTCAGCATCGGAATCTCCTCCGGGTCAAGAAGCGATCAGCGTACTTTTGTTGAGAATGGTTCGCAATATCGCGCTTCCCAACGTCCGCATGAAGCAAAGGTCGTCGAAAGGATCGGCGCCGTGTGGCACATCGGCGGACACGGCGCCCGGGCCTATTTGTTCACCATCCGCGCCGGCACCGACAGCGTCAGCAGCGCCCCCAGCACCATCGAGGCGGCCAGCATGTACATGCCGGAATCGGTGCTCTTGGTGGCATCCTTGAGCCAACCCACGGCGTAGGGGCTCAGGAAGCCGGCCAGGTTGCCCAGCGAGTTGATCAGCGCGATGCCGGCGGCCGCACCGGTGCCCGCCAGGAAGGCGGTCGGCAGGCTCCAGAACAGCGGCAGCGTAGTCAGGATGCCCATGGTGCCGAGCGTGAGCGCGGCCATCGCCAGCGTGGTGTTGGTGTGCCACACGGCGGAGAGCACCAACCCGATCGCCCCCGCGACGGCGGGGATCGCGATGTGCCAGCGGCGCTCGCGCAGGCGGTCGGCGCTGCGGGCGACCAGGATCATGGCGATGACAGCCGCGCCATACGGGATGGCCGTCAGCAGCCCCACCGAGAACGGATCGGCCACGCCGGTCTGCTTGATCAGCGTCGGCAGCCAGAAGCTCACGCCGTACAGGCCCATCACGAAGGTGAAGTAGATCAGGCTCATCAGCCACATGCGCGGGCTGGCCATGACGCGGGCGATGGGCGGGTCTTCCTTCTCGGCTTCCTCGGCGGCGATGTTGCGGGCGAGCAGGGCTTTCTCGTCCTCGGTCAGCCACTTGGCGTGGGCAATGCGGTCGTCCAGATAGAGCAGGACGAAGATGCCGACGATGATCGACGGAATGCCCTCGATCAGGAACATCCATTGCCAGCCAGCCAGGCCGTAGGTGCCGGCAAAGGTCGTCATCGCCCAGCCCGACAGCGGCCCGCCGATCACGCCCGAGAGCGCCACCGCCGTCATGAAGAACGTGGTGGTGCGTCCGCGCCGGTGCGCGGGGTACCAGTAGGTCAGGTACAGGATGATGCCCGGGAAGAAGCCGGCTTCGGCCAAGCCCAGCAGGAAGCGCATCACGTAGAACATGGCTGGCGTGGTCACATACATCATGGCCGCCGAGATGAGGCCCCACGAGATCATGATCCGCGCAATCCACATGCGCGCGCCCACGCGGTGCAGGATCACGTTGCTCGGCACCTCGAAGAGGAAGTAGCCGATGAAGAAGATGCCCGCGCCCAGGCCGTAGATGGTCTCGCTGAACTTGAGGTCGTTCAGCATCTGCAGCTTGGCAAAGCCGACGTTGACGCGGTCGAGATACGCGACCACGTAGCACAGCAGCAGGAACGGAATCAGGTGCCAGCTGACCTTGCGGTACGTGGCTTCTTCGAATGCGCTTGCGGATTGGGGCGGCAGCGTGCTGGTGCTACCCAGCGGTGGGGTGGTGATGGCCATCGGGTCTCCTGTGTTGTTGTGAGTTCAGGCCGAGCGCATCTTGTCACCAACCTCGGCCCGACAAACCGCCACCGCATTCTGCGCTCGACAAAGCGCGTCGCCAAGCGCCCCTTCGGCAGGGATCGCAGTGAAGACTATATGCAGCGCCCGCCATCCACCTCCAGGCACGTGCCGGTGATGAACTCGGCCTCGTCGGAGGCCAGGTACAGGCAGGCATTGGCCACGTCCTGCGGCGTGGAGAGCCGCCCCATCGGGATCGTCGCCAGGAAGCGCGCGCGGTTCTCGGGTGTGTCGGGCATGCCCATGAATTGCTCGATCAGGCCCGTCGCGCCCATCACCGGATTGACGCAGTTCACGCGGATCTTGTCCGGGCCCAGCTCGGCCGCCATTGCCTTGCTGGCGGTGATGACGGCGCCCTTGCTGGCGTTGTACCAGACGAGCCCGGGCCGCGGCCGGATGCCCGCCGTGGACGCCACGTTGACGAACACGCCGCCGCCGCGCGCACGGAAGTGCGGCACCATGTGGCGCGCCGTCCAGTAGATGGATTTCACGTTGACGGCCATCACGCGGTCGAACTCGTCTTCGGTGATCTCCAGGATCGGCTTGTTCCGGTGCGTGGTGCCGGCGTTGTTGACGACGATGTGCAGGTCGCCATAGCGGTCCAGCGTGGCGCCGAGCAGCCGGGCGACCGAGCCGCCATCCGACACGTCGACGTGCACGAAATGCGCATCGCCGCCGGCCACACGGATGGCGTTGGCCACGCGCTCGCCGGCCTCCGCATTGAGGTCGCCCGCGATCACGCGCGCACCCTCGCGCGCAAAGGTGTGGGCGATGCCCTCGCCAAAACCCGAACCCGCGCCCGTGACGATGGCGATCTTGCCGGCAAGCCGCATGGTGTCTCCTCGTGTTGTCTGCGTTGTTAGTGTTGTGTTAGCCGTGGCGGATGGCGATGGTCTTCAAGGTGGTGAAGCCATACAGCGCCTCGAAGCCCTTCTCGCGCCCGTGGCCCGACTGGCCCGTGCCGCCGAAGGGCAGTTCCACGCCGCCGCCCGCGCCGTAGTTGTTGATAAAGACTTGCCCTGCCTTGAGCGCGCGCGCCAGCCGCAGTTGGCGCCCGCCGTCGCGTGTCCATACGCCGGCCACCAGACCGTATGGCGTGCCGTTGGCGAGCGTCAGCGCTTCGGCTTCACTGTCGAACGGCATCGCGGCGAGCAGGGGGCCGAACACTTCCTCCTGCGCCAGGCGGTGCGTGTGCGGCACGTCGCGCAGCAGCATCGGCGCCTGGTAGTAGCCGGTCTCGGGCGCCTCGGGCACCACCAGCCCCTGCGCCATCACGGGGATGTTGGCGTGCTGCGCGTCCGAGACGAAATCCCACACGCGCTGCTGCTGCTTCGGGTTGATGAGGGGACCGCAGTCCAGGTCCAGCATCGATGGGCCGACCTTGATCGATTCGAACACGCTGGCGAGGCGATCCAGCACGGATTCGTACAGGCTGCGCTCGATCAGCACGCGGCTGCCGGCGGAACACGTCTGCCCGGCGTTCTGGATGATGCCGGCGACCACCGCAGGAATCGCCGCCTCCACGTCCGCATCGGCAAACAGGATCTGCGGGGATTTGCCACCCAGCTCCAGCGTCACGGGCACATGGTTCTCGGCAGCGGCGCGCACGATCAGCTTGCCAGTCTCGGGCGAGCCGGTGAACGACACATGGTTGATGCCCGGATGCGCCGCCAGCGCCGCGCCGGCCTCGTGCCCGTAGCCGGTGACGATGTTGAGGGCGCCGTCGGGCAAGCCGGCCTCGGCGGCCAGTTGCGCCACGCGCAGCAGCGACAGACACGCATCCTCCGCCGGCTTGACCACGCACGCATTGCCCGCGGCCAGCGCCGCACCGACGCTGCGCCCGAAGATCTGCATCGGGTAGTTCCACGGGATGATGTGCGCCGTCACGCCGTGCGGCTCGCGGATGGTCAGCACGGTGGTATCCGCCGGATAGGGGATGGTCTGGCCGTGCAGCTTGTCGGCCGCGCCGGCGTAGAACTCGAAATAGCGGGCGATGGCGCGGGCGTCCGCGCGGGCCTGGCGCATCGGCTTGCCGGTATCGCGGGCTTCCAGGCGGGCGAGTTCTTCCTCATGATCGGCCAGGCGCAGGGCCACGCGCATCAGCAGGCGGCCGCGGTCGGCCGGGGCCAGCTTGCCCCACACGCCGTCGAAGGCGCGCCGCGCCGCGTGCACGGCCACGTTGATGTCGGTGGCGTTGCCGCGCGCGATCTCGGCAAAGGACTGGCCGTCGGACGGGTCGAACACCTTGATGCGCATGCCAGAATCGGGCGACATCAGGCGGTTGGCAATGAAGTGCTGGGCGTGCATGGGGGGTTCCAAAGGGGATCGGGAACGGTCGATTCTCGCACGGGAGCGGGCGGGCCTGCCGCCGCCACCAGCTATAATGCGCGCGACAGATTTTTGACCTTTTTCCAACCATTTGCGTCACTTTCGCGCATTCCGGAGCATTTCCATGAGCTTCAACAACGTCTCGCCGGGCAAGGACATCCCCAACGACTTCAACGTCATCATCGAGATCCCGGCACAGAGCGACCCGGTCAAGTACGAAGCCGACAAGGAAACCGGCCTGCTGCACGTGGACCGCTTCGTGGGCACCGGCATGCGCTACCCGGCCAACTACGGCTTCATCCCGCAGACGCTGTCGGGCGACGGCGATCCGGTGGACGTGCTGGTCGTCACGCCGTTCCCGCTGATCCACGGCTGCGTGGTGCGCTGCCGCGTGCTGGGCATGCTGAAGATGACGGACGAATCCGGCGTGGATGCCAAGCTGGTTGCCGTGCCGGTCAACAAGTTGAGCCCCGCCACCGCTCACATGACGGACCTGTCCGACATCGGCCAGAACCTGCTGGACCAGATCAAGCATTTCTTCGAGCAGTACAAGGCGCTGGAAGCCGGCAAGTGGGTCAAGGTCGAAGGCTGGGGCGGCATCGAAGAAGCCCATAAGGAAATCGTCGACGGCGTGGCCAACTATAAGAAGTAAGCTCGCATCGGCGTTTTCTGACAATCGCTGTACGAAGTAGTCGATCGCATCCCGGCATCCTCATGGATGACCGGGATGTTTTATTTGAATGCGCGATGGCGCGGGCCTCGTCCGTTTCTGCGGATGCCGCATGGCAGCTGGCTTTGCGGCCTGCGGCGGCGGAGTGATGTCATCGCTGACATCTTCTCCAAATTGTGAATGCTGCAGATAAGGTAGTTTCGCTGTAAAGAGAATTAAGTAACGCTCATTTGCCCGCCGGATGTGAGCGCTCTAGACTCCCCGTCAAGTTTGACTCCAACCCTTGGTAATGCGATGTTGAACAAGACTGTGGTTGTCCCCGTTTTTTCCGCCGTGGCCATGGCTGCCTTTACCGTGTGGGCGTTGCTGGTCGGCCCGTCGGATACCGCGCACGCGGGTGAGCGCGCCGTCGCGGCCGCCAGCCACGCCGATACTGCGCCGACCTACTGCACGGTCGCGCAGCAGAAAGCGCCAGCGCAGTAATCCACTGTGTCATGCCCGCCTTTGGTGCGGGCACCGACTCGCCAGCCGCAACGCCGCCCCCAACGCGCGCGGCGGCCGGGTTCACAGCCCGGGCAATTCTCCCGCTTTGCCCCATTCAATCCGACCGCTGCCTGAACGGCGAGCGGTCCGTCAGGTCATCCAGGTAGGCCTCCATGCCGGCCGTCTCGTGGTCCAGGAAGCGGCCGACCGCATCGGCAAAGCCCGGATGCGCCAACCAGTGTGCCGACATCGTCGCCACCGGCTCGAAGCCGCGCGCCATCTTGTGTTCGCCCTGGGCGCCGCCCTCGAAGGTGCGGATGCCGTGTTCGATGCAATACGCGAGCGGCTGGTAGTAGGCGGTCTCGAAATGCAGGCAAGGGTGGTGTTCAACCGCGCCCCAATAGCGGCCGTACATGACTGACGCCTCCGGCCGCGCGTCGATCACCAGCAGCGCGCTGCCGATGTCATGGCCCTCGCGTTGGGCCACCACCAGCAGCAGGTTCTCCGGCATCGCCGCGCCGATCCGCAGGAAGAAGTCCACGTTCAGGTAGGGCGACGAGTGATGCTCGCGATAGGTCGCCCGATAGCAGCGGTGGAAGAAGCGCCAATCGGCCTCGGTGGCCGCGGCCCCCGGCACGTGGCGGAAGGTGATGCCGGCGTGCTGCACGCGCCGGCGCTCGGCGCGGATGTTCTTGCGTTTCTTCTGCTCCAGCGCGGCGAGGAAGTCGTCGAAGCTGTGAAAGCCCGCATTGCACCAGTGGAACTGCACCCCTTGCCGTAGCAACATGCCGGCCGCACGCATCTGCTCGGCCTCGTCGGCGGTCGGGAACAGCACGTGCAGCGACGACAACTCGCTCTGCCGCGCCATCGCCAGCAGCGTGTCGAGCAGCGCGGCACGGGCCATGGCGTCGCGCGCCAGCAGGCGCGTGCCCTGCACCGGCGTAAAGGGCACGGCGGACAGCCACTTCGGGTAGTACTCCAGGCCGTGCTGCGCGTAGGCGTTGGCCCAGGCCCAGTCGAACACGTATTCGCCGTAGGAGTGGCCCTTGACGTAGAGCGGTGCGGCGGCGACCAGAACGTCGGCGGCCGTGCCGTCGGGGCGCTCTTCCCACAGCGTCAGGTATTGCGGCGACCAGCCCGTCTCGGGGCATGCGCTGCCGCTGGCGTGCAGTGCGTGCAGAAAGTCGAAGCGCAGGAATGGCGTGGCCTCGGGCTGCTGGGCGAGCAGGGCGTCCCATGTGTCACGGCCAATCTCACTCAGATCGGTCACAAGCCGCATGCGATAATGTGGCGATCCGGCGCGGGTTTCGGGCTCGGGAGCGAGAGGGCGGGAGGTCATGCCGCCGATTCTAATTCCAGCTCGGGGTGCTGCGCTCGCTTCCCCCATTGCCCCCATGACCGTCTCAGTCGCTCTCGCCCAGATCAACTGCACCGTCGGCGATTTCGCCGGCAACGCCGCCCGCATCGTCGCTGCCGCGCGCGAAGCGCACCAGGCTGGTGCGCGCATCCTCGTCACGCCGGAGCTGTCGCTGACCGGCTATCCGCCCGAAGACCTGCTGTTGCGCCCGGCTTTCCTGGACGGCAGCGCCTGCGCGCTCGACGCGCTGGTGGCGGAGCTGGCCGCCTTCCCTGACCTGCATGTGCTGATTGGCCATCCGAATGTGTCGCTGGAGGCGCCGGCCGCGGGCGGTACGCTGCCCAAGCCGACCAACACCGTTACGGTGGCGCTGGACGGTCGCGTGGCGGGCCAGTATCACAAGATCGAGCTGCCCAACAACGAGGTCTTCGACGAGAAGCGCTACTTCCAGGCCGGCTTCGAGCCGTTCGTGTTCGACGTGGAGGGCACGCGTTTCGGCGTGATCATCTGCGAGGACGCGTGGTATCCGCAGGCCACGGCGTGGGCCAAGGCGGCCGGCGCGCAGGTGGTGCTGATCCCCAATGCCTCGCCGTACCACCTGGACAAGGAAGACCTGCGTGAGCGGATCATCGGCGCGCGCGTCACGGAATCGGGCCTGCCGCATGTGTACGTGAACCTGGTCGGCGGGCAGGATGAGCTGGTGTTCGACGGCGGCTCCTTCGTGCTCGACGCACAGGGCCAGCCGGTGGTGCGCATGGCGCAGTTTGCCGAGGGCGTCGGCTACGTGCGCTTTGACGGCGCCAAGCCGCAGGCCGGTGAGATCGTGCCCGAGGCGCCGCTGGAAGCGCAGGTGTACGAGGCGCTCAAGCTGGGCGTGCGCGATTACCTCGGCAAGAACGGCTTCCCGGGCGCGATCATCGGCCTGTCTGGCGGCGTGGATTCGGCGCTGGTGCTGGCGATTGCCGTCGACGCGCTGGGCGCCGACCGCGTGCGCGCGGTGATGATGCCGTCGCGCTACACCGCCGATATCTCGTGGGTCGATGCGCGCGACATGGCGGCCCGCCTGGGCGTGCAGTACGACGAGATCCCCATCATGCCGATGTTCGACGCGTTCAAGGGCGTGCTGGCGGAAGAGTTCCGCGACCTGCCCGAAGACGCCACCGAAGAGAACATCCAGGCGCGCATCCGCGGCACGCTGCTGATGGCGCTGTCCAACAAGTCCGGCCGCATCGTGCTGACCACCGGCAACAAGAGCGAGATGGCGGTCGGCTACTGCACGCTGTACGGCGACATGGCGGGCGGTTTCGCCGTCATCAAGGACATCTTCAAGACGCTGGTCTACCGGCTGTGCCACTACCGCAATACGCTGTCGGAGGTGATTCCGGAGCGCATCCTGACGCGGGCGCCGTCGGCCGAGCTGCGCGAGAACCAGACCGACCAGGACAGCCTGCCGGAATACGACGCGCTCGACGCCATCGTGCAGCGCTACATGGAGCAGAACCAGGCGGTGGCGGACATCATTGCCGCTGGGTTTGCGCAAGCCGACGTGCAGAAGATCGTGCGCCTCATCAAGATCAACGAGTACAAGCGCCGCCAGGCGCCGGTGGGCATCCGCGTGACGCAGCGGGCGTTCGGGCGCGATTGGCGGTATCCGATCACGTCCCGCTTCAAGGAATAACGACCGCTATGCTCGAGTACTACGCCAAGCGCGCCCCCGAATACGAACGCATTTATGCGAAGCCGGAGCGGCAGGACGACTTGGCGTGGTTGAAGGCGCGCGTGCGTGACCTCACGCGTGGCGCACGGGTGCTGGACCTGGCCTGCGGCACCGGCTACTGGACCGAGGCGATGTCGGAGGCGCGCAGCATTGTCGGCGCGGATTTCAACGACACCGTGTTGCGCATCGCGCGCGCCAAGGGCATCGGCGGGGCCGCGTTCGTGCGCGCCGACAACGATGCGTTGCCCTTCGCGCCCGGTGCCTTCGACGTGATGACGGCGGGGGGCTGGTGGTCGCACGTGCCACTGCAAGAGCTGCGGGCGCACCTGGAGCGCCTGCACCGGGTGCTCGGCCCCGGCGTGCGCGTGCTGTGGTTCGATAACCAGTATGTGCCGGGCTCCAGTACACCCATCGCGCATACCGACGAAGATGGCAACACCTGGCAGCGCCGCCCGCTCGATGACGGCAGCCAGCACGACGTTCTGAAGAATTTCCCGGACGATCGGACCCTGTTGGAGGCAGTCGACGGCATCGCCAAGGATGTGCGCGTCAACCGTCTCCAGTATTATTGGACGTTCGAATACCTCACCAACTAGTCAGCGAGACAGCTCATGAAACAGATCACCGCCATCATCAAGCCCTTCAAACTGGACGAAGTGCGCGAGTCGCTCGCCGACGTGGGGGTGACCGGCCTGACCGTCACCGAGGTCAAGGGCTTTGGCCGCCAGAAGGGCCACACCGAGCTGTATCGCGGCGCCGAGTACGTGGTCGACTTCCTGCCGAAGATCAAGATCGAGGTGGTGGTGGCTGACAGCCAGGTCGAGCACGTGATCGACACCATCGTCAAGGCGGCCAAGACCGGCAAGATCGGCGACGGCAAGATCTTCGTGATGCCGGTGGAGCAGGTGATCCGCATCCGCACCGGCGAGAAGGACGAAGCGGCGGTCTAACCCGTCGTCATTGCATCGAGTCCGGCGCGCCCGCGCCGGTCTTTCAGCGGGGCAGGGTGATGTTCCAGCGTAGCGTCGCCAGCCGCCCCACCACGATCGCCAGCGTGGCGACCACCACGGCCACACTCGGCAGCAGATCGGTGTAGGTCAATCCCACATAGAAGAAGCAGCCGAGGAACGCGCAGGTCGCGTACGGGTGGTTATCCCGCAGCAGCATCGGCACTTCATTGCACACCACGTCGCGCAGCAGGCCGCCGAACGCCGACGTGATCACCCCCATCATCACCGCCACGAACACCGGCATGTTGGCGTCCAGCGCCAGCTGCGTGCCGAGCACGCCAAACAGCCCCAGGCCAATGGCGTCGGCGATGATCAGCACACGGTCGGACACCAGTTGGCTCACCAGCCGGATCACCCAGTTGGCGAACAGGCTCATGATGAACAGCGCCAGCAGGTAATGCTCGTGCTCGACCCAGTAGAAGGGCCGGCGATCGAGCAGCAGATCACGCAGCGTGCCGCCACCGAAGGCGGTCAGGAAGGCGACGATGAAGGCGCCCACGGCATCGAGCCGGCGCCGTTTCGCCTCGGCCAGCCCCGAGATGGCGAACGAGAAGACGGCCAGGATCTCCATCCAGTGCATCACCAACTGGAGGCGGGTTTCGTGCAGAGTCACGCGATTGATTGGGGGATTGAGTTGAGGGGAATCAGGCGCTGTGCGGCTGGCGCAGCAGCACCAGCACCGCGCCCGCGCCGCCGGCCGTGTTGCGCGGCTCGACAAAGGCGATCACTTCTTCTTTCTGCACCAGCCACGAGCGCACCTTGCCCTTGAGCACGGGGGTCTTGTCGGGCGAGCCGAGGCCCTTGCCGTGGACCACCCGCACGCAGCGGATGCCGCGCTGCACAGCGCGGCGCAGGAAGGCGGCCAGCGCCTCGCGGGCTTCATCCCGGCGCAGGCCGTGCAGATCGATCTCGTCTTGCGTGGCCCATTCGCCGCGGCGCAGCTTCTTGAGCACGTCCTCGCCGATGCCGGGGCGGCGGTAGGAGAGGGTGTCGTCGGTCTCGAGCAGGTTGTCGATGTCGAATTCGTCCGACAGCGAATCGCGCAGCACGGTCTGCTCCTCGGCGCGCGAGTGCACGGGGTCGGGCGCGGGCGGGTTGCGCGGATGCTCGACGCGCTTGTTCTGGCGCAGCGCGCTCACCTCGCCGATGCTGGCGCGGAACACGTTGGCTTCTTCCGCGGCCTGGCGGGCGGCGGCCTCGGCGCGCTGGCGCTCGGCTTCGCGGGCTTCGGTGTCGTGCTTGAGCTGTTCGCGCAGCTTGGCCAAGTCGGTCAGGCTGAGCTTGGCGGCGGGGGTGGGGGCGCGTTTCATGGCGATGGAGCAATCGGGGTGGAGCGTGCGTCGATTATACGAACGCCGCGCAGACCGGACGCCACCCAAAGCAAAACGGCCGATGGTTACCCATCGGCCGCATTGTTTGCACCCGGGAACCCGGGGCAGTGGCGCTTAATCCTGGCTTTCCAGGTAGCGCTGGGCGTCCAGCGCAGCCATGCAGCCCGTGCCGGCGCTGGTGATGGCCTGGCGGTACACGTGGTCCTGCACGTCGCCGGCGGCGAACACGCCCGGGACGTTGGTGGCGGTGGCGTTGCCGGTCAGGCCGCTCTGCGTGCGGATGTAGCCGGTGTCGTTCATCTCGAGCTGGCCCTTGAACAGGTCCGTGTTCGGCTTGTGGCCGATCGCGATGAACACGCCAGCCAGCTTGACGTCTTCCGTGGCCGTCGGGTTGCCGTTGACGCCGCGCAGGCGGGCGCCCGTCACGCCGGAGTCATCGCCCAGCACCTCGTCGAGCACGGTGTTGTACTTGATCTCGATCTTGCCCTTCTTCTGCTGTTCCAGCAGGCGGTCGATCAGGATCGGCTCGGCGCGGAACTTGTCGCGGCGGTGGATCAGGGTGACCTTGGTGGCGATGTTGGCCAGGTACAGCGCTTCTTCCACGGCGGTGTTGCCGCCGCCCACCACGGCCACTTCCTGGCCCTTGTAGAAGAAGCCGTCGCAGGTAGCGCAGGCCGACACGCCACGGCCCGAGAACGTCTCTTCCGACGGCAGACCCAGGTATTGGGCCGAGGCGCCGGTAGAGATGATCAGCGCGTCGGCGGTGTACTCGCCGGAATCACCCACCAGGCGGATGGGCTTTTCGTTCAGGTGCGCGGTGTGGATGTGATCGAACACCACCTCGGTCTTGAAACGCTCGGCGTGCTCGAGGAAGCGCTGCATCAGGTCCGGGCCCTGCAGGCCTTCGATGTCGGCCGGCCAGTTTTCCACATCGGTGGTCGTCATCAGCTGGCCACCCTGGGCCAGGCCGGTGACGAGCACGGGGTTCAGGTTGGCCCGGGCGGCGTAGATGGCGGCCGTGTAGCCGGCGGGGCCGGAGCCGAGGATCAGCACTTTTGCGTGTTTTGCCATGATGCGTTCGGTATGTGCGCGGCACGAGGGGTGAAGCTGCCGCCGTGCAGGCTAGGTGAGGGTGACGGGCGCCATTATAAAGTGGCCCCCCCTCATCCGCCCGGTTGTAAATTCCAATGGCGGTGATAGGGGCGCGTTACAATCCTCCGCATCGTTTTCTTGCTGTCCCAAGCCGCCTGGCCTGCCCGCCGTGCGGCGCACCCGTCTCCCGCATGGCCCGAGCTTCCACCACCCCGACGACCCGTACCGACCCCGCCGCATTGCCGTCCCGCATCGGGCGGCTGCTGGGCGAGGTCCGCTGGTTCCTGTTGCTGGCGGTGACCATCGCCTTCCTGATCATCCTGCTGTCATATAACCGGGCCGACCCCGGGTTCTCCCACGCCAGCCAGGTCGACGAGATCCGCAACCTGGGTGGCCGTGTGGGCGCGTGGCTGGCCGATCTGCTGCTGTTCGTCTTCGGTGCGTCCGCCTACTGGTGGGCGGTGGTGCTGGTGCGCAAGGTGTGGCGCGGCTGGCGCGAACTGATGTCGGACGAGCGCCTGCCGCGCGCGGCGATGCCGCGCGTGGACGCCAGCGTCACCTGGATCGGTTTCGCGCTCATCCTGGCCTCCAGCATGGGCCTGGAAGCCATTCGCATGTACACGCTGCACATCAAGCTGCCGCGCGCGCCGGGCGGCGTGCTGGGTGACCTGATCGGCGGTGCCATGCAGCATGCGCTGGGCTTTACCGGCGGCACGCTGATGCTGCTGCTGATGTTCACGGTCGGGCTGTCGCTGTTCTTCCATTTCTCGTGGCTGAACCTGGCCGAGCAGATCGGCGCGGGCGTCGAGATGCTGTTCGTCGGCTTCAAGACGCGCCGCGAGAGCAAGCAGGACCGCGCCATCGGCGAGGCGGCCAAGGTCGAGCGCGAGGAGGTGGTCGAAACCCGCCGCGTGCGCATCGAAGAAGCCCCGCCGGTGCAGATCGTGCGCCCGACCGCCGTGGTCAAGAGCGAACGCGTGGAGCGCGAGAAGCAGCAGCCGCTGTTCGTCGACATCCAGGATTCCGACCTGCCGCCGCTGGCGCTGCTCGACCCCGTCCCGCCCGTGCAGGAAACCGTGAGCGCCGAGACGCTGGAGTTCACCTCGCGCCTGATCGAGAAGAAGCTCAAGGACTTCGGCGTGGAAGTGCAGGTGGTGGCGGCCTATCCGGGCCCGGTCATCACGCGCTACGAGATCGAGCCGGCCACGGGCGTGAAGGGCAGCCAGATCGTCAACCTGGCCAAGGACCTGGCGCGCTCGCTGTCGTTGGTCTCCATCCGCGTGGTGGAGACGATTCCGGGCAAGAATTTCATGGGCCTGGAGCTGCCGAACCCGAAGCGCCAGTCGGTGCGCCTGTCTGAGATCCTCGGCTCGCAGGTCTACAACGAGAGCGTTTCGCAGCTCACGCTGGCGCTGGGCAAGGACATCGCCGGCAAGCCGGTGGTGGCGGACCTGGCCAAGATGCCGCACTGCATGGTGGCCGGTACCACGGGTTCCGGTAAATCGGTCGGCATCAACGCGATGATCCTGTCGCTGTTGTACAAGGCCAAGGCTGATGCCGTGCGCCTGATCCTGATCGACCCGAAGATGCTGGAACTGAGCATCTACGAGGGCATCCCGCACCTGCTGTGTCCGGTGGTGACCGACATGCGCCAGGCCGGCCACGCCCTGAACTGGGCCGTGGGCGAGATGGAGCGCCGCTACAAGCTCATGAGCAAGATGGGCGTGCGCAACCTGGCCGGCTTCAACAAGAAGATCGACGAGGCGGCGGCGCGCGAGGAGAAGATCCCCAACCCGTTCAGCCTGACACCCGATGCGCCGGAGCCGCTCGACAAGCTGCCGATGATCGTGATCGTGATCGACGAGCTGGCTGACCTGATGATGGTGGTCGGCAAGAAGGTCGAAGAGCTGATCGCGCGGATCGCGCAGAAGGCGCGTGCGGCCGGTATCCACCTGGTGCTGGCGACGCAGCGCCCGTCGGTGGACGTGATCACGGGCCTGATCAAGGCCAACGTGCCGACGCGGATCGCCTTCCAGGTCAGCAGCAAGATCGACTCGCGCACGATCCTGGACCAGCAAGGCGCCGAGGCGCTGCTGGGCATGGGTGACATGCTTTACCTGGCGCCCGGCACCGGCCTGCCGGTGCGCGTGCACGGCGCCTTTGTATCGGATGAAGAGGTGCACCGTATCGTCGACAACCTCAAATCGCAGGGCGAGCCGAACTACATCGAGGGCATCCTCGAAGGCGGCGTGCTGGATGGCGAGGGCGGCGACAGCATGGGTGGTGGCGCGGGCCTCGTGGGCGGTGGCGGCGGTGAGGCTGACCCGCTCTACGACCAGGCCGTCGACGTGGTGCTGAAGAACCGCCGCGCGTCGATCTCGCTGGTGCAGCGTCACCTGCGCATCGGCTACAACCGCGCCGCGCGCCTGCTCGAAGACATGGAAAAGGCGGGGCTCGTCTCCGCTATGTCCGGCAACGGCAACCGCGATATCCTGGCGCCCAACCGCAACCGCAACGGCAACGTCGTCGAAGAGGAATGACGCGGCAGTTACCCGCGTTACCTCCAGTTACCTCGTTGCGGGAATGTTCCCGCGCGGCCGGCCACTAACAACAAGATCAACTGCTTACCGGGATTCCTATGTTTGTGTTGAAAGCACGTCACCTGATGGCCGCCGGGCTGGTGTCGCTGGCGGCATGGTCGGCCGGCGCCCATGCGGGCGCGGTCGAGCAGCTCAACGCCTTTGTCAGCAACGTCACCACGGCGCGCGGCGAGTTCGTGCAGCGCCAGGTCAAGGGCGGCACCAACGGCAGCCCGCTGCGCGTGGCCGGCACCTCCAGCGGCGATTTCGTCTTCTCGCGCCCGGGCCGCTTTGTCTGGCGCTATGTGAAGCCGTACGAGCAGCAACTGTCCGCCGACGGCCAGACGCTGTACATCTACGACAAGGATTTGAGCCAGGTCACGGAGCGCAAGCTTGACGCCTCGCTCGGCTCGAGCCCTGCGGCTATCCTGTTTGGCAGCAATGATCTCGCCAAGAATTTCGCGCTCAAGGAAGGTGGCACCAAGGATGGCATTGACTGGGTCGAACTGACGCCCAAGGCAAAGGACACCCAGTTCGAGCGCATCGCCATCGGCTTCCGCGCGGGCGAATTGGAGGGGATGGAGCTGCGCGACGCCTTCGGCAACACCACGCTCTTGACGTTCTCGCATATCCAGAAGAATCCGCAACTGCCGGCCAACGCGTTCCGCTTCGTGCCGCCCAAGGGGGCTGACGTCATCAAGCAGTAACGCGCAGAAGCCGGTTTTCGACAAGGAGATCGACCATGCGTATGCCAACTTCCACGCCGTTGCAACGCGCCGCGGCGATCGCGGTGCTGGCGGTGGTGTTTTCCGGGTGCGCGCAGATGCGTGCCTCGCGCTTTGATGTCGATTCCTTCCTGTCTGCGCCGGATACCGTGCTCTCCGAGGTGCTGGTGAATACGGATTTCCTGCGCGCCACCAAGCTGCCGGACGCGGAATGCGCGGCGCTGGTCAAGGGGCACGCCGCGCAGGTCGTGGTGTTGCCCAACCCGCCGGACCCGCGCCTTCCTGACGCCGCGTCCCGCAAGCCGTTCGTGATCCAGCCGCCGGGCAGCGAGCACGTCTGGCTGCTGCTGCGCGGCGCGGACGGCGTGCAGTCGTGCCACGGCCCGCTGCCGGCCAGGGAGTTCATGGGGATGGTGCAGCGCGCCTCCAACTGAGCGCACCGCCTGAACCTCAAGCGTGCGCCGCCTTCATGTCCGCGACGAAGGCGGCCAGCAACTCATTGCGCCGGGCATCACGGCGCACCACCATGTCGAACGGCACGTCGTAGCGCATCGCCTCCGGTGCGAGCGGGGCCAGCAGGCCCTGCGCCACGTACGGTGCCGCAAAGTGCTCAGGCAGATAGCCCAGGTGCCGGCCCGATAGCACCAGCATCGCCACGGCTTCCATATTGTCGGCCAACGCTGTCACCAGCCGCTCGGCGGGCGATCCCGCAGCCTCGGGCAGCGGATAGCTGCGCCAGGCCCAGGCGTGGGTGAGGGCGTCCTCGGGCGCCACCAGTCCGGCTTTGCCGAACAGCGGATGCCCGCGCCCCGCATACGCGAGCTGCGTCTCATGAAAGATCGTCGTGTAGTCGAGCGCCGGCACGCGGTGCCAGAAGTAGCCGATTGCCATGTGGATCTTGCCGTCGAGCAGCAGCCCCTCCAGCTCGCCGGGCGGGCGCACCGACACCGTGAAGTGCACCGACTCATCGCGCTGGCGGAAGCGCTCGATGGCCTGGCTGATGCGCGCGTTGGCGTTGACCGGTGCATGGCCGATCAGCCCCAGGTTGAGCGTGCCCACCAGCGTGCGGCCGACCTTGCGTGCTTCCGCGCTGAAGGTGTCCAGCGCTGCCAACAGCTTGCGCGCCGAATCCACGAACTGCCCACCGCGCGCCGTGAGCCGGAAGCCGCTGCGCCCGCGCTCGCATAGCCGGTAGCCCAGGCGCGTCTCCAGCGTCGAAAGCTGCGTGCTGATGGTCGATTGCCCGACATTGAGCGTCGCCTGTGCGGGCGTGATGCCGCCCGCATCCACCACGGCAAGGAAGACGCGGATCAGCCGCAAGTCCAGATCAGAAGGTTGTCCCAGCACGGCAGATACATCGATTGCGATCGATGTTTGATTCGGAGATTTCGCATTCTACGCACGGAAACCATCGGCAAGAATGCCTATCACCTCAACACAATCGCATCGCTGTCACGCGATGTGATGATCTGAACGCCATGAATGACCGCGCCGAATTCCTCCAGCCGATGTCCGGCAACGCCATGCCCCGCTTTGGCGGCATCGCCACCATGATGCGGCTGCCCGCCGCCGAATTGACCACTGAAGCGACCGCCGGGCTCGATGCCTGCTTCGTCGGCGTGCCGTTCGACCTGGGCACCTCCAATCGCAACGGTGCGCGCATGGGCCCGCGCCAGATCCGCGCGGAATCCGTGCTCCTGCGCCCATACAACATGGCCACACGCGCCGCGCCGTTCGACTCGCTGCGCGTGGCCGACATCGGCGATGTGGCGACCAATCCGTACAACCTGCACGACTCCATCGACCGCATCGAGGCGGCCTACCGCGACATCATCGCCAATGGCTGCCGCCCGATCGGCCTGGGCGGCGACCACACCGTCACGCTGCCGATCCTGCGCGCGATGCACGCCAAGTACGGCCGCATCGGCCTGATCCACGTCGACGCGCATGCCGACGTGAACGACACCATGTTCGGCGAGAAGATCGCCCACGGCACGCCGTTCCGCCGCGCGGTGGAAGAGGGGCTGCTCGACTGCGACCGCGTCGTGCAGATCGGCCTGCGCGGCACCGGCTACGCGGCCGAGGACTTCGACTGGTGCCGCCAGCAGGGCTTCCGCGTGGTGACGGCGGAGGAATGCTGGCACCACTCGCTCGTGCCGCTCATGGAGGAAGTGCACGCGCGCGTGCAGGGCGGGCCGGTCTACATCAGCTTCGACATCGACGGCATCGACCCGGCCTACGCGCCCGGCACCGGCACGCCCGAGATCGGCGGCCTGACCGTGCCGCAGGCGCTGGAGATCGTGCGCGGTGCGCGCGGGCTCGACATCGTCGGTGCGGACCTCGTGGAGGTGTCGCCGCCGTATGACCCGTTCGGCACGACCGCGCTGCTCGGCGCCAACCTCGCGTTCGAGCTGCTGTGCGTATTGCCGGGCGTCGAGTACCGCGCCTGAGAACCTGCTCACGATCCTACTGCGCGGCCCGATCTTGGCCCTGTGATGCTCACCGTACCCATGTACGGTTGCGCTTCTCGGGCCAACCTCGTGCCGCTCGCTACGGATCGTGAGCAGGTTCTAACGCTTCATCCAAAACAACAATCAGGAGACCCCATGCACCCCACCCAACCCGCCGCTCAGCCGCGCCGCGCGGCGATGGCATCGTTCATCGGCACCACCATCGAGTGGTACGACTTCTACAGCTACGCCACCGCTGCGGCGCTCGTCTTCGGGCCGTTGTTCTTCCCCGGCGAGAACCGCCTGCTGGGCCTGCTGGCCTCGTTCGGCTCGTTCGCGATCGGCTTCCTGGCGCGGCCGATCGGCGGCGTGCTGTTCGGCCGCATCGGCGATCGGCTTGGCCGCAAGCGCGCGCTGATGGGCACGCTCACCCTGATGGCGCTCGCCACCGTGCTGATCGGCTGCCTGCCGACCTATGCGCAGGCAGGGTGGATCGCGCCGGTCGCGTTGGTGGCGCTGCGCGTGCTGCAGGGCATTGCTGTGGGCGGCGAGTGGGGCGGGGCGGTGCTGCTGGCGGGCGAACACGCGCCCAAGGGCCGGCGCACGTTCTTCGCGTCGTTCGCGCAACTGGGCAGCGCGGGCGGGCTGATCCTGTCGATGCTGGCGTTCTCCGCCGTCAGCCGGCTGGAGCCGGACGCGTTCATGCAATGGGGCTGGCGCCTGCCGTTCCTGGCGAGTGCCGCGCTGCTGGTGGTGGGTTTCGTGATCCGCCTGTCGGTCAACGAATCGCCGGAGTTCGAGGCCATGCAGGCCACCGGCGACGTCGCCAAGCAGCCGCTGGCCGAGGCGCTCAAGGCGTGGCCGCTGATCCTGCTGGCCATCGGCGCCAACGTGTACGGCATCGCGGGCGTGTACTTCAGCAACATCTTCATGATCTCGTACGCCACGCAGTACCTGCAGCTCGATCGCGCGATGATCCTCGACTGCATGTTCTGGGTGGCGGTGCTGCAGTTCTTCGTGCAGCTCGGCGCGGCCACTCTGGCGGACCGCTTCGGCACGCGCCGTGTGCTGACTATCGTGGCGGCCTTCGCCATCGTCGTGCCATTCATCATGTTGCCGCTGGTGCGCATGGGGCAGCCGGGCACTGTGTTTGCGGGCGTGGCAATCGCCACGCTGTGCGAGTCGGGCTACTACGCCATCATCGCGGGCTTTGTCTCCGGGATGTTCGCGGCGCGCATCCGCTACACGGCGATCTCGCTGTCGTACCAGGTGTGCGGTGCGTTTGCCGGCGGGCTGACGCCGTTGGTGGCGACCGTGCTGGCGGACCAGTTCTTCCCGCAATGGTGGCCGATGGCGGTGTTCTACGCTGGGTTTGCGGCGCTGTCGCTGGTGTGCGTGGTGTGGATCGGGCGGCGCCAGGCCGATGCCGCCGAGCCGGCCTTGGGCGCCCGCGCGGCCTGATCCGGCTGGGCGGGAAGGGCATCCGGGCGGTTTCTGCGACAATCCCCGCATGAACGCTTCTGCTTCTCTCTTCCCGGACGCGCCCGCCCACATGCCGTTGGCCGAGCGCCTCCGCCCGCAGTCCGTCGACGAGGTGATCGGCCAGCAGCACCTGCTGGGCGCCGGCAAGCCGCTGCGTGTGGCGTTTGCCTCCGGTGAGCCGCATTCGATGATCCTGTGGGGCCCGCCGGGCGTGGGCAAGACCACGCTGGCGCGGCTGATGGCGGATGCCTTCGATGCGGAATTCATTGCGCTCTCGGCCGTGCTGTCGGGCGTGAAGGACATCCGCGAGGCGGTGGAGCGCGCCGAGCAGTTCCGCGCGAACGGGCGCCGCACGCTGGTCTTCGTCGACGAGGTGCACCGCTTCAACAAGAGCCAGCAGGACGCCTTCCTGCCGCATGTGGAAAGCGGCCTGTTCACCTTTATCGGCGCAACCACCGAGAACCCGTCATTCGAGGTGAATGGCGCGTTGCTCTCGCGCGCGGCGGTGTACGTGCTCAAGAGCCTGTCGGACGACGAGCTGAAGCAACTGGCCGAGCGCGCCCGGCTGGAGCTGGGCGGCTTCGAATGGACGCCTACCGCACTCGACGCCGTGGTCGCCTCGGCCGATGGTGATGGTCGCAAGCTGCTCAACAACATCGAGATCGTCACCCGCGCCGCGCGCTCGCAAGTCGAGGGCGATGCCGCTCCCGTCGTCGACGAGGCGCTGCTGGCCTCCGCGCTGTCGGAAAACCTGCGCCGCTTCGACAAGGGCGGCGATGCGTTCTACGACCAGATCAGCGCGCTGCATAAATCCGTGCGCGGCTCCGATCCGGACGGGGCGTTGTACTGGTTCTGCCGCATGCTCGACGGCGGCGCCGACCCGCGCTACCTCGCGCGCCGCATCGTACGCATGGCGTGGGAAGACATCGGCCTGGCCGACCCACGCGCCCCGCGCATCACGCTGGACGCGGCGGAGACGTATGAGCGCCTCGGCTCGCCGGAAGGGGAGCTGGCGCTGGCGCAGGCGCTGATCTACCTGGCCATCGCGCCCAAGTCCAACGCCGGCTACAACGCCTACAACGCGGCGCGCGCCTTCGTCAGCCAGGACAAGTCGCGCGCGGTACCCGTGCACCTGCGCAACGCCCCGACCAAGCTGATGAAGGAACTCGGCTACGGCCACGCCTACCGCTACGCCCACGACGAGCCCGAGGCCTATGCCGCCGGCGAAACCTACTTCCCCGACGACCTGCCCGCACAGCAGTGGTACGTTCCGACGCCGCGGGGCCTGGAGGGCAAGATCGGCGACAAGCTGCGCCACCTGCGCGAACTGGATGCGCAGTGGCATGCCGAGCAGGGCAAATCCTCCCGCAATAAATAAGCACGCCGGGCCGGTGCGATAAAATCGGCCCTTTTGATCGTTCGCAATCCTCGGTTTCTCTCCCCACCATGCTTGATATCCAACTGCTCCGCAAAGACCTCGACGCCGTGGCTGCGCGCCTGAAGCTGCGCGGCTTCGACCTCGACGTGGCGGCCTTCGGCGCACTCGAGGCGGAACGCAAGGCCATCCAGACCCGTACCGAAGAACTGCAGGCTCGCCGCAACAGCCTGTCCAAGCAGATCGGCGTGCTCAAGGGCAAGGGCGAGGATGCTTCGGGCGTGATGGCAGAAGTCTCCGGCATCGGCGACGCGCTCAAGGCGTCGGCCGCACAGCTCGACGAGGTGCAGGCCAAGCTGCAGGACCTGCTGCTGGCGATCCCGAACCTGCCGCACGAGAGCGTGCCGGCCGGCAACGACGAGACGCAGAACGTGGAAGTGCGCCGCGTCGGCACGCCGCGCGCGTTCGACTTCCCGGTCAAGGATCATGTGGATCTGGGTAGCGCGCTGGGGCTGGATTTTGATGCGGGCGCCAAGCTGTCGGGTTCGCGCTTCACGGTCCTGAAAGGGCAGGTGGCGCGCCTGCATCGTGCGCTCGCGCAGTTCATGCTCGACACGCACACGCTGGAGCACGGCTATACCGAGGCGTATGTGCCGTACATCGTCAACGCTGCGTCGATGCGCGGCACGGGCCAGCTGCCAAAGTTCGAAGAAGACCTGTTCCGTGTGCCGCGCAAGATGGGTTCGGGCGCGGAGGATGAAGCCGGTCGCCCGGTCGAGAACTTCTACCTGATCCCGACCGCCGAGGTGCCGCTCACGAATATCGTGCGCGACGAGATCGTCGCCGGCGATGCGCTGCCGATGCGGTTTGCCGCCCATTCGCCGTGCTTCCGCTCGGAAGCGGGCTCGCACGGCAAGGACACGCGCGGCATGATCCGCCAACACCAATTCGACAAGGTCGAGATGGTGCAGATCGTCCAGCCGGAGACGTCGTTCGACGCGTTGGAGGCCATGACCGGCCACGCCGAGACCATCCTGCGCAAGCTGGAACTGCCGTTCCGCACCGTCGTGCTGTGCACGGGCGACATGGGCTTCGGCAGCACCAAGACGTACGACATCGAGGTGTGGATCCCGGCGCAGAACACGTATCGCGAGATCAGCTCGTGCTCGAACATGGGCGACTTCCAGGCGCGCCGCATGCAGGCGCGCTTCCGCAACGCGCAGGGCAAGCCGGAGCTGGTGCACACGCTCAACGGCTCGGGCCTGGCCGTGGGCCGCACGCTGGTGGCCGTGCTGGAGAACTACCAGAACGCCGACGGCTCGGTGACGGTGCCGGCGGTGCTGCGCCCGTACCTGGGCGGCCAGGAAGTGCTGAAACCGGCCGTTTGAAGGGGATTGCTGGAACCCCTTGATCGGGGCGGAAAAAGTCTGTTATAGTCGCGGTTTCGCGATTCAGCGACCAAGTTACCGGAGAGGTGGCAGAGTGGTCGAATGTACCTGACTCGAAATCAGGCGTACCGGCGACGGTACCGTGGGTTCGAATCCCACCCTCTCCGCCAATACTGCCTAGCCAAGCTAGACTGCCAGAAACAACAAGTTTCCAGGGGGTCTATGTTGTACGGCTACGCACGAGTCTCAACGCAGGAACAAGAGACTCACGCTCAAACCGACGCACTGCATAAAGCGGGCGTCGGTTTTATTTTTTCCGAGAAACGCAGCGGCGGAAGCACTGTAGGCAGACCAGAACTAGAAAAACTGCTGCGCATGCTCAAGCGCGGCGATACCGTCGTCGTCTACAAACTCGACCGAATCGCACGCTCGCTGAAAGACCTGCTGCGCATCATCGAACGCATCGAAGAGAAGGGCGCTCAGTTCCGTTCGCTAACCGAATCACTCGACACCACTACGCCAGCAGGCCGCATGCTGTTCCACATGGTTGGTGCATTCGCCGAGTTTGAACGAGAACTCATCCGAGAACGCACCAGGGCAGGCATGGCCGCAGCTGCAAAGCGAGGCGTCAAGCTTGGCAGGCACTACGCAATGAGCAGGGAAGACGAGGCGGAAGCGATACGCCTCTGGCATCAAGGTACGATGACCAGAACCGCCATTGCACGCACGTTCGGCGTTCACCTAAGCAGCGTCAAACGTGCAATTAAGCGCCACCAAGAAAGCCAACAACCGAGCCTGCTAGACGCAGCGTAGCGAACGGAGAATTGGATGGGCATCCAGGACAGAGACTGGCACGTCGCAGAACTACGGAAACGCCTGCAATACCAGGAACGCGCCAAATTTCGCAACGCGGCCAACGGCAACGACCAGCGCGACGCACCACTATCCGCAAAGCGCCGAGACCCCAAACGCGGTGCGCATTGGACCGTGACGCTGATGATGTGGGCCGCTGCCTTCATCGTCGTGCTCATCATCGTGAAGCACTTGCGCTAGGCGGCGAGCGCCACCGGCTTGGCAGCACTGGCCCAATACGACGATCCATCAACGGCGACATAGCAACGTATGTCCGCGATATCAAACTCCGCGCAGAGCGTCGCGAGCACGTCCTTGAGCGCTTCGGCACAAGACACCTGCCCCTGCTCAATTTGGTACACGACCGCTTCCGGCACGTTGATGCCGCGACTGGTGTAGTACTTCTTCTTGTTGAATCGGGCACCGCCCATGTCCTTGCCGATGTACTTGGCGATGTAGCTCGCCAGCGCATCAAGCTTCCATTGCTTGCCGAAATGCGCGCCCTGCGGGTTGCGGATATGGCAGTACCCTTTGCCGCGACCGCCGACGACCTTTAGCCATGCCCTGCGCGCGAGATTCAGCGCAGCCCGCCCGGAGACAGCGACGTGCATGTGCCATGCGCCGCGTTTCTGCGGCTCGGGGACAGCGATGTAATGAAACTCCCTATGCCGCGCCATCAAGCGCCGGAAGCCATCCCAGAGCCTGAGGAAGGTATCTAGGTCCGTGATGCATTCTCGGGTAGTGAGGGTAATCATGTGCGTGACGCGCGCAGTCTTGCAGCGCAAACGCACGTTCTGTTTAGCGCGCTTGCCAGCCGCCTTTGCGCTAGCCGCCCGTGCCTCTTTGTCGTCTTCGGTTTGCGGGGCAGCGCCGCGCTCGCGACGAGGACGATCGCGCAGTTCCTGCATGCGGTGGGTAACGCTGCGGCGGTAGCCGTTGAACTCGACACTGCCGTCATCGAAGGCGCGGACCTTGGCGACAATATCGTCGCGCCAGGGGCCAGTATCGAAGCCCTGAGCTCGAATTTGATCGCTGATGGCCTGCTGCCGCTCTATGGCGCGCTCGTCAGCCCAGGCGTCATTCCAGCGCTCGCAGTTCTCATAGTCTTGTGCTATCGTTTCTTCACGCATGGTAGGGTGTCCAACCGTTAGAGCTACCGTGTCGGCCCCGAGGCGTTGGCGCGCTTGCGGGGCTTTTTCTTTGGCCGGTCAGCCTGCGAACCCTTGGCACGCTTGGCTTTCCGTCCTCTCTTTCCGTTAAGTGTTATTACTACAAGTAGGCGGGGCTTCGCCCCGCCTTTTCCTCCGCATCCGCTCCGGAAAAGGCTGGGGCTACGCCGCGCGCTACCAGTGCCGATACGGTCGTTTCAACTCTCTGCCGTCGATTCTCCGCTACGCTCCAAATCGCCAACAGAGAGCCGAAACGACCTTGGCAGATGCAGCAGAACCCTACTGACGCGCCGCTCCGTGTGGACATGTCGGCTACGCCGACACCGTGGGCACAGACTACGGACAAGCCGTGAATAACGATGAAGCCGTTATTCACCACTTGCCCACAGTCTGCACCCACTTGCCCACACTGCGCAGCTTGCCCCGCGAGCGAGGTTTGATAGACCCCACCCCAAAACCGCCGCTCCGGCCCGCGTAGACGGTCCACCAGCGCAGTGAGCGGGCTTGCAGAGGGGAAGGGTAGGCCGCGCGACCGCGAGCGCCTCATGCGGACGTTGTCGCAGCGCGCATCGCGTTAAGCGGGAGCGATCGCGCAGCTTTGGCCTGGCGCCGCTCGATACGCCATTGCGCTTCAATCAACCGCTGCCGCCGCTCCGCGTTTCGCTCGCGCTGGAAAATGGCCTGAACGACCTTGCGATTGCGCGGCATGTCGGCGGTGACGCGCGGCCGAAACATGCTGATCAGCCCGCGTGTGGCGCGTATCCAGAGCGGAACATGCGCCTTGTGTTTGTACCCTTCCAAATGCCAGTGCGAGAGGTAGCTGAACGCGCCGTGCGGGTACTTATCGTCAAACACCTGCGTGGTGTCATAGCCCTCACGCACGTCCTTGCCAGTGAAGGTCATGCGCGAGCACACGAGTCCCGCCGGATCGACGCCCATGCGCATCACGCCGATATGGAACTTGGGGAGCGTGCCCTTGCTATAGCCCGCCGTGGCGAGCTTGATAGCCGGCGTGATGAGGGGAAATTGAATTTTGTCGATACGATGGAAGCGGACGGTGTATTCGATTAGCGATTCGCGCAGTTGCTTATCGACCTGATTCACGTGCTGCATGATGTAGTAGACATCCCAGCCGAACTTGCGAGCGTGAACCAGCCAATCCAACACCGGTTGCCGCGACGGATCCGAAAAGCTGCGCGCGTTGAGCCACGTGCCCATTTCATCAAGCACCAGAACACCGTTCTCGTCCTCGTTGAAATCTTTGCCGATATGCGGCTGGCCATCCTTGGCGATCCAGATGCCAGGGTTGCCGCTACCGAGCGCAATCAGATCGCGCACAGTCGGCTTGTCAGGAATGCGAATCGGACAAGCCCTGCAATCGCGCGGCAACAGCTTGTCAACATGCAAGTTCAGATTGGTCGCAACCCGCCGACCCTTGAGCATCGCATCACGCATGATGCGCACAGCGCCCGAGGACTTGCCCGTACCTTTCTTTCCGACCAGCGCATAGTCGCTCATGACATCACACCATCTTCATCAAGATGTTGAGCGTGCGAACTTTCCAGACGTACAGGCTGCAAGCCGTGAAGGCCGCAACCCAGCAAGAAAACGCAATCGACGTCACGCTATTGAAGATCAGGCCGACGCCCATGCGCAGCGCGTTGCCATACTTGCCACCAAACACGCTCACCGGCACACACGAATTGATGCAGGAGACGAACGACATGTATAGCGCAGCAAGCAGCCCGAGCGAAATGACCACCATCGCCAGCGCCCATGCCTTCCGTACATCGAAGAACTTCAAAAAGACGTTGACGAGAAAATTGAATAGCGCGAGCAGAAGACCGGAGAGGATCGGCATTTTTCGTTACTCCGTTACGAGAATCAGGACGCTGCCGTACTCTGCGCCGTGTCCTTGACCATGAACACCGCCGACAGCATCAAACCGAACGCGACGATCAAACTCATGATGTCCTTCGCGGCGTAGTACCAATCGCAAATCGCCGGCGACACCGTGATGTGGTTCTGCGGATCGACAATCGTCGGCGGCGTGCATGTCTCCGTGCCAAAAGTCGGGATCATGTTGAGGATCGTGAAGAAATGCGCGGAGCTTGATTGATGCTGCGCGTCAACCTGCGCCAACTGCCCATTGGCAGCCGACTCAAGACCTGACTCCGCTTGTGTCATGGCGCTCGTTTGCGTTTGCTGCGCACTATCGACGTCGGATTGTTGCTTTGTGCCAGTCTCATCAATCTGACACTTCGGGCTGCCGGCAATGCCGAGACCGCAAGGAATCGGCGACGAAGCGGGCGGCGGATTGGCCGCCACCGACGAAGCGGAATTCGGATCAGTCGTCGTGGTCGGCGTTGTTGTCGTTGTAGTCGTGCTCGTTGTGCCGTCCGGGTTCGTGGTGACCGTCTGACACGCCACCGCCACCGGCTTACTCGCCAACGTGGTCGCATCGCTGTTAGGCGAGACCGTGCAACTCGTCTGCGATGTCGTCGTGCCCGCAGCCGTCTGCGTAGTCGTGGTAGGCCCCGCTACCTTGCCGTCGGCGGGACTCACAATCTGCGCGGGCAATGCCTGCGTGCTCGGGTCCTGTAGCCAAGCAGCCCGTTCCGTCCAGGGCTCGAACCCCCAATAGTCCTTTGCGCGATCAGGATTGCCACTGAGCACCTGCGCAAGCTTGGGCGACAAATCCGGATACGTCACAGGCTGAAAAGTCGTGGGAGCATTTGGAGCGGGAGAACAACCACCCCCCGATGACACATAGTTCATCGCACAGCCCGCCCGCCACACCTGTATCGTAAATACCCCCTGATTCGGCGCCCCAGGATTCATCACGGACACATACACACAGGCACCGCCGTTACACGTCCCACCAGCCATCCCCTGAACTGTGTAGCCCGCCGCCGCCGCCGCCGCACCAGGGCTGTCTCGCGGTGCAGCCGGATCAACCCAATAGCTATAACCATCAAAGCCCACGTCACCCGATGCCGGATTCGACACCGTTTGCTTGCACCAGCCGTTCGGACTAGTCGTGCATTGGGTAATACCGTACTTGATCAAATCAACCGCCAGCATCGCCACAATCAATGGCCCGCTAGACGTAACCGCTCGCCTCGCAATCGTCGCAAGCGGGATCGAACGCAACTCATTGATCGCCACCGAGCCCAAGATCGTCGAGCCACGGCCAATCGCAACACTACCGGCTTCCGCCACCTGCAAGCCCGCAGGGCTGGCCGTCACCACCTGCGCAGTGTTGCGCACGAGATTCGGCATCAACTGGCCGAGCGTCATGTTCACCTGCGCATCGGCCTCGCGACACGCACTGAACAGAAAAAGAAAAGCGGCCAGTGCGAACAGCACCAGCCGCAGAAGAGGTCCGCCCCTATATCCGGATGCAGCGACCTTCATAGGCGTGACAGGCATAGAAGACCTCGTATTGGGGATCAAGAGTGGTTCCACACGCGGCGAGCGTGATGCCCGCCGCGATGGCCAACAGGCCGAGCCGCATTACTTGGACTTGCCGGCGACCTTCTTGAACATGCCCATGCCCCAGAAGCCGCCCACCGTGATGACGAGCAGAGCGAAACCAGCGGTGATGTAGGACGTGGCGCTGGAGTGCAGGCCCTGAATGGCTTGCAGACCCGGGTCAGCCGGGGCGGTTTGCGCAGCAGCCAGACCCGACACCAGCACGGTCGATGCAGCGACAGCCACGGTAGCAGCGTGCTTCTTGATGGACGACAGATTGAATTGCATAGAACCTCCAGAAGAGTAAAAAAAGAAATCGGCGTAGGTCGCCACCCAATTCCCGAGTGCAGGGCCGCCGCGCCACGCTGCGCATGTCACAGCGGCCCTACACCCGTGAATCACGACAGGGACGTTTCCACGGCCCTGATGAAAATGCGCTGTTGTGTGCCAGCAGCCCAACCAATCGCCCACGCACACAGCAGCCAACCAATCAGCGACGTCATAGCTTGTGTCTCAAGTAGTGGAGAACATGAGCAACCAGACCCGTCACGAAGCGAAACACGACATAGCCCGCGAGATAGGGCCACACGTGCCGCAGCAACTCACCTAAGCCGCCCACCGATGAAGCCCAACGCGAACATCACGCAGATGCCGCTGTAGAAGAACAGTTCAGGGTTACTCAAGCCGTACATCTGCGACCTCCGCGTGCCTACATGTGGGCATCAACGTCAACACGGACAACACGAGTACCGTCGTCGTCATCCCGCACGCAAAGGACCAGATGACTTCGCGCAGGAAAACACTCATCGGCTTCTGCCACTGCGCGATCAGCAGGGCGAACCACGCGAACAGGAGCACCGTATTCAGAAACAGCAGCATGAGAATCCTCGCGCTCATGAACAGCGACCATCAAAGCCGCAGTACCCAGCCAAACGACAACCCAACACAACGCCGCCCGCGACATCAAATGCACCGCTTAACGAACCGACTGCCGAGCAGCACACCCACAAGCAACATGGCGAGCGCGCCAACGGACAAAAAAATCGCCTCACCCTCTGACATCGGCGGCGATACCGAAGCGGTGGAAGAACCGACGATGTAGCCAAGTAGAAATCCGAGCATCACCACACCCCCATCAATCCACCGAGGCGATAAAGCGCCAACCGCCCATGGTGATCACACACACCCGGTGCAAAATGAAACCGAAAGCCGAGGAAATCGACCAACTTGCCGCGAGCCCAAACCATGGGAAACGGCAACTGCATCGTCCTGTTGTTATGCGAATCAACCATCACGCCCCCCCCCGTTAACTGAAGAAGCCCGGCGAACCGGGCTTCGGGTGCAGCAGCGTTAGGCTGCCTTCCTTTCGCCGGATGCGGCGGAACCAGAGGGAGCGACGCGGGATGCGTTGAGCGCCTTGAGCGAGACAATGCGCGCGACCAACTCACCATCGCGCGAGACGAACAGCTTGAAATCGGCCACGTAGTCGCCGGGTACGGTGTCCTTGAGTTCATCGGCGACGTTCACGCGGCCAACCTTCATCTGTTCAGTGAGCGCGCCGGTGGCATCGGCCACACCTTCAGTGAGGATGCATTGCGCCTCATGCATGGAGTAAGGGCGACCGGTCTTTGCAGACACGCCGTTGCGGCTGTTGATAGCGATGATGGTCAGCTTTTGAGTGTTCGACATGGATGGCTCCGACGGATGAGCAAATTGGTGTATGGTTTACCTGTCACTCAAAACAGAGTTTTTCCGTTCGGAGTGACGAGAGAACATTACTTCGTTCGGAATGAACAAACCAATTGAGGATTTCTATGGAATACTCGGAATTGATGGACAAAGCCTTGCATGACCGGACGGTCAACAAGGCGGCGACAGAGATGGGAATCCCCCAGCCGAGCCTAGACCGATACGTCAAAGGCCAACGCCTGCCCACCTATGCAGCAGCGCTCATCCTCGCCAAGGAAGCCGGCGTAAGCGCGGCACAGGCCCTATGCGCAATCGCAGCAGAAGAGGCGAAACGCATGGGTATCTACGAAAACGTCAAGAAGGTTTTTCGGAAGCTGCTTAGCGCCGAGAAATTGAGGGTCAGTCAGGCAGCCTGACCCTTGCGCTAGGCAGTAAGCGAGGGGCTCAAAAAGGACCCTCTCCGCCAGCATTACTAGCGTACCGGTCAAACGGCGCCTAGTTCGAACAAAGCCCCGCCACTGGTGGGGCTTTGTCGTTTACGCATTCTCAGCAGTACCGTTAGCCTGAGTTTTCAGGCGTTTTGCGTCGCCATTCTCAGAGCGCTAGGGCGGCAGTACCGATAGCCAGTCTTGCTGCCGATATCGGTGGTGAATCAGGCGGGGATGAATCCGAGCAACTGGCGTTGGGTGGCCCAGTCGATGGGCAAGGGTACGCGTTGTCTGAGGGCATCCGAGGTCAGGTTCGGCGGTTGGGTGCCGTCCAAGATGGCCCGCACAATGTCGGGCGCGAGGAAGGCCCGGTATATGACGCGCGTCGCAAAAGAGCAAGTGACATCTTCCGCTTCTGCAATGGCGGCGATGCTCGTGGCCCGCCCGGAGGTGAGTTGCTCCAGCCAGCGCTGTGCCTTCGCCTGCAACGCGACCAAGCGCGTATCGGGCTCCCGGCGCTGGGGGCGTGCGCCGGTGACCAGCAGTCGCATCGCCAGTCCGCAACGCCGTATCTGTACGGGCATGGCCAGCGTCACGGTGGGTTGGTGCCCAGATGCGTGATTTGTTGCATCGTGGGTGAGCAGGGCCATTGGCTGGACGATGACCTGCACCGACTGCGACTCTACGACGACTTGCTGCACCAATCGATGAATCGCCGCGTATTGCTTTGCCGCTTCATCGAGATCTTTGGCCAATCGGTGGCTCTCGGCCAGAACGCTTTGTACCCGCGCGGGCGGGATGCCGGCGAGTGCCTCTAGCACGGCATCCGCATCGACGAGCCAGTGACGCAGCGCATCGACCACCACGGTTTCCAATTCCTGCGCCGGCAGGCGCAAACCGTCTGGGGCGTGGTCCCGGTTCTTGGTGACCAGTGGCTCCGACACGTAATACCGATAGCGCTTGGCCCGCTTCTGGCTGTGCGACGGAATCAGGCGCCGACCCTGATGATCGACCAGCCGTCCCGCCAACAGACTGGTGGATGGGCTTGTTTGACGTTCCCGATGGCCTTGGCGGTTCTCCAGCAGCTTGGCCTGCACCGCCTCCCACAACTCCATGTCAATGATGGCCGGGTGCTGACCCGCATGCACTTGATCCTTGTGCTGGATCTTGCCCAGATAAACCGGTGATGCCAGGATTCGATACAACTGCCCCCGGCTGAACGGCCTGCCGCCATATGCCCGCCCACCGTTCGAAACCCGACCTGGCGTCACCATCCCATCGCGATCCAATTCATCTTTCAGCGCTCGCACGGAGCCCAGTGCCAGATAACGGCTGTACAGACGCCCGACCAATGCTGCATCAGCGGCATCGACCTCCAGCGTGCGCCCATTGGCGCGATACCCGATTGGCACCATCCCGCCCATCCACATGCCTTTCTGCTTGGACGCAGCAATCTTGTCCCGGATGCGTTCTCCCGTGACCTCCCGCTCGAACTGCGCAAAGGACAGCAACACATTGAGGGTCAGCCGCCCCATCGACGAAGTCGTATTGAACTGCTGGGTGACCGACACAAACGACACCCCGCACGCGTCGAACTGTTCGACGATCTTGGCGAAGTCGGCCAGTGACCGGGTCAATCGGTCCACCTTGTAGACCACGACGATCCGCAGGCGCCGTGCCTGCACATCCGCCAACAGGCGTTGCAGCGCCGGACGTTTCATTGTTCCGCCCGAGAATCCCCCGTCGTCATAGTGAGTTGCCAGTGCATGCCAGCCCTCGTGCTGCTGACTCAGGACATAGGCTTCACAGGCCTCGCGTTGCGCGTCGAGCGAGTTGAAACCCTGCTCAAGCCCTTCCTCGGACGACTTACGGGTGTAGATCGCACAGGCGAAAGATCCACGTTTCACGACTTGATTCCGAAGAACACGGGTCCAGACCAGGCGGTGCCAGTGATCGCCTTGGCGATGGCCGACAGGCTGCCCCAACGCTTGCCGGCATACCAATACCCATCGTCCAGCACAGTGACCTGGTGTGTATCGCCTTGCCAGACGCGAATCAGGTGCGAGCCCGTCGCCAGCTTCGGCGTGGCGGATGGCGCGGCCCGTAGCAGACGGCGCCGGTCGGACGGAGCGAGTCCGCCCAGAGCCGCAACCTGCATCTGCCAGCCCAGCGCCTGACGAAGAAACTCGGCACGGCACCTGGCCGGCGCCGGGTGACCGAACACTTGCTGCCAGCGTTCAGCCAACGCCGCCCGGTCCATCGCCATCAGTGAAGAGAGGTCAACGCTCATACCGGCTCCGCGATCCGATAGCGGCGGGTTCCATCCACCGTTTCGGAAATCACCGGCAGTTGCAGGCGCTTGCGCAACACGCCGCTGATTGCACCGCGTACGGAGTGGGCCTGCCATCCGGTGGCGGCCGTCAGATCAGCGAGGCTAGCACCGGGTGCTTGCTTGATCAGGGCGATCAGTCGGGCCTGCTTGGTGGCGGGAGCCTCCGCTGCGACAGTGGAAACGGGTGGCGGCATGGTCTTCCGGCGGCGGCTGGTGGCGGGCGCCTTGGCTTGCGTCGCCTTGAGGCCCTTGCGGCTCTTCGCCGGACCGGCTGCGGACTTGGTCGCGGAGGCTCGGCGGGGTGCCTTCGGGGTAGGGGATTTGCTCATCATGCGCTCCTGGTGTGGGCCGCCACGCCAGCCGTGGCGGTGACACCAGTAACGCTCTGAAGGGGCGACATATCAAGTCAATCTGCGTCGGGGCCCCCGACGGTGGACCCGTCTGCGTACACGACCATCGTCGGCTGCATCTCTGCCGAAAATTGGCCGTCTTCCAGGTCCATCAGGTTGCGGCCTTCATCCGTGAACTCGTTGACCTTTCTGACTCCCTTCCAGACGTATTCACCGCCCGGCGGGATTGTGTGCTCGATATCCACGCCGCTCTTGGAGATCACTTCCCCGAAGGTGTCCTTGAACACGAGTTGCAGCTTGACGCCCTTGATGGCTTTGGAGCCCGAATTCTTGACGCCGATCTGGACGGAGAATCGGTTGTCGGCCTGGCCTGCACCGAAGTTCCGCGGGATGTAGCGCTGCCCCATGAAGGTGAGCACGACGGTCTTGCTGAGTTCGGCAGCCGTGGCCGCCTGCTTGGCCTCAAGCTCGGCCTTGAGTCGTTGCTGGGCTGCTTTCTTGGCGTCCTGCTCGGCCATCCACTGTCGCTGCGCATCGATGGCCTGCCCGACGGTCGTGCCGACCGGCATGCCTTGCTTGCCGAGGACTTCGCCCAACTGGGTTCGTAGCAGGTAGGCGGCAAGGAAGCCCTTGTCAGCCTCACTGAGGTTCTTGATCTTCTGTGTGAACTCGCCGTCCCACTGTTTGGGGTCGGTGGGCACGACGGCATCGGTCGGCTTCGAACATCCGGCCAATGCGGTGCAGAGCATCAGCGTCGTAGCTATGGCCCTGAGGCTCGTGCGGCTCTTCGTGGGATCACCGGTGGTCTTGGCAGCAGCAGGGTGGGAGGCCCTGGGGGTAGCAGATTTGCTCATGATGCGTTCCTGGTGTAGGCCGCCACGGCAGGGGTGACGGTGACACCAGTACCGCTCTGAAGGGGCGGCACATCAAGTCAATTGCGGATGGACACTGCCGCCAGTTTTCGGCCACTAAGCGTCATTGGCTGAAGAGGCCGGGGGGACATCTTTGCGACAAACAAGCGCAACATCCCCCCCCTGGCTAGTCGTTGTCATAGCCTTCGCGGCCTTCATTGGCGTGGGGCTTGCCGCATACATCTACAGCAGCTTCCCGAGCCCCGAAGAGTCCTGTATTAGCAACTGCGCAGCCGTCGGCAAGCGCGGGGTCATGGAGTACGTTATCCGTGAGGAGCTGACGCGAGGGATGTACAGCAGAGGGCCGCAAGAGTGTCGCTGCAGGTAATGCTCCTTCCGCATCGGGCAGAGTTCGGCCAAAAACAGAAGTTCGCCCAGCGTCAACCAACGTCTGATGAACACTGGGGCCGGACGTTGGAGACTGTTGCCTGCTCGGCCAATTGCGTGAGATTGGGCAAGAACAAGTGAGCGCGGTGGGGGTGTCGACTGATCACTGTTACTGCGGCAAAACCTCCTACTCCGACCGATCCTCCCGGAATTGCGTAGGCGATAAGCCGGTCCATCGCTTGAATGCACGAGCGAAATTGCTGGTGCTGGTAAAGCCGAGCACGAAAGTGATTTCGGTGACGGAGCGTGTTCGCTGTTGCATGTAATTGCAAGCCAGTTCCCTGCGTGTGTCGTCCATCAATTGCAGGAAATTGGTGCCGCGCTTCGCCAGCCGCACCTGCAAAGTCGCCGGGCTCATGCACAACGCTTCCGCGACCTTCTCCCTGCTGCAATCACCGGAGGGCAGCAATTCGATGATCTTCAGCGTGACGCCGGTCACTACATCGGTCTTGTCCAGCCGCGCAAGATATTGATTTGCGACGTTGTCATTGAGTTGTGCCAATTCCGGGCAGGCTCCGCCGAGCGGCTGCATCAATTCATGCCTGTCGAAAGTCAGCGTCGTGGCCTGATTCGAAAAACTGATCGGTGCTCGCATCAAGGCGCGGTACGGCTCGTCGCCTTCATGCGGCATCGGACGATGGAATTCCACGGACAGCGGATTGAAGCCCGGCTTGTACAACATGCGCATCGTCAGCACCAGGAAACCGACGAGTGCGTCTTCAGTTTCGGCACTGACCTCTGTCTTGAAGTCGGTGGCGCGCATGGCAATCCTGTCGCCTTCTTCAATAACGCGGAGGGTCGCCGCTTGCGACACCAGCCGGAAGTGCCGCTCCAGCCGGCGACAGAAGTCGAGCAGTGTGCTGCTGGCAGCGAGCGCGTAACCGAGCGCATGCAAATTGGAGATATGGATGTGCCGGGCGACCGACAGGCCGAAATACGGATTGTTGGTGGCCTCCACGCAGGCGCGGTAAAGCCTGGTCAGGGTGGCGACAGGCAGCCGAACCATGGGGCCATTCACCATGTGAGGTTGCACGCCGACGGAGCGGAAAATGCGCTCGCTGTCCACTCCGCTTGCGTCCAAAGTCTTGGCGATTGCCGTGCAGTACCCCCCTATGGTCGTCGCTACCTGCGCTGCCGCGAGGGGGGAGTGGCGGTCGGATCTCATGGCGCGGCAATGTTGACAGATGGGGGCGGCGGCTGATTTTACACCGCCCTTGATCTGGTCAAGGTGCGCTCGGCCGCTACCTTGAGACGTGCCAGAACAGCAACCCTTCTTCCAGTGCTCCCCCCGCTTGCGCGTTCCACGAGTGAGCGCCCCGGATCGCTTTGCGGAATGCATTTTTCGCTCCAAAGAGCCGCGCGGTCGTTTCCTCCTTCCTACGATGCATTCCCACAGCGGACAGGTTTGCTCCGTCCGCCACAACAACAATCACGGCCATCCAGGAGACACCATGAGCGAAGAAACATTGCTGTTTGAAGTAGCCGGTGCAGTCGCGCGCTTGACGCTGAATCGTCCTAAGGCGATGAACGCGATGAATATGGCGCTGCTGGCCGAGCTGGACCGCCGGCTGGCACTGATCGCCGCCGATGATGCGATTCGCGCGCTGGTGGTAACCGGCACCGGCGCCGCATTCTGCGCCGGCGCGGACTTGAAGGAAGTGCTGGCAAGTCAGAAGGCGGAGCCCGGCGAAGCCGACTTCCTCGACCGTGCCGACGCCACGTTTGCGTGCCTGCGCAATTTCCCCAAACCGGTGATCGCCGCGCTTAACGGCGTTACGATGGCCGGCGGCCTGGAGCTGGCGATGTGCGCCGACATCGTCATTGCCGCGGAGAGCGCCGCCATCGGGGACGCCCACGCCAACTTTGGCGTCTATCCCGGCGCCGGCGGCGCAGCGATCTTGCCGCGCCTGATTCCCCAGAATATCGCCATGTATCTGCTGTTGACCGGCAAGACGCTTTCGGCGGCTGAAATGAAGGCTTACGGTTTCGTATCCGAAGTGCATCCCGACGGCGAACTAGCCGAGGCAGCGATAAAGCTGGCCGGCCAGATTGCCGGAAAGAGTCCGATCGTGCTGCGTCGCATGAAGGAAGTCGCACGTGCCTCCGCCGACAAGAGGCGGGACGATGCCTTGCTTCATGAGCAAGTCATGCTGCGCCGCCATCTGCGCAGCTTCGACCTGCAAGAGGGCTTGCAGGCATTCGCCGAAAAGCGCGCGCCGCAGTTCCAGGGCCGCTAAGCCCGTTCGATTTCTTCATCCTGCTTTTCTCATTCCACTGTCGGGAATTACATGAACGATATCTATGTTGCCGGTGTCGGCATGACGCCGTTCGGACGCTTGCTTGACCGCGGCGTCTACGGCATCGTCAGCGAGGCCGTCGCTTTGGCATTAAAAGATGCCGGTGCAGAGGCCGCCGACATCGGCTCGGTGTTCTATGCGACGCTGACCAATGGCCAGTTCCAGGGGCAGACCGCGATTCCTGGACCGATCGCCATGCGCCGCCTCGGCATCGAAGGCATTCCGGTGTTTAGCGTCGAAAACGCCTGTGCCGCTGGCTCTTCGGCATTCAACTTGGCTGTGCAGGCCCTACGGGCCGGGACCTGTGACGTAGCGCTGGCCGTCGGCGCCGAAAAGATGAACATCGCCGACAAGGCCAAGATGTTTGCCGCGTTCGACGGCGGCTGGGACGTCTCGACTGTCGAGGAAAACAAGAAGACCCTGCTGGCATTAGGCGAAGGCGTGGAGCCCCCACCCGGCACCATGTCCGACCGTCCCTACAGCGTGTTCATGGATGTCTATGCAGCCATCGCTCGCAACCATATAAAGCGCTACGGCACCACGCAGCGTCAGATCGCTGCAGTGGCGGCCAAGAACCACCAGCACTCGGTGCATAACCCGCTGGCGCAATTCCAGCAGCCAATGACGATCGAGCAGGTGTTGGCTTCGCCGCCGATCGCCTACCCGCTGACAACGGCCATGTGCTCGCCGATCAGCGACGGCGCTGCCGCCGCTCTCCTGTGCACCGCCACCGGCCTGAAGCGCCTGCGGGGCGCCCCGGGCCGCGCGGTGCGCGTGCTGGCCAGCGTCATTCAGACCGGCACGACGCGCAGTCTCGACGAGCCGCAGAGGATCATCGCGCATCTTGCAGCGAAGAAAGCCTACGAACAAGCCGGCGTCGCTCCGCAGGACGTTGACGTTGCCGAAGTGCACGATGCCTCGGCCGTTGGCGAGATCCTCAACGCCGAATCGCTGATGCTGGTGCCGTTCGGCGAAGGCGGCCCTGCGGCCGAGCGCGGCGACTTTACGATCGGCGGACGCATCCCGATCAACCCGTCCGGCGGGCTCGAATCGAAGGGTCATCCGATCGGCGCTACCGGTCTCGGCCAGATTCACGAACTAGTGACGCAGTTGCGCGGCGAAGCCGGACAGCGCCAGATCCAAGGCGCACGCATCGCAATCCAGGAAAACGGCGGCGGTCTGTATGGCATCGAAGAAGCCGTGGTCGGCATCAACATGCTGGCAAAACAATAAGGAGGTTGCATGGGACACGTATTCCGCACCGAAGAGCAGCAGGCTGCCGTCGATGGACTGAAACGCTTCCTTGACGCCGAGATCGATCCGGTCTTCAGCAAGCAATACCGCGACAAGTTCGTGCCGCGCGACAAGATGGCCGGCATCATGCGCCAACTGACGGAGTTCGGGCTGGTGTCGGGCATCGCGAGCGAAGCCAACGGCGGCATGGGCCTGGATTGGCTGACTTCGCTGATGCTGTTCGAGGAAGTAGCAACCACCTCGGCCGACCTGTCGGTGCCGGTGCTGATCAACTCGTTCGGCGTGGTGCTGCTCGAGAAGATCGCGCCGCCGCATTTGCGTGAACGCTACCTGCCCGGCCTCTTGCGCGGAGACAGTTTCGTCTCGATGGGGATTTCCGAACCCGATGTCGGCTCCAACGTATTGGAGATCAGGACGCGCGCGCGCCGCGAGGGCGACCATTTCATCATCAACGGCGAAAAAACCTGGATCAGCAATGGCGAATACTCGGACTTCCTGATCTGCACCTGCCGCACCAGCGACGACCCGCGCAAGGGGTTGACCCATTTTCTGCTCGACCGCAAGGAGCATCCCTACGAAGTACGCGGTATCCATAAGATCGGACTCAACAGCCAGTCCACCGCACAAATCTTCCTGTCCGACGTACGCGTGCCGGCCTCCAACATGATCGGCAACGAAGGCGAGGGGCTGCGCAACACGCTCTCGCTGTTCGAAAGGTCGCGTGTATTCGTCGCCGCCCAGGGACTGGGTATCGCCCGACGCGCGCTCGAAGAAGCGATTCGTTATGCCAAGGAGCGTCGCCAGCACGGCAAGGTCATCGCGGGCCACCAATTGATCGCGGCCATGCTGGCCGAAATGGCTACCCAAGTGGACGCCGCACGCCTGTTGACCTACCGCGCGGCGTCGATGATCGAAGCCGGCGTGCCGGCCGAGATGGAAGCGGCGATGACCAAGTACTTCGCCTGCGAAGCAGCCGTGAAAATCGCCCGCCAAGCCGTGCAGATCCACGGCGGCAACGGCGTCACGACCGAATTCCTCGTCGAGAAGCTCGCGCGCGAGGCGATCGTCACGCCGATTCCGGAAGGCACGACCCAGATGCAGCAACTCATTATCGGCCGCGCCTTGACCGGCGTGCCGGCGTTCTAAGGGGCTGAGGCTAGGCATGGCGACGAAGCCAGTACGGGTGGTACGGCAAGGAGCCACTGCGATGTCACGGCGGTTTTCGCAACAGTCTCTAACCCATATCCATAGGACACATCATGCGTATTGAAGGAAAAGTCATCGTCATTACCGGCGGCGCATCGGGCCTCGGCCTCGCCACGGCACGCTACCTAGTACAGGAGAAAGGCGCACGCGTCGCCATCTTCGATTTGAACCCCGAGGCCGGCGCCAAGGCGGTCGAGAATGTCGGGGCCGAACACGCCATGTTCGTGCAAACCGACGTCAGCAACGAGGAATCGGTGCAGAACGCGTTGGCCGCCGTGGTTGCTCGCTTCGGCGCGATTCACGTCTGCATCAATTGCGCCGCGCTGCCCACGCCGTGCAAGGTGCTGGGCAAGGAAGGCAAGGCCACGCCGCTGGCCAAATTCGCGCAGGTGACGGCAGTCAACGTCAACGGCGTGTTCAACGTCATGTCCAAATGCGCCGAGCAGATGGTCAGGAACGAACCGGAAGCTGGCGAGGAGCGGGGCGTGGTCATCAACATCTCGTCGGGTGCGGCCTACGAGGCGCAGATCGGTCAAGTCGCCTACGCCGCCTCCAAGGCGGCGCTGCTGGGCATGAACATGCCGGCGGCGCGCGAACTCGGCGACGTCGGCATTCGTGTCAACGCCATTGCGCCCGGCCTGTTCCTGACACCGATGGTGCGGACGCTTGACGAAAAGATTGTCGCTGCGTTGAAGGCGCAGATCGAGGCCCCGAGGCGCCTCGGCGAGATGCGCGAGTTCGCGCACTGCTGCGCCTTCATCATCGAAAACGCCTACCTCAACGCGCACACCATTCGCCTGGACGCGGCATCACGCCTGCGCGCGCGCTAAACGCGCTTCGCCGTCGACAGGGTGCCCTTCCTCCAACGAAGAGGGAGGGCAAAAGAACAAAGGAGACCATTCCATGAAAATGAACTTTTGCCGTGCAATGCGCCTGATGACGCTGCGCTTTCGCGACCGGCAAGCGATCGTCAATGTGGAGCGCGGCCGCAGCTACAGCTTCCACGACTACCACCTATTGACCAACCGCATCGCCGATGTGCTGCGCAATGCGCTCGGGGTCGGCAAAGGCGACAAGTTTCTGCTTATCCTGGAAAACGACAACCTGAGCCTGATGATGCTGCCGACCGTCCTCAAGCAGGAAGGCACGGTGGTCATGACCAACCTGCGCGACGCTCCGGAAGAGCATGCGCGTCAGATTGAACTGGTCAAGCCGAAGGTCGTATTTATTGAAACGTGCCTGCTCGATGACTACTACGCAGTGTTGCGTGCGGCCGGCTGCGAGATCGTCGTCATGGACAATCCGACGCCGGAACAGGCCTCGCGCCCCGGCGTGCGCGAGTTCTGGAGCCTGGTCAACGCTGCCTCCGAACTCGATGCCGACGTGGAGCTTGACGACGACGAGCACATCTTCATGTTGCGCTTCACCGGCGGCACGACTGGCCAGGGCAAATGCGCGATGTACTCGATCGACAATCTGATGGCTTGCCGCGACGGCGGCTTCTGCAACCCGGATTTCGGCTTCAATGGCCACGCACGCATGTTGCACGTGGCGCCGCTCTCGCATGGCACGATGGTCGCTTTCGTACCGACTTTCTATGCCGGCGGCGCCAACCTTACGCTCAATCAGCTCGATCTCGAGCAATGGCGGAAAACGGTCGAACAGCAGCGCGTTACCCATTCCTTCCTGGTGCCAACCGTGCTGTACCGTCTGCTCGAATTGCAGCGCGCCAACCCACGCGATTTCTCTTCACTGAACACCCTAATCTACGGCGCCGCACCGATGAGTCCCGCCAAGCTCGAAGACCTGATCACGTGCTTCGGCCCTATCTTCGCGCAAGTCTACGCCGCCACCGAAGTCCCGATGTTCGTGTCGGCGCTTGACAAGGCCGAGCACGCGACCGCGCATACGACTGGCGGCGGCATCAAGCGCCTGTCTTCGGCTGGCCGGCCGACACCGGGCGTCGAAGTTTATGTAACCGATGAGCGGGGCAAACCGCTGCCAACCGGCCAATGCGGCGAAATCCGTATCCGCAGCCGAGCCGTCATCAAGGGGTATTACAACAATTCGGAAACGACGGCCGCCGAGTTCTCCGACGGGGCGTGGAAGTCGGGCGACCTCGGCTACATCGATGAGGACGGCTATCTGTACATCGTCGACCGATTGAAAGACATGATCATCAGCGGCGGCTTCAACATCTATGCGATCGAAGTTGAAGCGGCGCTGGCCTCCCACCCAGCCGTCATGATGTCCGCTGTGGTCGGCATCCCGCATCCAGAGTGGGGTGAGGCCGTGCATGCGGAAGTCCTACTGCGTCCCGGCGCCTCGGTCGAGGTCGCCGAGCTTATCGTGCACGCCAAGGAAAAGCTTGGCAGCTACAAGGCCCCGAAGTCGATAGTGTTCGTCGAGCAATTGCCGACCTCGGTGGTCGGCAAGGTGTTGCGGCGCGCGGTCAAGGAAAAGTACTGGCAAAACATGCAGCGCAAGGTCAGCTAGGCAGCTCCGCACACGGTCTGTGGACGGGGAAGCAGCCGACCGTCCGCTCAGGCCGAACTTGAGACACTGACCAACCTTCACCAGATGGCCAAAACGGGTCGAGTTCTGCCGGATGACGCCTGGTCGCCAACCAGTCGGGCCAATCGGACGCCTCCCGGCCAGTTGCGGACGTTCGTCGCAACGGTAATATCACCCGCCTCAAGTTGAACCACATCAATCTAGGATGTTCCAGATGCGACTAGCGAGCTATCTTGGCGAAAATCTGAAAAGCGACTCCGTCATAGAGGTACTGGAGCACTTTGACATGGAGGTCGTCTATGACTTCGACCGCCTGCATGAAAACACCCCGGATGCCTACAGTTCGGCGGCGGAGTCGGCTGGCTTTGAATTCCGCTTCGACGATCGGCAGGTTCTCTGCACGATCTGGTGCTACATCCGACCCTACTCAGGGTTTTCTGCAATCGATCAAGATGTCATCGGTGCTTCGTGCTTCCGCGACTTTGCCGAAGCCAAATCCCACGCCGCGAAAACCGGTACAAAAACGTCGCAGTCGAAGGACGGTGCCGGATGGATTCGATTTGAGTACGACAACGTGTGGATTCACTATCAGTTCTCGGAGGGTGAGTTGACGCGCGTGACGTTGATGCTCCAGTAGGAAAAGATGCGGATATGGTCGCACTCAGATCCTCGACAGCATGCACCGTGAATAGTCCTACACAAAGTGACGAGCCTATGCGACGACTCGCTGGCCTCGGCGGGCCGTTGTCATTTGATGGGGGGCGGAAACACCGCGCTCGCTTAAACTAGTGGCTCCGCAGAAGTCTGATGACCCAGATCATGTTCCGAGCATCTATGCCTAGGGTATTCGAACTGCTCGATCTTATCGAGCACCCACTGGCCCCGAGCGCATATTTTCCCGATTTTGAAACTGGCCGTGACCCAAGAGATAGATTCCGAAGAGCCGCCTGGCTTGCTCGTGAACGTGAGTTCCAGCGGCTCGACGCCGAGTCGTGGAAGGCATTGAAGAGCGAGGCGCGCGCCTACCTGACACGGCATGATCCCAATGGACGCGGATGGCAGCAGTTAATCGATGTTTTGAATCAGGCGCGTGCCCACAACTATCTCGTTGAGCTCGGCTGCTCTGGCGTGCGGTTCGTGCCACGAGGCACAAAGGAAACACCAGACCTCGAAGGGACGTTGGACACACGGAAGGTATTGTGCGAGGTCAAAACCATCAATATCTCCGAGCAGGAGGCGAATCGCCGTAATTCGGGTCAGGGCGGTTACATATCGAACTCGCTCAATGATCAGTTCCTGAAGAAGCTAAAGAGCACGCTAGGCAAGGCCAAAAGCCAAATGGAGGTCTATGACGTCGGTGGAAATGCGCGGCGCATCGCCTTCCTGATCATCAACTTCGATGACAGCTTCGCCGAATATAAGGCCGACTACTATAGTCAGATAGACCAGCATCTTGCCTCTGAACCCGTCGAGGGCGTCGACGTCGTCTTCTACAACCAGCAAACCGCGTTTCATGTCGACGTGTCTATGCGAAGCGCCTTGGTGGTCAATGAGGCGAGCTGGCCGGAAATTGGGTCAGAGTAACTCGCTTGCCAAACACCGGGGGGCATCAATGGACCGAGCGGATGGCCGTTGTACCTTGAAAACTGCTACCGCGGATACAACGGGCCGACCGGCAGTCATGGGTCGGCTCCGGAAGCTCACCCATCAACTTGGCCGCAGCGATCACAGCCCGCCGCGACTTTCCGTGGTCGGCCAGTTAGAGCCAGTCGTCGCAGAACTCCCAATGTTCGCGCCAGCCGAACTTCGGCCGTTGGTGGCCGCAAAACCTAAGATCGGGGGAGTGCAGCGTTATGTGAACACCGACATTGCCATCCACAGAGCCATCTCAGCGTCGTCGACGTTGACGCAGCAAGCGTCAGGTCTTCGCGCTCGCATGTGGCGAGCCAGCCAGCCCGTCGAGCTACCTTGGTCGCGCAGCAGATTGAATTCAAAGTTGAAACCGGATTGCCGCCGACAAACCTCGTGCACTCACCCACCGAACACAAATCTTCAGGAAAAACAAACACCTAAGAATCGTGGAATGCTTTTTGCGTGCACCGGCATGATGTTCGTTCCCTTGTCGTCGCATCCGTGGTGATCAACATGCAGCTCGCGCGTCTCATCATCGCTTTCGTCTGCCTTGCCTTTTCCGCCTGCCAGTCGACGCCTCCTGACGTTGCCCGGACATGGAGCCTGCCGCCAGGCGTCAAGGTGTTGCGGGTCAATGGCTATGACATGGCGTATGTTGAACGTGGCTCCGGTGTTCCAGTTGTCCTGATTCATGGCGCCTTGGTGGACTACCGCTTCTATGCTGCGCAAATGGAGCCGTTCTCGGCCAACTATCGCGTGATCTCGGTGAGCCTGAGGCATTACTACCCGGAGCATTGGGACGGCAATGGGAACGATTTTTCATACCAGCAGCATGCTGCGGACGTCGCGGCATTCATTAAGGCACTGAATGCCGGGCCCGTGCATCTGGTCGGACACTCAAGGGGCGGGACCATCGCAATGTACGTAGCCAGCGCGCATCCCGAGCTGATTCGCAGCCTGGTCATTGCCGAAGGTGGACTTGGCGTCAGTCCGTTCATGCCAACGGGCCCGAAATACGCAGAGGAAACGAAGGCAACCGCCCTGCTATACAAGCGCATGGTGGAACAGTTCAATCAGGGCGACATGGAGGGAGGCTTCTCGATGTTTGCCGCCGCAGTAAATGGCCCCCGAGCCTGGGAAGAAAAGTATCCGGAGACAATCAAGCAGTCATATCGTGACAACGCCTGGACGGTCAAGGGTAGCTCCAACGACACTGCCTCTTACACGTGCGTCGATGCAAGCAAGATCTCAGCTCCCACGCTTCTGCTAGGGGCCGAGCAAAGCGCCACCATCTTTCACATCATCTTGGACAAGATCACGGCCTGCATGAAGACGATGCCGGAGCGCAAGCAGGTCGAGCATTCCGCACATAGCATGCCAAGACTCAATCCGGCCGGGTTCAATCAGGCGGTGTTGAGCTTCCTGGCAGCGCACTGACGGTTCGTTTTCGCCAAAGCCGTCGCTTTGTAGAACGCGCGACGTGGCTTCCGGTCAGGCGTGCAGATGCTTTTGGCGCGCCGTGTGGGCTGCGCTGTCCGCGCATTCCACCGGCTTCCATGAAAGTGTTTCTTCGCTGAAACGATCCGACCGCTCCGCGTCTTCCTGTCGTCGGCCTCGTGGCCGGCGAGACGCTGTGCATCAGCGTGGTGACGCCCAGCGTGGTGCCCGCCAACAAGCTCCTCTCGCTCGCGTTTGCCGATGCCGCCGGCAACCTGATCGGTGAAGGGGGACGTCGTTTCCGCTCACCAGCGACACCGATCTACTCGCTTGCACTCCCCGGCTCAGGCAGCGGCACGCGCGCGCCGGTGCAGCCGCTGGTGGCGATTGGGGATACAGGCAGGGTCAACGGCTTGAACACTGGCGACTCAGGAGGTATCAGAGGGATCGCGGTGACTGCTGAGCTGATCGACAAACTGACCCACCGGCCGCGGGCCACCTACGTGTGGACATGCCCACGGACTTCGATGCGCGAATGTCTGCTCTTCCGGGAGTGGACATTGCGGCATTGGTGCTTCGAACGTCGGCAACGGGTCGGCAGCAGCCGGTCAGTTGGCGGCCACGGTCGTTCTCGTCAGCCAAAATCCCGCCTTGGCTGGCCGTGCACGCAGCGCGATGGACCCCACCGCCGAACCCACATCGAGCGCCGCCTTGTTTTGCCTCCACTTCTTCAACTCTCACCCTTGCGGTGCTTCTCGTTCATTCTCCGGTAGTACCCAATAATGCCGGGTTCAAGCGCGTTATCTTGAATCCAGCCAAGCGCCTGCGTCATCGAGTCGGCCTGGTCGTCGTGCCGCCCGGTCGGGAAGACCGTGAGCTCGTAGACGAACTCCGCGAGCCACGGCGCGCTGCGTGGGATAAGCACCTTTCCCGTCTCGAACAGGCACGTAATGCGGTGGAAGCGCACCACCTTGTCGCCCTTGGGCTTGCAGGCCGTGACCGTCATGACGCCGTGGGTGGGGAGTTCCTGAATGAGCTGCGTGCCGCTCGACTGGTCTTCCACCAGGACGTAGTCCGGACGATGTTGCTCCACCAACTGGATTGCGGCCCTCCGCAGGTCTGGGAAATCCAGCTTGGCCCGATAGACCTCCAGCAGGTAGATCTTGTCGCCCTTGACGCCCCAGGTTGTGCAGACCGAGTAGTCGGCCAGCTGCGTGGCTTTGGCCGCCGTATCCCAGCTTTGCACGATGTGGTCGAACGACTCGGGCCGCTCGTGCGCCTCGTAGTACTGGAGCCAGGCTGTCTTCAAGAGCCCGCCCCCGCGCGGCGCTGGCAATTGCTGGTATTGCGCCGCAAAGTGATACTCACCCTGAGCCGTCCGGATCTGGTCCAGGGTCGCGATCGATTCTCGCTCCGGATGCAGTGCCTCGCCCTCCTGCCGTTTAAACGTGCGGTGGCCAAGAGGCGTGTCGATCCGGAATTCCTCGTCCGTATCGGCGATGGCCGGCAGCCGCAGCACCTCCCAACCATGCTGCTGCAGCACGTGGCCGACCAGGTCGTCCTCGTGCAGTCGCTGCATGATGATCAGCACGCCGCCCGTCGCCTTGTTGTTCAGGCGCGAGATCATCGTGCCGTCATACCATTCGTTGACGTGGTTGCGCAGCGTGTCGGACATCGCGTCTTCGGGCTTGAGCGGATCGTCGATGATCACGAAGTCGCCTCCTTTGCCGGTCAAGGTGCCACCAACCGAGGTTGCCAAGCGCATGCCCTGTAGGGTGGTAAAGAACTCAGCGGTCGCCGGCCGACTTGTACTGAGCTGGGTGGCCGGAAACAGGTGCCGATAGAGCGACGACTGCATCAGCTTGAGGCAGGCACGTGCGTGGAAGTCCGCCAGATCCTGCGAGTAGCTTGCACAGATAATGCGCTTGGTCGGGTCCTGGCCCAGCAGCCACGCTATGAGGCTCACGCTCGCGCAATGCGACTTGAGGCTGCGGGGCGGCAACATGATCACCAGGCGCGTGGTCTTGCCTTGCGCAAACGCGGTCAACCGGGCGGCGAGCACATCGATGTGCCAGTTGTGCAGATATGACGTCCCGGGGTTGAGTTCCACAAACGCCGCAGCAATGAAGCTGGCGAAGTCGTGTCGCATCAGCCGGGTCAGGTCGGCCTGTGAAAGGCGGGGAGGGTGGAGCGTCATGGTCAGTTCTCCTGTTCGGGCGGTTCCTGAAGACCGGCCACGCGTGCAAACAGCGCTTTGGTCAACGTGCGTTCAAGTTCCGGGTCGAGAGGGGTCTCGGTAGTGGTAGCGTTGGCTTCAGCCGTCTCAGCCTGGGTGATCAGCGGTAGCAGGAGGCGCAGGGCGGCCAGATCGCCAGCCGCCGAGCGGTTCGCCAACTGCCGGCAGATCACGGTGCGTTTGGTCAGGCGCTTGCGCTTACCGTGTTCTGTGACGGTCACGGTCTCGTTCAGTGCGGCGTGCAGCTCGGTGGCCAAGTTGCGGCGACCCTTGGGACGGCCTCGCGGGTTGCCCGACTCGCCTTTGCGGAACTGGGTCGCCTTCGGTGGCTTGCCGAAGCCGACCTCATAGGCGGCCGACCCCGGCGCCGAGGAGCCTTCTTTGGTTCGCTTGGTCATGACTTACCTCCCTATACCCGGCGCGGATTTCCCGGTCGATGTCGTTCTGCGTCGCTTGCGCTCGCGTGCGGCGAACGTCTGGCCGCTGGCGACGTGGATTGCCGCCTCGCCCGTATCACGTTGCCAACGGCGGATGACGACATCCACGTAGCGTGGGTCCAGTTCCATCCCGCGACAGCGGCGGCCGACGCGCTGGCAGGCCATCAACGTGGTGCCGCTACCCAGGAACGGATCCAGCACTACGTCGCCGCGCACCGAAGCATCCAGAATCGCGTCGGCCACCAGCCGGATCGGCTTGACGGTGGGGTGCAGCGCCAGCAGATCATCTTCCTCCCCCTTGCGATCGCTCATGATGCTGGGGTACTGCCAGACGTTGGAGCGGTCCCGGCCGTGGCGGCCCAGCTCGATGTTGTTGCGGTGGCGGCCTGTGCCGTGCTTGAACACGAACACCAGTTCGTGCTTGCTGCGGTACAGGCTGCCCATGCCGGCCCGGTCTTTGACCCACACCGCGAGGTTCTTGAGGGTGTAGTGGCGCTCGGCGGTGGTCAGCAACTCGTGGGCGTGCCGCCAATCCATGCATAGGTAGTGGAGGGCTCCGTCGACGCTGTATGCCGTCATCTGTCCCACGGCAGTGGTCAGGAAGGTCTGGAATTCCGCCGTGGTCATTTCACCTGCTGCCATGGCAAATTCCCGGTGGCGGATCTTGCCCTTGCCGCCGACAAAGCCGTCGATCGCGACGTTGTAGGGCGGATCGGAGAAGACCATGGTGGCCTTGCCGCCGCCCATGAGGTCCCGGTACGAGGGCTCCTCCAGTGCGTTTCCACACAGGATGCGGTGTTCACCCAACTGCCACAGATCGCCGGGAGCCGAGATTGCGCGCTCCTCAAGAAGCGGCAATTGGTCGGCGGGATCGGCCGCTTCGGCCACTCCCGTCAATCCCTCGATTCGCAGGTCGATCTCGCCCATGGAGAAGCCGGTGGCCTCGATGCTGAAATTGAGATCAACGGCCGCCAACTCCTGCAGTTGCTCGGCAAGAAGCTGGTCATTCCAGGTGGCAAGCTCTGTCAGGCGGTTGTCGGCGATCTGGAAGGCACGGGCTTGCTGGGGTGTCAGGTGCTCCAGGCGAATGGTAGGCACCAGCTTGAGACCAAGTTCCTTGGCTGCCTGCAGGCGGGCATGGCCGGCCAAGACGCGATCGTCAGCGTCGATCAGGATCGGGACGTTGAAGCCGAAGGCCTGGATGCTATGGGTTAGGTGCCGGAGTTGGCGCGGGTTGTGCATCCGCGCGTTGCGAGGATCGGGGCGCAGTGCCTCGGCTGGCCGACAGGTGATATCGAGGCGATGCGGTTTGCCGTTCCCGGGCAGGGGTGCTTTCGTGCCCATGGTTCGATGCCCTCCTTGCGTTGCAAACTGGATCTGAGTGCAGTCTGCATAACGACAAAAGGAAGATCGAGGGCAAAGACCGAGGGAGTTCTTGCCCCCAGTCGGGCGGGCTTTACTCGATAGGGCGCAACTCGATCAGAGTGTTGGGCGGGATCGAGAGCGACTTGCTCTGGTACAGCGTGTCGGCATAGAGCTGCGCCATGTGGAGAACATGGCGCAACAGATGGGGGTAGATCATCAGGTGGCCGAAATAGATTCTTTCGCCGTGAGTTTTCTCAACCTCGCGGATCGTGACATCCAGGGCGGCCGCCAAGTGAATCACGGGTAGGCTCGGCCGCCAAACGCGCTTTTCCACATCGGCTGGATCGGCGTCGGGTAGATCGATCGAGGCCAACTTTGATAGCTCATTCAGCGACAGCCGTGCGATGCTGGCGGGCGGGGGCGGCGCTTCGCCAACGATCTCCTGCAAATAAGGAATCGCCATCTTCGCAGCGATCATGCGGTCACGTAGACGGCGCTGGAATTGGCGCAGACTTCGAGCGACCTGCTTGGGTTCAACGAACGCATAGTAGGGCTTAATCATCTGCGGCGTGTTGGCCCATGCGTCATCCAGTTCCGTCGATGCTCGTAGATGGAGATGGCACAGGGACTGATGCAGGCGTGCCCAGACGCCACCATCCACGTTGGGCTCAGGGTGTGCCAACAGTGTCAAGAGCATTGCGCCGCATTCGTACGGCTCCTCGCGGGTGAAATCGCAAGCGAATTGCCGTGGAGCTGTTGATTTGCACCGAATCCTGACCCACCCGAGGTAGGTTTTTGCATCGAATGTTGACCCACGTATAGAACACTGTCCCGCTCGGCAACGAGCGGGAGATCGGAGTGATCGACGTGGCCATACTGAGCATCATTCGACGCTGGCATCTTCGCGACCAGATCCCGCTGCGCGAGATCGCCAGACGCCTGGGCATCTCCAGGAACACGGTCAGGCGCTATCTGCGCGCTGACACCACGGCACCGGCCTATCCTGCACGGCAGAGCCCGAGCAAGCTCGACGGCCATGCCGCCAAGCTCTCCGCCTGGCTCAAGACCGAGGCCAACAAGCCACGCAAGCAACGGCGCACACTCAAGCAGATTCACGCCGATCTGTGTGCACTGGGCTTCACCGGCTCCTACGATCGCGTTGCTGCATTCGCTCGCCGCTGGCGTCAGGAGCAACAGGAGCAAGCCCGTACGTCGGGACGCGGCACCTTTGTCCCGCTGCGCTTCGCAGAAGGTGAGGCCTTTCAGTTCGACTGGAGCGAGGACTGGGCGGTCATCGCCGGCGAGCGCACCAAGCTGCAGGTGGCCCAGTTCAAGCTGAGCCACAGCCGCGCCTTCTTCCTGCGCGCGTATTTGCTGCAGACCCACGAGATGCTGTTCGATGCCCATCACCACGCCTTTGTGGCCTGGGGCGGTATCCCGCGTCGCGGCATCTACGACAACATGAAGACCGCCGTGGATCGGGTGCGCCAGGGCAAGCTGCGTGACGTCAATCTGCGCTTCAGCACCATGGTCAGCCACTACCTGTTCGACGCCGAGTTCTGTAACCCGGCCTCGGGATGGGAGAAGGGGCAGATAGAGAAGAACGTGCAGGACAGCCGTCACCGCATCTGGCAACGCATCCCTGCATTCGGCTCTCTCGCCGCGCTCAATGACTGGCTGGCCGACCAGTGTGTGCGCCTATGGCAGCAGACCCGCCATCCGGAATTGGACATGACCCTCTGGGAAGCCTGGTCGCTGGAGCGGCCGCACCTGATGCCGGTGGGCCAGCCGTTCGATGGCTTTGTGGAGCACACCAAACGCGTCTCACCAACTTGCCTGGTGACCTTCGAGCGCAACCGCTACAGCGTGCCGGCCTCGTTTGCCAACCGGCCCATCAGCCTACGCGTCTATGCCAATCGGCTCGTGTTCGTGGCCGAAGGCCAGAGGATTGCCGAGCACGTGCGGCACATCGACCGCAGCCATCATCCGGGGCGCACGATCTATGACTGGCACCACTACCTTGCGGTGCTCCAGCGTAAGCCCGGTGCACTGCGTAACGGTGCCCCGTTTGCCGAACTGCCCGAGGGCTTCCGGCGTCTGCAATCCACACTGCTCAAGCGACCCGGCGGTGATCGCGAGATGGTCGAGATCCTCGCGCTGGTGCTGTTGCACGACGAGCAGGCCGTGCTCACTGCGGTGGAGCTCGCACTGGAGGCGGGTGCACCGTCCAAGCAAACCATCCTGAACATCCTCAGCCGCCTCCTGGAAGGCGAACCCGTAGCACCGATCACTTCACCACAGGCGCTGGCGCTGCACGTCGAACCGCAGGCGAACGTCGGCCGCTATGACCGACTGCGCAACCGGGAGGTGCATCATGCAGCATGAAGCCATGGTGGAGATGCTGAAGTCATTGAAGCTGCACGGCATGGCACAAGCGCTGGGAGACTTGGCGGCACAGGACTCGCCGGCCTACCAGTCGGCCGTGGCCATCCTGTCGCGTCTGCTCAAGGCCGAGCTCTCCGAGCGCGAGGTGCGCTCGCTGGCCTATCAGATGAAGGTGGCGCGCTTCCCGGCCTACCGAGACCTGACCGGCTTCGACTTCAGTTGCAGCGAGGCCAACGAGGCGCTGGTGCGGCAGCTTCACCGCTGCGAGTTCCTGGAGTCGGCGCACAACATCGTGTTGGTCGGCGGCCCGGGTACCGGCAAGACCCATCTCGGCACCGCCATCGGCGTGCAAGCCGTGGAGCACCATCACCGCCGGGTGCGCTTCTTCTCGACCGTGGAGTTGGTCAACGCGTTGGAACTGGAGAAGACTTCCGGCAAGCCGGGCCACCTGGCCACGCGACTTATGTATGCCGATCTGGTGATCCTCGATGAACTGGGCTATCTGCCGTTCAGCCAGACCGGCGGTGCATTGCTGTTCCACCTGATCAGCAAGCTCTATGAACGCACCAGCCTCGTCATCACCACCAACCTGAGCTTCGGGGAATGGTCCAGCGTCTTCGGTGACGCCAAGATGACCACCGCGCTATTGGACCGCCTGACGCACCACTGCCACATTGTTGAAACCGGCAACGATAGCTATCGTTTCAAGCACAGCACCACCCAGCCCAAGAAGGAGAAACGCACCGCCAAACAGCCCGCACAAAGCAACACCTAACAGCCTTTTGGGGTGGGTCAGTTTTCGATGCAAATCCTGGGTCAGGATTCCGTGCAAATCAACATTCGGCGCAACGGGTCTGAGCAAAACATGCCCGTCACGCGGTACGGGCACGTCCTGACTCGCTTCTACCGAAGAGCTACGCGACCAAGCGCGATGGCTTGGCCGGGATACGCTGCCGCTGTTGGCGTAGCGTCATGAGGGATGTGTTCCTTTTTTGTTTTCATCATGGTCTCCTCCAAGCCGAGTCTTTCTACTCGGCACGAACCGGGTTCGTCAGCACGCCGAGCTTGCTCACCTCGATCTCGACAACGTCGCCGTCCTTCATGAAGACGGGCGGGTTCCGCTTGGCGCCGACGCCGCCTGGCGTGCCCGTCACAATTACGTCGCCGGGCGCGAGCGTGATGAAGCTCGAGCAATAGGCGATCAGTGTGGGAATGGAGAAGATCAGCATGTCGGTGGTCGCGTGCTGCATGACGTTGCCGTTCAGGCGCGTCTCGAGCGCGAGTACTTCGTTCTCGCCAATCTCATCGGTGGTCACGAGTGCGGGGCCGAACGCGCCGGTCGCCTCGAAATTCTTGCCCGGGCCCCATTGCGACGTATGCAGTTGCCAGTCGCGGATGCTGCCGTCGTTGTAGCAGGAGAAGCCTGCGATATGCGCGAAGGCGCGGTCTTCCGAAATGCGGCGGCCGCCCTTTCCGATGACCACCGCAATTTCGCCTTCATAGTCGAGCCGTTCCGATTCGCGCGGTAGCAGAATCGGCTGCTGGTGACCCACTTGGGAAGTGGTGACGCGCATGAAGATGGTGGGATAGTCGGTGCGCTGCTTCTTCGTTTCCTGCACGTGCTCGTCATAGTTCAGGCCCGCGCACAGGATCTTGTCCGGGTCCGCCACGACCGGGCGGTAGGTGTCGATCTCCTGCAGCGAAAAATCCGCGTCGAACTTGACGGCAGTGTTCTTGAGCGCGTCCATGCCGTCGCGACGCAGCGCGACGCCCAGGTCGGTCAAGTTCAGGCGAGCGCCGAGATCGACAACGCCCTCGTTAAGAACGGCGCCAAAGCTGTTCTTGCCTTGGCGGGAAAAGCTGATGAACTTCATTGCGGACTCCTGCTTGAGATTTGAGTGGGTAAGGGGATCAGGTCTCCAGCCCGCGGCAAACCGCCACTGGTCGGGAGCGCTGGAAGAGGTTTCGGGTCATTCAACCGTGACTGCGGCCGCGGCTCCCTGCAGGATCTCGTCCAGTCGAACAAGCAAAGCCTGCAGTTGCGCCGGCGTTGATGCCGTGCCGAACACGTATCGATCCGGACGAATCACCACGGCAGCCGCGCCCAACGCATCGAGCCACTGGATGGTTTCCGGGCTGTCGTCCTGGATGACCGTGACTGGGTACGAGCACAGCTCTTGGAGGCCGTCGCGCTGGCGCTCGCCAAGCAAGCCCGGCTTGGTCAGCACAGCGAAGTTGCAGTCGGCATGCGTATCGAGCCGAATGCCGGAACGCAGCTCCGGCTGGACAGAGACTGTCCCGCTGACGTGTTCGCAATGTCGAAGCGCGCTATTGCCCAGGCGAGGGTTCAGGCTCTGCATTTGGCGCGGGGCGGCCGCCAGCTTGCGGTCGCGTTCGGCCGCTGCAGCCGGATCGCGCGCCTGGATGATGCCGCCCAGTTCGACCGCAAGACGGATGAATTCACTTACGTGCGGGGCGCGCTCTTCCTGATAGGTGTCGAGCAACGTCTCGCAGGCCCTATGCTTGAGAACGGCCGCCAGCTTCCACGCGAGGTTTGCCGCATCACGAATGCCCGCGCATAGCCCCTGCCCGAGGAAAGGCGGCGTCTGATGCGCAGAATCGCCCGCCAGCAGCAGCCGACCCTTGCGCCACCGATGCGCGACCAGCGCGTGGAAGGTGTAAACGACGGCCCGCTCCAGATCGGCATCTTCGGGCGTCATCCACTTCTGGATGAGCGACCATACGGCTTCCGGGCGCGCCATTTCAGCCGCGTCCTCTTCGGTGCTCAGCATGATCTCGAATCGGCGGCGGTTGCCGACCCCACGCACATAGGTGGCCGGACGCGACGGATCACAGAACTGCACGCTATGGTCCCCCAGCACGGACCACGGACGCTTCAGGACGGCATCGAAGACGAGCCAGCGCTCGTGCAAGCCGAGATCGGCCATCTCGCTTCCGATCAGGCGCCGGACAAGCGATCGCGCGCCATCGGCACCGATTACGTATGCGGCGTCGATCGCACTCAGCTTGCCGCACGCCAGGTCTTCGAAGCGGAGGGTGACGTGGCTCGGCCCTTCTTCGATCGCGTACACCTCGCAGCGCGTCCTGACGCAGACCGCAGGCTGCCGCGACAGAGCCCGACGCAAGGTCTGTTCGAGGTCGGGTTGATGGAATCGGTAGCTGGAGTGCCAGCCTTGTGGACCCACGCCGTCCGGCCGGGGCCAGTCCACCAGGAGCTGTCCTTCAGCATTGACGAACTTCATGCCCGGCGACACGTGGCAAGCGCTTGCGACTTCCGTCGAGACGCCAATCGCATCAAAGACGCGCATGCATTCGGCGTCAAAGTGCACTGCCCTGGGCAAGGGGAAAGGCGCGGCCTCGCGCTCCAGAACGACTACGGTCAGGCCATGTCGGGCCAAGAGGTTGGCGAGGGTGGCCCCTACCGGACCCATCCCGACGACGGCAACATCGAAAAGCATCTCGTCTCCAAGTTTTTTTGACTATCACAATGTGATAGTAGTATATTTGTGTATTGAGTTTTGTCAAACAAATTGAGTATCGTTATCGCATTCGGATACAAAAGGAGACGGATGATGCGAAAAGGCCTCGCCTTCAGCCATGTCGGCATATACGTGCAGGACCTGGCAGCCATGACGCGCTTCTATGCGGAGCTGCTCGACTTCGCGATCACGGACGCGGGCAAGCTTGAAGGCCCTTCGGGGCCGGTTGAACTGGTCTTCCTCAGCCGCGACCCAGCTGAACATCACCAGATCGTGTTGGCCACGGGCCGCCCGGAACATGTCCCCTTCAACGTCATCAACCAGATCTCGTTGCGCGCCGACAGCCTAGCCACGCTGCGCGACCTGCATGCGCGCCTGGCCGGGGCGGGCGCAACCGACATTCATCCGATTACCCACGGGAACGCCGTCTCCGTGTATGCACGCGACCCGGAAGGCAATCGGCTGGAGCTCTTTGTCGACACGCCCTGGTACGTCAGTCAGCCGATGCGTGTTCCGGTCGACTTTGCACAGCCGGACGACGTGCTGATGCGGCGGATCGAGGAACATGCGCGCTCCCTTCCCGGCTTCGAGCCGCGAAGCGCATGGCAAGCGCGCATGGCGAGAAAGATGGGCCTGGCTTGACGAGCCCGCCGCCAGCGTGTTTCACATCGGCTCATTCGCGAGAGACCATGCAAACCGAAGTTCAACGCCGTATTCAGCGCTTAGATCAAGCCCGATGCGATGCCATGCTGGGCGAGGATTACGAGCGACTGGCAAGCCTGTTGTCGGACGATCTCTTGTTTGTCCACTCGAACGGCTACGCGCACGACAAAGCGGGCTACCTGGCCTTTCTGGCTGAAAAGGTGCGCACGCTGGATATCCATCGGCCCTCGGCGCCTGCCTTCAAGCACGTCGGCGCCGCCATCCTCGTTTGCGGCCCGCTAGATCAAATCTTGGAGCGGCGCGCTGAGGGCCAGCGCATCGAAGTTCGCTCCTACACGACGCAGATCTGGCGGCCATTCGGCGTCGCTTGGCAGTTACTCCATCAGCACTCCACGCGGCGCGCAGAGTAGGCATTTCTCATCCAATCACGTCATGAGCTGGCATCCAGACTCGACCATGCAACTGGCTATCCACATCAGCGCGCCCGGCGGCCCAGAGGTTTTGCGGCCACGCCGCGTTCCCATCCCTACATGCGGCCCGGACGAGGTATTGATCGAAATCGCCGCCGCCGGGGTGAACCGGCATGATGTCAATCAGCGTCGTCGCGGCCCCGACAATGTCCATAGCCCGATTCCCGGGCTCGAGGTTTCTGGCAAGGTTGTCGCCGCAGGCGCGGGCGTGACCGGCGTACAGCCCGGAGACAGTGTTTGCGCGCTCGTCAATGGTGGCGGCTATGCGCAGTTTGTAGTTGCGAACGCTCGCCAGGTGCTGCCCGTTCCGGTCGGCATTGCGCTGCAGGATGCGGCCGCGCTGCCTGAAGCCTTGTTCACGATGTGGCATAACTTCTTCAACGTCGCCAGGCTGCAGCAAGGGGAGCGCATTCTGATCCATGGCGGAACGAGCGGCGTGGGCACGCTGGCGATCCAGGTGTTGACGACGCTGGGCTTCCAGGTATTCACCACCTGCGGCTCCGACGAGAAATGCGCGATCGCGGAATCGCTTGGCGCAGCCCGGGCATTCAACTATCGCGTGTCGCTGTTTGAACAAGCCATGCTCGAAGCCACCGACGGACAGGGCGTGGATGTCATCCTCGACATGGCCGGCACGCAATATGGGCACCAGAACGTTGAGGCGCTTGCCCGGCGAGGGCGTATCGTGCACCTTTCTCCTGGGAACGGCGCGGACCTTTGCGTGCCCTTGCGCGAGCTGATGCGCAAGGAAGGGGCGGTCACCGGATCGTTGCTCCGGCCGCTTCCCGATGCTGAAAAGGGCAAGATTGGTGAACTGCTGCACGAGCATGTCTGGCCGCTGCTTGGCAGTCGCGTGCGTCCGGTGATTGCCGCACGCTACGCGTTGGAAGACGCTCACATTGCGCATCGGACGCTCGAGACTGGCGACGTGGCCGGCAAGATCCTGCTCGACGTCATTGCGTCGGACGCCTAGAGCCGGCGGTTAGCGAGCTCCATGCCGCTGGCCTAACGGACTGCACGGCTTGCACGCCTATTGCGGTGCGATGGCGTTGCGTGCCCAGCCGCTAAAATAGCGGGATTTTCCGCAGCCCATCGTCAATCGCGCCGCCAATCCGCCATGTCCAGTCTGTCGAAGATGCTTTCCATTCTCGATCTGTTTACGGTCGAGAAGCCCACCTGGTCTTCCGAGGCGATCTGCGAGTGGCTGGGTTGTTCCGCCCCAACCGGATACCGCTATCTGCGTGAGCTGGTCACCGCCGGATTGCTGCTGCGCCTGGGCAACGGCAGCTACGCGCTCGGGCCGCGCATCATGACGCTGGATTATCAGTTGCGGACCGTCGACCCGTTCTTCAAAGCCGGGCAGTCGCTGATGCGCGAGCTGTCCACCCAAACCGGCTGCGATTGCGTGATGACACGGATCTTCGACGAGGAGATCGTCGATACGCACCACGAATTCGGCGCGGACGGGCTCAGGCTCGCATACGGCCGTGGGCGCCCGCGCCCGCTGTTCAAGGGCGCCGCGCCCAAGGTCATCCTGTCGACCATGACGCGCACCAAGCTGAGCCGGCTCTTTCAAAAGTACCAGAAGCCCATCCGTGAAGCCGGGATGGGATCGACGGCCGAAGAGTTCTGGAATGCCCTGCAGCCCACGCGCAAAGCGGGTTACTACATCTCGAAGGGCGAACTCGAAGCGAACGTCTGCGCAATCGCCACGCCGCTGTTCACGGACGGCCCTCAGGCCATCGGCGCGCTGGCGCTGGTCATTCCGTTGCGGCGGTTCGAATTCATGAACCATGAGAAGCTGCTGGAGCTTCTGAAAGTCGTGACGGAACGGATTTCGGCCGAAGTCGAGAAGAACGCCGCGAGCTGACCGAACCGTCGAGTCTATGCGCCGGCGGACTTTGCCGCTGCAATCCCAATCGGCGGCGTTGCAGCGAGACGCCGGGCCGACGACCCGGCGTGCTCAAGCCAGTCAGAACTTGTGACGGATGCCGACCGCTGCGCCAAACTGGCTGTCAGCGGTCGCGGCGATGGTGTACGCCGCACCGGCGCCGTTGTAGTTCTCAAAATCCAGCGCCGAATGCTTGGTGTACGCGGTCGTGACATACACGTCCGTGCGCTTGGATAGCGCATACGACGCGATCAGCGAGAGTTGCCAAGGCTTCTTCGGGTTCGATTCCACGCCGTCAATGGTGGCGTGCTTGATGTTGTCGTAGTAGAGCGCGCCGATCAGCGAGATCTTGTCGGTCACGTCTTGCCGCACACCGAACCACCATAGGTTGTCGCGCGTGATCTGACCAACGGCCGGCATGTCGTTGCGCCCGTAACGGAATCCCCCGAGCAGCACCGTGCGGTCAGAAATCCCGTAACGCGCACCGGCAAAGACCTTGCGGGCGACGCCATAGCCGCTCGCCGTGCGCGGGCCATGAAGCTCGTCGTAGGCGGCGGCCAGTTCCAGCGGCCCGAAGGTGTAATCCATGCCAGCGCCATACGCAGAGGAACCAGCCGCCGCGCCGGGTTGCCCTCCGAATGCCCAGTGCGCCTCTGCGGTGAGCGGGCCAAACAATCCGCGATACTTGACCATGTTGTCTTCCCGCAGGCTGGGTCCAAGCAAGCCGATCACCGGCTCATACTGGCCCGCATAGGAGGTCGGCGAGAAGTTTGCCAACATATCGAAGAGCGACGTGTATTGCCGGCCCAGCGTCAACCGCTGCCCTTGCCCTTCCAGGCCTACCCAAGCCTGCCGGCCGAACAAGCGGCCACCTTGCTGCATCGTGCCGCTATTCAGCCCGAAGCCGCTTTCCAGGGCGAACACGACCTTGTTGCCGCCGCCCAGGTCTTCCGCCCCGCGCATGCCCCACCGGCTCGGCGAGAGTCCGCCGGACTGCTCTGCCCACCGGGACGCCCCTGAAGTCGAGTTCGCCCCCCGATTGTTCGTGGTGTATTCCACGTTCGCGTCGACCACGCCATAGAGCGTGACGCTCGACTGCGCCCACGCGGCCGAACTGGACAGAACGCCCAGCGCGGCAAGCCACTTCGCCTTCATCGATCTCCTCCTGTGTTTTTTGATCGTTGTAAGTGTGTCGGCGAATTTTGTACTATCACAATACGATAGAAAACGTAGTGTTTACGCTTACAAGTTTAGCTTCAGTATCTCCTTTTGAGTGGCGATCTTGTCAGTCCGCGACGATTGCGGGCAAATCACCGCGATTTCGTTCGCCGGTGTTCAGGCGCGGTCAGACATGCGAGGCAGCGCCTGCGCCAATCGCTGGCCCATAGCTTGTACCGCGCGGCGATATCGATTGGCCTGGCCGTCCGCGCCCAGCGTCATGGCATCTCGCGTTTGCCAGAAGTCAAGGGCAGCAGACCCGTGAAGAAAAGTGCAATAGCGCCCGGGACCGATGCGATCTCGGGCGCGTCTTTGGTCCACCATGAGACCCCTGACCGTTCCAGAGCCACCTTCGTGACCTCATCCAGACCTACAACTTTTCGCGCCGACTGAAGATGCTGAAGGGGTACGCTCTTTATGAATACATCTGTAAGCGAGCGGTCGAGGTCAGTGAAGTTGAGCAGCAGGATCTCGTTGACGTGACGCGAGGTCGAGGTCTAGACCTTCCGGTATCCGCTTCTTGATTCTCGAGATGGTGTGGAGCTTCACCCGCTGCGCCCACGGCCCATCGATGGTGTGCAGATTCTTGCCTGCGAGATGCGCGAGGCCAAGCTCGTCACTGAGCTGCGCAATGGCCGTGTCGACATCGAGCGAGAGGTTGGTGACAAGAACGTCGTCGCCATGGAAGACGAGGCCGTTCGACCAGAGTAGGCCAATGGGTGCCCCCTTGCGATCGATGCCGCCGAAGTCGCCGAGTTTGGCAATCACTTGCCCTTGTTTCGGCTCGATCACGAGAATCTCGTTAGACTGGTTGCACGCGATCCAGAGATTGTCGTGCTCGTCGATGATCAGGCCGTCGGGTCCACCGCCAACCCGATTGACGAAGACTTCAGGCGTGCCGGGCTCAAGCGTTGGGCCGGTCACCGGTATCTTGACAACGATGTCGGTCGACGTATTGGCGACGAACAAAGCCGTCTTCTTGTTGTTGAACGCCAGGCCATTGGCGCCGATTGTCGGTGGAATGCGCGTGGGCTTGAGCAGCGGGCTGGTGACCCATGCCGACGCCTCGCCGCCGTCGGGTCCGACTTTCCAGATGATGCCTTGGTGGGCGTCGGTCACGTAGACGTTTCCGGCGGGGTCGAACGTCATCCCGTCAAGGCCTGGGTTCTTGCCAGTGACCGTCATGAATACGGAAGAGGCACCCGTACTGGGATCAACGCGCAGGACCTTCGCGCCCAGGTAGTCGACGACAAGCAACTGGCCCGTCCGAGGATGGAAGCCGACGTCGAGCAACAGTCTGCTTGAACCCTTGATGGTGACAGTGCGAAGGTGCTTGCCCTGCGGGTCGAACACAATGAGTGTTCCCTCACTCGTCTTGGGTTTGTTCGCCGCCACCGTGACGACGTAGACGTTGCCCTCCCGGTCCACGGTGATCCCCTCGGGATGCGCCTCACCCGGCGGCAAAGTGGCGAATGTCTCAACCTTGCCGCGCTCCCAGGCCATCGCGACGAGCGGCGTCGCCAACAACGCCAGCAGTATCAGTACCGTTTTGGCTATGTTCGTTCTCATTTGCAGTCTCCAAAATTTACGGGTGGCCGTAATGCGCAGGATTATTCAATCGTGTCTGCCCCATTGAATCCGCCAGCGGTCCCACCACCGGCGCCAGGAACGCCGCACGCTCGCGCCGAGCCGGGCCTTGGGGCTGGCGAGCGGTTCAAACTGTCGCGGCAAGGTACACCCTTAACGTTTGTAGAGGCCGGTCAGAGTAGAGGTGGCGAGCGTGTTCTGGCAGATGAAAAAGCGCACCACAGCGTTGGTCGGGTTGGCCGGCATCTCCAGCTTGGGCACGCCCAGTGCATGCACGGTGAAGATGTAGCGGTGCGCGGGCAAGCCCTTGGGCGGACAGGGGCCGCCGTAGCCGACGGCGCCGTAGTCGTTGGCGGCCTGCGTGCCGCTGGCGCCCAGGTCAGTGCCGTCGCTAGAGCCCCGGCCCGCGGCGAGTTGGGTGACGGACGAATCGATGTCGAACAGGATCCAGTGCCAGAAACCGCTGCCAGTGGGCGCGTCCGGGTCGTACAGCGTCAGCGCGAAACTCTTGGTGCCTTCCGGCGCGCCCTGCCATTGCAGCGCGGGCGAACGGTTCCGGCCGGTGCCGTCGTAGCCATCGAACTCATGCACCAGTTGGAGCCGTTCCTGATCCTTGAACTCAGGCGACGTTATGGTGAAGTCGTTCATGCTATTTCCTTTGATTTACTTGATTCGAGAACCAGGAAAGCTGCATCGCCTGGACGTGCCGTACCACTGATGCACCTATTTGTCATGGCGCCGCTTCCTCTAGCTGAGCCGGGGCCTCCCCTCGCACCGCATGTTCGGCCGCCGACGATTCCTCTGCCACGCCCTCGATGCGGTTTGTCTCGCGGTGCGCGGGTCAGTACGACTTCGGCAGCCCGAGCGCCTGCTCGGCTACGTAGCACAGCGCGAGCTCCTGCGTCACCGGTGCGAGCAACGACAGCACGCTTTCGCGCAAGCCACGCTCGACGTGGTACTCCTTCGCGTAGCCGTAGCCGCCGTGCGTGCGCACCGCGCGCAACGACGTCTCGAAACTGGCTTCCGCCGCAAGGTACTTGGCCGCCGTGGCCTCGACACCGCAGGGCTTGCCCGCGTCGTAGAGCGCCGCCGCCTTCCACATCAGCAGCTCGGCTGATTGCAGGCGCATCCAGCACTCCGCCAGCGGATGCTGGATCGCCTGGTTCTTGCCGATCTGCCGGCCGAACACGACGCGTTCCTTGGCGTAGTCGGTTGCCCGCGCCAGCGCTGTCTCAGCGGCGCCGAGTGCGGCAGCCGCGACGAGGATGCGCTCCGGGTTCAGGCCGTGCAGCAGGTACTTGAAGCCCTGGCCTTCCTCGCCGATGCGATCCTCGACGGGGATTTCCAGCCCGTCGATGAACAGCTCGTTCGAGTCCACCGCCTTGCGCGCCATCTTCTCGATCTCGCTGATGCGCACATGCGAGCGATCGAGGTCGGTGTAGAACAGCGTGACGCCATCCATCGGCCGCGCGCATGCCTCGATCGGCGTCGTGCGGGCCACCAGCAGGATCTTGTTGGCGTGCTGCGCCGTCGAGGTCCAGACCTTCTGACCATTGACGACGTAGCGGTCGCCTTCGCGGCGGGCGAAGGTTCTGACGCGTGTGGTGTCGGAGCCGACGTTGGGCTCCGTCACGCCGAAGCAGGCGCGATCGGAGCCATCGATCAGCGGCGGCAGCATGCGCCGCTTCTGCTCCTCGCTGCCGAACACGGCCACCGGCTGCGGGCCGAACAGGTTCAGATGCACGGACGACACCGCCGCCGAGCCGAGCTTGCCGATGGTGCGCATCACCATCGCGGCCGCCGAGATCCCAAGCCCGGCGCCGCCATGTTCTCTCGGCATGGTGACGCCGAACCAACCGCCGCGGGCGATGGCTTCGCAGAATTCAGTGGGCCAGCGCCCGTCGCGGTCGCGCTCGAGCCAGTAGTCTGCGGCGAAGTCGGCGCAGATGGCCTCGATGGCGTTCCTGATTGCGAGCTGGTCGTCGGAAAATTCGAAGTTCACGAGGAGGCGTTCCTGCAGCAGGTTTTCGGGGAGCTCGGCCGGCCTGTCGGTCACCATCTGGGCCATGCCTTTGGCGGCCGGGGCACCAAGTGCCGGGCGTGGCGAACTCGCGGTTGGTCATCTCCAGCGCGCGCCGCTCGGTATGCGTCACGGTCAGGCGCAGCGCGACTTCGCGCGTCGGCAACGGCGGGCGCGCGGCCCATGCCATGACGACTTGAGCGAAGCCGACGATGCGCAGACCCGCGAGCGGTCCGCCCTGATTGGTCCTGTCCGTGCTGCGCTTTCGGGTCAGGAACCGGCTACATCGGCGCCATTGCCGCGGACGTAGGGCACCGGTCCGATCCCGCGTGCCGCCGCGAGGGCCTCGATCGCGTACCGGATCGAGACCGCGTCATTGAGCGAGTGGAACGTGCCGTCGTCGTTGAAGCTGACTTGTGCGCCTTCGATCCAGGCGATGGTGATGGTGTCCTCGGTGTTGTCCTCGGGGGTGTAGAAGGTGTGCACCGAGCCGCCGGGCTCGTACAGGTAGGAGCCCGCCGTCTGCGGCTGGTCCGGGTACTCGCGATACTTCCAGCAGCCCTGGATCGTCCACACCTGCGCCGTACCGGTGTGGTAGTGAATCGGCAGGGAGCGACCGGGTTCCACGATGGCCATGAAGACCCACTCGCCGCGCTCCAGGTCCAGGCGCAGCGGCTTGATATGGATGCCCGGAAAGACATCCTTGATCAGCGGGATCTGCTCGATGTTGACGGTCAGGAGCTTGTCCTGGGGCAGGGCGGGCAGCGGCAGCGGGGCGCCGGTGGACGTGGTGAGCAGCACGGGGGACAGCGGTGTGCTGATTTGTCTTGCGGTCATGCTTGTCTCCTTTCAGGGTGGGAAAAATCGATGTCCTACCGGTGCGGATCGTCCAGCATGGACTCGAAGGTGTGCGCCGCGAGCATCGGATGCCGAGCGGCTGCAGCCGCTCGCGTCAGGCCTGCGTGCTCTCGGTTCTCAGCTTGTCGACGAGGATCTCGCCGCATGAAACGCCAGCGGTTTGCGATACTTGATTGCGGCGGGGGTGATAGCAATGGCCATGAGGCCAAAAGCCGCGGGGACAAAGATCATGGCTCGAGGTTCGAAATGGGTCAGAAATCCCATCAGAATCGGAAGCGTTCCTCCGGCAATTGCGGTAGCGACGTTGTGCGCAACCGAGATTCCGGTAATGCGAACCTGTGCTGAAAACACACGCACAAGGTGATTGTTCAGCATGATCGTGATGGCGCAGGGCAGGCCAAGGAGCGTCAGGTTGAAACCGATGTTCTGCGGCGTTGGCGAAGCGTAGGCATTCACTAGTGCGGCGAACAAGGCCATCGCCGTGAATGTGATGCACACCGTCCAACCGATCCGATCCATCAGCCAGCCCCCCAATGCTGTCGAGACGAGGCTCGCAACGATCAGCCCAGTTTGCGCGCTGTGCGCAATCGTCGGGGGAATGTGCAATCCTGTTTGCAGAAAAGTGGCCGGGAAGAGCGCTACCGTCTGGACAATCGAATTGCTGGCGAGACTTGCTAGCAGTGCTATCAGGAGTTCGGGCCGAGCCGTGGTCAGCAGTTCCCGTATCGGCATGGATCGGTTCAGGCTTTTTCGAGCCGCCATTTCGGTAAAGACTGGCGTTTCGGCGGCGAATTTCCGAAGTCCCGAGGACAGCAAGCCAAACAGACCACCCAGCACGAACGGGATGCGCCAGGCGTATGCCAACATCTGCTCCCCGGAGAATCCGCGGCCAATCGCGGCAAGCGTTGCAAGTCCGACGAGTGTCCCGATTCCCAACCCGGTCCCCATCAGGCCGATTGCGAGCCCGGCGCGACGTTCAGGTACGTGTTCAGCGACGAAGGTCAGCGCCGTAGGGATCTCCGCTCCCATCGCCAGCCCTTGACACAGGCGGCATGCGAGCAAGAGCAGCGGGGAAAGTATGCCGACTTGTGCGTAGGTGGGTAGCACGCCAATCAGCATCGTGGGCGTCGCCATCAAGGCCACGGTAACGATGAACATGCGCTTGCGGCCCAATCTGTCGCCCATCGCTGAAAGGAATATCCCTCCGATAGGCCTGGCGATGTAGCCGGCCGCGAAAATTGCAAGCGTCTGCAGCGTGCTCAACCAGGGCTCGGCATCGGATGGAAAGAACACCCGGCTAAGCGTTGGCACCATGACCCCGAAGACGATGAACTCGTAGTACTCGAGTCCGCCGCCCAACATCGCGATGCCGAGCATCTTGACTTGCGTTCGGGTCAGCGGGGATGCGGCGGTGGACGCGTCATGCAGGCGTTCTGCCGACGCGTGCTCCGTTATCGACGCTCGCTCCATCAATGTCTCCTCGTTTCCTGTGGCTGCTTTGACAACGGGCGCTGTTGGCAGCTTTCGGAAAGCGCCGCACCATTAGTCTTGCCGAAATAGTTATATAGCTCTATTTATAGAACTACTGTATTCCACGCCGACCCTCCGCACACTCAGTGTTACTACTGAGTGCTCATGTGCACGTGCTTTCGTTCACCTTCCGCAAGCCGGCCCATGTTTTGGGAAGCTATCGAGCGATATCCGATGTGCCCATCGTGACCTCCTCCGATCAAAGGGTGCTCACTTTGACCTCGGAAGTCACAGGGCCTTCTCGGCGATGGAGCTGGTGCGGCAATGCCTAGGCCAGTCGCCGAGCGCGCGGGTCAAGGCATGGGGTGCCGGCTCAATCGAGTTTTTCGATCCGTTGATTCCGGGAGGGCGCGCTGAATCTGCGCCCTCGATTAGCCGGCCTCAGCCCTGCGCCTCATGCGCACGGATGAGGAACAGTTCGCTAGGCATATCACTGGTCTTGAATTGAAGTTCCGCTCCATCGGGAACGAAAACCCAGTCGTGTGCGTGTGCCGAGAATGGCTGCCCCTCGATCAGCCCCTCGATCGCACCGGTTCGAATGAACAGAACCTGCTCCGTTGCGCTCAGCCCATGTGCTGCAGCACCACCATCGGCTTCAAGTGCGATCGCGTAGATTCCGAGAAACCGGGCGTCGACGGTCTGAGGCGTAATGATGGGCTGGACATGCGCCCCCCAGTAGTGAGGAAAGTCGATCGCTTTCGTATGCGCGGGAACGTCACGGACATTGCCCGTATCGGAATGCAGTCGTGGATCGTCCACGCCGGCCGCAACCACCGCAGCATTTGGATTCTCGCTGTACGGCGGCGCGTAGACGACCATCACTTGCACGGGGTCGTCGCTCACCACCTCAAACCGGTGAAAGACTCCCGCCGGATTGAAGGACCACTGCCCTGCCTCAAATGTCCGACGCTGGCCCGCCATTTCGCCAACGCCGGTGCCGGAAAGCAGGTAAGAGGCTTGCTCCAGATTGGGATGGGCATGCGGCAACGCGCCGTGCCCACGCGAGATGGTGCCAAGCAGCACCTCCAGCCGCCGCGCGCCGACCGTTTCCTTGCCGATGACGCGGCGGTTCACGGTGCCTGTGTGGTTGGCAGGGGAGTAGCCGGGTACGTCAGCGACCCGTCGCACAAACGGTGAGGGTGAATTCATTTTGTCTCCTGTGTTCTTTTTTTGAGGGGGCTTGCCGAAAATTAGCGACGGCTTTCTGGCATCGCCAGGGCAGGGTACTGCTCCGTGAGCTTGGCAGGCATCTCCACGTCGAGGACGAAGCGATCGCCCCTATACCAGAACAGGCCTGCGACAAGCACATTGCCATCGATGTCGAGCGCCGTTCGAACGACCTTGGCGACAGGCGACCCAAAGGCATAGTCCAGATCGCGCGCCAAAGCGAAGTCGGCCGGTTCCACCGTCATCGTCTGATGCATCATGCCAAGGCGCTCGCCTTCGACCTGCCGCAGCAGATGGATGAGCTTGTATTTCCGCGGGCCGCCCGGCGGGAAGCGGGCGAACACCGACGCGGCCACATACGACTCGATCAGGCAGAACGGCGTGCCGTCGTGGAGATGCAGTTTCCGGATCATCACGTACTGATCCAGCGGCGTGCCTCGCTTGCTCAGTTCCGGCGGCAAGCTCACATTCTTGCGCTGCTCCAAGATGCGGATTTCCAGGTCGGTGGTGTGGACCGACTCGTCGTTGATTGCCGCGCGCAGGCGATCTCCCGGTGCGGACGGTCCGTTGATCACATATGTGCCTCGCCCGCGCTGGCTGCTCACCAGCCCTTCCTCGGTCAGCAATGCAAAAGCCTGGCGCACCGTCACCTTAGCGATCCCATAGGTCTGGGCCAGGATTTCCACCGTGGGTAGCTGTTCGCCGACCGGATACTCGCCTGAGGCGATCTTGTGGCGCAGCACGCTCGCGAGTTGCCGGTAGCGGGTCACGCCGCCGGCGGCATCCTGATACAAGGTTGAGCTGCTGTCGGCCGCTGCGTTTGTCATTGCATGTTTCATGGCAACATTTCCTTCGGTAGGCGTACCGGCATTGTCAACAGGATCTGCGCCATACCCTTGCCGAGCGGATCATTACGCAGCGAAGCCATACCACCGCCATCCAGCGCCGACTCGCAGACGAAGTTCATCGCATCAAAGCCCGGCAATTCGTAGCGCGTGACCGCCCCCTCAACCAGATGACCCAGCCAGTCTGCCACACGCGCCGCGGTGACCTCGGCACGCAGCACGGGCAAATAATCCGGACGGCGTGCGATCAGCCCGATGTTGGCCGTATCGCCTTTGTCGCCACTGCGCCCGTAGGCGAGCCGAATCAGTGGAACCACGACCGTATCGCACGCGAATTGACTGGTGCCTTCATTCTCCATCGATACCGACGGTGCTCGCACATTCGACTCTGCCGGGCCGGGCGCCGGGATCGGCGCCTCCGCTTTCGAGGCTGCCGAGGCGGCCGTAGGAATCGATACCGCGGTGCGCTTGCCGTCCATTACCACGGCAGGGGACAAAGCAGCTTTGTCGAGCAGGAATGCATATTGCCGGATCGACGGCGACGGACTGGCGCGCCCACCGCCCCCCGTTGTGCCGGGCGCCCAGCTGGTCCCCGCAGCAGCGATTTCCCGGCCGAACAACTCCAGCGCCGCTTTCTCCGGATGCATCACGGACACGCGCATCACGGCTTCCCGCGTGTGCCGCGCGGCTGCGTGCGGGCCAAAACACGATTCGGCGCCGAGCACCTCAATCCGCGTGCGGGTGTAATCGCCCCAGCCATGCTCCTCGAAGAGCTTGCGCGTTCGGGCGAGGATCGCCTCCGCCGTACGCTCCGCCTTGGCCACGGCGTCGACGCCGACAATGGTCAGCTGGGCATTGGCGCGGAATCCATCGACATACGTTGCGCAGACCTTGTAGACACTGTCGGGTGCCCGTCCTCGCGCACCGCTCACCTCCACTTGATTCGGGCCGACCTCACGCAGCCGGACCTGGGTGAAATCGCAAATCACATCGGGCAGCAAGTAGGCGGCGGGATCGCCGATCTCATAGAGAACCTGCTCCCCGACCGTGGCGGCGTTGACGAGCCCACCGGTGGCAGGCGGCTTGCTCACCAGGAAGGTCCCGTCGGCCCGGCACTCGATCACCGGATAGCCGATGCCGGGCCAGTCCGGCACACTTTCCCAATCGGTATGCAGTCCGCCCGTGGCTTGACAGCCGCACTCGATGATGTGGCCCGCGAGGCTCCCCTGTGCCAGCCGGTCATAGTCGCCTGCGTCCCATTTGAACTCGTGCATCAGCACGCCCAGCGTGACGGCGCTGTCCACACAGCGCCCCGTGATGACGACCTGCGCCCCCTGATCGAGTGCCTCCTTGATCGGCAATGCCCCAAGATAGGCGTTCGCGCTCACCACGTTGTCCGGCAGTGGACGCCCCTTCTGCATGTCACGCACGCCGGCTTCGCGCAATGAGGGAAGCAGTGGCATCACGTCATCGCCCTCGACCACCGCGATACGCAGCGTCACGCCCTGCTCGGCAGCGACTGCCGCGAGCGCCTGCGCGCAACCATGAGGGTTGATGCCGCCTGCATTGGTGACCACGCGGATGCCGCGCGCGACGATTTCCTTGAGCAGGCTTTTCATCGTCACCGCCACGAAATCCGTCGCATAGCCCAATTCGGGCTTGCGCAGGCGGGCCGAGGCCAGGATCGACATCGTCAGTTCGGCCAGATAGTCGAACACCAGGTAGTCGATCTCACCGTGGCGCACCAGTTGAGGTGCGCCAATGCTGCTGTCACCCCAGAAGCCCGAGGCGCCGCCAATGCGTACTGTCTTTGCATTCATCCTTGTCTTCCTATTTGCCGGTCCAGATGGGCTGGCGCTTTTCGCGGAAAGCCAGTTGACCTTCTCGTGCATCGTCCGTCATTGCAAGCAACCCGATCTGGCTCTCGGTGAAGGCCATGGATTGCTCAAAGGGCATGCTCTGCGCGTGCTTGAGTGTGTAGAGCCCTCGCCGAATTGCGGTGGGCGACTTGGTCAACAGGCGGCCCAGCAGCCAGTCGAGCTTCGCGTCGAGGTCGTCGCTGACGTGATTGACGAGCCCGGCCGCTTGCGCCTCCCTGGCGGAGAACGGTTCACCGCACAGGCACAGCTCGGTGAGCACGCGGCGCGGTATCAGGTCCTGCAAGACGCTCAATACCTGGGCGGGAAACACGCCCACCTTGACTTCAGGCAAACCGAAGATCGCATGCTCGCTCGCCACCGCCAGGTCGCACATCGCCATCAGCCCCAGACCGCCCGCCATGCAAGCACCGTTGACACGGGCGATCAGCGGCACCGTCGACTGGCGGGCACAGCGGAAGAGATTGGCAAGGTCTTGAACAGGCCGGGCGTAATCAAAGGCAAACGACTTGCCGCTTTGCAGATCGGCGCCGGCGCAAAAAGCCTGGTCGCCCGCACCGGTGATGACGACGGCACGAATGTCGGTGTCGCAATTGGCGCGTGTTATACCGTCAGTCAAACCGGCCAGCACCGTAGGATTCAAGGCGTTGCGACGCTCCGGCCGATTGATGGTCAGGTACAGAATCGCGTCGCGAACCTCGCTCAATAGTTCTTCGTTCATATGACTTTCCATGTCAGTGCGCGGGTGCGGGGGGCGCTTCTTCTCAGTCTAGAGTTGCTATTTGGCGTGTGTTTCCATGGATACGCCTGCCGACATCAACGCTTCGATGGCGGCATCGTCATAGCCCGCTTCGCGCAGCACTTCCCGACTGTGCTCGCCGAGACTAGGCGCGTGACTGCGATGCATCGGCGGCGTGCCGTGCCATTCGCTCGGTACCGCCATTTCACGGATACGCCCTACAGCCGGGTGTTCAGACTCGGTGAAAAAGCCGATGTCGCTCAAATGCGGATCCTCGAGCAATGACTCGAACGTATGCATCGGGAAGACTGGGATGTCGACATCCTTGAGCAACGTGCGCCATTCATCCGTGGTCCGCTTGGCCATTTCGTCGCTGACCATGGCGTAAAGCTCGGTGATATGCGCGGTACGGGTGGTTATGTTGGCAAAGCGCGGATCGGTGTCGTACAGCTCCGGCTTGCCGATCACCTTGAGGAAAGCACGCCAATGGTGATCGTGATAGATGAGGCAGCAGACGCTTCCATCCCGCGTCGTGTACGGGCGACGCTCCGGCGACAGCAGGCGCGGATACCCGAAGCCTCCCTTCGCCGGGATAAAGGTTTTGCCGTAGAGGTGGTCGCCCATCACATAGGGCACCATGGTCTCGAACATTGGGACATCGACGCGCTGCCCCTTGCCGGTGTGGGCTTGCGCGTAGAGCGCGGCGCTGATTACCCCAAATGCATAGAGGCCAACCGAGCGATCGGCAATAGTGATGGGCAGATAGCGCGGGATGTCACCGCTACCCATTGCGACGGCCTGCGGCAGGCCAGTCGCGGCCTGGATCATGTCGTCGAATGCCGGCTCTGGCGCATAGCGGCCGCGCTGCGAGAAGCCGAACATGCCGACGTAGACAAGGCGCGGATTGATCTTCGCCAGCGATTCATAATCGAGCCCGAGGCGTTGCATTGCCTGGGGGCGTACGTTGTACGCCAGCACGTCTGCGCTCTTGACCAGGCGCAGCAAAGCCTCGAGCCCCGCCGGAGATTTCAGGTCCAGGACGACGCTGCGCTTGTTGCGGTTCAGCCCCAGGAATAGCGGGCCCATCTTCTTGTCGCCGCACGGGCCGATGCCACGCGTGCTGTCTCCCGTCGGTGATTCCACTTTGACCACGTCGGCACCGAGGTCGGCAAGCATCTGCGTAGCCGATGGCCCCATGAACACCGTGGTGATGTCCACCACCTTCACGCCGGCCAGCGGGCCGGTTGTCTCCTTTGTCTTCATATTCTCAGTCATGTCAAAGTACTGCCGGCGGTCACGCCGGACGTCGGCGGGCTCGCAATCTCAGGGATCGTCGAGCAACCCTGATCGTGATGCTATAGTTCTATTTATAGATCTATTTGATTTTCCGCGCAACCCCGGATTAGTACCGATACGCCAATGCAAAGCCCGCCTGGACGTTCAAGGTGCCTTGCCGGCCGACGTCTATGGAAAGGCAGGGCAGCCCCAAGCCGGACTGGACCGCCTAGCCGAAGCGCTGGCGCTGGTCGAAGAAACGAGAGAGCTGGTAGACGAAGCGCAACTGCATCGGCTCAAGGGCGAACTGCTGCTGTGGCAGTCAAGCGAGGGGTCCGCCCTCCACACCGGTCACGAAGAGGCGGAAGCCTGTTTTCACACGGCGATCGCGGTGGCCCGCGCGCAGGGTGCGCGGTCGCTGGAACTGCAAGCCGCGTTCAGCCTGGCAAGGCGATGGCGGGCGCAAGGGAAGACGGACGCCGCCCGCCACGCGCTGGCCGAGATCCACGGCAGCTTCAGCGAGGGCTTCGACCTCCCCGACTGGAAGCAGGCCAAGGCCTTGTTGGATGATCTGAATTGACGCTGTGGAACTTGTGCTGTGGTGTCACGATGTCATTTACGTAGCCGGTGCCGATGACAATGAGTAACGCAGCGTCGAGTGGTTCTGGTATTGGTCTGGAGACCGGATTGCCGCAACGGAACGTATCGTAGGCTTGATCCTCGACCCCCCCATGCCCATGCCCATGCCCATGCCCATGCCCATGTCCATGTCCATGTCCATGTCCATGTCCATGTCCATGTCCCGGCGGATGCGCCATCAGTAGTTCAGGCGTAGCCCGACAAATTTTCTTCCTGGATCATGGATTCCAGCAGCAAATCGAATGGGGCACTAGACACTTTGAATATGCCTTGGTACGGATGGGTCAATTCCAGTATCAGAAAATTTGCGCTCGCGATGGCGATGGCGCCCAATAGAAGAAAGAATATTGCGATTATATTTCCATCGCTAAGACTGCCATAAAGAAAAAACAACAAACAAGCCCAGCCAAACACAATGACAAGAAGCAATGCTGGCACCTGGTTAGAAAGGCTCCGGACAATATTGGATTGAATGGAAATGAAGTTGCTGGAGAATTGCCGAATTGAGTTGAGATCGTCGCGAGTAATATTTCTGAAAGCCTCGGAGAGCTTGTTGATCTCCAGCACCATCTCGACATCTTCGGAAAGATGGCCGTAGCTGACCTCCCCGCCATTCTTCTTGCCCTCACTGGGCCAATATCGTCGCAGCAAGCGAACAACCATCCGCCGCAGCATAAGCCTTGGCCTATCAGACGCATCAGGAAATTGCTTCAGTAAGAGGTCGATATTGGCTACTGCGTTTATCAGTGAATTAAAGTCGGCCTGATGACTGTTGAAGGTGGTATAGGAGGAGGATACAAGGAGGCCCAAGACAATGGCAAAAAGAGTGCCAATCAAACCCGAAACCGATCTGATTACATCCACTGATAGATTGATTTCGGAGGGGAGTAGCTTGTGCACATAGACCCCGGCAATTGCACAGGCAAAAGTGGAAATGGCAATTGCAATGCAGCGACCAAGGATGCTCATTCAGTCCGTCCGCTTAGGTTCGTTTCGTTAATTTCGCGTCCGCCATCGCTGGCGGCGCGTTGTTCCTTGTCACGGCAACACGTACCGCTGCAGCTCCGCGATCTTGTGGGCATGGCAGCTTTGCAAATTGTGCATCACATTGTCATAGTTGACAAGTATATCAGATATGACTATTGTGGCGACGTTTCGCCTGGCGAATGCTGCCAACTTGGCCGCCGCTAAGCGCGTCGCAATGATTGGGGGCGAGGCCTCCTGCTTACGCATCGCTCCAGTCAAGGGCGGCGCGCCATTGATTTCCTTACACATGGAGCGCGGCCAGGTGCTGTCAGCAGTCGAAGAGGCGGCGACAAGCGCGTGCTGCAGCCACTTAGTCAAATCCGAAGCTCGCGACCCTCCCGTGCGAGCTTTGGTCGAGGTACCTATGGACCATTTCGAGAGTTTGCGGCTCTTTCGGACGATCGTCGAAGTCAAGAACTTCAAGCGGGCGGGGCTGATGCTCGGGCTATCGCCATCTGTCGTGTCCCGCGCGATGTCCTCGTTGGAGGAGCGCCTTGGTGCGCGCCTCTTTCACCGTTCCACAAGGCAGTTCTCCTTGACGGACGCCGCGCAGCGCTTCTATGACGGATGCTGCCGCGTGTTGGATGATCTCGACTGCTTGGAATCTGACGCACGCAGCCATGGTCGTTTGCCCGTTGGTGTGCTGCGCCTCGTCGCGCACACGACCGCCACTTCGTTTTGGCTAGCCCCTCTCGTATCGTCATTCAAGCGAAAGTACCCAAAGGTCATCGTGGATGTGACTCTGACTGAAGGTGCCACCGACCTAGCGACCGAGGGCTATGACATTGGTCTCGTATTGCCTTTCATGTTGGCGACGGAACTGGCTGTGACCCGCCTGCTCCATCGTCTACCGATGGTAGTTGTTGCAACGGCAGGGTATCTTCAATCGCGGCCCCGGCCACGCTATCCGGCTGACCTCGCAGACCACATTTTCGTTACCGTGCCGCCCTCCGTGCACAAGCCGACCGTGACGCTCCGAGCAGAGGAAGGCCCACTGACTGTTCCGATCAAGTACGAGATCACTTCTAACAACGTGGCATTCAACCGCGAAGTCGTGCTGGAAGGGCTGGGAGTGGGGCTCTTGCCGATGGCCCTTGTCGGGCAAGACCTCCAGGCGGGGCGGCTCGTTCGCCTGCTCGAAGAATACGAGATCGTCGATGGGGCTGCTGAGGTCCGTCTGGCTTATATGAGTCGCACGCTGGTTCCCGCAAGAGTCAGGGCGTTCATCGACCATACCGTTGAATTCATCGAGGAATGCGCAGTCAAGTGAAGGTGCCCCGAGGCGCCATTGCATTCCATGCTTCTGGGTACAGGCCGGCTGGCCGAATGTCCATCCACTTCCGTTCCATGTTCGACCCCGATCTGCACCAGTCCGCTGCGCTCCCACGTATGTTCCGCCGCCAAGCCGTGTTCTGGGGAGTGTTCGCGATTGCAATAGTCGCGCTCATGTGGGCTCTGCGCCCCGTCCTCACGCCGTTCCTACTCGGCGCGCTCATTGCCTACATGTTGCAGCCGGGCGTTGAGTGGCTTGTGAGGCATCGCGTGCCGCGCGGTCTTGCCGCACTCTCGATGATCCTCTGCTTCGCAGCGATGGCGGCGCTGTTGGTGACGCTCGTGTTCGCCGTGATTCAAACGGAAGGGCCGGAGCTTCAGACGAAGTTGCCTTTGCTGATTGCAAAGGTCAACGCGTGGCTGCAACCGAAGCTGGCAGTCCTTGGTCTGAGCGGCTCGCTGGACCTGACGCATCTCCGCGACATGCTGACGGGTCGCGTCACTGGAAACGAACAGTCTGTCGCGCTCGCTGCCTGGCGCTACTTGCGCACGAGCGGCGATGTGATGATCACCATCGTGGGCAACGTCGTGCTGGTCCCGCTGGTGCTGTTCTATCTGCTCTACGACCGGCACCAGATGTTCCTGCGCATGGAAAATCTAGTGCCGCGGCGCTGGCTGGGCAAGACACGGGAGTTCGTCATCGAAATCGACCGGATGCTGTCGCAGTACCTGCGTGGCCAGCTGCTGGTGATGGGCGTGCTCGCCGCGTTCTATCCGATCGCGCTGACTGTTGCCGGCTTCGAGATCGCATTTCCGCTTGGCCTATTCACCGGTCTGGCGGTGTTCATCCCATACGTCGGCTTCGCGGTCGGGCTTGCGCTCGCACTGCTCGCCGCGCTCCTGCAGTTTGGCAGCTGGTACGGTATCGGCGCGGTAGCGGTCGTGTACGGCGTCGGGCAGGTGTTGGAGAATGCCGTTCTCACGCCACGCTTCATCGGTGAACGTATCGGATTGCATCCGCTCGCGGTGATCTTCGCCTTGCTGGCCTTCGGCCACCTCTTTGGCTTTTTCGGCGTCTTGCTTGCCTTGCCGATCAGCGCGATTCTGGCGACGGCGCTGCGCGAACTGCGTCGCCGCTACCTGACAAGCGAGCTCTACAACGCTTGAACAGCTCCATCTCTTGGCGTCGGCGTCGCCCTATGTCGATCTAGAGTCAACGTTGCTTTCAGGCGTGACCAACGGCAACGGACGCTGCGCGATCTTCTCCGCCTCCGCGCGCTTGAGACCGAGTGCTTGCAGCACGACAACTGCTGCGCGCTCAGCCAAACCTTCTTCGCACACGCCGAGACTCATTCGCTCGCGAGAGCGGTTCTCTACCGACGTTGCGAAATGCAGCTCGGCTGTGATCCCAGCCAGGACGCTCCCAATGGCGGAAAGGACGCTCGCCAGCGGGTCCGCGACGATGAATCGCTTCGTGGCGATGCCCCTCCTACTATCCCGCAGCAGCCGCTGCCCCAGCCCGCGCGTCAGTACGCGGGCTGAGCTTCCTTCGCGTATGAGCAGGCGCGCCCACACGGGCTCGCGCCGGGCACGCAACAAGATGTGACGTACCGCTACGGCAATCACTTCCGCCGGGTCGGAGAGTCCGCATGACACGTGGTCCAGCGTATTGGCGAAATCTTCGAACGCCCAATCGATGAGTGCGGCAAAGATCTCTTCCTTCGATTCGAAGTGGTTGTAGAAGGAACCGAAGCCGACGTCGGCCGCTTCGGTGATTTCGTTGATGGCCACGCGATCGATGCTCTTCTCGGACATCAGCAGCAGTGCGGCTTCAAGCAGGCGTGCTCGCGTCTCCAGCTTGCGGCGGGCGCCACGCGGTTGCGGCAGGTGGCTCGCTTGGTTTGGGTTGGCGGTCGCCTTGACATGGCGTCGCCGGATCGCACGGCCGGTCGGAAGGTCTCGCATAGCGGTACAAGGCTGTCTGTTCATCCCAATAATAATGCTAGTCGTCATACTTGACAATTCGATCAACGATGAGTTTAATGTCACATGTTGGGGTTGCTGGGGTCAGGTGCCCTGGCGTCTGGAGTGGTGGCAGTACGGAAGAAGCCAACAGCAACGGCCTATGGAAGGGCTTCTTGTTGCTGTGGCAGTGACTACCGGGGTGGGCAGCGAGGCTGGAACGTGAAGCGCTCGGTAAGCCCGCCGGCGAGGAGAGGGTGGGGCGGGAGTCGCCGAATCCTCTTGAGTGGTCTCTGAACAGCCGTCGCTCTCGACGACTTAAGTCCCCGAGATACGAGTTTCGTTACGTGCGTCAGGAAGGCAAATCGCGCGCAGGAGCGCGACGCACCTTCCGAGGCGCCGTGCCCTTCTTCGTTGGACCATCACTTGTCTTGGAAACATCGTGAATCATCCCGGTCGTAACGCGCGAACGCCTGCGCGCCCCATTCCGTCTATCGTCGGGCGTTGGAAACCAGTTCCTTTTTTTGTCGCGGCTTGCTGCGCGACGCTGCTCGCGGGTTGCCACCATACCGAAGCGATCGCGCCGGAGCCCAAACCAGTGGTCGCGCTCGTCCTGCATCCGGACGGCAGCCCCACCGCAAACTCATTGCCAGGCCAGGTGCAGGCGCGATATTCCACGCCGCTCTCGTTCCGGGTGCCCGGCAAGCTCGTGGAACGGCGCGTGCGTTTGGGCGATACCGTCAAGGCAGGGCAGATCCTCGCCATGCTCGATCAAGCCGATCTGCGCAATGACCTGGCTACTGCGCGAGCCCAGCTCGAAGCGGCTGAACACCGGCTCGCATTTGCAAAGCAGCAGCTCGATCGCGACCGCGCACAGGCTCAGGCCAACCTGATCGCTGCGGCACAACTCGAGCAGACCCAGGACGCTTATGCATCAGCGGTCGCGCAGCGCGACTCAGCGCACGCCCAAGCTGCGCTCGTCGGCGACCGGTTGCGCTACGCGACGCTCGTGGCGGATCACGACGGCGTCATCACCCTGGAAGATGCCGATACGGGCCAGAACGTCCAGGCAGGGCAGGCCGTCTACCACCTCGACTGGACCGGCGACGTGGATATCGTTTGCGACGCGCCCGAGGCGGCGCTGGGCTCGCTGACCGTTGGCAGTACAGCGAGCGTGAGTCTGCCCGCCGTGCCTGGGCAAACGTTTGAAGCACGCGTACGCGAGGTTTCGCCCGCAGCCGACCCGCAAAGCCGTACCTGGCGAGTCAAGCTCACGCTGGCCGCACCGAGCCCTAAGGTGCGCATGGGCATGACGGCCAGCATCACGTTCGATGCGGCCGGCGATCCGCCTGCTGGACATCCTTTCAAGCTGCCTGTGACCGCGCTCTTTCATAACGGCGAGGCCCCCGCCGTCTGGGTCGTGCGCAAGGGCAGCGACACGCTGGAGTTGCGCTCCGTTACCGTCGATCGCTATGACGAGCGCACCATTTCGGTCGCCTCGGGCTTGCATGACGGCGATCGTGTAGTGGTGCAAGGGGTGCATGCGGTGAGCGCCGGCCAACACGTGCAGGTGGTTCCGCCCCTGCATCCCGAGGACTTCGCATCATGAGCACTGGCGACCGTGAAACCGCGCGCGATAGCGCGCCTGCCGCCCCATCTGAGGCCGAAGGTGGCTTCAACCTCTCCGCATGGGCGTTGCGCCATCAGCAGCTGGTCATCTTCCTGATCGGGCTCGCCACGCTCTTTGGCGTGATTGGGTACACGCATCTTGCGCAGTCCGAAGACCCGCCGTTCACGTTCCGGACGATGGTGATCCAGACGTATTGGCCGGGCGCGACCGCCCGCGAGGTCCAGGACCAGATCACCGACCGCATCGGCCGCCAGCTTCAGGCCGCACCATACGTCGACAACATCAAGAGCTACTCGCGGCCCGGCGAGTCGATGATCTTCTTCGCGATGAAGGACGCGGCACCCGTCAAGGACGTACCCGAAACCTGGTACCAGGTGCGCAAGAAGGTGGGCGACATCCGGGCGACGTTGCCGATGGGAACGGTCGGACCGTTCTTCAACGACGAGTTCGGTGATGTCTACACCAACGTATACGCACTGGAAGGCGATGGCTTTTCACCGGCGCAGCTGCACGACTACGCTGACAAGCTGCGCACGGTCCTGCTGCGCGTGCCGGGGGTCGCGAAGGTTGACTACTTTGGCGACCCGGCGCAGCACGTCTTTGTCGAAATCTCCAATACGGAGCTGACGCGGCTCTCGATCACGCCACAGCAACTGGCCCAGGCTATCAACGCGCAAAACAGCGTGGCGCCGGTCGGCACCATTACGACAACGGACGATCGCGTGTTTGTGCGCCCGAGCGGCGCGTTCAAGGACGTGCAGGCCCTTGCCGACATGCTGATCACCGTGAACAAGCGCACGTTCCGGCTGGGCGACATCGCAAAGGTCACACGCGGTTATGACGATCCGCCCGTCACCCAGATGCGCGCGAATGGCCATGACGTGCTCGGCATCGGGGTCACCATGCAGAAGGGCGGCGACGTGATCGACCTTGGCAAGGCGCTCGACGCGAAGGCCGGCGAACTGCAGGCGAACCTGCCGGCCGGGCTGAAGCTGACTGCTGTCTCGAGCATGCCGCATGCGGTCAAGCACTCGGTGGACGAGTTTGTCAGGTCGGTTGGCGAAGCGGTCGCGATCGTTCTGGTTGTGAGCCTGGTCTCGCTCGGCCTGCGGACCGGCATGGTCGTCGTGATCTCGATCCCGATCGTGCTGGCCGTGACCGCACTGTGCATGCATCTGTTCGGGATCGGGCTGGACAAGGTCTCGCTCGGCACGCTCGTGCTCGCACTCGGGCTGCTCGTTGACGATGCGATCATCGCCGTCGAAATGATGGCCGTGAAGCTCGAACAGGGCTGGAGCCGCATGCGCGCGGCGGCCTTCGCCTATACGAGCACGGCATTCCCAATGCTGACCGGTACGCTGGTCACGGTGTCGGGCTTCCTGCCGATCGCGCTGGCCAAGTCGAGCACGGGTGAATACACGCGCTCGATCTTCGAAGTGTCGGCCATCTCCCTGATCGTTTCGTGGTTTGCTGCCGTCGTGCTGGTTCCGATGCTCGGCTATCACATGCTGCCCGAGCACAAGCGCGAGGCGGGCGGCGCGCACGATCACGATCACGACATCTACAACACCGGCTTCTATCAGCGCCTGTCGGGCTGGATCGAATACTGCATCAAGGGTCGCTGGGTTGTCCTGGGTGTCACGGCGGTGCTCTTCGCGCTTGCGATGGCAGCCTTCACCCGCGTGCCGCAACAGTTCTTCCCGAACTCGGAGCGCCCGGAACTGCTTGTCGATCTTCGGCTGCCGGAAGGCGCCTCGTTCGAGGCGACGCTGCGTGAAGCGAAGCGGCTTGAAAAAACGCTGGATGGTCGTGCGGAGATCGATCACTTCGTCGACTTTGTCGGCACGGGCGCGCCGCGCTTTTATCTGCCGCTCGATCAGCAGCTTCAGCAGCCCAACTTCGCACAGTTCGTGATCACGGCCAAGGACGTGGAAACTCGCGACGAGCTTTCGCACTGGCTTGACGCCATGCTCGCGAAGAATTTCTCCGGCGTACGTACGCGTGTGGCGCGGCTTGAGAATGGTCCGCCGGTGGGCTTCCCGATCAAGTTCCGGGTGAGCGGCGACGATATCGCCACCGTGCGCAACATTGCAGACCATGTTGCTGAAAAGGTACGCGCCGATTCGCGCACGCAGGACGTGCAATTCGACTGGGACGAGCCGGCGGAACGTTCGATCTCGTTCGAGATTGACCAGATCAAGGCGCGTCAGCTTGGCGTGACGTCGGAGGACGTATCGAACTTCCTGGCCATGACGCTCTCCGGCTACACGATCACGCAGTACCGCGAGCGCGACAAGCTGATCAATGTGGATCTGCGTGCGCCGAAGCGCGAGCGTGTCGATCCGGCAAAGCTCACGGGTCTCGCAGTGCCCACGCCCAACGGGCCGGTACCCCTTGGCGCGCTCGGGCATGTCCGGAACTCGCTCGAGTACGGCGTGATCTGGGAGCGCGACCGTCAGCCGACGATCACCGTGCAAGCAGACGTTCGGGGCAACGCCCAGGGCATCGGTGTGACCCGCGACATCGACCAGGCACTCACCGCAGAACGCGCCAAGCTGCCTGTCGGCTACCGCATTGAAGTCGGCGGTGCGGTTGAAGAAAGCGTGAAGGGCCAGACCTCGATCAACGCGGAGATGCCGATCATGATCATCGCGGTGCTGACGCTGCTCATGATCCAGCTCAAGAGCTTCTCGCGGACGTTCATCGTCGTGCTGACGGCGCCCCTCGGGCTGATCGGCGTCGTGACCGCGCTGCTGCTGTTCGGCAAGCCCTTCGGCTTCGTTGCCCTGCTCGGCGTGATTGCGATGTTCGGCATCATCATGCGCAACTCCGTGATTCTGGTCGACCAGATCGACCAGGACATCGCGGCGGGCCAACGGCGCTTCGACGCAATTGTGGGCGCAACCGTGCGGCGCTTCAGGCCGATCATGCTCACGGCCGCCGCCGCCGTGCTTGCGCTGATTCCGCTGCTGCGCTCGGGCTTCTTCGGCCCGATGGCGACCGCGCTGATGGGGGGCATCACGATTGCCACGGTGCTGACCATCTTCTTCCTGCCGGCCTTGTATGCAGCGTGCTTCAGGGTACGCCTCGACGAGCGCGATCCGTCCTCGGCCGGCACCGCGCCCTCGGAGAATTGATCATGAAACTTGCCCGTATGACTTCTGCGCTCGCCGCGACGACGGCGTTCGCACTGACTGCCTGTTCGCTCGCGCCCCAGAGCACGCCGCCAGCGGTGCCGTCGCCCGAGCACTATGGCGCCGCATCCCAGCCGTTGAAGACGGCCGAGGCTGCCGGTGTCGCCCAGCAGTTTGATGTGGGAGCTGCGCCCGTGCCGCAGTGGTGGCGGCTCTATCACTCTGACGCCCTCAATGCGCTGGTTGAAGAAGGCTTGCGCAATAACCCGACGCTCGCGGGCGCGGAGAAGACGCTGGCAGCCGCGCAAGAGGATCTGCGCGCGCAGATCGGCTCCTCGACGCTGCCATCGCTAGACGCGGGGGCGCAGGCCTCGCGTCAGCGTACGCCCAACGTCACCGGCGTAGGCCCGGAGACGCTGCGCTATAACGTCTTCGTTGGACAACTGCAGGCACATTACACGTTCGATCTGTTTGGCGCGACGCGCTATGCGAACGAGGCCGGCGCCGCCCGTGTGGACGTACAGGGCTGCGAGCTGGAAGCCGCGCGCCGTGCGCTGGCCGCCAACATTGTCGGCACGGCCATCACAGCGTCGGCGCTTGATCAGCAGATCGCCTTGACCGAGCTGCTTGTGGTCGTGGCGGATGCCACCGCACGTGACAACGAGCAGCGGTATGCGCTGGGTGCGTTGTCGCATGCGCAGGCGCTTGCGTCGACGCAGAGCGCCGCGTCGCTGGCTGCCAGCCTGCCGCCGCTGCGCCAGCAGCGCGCCATCGCGGGTCACGCGCTGGCGGTCTTGATGGGCCGCACGCCGGACGCAGCGCCGCCTGTTCCCGAATTTGCCAGCCTGTCGCTGCCGGAGCAGGTGCCCGTCGCCGTACCTTCAGACCTGCTACGCGCGCGGCCGGACGTTCGCGCCGCCGCCGCCGCCGTGAAGGCTGCGTCAGCCGACGTCGGCGAGGCGACGGCACAGCTCTTCCCGAGCCTGTCGCTGACCGCCGCCCTGGGGCGCGGTGGCCTGAGTTGGCCCGCGCTGCTGTCGGGCGCCGGCGGGCTGTGGGCCGTGGGCGCGGGACTTTCGCAGCCGATCTTCCACGGTGGCGCGCTGCTGGCCCATCGACGGGCGACGATCGACCTCTACGACGCAGCGGTCCTCCAGTACAAGTCGGCTGTTCTCTCGGCATTCGAGAATGTCGCGAACACGCTCGCTGCGCTGGACAACGATGCCCAGGCGCTCGCATCGGCCGAAATCGCGTCGCAGGCTGCGCACACCGCGTTCCACGAGACCGCGTCTCGTCGCCGGCTAGGGTCGTTGCCCGCATCCGCTGAGCAGGCGAGCGAGCAGCAGTACTTGAACGCGCAACTCGACACCGTGCGCGCGATGAGCCGGCGCATGAGCGATACCGCAGCGCTGTTCCAAGCCATGGGTGAGCTGCCCGCTGACACTGCGCCGACGGTCGCCAGCAAATGATGAGCGTGTCCGCCGGGTTGGGCTGGCTCGCGTCGAGCGAGCCATTCCCGGCGGGCCAACGCGCGCGACTTCGCACCAGGCGGTGCCGAACCACCCGCAACGAATCGTCCTGCCGTTTCCCATGGAATATGAGCATCTGATCGCCTGTCACGAGTGCGACTGGGTCTTCCGTCGGCCGCCACGCCTGAACGGACTGGTCGCACGGTGTTCCCGCTGTGGCACACGCCTGACTGGCATCCATCGCGCCCGCCCGACGCTGGAGTTCACCTGCGCGCTGACCGTCGCCGCGCTGGTGACGTTCCTGATCGCCCAGGGCTTTCCTGTCATTGCGCTCAACGCAGATGGCATGACATCGCGCGCCGCACTGTTCGATGCGGTTGCCTCCCTGTGGACCGGGCACATGCGCGTTGTCGCGGTCATCGTGTTCTGTTCCACGACGTTGTTCCCTGCGATGGAACTGGTGGCCTTGCTGTACGTGCTGGTTCCGCTGCGCTTGGGGCGGGTGCCGCCGTGCTTCCGCTCTGCGTTGCGATTCGTACAGTGGCTGCGGCCGTGGGGAATGATCGAAGTGTTCATGCTCGGCGTGCTCGTCACGACCGTGAAGATGGTGAGCCTCGCACAGGTGATTCCAGGCGTGGCACTGTTTGCCTTCGGAGCATTGACCGTGATGCTGGGCGCCATCTCCCTGTTCGATCCCCATGTGCTCTGGGAAATTTGCGACGAGGTGAAGACGTGTCGCATGTCCGGTGTACCACGCGTGAAGCCGCATGCCGAGCGCGCTGCCGTTCTTCCAACACTTCGTTCGACGGAGCCCGCTGCAACGCATGGCGTTTCGGCAAGGCTCGCCGGATGGATCGCCTGCCACACATGCGGTCGTGTACAGGAGCGAAACGAACAGGCATCACACCAATGCTGTTCACGTTGCGGCGCGGCGCTGCATGACCGGCTCCCGAACAGCGTCTCGCGTACCACGGCACTCGTGCTTGCTGCCGCGCTCCTCTACATCCCGGCCAACCTGCTGCCGGTGATGCACAGCACCTCGCTGGGCCGGTCGGAGGACGACACCATCCTCAGCGGTGTCGCGTACTTCTGGACCTCCGGCGATTGGGGGCTCGCCGCTATTGTCTTTATCGCCAGCGTGATGGTGCCGATGCTCAAGCTCGCGATCCTGGTGCTGCAGACGATCGCAGCACACCGCCGCTCCGCCTGGCGCCCGCTCGAGCGGACGAGGCTCTATCGGATCGTCGAGTTTGTCGGGCGTTGGTCGATGCTCGACGTCTTCGTCGTCGCCCTGACCGTCGCCCTCGTGCACTTCGGCTCCTTTGCCGTGATTGCCGCTGGTCCGGGAGCACTCGCTTTTGGCGCCGTGGTTGTGCTCACCATGCTTGCATCGATGCAATTCGACCCTCGCCTCATTTGGGACCACGCCGACCATCAAGCTGGAGTCTCGCCAGCAGAAGGGTCTTGAGCGTACGACGGCCCGAAGACCACGCCCACCAAACTGTTTTCAAGCAATGCATCCTTTCGATCTACCCCATCCCGAGATCAAGCCGCGTCAGCGCTGGATCCCGTCCTTTGTCTGGCTCATTCCGCTGATCGCGGCACTCATTGGCATCGCGCTGGTCGCCAAGGCCATCACCGAAAAGGGGCCGACCGTCACGGTCACCTTCACCAATGCAGAAGGACTCGAAGCCGGCAAGACGAAAGTCAAGTACAAGGACGTCGAGATCGGGTCGGTGCAAGCGATTGCCCTGACGAAGGATTTCAAGCACGTGCTCGTGAGAATCCAGCTGACCAAGGAGGCCGAGAACTTCGCGGCCAAAGACACGCGATTCTGGGTCGTCCGCCCGCGCGTTGGGGCCAGCGGCATTTCGGGGCTCGGCACGCTGCTGTCTGGGGCGTACATCGGCGTGGACATCGGTCGCTCCAAGGAAAGCAGGACCGAGTTTGTCGGACTCGAGAATCCGCCTTCCGTCACGACCGATCAGCAAGGGCACCAGTACACATTGCGGGGCGACTCGCTGGGTTCGGTCGATATCGGCGCCCCGGTCTTCTATCGACATCTGCAGGTGGGTCAGGTGGTCGGCTTCGCGCTCGACAAGGACGGCACCGGTGTGCAGGTCAATGTTTTCGTGAACGCTCCCTACGACAAATATGTCGGGAGCAACACGCGGTGGTGGCATGCAAGCGGTGTCGATCTGCGGCTCGATTCCAACGGACTGAAGTTGAACACGCAGTCGCTTGCGACCGTGATCGTTGGCGGCCTGGCGTTTCAGACGCCTCCCGGCCAGGGAGATGGCCCGCAAGCGCCCGACAACGCAGTCTTCCGGCTCGCTTCAGACGAAGCCGACGCGATGCGCGAACCCGACGGCGCCGCGATGAACGTCGTGATGAGCTTCAACCAGTCACTGCGCGGGCTGTCCGTGGGGGCACCTGTTGACATGCGGGGCATCGTCCTGGGGCAAGTGACGGACATCGGGGTCGAATATGACGAGAGCGGCAAGACCTTCAGCATGAAAGTGTCGATGGCACTGTACCCGGCGCGACTCAGCCGGCGCACCAGCTCCGCGATACCTGCTCCAGATACGCCTGGGGGGCACGACATGCTCCAGCATCTCGTCATGCAGGGGCTGCGCGGGCAGTTGCGAACCGGCAATCTGCTGACCGGCCAACTCTACGTCGCGCTCGACATGTTCCCGAAGGCGCCGCGTGCAGTTGTCGACGTACGCCGCTCTCCTGTCGAGTTGCCGACGGTGCCCAACTCGCTCGACGAATTGCAGGTGCAGATCGCGGACATTGCAAAGAAGCTGAACCAGGTCCCGTTCGACCGCATTGGCGCCAACCTGAACGGTGCACTGGAGAATGCGAATCGACTGTTCGGCCATCTCGATACCGAAGTGGTACCGCAAGCGCACGACACGCTGGCATCGGCGCAGCGTACCTTTAACGCAGCGGAAGTGACGCTGCGGCAGGACTCGCCGCTGCAGTCAGACGTGCACGAAGCCATGCAGGAGTTGACGCATACGCTTCAGTCGCTCAACGCCCTTGCGGACTATCTGGAACGTCATCCGGAATCGCTTCTATTCGGCAAGAAAGGAGATCAACGTTGATATCGCTTCCGCCGCGCGCAGTGCGCACTCTCATGGGCGTGGCTGCCGGCATCGGGTTGGCCGCTCTGGCCGCTTGCAGTTCCCCGCCGACGCGCTTCTACACGCTTGGTGCTGGTGACAGCATCGAACATGCGCCCAGCGTCGCCAATGCGAACTTGCGGATCGACACCCTTGCCGTCCGCGTGCCGGCTCCGGTAGCCGGCAGCCGGTTGGTGGTGCAAGTCAGCCCGAGCCAGGTTGCCTTGCTCGAGGACGATCGCTGGGCGTCATCCTTGAGCGACGAAATTCGCGGCGCGCTGTCCGCCCAGGTGGCGGGGCAGTCGAACACAGTCGATGTGCACGGCATTCCGCACAGCGATGATGTGCCTGTCTATCGCATTGCCGTCGATGTTCAGAGGTTTGAGTCGTGGCAAGGCTCGCACGTCTTGATTGACGCGGTGTGGAGTGTGCGGCCGGCACAAAGCCAGCAAGCGTTGATCTGCCGCGCCGTGATTAGGAAAGACGTGTCCTTAGGCAACAATGCTATGGTCGATGGTCACCGTCGGGCACTGAAAGACATCGCTTCTCAGATCGTCGCCGGGATTCGCTCGGTTGCATCGGCACCGGTAGCAAGTTGTCCGGCTTCGGCTGACGCGGACCGGATCGTGCGTGGACAACCGAGCGACTCGCACAACTGAAGAGGCACGACCCGATACGTGCATGCCCCAAGCAGTGCGGCTTCCGCCTAATAGTGCTTGGGGCGAATCGGCCCCTGCGCCTGTTCGTCCCACATCGCGTCAAGCCGCTTGGTCAGCAGCTTCAACAACAGGCAGTGGGCGATTGGCGATCTTCTCCGCCTCCGCTCGCTTGAGTCCCAACGTCTGCAACAGCGTCGCGGCCGTGCGCTCGGGGAAATGTTCGCCGCTGAAACCGAGTGCCTCGAGCGCACCCGCCGCCGGCGCGTCAGGGGCGACGAAGTTGAGTTCGGCGGAAACCGTGATAAGCACCGTGCCGCCGACCGACAGGAAGCCGATGAAAGGGTCGGCAACAACAAAGCGTTTCGCGGCGATACCTCGCTGGATGTCCCGCAGCAGCCGCTGTCCCAACCCTTGCGTCATAGCGCGTGCCGAAAACCCCTCCCGGATGAGGAAGCGTCCCCACACGGGCTCGCATCGTGCGCGCATGAGGGTATGCCGCACGGAAACGGAAATGATCTCTGCTGCGTCGGTCAGGCCGCTGGTCAGCCGGTCAAGCGAATCTGCGAACTCCTCGAAGACGGAATCCACGAGCGTGGCATAGATCGCTTCCTTCGATTCGAAGTGGTTGTAGAAGGAGCCGAAGCCCACGTCGGCAGCCTCGGTGATCTCGTTGATAGCAACGCCTTCCATGCCTCGTTCCGACATCAGCCGGAGCGCGGCGTCAAGCAGGCGGCCACGGGTCTCCCGTTTGCGGCGGGCTCCGCGCGGCTCGCGCTCTTCGGCGACGGTGACTTCTGCAGCGGGAGTGGGCGTCTCCAGGGAGGAGCGCTTCGATGTCCGGCGTTTCGGCGTGTTCGGCATGAGGTTTCCAGTCTCTCTTCGTCCCCGAGTATAGATTCAAGTGTCTATGTTGACAAAATTATCATTTATGACTTTAATATTCAATAGAACGGCTGAGCAAAGCCGGCAGAACAAAGACAGATGGAGTTATGGTGGAGACAAAAGCACATACAGGCACCGGTGCGTCCGTTCGCGGCGAGTCGCCCGAGTCGTTGCAGCGCGCGGTGCCTTCTGAAGTCGACGTACTGATCGTAGGGTTCGGGCCGGTCGGGGCCATGGTGACCAATTTGCTGGCGCGTCGCGGCGTGAAAGTCTTGGTCGTCGACAAGGCTGCCGACATGTTCATGGCGCCTCGCGCCATCGCGCTCGACAACGAAGCATTGCGGATCCTGCAGTGGGCGGGTATCGGCGAGCGCGACTTCGAGACGGTTGCCATTCCCTACGTCAGCATGCGTTCGCCCATCCTCGGGGAGTTCGGCAGGGTGAATACACTTGGCAGCCTAGACGGCCATCCGAAGCTCGTCACGTTCTATCAGCCTGACCTCGAGCGTTGTCTGCGTGACCGCTTGCGGACGTACGACTGCGCGCATGTCGCTCTGGGGACCGCGCTCAATAGCTTCCATTCGGAAGCCGATTACGTGCTTGCGTCACTGGATGTCGGGCAGGGATGCATGCATACGGTTCGGGCGCGCTACCTCGTCGGCGCCGACGGAGCCGGCTCGCTCGTTCGCCAACTGATCGGACAGGCGTTCAAGGGTACGACCTTCGCAGAAGACTGGCTCATCGTGGACGCGCGCAATGTTCCGCATCCGATCGACCATATCGAATTCATTTGTGATCACCGGCGGCCCACGCCGCACATGGTTGCACCAGGTGCACGCGAACGTTGGGAGTTCATGCTCCAACCCGGCGAAAGTCGGCAGGACATGGAGTCTGATGAGCGTATTCGGGAACTGCTGGCGCCATGGGGAAACGTCGACGACATCACCATCGAGCGCAAGGCGGTCTACCGCTTCCACGCCAGAGCCGTCGACAGGTTCAGCAAAGGGCGTGTATTCCTTGCCGGCGACGCCGCGCACATTACGCCGCCGTTTGTCGGACAAGGGCTGGTGGCAGGCCTGCGGGATGCTGCCAATTTGAGTTGGAAGCTCGCCTGGGTTATCCAAGGGCGCGCGGATGCCCACATTCTCGACACCTACGACGAGGAGCGCCGGCCGCATGCGAAATCCATGATCAACCTCGCCAGGTTCATGGGCAAGCTCGTGATGCCTCGCAATGCAGCGATCGCGCTGGCGACGCACGGCTTGATGCGGCTGACGCGGCTGGTGCCGGGGCTGCGCGCGCAATTCGAGGAGCTCCGCATCAAACCAAAGAACGCCTTCAAGCATGGACTCTTCGTCAAAGGCAGGACGCGCACGAAGCTGGTCCGAGGTGCGGTCATCCCGCAGGGTTGGTTGAAGAGCGCCGATGGTGCCACGCGCCTGAGCGACGACGTGCTCGGCGATGGATACACGCTGGTCGGGTTCGGCTGCGACGTGCGTGCTTCGCTCGATCTCGCCACAGCTGCGGCATTCGCTTGGGTGGGGGGCTCCGTCATCCAGATTGCCCATCGCGGACAGAGGCTGCATCTCGCCAAGCGGGACAGTTGGGAGGACCTCGAGGGCGTGTTTCTTCCCAATGCGGTGCCTGTCGACTGGGTCGCCGTCGTGCGCCCCGACAGAACCATCGTCCACGACGGCCCTGCCGCGGAAGCCGACCGCATCGTTCGCGAGAGCTTGGCGCTGCTCGGAACGACCAGTGCGGCGACGCCTTCCGCCGCAATTGCAATCCAATCAGCCTGATTGTCCTTTGCCATGAAACTGACCACCGCACAGCCTGCGCGCCATCCCCAGCCCACGACGAAAGCGTCGGCGCTGGCCTATCTGATCTTCGATCGGCCGGACCTCGACGAGGCCGAGAAGTTTCTCAAGGATTTCGGCCTTCGGACCGTTGATCGAGATGAAGCGCGATTGATACTGCGAGGCACGGGCGCCGCACATTTCTGCTACGTCGTGCGTAAAGCGCCCAAGGCCGGGTTCGTCGGCTTCGGATTGCAGGTCGATAGCCGCGCCGATCTTGACGCGCTCGCCCAAGTCCCCGGTGCGTCGAAGGTTGAGGTATCGGATTGGCCCGGTGGCGGCTATCGCGTGCAGTTGGTAGATCCCTCAGGCTTTCGTGTCGATGCAATAGCGTGCCAAGAGCCGGCTAGCGCGTTGCCGCACCGTGCTCCGCTGCCGTTGAATTCTGTCGACGCACCCGTGCGGATCAATGCGATGCAGCGGCCGCCCGCGATCCCGTCCGAGATCATTCGGCTGGGGCACGTCGTGCTCGAGCTTGCCGACTACCAGGAGACATGCGCTTGGTACACGCAGCATTTCGGGTTCATCCCCAGCGATGTTCAGGTATTGCCGGATGGCTCGCCGGCCGTCGCGTTCATGCGGCTTGATCTTGGCGACAAGCCGGCCGATCACCACACGCTCGCCCTTGCTCAGGGGTTCGTGCCGAAGTACAGCCACAGCGCCTACGAACTGGTCGACGCCGATGCGGTTGGCATGGGGCATCGCCTGCTCCGTGAAAAGGGGTGGACTCATGCATGGGGCTTGGGGCGCCACATTCTTGGCAGCCAGATCTTCGACTACTGGCAGGACCCTTGGGGCGACAAGCACGAGCACTACTGCGACGGTGATCTGTTCACAGCGGATGTTCCCACTGGCGTGCACGCGGTCAGCCGCGAGGCGATGTCGCAGTGGGGGCAGCCGATGCCGGCCAGTTTCACCAAGCCCAAGCTGACACCGTCGGCACTTGCCGCACTGATTCGCAACCTGCGGCGCAGCCCGGACCTGACTTTCCGCAAGCTGGTGACGCTGGCGCGTTTGTTTGCGTGATGCCTCTCGCGCAATAGCGCCGCAAGTCCCACCGCCTTCATTCTTCGAACGAGCTTTTGCCATGTCCGTCAACATCGTCCGCTTCGAGCACCGAGATCGCGCCCAATGGGGTGTCATTCGGGGCGCACATATCACGCCGGTTCCCGGCACTTACGCCACCACCGGTGACTTCATTCGCAATACGTCACTGGCCGAGCTGGCGCTGCTTGACGGCGACACGCTGGAGCTGTCCGCTGTGAAACTGCTTTCGCCGGTGACGCCCAATCAGCAGTTCGTCTGTCAGGGAGCTAACTATCGCCAGCACATGATCGAGTCCGGCATGAACCCGGACATGAAGAACTACAACATGATCTTCACGAAGGCTTCGAGCTGTATCGTGCCAGCAGACACCGACGTGGTGAAACCGCGTGTGGTGCAGTTCCTGGACTACGAGATCGAGCTCGGACTGATCATGCGCAAGGCCATTCACGGCGCAGTCAAGGTCACGAACGATAACCTGCATGAATATGTGGCCGGCGCCGTGATCGTCAACGACTACTCGGCGCGCGACATTCAGATCCCGCAGATGCAGTTCTACAAGGGCAAATCCTTCCGGACCTTTGGGCCGGTCGGCCCTTGGCTGACGCTGCTCGACGTCTTGGACTTTCCGGCGCTGAAAAGCCTCGAACTCAAGCTCACCGTCAACGGCGAAATCCGGCAGAACGACACGACGGCGAATCTCGTCTACGGCCCCGCCGAAACCTTGACAGAGTTGTCCAGCGTGCATGACTTTGAGGCCGGCGACTTGCTTGCCACCGGCACGCCAGCCGGCTGCGCGTTGTCTGTTCCGTCACCCGCCAAGCAGAAGGTTGCCGCACTCCTGCCGGAAAAGAAGAAATGGGAGATCTTTCTCGCGGTTCAATCGGCGCGCCCGCAGTATTTGCAGCCGGGCGATGTGGTGGAGACGAGCATCCGCGCGGCTGACGGCCGCGTAGATCTGGGTGTACAGCGCAACCGCATCGTCGCGGAGGGGTGAAAGCCATGCCTGGAATCGCCACCCTCCTGGACGTTGAAGCTGTGGAAGCACAAGGCTTGCCCGCTGACTTGCCGGAAAGCACCTACGAAATGATCCGCAGGGGCGCAAGCCTGAACCCGCAGGCACCGGCTTTGAGCTTCTTTTTGACCGTCGACGAGCATCGCACGCCGCAGACATGGACCTACCAGGAACTGCTCGCGTGTATTACGCAGACGGCCAACTTCTTCGACAGCATCGGTGTCAAGAAGGACAGCGTGATCGCCTTTGTGCTGCCCAACCTGCCGGAAACGCATTTCGTGATCTGGGGAGGCCAGGCTGCCGGCATTGTGGCGGCCTTCAATCCGTTGCTCGAGGGGGCGGCCCTGGCCGAGTTGCTGAACGCGGTCAATGCGGCAGTGCTGGTCACCCTAGCTCCGTTCCCAGGCACCGATCTCTGGACCAAGCTCCAGCCGCACTTGCCGGCGATCAAGACACTACGGCATCTGGTGCTGGTGAATCTCGCCGATCGCGTTCGCGGTGCTGCGCAATGTGCAGCACAGATGCAGAAGAACGAGGTACTGCGCCTCCATGGCCCTCAGGGCTTGCACGCCGCGGTCCCTGCATCGATGCAGATCCACGATTTCAACAGCGCGGTCCGCGAACAACGTCCGGACGGGCTAAACAGCAGGCGTCGCATCTTGGCGCAGGACGAATCGTCGTACTTCTGCACGGGCGGCACTACGGGCCTGCCGAAGATCGCCATGCGCAGCCATGGAAACGAGGTGGCCAATGCGTGGAGCACTGCGCAGGTTCTGGGCGACGGCATCGGTCCGGGCAAGGTGGTGTTTTGCGGTTTGCCGCTGTTTCACGTCAACGGCGTGCTGGTGACCGGGCTGCTGCCGTTTTCGAGGGGTGCCCACGTCATCCTCGGTACGCCGCAGGGATATCGCGGCGATGGTGTGATCCAGCGCTTCTGGGAGATCGTTGAACACCATCGCGTGAATTTCTTCAGCGGCGTGCCCACGCTGTATGCGTCGCTCCTGCAGGTGCCTGTCGGCATGCGCGATGTGCGCTCGCTCGAGTATGGGTTGTGCGGTGCGGCGCCCATGCCAGTGGAAGTGTTCCGCAACTTCCAGGAACAGACCGGCATCAAGATTCTGGAAGGCTACGGGCTGACGGAAGCGACCTGCGTGAGCAGTGTCAATCCACCAAAGGGGGAGCGGCGGCTCGGCTCCATCGGTCTGCGTGTTCCTGGCCAGAAGATGAAGGTGGTCGTGCTCGACGACCACGGGGCGTATCAGCGCGACTGCACCATTGGCGAAGTCGGTGTGCTTGTCGTTTGGGGTCGGAACGTCTTCGCGGGTTACCGCGTCCCGGAACAGAACCGGGGGCTATGGATCGAATGCGGCGATGGCATCCGTTGGCTCAATACGGGCGACCTCGCGCGGCAGGATGAAGAAGGCTACTTCTGGCTGACTGGCCGCAAGAAGGAACTGATCATCAGGGGTGGGCACAACATCGATCCCTTGACGATCGAGGCGCCGCTGCATCGCCACCCAGCCGTGCAGATTGCCGCCGCCGTCGGCCGGCCGGACCCCCATGCCGGTGAACTTCCCGTGGCGTACGTGCAGCTGCGAGCGGGCGAGACGGCCACCGAGGCTGAGCTGCTTGCATTCCTCAAGGCGGAGATTGCTGAGCGGGCAGCGCTGCCCCGCCAGGTGCACATCATCGATGCGATGCCGTTGACTGCCGTGGGCAAGATCTTCAAGCCCGCGCTCAAACATCGGGAGACCAGGGACGCGCTCTCAGTCGCGCTACGAGATGCTGGCGTCGCCGTCAGCGACCTTCTTGTTGCCGATGAAAGGTCCAGGGGGCTGGTCGTGGCAGTGCACCTTGAGCTGCCTGCTTCTGATGCAGCCGCTCGCGAGGTGCTCGGTCGTTTTCCGTTTCCATTCACGGTCGACTAAAGGGCGATGGTCAGGCGTTTGTACCGCGGCAACGCATCGGCGTCTGAGCCATTGCGTGGGCTTTCCCTGTTCGTGCACTTCTCGCGTGAGCGCTCAGTGCCATAGGTCGAGGCCCTCCGAATTGGCCGTGTCGGGCATAGGCCGACACGGAAGTGCAGAAAGTGGATTCGTGCGAGTACCGGACGACATCCATTGAGTGCCACATCACGGCACTTCTCTCGTTAGCAGTACCCCACATTACAAGACTCGGAGGAGACATGAAGTACAAGAGCGCGGCATTTCTTTTGTCGATTGCGGCGGCTTCGACCGTCCATGCGCAATCGGCTGGGCAATGGGTTGTCAACGCCGGCTGGCTGCATCTGGCACCGCGGGATTCCAGTGAACCCTTGACTGTGAATGCAGTAGGGCAGTCGAATACGGTTGCCGGTAGTGGGTCGACCGTGGCCAACGCCAACACCTTTGCGCTCACCACGAGATACTTTGTGACAGATCACATTGCTATCGAGACGATCCTTGGCGTTCCGCCGAAGCTGCATTTGAGTGGCACGGGCACACTTGGCCAAGTCGGGGAAATGGGTACCGCCCGCGCCTGGAGCCCGGCGATACAAGCGCAGTATCACTTTGGCGAGCCGACAGCGCGCCTGCGGCCTTACGTTGGGGCCGGTGTCGCATACGTCTGGTACAGAGACATCGAGCTGAGCCGTCCGGTCGCGACAGGACAGCTCCTGTATTCGCCCGCACTCGGCACACTACTTGAAGGGCCGACCACGGTATCGCTAAGCAAGTCGATTGCGCCAATCGTCAACGCCGGGTTGACCTACAACATTGACTCGCATTGGTCGATCGGTGCTTCCCTTTCGTACATGTGGCTGTCGACCAAAGCTACGCTCACGACTCAAGCCCCCGTTGGTACTGTCACCACGACAACCAAGGTGAAGATCAATCCGCTCACCAGCTTCCTATCGGTTGGGTACCGATTCTAGTATTCGAGTACGGTCACCACACAGATGTCTCGCTAGGCCAATGTGTCAAAGGGTGACCGATGGATGCTCAACAATGAGCATTAGAGAAACCGCGGTTGGCACAGCTTAGATGGCTAAATGTTCGATTCGTGCTGAAGCCGGCAGTCGCCACGCGGGAAGCCGCTTGCCACACTCAGGTTGGTATGCATTTCATAACGAGGAACCGCCAAAGGAAAACGGATGAACACACGTAAGGCGCTGGCCTGTTTTGGTCCGCACGCGGGCACGCGCTTCGAGCTGCAGCCATTGGCGGATGGCGCCCCTAAAGCGGGCGAGATCGAGGTCGCGGTCACGACTGCCGCGGTCAACCCGATCGACGTACGCCGCGCGGAGGGCTATGGCACACGGCTTATGACATTGATGAAGGCTGGCCGATTCCCGCTGGTGCTAGGCAACGATTTTGCCGGGACGGTGAGCGCAGTTGGCCCCGGCGTTAAGACGTTCGCTGTGGGAGACCACGTCTTTGGTGTCAAACCGGCCTCCGCTGCCGGTACTCACACCAGCCACGTGGTGACCAAGGCCACCTGCGCACTTCCAGCTCCTAGCGATCACGAGTCGCAAGCGCTGGCGGCGCTTCCCTACAGTTTCATCACCATGTGGCTGGCGCTCCAAGGGGCGGGCCTAAGCGCTGACAACGCCAGCGGCAAAGAGGTGCTGGTTCATGGCGCTTCAGGCGGGCTAGGCATGCTCTCGCTGCAACTCTTGTCCGCCTGGGGCGCCCGCGTAACTGCAATCGGCTGGCCGGTCACCGAGGCTGCCTGCCGCGCTGCCGGCGCCACCGAAGTATTCGATTGCGCGCAGAAGCCGCTCAAAACACTTACGCAACGCTTCGACGCGACGCTCAATTTTGCTACCTGGGACGACGATCTTGCCCTGGTTGGCTGTCTGCGTGAAGGCGCGCTCGGCCATGCGACAACCGTCCATCCGCTCCTCAGCAACTTCGACCGGCTGGGCTGGATTCGAGGTGCTGTGGCATCCGTCGCTACCAGACGTCGCCATGCGGCAGCCTTGCCGGCCGGCTGCAAACACTACGCCTGGACCGTCTTCCGCCCCGCTGAGGGTGCCATCGCAGAACTACGCCGGCAGGTCGCGAATAGACGACTGTATCTACCCATTGGCTGTGTGGTACCAATCGACCAGGCCGAAGTCGCGTTTTCGCACGTTCTCGAAGGTAAGCCAGGGCGCGCGTTGCTTCTGCCGGCCGTGTAGCTGCCCACCAGAATCGAACGCATTCACCTCATTCAAATCATGGAGACAAGGTTGGCACAATGAATCAAATTGATTTCCTGATCATCGGCGGCGGTCGCATTGACCTGCCCGGCTAGAGAATCTGCCAAGCTTCCCTGTTATTCCCTGTTTCGAGTCGGTCGTCGTACCCAGCAACCCCGGGCAGCCCGCGCAAAATCTGGGGTGTGGCCGGATCAGAGGGAGGGAAATTGCCAAATTCCCTGCAAGTTTCCCTGTTAGCAGGGCAGAGGTGTGAGACAAACGTAAGCGCCCGGCGAACCCGTCTTGCCAGTTAGATGGCGCTGGGGGCCCAGCGATGCGGGAGCAGTTCGGCGATGTCGGCCGCTTTGTGGGTCGGCAGTCGCGTGAGGACGTCTTTCAGGTAGGCGTACGGATCGTGCCCGTTGAGCTTGGCCGATTGGATCAGGCTCATAACGGCAGCCGCGCGTTGACCGGCGCGCAATGAGCCTGCGAACAACCAATTGGAGCGACCCAGCGCAACCGGACGGATCTGCCGCTCGACGTGGTTGTTGTCGATGGGTACCGCAGGATTGTCGAGGTAACGCACAAGTGCCGGCCACCGCTTAAGGCTGTAGTCGATGGCCCGCGCGATCGCCGAGCCTTCTGGGACGCGGCGTCGTTGTTCCTCGAGCCAGGTGTGCAGCCGCTCTAGAATCGGGGCAGCCCTTTGCTGTCGCGCTGCCAGGCGCTGGTCCGGCTGGGCATCCCGCACTTCCGCCTCGATCTCGTACAAGCTCACTATGTAGCGCAGCGCCTGGCCCGCCAATTCGCTCTTGTGCTTGTCATGCAGTTCAAAGTACTTGCGACGTGCATGGGCCATGCAACCGATTTCTGTGATGCCGCCCTCAAAGCTGGCCTTGTAGCCGGAGAAGTCATCACACACCAGCTTGCCTTGCCACTGCCCCAGGAACGCGCGAGCATGCTCGCCGCTGCGGCTGGGCGCAAACTGGTAAATCACCGCGCGCATCTTCTCGAACTCGCTTGGCGCATAGGCCCACAGGTAGGCGCGATGCGTCTTGCCGTTGCCGGGAACAAGCATCTGCACTGGCGTTTCGTCGGCGTGCAGAACACCGTGGCTTAGAACCTCTTCTTGCAGGGTGTCCACCAGCGGCTGCAGACGCACGCCACAGATGCCGACCCACGCGCCCAGCGTCGACTGCGGGATGGCCAGACCGGCACGCGCATAAATGCGCTCCTGCCGATACAGGGGAAGGTGGTCGCCGAACTTGGATACCAGCGTATGCGCCAGCAGCCCGGCGGTGGGGATGCCTTTGTCGATGACGTGGGGCGGCACCGGCGCCTGCACCAGCGTCTCACACTGATCGCACACCCATTTGCCTCGGATGTGACGCTCCACGGTGAACGTGCCCGGCGTGTAATCCAGCTTCTCGCTGATGTCTTCGCCAATCCGCTTGAGCGCACAGCCGCAGGTGCAGGTCTGTGCGTCCGGCTCGTGGTGGATGTCGGTGCGCGGTAGCTGCGCCGGCAATGCCTGGCGCTTAGGCTTGTTCTTGGTGTCAGACCGGGAGGGAGGCTGGAGCGCTTCCAGTTCAGCCTCAATGGCCTCGAGGTCCGCGTCGATGGCTTCGTCCAGCAGACTCGCCTGCTCAGGCGTCAGTTGCTCGCTGCGCTTGCCGAACTTCCAGCGCTTGTGGATAGCCAACTCATGTGTGAGCTGGTCGATCTTGGCTTGCCGGTAACGCAGCTCCCGGTCCTTTTCGCCGACCTGAGCCATCAACTGCGCAGCCAGTGTGCGCAGTTCGTCCGGACTCAGGGCATCGAGGTTGGTGGGCAGGTTCATGCGGCGAGTCTGCCAGAACCCCAAGTGCGGCGGAAGCGAAGCCAGTTTACGGCTTTGGGGGTATTACACGACCGTGATCGCGTGATCGTGGGTGAGCGTCTGCCAAGGCAGCCCCATCACCAGTGCACGCAACTGCTCGGGATTGAGCGCGGTGGCGATCGTCAGGTCGCCGTTCGTCCAGATGAAGCGCCCCTTGTTGAGGCGCCGCGCAGCCAGCCAGATGCCGAACCCGTCGTAGACCAGCACCTTCATCCTCGTCGCGCTTTTATTGGCAAACAGGTACGCGTGGTGGGGGCGTGCCGCGCCGAACACTTTGACGACCCGCGCGAGAATCGTGTCGGTACCGGCGCGCATGTCCAGCGGCTCCACGGCCAACCAGATCGCCTCCACTCGAATCAACGCAACCACCCCTGCAGCCACTGGGCACACTCCGCTGCGGCCGATCCCGGCCAGCGAAGACTGATCGTCGTCGCGCCCCGTCGGACTTCGATCTGGATATCCGGCACGGCAGAGGGCGGCTCGGCGATCCGCAGCGGGATGAACTCAGCTTGCGGCACCGTCGTCAACTCACCGTCTGCTGGTGCGGCCCGCTGTTCTTCCTGCTCAGCAACCCAGCGCCGCAGCAGATTCGCATTGAGCCGATGGTGCAGGGCTATCGCCGCAATCGAAACACCCGGCTGCATGCAGTCCTGCACCGCCTTGGCCTTGAACTCGGCGCTATGCCGACGTCGGCGCTGTACCGGCGCGCTCTCTTCGATAGTGTCCACGTGTCCACCTAAAACTTAGATGGACACGATGCTCCTTACTCTCCCAGTTCCCTTCAAGACGGGTTCACCGGGTGCTTACAGACAAACCAGTCGCTGACTCACCGCTCCGCCAGCATTACTAGCGCACCGGTCAAACGGCGCCTAGTTCGAACAAAGCCCCGCCACTGGCGGGGCTTTGTCGTTTACGCGTTTTCGACTAGGTACCCAGGACTAGGGTTTTCGAGCTTTTTGGCGCCGCCATTCTCAGGGCGCTCGGACGGCGGTACCGTGCGGCAGGCTGACGGCGGCCGCGTTGGCGATGGCACTTGATCCTGGTACTCGATCTTGCCCAGGTTGACCGTCGATGCGAGCAGCTTCGCCAGTCAGCTTTGGGCGCGATACCGCATCCGAGTGGCCGCCAGGTGTGTTGGCAACCTGGCCGAGCGGCGGCCACCTTCCATTGGCTCGAATCCGAGTTCGCAGTAGAGCGAGGCAGCGCGCCTGTTTGTGTCCAATACGTCGAGCACCAGCATCTGGCCAGCTTTGGCAGGAAGCAGTAGCTGCGTCATCGCATGCGCGAAGAGGGCGCTGAAAACCCCGCGACCGCGCAGGTCGGGGTGGGTAGCACAGTGGGCCAACAGCGTTTGGCGTCGAGCGGGCGCGGGAATCTCGGTTTCGAGAATTAGCCCACGGCGGATGATGCCGGGCGTGCGGCGCGGGCCAAAATGCTGGAGAAAGTCGCGGACTGCATACAGGTCATCCAGCCTGTTCTTGCGGCCGTCCTGGATTGCGAGCGCTGCGACTGGCTGGCCGTCGAGCGTGGCGACCAAGTGGCGTTTCCACGAGAAACGCCCACTCGGGGCAGCGATGGCATGGCGCAGGAAGGCCTCACATTCGGCCGGCGGCACACCCAGAAACCAGTCAAACTCCTGGCGACCGGAGGCGAGCACCAAGGGTGCAAGCGCGGCGGCATCGCCGGCTGTAGCCCGGCGGAACGCGAGCACCGAGCCGAGTCTCGAGTCAATCGGCTGAGTTGTCGGCATCTTAACGGCGCGCCAACTGCGCGACAGACTCCACCGTATAGGCGATCTGTTCCGGCGTGTGGGTGGAGCAAATGAAGAAGCGCAGCCGTGCGGCTTTCTCCTCCACCGCGGGATAAAAGATGGGCTGCGTGTTGATGCCTTTCTCGAAGAGGGCATTGGCCCATTGCGCGGCCTTGAGCGAACTGCCGACGATCACCGGTACGACCGAGTATCCGGCGCTCAGACCCGTGTTGAGGCCCGCTTCGCGTGCGGCGGCCAGGAACTGACGTCCGCGCTCGCGCAGCGCTGCGACGCGCTGCGGCTCCTCCAGCATGCGTTGCAGCGCGGCCAGCGAGGCGGCGGCCAGCACCGGCGACAAGCCGACGCTGTACAAAAAGCCGGGCGCCAGGTGGCGCAGGATGTCGATCAGCGTCTGCTCGCCTGCGATATACCCACCGCAGCCCGCCAGCGTCTTGCTGAAGGTTCCCATCCAGATATCGACGTCACAGCCAGCCAGCCCGAAATGCTCCCGGATGCCTTTGCCAGTCGCGCCGAGCACGCCGAGCGAGTGCGCTTCATCGACCATGAGGAACGCGCAGTGGCGGCGCTTGATGTCGATGAAGCGTTCCAACTCGGGAAGATCCCCGTCCATGCTGTAGATGCCTTCCACGGCGATCAGCACACGGCGGTAGTCGCGCCGCACGCGCGTGAGCAGGGCGTCCAGGGCTGCCCAGTCGTTGTGCGGGAAGTTCAGCCGCTTGGCGCCGCTGAGCTGCGCGCCTTGCACGATGCTGTTGTGCGCCAGCGCATCGTGCACGATCAGGTCGCCGGGGCCAAACAGGCAGCCGATCACGGTGACGTTGGTGGCATGCCCGCTGACAAGGGCGACGCAGTCGTCTACCTCGTAGAGGCTTGCCAGCGCGCGTTCCAGCTCACGGTGGACCGGCCGCTCGCCGGCCACCATGCGACTCGCCGAAGCCGAGGTGCCGTACTGGTCGAGCGCGGCCTTGGCGCTGGCCGACACCGCCGCATCCCCGGACAGGCCGAGGTAGTTATAGTTGGCGAAGTTGATAAAGGACTGACCGTTGATCTTCGTAGTGGCTCCGGCCACGCCTTCGTGGACACGAAAGAATGGCGACGCAACACCCAAGCGCTCGCTGACCTCGCGGATGATCGAGATCTGTCGGTAAGCGGGCAGCGTGTCGAAGCGGCACAGTGCCGCATAGTCCGCCGGATTGGCCGGCTGTGCCGCCGACGCTTCGCCGGGGTGCGCCGTTGTGGCAGTCTGTTCGGCTCCCGTTTCCATTTCCCGTGTGACCCGATCAAGCTGGCGCTTCAGGGCCTTTGCGGCGAGTTGCTGTCGCAACTGGTCTCCCAATCCCATACCGCGTGTTCCTTCGTCAGTGTGTGGTGGTCGCCCATTCCCAGGCATCGGGCTGGGCGAGCAGGGCGGCACAGAGCCGGTAGTTCATTTCATGACTGGGGCGCAGGGCCGTGACCTTGCCCAGCAGCGGCGCGCCCAACAGGGCAAGGTCGCCGACCAGGTCGAGTACCCTGTGCCGCACGAATTCCATGGGCAGGCGCATGCCACCGATCACGTCGGCGCCGACAATGGTGGCGGTGCATGACGGTCTGGCCCCGCGCAGGATCGGCTGGCCGCGCAGGTAGCCGAACAGGATGGCTGGCAGCGCCCAGCGCAGGCGCCCGTAGGAGCGCGATGGTGCGATGTCGGTAGCGAACGACGCGGGATCAATGATGCCCTGCCAGTTCATCTCGCCGAATCCCTTGAGGTCATTGGTGACCGACATCGCATAGTGGTCGGCCGGTTCCATGGTGGTGCGATGCATGTGGCCGTTTTCCACCATGATCGTCTTGAGAACGCGCAGGAAGCGCTTGGGCGCGTCCAGCGGGAGACGTCCGCATGCCTCGATCGCCTGCAGCCAAGGCAGCGCGCTGCCGTCCAGGATCGGCACCTCTTCGGCATCGATCTCGACGGTGGCGTGGTCTATCTGGCAGGCCAGCAAAGCTGCCAGCAGGTGTTCGACAGTGCGAACGCGCCAGCCATCGGCGTCCTGCAGAGCCGTGCACAGCGGCTGCGCCAGGCGCAGCGCCGCAGAAGCGGGCAGCAGTGCGAGCTGCTTAGCGCCACGCATGCGCCGAAATACGATGCCGTGCCCGACGTCTTCCGGATGCACGCGCACATTGACGCGCTTGCCGGTATGCAGCCCGTGGCCGGACAGCCGCAGCTCACGCGCTAGCGTTCCCTGATTGACGGCCCAGCCCGGCGCGGCGATCACGGCATCGTCTCGGTGACAACATCGGCGCCCGGACGGGTGGCGCCCATTTCGTGAGCCATCCGCTGCAGTTCGTCGCTGCTGATTTCCGTGCCATGGATGGCCGACAGGGTGACCAGTTGCTGCGCGACATCGTCTGCAGCGCCTGCGTCCTGGCCGTCGGTCGTGCCGGCGCGCACCGATTCGGCGATCTTCTGCGCGAGCGAGCGCACGGTCGCGCCTTCGGCCAGCATCATCACCGGCAGCTTGACCTCGAAGCACTCCTCGATCGCCATGCCGAGTTCCATGCCCATCAACGAGTCCATGCCCAGGTCGGTGACCGAACGGTCCGGGTCGATCTTGGCGGCGGACAGGTGAAGGATCCGGGCGATCCGCGCCTGCAGGGTCTCGATCACCAGTTGCACGGCTTCGGCGGTGCCAAGCGCGCGGATGTCGGCCTGCACGCTGGCGCCATCGGCGCGCTGCGTTTCCTGTCCGATGCCGCTGCGCATGTCCAGATACCGCAGCGAGCGCGCGGCCGGCATGACGCGCGAGATGGACTTCCAGTCGAGCCACAGCAGCGCTTCGCCGGCATGGCCGCGCAGCAGCACCTGTTCGAGCGCGGCCATTGCCTGTGCCGAGGTGATCGCGCGCCCGCCAATGCGCGTCTGCAACGCCTCCAGCGTTTGCGCGTTGCGGGCGAGGAAGCCCACGTCCTCAAGCGGGCCCCAGGCCATATAGGTGCCCGGCAGACCCTGTGCTCGGCGCTGGTGGATCAGCGCCTCGAGGAAGGTGTTGGCGGCCACGTAGTTGGATTGCCCGGGGTTGCCCAGGAAGGTGGTGGCCGACGAATACACCACGAAGAAGTCCAGGGCGAGTGCGCGCGTGGCCCGATGCAGGTTCCAGGCTCCCGCAACCTTGGGTGCCAGCACGTCGCGCATCTTGGCGTCGTCCAGGTTGGCGATCAGGCCATCGGCGATGGTCATCGCCGAATGCACGAGCCCCTTGAGCGGTGTGCCGCGGCGGGCCAGTCCGTCGACCAGCGTCTGCACTGCCGCGCCATCGTTGAGATCGCAGGCCACCACCGCCGTCTCCACCTGCAGCGTGTCGCGCCAACGCGCAGCTTCCTCGGCCAGTTCGGGCGCCAGCGCGCCGCGCCGGCTGGCCAGCACCAGATGGCGCGCGCCGCACTCGACCAGCCAGCGGGCCGTGGCGAAACCCAGGCCGCCGGTGCCGCCTGCAACCAGATAGGCGGCCGAGGGGTCCAGTGCCAGGCGAGGTGCATGCAGCGCGTCGGCGGCCTGCGGCGCGGGCACGCCGCCGGCGAAGGTGACCACGATCTTGCCGATCTGGCGCGCCTGCTGCATGTAGCGGAAGGCTTCCTCGATGCGGGCGGCCGGGAAGGCGCGGTACGGCAGCGGATCGAGCACGCCCTGTTCGAGCAGCGCCATCACCTGGGCGAACAGGGACGCGGTGAGTTGCGGCGACGCATCCATCAGCTGGTCGGCGTCGATGCCGAAATAGCTGATGTTGTTGCGGAAGGGGCGCAGGCCGATCCGGCTGTTCTCGTAGAAATCGCGCTTGCCCAGCTCGAGGAAGCGGCCAAACGGACGCAGCGCGTCGATGCTGCGCACCATCGCCTCGCCGGCCAGCGAGTTGAGCACGACGTCGACGCCTTCACCGCCGGTCGCGCAGCGGATCTCGTCGGCAAATGCCAGGCTGCGCGAGTCGTACACGTGGCTCGCGCCGAGCAGGCGCACGAACTCGCGCTTTTCATTGCTGCTCGCGGTGGCGAAGACCTCTACGCCGAGGTGGCGCGCCAACTGCACGGCGGCAATGCCGACGCCGCCGGCCGCACCGTGCACCAGCAAGCGCTCGCCCTTGCGGATGCGCGCCAGTTCGTTCAGCGCGTAGTAGGCAGTGAAGAACGTGGTCGGGATCGTGGCGGCTTCTTCAAAGCTCAGCCGTGCGGGCTTGTGCGCCAGCGCCGTCGCGCGGGTGCGCAGCCGGCTCGCATAGCAGGCCGGGGCAAAACCGAGCACCAGATCGCCACTGGTGAAATTCGTGACCGCGCTACCCACACGCGTGACGCGGCCGGAGAACTCCATGCCAATGGTCGGACCGGCAAAGCCGTTTTCGACGGCTTCGTCAGACAACAGGCCCATCGCGTACATGACGTCGCGGAAATTCAGGCCCGCGGCCATCGGTTCCACTTCGACTTCGTCGGGTTCCAGCGCGAACTCGGGCAGTGGGAACCACCGCAGGTGGCTCAGCGAGCCCGCCGATTCAAAGCCAAGCACTGCGGGTACGGCCGATGTGCCAGCCGCAGCTCGTGTGGCCTGTTCGCGCAGCTCGCTGACTTCGGCGCTCAACATGCGCGGCACGTAGCGTTCTTCGAGGCCGAGCACGACTTCGTCTTCCGCATCGGCGCAGAGCAGCTCACGACTGAGTGCTGGCACCGGCTGCGTTGCGCGCGGATCGATATCGATGAGCCTGCATTGCAGTTCGGCATGCTCGTTCATCAGCACGCGACCCAGCCCCCACAGGGTGGCCTGCGACGGCTGCAGCGCCGTTGCCGGCGTGCCCGGCACGGCCAGCGGCGCGCCGCCGCAGGTGACGATCGACAGCCGCACGCTGGCGCGCTTACCGCTCAAGCCGCGCACCAGCCGTGTCAGCGCGACCGAAGTCGGCTCCTGCGCCTGCATCAGCGCGGCCGCGTCAGCGTTCTGGTCAAGCCGTGGTGCGTCTGCAGCAAGGAAGACAATCTGGCACGGTGCTCCGGTGTCGTCCAGCGCGGCATGCGCCAGTGCCGCTTCGGCAGAGCCCACCACGGCAACGCGCGTGCTATGGCTCGCCGGGCTTGCACCGGCGATGGCCTCGTCGAGCGCAGTTGCCAGCGTGGTGGCGAGCCCGGCCGGTGTGCCGGGGCATACCACAAGCCAGTTCGCCGCCAGGTGCTCGGCGTTGCCGTCGATTTCGTCTGAGACCGTCTCGCCGATATCGCGCGAATCGGCTTGGCGTCCAAGCTGGCGGCGTGCCAGCAGCAACGCTGGCGCGCCCTCAATCTGGAGATCGGCCTCGATGTGGCGGGCCGGTGTCTGGAAGCCCTCGGCCAGCAGCATGGCTTCGATGGACTCCGCAGGGAGCAAGTCGCCCCGGCTTGCGGACCACCATTCGGGCGACAAACCGAACACGATGTCGGAGAAGCGGCTCGCCTGAGCTTCGCTGAGCACCAACAGCGCGCCAGGCGCCATCCACGTGCGCACGGCCGCCAGCAAGCGGTGCGGCTTGCCAGAGGTGCGCAGCAGGTTGTTGATCACCACCACATCGAATGTGCAGCTGCGTCCTGCCTCGACGGTCAGCTCGGGCTGGTCGCCCAACTGGAGTGTCGCGGTGCGGATCAGCGGATGGCGGCCCGTATCAAAGGCGCCGAGTTGCTCGGCGCTGCCGGCGATGGTGTAGTCGCAGCGGCCCTGCAGATGTGTGCCGATCGGCTCGAACAGATCGGCTTGCGGCGTGACGATTTCCAGCACCCGCATCGGGCGGCGCCGGGCCCAGCCCTCGATGTACGCATCCAGGCTGGCGCTGGCCATCGCGTTGACATGCGACCACGTCGGGGAGGCCTCGAACAGATGGTCCAGCAGGCTGTTGCGCGCCGGCGGTAGCACGGCAGCCGCTTCCAGCTCGCCGGTCAGAATGGCGGGCAGCGAGGCACCGCAATGGGCCAGCAGTGTCAGCTCGGCAACATGGCTGGGCGACAGCGACAGCAGGCTGCGCCAGAGTTCCTCGATGGCCGGCAGCGTTTCGTCGCCCCGTACCAACACGCCGTCGCGGCGCATCAGGACGCCGTCTTCCAGCAGCATGTCGACCAGTCGCGCGAGCAGCGCCGGATTCGCACAAGCCGGCAGCTCCGCCTTGCCCGGTACGTCCAGTGCTTCAACGGCGCACAACGCGTAGGCCGCAGCCAGCACGTCGATCAGCGGCATGACCTCGGCGAGGTGCCGGTTGCGGTGCGCGGCGTCGTCCGAGCTGGCCACAACCTTGGCTGCGGTGGCCAGCAGGCTAGCCGGCGACGGCGCAGCCGCAGCAATCGCTTCGGTTGCCGGCTTGGCTTCCAGCGCAAAGACATAGCGCCCGGGTTTGCCGTGGCGGCGGCCGATCAGATCGACCCGGCGGAAGCGGCATGCGGAAAGCTTCAGCACCGTATTGCCGGCCGTATCCAGGTATTGGAAGTTGGCGACCAGCGAATGCGGGCTGCGGCGCTCTATCCGTGCCACTACGCGGGCCGGCAGGCCGCCGAAGTAGTCCATGCGGCCGAACTGCACCGGTACGTAGGCGGCTTGAGCGCTGGATCTGTCGGCGGCCATCAGGGCCAGTAGCGGATGCAGGCCGCTATCGAGCGCGCCAGGATGCATCGCGTAGCGTCCCAGCTGATCTTGCTGCGACGCAGGCACCGCAAGCTCGGCAAGTGCAACGTCACCGTCGACGCGGACCGTCTGCACCCAGCGGAAGGCCTCGCCAAATTCCAGGCCGAGCGCGAATGCCGCTTCATACAGCGTACTGCCGGCCACGGGCGCTTGGGTTTCGAGCGCCGCCAAGCATTGCGGCTCAACAGCCGGCACGGTCTGCGGCGGGCCGCCGACCAGCAGGCGGCCGACCACGTTGATGGTCCAGGGATCGTCGCTCACACGCGGACGCGTCTCGATCACGAAACCCGCGGTGCGCGGGTCGAGCGTCAAGCGGAACAGGCGGCTCTGCTGCGGCTGGAATACCACCGGCGTGCGAATCTCCAGATTCTCCACCGCGCAGTTCACCGTACCGAAGTAGCTGCGCGCCGCAGCCAGCGCCATTTCGGCGTAACCCGCGCCAGGGAAGGTGACGGCACCGTCCACCACGTGGCTGGCGAGCATCGGGAGCTTGACCGGGTCGATCTGGTTTTCCCAGGCCGCCGTGCAGTCCTTCAGTCGGTAGCCAAGCAGCGGGTGCTCGCGGCTGCGGTGCACCAGGTCGTAGCCTTCAGCGGTGATGGGTACCCAGTAGGGCGTGCGCTGCCACGGATAGGTCGGCAGCACGACGTTGCGGTGCGCATCGGGGTAGGCGGTATCGCGGTCCAGCCGCGCGCCGTGTGCGAGCGCAGCGCAGAATGCTTGGCGCAACTGGCTGCCCTGGTCGAGGTTGCGCTTGAGCGTCGGAATGGCGATGCCGTTCGCACGTGCCATCTCCAGCGACTGGGACACGTAGGTGCGCAGGATCGAGTGGGGCCCGACTTCCAGGAACAGCCGCATGCCGCCCTCGATCAGGTGGCGCGTGGCCGGCTCGAATTGGACCGGCTCGCGGATATTGCGCCACCAGTAGCTGGCGTCCAGCTCGGTGCCCGACAACGGCGTGCCAGTCACCGTTGAGACAAAGGTGCGGTGCGTTGCCTGCGGTTGCAGGCCGCGCAGGCCGTCGACCACAACGTCATGGATGGCATCCATTTGCCGGCTGTGGAAGGCGTAGTCCAGATCGAGCACCTGGAAGAACTGCTCTGCCTGAGCCAGGCGCGCCTGGACCGCTTCCAGTGCGGCAACCGGGCCGGCCAGCGTGACGGCACCTGGGCTGTTGATGCCGGCGACTTCCAGCGCATCGACCAGGCCCAAATCGGCGATCAGTTCGCGCATCGCCTGCTCGCTCACGCCCGCGGCGGCCATCTTGCCCCTGCCGGCGGTCAGCGCCTGGGCACGGCTACGCACCTTGATGACGCGCACGGCCTGCTCCAAAGACAGGGCGCCTGCAGCATATGCCGCCGCCACTTCCCCCACGCTATGGCCGTAGCATGCGTCGAAGCGCAGGCCCTGCGCCAGCAGCGATTGCACGATACCCGCCTGCATGGCAAACAGCAGCGGCTGCGCGTTTTCCGTGCGCTGCAGCCACTCGGCGGTGGCGCCGGCGCGCATCTCGTCAAGCAGCGATGCGCTGCCGTCGGCACGCCAGAAGGCATCGATCTGTTCAACGGTGGTGCGGAAGACGCTGTCCTCCTGCAGCAGGCGCCGTCCCATGCCGGCCCACTGAGAGCCATTGCCGGAAAACACCAGCGCCAGCTTGCCATCGTCGGCAACGGCCTCGCCGGTCACCACAGCGGGAGCGGTTTCGCCTTGCGCCAGCGCAGCCAGTGCCGAGGTGCCTTCTGCTGCAATCTCTGCAGCGTTGGATGGGTCGACGACGGCGCGGTAGCGCAAAGGCTGCCGACGATGGGCCGTCGCGCCTGCCAGCGCCTGCCATGACGTCCCCGCGCCGAGGTGATCGCAGTAGGCGGCGGCCAGCGCCTCCAACGCCTCTTTCGAGCGTGCGCTGAGCATCAGCGGGGCGGGGCGGTCCTGCGCAATGTTGGTCGCCTTGCCGGCTTGCGCCGCTATGGGCGCCCGCGCGGCTTCGCGCAGCAGCACGTGAGCATTGGTGCCGCCGAAACCAAACGAATTCACGCCGACCATCAGAGGCCTGCCCTTAGACGGCAATGGCGTGTAGTGATCGACCACGCGCAGGTTGCCCCCGGTGAAGTCGATATTGGGATTGGGCGTACGGAAGTGGATCGACGCCGGTACCGCGCGATGCTTCAGGCACAGGATCGCCTTGATCAGGCCAGCCATGCCGGACGCCGTCTCCAGATGGCCCACATTGGTCTTGGCCGAGCCGATCAGCAACGGCGCATCGGGGCTGCGCAGCTTTCCAATCACGTCGATCAGCGCGCGCGTCTCGATGGGGTCCCCGACCGCGGTGCCGGTGCCGTGCGCCTCCAGATAGTCCACCTCGCGCGGATCGACGCCGGCGCGAGCGTAAACGCTTTCCAGCAGCGCGGCTTGCGTTGCCGACGCGGGCACGTTGATGCCGCCTTGCGAGTGGCCATCGGAGTTGACCCCCGACGACGCGATCACGGCATGGATGGTGTCGCCGTCGGCCAGCGCCTTGGACAGCGACTTGAGCAGCACCAGCGCACCGCCTTCGGCCCGCACGTAGCCGTCGCCGGAGGCATCGAAAGCGCGGCAGCGGCCGGTGGGCGACAGCATCGATGCTTTGGCGAAGCTGACAAACGGGAACGGGTGCAGCAGCAGATTGACGCCGCCTGCCAACGCCGTTTCCACGTCTCCGGCGCGGATCGCGTTGCACGCCTGGTGCAGCGCCACCAGCGACGACGAGCACGCGGTGTCGATCGACATGCTGGGCCCGCGCAGGTCGAACAGATAGGAGATGCGGTTGGAAGCGATACTCAGCGTATTGCCAGTGGCCGAGTAGGCGTCCACCACGCTGAGGTCGTCGACGCCACGGTCGCCATAGTCCTGCGCAGCCACGCCGATGAATACCGCGCAGTCCTTGCCAGCCATCTGTTGGGGAGCGTGTCCCGCGTGCTCGAAGGCTTCCCAGGCCAGTTCGAGGAGCAGGCGCTGCTGCGGATCCATCTGCTGCGCTTCGCGCGGCGAGATGCCAAAGAAATCCGCGTCGAAGCCGGCAACGTCGCCGATGACGCCGGCCGCAAAGGTATAGCTCTTGCCAGGCTCGCGCTTGGAAGGGTGTTGATAGAACTCGGTACTAAAGCGGTCGGCCGGCACTTCGGTCACGGCATCGGTTTCGGCGATCAGTAGCCTCCAGTAGTCCTCCGGGCTGCGAACACCCCCCGGAAACCGGCACGACATTCCGACAACGGCAATTGCGTCTTTCATCTTCTTACACCTGCTAGATTTCTGCTCTGCTTGCGGCTGCACATAGGGGCTACTGCCACTGGTTTTCAGTGTCAGCCGCGTTTGTTCTTGTTGCCCCGGCGTCTCGCGATGCCGGCTGTGGTGCGCTGATGCAATCGATCAGCAACTGGCCCAGCGATTCGGCCCGTACCTGCATGTGCTTTGGCTGGCATGGCGGCCCCGAGGCAGCATCGCTGTGCCAAAGCAGGTAGTCGCTATGCGTGGGTAGATGGCCGGCCTGGTGATAGACGGCCGGCACCGCCGGCACGTGGTCGCCATAGAAGCACAGGATCGCGGGGCGTTTGCGGGTCGCCAGATAGCGCGTCAGCTGTCCGATCATGGCGTCTGCATTGGTCAGGTGGCGCAGGTAGGCGGTCAGGTCATCCCAAGGCTTGCCTTCGCCAAAAGCATGGTAGGAGGCAGCTTCCCCAGGCGCCACATGTTCCAGGTGCAGCGGCCCATGGTTCTCGATGGTCAGCGCCATGACGAAGGCCGGCGAATCGCCGGCGGCTTCCAGTTCGGCCTGAATGGCATCGGCCACTGCGGCGTCGGCCACGTACGGACCGGCACGCTGCGCCTGCTCGAAATGGCGGATATCGAGAAAGCGATCGAAATGCATCAGCGGCAGAACGCGGTGCCTGCCGAAAAAGTCTCCATGGTATGGATGCATGGCCACCGTACGGTAGCCCGCACGGCTGAACCACCCGGCCAACGAAGTACATGGCCGGTGTATGTAGGCATACGGGTAGAACCTGGCATAGCCTTGCGCGCAGGAGTCCAGCCCCGACAGCACCGCAAATTCCGTGCGCATCGTGTTGGCGCCCCAGGCGGGCACTTCCAGTTCGCCGTACTGCATCGCCTGGGTACAGGCCGCGTCGAAATTTGCGAGTAGATCGGCACGCACAGCAGGGCCGAGTCGGCGCGCATCGAAGAACGACTCGCTTTGGATGACGATGACGTCGGGCCGCACTACCGGTTCTGCCGCACGCGAGAACGGCCCATGGCTCATTGCCGTGCGCAGCGCTGCCGCGGTTGCGGGGCGCAGGCCGTTCAGCAGACAGGCCACGAACACCGTGTAGAAGCCATGCTGGCGCTGGTCTGCGTCGGGCTGCATCGCCAGTGGCAGGGCGCGCGCCGCCAATGCATGCACAAGGAAGCTGGCCACCGCGCCGGCCAGCAGCAGCCCCTGCGGCGCATCCGGCAGCGGCGTGCTCAGCACCAGCACCCCCACGAAGACCGCCACACCGGAGCCAAGCACCAGCAGGTTGGCGATGCTGAGGAACGGCAGATACATGCGTGGATGCCGGAACAGCTGGCTGAACAGGCTCAGGTCTGTGAAGACCAGCGGTTCGCGTAGCGACGCATGTTTGGCATTGCTGACCACGGCCAGTAATGCCGTCAGCGATACAGCCACGAACCCCGCGAACAGCGGGCGCGCCGACACCGCCAGCGTCAGCAGGAAGACCGTCGCCACCGAAAAGACATGCGTGGCTAGCGCCGCTGCACTGCGCCGCCAAGGCGGAGCAGAACGCGGCAAGGCGATGGCGTCCGGCAGGAACGACATCGCCAGGGCAAGCAGGAAAATGGCTGCGCCTGGCATGCTGCGCTACCGCTCTGCCCGGGGCAGGTAGGACAGCCGGTCCAGGATGCGGTCGCCCAGCAGCGGCGGCAGCAGCGGCAGCAGGCGCATGCCCAGTGCCAGCAGCGCCGGAAATGCAATCTCCGCGCGCCCGGATTCCAGCTTTGCGCGGATATAGCGAGCCGCCTTCTCGGCCGACCACAGGAAGGGCTTGTCGCCGGGGAACACGTCGCTCATCGCAGTCTTGACGAACCCGGGAAAGACCAAGGACAAGCGCACCCCGTCCGCCGCCAGCAGCGGCCGCACCGATTCGCCATAAGCCTTGATCGCCGACTTGCTCGCGCAGTAGGCCGGCGAGATGGCCATGCCGCGGATGGCCGCCAGCGAGCTGATCACCGCCACATGGCCATGCTTGCGCGCGCGCAGGCGATCCAGCACGGGTCGCAGCGTGTGGAATGCGCCGTAGAAGTTGGTGTCGAAGACCTCGCGCGTGCGCGCAAGGTCTTCCCAGTCGCTGGTCGAGGACAGCGTGCTTGCCACGCCAGCGTTTGCGATCAACAGCTCAATCGGGTGCGCATCGTCGAATGCGGTGAGCCAGGCGGCCACGGCGTCGGCATCGCGGACGTCCAATTGCCCGGATACCACGGTCGCCCCGGCCTGCCGACACTGCTCTGCGCAGGTCTGCAGCCGTGCCGCATCGCGCGCCACCAGCCCGAGCGTGACACCAGGCGCTGCATAGGCGCGGGCCAGCGCTTGGCCGATACCCGCGCTGGCGCCGGTGATGACGATGCTACGTGGGCGGCGATCAGGCATGGGTTCCAGCCTCCAGTCGCGTCACCGCACCCGCCGTGGCCATCGCGATGCCGGTACGTGTATAGAAATCGCCGTTGATCTGCGTGTGGTGCACCAGGTAGTCCAGGAACGCCTGGTACAAGTCCATGTCCGGCCCTTCCGCTTCTCGCCAGAAGGTATCCAGGCCGCCTTGCCAGGTCATGCCTTCCATGTCGTAGATCGCCGTCCCCAATGCCTTCAGTGGCCGACGGTGGTGCAGGGCGGACAGCCCGACCGTGCTGTTGACCACCACCACGCCACGCGCATGGTCGAGCAAGGTCGGCAGATGGCCGGCATCGATGAACTCAAGACGGTCTGCCATGCCCAGCGTCTTTGCCGCCTTCTTTGCGTACTGGCGATACTCGATCAGCCCGGTGTCAAGCGGATGATTCTTGATGACCAGCAGCGCACCAGTGGGCGCATGCGCCGCGAACGAGGCGAGCACATGGTCAATCGCCTGCCGGATGCCATCGAACGGTGAATGGACCTGGATCTGGGAGTCCGAATTCAGCTGCAGCGGAAACAGGTAGTAGGGCAGCTTCTTTGCCAGCAGGCGCTCAGTGACTCGTTCCGCTTCGGTCCGGTACTGGCGCTCCAGGAGCAGGCGCCGGGCCAGCCCTGCGTATTCGCGGTAGCCGTTGTTGGGGCGATGGCTCTCATAGTGCGGGAAGCGGCTGGCGTACAGGGCATTTGCCATGCGGTAGCGGATGTCGTGGTAAGCGCGTTCGTAGAGGTTGTAGCCGGTGGTTTGGCCGGGAGGGTGGGGCGGCGTCTCGGCGCGGTGCGCGCGATACCACGCGGGGTCGCGCGGCAGCCGCGAGCGGCCATTTACGCCGTGCACTTCCATCGTAAACCAGTGCGGCCGGACATAACCCTCTTCAAACACATTCACACGAACATTATTTTGTTGGGCGTTCGGATATATCGGCTCGTGAATCTTTCTGCAATCCCCAAAGAGTAGGGTGTCAGTGAAATTACCTGATTTAAGTGTGTCGGAATACCAGCCAGATAGGGCCTGCAGTTCGTCCGCGTAATTGCACCCAGCCTCGGGGCCCGCGTACGCGAGATCGCCTCCGCAGAAGTTCACCCGTTGCACATGGTGTCCGCGCGCGCTCAGGGCGGATAACAGCTGGCGGAAGAAAGGGGAGGCCGTGCCTTGCAGGGCGAGAAACGATCGGCGCATCAGTTGGGGCGGGCGGCAGGCTGAGTATTAGAGAAAAAGGCGGAGCAGTCAGATCCGCACGGCATGGCAAGGCCTGCGACGGTGACCCTTCGGGCAGGGTGGGAGGATACCGTAGGCGGCGATGCCTCGTAAGGGGAAGGCCCAGAGCCGTTGTTAAACCGATGCGTTTGGCGGCGGCGCGCAATAGCGGTGCCATGAAGCGCTGGCTATAATCGGTGCCCCCATTCGCTGGTTTGCGGCTGCCGACATGCGGTCGCGTCATGCGGTCGTCATATTGGGGTGGTATGGCGCAGGTGAATCTGCGTTCCTTGATCGATCGCCCGGCGTTGAGCGCTTGCCCAGGAGCTGGGCACCAGTCCCCTGCGCGGCACCGGGCCGCACTGCTTTGGAAAATACGTTGGATACGGTACTGAGGGAAGACACGGCCGCCGAGGCGACCAGAAGCAGGAATGGGCTTTGGCAGCGTTTGAAGCGCGTCAACCGGCTCTTTCTTGGCGCCGTCGTGGTGCCAACTGTCCTCGCGACGCTCTATTTTGGCGTTGTTGCTTCGGACGTCTATGTCTCCGAAGCGCGCTTTGTGGTGCGCAGCCCCGATCGGCAATCGGCTTCAGCATTTGGATTGTTCCTCAAAGGGGCCGGCTTCTCGCGCTCTCAAGACGACGCCTATACGGTGCAGGATTTCATGCGCTCCCGAGATGCGCTGCGGGAACTAGACAAGAAAATGAGCATCGGCAAGGCTTTTGCAAGCGACAAGGTTGATCGCTTCAGCCGTTTCGCTGGTATGGACTGGGATGATAGTTTTGAAGCCCTACACCGCTATTACCAGAAGATGGTTGGAATCCAATTGGATTCGTCTTCGTCTATTGCCGTGCTCACCACGCGAGCGTTTACCGCAGAAGATGCTTTTCGTGCCAATCAGTACTTGCTTGAAATGGGGGAGGCCCTTGTTAACCGACTCAATGAGCGGGGGCGCCAGGATCTAATTAACTTTGCGGCAAGCGAAGTTTCCAAGGCCGAAACGAAGGCGAAGGCCGCGGCGCTTGCGCTATCATCCTACCGCAATCAGAAGGGCGTTATCGATCCGGAGCGGCAATCAACCATTCAACTCCAGCAAATTGCCAAGCTCCAAGATGAATTGATAGCTACCAAGACGCAGTTGGTGCAACTGAAAGGTTTCACGAAAGATAATCCGCAGATTCCGGCGCTGGAGAAGCACAGGGATGCTCTTCAAGCGGAAATTGATGCAGAGAGCAGTAAGGTAGCGGGTAGCCCCCTCTCGCTGGCGAACAAGGCCGCAGAGTATCAACGTCTGCAGTTGGAGCGCGAATTTGCGGACAAGCAGCTTGCCACTGCGCTTGCTTCGCTGGAGCAGGCAAGGAACGATGCACTTCGCAAGCAGCTTTACCTAGAGCGTATCGCCCAACCCAGCAAGCCAGATATAGCGATGGAGCCGCGGCGTGTGCGCGGAATCATTGCGACATTCATCTTGAGCCTAATCGTCTACGGCGTTCTAACCATCCTTATCGCTGGGATTCGTGAGCATAAGGATTAGGCGATGAAATTCGATGGTGCAACGTCCTTTCGGGGCTCTTTGCGCATACAGCAGCGCGTAATTTGGGCGCTACTGATGCGTGAGATCATCACGCGCTACGGCCGGCACAACATCGGCTTTATGTGGATGTTCGTCGAGCCAATGCTTTTTACGCTCGGCATCGCGGCATTGTGGTCGTTCTCTGGTTTGCATGGTGATGCGCAAATGCCAATTGTTGCCTTTGCCGTGACAGGTTATTCATCGGTTCTTCTTTGGAGAAACATGCCTGGTCGCTGTGCGAAGGCGGTGGAGCCGAACTTGGCTCTCATGTATCACCGTAACGTGAGGGTTATCGATATCTTTGTTTCGCGCATCATTCTCGAGGCAGCCGGCGCCACCATTTCATTTGTAATTCTTAGTACTGTTTTCGTCGCGGTAGGCTGGATGTCGGTTCCAGAGGACATTCTGAAGGTCTTGACCGGGTGGTTCATGCTGGCCTGGTTCGGGGCGGCCTTGGCGATGACGGTCGGTGCGATGAGTGAAATTTCGGAGGTGGTAGAGAAGGTTTGGCATCCTGTTACCTATCTGACATTTCCATTGTCCGGCGCTATGTTTATGGTTGGCTGGCTCCCTGAGGAGGCTAGGCGTCTTGTTCTTTATCTACCCATGGTTCATGGGGTTGAAATTTTGCGCGAAGGATACTTCGGTTCATCGGTGCAGGCGCATTACGACATTCCCTACATGGCCATGATCTGTCTGTTTCTCACGTTGTTGGGCCTGTCCTTGTCCAGAGAGGTCGGCCGAAGGGTAACACCAGAGTGATTATTCTAGAGGACGTAACCAAGCGTTACAGCACGCGGCGCGGTTCAAGGGTGGTATTGAATAAGCTGAATTTCACCATTAACCCTGGTGAAAAGATAGGTATTCTGGGCCGGAATGGTGCCGGGAAATCGACGCTAATTCGTCTAATCAGCGGCGCCGAACTACCTTCGTCCGGTCGTATCAGCCGGAGAATGAGTATTTCATGGCCGCTGGCTTTTGCTGGGGGTTTTCAAGGTTCATTGACGGGCCTCGATAACATTCGGTTCATCTGCCGAATTTACGGCGTGGATGCTGCTCCAGTGATTCCTCAAGTGGAAGATTTTTCCGAACTGGGCGTATATTTGGGTGAGCCTGTAAAGAAATATTCGTCAGGAATGCGGGCACGCCTTGCATTTGCACTCTCTCTGGCAATCGATTTCGATTGTTTTTTGATTGATGAGGTCGTGGCGGTTGGTGATAGCAGATTTCACGCTAAATGCAATACCGAGCTGTTCGAGAAGCGCAAAGATCGCGCCATGATTATTGTGTCCCATCAGCATGAGCAAATTGTAGCTCATTGCGATAAAGCGGCGGTTCTCCATAAAGGAGAGTTGGCTTGTTTTGATAATGTTGCTGACGCATACGAGTATTATCAGGCCGCCGCATGAAAGCGACCGTGAGCAGCCCGGATGGGGAAGAAATCAAGTCGCGGCTTTTGCCGCTTTCAGCATTCGAGAATCTTCTGGAGAGATTCGTCGAGCTTCTTCCTCGATGGAACACCCGCACTGCGATTGCACCTGCAAAAGACGTAGTGGTCTTGTCTCAAGAAAAGGGCGAGTACCGGGCAGCAAGCAATGCGCCCAGGTTCACCATGACGATGCCCTCGGTACCGGCATCTGGCTGGTACTATCTCGAAGCAGCGTTAACGCGCAATACTGGCAGCCGGGACGCCTACATTGAGTTTGTGGCTTCCGGAGCAAGCTACAAGATACCCATCCCAACCAACCTGCGCGGAAGCGCTCGGGAAGTCTTCTTCTTGCCCGAGGGTGTGACTCACCTATCTTGGACTCCCACAGCTGCGCCGGGCTTCTTTTCGCAGAGCCCTCTGCATATCCACAAGATAAGCGGGACCGAAAGCTTTCTCCGCCGTGCGCATCGGGTGATCTTTGATCTATGGCGTTTCAGGCATCGGGCACCTGCAGCCCGGGCTGGTTTAACTTGGGCAAGCGCCGTCCGCGATCTGAGCGACGCCTATGAGCGCACGGTGAAGCTGCGCGCGCAGCGCCTTGCCGGTAACGACTATCCGACGTTCATCGAGGTTCACGACACGCTTCGGAAGTCGGACCTTAGAGCGTTGCGGCAACAGCTATCCCAATTGCCGTCGCGACCGGTTTTCTCTTTGGTGATGCCTTTGTACGCAGCAGACCCGAACCTGCTGTGCGCCTCGCTGCAGGCTCTGAGAGATCAAATCTACGCTGATTGGGAACTCCTGGTGGTGAGTGCACGGCCAGCGTCCGGCACCAAGCTGGAGCCGGTACGAGCACTGGCTCTCAAAGACCAGCGCATCAAGATTATCGAAACGGAGCTTGCTAACGGTTCCGATGTCGATATTGCACGTCTGCTGAATGCTGGATTGTCCGCCGCGAGTGGTCAGTTTGTTGGGCGGCTCAATCCGTATGATCGTCTCTCATTGCATGCTTTATATCATTGCGCCAAGGAGGTTTGCGATCGTCCGAACGTGGAGTTCATTTATTCGGATGATGATGAAATAGATTCGGAGGATCGGAGGTTGAACCCTCGCTTCAAGCCGGACTGGAATCCAGATCTACTTACGTCGCACAACTATATCGGAAATCTAGGTATCTTTCGGCGTGATCGGATGGAACGAATTGGGGGATACAGAGAAGGCTTCGAGGGTGCCGAGGATTACGATTTGTTGTTGCGATACCTAAAGAATATATCGTCAAAAAGTATTATTCATATTCCAAAGGTTCTTTATCATCGACACGCCGATGGCTCAAATGAGCGGGACGGTGTTAAGCGCGGGGGTATGCGGGCGTTGCAAAACTATTTCCACGCATCCGGTGTGGTTGTTGAGGAGGGGTGCGAGGTATGCCTGTATAGAGTCAAGTATCCCGTTCCGGCGGAACCCCCGCTGGTAAGTGTAATTATACCCACGCGCGATAAAATTGAATTGCTTCGGCCGTGTGTCGAAAGCATTGTTGGGAAGACAACTTATAAGAATTGGGAGTTGTTGGTTGTTGATAATGGCTCAACGGATCAAGAGGCGCTTGAATATCTGTCGCTCATACAGCAAGACAGTCGTATTAAAGTAATTTGCTACGCGAAGCCCTTCAATTATTCGGCCATCAATAACTTTGCTGTGAGGGCTTCGAAGGGGGAGATTCTTGCACTTGTTAACAATGATGTTGAAGTGATTGCTCCTGATTGGCTGGATGAGATGGTTGGTCACGTGCTGCGCACGGAGGTTGGGGCAGTTGGTGCAAAGTTGCTATATTCGAACGGCACTGTACAGCATGCGGGTGTGATTGTCGGCCTCGGAGGTGTGGCTGGGCACGGCCATCGATTCATCGGAGACGATGATGCGGGCTATTGCTATCGCGCGGTTCTCACGCAGAACGTAACAGCAGTCACGGGCGCATGTCTCGTCGTAAAACGCGACGACTACCTGGGCGTCGGCGGGTTGGATGAAGAGAATCTAGCGGTTGCATTCAATGACGTCGACTTTTGCTTGGAGCTGGTCCGAAAGGGCAGGAGGAACGTCTACACGCCCTATGCAAAACTATTCCATCATGAGTCGGTCAGTCGTGGACGTGACGATACCCCAGCCAAGCAAGAGGTGTTCGCGCGGGAATTCGAATACATGAAGCAGAAGTGGGGTGATCGCTTGAAGAGTGACGAAGCATACAACGCAAATCTGTCGTACGAGAATGAGGGGTTCCATCTCATCTGATTCGGGTGGCAACTAACTCGATGTTGTGCCGAGGATAGTGTGGTAGAGCCAGGCTGCAATTACAGCTATTCGCTGCGATTTTAATAAAGCGGAATGTAAATATGGGTGAATTGATTGGTGGGTCCGGGGAACAGATGACGGCTGAGGCTGAACGCTTCTTGCCGGGCGAGATGGAAGGCGTTATCGAGTTGGAGCACTACCATAGATATATCTTTGCTGGTCAGCTCGCCTCAAAGAAGACCGTGCTGGATATAGCCAGTGGGGAAGGGTATGGCAGTGCCTACTTGGCGGGAATCGCTGCTAAGGTCATTGGCGTGGATATTTCTCAAGCGGCCGTCCGGCACGCCAGCATGAAATATCCACGAGAGAATCTAGAGTACCGCTTGGGTTCGTGCGCCAATATGCCGGTTGACGACGGGTCTGTCGATCTCGTTGTGAGCTTTGAGACGATCGAACATCATGACGAGCATGAAGCCATGATGTCGGAGATCAGACGAGTGCTTCGGCCAGGTGGGGTTCTGGTTATCTCAAGCCCGGATAAGTTTGAGTATTCTGAGAAACCTGGGTATGCTAATCCGTTCCATGTGAAGGAACTATATCGGGAAGAGTTTCAGGAGTTGTTGGTTTCAAATTTTGCGAACGTCAGGTTATACGGACAGAGAGTGCTTCTCGGCTCCGCACTTTTTGCTCAGGATAGTGCGGAAGCTCTTGCGTTTCAAGAAATGGGAGATGACACCAAAAGTTCCGATAATCTGCCTTCAGCGCTGTACTGGGTCGCGGTTGCCTCCAATGCGGATCTGCCGAGTACGCGAGGTGGCATATTTGAGCAGCCTATGTCAGATATTTGGCGAGATATCGATGCTCAGAGAAATCCATTGATTTCAACGATTGTTAATATCGTCGCCAAGCCCGATTCAAGGGTGCTTGAAGATAAGGTTAGAGGTAAGTGGTATTTTGAAAACAATCAAGATTTAATTGGCGCAGGGGTAGATCCGCTCATTCACTGGAAGACTTGCGGAGTGGATGAGGGGCGTCTGCCAGCTTCAGACTTGACGGCGTTGATAAGCGAGTTGCTAGCGGAGCGCGAAGCTTCGCTCCACTTGAGTCTAGAGTTCATGGACGCCCAGTTAAGTCGAGAGAGAGAGGATGGCCGAGTGCGTCAAGGCGCGTTTGAGGCAGAAGTCTCCGAATTGCGGTTGAATGTTCGAGATGCAGTGGAGAAGGGGTTGCACGCTCTTGCAGAAAGGGAGCGTGATTTTTCGAAGCAGCTCGCTGCATTGCACGAAAACCTCGACGGCGAGCGAGTGAATCGATTTGAAGTGCTCAGGCAGCACAAGCAGCGCGAAGAGGAGTTGCTCGCCGAGATTAAGGCAGTTCAGGCCGAATTCCGCCAAGCTGAGCGTCAATTTCACGACAGCCGTTCGAAAGTGGAAGCCGAGCTGGAGCGCGTAAACCTGCAGGCGCAACGGGATGTTCAGGAGCATCTCCGGGTACTGGCAGATAGGGAGCGCTCAATTGGCGAGCAGTTGGTTCAACGGCAGAAAGAGTTCGGACAATTGTTGGAGAAGCAGATCGAATCCGCTCGCTGTCAGTTGGACGCCCTTGGCGCACAGCACTCTGGTCGCGAGGATTCGTTGCGGCAGGAGATTGGTGCTGCGCAAGTCAGGCTGCTTCAGGCCGAGCAAGCATTCGAGAAGCATCGGGAAATTCTTGAGGCAGAAGTTGCACGGGTCAAGCTTCAAACGCGTGGCGAAATGGAAGCAATGGCGCGGCTTCATGAAGAGAATCTAAAAAATCTCGATACGCAGCGAGAAGCGGAGGCCCAGATGATTTTGACACTGGAAAGCGAATTGAATAGAGTGCAGCGTGACTGGACTTGGCGTCTGACTGCGCCATTACGTACATGCGCGAAGTTCTTTCGTTCTCGATGAAATGGGGCCGACACGATCCTTGGGTTTGTGTCGTGAGGTCCAAAATTATAAGATTGTGATGGGGTCTAGATAAATGAATTTCTCCAATAGTATCGCCAAGGCTAGCTCATTCCGTGTAATCAATTCGGTTGAGGAGTTGCTGGATTTGCATGATGAGGAATTCATTCATGCGGCATTTCTTTGTGTTTTGGGGAGAAATCCGGATCCCGAAGGTCTTACATACTATTTGAAGCGTATAAGAAGTGGCGTTGGTAAGCAAGAGATTCTGGGGCAGATTGCACTGTCGAGTGAGGGTCTGCAAAATCGACCCACTCTGCCCGGCTTGCCGAAGGTGATGCGTACGGAACGATGGAAGAAATTTCCCTTTGTTGGGCGTTTTTTTCACCAGCGCGGGGCCGCTGACATGTCCTTGCGATCGATTGAGAATCGAATTTGTGTTGAAGGCGAAAAGCATTCTCGTCGATTGCTGCAATTGGAGAACGCTGTCACGGGTCTCCGGGAGCTGATGATTGAGTGCGCTAATCAAGCGTCAATCGTAGATGATGGTGCGGGGAAGATATCCATTGAACCGCAGGTTGACTTGCAGAATGGCATCTTCTCAAGGGGGCATTTTGACGGGAAGTGGTATCTCGAGCGGAATCCCGACGTGCTGCAGGGGAACGTAGATCCGTTTGCGCATTATGTGACGTATGGAAAGCACGAAGGGCGCGCGGCTAGGTATTTCAATGCGCGCTGGTACACCGAGAACAATCCCGATGTTGAAGGCAGCAAGATCGATGGCTATGTGCACTATCTGAAGCACGGGCAATCCGAGGGGCGTTCAGCTAGGGATGGTGTTCAGAACTCATTCCGCAGCACCGAGACATCGACGCAGCGTCAATGCGAAGCAGACGATGCGAAGTCTGGCGCGATTGCAGCGGCGTGTGC